>Ga0209061_1000061_pt1 | contig 370137 bp, 309 predicted proteins | sample Coa_R1_10_FD_187157 | JGI IMG/M metagenome (GOLD analysis project Ga0209061, IMG submission 187157) | Surface soil microbial communities from Centralia Pennsylvania, which are recovering from an underground coalmine fire - Coalmine... | ecosystem: Environmental > Terrestrial > Soil >...
GTGTTCGCCGCAATCGGGATGTTCGTAATTGCCGCCAGCGGTGTAATAGATGATGCTCCGGTCAACCGGCGATTGCCCGGCCTGGCCGGATGCCCCGCGCGTTTCCATTACTTGGCCGTAGTCTTCGTTGCCTTCGCCGTAGTAGAGCGTCGTGGTGGTGAGGCTTAAGCCTTCCTTCCGATTGACCATCCTTGGATCAGTCGTTGTAGACGTTGGCGCTTCCAGCTTCCAACCGATTCCATTCTGGCCCGCATAGGAGGTTTTGATGGTTCGAGGTTCGATGCGCGAGTCCAGGCCCCGAGGCTCCGCGAACGTTTGCGTCTCCGTGAGCAGGTGCTCGCTTTCATCACCGGTCGGCGGCCCCTTCACTGCACCGGCTTCACCCTCTTCTTCGTCATAGCGGTACGTCGTCACCAATCTGGCCTCAACTTCCCGTTCATCGGGGTGTTCGGGATGTTCAACGCTCACCGTGTGCTCAGGACCTCTTGTTTCGCATACCTCCGTACCAGGCGGCGCTATTGGTTCATCTTCGCCGCACTTGCTATTGTACCGTTCGCTGTTGTAGACAGTCACTGTATCCAACAACTGTGATGCTTCGGCCGAGCGCTTGACACGTTCCAGTTCGCCACTTCCCGCGCCGGCTTCGAGAGCGCGTATACGGTTCGCCGGCGAAAGCGTACGTACGACATCGTTATATTCGTTGTATTCGGTAGTGCTAATGTCGCCGTAAGCCGAATGCGACGGCGCCGCTATATTTGTAACACGCCCACGTTCGTCCATGTAGTAAACGGTGGCCCCTTCATACCTCTCATCCGGGTATGATTGAGCTTCGCCCGGCTGTGTTATCGCGGTTGCTTCCGTCGGAACATCCTGCTGACCCCAGGAGTCGACATCTTCCGCGCTCATTTGATGTGGCGCTTCGCTGCCCGTAATGGGTACTTCATACTCCACCGAGACTCCTTCTGTTGCAAGCAAGCGAGCAGGGCTCGATGCTTCCTCGCTCCACCGTTCAACCTTGCCAGCTTCCGCATTTGGCAACCATACCTCACCATTCGGCGCAACTGCGATGCCTGTCTGCAGTTCTGCATTGACCGCCCCGCTGCCGTACGTGTCGCCCGATCCTCGTGACCCCCACCACCGCTCAAGCTGTCCCTGTTCGCTTACCTGCTCTACACGGTGCGCCAGGCGATCCACAATCCAGACTGAGCCACCTTCACCGGCTGCGAGCATACCACCTGCGCAGTTCACTGGGGAGCACAACTGACCGCCGGCATTAATAAGATGTACAATGTCACCGTCTGCAGTGCGCTCGAGAATCGTCGAGCTGTTTTCATAGCTTAGCCACAGATCACCGTTCTCTGGATTTGCCGCCACCGACGCATAATCACCGATAAACATGTTGAAAGGCATGCCTATCTGGCCGGATTCACTAACCGTCAGCAATGCGCCACGCGTTGCAACCCAAAGCCTTTCATCGGCAAATGCGATGCTCTTGCCCCTTTTGAACAGCATTTCATAGCCACTGTGAGTGTTACCTGTCGTTGCTAGGCATGTACCATTCGGGCTGAACTCAATCACCTTTCCAGGGCCGACATCGAGTACCCAAATGTTGCCGTTAGGGGCAACCGCCACGCTAGCTGGCTCACGATACTGACATCCGCCTTCGCCTTTACTGCCAATCTCTTCCTCAAGTTCGCCATCTTCAGAGTACTTCGCGACAGTACCGCTGCCCTCAGCGACGATGATGCTGCGCCCGTCGATCGCCACGCCCCACGGCGCGCTCAGCTCGCTTCCCACGCCACCCGTTGGTGCGTAAACTCCTTGGGCAACTACTTCAGCAGTCATCGCACTGTAAGCGCTCGCGCTGCCGCTTGCGTTTGTGCCTGTCACACGAACCCGGAGCGCGCGACCGATATCGCTCGATGGAACACTATAGACAGAGTTGGTCGCCCCAGGGACTGGCACGCAGCTGTTGCTACTCGGGTTGCACACTTCCCACTGGTAAGACGTAGCCATCTCGCCGACAGCGCGACTCACTTCGTTGACTTCTTCTTCACCTGGTCGCCCGCTATGTTCCGTCCACGGCCAGGGTCCGATCCCTGCCGATAGCGTCGCCCCTGCCGTAGCAGAGCCTTCAATTTGGGCTGAATAGCCAGGCACAAGAGCTCCGCGTACCGTCGGGAGGGGGGCACTCACGGGAGCGCGCCGTATGCCGATGAGGCGCCCTTCGCTGTCGTCCCCTTTTGCAGTCCCATATATCAGGTACCATGGCTCTTGGCCTGGCGGGGTGATGGCAGTTACATGCCCCTCTTCGTCGTAGCCGTATAGGGTCTTTAGACATCGGCCGGTCCCTGCTTCTTCGAGGCACGAGTCCGATCCCGGGTTAGATTCCTGGCGCGGGTTCCACTCCGCACGTAGGCGACCTTGAGCGTCGTATACGTAGTGTGCAACTTCGACGCTCTCCATCGTCGCCGACTTCGGGTTCCATGCGACAAAATATACGCGCGTCAGATCACCTTTGTAGTCGCCCCATTCACGCTGCCCTTCGCCTGTGGCAGTTGTTGCTGACGCATAATTGAAGATGAGCGCGCGGCAGCCACGCTCCTTCGCTTCAGATTCAGGCATTCCCAGATGAAAGTTGCCATCCGTCGGGCATTCGGCTCCGGGTGGCTTTGGCGCCAGCGCCTCGACAGGCTCGATGACGGTCTTCTTTGCGCCGTTGACTTCGACTTCCGCGGTTCGATACGTATACGTCACGGTATCTGTCGGCAGCGCACCTTCTTCGATTGTCGGTACCCAGGTTGCTGAGCCTTCTTGCTTGGTGAACTTGACCTTGGAGTGCGATGCGGTGTCAGCTAGATAGAACACCTTGGCTCCGTCTTCGTAGGCGGCACTCAGGACGAGCCCGGAGTCCCCCTGTGGCGGCAAGTATCTGCCTTCCGTGCCTGCTTCAAAAATCGTCTGGCCTCCGTTAGCCGAAGTTAGCATCATCGACCCGCCATATATTTCCTGCAGCGATTGGTTTGGCCCTAGCGACAGCAACCATTGTGGGCCCAATGGACCGCCCTCGCCGAGGGTCACGCCGCGCGAGGAGTAAGTTCGAGAGACCGTCAGGCCATCGCCCATCGAGACATCGTTGGCGCCCAAGGAGAAGTCGCCGGACTGCAGGTCCAGTGAGCCCGGGCCAAGAGCAATTGGCTTGCCGTGAACTATGGTTAGCTCATACTTCTGTGATGTTGCTTTGTTGCCTGCGTTGTCTTCGGCTTGAATATAGATTGCCGCCGGTCCCGCGCCTAGCTGCGCACCGGTGATCTGAAACTTAGCCCAGGCGCTGCATTCACCTTTTGGTACGCTGCATGGGCCGGACCATTCTGGGTGGCCGTTGTCTTCAAGCATCGACATTTTAGTTGCCGTCGAGCCCGCTGGTCCGTTGCCGATGTAGAGCGCGATGTTCTTGATTCCGGGAGCCGCTACATTTGACCCTTCGCCATCCGTGACCCTGGCTTCAACGATATACTCCTGTCCCGTCAGTGTGCCACCAGGTGGAAGACCGCTTAGTTCGAAGCGGTGCGGTGGTGACTTGGCGACCTTGATCGTGGCAACATCTGCACTATCGGCAGATGCGCCGTTGCCCGTCATGTCTTCGGCTCGATAGCGGATATGATCTTCGCCATTTGGCAGGCGGGTCGACAGGCTCCCGACAGGTACCACGGCGCCGTGTTCTTCCTTTCCCTGTAGCGTGAAGAGTTCACGTTGGTCGCCTTCCACTTGATGCTGCCCGTTTACGTGCACACACTGAACACCATAGCAACGTCCTTCTTCAAAGAGGTTGTGTTCGGTGCCAGGGACGCGTTCCCAATGGCCCGGTTCGTATTCATATTCGAGCCAGGTCTTTGAGACTCCGATTCCTTTGTCTGTAGCGACCGCTTCAAAAGCGCCGCTAGCGAGCGTTAGCCAACCGTCGTTGCCACCGTCAAGAACGTTGGGGCGCTTTTCTTCTTCGCTTCCATGCTTGAGGCTGAGGTCGATCGAGCCTGTTTCGAATCCCGTTGTTACGCTCCCTGGCGGCTCCGAGATTGAGACTGCTGCAGAGGTTAGGTACTCAGTCAGAGTGCAGCCGGTACATTCCTTGGTGGCTGCTACCCCAAAATGTGCGGAGTTCGTTTCGTGACCAGAGCCCGGAAGGCATTCCGCGCCAGCAAAGTCTGCTTGCGGCATGGGGCAGATAGACTCGGTCTGTTCGCCCTCGTAAAGGGCAAGGTCATTCATCAGTTCGAGGTAGCGTTCCTGACCATTCGGGTCCTGAGCAGTGGGCGGACCATCCAGTTCGAGGTACGCGTCTACATAGTTGGCACTATTTCCCCAATGGTTATCAAGATACGTTGTAGCGGTGAACTCAAAAATGTCAGAGTCACCATGTGTTTGGTAGGCCCAGGTTCCTTGTTCGCCGGCGCTGTAGTTTGCGTCGGTGGCGGTGACTGCAAGGATGCCATTCTGATCATCGCAAGCGCAGCCGCCTGGGGCGAATACCCCGTAATGTGAGTTGAAGATCCAGTTGCTTTGCTTTCCTTCGAAGGCATAGAGACGGTGATCCGTAGTCAGGAGTTCCGGGTCAACCTCGATCGGGTATTGGTATTCAGCGCTACGATCGCCGACGCTCAACGCCAGCAGGTCACCTCGAGCGCGCATCTGCACCGGAACCGGCCAACCGCCGGCATCCTTTGCTGTCGGTGGCAGAATCATCGCAGTCACCTGGCCCTGCTCGACGATCTCTATGGCGTCGCCAGTGCGGTGGCGCTGGTAAAGGATCGCACGCGGTGGGAGGTTTACGCGGTAGTACAGGGTGCTGGGCGCCTGCGGCGAGCGCAGCAGGGCGTCTATCTGAAAGCCGAATACGGTCGGCCTGACTGCCGAGTCCATGTCTCTGCCGCTCGAACCATAGAAGATCGCAGAGCCATCGATTGTCCCTTCCTCGGCAGAGAGCGGCCGACCGTCCGCGCCAACTTGCGTCATCGAGACGCCTAAGGCGGGCACCGCGACGCCCGATTGCAGGCTTTTCCCGATTTTGACCGGAGTCGAGGAACGGCGCGGGCTGAAGGAGTGGGGCCCTTCGGCGCTCAGCGACAGGTTGATCGCTTCATGCCTGCCCGGTGCGGCTTCGACTGCCAGCGGCGCCAGTGATTCGACGACCGCGCGCTTGCCCGCGGCAATTTCAATCTGGGCAGCGTGGTCCGAGGGATAGCCGATCACCTTGGCGCCGGCGGGCAGGGCGGACGGTCCCGCCGGCACTGCGATCGCTTCTGGGAAGTCTTCGCGCGCGAGCCTCGCCGCCTGCTCGGCGTCAAGACCCTCGAACTTGGTTTGCGATTCGAGGCGCCGGCGGTATGCCGCCGAGCTTTGATGCTGTGCCTGAGCGGCATCAGCCAGCCCTTGGCCCTGATCTAGCGGCTGAAGGGCGGGAATGACGAGCGGGCTCGTAGCTAGCAGTCGAGCCTCATCGGCTGAGCCAGCCCGAGCATCAGACGCGCTTTGGCGCGCGCCAAAGCTCGCAGCTTCGGCGTCTTGGGGAGGCAGCGCGGCAGCGCTCAGCACAGCCACTGCCGCGATCGCGACCGGCAGCGCCGCGCGCCTGCTGTGGCGCCCGCCTGAGCTCACTCCAGTCAGCGCAGACCGCACAAACGCCCGCCTGACGCGCTCCGCTCTCAAAAGCTCCCCTGCTTTGCCCATCGCACGCCTCCTTGCCGCAGTGATCCGCTCGCTCAAGACGGCGTCGGCGCCACCTGCCTTGAGGCCAGCGTGAATCGCTCTCTCCATGCTTAGGCCCGCCGGGCAGGGAGGAGAAGCCCGGCGGACCCGCATGCCCTCGTTTGGAATTTGATGAGAGGCGCGGCCGATCCATCTCTCCTGCAAGGAAGCCCACGGAGGAGTGGGGCTCCCGGCCCGGGATGACGGTGGGCTCAGGAGTTGTCTCTTGCGCCGCCCCTCTCATCACATCAATGGTCTACACGAGCCCGAGGGCCACTACAAGGGGCAATCTGCCACACGGAGGTGTTGCAATTTGCCACCTCGCCGTGACCGCGCCCGCCGAGCGGAGCGAGCGCCGCTACGCTAGCGCGCTGCCGTCTGCGCGCCCTGCGCCCAGCACGCGCTCCAGCGCAAGCGCCGTTGCAAGCTCCGGCAGACAGCTGCTTACCGGTCGTCCCAGCGCCGCTTCCACACTCCTCAGGTGGCGTCGCATCGTTTCGCGGCTGACACCCGCACGCTTCGCGGCGCTGCTGACCTGCTGAGCGCTGTCAATATAGGCACGCAGACTTGCCCGCAGACGCTCTCCGCCGCCCGGCAGCTTGCCAAGCGGCGCAAGGTAGGTATCAATCAGGCAGCGGGCATGCGCCGGCTGCTGCGATAGCGCAAGCGCAAGCAACATCTCCGATGCGACAACCACGCGCCCTTCGCCGCTCGCCGCGATCGCGCGAGCCTGCTCCGCAAGCCTGTGGCTTGAAGCAAATCCGTCCGCATCCGCCTGCGCCGGGCCGACGACGAGAGTGCACTGCTCCGCAAGACGCTGCAGACGCTGCACGAGCACGCGCTCAGGCAGCGCGCGCTCCCTGCCAAGCCAGCACCACAGCATCCCGCGAGCCGGGCGCACCCCAAGGAAGGAGAGTCCCAGCACACCCGCGAGGCTCTCAAGACCAAGCGCGGCGCATGTCAGCTGATCCTCGCCCGCGCTCACAACGATCGCAACGTGGCAAGCGCCCGTGAGACGGTAGCCAAGCTCCCGCTCATCGATCGCCTCACCCGCAAGCACGCCTTCGACCAGCGCCAGGCGGCGCCCCTGCGCCGGAGGCAGCTCCCTCCCACAGGCGCGCGAGTGCTCGAGCGTGATCACGCCGCCAACCGCCTCCAGCAGCTCCGACTGCGCAGCTCGCAGCGCGTAAGCAAGCGCCGAGCCCTCGCCGATGCGAGCGGCCCGCAGCGCCTCCGAGAGGCTGACCGACATCACGCTTGCGCCGGCCACCATGCGCCGAATCAGCGTGTCCGCACCGATACCTGCGCGAGCGGCCCGCGCTGCCTGCTGCCCGACGATCGCTGGCACGAGCGCGCGCGCATCGCCGAGCACGTGCTCACCATCGCCGCCCATCCCCGCGCGCGCTGTCCGCAGCATCCGCGGGCGCTGCGCAGCCTCGGCGTAGGCGGCAAGACAAGCATCGAATACCGCGGCAATCAGCGCCTGGGTGGTGGCGCGATAGTGCTCATCTTCAGAACGCAGGGGCGCCTGCACGCTATGCACGCAGGCAAGCAGTCGTGCTTCGATCGCCGGCCGACGCCCCTGCAGGTGCTCGAGCATGACATCGATCCTGCGCGCGCCAACCGAGGGCTGCTCGAGGGCGGTCGCCATGACGAATCCTTCGCTCTGCTCCCTGCGCCGCCGCCAGCTCTAGGAGCCAACGCTCGCTCTCGACCTGCCGGTGGACAGCAGGCCGAGGCTCGCCAATCGCTGCACTCCGGGGGAGAGCCGCACGCGATCGCCCACCATCTCGATCACGCCGCAGCTGTCAAGCTCGCCGAGCAGGTGACGCACGGCAAGCGAGTCGACGCCGCCGCCCAGCTCCTCCGCAACCTCCCTGCAGGTCGGGGGGCTGCCCCGCTTCGCCGCATTCAGCCTGCTCACGATCGCGCGTTCCAGCGATCTCAGCTGGCGGATGCTCATCTGCAACCCCTCAAAGCGCTTGATCGAGCGGTGAGCACGCTAGCGACGCGAGGGTACGGCTCGTAGGGGTGGACGGGGGCGAGCGCCCCCGTCCACCCGCTGCAGCGGGCGCGGAGCGTAGTGGCACCCGCGCTGCTGGAGGAGAATGTGACGCAGCCGGTGCCGTCGTCGCCCCTCGCCGCTGTGAAGCGAGCAGCACATCTGCCGCTCAGGGAGGACGCCAAGAGGGCAGAGCTGCAACGGTGCCTGCGTGCTGTCACGTCCATCAAGTTAGGTGAAAAGGGCTGGCCCTTCAAGAGGTAGACCTACCGGTAGGGCTACCTATTGTGCGTCTCCCGCCCCCGTCGAGGTGAGTCGCGCCGCCTGCGGGGTGTAAGCTGGCGCAGATGGCTCTGCCTGCGCCAGCAGCGACCTCCGCGTGCATGGTCACCGGTGCCTCCTCCGGGATCGGGCTCGAGTTTGCCTCGCAGCTCGCCGGCCGGGGTCACAATGTGGTGCTCGTAGCACGGCGTGAGCAGCGGCTGGTCGACCTCGCCGAGCGGCTCACCAGGGAGCACGGCGTGAGAGCCGAGGTGCTGACATGTGACCTGGCCGATGCGGATGCCCGCGCGCGCCTGCTCGAGCAGGTTGCAGGCACCGGGCTGCAGATCGAGACGCTTGTCAACAATGCCGGGTTCCCGCGCGCGGGCGACGTGCATGAGCATCCTGACGAGCAGCTGGGGATGGTCAGGGTCAACGTCGAGGCCCTGGTCGCGCTGACAGCCGCATACCTCCCGGCGATGGTGGAGCGCAGGCGCGGCGCGATCGTGAATGTCGCCTCGTTGGCGGCCTTCATGCCCCTCCCCGCGCTTGCCACCTACGCTGCCACGAAGTCATTCGTGCTGAGCTTCTCGGAGGCGCTTTGGGCCGAGACGCGCCGCTCTGGCGTGAGCGTGACCGCACTCTGCCCCGGGTTCGTGCCCACCGAGTTCTACGACGTCGGCGGCTTCAAGCGCACCATGCTCGGGCCCTCCTTCGTGTGGGCATCCGCCTCGCAGGTGGCGCGCGCGGGCATCGAGGGCGCTGAAGGCGGCAAGCGCTTGGTCGTGCCCAGCAAGATCCAGCGCATCGCGGGCGCTCTCTCCCGCTACAGCCCAAGGCCGCTTGCGCTCGGCCCCTTTGCTGCGCTGTGGCGCTGGGGGATCGGCGAGTAGCGCCGACCCGCGCCCCGGCGCGCTGCTCCCGTCACCGCCAGACCAAGCGCTGCGCTGCCAAGCGTGGTGATCGCGAAGGCCAGAGCCGCCGTGCGCAGCGCAAGCGCAAGCGCCGGCGAGTAGGCCTCCGGAAAGCCCGTGACGTTGCGGACATAAATCGTGGCAAGCGGCTGCCCGGCCAACCCGACGAGCACCCCCGCAAGGCACCCCAGCGTCACGGCGGCGGCGCTCTCCAGACAGATCATCCAGATCAGCTCGCCGCGGCGCACACCCAGGCGGCGCAGCGCTGCAAGGCGCGGCCGGCGCTGCCAGATCGAGCCGGCCATCGCCGCGAGCACCGCAAGGACGGCGGCGATCAGCATCAGCGTTGCCGTCTGGCTCATCTGCGACATCCCCTGGTTGGTGGCGGCGGCGATGTCAGCTCCAACAGCTCGCTCTCCCGCGATCGCAAAGCCGCTCCCTGCAAGCGCCTTGCGGACCGCTGCCAGCGCGCGCGCTTCGCTTATGCCCGCACGGAAGGCAACCTCGAGCAGACCGACCTTGGCGCTTTTCCACAGCCGCTCAAAATCGCTTGCGCCGACCACAACCGTGCCCCCGGGCCAGCCGTAGTTTGCGATCGTCGCGGCAAGCCTGAGGTGGGCGTCGCCGGAGACAGTCGGCAGCACCAGCTCCTCGCCCAGATGGAGGCCCCATTCCGCTGCCAGGGTGGAGGAGAGCGCAGCCCAGCCTCCTGCGCGCAGCAGGCGCGTGAGGCGCTGCGGCTGGCCTTCCACGATCTGCGACTGCGAGATCGCAACCGGATCTGACGCTGGCTTTGCGATCACAAATAGGCGATGTCCCCTGTCATCAAGGAAGGCGGTGCGCACCGCGGCCACCCTGCGAACGCCGCCGATCGCCTCGATTCGCGCGGCTACCGGGCCGCCCGCGAAGGGCTGAACCTGAAAGATCGTCTGCGCGTAGCTTGCGGGCGAGACGATGACAGCGTACCCGCCGTAGATGTCATCGATCGCCCCGCTCACGCCGCGGCGTATGTCATTGGTCGCCCCGCCGATGGCGACAATCGCGTAGAGGGCGACAGCGGTAGTGGTTGCAACCGCGGCACCGCGCACGGGCACGGCAGCAAGCTCGATGCTCGCGAGGTAGCCGGCAGTGCTGCGCGCCCGCAGCGCGATGCGTGCGCTCCATCTGATCAGCCGCGGCACTGTCCGCGGCAGCAACAGCCCGAGCGCAAGTGCAAGGCAGACCGCTGAGACGATGCTCTGCGCAGGCACAAAGAGACTGATGATGGCCGCCACGGCGATTGCGATCGCGCCGCAGATCATGCCCAGCCTGCTTGCGAGCAGGCCCAGAGAGGGCGTCGACTGCGCGGACCCTCTGCCCTGCTCCGGTGCCTGCGCCCGCAGCGAGCTCAGCGCCGGGCCGCCTGCTGCAAGCGCGGCCGCTGCCACTCCCGCCGCGATTGCGCTCACCAGGGCGCCGATCGTGATGACGCGCTGGGTGCCCACCGGGAAGGACGAGGTCAGATAGCGCGGCACGCCGCCGAACACAGCGCCTGCCAGCAGATCGCCGAGCACCAGGCCGACTGTCACCGCGGCAGCTCCAAGCAGTGCCACTTCGATTGCAACCAGCGCGAGCAGCTCCGAGCGATGGGCGCCGCTGGCGCGCAGGCGCAGCATCGAGGCCCGTCGCGCGGGCAGGGTCAGGAGCATCGCGTTGTATGCGATCAGCAGGCCTACCGCGAGCGCAAGGATCGCAAAGACGCTTGTGGCCTCATTTGAGGGGCCTGTGGCCTCCGCGAGCAGGGCAAGTTCGCTGTCGCTCGGGCGGACGCTCAGGGTGGTGCCGAGGAGCCTGCGCAGAGATCGCTCGGCAAGCGCTTGCTGACCGTGCTTGGGCTCGACCATGATGCGGGAGACCCGATTGCTGAGCCCCGTGACGGCCTGGGCGGCGGAGAGCGTCGCGATCGCAACAGGGCTCTGGGTAACGCCGCCGGCGAGCTTCGCTCCGAGGATGTGCGAGCAGAGCGCAGCCACCGCGCGCCCTCCGCTCTTGACGAGCAGAGGCTGACCGACCTTGGCCCCGATCGCGCGTGCCGGCCCTTCCGGCAGTGCGATCCGTGGCAGCTGCGCTGCAACTGACCGGCTTGAGGGAGCCCCTGTGCGGTCGCCTGCGTGCCCTCCACCCGAGAGGTCTTCAAGCGAGATCTCCCGAGTCAGCGGCCCGCCGATCACAGCGATTGCGGGTTCTGCGCCATAGAGCGTCAGCGGCGCCTGGCCTCGTGGCCCCGCGACGGTGATCTGCGCGTTCAGCACCCCTGCATCGCCGAAGACTCCCTTCGCTTCGCCGACAGCCGAGACCAGCGCCTGGCTGAGCCCTTCGGCTGAGCGAGCGCCGACTTCGACGCTCGCCCCGCCCGCGAGCTCGTGGTAGAGGGTGCGCACAGAGGCGGAGACAGAGGTATTGGCGATCTGAATCGCAAAGATCAGCGCTACGCCTACGGCGATGCCTGAGGCCGCAAGCGCCTCTTGCGCAGGGTGAGTGCGAAGCCGCCACCAGTAGAAGCGCAGCAGCAGCCTCAGCGAGGGCATTGAAGGATGCCTGGCCTGTTGTCGCACAGTCCAGCGGCGAGCGCCGCCGTGGGCGCTTGCAGCCAAGATTCGCTTTGGAGGAGCAGGCATCGATGCAGCCGAGCGGACGCTATTGCGCGCAGCTGCCCGTGTCAATAGGTAGGGCTACCGGCGCGGCGCGTCAGCATGCGCTTGCCGTCGGCGCGAAGGCGCATGATCCTCGCCGCCTGCTCCCCTGCCGCGTGAGGACGTAGCCGAGCGCGCAGCTTGCAAGCGCGGCGATCAGCGTGGCGGCGACAAACAGCTCAGCTGCAAGCGCAAACGCCGGCGCGTAGGCCTCGGGCACGCCGGTGCTCTGACGAACGTAAAGGGTTGCGATCGGCTGACCAGCTAGACCGGACACAGCTCCGGCAAGGCAGCCGATTGCCATCACAACTCCGGTCTCCACGTAGACCGCCCGCACCAGCTCGCTGCGCCTCATTCCCATGCGCTTGAGCGTCCACAGACGCGGACGACGCTGCCAGATCGATCCGCCCATTGCCGCGATCACTGCAAGAAGCGCTGCGAACAGCATGAGCGTCGAGATACCTTCGATCTGTGCGAGAGCCTGGCTGGTGGTCGAAGCTATGTCGCGTTCCACAAGCCTTCCTGGCGTCACCATAAAGCCGGTGCCGGCGAGCGCGGCACGCACCAGCACGACCGCGCGTGATTCCTTGACTGAGGACTGGAAGCGCACATTGAGCACCGTCGCACTTTTCGTGTGCCACAGACGTTCGTATTCCAGTGGGCCGATCACCAGCGCCCCTGGAGGCCAGCCAAAGTTGGCGGTCGTGCCAGCCAGGCGGAAGTGAGCGCTCCCGGATGGTGTCGGTAGCGCGAAGGCCTCACCGATCTTCAGATGCCATTCACGAGCGACCGTGGCCGACAGGGTCGCCCATCCTCCCAAGCGAAGCAGGCGAGCAATCCTCGTCGCGGAGCCTTCAATGATCTGCGAAGGAGAGATTGGGGTCGGGTCTTGCTGAGGCTGCACCAGGACGAAGAGTCGATGCCCGCGCGCGTCAAGGAATGCCTCGCGCAGCTCTCGCACAGAGAGTACGCCCGCAACTGCGTGAAGGCGGGCAATTGGGCCTGCGGTCGGAAAGGTCTGCTCCGGGAATGCGTTCTGAGCGAAGCTGCTTGCTGACACCACCACGGTCGATTCCCCATAGATGTTCTTGATCGTCTTATCGACACCGCGGCGAAGGTCCTCAGCTGCCCCTCCGATCGAGACTATTGCCGTTAGTGCCACGGCGCCAATAGCCGCGACCGCCGTCGCCCGCGTGGGAGCGGCGCGCAGCTCGAGCGTCGCTGCATATGCGGCCGTGGTGCGCAGCCGCAGCGCCAGGCGCTCGCTCTGCTTGACAAGCCAGGGAGCGATAGACGGCAGCAGCAAGCCCAGGGCGAGCATCAGGGTGATGACGGCGACAATCCCGTAAGTCGGCGCAAAGATCGCCACCCCGATCGTCACCAGCAGCGCCGCGCCCCCCAGCGCAAGCCCCAGCGGGCCGGCCAGGAGCCCAAGGGAGAGCGTCGCCTGCTCGGACTCGCTCGGTCGTTCAAGCGGCCTTCCGCGCAGCGTTGCAAGCGCAGGGCCCGCTGCGGCAAGCGCGGTTGCGATCAGCCCGCCGCCGACCGCCACCGCCAGCGAGGTTGCCGTGATCACGCGCTGGGTGCCGATCGGAAAGCCCGAGGTCAGGTAGCGGGGCACTTCGCCGAAGACCGCGCCTGAGAGCAGGTCGCCCAGCAGGAGACCGAGTGCTGAGGCAACGAGGCCCAGAGCAAGGGCTTCCAGGGCCACCAGGCCGATCAGCTCGCTGCGACGGGCGCCCTGATCGCGCAGCCAGGAGATCCAGCGCCGCCTTGCGGGCAGCGTCAGCAGCATCGCGTTGTAGGCAAAGAGCAGGCCGACCACGAGGCTGAGCGCCGTGAAGACGTTTGCCGCCTGGCTCTGTGAGCGCGTGGCCTCTTCCAGAAGGGTGACTTCCGCTTCGCTTGAGCGGACGTTCAGGGTGGGGCCGGCGACGCGCTCAAGCGACCTTGCAGCAAGCGCTTCCTGTCCCTTTGCGGGCTTGACCATGATGCGCGTCAGGCGGTGCGCCAAGCCCGTGATCGCCTGCACAGCCGAGAGCGGCGCGATCGCGACCGGGCTCTGGGAGGCGGCGCCCGCGACAGCGGAGCTCAGCACGCGCGCGCAGAGCACGAGCGTCGAGCGCCCGCGCGTGCGCACCACCAGCAGCTGGCCCGCTTGAGCGCCGATCGCATTTGCTGGGCCCTGCGGCAGCGCGATCGTGGGGATGTGCGCTCCGTGCAGCTGGCCTGCGCCTGCTGCTTGCGCTGCTTGCGGAGGCGTAGCGCCTTCCAGTTCGCGCAGGGAGACGCGCTGCACCAGCGGGCCCCCGATCACCGCGATCGCCGGTTCTGCGCCAAAGAGCGTCAGCGCCTCCTGACCGCGGGGGCCCACCAGGGTGATGCGCGATTCAAGGACGCCTGCGGCGCCGAAGACGCCCGGGGCTTCCCCCGCCTTTGACACGAGCGACTGGCTGAAGCCTTCCGGGGAGCGCGCGGCCACTTCCAGGCTTGCCTTGCCCGCAAGCTCGTGGTAGAGGCTTCGCACCGAGGCCGGGACGGAGGTGTTTGCGATCTGGACGGCGAAGATCAGCGCGACGCCGACAGCGATGCCGAGGGCCGCGAGCGCCTCCTGGACCAGCTGCGTGCGCACGCGCTTCCAGTAGAGGCGGAGGAGCATACCGGCGGTCAGCAGTCCGACACCCACGCGGGAGCGCCCCTGCCACGCCGTACTCCCCCCACTGTGGACAGCGCTTGCGTTAGGCGATCGCTTGATGGGAGCGCGCATCAGTTGGACTACAGGGAACCTAGTGGGTCACGGCCGCCGAGTCGTTGGGTAAGGCTTCCTGTGACTGGCCCAAGCACTAAATTAATGTTTCACCAATTGCTCAGGCACACGAGGTTGCCCGTTTCGGCCTAAGACCGGCTCGACGTACCGTTCTGGCGCCTGCTCTACGCCGGAGGGGCTCAGGCATTGCCCGGGCAGGTCGCAGAGGCGGGCAAGCGGGCTCGACTCGCCGCCGATCTCGGCCATCATTTCCTTTGCGCGCTTGGCGTATTGCTCGCACACAGCAGCCGCGCGCGTCATCCCGGGCCCTTGACGTACGGAATCAACCAGAGCGTCCCACTCAGAAGCGTCTCGCTCCCCGACCAGACGCGCGGCAAGGTCCGCGTCGTCGTTCAGCGCGAAGATCACCGGCAGGGTGTAGTCGCCCTGTTCGAGCGCACGCCGTGGCGGCCTGCCGGTGGCGGGGTCCTCTCTCCTCAGCGCCAGGATGTCCTCGCAGATCTGCACGGCAATGCCGAGATGCTCGCCGGCGGAGCTGAGCACGCTAACAGCTGATTCCCCTACTCCGGCCAACGTGGCGCCAATTCTTGCTGCAAGAGAAAGCCTCGAGCCTGTCCGCAGTCGAGCCCAATCCAAGTATCTAACGCCAGACCGATTCGTCCGAAAACGATCCTGGGATAACAGCGCGACAGACTCGCTAGATATGTAGATTCCCCGGCCAAACTCCTCCGCGAACTCCGCGCTCACCTCGGCCGCAGCGCAGCTCGCACGCGCGAGAGCATAATCAGCGACCATCACAGCAAGTCCATTATTGATCTTCGCCTCACCGTCACGCGCATCAGTAGAACGAGCCAACGTGCTTGCGAATGCGCCGAGAAGCTCCACGGCAACGGCTGCGTTCACCGTCTTACCGGTATCTTTGCTCGGGCCGACTCCATGAGCGGCGAAGAGCGCGACGGCGCCAACCGGCCCTAGGCCGCCGCAGACCTCGCGGTGCAAAATCTCCGCCGCAAGCAAGAACGCAGTTCGGAGGACGTCGCGCAACTGCTCGTCGAGCATCTCTATTGGACCTAGAAGGCCTAGCTGACACGCGACCTGACCAGCCGAGGTTGTCCGCAACTTTGGATACTGATGATCGGCTAGCACCATGTCACGGCCCGCGGACAGCATCGGAATTCGATGCCCAAACATGCCGAGGTCATCCGACTCTCGTGAAGCGTCACTTTCGAGCAACTCGTTTGCCACGCGAGCGAGCATCGCGCTGTCCTGGCCGATACGTAGATTCGACCGCGCCAAGGAGCGACCAAAACCGCTAGAACTGACTCCGCGCCTGATAGTGCCGTGAAGAACAGACGCAGCAGTGTGCGCACTGCGCATAGCCTGATCGATACCCTCGCCCGTAATCGGATCGCACATGCGAGCTGCGTCTCCGACAAACAGGACGTTACCAACCTGACAGCGATCAGCCGACACCCCTATCCCTAGCGGCGCCCCAAGTGGCGTCTCAAGCGGCTCGAATCCTCCGTAATCGGCGACGCTTTGCGTGCTCAGCGAATCTATGAGTCTATCAAGAAGCTTGGTTATCGAACGAGGGCGTGGGAGACCGGGCGCAGTCAAATATCCAATCCCGACGTTCGCCACATCTTCAGCGACTGGAAACATCCATCCATAACCTGGGTGAGGATCGGCTGCACGAGTGTAGATTCTTAATACGCCACGTAGTGGCGCACCCGTACGCAAGTACCGGCGCACCGCGTATCCACTCGGCCTGGGAGCTTTGTTAGAGCCAAACAGCTCGCGCCGCATATGCGACGTCGCCCCGTCTGCCATGATATAGTGCGCCGCTCGCACGATGCCACGACCGTGTTCATGCACCGCGTGCAATCCGCACACGTTAGTGCCTCTCACAATTGCCCCAGTTACTCTCGCGCGGAGCACTCGCACTCCTGCTCTTGCGGCAACATCGATAAGCGCTTTATCAAGTGCTCTTCGCGGCACGCAGCAGCCGCCCCTGCGTCCGATCTTGCCCCGCTTATTCGCTACCGGCGCACCTTTAACCAGTTCCGCGCCTTCAATCCCAAAGCTATCAGCCAAGATATCTGCAAGACCTAGGTCTACCAGGAAATTAGCAGCTGTAGGAGTCAGGTAGTCACCGCAGGCCTTATCGCGCGGGAACGAGTCTTTGTCAATTAGCGCCACGTCATGTCCGTAGGTGGCTAAGGTAAACGCCGCTATCGATCCAGCAGGACCTCCGCCAACCACTGCAATCTCAGCGTCCTCAAGTATCAACGCTGCGCTCACGTCACTCGCTCAAGCGCCGCCAACCGAGCATCGGCCATTCTCAGTAAAGCATTAGATCTCGACAATCCATCCAACGCTCCCTTCGCCTTGTCGATAATCCCACGTACTTCACTCGAGGCCTGTGCAACTCCGCGGGTCTCAAGTACTTCCTCGACTACGATCTCCACCGGAGCGCGTGTTTCGAGTAGTCGGCGAATGTGCGGCCGGTCTTCCAGCGCATAAATGACTGGCAGCGTGTAGATGCCATTGCGAATATCCTTTCCCCGCTCTTTGCCGGTCTGCTCGGGCAGACCGACAAGGTCCAGAATGTCGTCAATGATTTGATGTGCAATGCCCAAACTTTCCCCATAGTGGGCAAACACGCTCAGCTCTAACTTGTTCGCCCGACCCAATATTCCGCCCAGCTGCGACGCCAATCTAAACAGCGCCGCCGTCTTACCCGAAATCACATCAAAATACGCCGCACGAGTGCGGCCAGTATCATAAAGGCTTCGCAGCTCCAGCATTTGCCCTTCGCATATCTCAGCCGCCGCGGACGCTGCGGTCCTCACCACATCGACTCCGCAGCTTGCAAACAATCCAAAAGCTTGGCCAAATAGCGCACCACCGGCCCCCGCAGCTTTAGTCGCGCCAAAGAACGCTGGTAGGCTTAGCTGCCCACGCCTTAGCAAACCTGCATCGGCGACATCGTCATGCACGAGGGTGGCCAGATGCGCCATCTCGATAGCGACAGCACAAGTCTCGACCCGTGGGTCGGGCGCACCTTCAGCACCTCGGGCAGCCAGATCAGCCTCGATTAGCAAGCGCGATCGCAGCCCCTTTCCCGCGGTTGCCGTCGCATATTCCAGAAGCTCGGCAAGAGCCCCGCCACGCGCCCCGACACCGGTTGCGCTAGTGGGCTCAGAGGGTCGCGTGCTCATTTCGACGATTCCCACACGACCGAGCGACGGGTTACGGCGTAGCCAAGTGCAGCAATGATGAGAATCGAGATCGCAGCTGCAACGAGCACGGTGCGCACTCCTAGCCAAATCGCTGGCGAGTAGGACTCCGGGAATCCCGTGCTCTGCCGCACATAGAGCGTCGCAAGCGGCTGGCCACTTAGTCCAAACACAAGACCCACCAAGCAGCCTATCAGCATAATTGCCCCAGTCTCAAAATAGATGGTCCGAATCAACTCACTTCTGCGCATCCCGAGCCGCTTTAGGGTTAGAAGACGCGCGCGGCGCTGCCAGACCGAACCCCCCATAGCCGATATAACAGCGAGCAACGCTGCCAACAGTACCAGCGTCGCAATTTGGTTCAATTGCGCCAACCCCTGGCTCGCTGCAACCTTGATCGCCGTCGCAACGCGGCGTAACCCTGCGACCGACAGTGCCGTTCCGCTCATAGCATTGCTCACGCGTCGCACGCCATCCGCTTCGCTGACTCCGTGCTGTAGGGTGACACGGATCGCCGTGGCATCGCTTGTGCGCCATAGTCGCCTGTATTCCGGATCACTCATGACCACGGCGCCTGGTGGCCACCCATAATTTGTGATTTTGGCTGCCAGACGTAAAGTGGCATAGCCCGACGGTGTTGGTAGTTGAAAACGATCGCCAAGATGAAGCTGCCAATCGCCGGCCACGGTAGATGAGAGCGCAGCCCACCCCCCCTCCTTTAACAGTGCGCTAGTACGCTTGTACGACCCTTCCACTATTTGGGACTGTGAAATCATCACCGATTCGTCCTCTGGCTTGGCGATCGTCAACAGTCTGCGACCGCGCACATCGAGAAACCCTCCCTGCACCTCATCCACCGATCTCACAACCGATAGTGACCTCAACCTTGCAGCTACTGCTCCGACTGGGAAGGGTTCGACGGGAAAAGGATTGTCTCCGATCGGCGAGGCGCGAACGAACACTCTCGCCTTTCCCGCCAGGTCTGCGATTGTGTAAGCTGTACCATCAGTGATATCAGTTGCACCACCGCCCAGCGCTACGATGGCGCAAACCGCCACGGCGCCAATAGCCGCGACCGCCGTCGCCCGCGTGGGAGCGGCGCGCAGCTCGAGCGTCGCTGCATATGCGGCCGTGGTGCGCAGCCGCAGCGCCAGGCGCTCGCTCTGCTTGACAAGCCAGGGAGCGATAGACGGCAGCAGCAAGCCCAGGGCGAGCATCAGGGTGATGACGGCGACAATCCCGTAAGTCGGCGCAAAGATCGCCACCCCGATCGTCACCAGCAGCGCCGCGCCCCCCAGCGCAAGCCCCAGCGGGCCGGCCAGGAGCCCAAGGGAGAGCGTCGCCTGCTCGGACTCGCTCGGTCGTTCAAGCGGCCTTCCGCGCAGCGTTGCAAGCGCAGGGCCCGCTGCGGCAAGCGCGGTTGCGATCAGCCCGCCGCCGACCGCCACCGCCAGCGAGGTTGCCGTGATCACGCGCTGGGTGCCGATCGGAAAGCCCGAGGTCAGGTAGCGGGGCACTTCGCCGAAGACCGCGCCTGAGAGCAGGTCGCCCAGCAGGAGACCGAGTGCTGAGGCAACGAGGCCCAGAGCAAGGGCTTCCAGGGCCACCAGGCCGATCAGCTCGCTGCGACGGGCGCCCTGATCGCGCAGCCAGGAGATCCAGCGCCGCCTTGCGGGCAGCGTCAGCAGCATCGCGTTGTAGGCAAAGAGCAGGCCGACCACGAGGCTGAGCGCCGTGAAGACGTTTGCCGCCTGGCTCTGTGAGCGCGTGGCCTCTTCCAGAAGGGTGACTTCCGCTTCGCTTGAGCGGACGTTCAGGGTGGGGCCGGCGACGCGCTCAAGCGACCTTGCAGCAAGCGCTTCCTGTCCCTTTGCGGGCTTGACCATGATGCGCGTCAGGCGGTGCGCCAAGCCCGTGATCGCCTGCACAGCCGAGAGCGGCGCGATCGCGACCGGGCTCTGGGAGGCGGCGCCCGCGACAGCGGAGCTCAGCACGCGCGCGCAGAGCACGAGCGTCGAGCGCCCGCGCGTGCGCACCACCAGCAGCTGGCCCGCTTGAGCGCCGATCGCATTTGCTGGGCCCTGCGGCAGCGCGATCGTGGGGATGTGCGCTCCGTGCAGCTGGCCTGCGCCTGCTGCTTGCGCTGCTTGCGGAGGCGTAGCGCCTTCCAGTTCGCGCAGGGAGACGCGCTGCACCAGCGGGCCCCCGATCACCGCGATCGCCGGTTCTGCGCCAAAGAGCGTCAGCGCCTCCTGACCGCGGGGGCCCACCAGGGTGATGCGCGATTCAAGGACGCCTGCGGCGCCGAAGACGCCCGGGGCTTCCCCCGCCTTTGACACGAGCGACTGGCTGAAGCCTTCCGGGGAGCGCGCGGCCACTTCCAGGCTTGCCTTGCCCGCAAGCTCGTGGTAGAGGCTTCGCACCGAGGCCGGGACGGAGGTGTTTGCGATCTGGACGGCGAAGATCAGCGCGACGCCGACAGCGATGCCGAGGGCCGCGAGCGCCTCCTGGACCAGCTGCGTGCGCACGCGCTTCCAGTAGAGGCGGAGGAGCATCGGCAGGAAGCGAAGGTGGTAGATCCAACGCGACTCCGCGGGCCCCTGATCTGCCGCGCGCTCAGCGAAGACCCTCCCGGGAGCCGCGCTCCCCGCCGACCCGCCCACGCTCACCGTGCGCTCTTACTCGCCGACCAGCAGTTCATCGCCGCTTCGCTCATGCAGCTCACCGTCCTTGAGATCGCAGATGCGGTCGGCATAGCGCGCGGCGTGCGCGTCGTGGGTGACGAGGATCACCGCGCTGCCGCGCTCCTGAGAGAGCTCGCGCAGCGCGGCGAGCACCTGATCGCCGCGCGCCGTGTCGAGGTTGCCGGTCGGCTCGTCCGCAAGCACCACGCTGGGCGTGATCGAGAGCGCGCTTGCAACCGCGACGCGCTGCTGCTCGCCACCTGAGAGCTTCGAGGGCGGGAAGCCGGCGCGGTGGGCCAGATCCAGGCGCTCGAGCAGGGTCGCAGCCTGCTCCTTTGACTTGCGCCAGGGCACCCTGTTCATCCACAGCGGAAAGGCGACGTTTTCAAGCGCTGTAGCGCCGGGAAGAAGGTTGAAGTCCTGGTAGATGAAGCCGATGTTCGAGCGCCGATGGTCGGCGCTTTCACGCTCGCTCATCCTGCCCAGCTCTCGTCCCTCAAAGCGGATCGAGCCCGAGTCGGGATAGAGCAGCGCAGCGATCAGCAAGAGCAGCGTCGACTTGCCCGAGCCGCTCGGCCCCATCACCGCAACCATTTCACCGCCATCCACGACCAGCGAGACGTCGCGCAGGGCGCAGACGACCTCGGCGGATGTGCGGTAGAACTTCGAGACTTCGTCGAGCTCAAGCGTGTGCACGTGCACCACCTCGTTTTCGCGATGCAAGCGTGATCACCTCGGCCTCCGGCTGAGGCTCCGGCACGATCAGCCGCCCCGCGCTCAGGCGCATCAGCCAGGTGGAGGCAAGCGTCTGGTCGGCCTGCGTCGCCGAGTAGAGGACCGCGGTCGAGAGCTCGCTCGCCGATCTGCGCAGCAGCGTCAGCACGCGCTCCCGCTCATCGGGGTCAAGATCGGCGGCAGGATCGTCGGCCACAAGCAGGCGCGGACGCTTGACTATTCCCTGAGCGAGCGCCGCCAGGCGCAGCTCACCCGTGGAGAGCTGCTGCGGGCGCGAGGCCGCACAGTCCTCGATCCCCGCCATCGCGAGCGCCTCCTCAGCCTCTGCGGTTGCGCGGCCGATGTCGCGCGAGGTGAGGTAGCGCGCCAACGCCACCTGCTCGAGAACTGAGAGCTCCGGGCGCAGATCGGGCGTCGCGGGAATCCAGGCGATCTCGCTGCGAAGCAGGTCCGCGTGGCGCTCGCCGATCTCTGCATAAGGCTCTCCCCCGTAGAGCACCGACCCAGCCGTCGGCGAGTCCGCGCCCACCGCAAGGCGCAGCAGCGTCGACTTGCCCGAGCGATTGGCGCCGTAGAGGGCGATGCAATCGCCCCGCTCGATCGAGAAGGAGATATCGGCAAGCACGCTCTTGGCCCGCGCGCCACGGACATAGACCCTGCTCACTCCCTTGAACTCAAGCACGCTCACCGCACCCCCAGGGTACACTGAAAGTGTCGCCTTGCAATAGGTAGCGCTACCTATTGACAGGCGCCGATCGCGCACTTACAATCGTGCATAGGAGGGCTGCTCACGGTCGGCGTCGGGCGCCCCTTCCGCTCCATCATGGTCTCCGACACCAGATTCGCGATACTCGGTCTGCTGGCAAGCGAGCCGGGCTGTGGCTATGACCTCACCAAGCGCTTCGGCGAGCTCTTCGGTGCCGACTGGCGCATGAGCAGGGGCCAGGTCTACGGCATGCTCAAGACGCTTGAAAAGGACGGTCTGGTCGAATCGCGGCGGGTGGTGCGCAACGGACGCAAGATCAGGCTCTACAACATCATGGCCACCGGCATCGAGGCGTTCAGGGTCTGGCGCGAGCAGCCCTGCTGCCTGACGGCGCCCCACCGCGAGGAGCTCTTTCTCAAGCTCGCGCTCGCGCAGCCGGAGGATCTTCCCCGTCTGCTCGAGTGCCTGATCGACCGCGAGCAGGAGTGCGTGCAGCGCCTGCACCTGCACGCCAAGGAGCCGAGCCCTGACGCCGCCGTTCAAGGCGCATGGCAGAGGCGCGCAAGCGGCCAGATCGGATCGGCGATCACCGCCATGCTGCAGGCCGAACTGGATTGGGTGGAAGCGATGAAGCGCTGCATCGAAGAGCATCTGGGCTCGCTGGCGGGCGCCGGCGGCGCGCCCGCGCACATCGCAGGCGGCCAGGTACGGCGGGTGGCCTAAGCGATGCGGTCAATCAGGCTGCTCGGCGTCGCGCTGCTTGCCCTGCCCCTGCTTGCGCCTGCTCCGGCGGCGTCGGCTGCGCGCGGTCGCGCAGTTGCCAGCAGGTCCTTCAGCGGCTACGACAACGCCACCCTGCACCTGATCCACGCATCCGGCGCCACGCTGGTGGAGGAAGGCCCGGCCTCAGGAAATCTTCCCGGCCACGTGCACGCGGTGCTCTATGTCGGCACCACCTTCCACGGCACCTTCACCATCTACACCAGCCACGGCGAGCTCTACGGCCGCGGCAGCGCCCGGCTGCACAACGGCGGCGGAGCGATCGAAACCTTCAGCGGAGTCGCGGAAGCCACCGGCGGCAGCGGTCAGTTTCGCGGCGCGCACGGGCGCGGGCGCCTCTACGGCAGCTTCAACCGCCACACCTACCGCATCGTCCTGCAGACGCGCGGCACGCTCCAGACCTGAGCGCCAGGGAACGCTCAGGCTGCAGCAGGCGCCCAGCAGCGCACGCCCGTCGGATCGATCGCCACCTCCACGCGCTCCCCGACCGAGAGGCCCGCCCACGCGCTGCCGCGCGCAAGCAGCGAAAGGCCGCCCACGGCAAGGCGCGCCTCGAAGCTGCCACGGATCGGCAGCGCCTCGCACACAACCGCCCTGATCGTGCGCCCGCCGGGCGAGCGGCCCTCGCTCAACCGAGCAACCGCCTCAGGCGCGATCGCGGCCATCACCTGGTCCCCCGGCCGCCACTCGCTGCCTTCAAGCTTCAGCACAAGATCGGGCAGGCGCAGCGAGCGCGCCTCCGTGATCACGCCGGCGTGGACGTTCGGCGTCCCGACCAGCTGCGCCACGCGCATGCTCGCCGGCTGGGCGAAGACCTCCGCCAGCGACCCTGACTGCAGCACGCGCCCGCCCTCGATCACAACGACCAGCTCAGCGAGACGAGCGACCTCCTCCGGGTCGTGGCTCACCAGCACCGTCGCAAAGCCGGTCTGCCGCCGCAGGCGCGCAAGCTCCTCCTGAAGCTCCGATCGCAGCACCACATCAAGCGCGCTGAAGGGCTCGTCGAGCAGCACCAGCTGCGGATCGCACGCCAGCGCGCGCGCCAGCGCCACCCTCCGTCGCTGACCGCCGGAGAGCTGCTCAGGCCTGCGCCCTGCAAGCGCTGCAAGCCCCAGGCGCTCAAGCCACCAGGCCCCGCGCGCAGGCTGAGCGCGCGGCGCGAGCGTCACCTGCTCCCAGACCGTGCGCCGCGGCAGCAGGCAGGCATCCTGGGGCACGTAGCCAATGCCGCGATCGCTCGGCGGAAGCCCGCCAAGCTCGCGCCGGCCGATCTCGATCTGCACCTGCGCGCCGCTCGCAAGCCCGCAGAGCGCGCGCAGGGTCAGCGTCTTGCCTGCCCCGGAGGGTCCCAGCAGTGCCACCGCGCCGCCCGCGCGCATCGGCGGGACCGAGACCGTGAAGTCCCCCGCCCGCGCCTGCGCAGCAAAGGAGACGGTCTGTGCGCGCGCCGCGCGGGGAGCCTCCGCGGTGAGTGCGGGCGGGGGTCCGGAGGCCCTGTGCGGAAGCGCCGGGGCCACCCGCAGCGCCGCCAGAACAATCACCGCTGCGCCCAGCGCGACCGCCACCGGCAATGCGGTTGCGCCAAGCCCGCTTGAATCGAACTGTACGAACGTATAGACGGGCAGCGAGTAGGGGTGGTAGGCGAGTATCACGGTCGCGCCAAACTCGCCGAAGGCGCGCAGCCATGCCAGCAGCAGCCCCGCGCGCACGCCCGGCCAGGCAGCATGCAGGGCGATGCGCCCAAAGCGCGCAAGCGGCCCGTGCCCGAGCGTCGCCGCCACCTCCTCCAGCGCCGGGTCCACCGCCGCAAAGGCGGCGCGCGCGGCGATCACCAGGAAGGGCGCAGCGACAAAGGACTGCGCGAGCACGACCCCCGTGAGCGAGTCCGTCAGCGCGCCGCCGAAGATCCGCCCGAGCAGGGTGTAGGGGCCGACGACGTAGAGCAGCAGGATCCCGCTCATCAGCGGCGGCAGCGCAAGCGGCAGCGCCACGAGCGCTTCCAGGATCGCTGCCGCGCGCGAGCGCGAGCGCGCCAGCAGATAGGCGAGCGGCACGCCGCCGAGGGCGATCAGCGCAGTGGCGATGGTTGCGCACAGCAGCGAGACCGCAAGCGCCGAGAGCGCCCCCGCGGGCAGCGACAGCCCGCCGTGCAGGCGCACCACGAACGCCCCGATCGGCACCAGCAGGTAGAGCGCAAGCAGCGCCGCGAGCGCATGGAGCGGAAGGCGCGCGCGCGCGCTCAACTGCCTGGAATCAGCGCGCGCAGGCTTGGCGCAAGCAGCGCGGGCGAGCCGCTGAGCGTCGGCGTCATCACGCTCAGGCCATGCGCAGCAAGCAGCGCGCGTCCGGAGCTCCCGAGCAGATAGGCGACAAACGCCTGCGCGCCGGTGGGATCAGGCGCGCCGGTCGGGATCGTGATCGTGAACGTCGCGCCGAGATGCAGCCCGGCAAGCGCCACCGTCGGTATGTGCGCTTCAGCGGCCTCGTTGGCATAGAAGAAGCCGCCATCAAGCTGGCCGGACTGCAGGCGCCCGACCAGCGCCGCCTCCGGGAAGACTTCAAAGCGGCCAAGCGCGCTGCGCAGGGCCGGCAGGTGCAGGTCCACGGCCGCCGCTTCAAGTGCTTGCACCGTCAGCTTGCCCTTGGGGTCGAGCTTGGGGTCCGTGCGGCCGATCCGCCAGCGCGGCTCCGTGAGCACCTGATACCACGGCCGATGGCGCAGCTGCGCCGCGATCGCGCTGTGGGGGTCATAGCCGAAGACCAGCGGCGCCTTGGCAAAGGTCACATACCACTCCGCGCGCTGCCTGCCGCCGGCCCGCTCCAGCGGCACGTCCGCCTTCGGGCTTGCGGAGATGAACACGTCCGCCACGTGCACGCCGCCACGCATCTCGCTCACCAGTTCATCAGAGCCGCCTGCGAAGCCTTCCAGCCGGTAGCCGCTCGCGCGATCGAAGGCGGGGCCGATCACCGCTTCCATCAGATGCTCGAGCGATGCGGCATAGAGCACGGCCACCGGGCCTCCTCCGCCCGCTGATGACCCGCCCTTCGCGCTCGTGCCGCAACCGGCAACGAGCAGCGCAGCGGCCGCCAGCAGCGCCGCGGCCAGACCACCTGCATATGTACGCCTCGATCTCATCGATCCTCGCTTTCTGTTCTGTCATCCCTCTCCACCATCACCGAGGTCGCCTTCACGAGCGCTGTCGCATGCACCCCCGGGGCAAGCCCAAGCTCGCTGACCGAGTCACGCGTTATCGCCGCGGTGAGCAAAAACGGGCCGGCCTCGATCTCAACCAGCGCCATCACGCCGTCCACCTCGACGGAGCGCACTACGCCTGGAAAGCGATTGCGCATCGACGCGGGTGTGCCGGTGCGATGACGCGCCGGCCGCTGCGTCAGGCGCTCGACCTCAGCGCGCCCCACCAGCCTGCGGTTGGCAGCGTCGCGACGCACCTTCAGCCGTCCGGCGCGCTCCCAGCGCCGCAGCGTGTCGACGCTGACGCCGATCGCCTCAGCCGCCTCGCCCAGCGAGAGCTCGTCCTTCATGCTGCCTATGTATAGCATAGGCAGCATTAGGGTGCCCTTATCGCTTAGGGCGTCCTCTCTGCGCCAGCATCACCTCAACCAGGCAGCCTGCGCGGGCCGGGTCGCGAGGCTGAAACTCGCTCAGCTGCGCGCCTGGCGCGAGCTTGGCGAGCAGCCCGCGGTTGATGCCTCGGTGCAGCCCGCAGACCACCGGCTGGTTGGCCTTCGCCGCAGCACGATAAGGACAGTTGCGCAGCGTCAGCGCAAGGCGGTCCGCGCTCTCCGCGCGCACCCGCGGCTGGAAGCCAAGGACGGTGAGCGCCCCAAGCAGCTCGTCAGCGGGCTCTGCGCCGCGGCGTGGGCGCGGCGCGACCTCTTCGCCGATCTGCACTCCCGCCTCCTCCACGCGCCTGACGTTCTTGGCGGTCGGCTCGATCGCGCGCGCCAGCCAGCGCACGAGGTCTCCATAGGCATGCGGCGGCCGGCCGCCCGGGCGGCCCTCTGCAGCGACCCTCCACACATCCGGCGGGCGGCCGCGGCGGCCGCGCAGGCGCTCGCGCTCGATCAGCCCCGCCTCAGCAAGCCGCTCGAGGTGGACGCGCACGCCATTGGGATGCAGCTCCAGTCGCTGCGCGAGCTCTGCGGTGGCGGCCGGGCGCCCAAGCTCGTGCAGCAGCGCATAGAGACGCGCGCGCGTGGGCTGCGCGAGTGCGTCCTCGGGCTCCGTCGGCGTGGGCAGGTCGATCACACCACCATTTTGCCACAGCACTCGTGTGCAAACCGGCGCTGGTGCGCTTGCAGAGGGCTCGCTCAGCGCGGCCGTCGGGGAGCGCGCCCCTTTGCTTCGCTATTTCGGTGTTGCCCCAAGCACGGCCGGATGCCCGCCCCGGAGCTCCGCGGGCGTCGGCGCGTCCGGAAGCGGAACCTCGACGATCACCCGCGTGCCCTCTGCTCCGGAGTGAATCGAGAGCGCTCCGCGGACGAGCGCGACACGCTCGCGGATGCCATCGAGCCCGAAGCCGCCGCTCACGCTGCGCGTGTCAAAGCCGCGGCCGTCATCGACCACTTCCAGCACGACTCGCCCCGCACACTTGCGCAGCACCACCTCAGCGCTCTTTGCGTGTGCGTGGCGCACCACGTTCGTGAGCGCCTCCTGCGCGATGCGGTAGAGCGTCGTCTCAAGCTCCGGGCTCAGCCTGGGAAGGCTCTGCAGCGCACAGCTGACGTGCAGCCCGCCCTCTCCGTAGTGGTGTAAGACAAGCGAGCGGATCGCCTCCTCGAGGCCACCATGGTCGAGCACCGGCGGGCGCAGATCGGCAATGATCGCCCGCAGGTTGGCGATCTCGCGCTCGATCTGCGCGATCAGCTCTCCTGCAGCGCTCTGCCAGGTCTCCAGCTCTGCACGCGCCAGCGCCCCCTTCAGCGTGAAGCGCATCGCGGCGAGCGCCTGCAGGGTCTGGTCGTGCAGCTCGCGCCCCCAGCGCGCACGCTCGCGCTCCGTCGCGGCAAGGGTCGCCGCAAGTCGCTGCGCCTCGAAGCTGCGGGCCAGCGCGATCGCAGTCGCGGTGCTTGCCACAAAGGCGCTCGGCAGCCGCTCCTCCTCCTCCTCACGCCAGCGCCCGGGGCGCTGATCGAAGGCGCAGATGATCCCAACCTGCTCGCCGCGATAGAGCATCGGCGCAAACAACGCCGAGCGGGCTCCGCGCGTGCACAGCGTCTCGCGCACCGCCACCGGCAGCTCCTGCAGATCTGAGACGACCTCGGTTCTGCCGCCGGCGAGGATCGCGCCCGCCAGCGTGCCCTCAAGCGCAAGCCGCGTGCCCTCCGAGGGCGCCTGCGCCCCGGCTGAGGCGGCAACGTGCAGCTCCTCGCCTTCGCGAACCATCACCACGACGCTCGCGACGCCCAGCAGCACCTGCGTCCTTCTCAGGGCGAGCTCGAGAATCTGGTGCAGCTCAGAGCGATCGCTGAGGGCGGTGTTCATCGCCTCCGCCGCCCTCAGGCTCTCCAGCGTGCGCTCAAGCTCGCTGCCACGACGCGCCAGGGTCGTGCGCAGGCGCGCGTGCTCGATCGCGATCGCCGCCCAGCCGGCAAGCACCAGCAGCGCCTCCTCATCGCCTTGGTCGAAGCTGCCCTTGCGCGCCTCGGTGACGTAGATGCTGCCCCACGCGCGGCTGCCGATCATAATCGGAACGCCGAGGAAGCTGCGCATCGGCGGATGGCCGGGGGGAAAGCCGACGCTGTCAGGATGGCTGCGCAGGTCCTCCAGACGCAGCAGCTGCGGCTTTCTGATCAGCAGGCCGAGCAGGCCGCGCCCCTCCGGCTGCCTGCCGATCGCAGCGCGGGTCTCCCCATCGACCCCGCGCGTCAGGAAGCGGGCTAGCGACCTGCGATCCTCCGCCACCACGCCGAGCGCCGCGTAGCGGGCATCGGTGAGCTCCTGCGCGCATGCGAGCAGCCGATCGAGCACCCGCTCCTCATCGATCGCCGCCAGCACGCCGCGACCGACCACGATCAGATGGCGCAGACGCTCCGCATCCAGAGCGCCGGTTGCAGCTCCGCTCTGCTCAGGCGCGCCTGCCTGCTCTCGCTGTGGTGGTGACATCGCCACGGCCTTCTCTGGATGGAGTCTGCATCTCCCCGCCGATCCGCGCTCGCCGCCCGGTCCCGGAGCCTCGACCCGGGCGCCGCTCCTCACATCGACGGGGCCAAGCGCCAGAGGCCGACACTATCGAACGGTAGCAGCCTGAGATGCTCGCAGCCCGGCGCCGCCTCAGCGCACAACCAGCACCGAGCAGGGCGCGCGCTGCGCAACACGCTCGCTCACGCTGCCCAGCGCGCGCAGCCCGTGCAGGCCACGGCTGCCCAGGACCATCAGCCCGCTGCCCGCACCTGCGCCAAGCAGCGCAGCGACCGGGCCGCGAGGATCCTCGATCAGCACGCCCGTGCTGATCTCAAGCCGGCGCTCCTCCTGGCCGTTGCGGGCGCTCGCGTCGGAGCCGCCCGTGCCCGCGCTCACGACCTGCAGCTGCAGCCCCAACCGACCGCAGAGCGCCTCGGCGACCGCCAGCGCGCGGCGCGCCGCTGGTGAGCCGTCGTATCCGACCGTCACCAGGCAGCGTGCGGGCGGGTCGGCGCGTGCGGTGCCGCGTGAGAGCAACACAGCACAGGGCGCCTCATGGAGCATCGCCGAGGCGACGCTGCCCAAGAGAATGCCCGCTGCACGCCTCCGGCTGCGCCCACCCAGCGCGATCAGCGTGGCGCGCTCAGCGCTCAGCTCCGCGAGCAGCATCCTGGCGGGCGGCCCCTCGCGCAGGATCGCTTCTGCTGGTCGCAGCGCGCCGATCTCCGCCTGCAGGTCCGTGACCATCGACTCCATCCGCTGCGTCGTCGCGCGCTCCAGGAAGACGCCGGCTTCGCTTTCCACGGCATAGGGGTCGACAACCGCGCAGAGCGTGAGCGCTCCCTCGCGGGGCATCAGGCGCGCCGTCTCCCAACCGACCCGCCGACTTTCGGCAGAGCCGTCGATCGCGCACAGCACGCGCTCGAAGATCCGCGGCGCGCCCTCGCGGTCGCTGCTCACCCTCGCAGCCCGGGCAGGGGCTCGCCGTGCACATCGCCTGCGGGGCTCATGTCGACAGTTTGACTGCTGTGCCCTCTTCACGCCACCCGCAGCGCCCCTCCACTGCCTTACATTCTGGCGCTCAATGTCTACGGACTAGACGATCAGCCAGTTTCGTGTAAACTAGCGCGCATGGGCACAGCAACGGTTGGAAGCCGGCCGTCCGCAGCAGCTGCTGCTGCAGTCGAGAGCACATTTCGCAGCGGCGTCGCGGGCTCGCTGGGCGAGGCGGATCCCTTCCGGCTGGATCGGCTCGGCAAGCACCTGCTGGCCTGCGCGCCGCTGCGCACGCCCACGCATGCCACAGCCCGTGCCCTCGCCGCGACGCTCGGCATCGAGCGGGTGCTGATCACGCGCGCCACCGAGGGCGGCCAGGCGCTGATCGCGGTCGCCCAGACCGGGTTCACCGCCGCCGAGCTTGATTGCGCCGAGAGCGGCATCCCCCTGAGCGGGTGGCTGGCGCGCGCGCTCGCGGCGGGAGCGGCGGCCTTCACGCCAAGCGCGGGCGCCAACGAGGTCCTTCCCGTCGCGCTTGCGCGCGCTCTGCGCATCGGGCCCCTGATCTGCGCGCCGCTGCGCGCCCAGCAGGGCACCTACGGCGCGCTGCTTGCAGACAACGCCGGCGCGCCCTTCCCGATCAGCGAGCTGCTGCTTGCGATCGCCACCGCCGCCGGCGCCGGCGTCGGCTGCGCGCTTGCCGCAGCGGGCGAGCGCGCGCCGTGCGAGAGCTTTGGAGCGCCAAGCAGGCAGCGCGCCCAGACACCACCTGAGCTTTCGCTGCGCCTCACCCCGCGCGAGCTGGAGATCCTCGAGCTGATCGGGGCCGGGCTTACCAACCGGGAGATCGCTGCGGCGCGCGGGCTGAGCACGTTCACGGTGCGCGACCACATCTCAAACCTGCTGCGCAAGCTCCAGGTCGGCAATCGCGCGGCCGCGCTGGTGAAGGCCCAGGAGCTGCAGCTGCTCGGCGCCTGCAGCGCCACCTGAGGAGCAAAGCGACGAGAAAGGCACCCTACAAACGTCGGATGGCCGCCCGCTCTGCGCTCTGCCAGCCTCAGCATGCGCCCTCCACGCACGCTCATGTTGCGGGGAGGTCAATGCCTGCGCGCCGCGCGGCTCAGCGTCGCGAGCGGGCGCACCCGGCGATCACCAACCGCAACGACACCCGGAGGTCTCGATGAGCGACACCACACCAAGAGCCACCCTCTCCGCGAACCCCGCGGAGGTTGACCTGAGCACGATCGACCCGACCGCGGTCGATGAGCTCGAGTTCGCCAACCTCGTGCGCACCGCCGCCGACTCCGTGATCGAAGAGGCGCTTGCGGCCGGTCGCGAGCTGATCCTCGATGAGATCTTCCGCCGCATGAACGAGCACTTCGAGCCCGAGCGCGCCGCAGGCGTAGAGGCGCTGATCGAATGGCGCCTGACCGGGCCGGACGGAGCGGAGGACCGCTATTTCCTGACGATCAGCGACGGTGCCTGCGCCGTCGCCAAGGAGGCCGAGGGCACCCCCCGGGCGACGCTCAGCATCTCCGCGGTGGACTTCATCCGCGTGGCGACCGGCAACGCGCTCGGGCCGGCGCTCTACATGGCCGGGCGCGTGCTGGTAGAGGGCGATATAACGCTTGCAATGACGGTTCCGACCTTCTTCCGCATCCCCGAGCCGACGCCCGAGAGCGGGTCATAGCAAGCGTGAGCCGGGGGCGCATCTGGCGGGCCGAAAGCAACCAGGTCAGGCGGGGGACGGTGCGAGCGCTGGGCGCCGGCGTGGAAGAGCACGCGCGAGCGATCCCCTGGCCGACCCGGCGCTCTACCTGGGCGCCGAGAGCGGGCCGGAGCGCAGCGCGCGGGAGCAGCTGCTGCGCTACTGCCATGCCCGCGGCGCAAGCATCGAGCGCATGCGCGCTGCCGCTCGCGACGGCACGATCGCGACGCTCCCGCTCGAGCTCGCGCTGCGCGGCGAGCGTCGCTACACGCTCTCGGCGGTTGCGCGCGCTGCGGGGATCTCGCTGCCGTATCTGCGCGCCGTCCTGATCGCGATCGGCTACCCCAACCCGCGCCCCCGCGAGCGTGCCTTCAGCGAGGAGGACCTGCGTGCCGCCCAGGCGCTGGGGCTCTTCCTGCGCGCGGGCCTGCCGCGCCAGGAGCTGCTTGAGGTTCTACGCGTGGGCGGGCGATCGCTGGCCCAGATCGCAGCGGTGGTTCGCCGCTTTGTGGGCGATGCGCTGATTCAGCCGGGCGACAGCGAGCACGACCTCGGCCTGCGCTACGTCGCCGCCGTGGAGCAGCTGCTGCCCGAGCTCACGCCGCTGCTCTCCTGGCAGCTGAAGATGCACCTGCGCGAGCAGGCCACGCGCGAGGTGATCGGCCGCGCCGAGCGCGAAGCGGGCGCGCTGAGCGACACGCGCGAGGTCGCTGTCTGCTTTGCGGACCTCTCCGGCTTCAGCCGCCTGGGCACACGGCTTCCAGCCGAGCAGATGGGGGCGATCGCCACGCGGATGGCGATGCACTGCTTTGAAGTCGCCCGCCCGCCTGTGGAGCTGGTCAAGACGATCGGCGACGGCGCGATGTTCGTCTCCGCCGATGTGCCCGCGCTGCTCGATGCCATCCGTGCGCTGAGCGAGCGTGTTGAAGGCGACGATGAGGAGCTGCCGACGCTGCGCGCCGGGGTCGCCTACGGCCCCGCGGTGCTGCGCTTAGGCGACTGGTTCGGCGCGACCGTCAACCGCGCCAGCCGCATCGCAGAGCTTGCCCGGCCGCGCACGATCCTTGCTGACGCTGCCGTGCGCGAGCAGGCCGGCGAGCGCTTGCGCTGGCGGCGGACGCGGCCGCGCAGCCTGCGCGGGATCGAGCGCTGGGCGACGCTCTACCAGCTGGTCGGTTCATACTGATCGTGCAACGATGTCAGGCAACCTCACCGAGCTGCTCGCCCGCGCCGGTGGGCCGCAGGCGCCAAACGCGCTTGCCGAGCTCAAGCGCAGCCGCGAGCGCGAGCGCGCCTTAGAGCCGGACGAGCTGGCACGCATCGCCACGCGAACAGGGCTGCCGGAGGCGACGATCCATGGCATCGCAACCTTCTATGAGGACCTCCGCGAGCCGCGCGGGCGCCGCCACATCCGCCTCTGCACCGGCACGGCGTGCTTTGCCGCCGGCGCTCCGCAGCTGCTGAGACGGATCGCTGGAGAGCTTGGCGTGGAGCCGGGATGCTGCACGGAGGACGGCGAGACCTCGCTCGCGGAGGTCTACTGCCTGGGCCTCTGCCACTCCGCACCGGCGCTCTGCGACGGCGGCGTGATCGACGCCGGCCCGGGCCTGCTGGAGCGGGTGCTCGCCGAGCGCTGCGCCGACGTCGCCGCGCCTGAGCCCGCCAGCATGCTCGAGCGCCCCGTGCTGATCGCCAAAGGCGACTGGTCCGGGCTGGAGCGTGCGCTCACCGCATTGGGCCCCGAGCAGCTGCTTGCGGAGCTCTCCGCCGCGGAGCTGCGCGGGCGTGGCGGCGCGGGCTTTCCTGCCGCACGCAAATGGCAGGCGGCACGCGCGCACGATGCGCCTGTGCGCTACATCGTCGCCAACGGCGATGAGGGTGACCCTGGCTCCTACATCGACAAGTACCTGATGGAGCAGAACCCGGCGCTGATCTTGGAGGGGATGGCGCTTGCCGGCTATGCGGTCGGCGCCGAGCAGGGCTTCATCCTCACGCGCTCGGAGTATCCGCGAGCAAAGCCCGCCCTGGAGGCGGCGATCGCAGATGCGCAGCGCGCGGGCTACCTCGGCGAGCGCATCGCCGGCAGCGACTTCAGCTTTCAGGTGGAGGTCCGCGAGGGCGCGGGCTCCTACGTCGCCGGCGAGGAGACCGCGCTGATCGCCTGCCTGGAAGGGCTGCGCGCAACCGTTGCCGCACGACCCCCCTACCCCGCCGAGCGCGGCCTCTACGGCATGCCGACGGTGGTCAACAACGTCGAGACGCTTGCCAACGCTCCCTTCATCGCACGCGAGGGCGCGCGCTCCTACCGCGCCCTCAGCCCGGGCGCGACGCCTGGATCGAAGCTGATCTGCTTCAACGAGCGCTTTGCACGGCCCGGGCTCTGGGAGGTGCCCTTCGGCAGGCCGCTCTCCGAGCTCTGCGAGCAGCTTGCCGGCGGCGTCCCAGGCGGCCTGAAGGCCGTTCAGATCGGTGGTCCGCTCGGCGGTATCCTGCCCGCCGCGCTGCTTGACACGCCGTTTGACTTCGAGCCGCTTGCTGCGGTCGGATGCATGCTCGGCCACGGCTCGATCGTCGCCTTCGATCAGGCCACCGACATGCGGGCGCTCGCAGCCCACCTGCTGCGCTTCGGCGCCCGCGAGAGCTGCGGCAAGTGCTTCCCCTGCCGGATCGGCCTGCAGCGTGCGCGCGAGCGCTTCGAAGGGTGCCAGCCGCCTGTCCGTGGGGAGCTCGAGGATCTGCTGGCGGCGCTTGAGCTGGGCAGCCTCTGCGCGCACGGCTCAGGGATCGCGGCGCCTCTGCGCAGCCTGATCGAGCACTACCCGCGGGAGCTGGGCCTCGATGAGCGCTGAGCGGGGGGAGCCGATCCGCGCAGAGCAGTGCGATTCGGTGCGCGTGTGCCTCGACGGCGGCTGGCTTGAGGTCGGCGTCGGAGAGACGATCCTACAGGCGGCGGAGCGGGCCGGGCGCGAGATCCCGACGCTCTGCTTTGACCGGCGCCTTGCCCCCTTCGGCGCCTGCCGGCTGTGCCTGGTCGGCGTGCAGGGAGCAGGTGCGCCGCTGCCCGCCTGCACCACCCGCTGCCACGACGGCATGGTGGTCGACACCACAGACGAGCGCGCGCGACGCGTCGTGAGAACCGTGCTTGAGCTGGTGCTCTCCGAGCTGCCCGGCGATCCGCTCCCGGGCAGCGAGCTTGATGTGCTTGCGCGGCGTTTGGGCGTCGCCCGCTCCCGCTTTGCCGGGCGCACGCACGAGCGCCGCCACGACGAGCGCCATCCCTACCTGCTGTTGGAGAGCGAGCTGTGCATCTCCTGCGGGCGCTGCGTTCGCATCTGCGACGAGCTGCAGGGGGCCTTTGCGCTGACGGCCACCGGCCGGGGCTTTGACGCAAGCATCGCCGCGGGGCTTGACAGCGGCTTTGCCAACTCAAGCTGCGTCTCCTGCGGCGCCTGCGCGCACACCTGCCCGACCGGAGCGATCCGCGAGCGTCTTGACACTCTGTAGGCCGCTCCGGTGGGCTTCCCTAATAAGCGCTCACCATCGGCAAGCTGCGTCTGGGCAGCGGCCCCTCACCCTCCCGGTCACAGCGAGCTTGAGCCTCGCGGTGGTGATCAGCGCTGCCGCGGCGTGCAGGATCGAAGGGACGAGGCTGAGGCTCACAGAAGCCGGCAGCCGCACAGCTCACGCCGTCATCACGACGCGCTGAAGCCCGGCAGCAGAGCGCTCTGGCCTTCGATCGTCAGGCGACCGCTTGCCGTGACCAGCGTCAGCTGCAAGGTCTCACGCCCCTGCCTGGTGAAGCCGGTGCCGTGGATCATGCCGCCTGCAGACACCTAGCCGATCGGCCTGATCTTCCCCGACGCGACAGGGCGCAGGCGCGCGCCGGCGTCGGGTATCCGCACCGGCTCATAGTTGAGCGCACCTCTGAGCGTGCCGGCAAGGCGCACGCAGCGCCTCGCCGCGCCGCACCGCGCAGCTTGCAGGACGATCGTCAGCGATCGCGCTCGGCGCGCGGAGGAGGGGCCGACGATCAGTCCGATCTGCACATTGCCGTGCTCGCCGCGCAGCCGATCGCTATCACGCCTGCAAGCCATGCGACGCAGAGCGATCTGGCGCTCGCTTGAAGGGTGGGGCGCTCCCCGGGAGGCGCGCTGGCTCGTCGCGGCAGGTGCCCCATGGCGCGATGCCAGTCAAGCAGATCGCAGGGCGCGCCTTCGCGAGCGCACGCGCACTGTGAGAGTGCGATCGTGAGCTTCTAGACTGCGCCTTTAGGGCAGCGCTGCGCGGGAAGGCGCCTGCGCAGCGGATCGCTCGATCGATCAGGCACAGGCGGGAGGCAAATGAGCTGCGCTCAGCCGCAAGCAGTTTTGGAGACAAGCTGATGGAGCACCCGGGTGCTGACGCGGCGCTCCTGGAGGCAGCCGCCGAGGGCGCCTTGCAGCCGGAGGGCGCAGGCACGCTTACCACCTGCGGCTACTGCGGCGTGGGCTGCCGGCTGCGCGCCCATGTGCACGCTGGCTCGCTGCTTTCAATCACGCCCGCGCTGGAGGGGCCCGCCAACCGCGGCCACGCCTGCCTGAAGGGGCGCTTCGCCCACCGCTTTGCGCGCTCGCGCGAGCGCCTCACCGAGCCGCTGATCAGGCGCGGCGGCCGCCTCGTGGCGGTCAGCTGGGAGGAGGCGATCGCCACGGTCGCCGATCGCCTCGGCGCGATCCGGCGCGACCACGGTGCCGACGCGATCGCCGGGCTTGCCTCCTCACGCGGCACCAACGAGGAGTGCTTTGCGATGGCGCGGCTGATGCGCGCAGCGATCGGCACCAACAACATCGACAACTGCTCGCGCGTCTGCCACTCGCCAACCTCCTACGCCCTGCGCCGCTCGCTGGGCCTCTCGGGCGCCACCGGCACCTTCGACGACATCGAGCGCGCCCAGGCGGCGATCATCATCGGCGCCAACCCGACGCAGGCGCACCCCGTCGTCGGGGCGCGCATCAAGCAGGCGGCGCTGCGCGGCCTTGCGCTGGTCACGATCGACCCCCGCCGGATCGAGCTTGCCGACTACGGCGTGCTGCACATCGGCATCCGCGCGGGCACCAACGCCGCCGTGCTGCTCGGGATCGCCCACGTGCTCGTGCGCGAGGGGCTGATCGACGAGGACTTCATCGCGCAGCGAACAGAAGGCTACGAGACGCTTGCCGCGCTGCTTGACGCCTACGACCCGCCCACGGCAGGTGCGATCGCAGGCTGCGATCCGCAGGCGATCGAGGAGGCCGCCCACATCTACGGCGACTGCGAGCGCGCATCGATCCTCTGGGGCCTTGGCGTGACCGAGCACCGCTACGGCTCCGAGGTCGCGCAGCTGATCTGCAACCTGGCGCTGCTGAGCGGCAAGATCGGGGCTCCCGGCTGCGCGCTGCTGCCCCTGCGCGGGCAGAACAACGTCCAAGGGTCCTCTGACATGGGGGCGCTGCCCGACACCTACAGCGCCTACCGCTCAGTGACCGACGAGGCGGTCGCAGGCTCCTTCGAAGCGGCCTGGGGCACACCGCTCTCGCGGCGCCCCGGATACCGCATACCCGAGATGCTGGACGGAGCCTGCGCAGGCGATCTGAAGGCGATGTACATCGTCGGTGAGGACATCGCCCAGACCGATCCCAACAGCGCGCACGTGCGCGCGGCGCTTGAGGCGCTCGACTTCCTCGTCTGCCAGGAGATCTTCGAGAACGAGACGACCGCCTATGCGGACGTGATCCTGCCTGCCTCCTCCTTTCTGGAGAAGGAGGGCACCTTCACCAACGCCGAGCGGCGCATCCAGCACGTAGCGCCCGCGCTTGCGCCCCCCGGCCAGGCGCGCACCGACCTTGAGATCATCGTCGACGTCGCGCGCGCCCTCGGCCATGAGATGGGCTATCGCGCGCCGGCGGACGTGATGGCGGAGATCGCCGCCCTCACCCCCCACTTCGCCGGCGTCACCTACGAGCGCCTCGGCGATACAGGGCTCTGCTGGCCCGTGCACGCCGACGGCAGCGACAGCGCGATCCTCTATACCGATCGCTTTCACACCGCAAGCGGGCGCGGGCGCCTTGCCGCCCTCCCCTACAAGCCCCCCGGCGAGCAGCCCGACGCCGAGCTGCCGCTGACGCTGGTCACCGGCCGCATCCTCGAGCACTACAACGCCGGCACGATGACCCGGCGCACGCCCAATCTCGCCCTCTGCGACCACGACCGCCTGGAGATCAACCCGATCGACGCGCGCCGCCTCTGGATCAGCGAGGGCGCGACGGTCTCCGTGCGCAGCCGCCATGGGCGCTGCGAGCTGCGCGCGAGCCTCTCGGAGCGGATCGAGCCCGGCCACGTCTTTGCAAGCTTCCACTTCCCCGAGTCCCGGACAAACCTGCTTGTCGGCGCCTCCGCGGACGTCAACACCGCCTGCCCGGAGTACAAGGTGGTGGCGGTCGATGTGCGGCCGCTCTCCGAGGCGCCATCGCAGCGGCCGGCGCTCGCCTCAGGTCGATGAGCACCGAAGCGCCGCCCACCCGCCCGCGCGAGCGCACGGAGCGCGGCAGCGAGATTGCGCGGCTGACCAAGGAGGTCCTGCGCGAAGGCAGGCGCGACCGCGTAGCGGTGGAAGAGCCGCTTGAGATCCGCTGCGGGGGGCACGCGGTCGCGGTGACGATGCGAACGCCCGGAGCCGACGAGGAGCTCGCGCTCGGCTTCCTCTACAGCGAAGGGCTGATCGCGGGGCCGCGCACGGTCGGCCCGAGCGCGGAGCTTGCGGCCAACGTCGTCTGCGTGGCGGGGCCGCCGCTGCAGATGCCGGCCCAGCGACGCTTCTTCACCTCATCCTCCTGCGGGGTGTGCGGGAAGGGGGCGCTCGAGGACGTGACCCGCCGAGCGCCGCCGCTGGCGCCGGGCCCGCGGCTTGCGCGATCGCTGCTTGCCGGGCTTCCGGAGGCGCTGGCCCAGCCGGGCTTCGCGCGCACCGGCGGCCTGCACGCGACCGCGCTCTTTGACGCACGCGGGCAGCTGCTCTCACTCCGCGAGGACGTCGGGCGCCACAACGCGATGGACAAGGTGATCGGGCTGGCACTGCGCGAGGGGGCGCTGCCGCTGCGCTCACGGATCCTCTGCGTCACCGGGCGGCTCTCATACGAGCTGGTCCAGAAGGCCGCGATCGCGGGCGCCCCGATCCTCGTCGGCATCGGCGCGCCCAGCTCGCTGGCGATCGAGCTTGCGGCAGAGGTCAAGATGACCCTCGCCGGCTTTGCGCGGCGCGGGCGCATCAACATCTACACCGCCCCCGAGCGCGTCGATCAGGCCTGAGCGACCGGCGGCCCGCCGGGGCGCAGGGCTTCGCACACCCACCCGTCGGGAATGTGGCCGGCGGCCAGAAAGGCGTGCAGGGCGTCGCTCTCCTCGGCGCTCAGGCCGCCGTCTGCACGGGTGTAGAAGATCGGCTCCTCCTTGCCATTGTGCGCCTCAAGCTGGGCCAGAAGCCGCGCGCAGCACTCGCGCAGGCTGAGCGCGTCGCCCGCTGGGGCCAGCTCCTCAAGCGCATCGAGCGTGCGCCAGATCTCGCCATGCTCGCGGACCATCACAAGCGTCGGTATCGCAAGCTCGCCCGCCAGGCCCGGGAAGAGCAGCTCCTCCTCAAGGTAGATGTGGCGACGCAGCGCCGCGATCGCCCGCTGAAGCTCCCCGGCGCGCGGCGCGCCGGCGGCAAGGGACTCCACGAAGGCCTCGATGCCGGAGTCGATCTCGCGGTGCTCGCGCTCGAGCGCCGCCTGCAGCGAGCGGGCGCTCATGCTCTCGCCATCGGCCTCTGTTGCGGCTGCATCCGCGGCAGGCGCGGGTCGAGCGCTCTGGCCGCTTCGTGCGCGAGCGCCTGCCAGCGGCCCACCGACTGCGCCGGCGGCTCGCCCCAGGTGCGCCCTTCGAGCACCCAGACATCCTCGCGCTCGCCGCCCCTCAGCAGCAGCAGCGAGTGAGCATCGAGGATCGCGCTCGCCGCCGCCGCGGGCGCGCCGACAAGCTTCGGGTGCAGGTGCGTCATCATCGACAGGCGGCGGGCAAGGCGCTCGACCTGCTGATCGTCCATCGCCGCGCGAAAGGCGATCGCAAACAGCCTCCGGCCGGTTCCAGCGCAAATCGCTTGCACTCGTCCATTTTACCACCGTCGATATGTAAATGCTTGGCCGCGGGGCGCCACTCCTCGGCGCCACGATAAGGCATCGACCCATCTGGTATATACTTGATCGGAAATGAGGTCTTTGATCTCCTTCCCAAACCCGCTCAACGAGAAGGCCGCGCGGGTCGTGGCCGCCGTCGTTGCCGCGATCAGCGTGATCGCGCTCGCGACGGGCGCCTACTGGCTGTCGGCGCCCCTCGCCTACGGCTTCATCGCGCGGGCGCTCACCGGCCCCAGGCTCAGCCCGCTGGGCTGGCTTGCGAGCCGGCAGATCGCCCCGCGCCTGGGGCCGGCCAAGCCCGTGCCCGGGCCGCCGAAGCGCTTTGCGCAGAGCATCGGGGCGCTCCTGAGCAGCGCCGCCGCGCTGCTCGCGCTTGCGGCCGGGCAGGACGTCGCTGCGGAGATCCTGCTGGCGGCGCTTGCGATCGCCGCCACGCTCGAGGCGACCCTCGGCTTCTGCCTCGGCTGCACGATCTTTGCCGCCCTGATGCGCGTGGGGCTGATACCGGCAGAGGTCTGCAGCCAGTGCGCCAACATCTGGGCGCCGCGGCAAGGCGCCGGCGCCTGAGCGCAGCGAGCGCTACCGCCGCGCCGCGCTGCGCCGCTCGATGGCCCTCCAGGAGGCCCGCAGCGCATCCGCCAGCGGCAGCGCGCGGAGGCGCAGCCCGCAGGCGGCAGCGACCGCGTTTGCGATCGCAGGCGCGATCGCGATGATCGAGGTCTCCCCGGCGCCCGCCGGCGGAATCCCCGGCTGATCGATCAGCACAAGGTCGATCGGCGGCACGTCGCTGATGCGCGGCACGCGATACTCGCGCAGCGAGGCGTTCAGCAGCCGACCGTCGGCAAAGTGCGCGGCCTCGAACAGCGCCCCGCCCAGCCCCATCACGAGTGCGCCCTCAAGCTGGCTTTCAACGCTCGCGCGGTTGACGATCTCGCCGCAGTCGTAGGCGATCACGATGCGCTGCAGCTCGATCTCGCCCCCGCCGCTCACGCGCACCTGCGCGCAGGTGGCGACGCGACCCTCCTTCTCCAGCCCACAGGCGATCCCCAGCCCGACGTCCTCGGCAAGCGCTGCGCGGTCATCCCAGCCGGCACGCTCCGCCGCGGCGCCGAGCGCCGCAGCGAGCCGCTGATCGGCGAGGTTTGCCAGCCGCAGCTGGAGCGGGTCTGCGTGCAATGCATCCGCAAGCTCATCGATCGCGCACTCGCGCGCAAAGGTGTTGTCGGTGGCGGCAAGCGCTCGGTAGGGCCCCTGTGGGAGGGGCGCCTCGGCGGGCTGGAAGGAGAGCGCTTTGGCCTCGGTGCGGTAGGGCGGCTCAAGCGCCGAGGAGCCGGCGTTGATGCAGTGGTGCTCGAGCGCGCACAGCGTGCCGTCCGCGCGGGCGCCCAGCCGCAAGTCGATCACGCCCGCCGGGCGCAGGTAGGTGAAGCGAAACTCCTCCTCCCTGCTCAGGGCGACACGGACCGGGGCCTGGGCCGCGCGCGAGAGCAGCGCCGCCGCGATCGCCTCATGCTCGTTGTGCTTGCCGCCGAAGGCGCCACCGATGTCGGGCACGATCACCCGCACACGCTCCTCCGGGATGCCGAGCGCAGCGGCGACTTCGTAGCGAACGAAGAAGGGCTGCTGGGTGTTGGTGAAGATGCGCACCCGATCGCCCTGCCACTGTGCAAGCGCGACGCGACTCTCAAGGGCGGCATGGGCGATGTAAGAGGTGGTGTAGGTCGCCTCGACCACCGTCGCGGCCTCCTTCAGCGCCCGCTCCAGATCGCCGCTGTGGCGCCCCTGGGCGCCCTGCCAGCCGAGCACCTCCACCGGATGCGAGCGCAGGTGCGCGGCGAGGCCCTCCTCGCAGGCGAAGGCCTCCGGCTCGACCCAGCGCGCGCGGATGACGCCAAGCGCGGCCCTTGCGCGCTGCGCATCCGGCGCAGCGAGCGCAACCAGCTCGCCCGCCTCCACGACGCTCACGCCCGCAAGCTCCTGCGCCGCCGAGAGGTCCACCTCCGCCAGACGCGCGCCATAGCAGGGAGGGCGCAGGATCACGCCCGCAAGCATGCCGCTCAGGCTGACATCGCTGGTGAAGCGCTGAGCGCCGCACACCCGCTCCCTGCCGCCGACCCGCAGGCTGGGATGGGTTGAGCGTTGAACGACGCGCGAGGCCGCGGGGGGCTCGATCACTGCCAGCCTGCGCACACCCTCGAGCAGCTCCGAGAGCGCAAGCCTCAAGCCGGCCCGCTCGCCCGAGCCGCCCACGCGCACGCTGCCCTGCTCCAGCTCAAGCTGCTGGCGGGGAACATCGAGCCGCTGCGCTGCCATCTCAAGCAGCTCCTTGCGGGCGCCGGCCGCAGCCGCCGCCAGCGCGCTGCCCGCATCCGGCAGCGAGCGGCTCCCGAAGGTGCCGATGTCAAAGGGACAGAGATCGGTGTCGCCCATCGTCAGGGAGACCGCGCCCGGCTCGACGCCGAGCTCCCGGGCGACGATCAGCGACAGCGCGGTGCGGTTGTCCTGGCCCATGTCGACCTTGCCTGTGAACGCGCTCACCCTGCCCTCGCGCCCGACGTGCAGCCAGGCCTCGACCGCAGCGCGATGGCCCCCTGGCGCTGGAGGACCCGCATCCGTCCCGAAGCGCGCGTGCGCCAGCGACACCACGAGGCCATCGCCCAGCAGCTCGAAGTACTCGCGGCGCTCGGGCGCCACCCGATCCCAGGGCGCCTGCGGCTGGAAGTCGAAGTGCTCGGCAGCCTGCGGCAGCCGCTCCTCCTGTCCGCCGGCGCCCTCGCCAAGCAGCCGCGCCCCGCGCAGCACCGCGCGCTCGATGCGCACATAGGCACAGCAGCGGCAGATGTTGCCTGCCAGCGCACCGCGCACCTGCGCCGATGAGGGCGCCGGGCTCTCGGCCAGCAGCGCCGCCGCGGCAAGGATCATCCCCGGCGTGCAGTAGCCGCACTGAAGCGCTCCCTCCTCCAGGAAGGCGCGCTGGAGCGGATGCAGAGCGCCCTCGCCGCCGAGGCCCTCGATCGTCGTGACGCGGCTGCCCGCAACCTGCTGGGCCTTCACCATGCACGCGTGCTGCGCCGCCCCGTCGACCAGCACCGTGCATGCGCCGCACGCGCCTTCTCCGCATGCCGCCTTCGCGCCGGTCAGACGAAGGTCCTCGCGCAGCAGCGAGAGCAGCGTGCGCTGCGGCGAGACCTCCACCGAGACCTTCCTGTCGTTGACGATCAGCTCGATCGCGCTCTGCTCACCTTCGGGCACCGCCAGATGCTCGCAGCGGGGAGAGCGCCTGCGATCGTGGCGATCCCGCCTGAGAGCTTCGGGAAACACCCTACCCGCGCTTGCGCGCGCCGCTCCTTTAGGCTAGCCTAAGCAGACACGGCGGGCTCTGCGCAGACGCCGGCAGCCGCACACACAACCGCAGCCGACAAAGGAGGCACGCAGATGAGCAGGGATGAATGGATCGAAGGCTTTGCCGATGCAATCGGGGTGCCGGCGCCCACGCCCGAGCAGGTCGAGGCGATCCTCGCTCTCGCCGGAACTGCCGCGCATGCCTCCGAGCGCACCGCCGCGCCGGTCGCCGCCTGGCTGGCAGGGACCAGCGGCAAGGACCTCGAGGAGATCAACCGCGCCGCAAGCGCGGTGCAGGCCGCTCGTTAGCGCCAGCCGCGCTCAGCCCAAGCCGCCGGCGCGCTCAGTCGCCGGCCGGCCTGTAGCGCGAGGGCAATGGGCAGCCCATCGCGTGGTAGCCGCCGTCGACGTGGATGATCTCGCCCGTGATCATCCGCGCCATCGGGGAGAGCAGGAAGCAGACCGCATCTGCGACCGGCGCAGCATCGTCCGCGTCCCAGCCCAGCGGAGCGGTCTGGCTCCACAGCTCGCTCAGGCGCTCGAAGCCCGGAAGGCTGGTTGCCGCCAGCGTCGCAAGCGGGCCCGCCGCGACGAGGTTCACGCGTATGCCCTGCGCGCCCAGATCGCGCGCCAGGTAGCGGCTGATGGACTCCAGCGCCGCCTTGGCGACGCCCATCCAGTCGTAGCCCGGCCAGGCGCGGGTGCCGTCGAAGTCCAGGCCGACCACGCCCGCGCCCTGCGGAGCGGCACCGAGCAGCGCCAGCAGCGCCGCCGTCAGCGACTTGAGCGAGAAGGCGCTTGCCGCAAACGCGCTCTGCGCGCTTGCAGCGGGCGTGGTGAGGAATGATTCGCCGAGCGCATCGGCCGGCGCGTGGGCGATCGCATGCAGCATCCCGTCAAGCCGTCCCCAGCGACTGGCAAGCTCTGCTGCGAGCGCCTCCAGGTCCGCGGCGCTGTTGACGTCAAGGCTCAGCACGTCAGCGCGCTCTGGAAGCTGGCGGGCGGCGCGCTCGGTCATCCGTCGCGTGCGGCCGAATCCCGTCAGGATCACCTCGCCGCCGAGCTCCTGCACGCGCCGGGCGCTTGCGAAGGCGATCGAGTCGCGGTTGAGCACGCCGGTCACCAGGATCCGCCGCCCCTCCAGCATCACGCCTGCGCCTCCTGCTCGCGACTGTCAAGGCATTCCATCGACATTCTCCTAGAGCGGGATGTTGGTGGCCCGCTGAGTCGCTCGCGCGGCGCTCCGCAGCGCAGCGAGGCTCAAGATGATGCGCTCCCTGGTCTGCGCCGGCACGATCGTCTCGTCGATCGCGCCCTCTGCGGCAGCCACCTCCACACCCAGGTGCGCCTGCCGATAGCGCCTTGCAAGCGCCGCTCGCAGCTGCCCATCAACGCCACGCTCAAGCTCGCGCCGGTGAATGATCTCCACCGCCTGCTCGGCGCCCATCACGCCGATCTGCGCGCCCGGCCAGGCGAAGACGTAGTCGGCGCCAAGCGCCTTGCAGTTCATCGCGATGAACGCCCCGCCAAATGCCTTGCGCAGGACCACCGTCACGCTCGGGACGCTCGCCTGCGCGAAGGCATGCACCAGCTTTGCGCCGTCGCGGATCACCCCGCAGCGCTCCTGAGCGCTGCCGGGCAGGAATCCCGGCGTGTCGACAAGCACGACCAGCGGCAGCCCGAATGCGTCGCAGGTGCGCACGAAGCGCGCGCCCTTCTGCGCCGCCTCAGCGTCGAGAACACCGCCGAGATAGCGAGGCTGGTTGGCGACGATGCCGACCGCCATCCCCCCGAGGCGAGCAAGCGCGCAGACGAGGTTGCGCGCCCGGCGCGGCGAGAGCTCCAGCAGCTCGGAGCCGTCGACGAGCGCGCGCGCGACGTCGCGGATGTCGTAGACGCGCCGCGCCTGCGCGGGCACGAAGCGATCCGGCCGCTCGCCCGAGGGCGCTCTGACCGCAGCCGCGGGCGGACGTTCGCCTGCATGCTGCGGCAGGAAGCCGAGCAGCTCGCGCGCCAGCAGCGCGCCCTCCAGCTCATCGCCCACGGTGAAGTGGCCGACGCCATTCCGCTCATGCACCGAGGGCCCGCCAAGCGCGGCGGCGTCGATCTGCTCGCCCATCACAGCCGCGACCACGGTCGGGCCGGTGAGGAACATCGCCGCGCCCGAGCTCATGATCACGAAATCGGTGAGGGCTGGGCCATAGGAGGAGCCGCCCGCGGCCGCTCCGCAGACGATCGAGATCTGCGGCACCAGGCCGGAGAGACGCACGTGCGAGCGGAAGATGCGGCCGTAGCCGCAGAGCGCGGCGACTCCCTCCTGCAGGCGCGCCCCGCCAGACTCGATGAAGCCGACCACCGGCGCGCGGGCGCGCTCGGCAAGGCCGAGCACCATCGCGATCGTCTCCGCGTGGGCCTCGCCCAGCGAGCCGCCCGCGAATCCGCAGTCTTGTGCGTAGCAGAAGGCGAGCCTGCCGTTGATCTGCGCCTGCCCGGCAAGCACGCCGTCGCCCTCGCGGGCGGCCTCGCCCATGCGCCGCGAGCGGGCCTGCGTGCGCAGCAGCTGCAGCGTGCCGGGGTCCGCAAGCGCCTGCAGACGCTGCAGCGGCCCGACCGCCCGCGCGGCGCTCGCGACCGCGACGCTCACAGCGCCTCCAGACAGAGGACCGCGTTGTGGCCGCCGAAGCCAAAGGAGCTTGAGAGCGCAAGCCGGCGCCGGCCGGCCGGCTCCAGGGTCCGTGCTGCGCCGGGGACATAGTCGAGGTCGAGGCCCTCCTCGGGCTGGCGCAGGCCGAGCGTCGGCGGCGCCACCCCTGCGCCCATCGCCAGCAGCGTCGCCACCGCCTCGACCGCTCCTGCAGCGCCAAGCAGATGCCCGATCGCCGACTTCAGCGAGGAGACCGGGACCGCGTAGGCATGCTCGCCGAGCGCACGCTTGATCGCCGCTGTCTCCGCGCGGTCGTTCAGCGGCGTTCCCGTGCCATGGGCGTTGATGTAAAGGATCTGCGCGGGCTCGATGCCGCTCTGCGCAAGCGCGCCTGAGATCGCCTGGGCCTGGTCTGCGCCGTCCGCGCGCGGCGCCGTCAGGTGATGGGCGTCGGAGCTTGCCGCGTAGCCGCGCACCGCTCCGAGCACAGGCGCGCCCCGTGCCGCCGCCAGCTCCGCTGCCTCAAGCACGAGCACGCCCGCGCCCTCCCCCATCACGAACCCGTCGCGGTCGCGGTCGAAGGGGCGCGCAACGCCGCTAGGCGAGAGCGCGTCAAGCGCCCCGAAGGCTGCCAGCGCGAGCGGCAGCAGCGCCGCCTCCGCGCCGCCCGCAAGCACAGCATCGGCCTCGCCGCGCTCGATCAGGCGCACAGCGGCGCCGATCGCGTGAGCTCCGGAGGCGCACGCGCTTGCGACCGCAAAGCTTGGCCCGCGCAGGCCAAAGCGCAGCGAGAGCGCCGCCGCCGGCGCGTTGATCATCATCGTCGGGACCGCCAGCGGCGAGACGCCCCGCTGCCGGCGGCAGCGCAGCGCCTCCTGGGCGTCAAGCAGCGTCGTCAGGCCGCCGATGCCGCTGCCAAGCACGCAGCCGATACGGCGCGGGTCGCACGGGGGCTCCGCCGCCCAGCCGGCCTGCTCGAGCGCCTCGATGGCGGCGGCGATCGCAAGCTGGGTGCAGCGATCCGCGCGTCGGGCCTCCTTCGCGGAGAGCACATCTGCGGCATCGAAGTCGCTGCAGCGCGCCACCCCGCCCGCAAAGGCGCTCTCGCCCGCACACCAGCGCTCGTGCAGGGACTGCGCGCCCACGCCCAGCGGCGTCACCGCGCCCAGGCCCGTGACCACCACCTCGCGCATATGCTCAGGCGCGCTCTGTGATCAGGGCGACCGCGTCCCTCACGTTGCGCACCTCCGCGACATCCGAGCCCTTCAGCTCGATGCCGTAGCGCTCCTCGATCACCTGCGCCAGCTCGGCAAGGTCGAGCGAGTCGACGCCAAGGTCCTCGAAGCTCGCATCCGGCGTCAGCTCCGCCTGGTCCACGCCGAACTCCTTCAGGCTCTCGATCACCGTCCGTTCGATCTCCTGTGCGGTGGCTGTCGTGCTCATTGCTCTCCTTTCGTTGTGTTGTTTTAGTAATGCAAGCTCTGTCTTTGGCGCCAACCTAGGCCGCCACGCCTCCGTCCACGAACAGCGTCGTGCCGGTCACGTATGCGGCCTGCTCGGAGGCGAGAAAGCGAACGCAAGCCGCAACCTCCTCGGGGCGGCCGGCGCGGCGCGCGGGGATCATTCCCACCAGCTCGGAGCCCAGCTCCGCTGTCATGTCGGTCGCGATCAGGCCGGGCGCGACAGCGTTGACGGTGACCCCCCGCCGCGCCACCTCCACCGCGATCGTCTTCGTCATCGCGATCAGGCCGGCCTTCGCGGCGGCATAGTTGGCCTGGCCGGGGTTCGCGCGCGGGCCGACCACCGAGGCGATGTTGATCACGCGGCCGAAGCGCGCCCGGATCATCGATCGCAGCACCCGACGGGTGAGCGTGAAGGCCGCGGTGAGGTTGGTCTCGATGACCCGCTCCCAATCGCTGTCGGCAAGCGCGATCGACAGCGCATCGGCGCGCACACCGGCGTTGTTGACGAGCACCAGCACCGGACCCAGCTCGCGCTCGACGCGCGCGCACAGCGCCTCCACATCCTCCTGGCGCGTCACGTCGCCAGGCAGCGCGAGCGCGCGCCCGCCGGCGGCGCAGATCGCAGCGGCACAGCGCTCTGCCTCAGCGGCTGAGCTGCGGTAGTTGAGCGCCAGCGCCCAGCCGTCCTCGGCAAGGCCGCGCGCGATCGCCGCGCCGATGCCCCGTGAGGCGCCGGTCACCAGAGCCGCACCTGAGCGCGCGCCGGCGCTCATCGCAGCCCCCACCGCAAGAGCGCTGCCCCCCAGCCAAGCCCCGCGCCAAAGGCGCCGATCAGCACGCGCGCGCCGGCCACGAGCGCGCCTTGCTGCGCTGCGGCGTGCAGGGCCAGCGGCAGGCTTGCAGCGCTCGTGTTGCCGAGCTCGTCGATGCAGACGAAGACCTTCCCCGGCTCAAGACCGAGCCGCTGGCCTACCGCCTGCAGGATGCGCAGGTTGGCCTGGTGGTAGACAAAGAGGTCGACCTCCGACAGCGAGACCCCAGCGCGCTCGAGCACCTCGGTGGTGCTCTCGCTGAGCCTCGCCACCGCCTGCAGAAAGGTCTCATGCCCGTCCATCTCCAGCACCCCGCGGCTGCGCGTCACCTGCAGCACCGATGCGCGCGCGCCGTCGCTGCCGAACACGAACGGCCCGATCGCGCCCGGCGCGTCCGCCGCCAGCACGATCGCGCCTGCCCCGTCTCCGAACAGCGGCGCGCTGCGACGGTCCTCGAAGTCGATGAAGCGCGAGAGGATCTCCGCGGCGATCACCAGCACGCGCTCGGCGCGACCGCACTCGATCCAGGCGCTCGCGTGCGCGAGCGCCGCGAGCGAGCCCACGCACGCTGCGCTGACGTCAAGCGCGGCGCCGCCGCTCCCGAGCGCGTGCGCCACCGCCGGCGCCACGCCCGGGGTGATCTGATCGGCGCCGACCGTCGCCACCAGCAGCGCATCGATCTGCGAGCCATCGATCTGCGCTGCCTGCAGCGCGCTCCGACCCGCCGCTGCGGCAAGCTCGCTCACCTGCGCCCCGGCGGGGGCATAGCGGCGACTGCGGATGCCGGTGCGCTTCATTATCCACTCCGCGCTCACACCCAGTCGCCGGCCGAGCTCCTCGCTTGAGACCCTGCGCTCAGGGAGCGCGCTGCCCAGGCCGGCGATTGCAGCAGCACGCAGGCCGGGCGCGGAGGCGGCGGGCCAGGGGGCAGGGCGCTCAGCGCGCACCGGCAAGGCTCACCTCCTGAGCTTGCTCCAAGGCGTCGGCCGCGATCGCCTCGGCATCCGGAAGGTTGCGCTTTGTCAGCCTGGCGAGCACCTCGCCGGGGCCAAAGTCCAGGTAGCGCTGCGCGCCCAGCTGCGCGAGCGTGATCATCGTCTCGCGCCAGCGCACAGGCCGCGTGATCGCCTCCGCAAGCTCCCGGCGCACGTCGCAGAAGGGCCTGGCGCTGGCAGCGGAGATGACCGGGATCTGCGGCGGGGAGAGCTCGATCTCCGCGAGCGCCGCGGCAAAGGGCTCCACCGCCGGCGCCATCGCCGGCGAGTGAAAGGCGCCTGCGACGTCAAGCATGATCGCACGCGTGCCACGCGCCCGCGCCTCGCGGGCGGCCGCCCGCAGCCGGGAGACCGCTCCGGCGAGGACGGCCTGCCCCGGCGCGTTGTCGTTCGCAAGCGCCAGGCCATGCTGAGCGGCAAGCTCGGCGCTCGTGCTCTCCTCGCCGCCGAGCAGCGCCAGCATCGCTTCGCGCTCGCCGCCCTCTGCAAGCGCCATAAGCTCGCCGCGTCGCACGGCCAGCCTGAGCCCCGCGTGGGGATCAAGCGCCGCAGCTGCCACAAGCGCCGCAAGCTCACCGAGCGAGTGGCCGGCAAGCAGGGCGGGGCGCACCTCGCCGCGCAGCGCAAGCCAGCTGGCGATGCTCGCGCAGTAGATCGCCGGCTGGGCAAAGCGAGTGCTCTCGCGCGCACGCGCAAAGGGATCCTCGCCGACAAGCTCCAGGCAGTGCTCGTGGAGCTCGGGGGAGAGCGCGCGCACCCGCTCCCCAAGACCCTCCCGCCAGCTTCCCTGGCCGGGGAAGAGGCCGGCGGTCACAGCGTCCGTCGCTATCTGCGGCCCGCGGGCGCTGCGCGATCGCCGCCCCTGATCGCCGCGCGCAGGGCCTCCCTCCAGCAGGTACTCCAGGACCTCCGCCGCGTGGTAGGCGCGTCCGTCGGGAGCCAGCGCGCGCACCACGTTGCAGGCGTCGTCGCCAAGCGTCATCAATGCGGGCTCCGGTCCCGCATCGCGCCGCTGCTGCGCCATCCCGGCCGCGGCGATCAGGCCGTTGCAGACGCAGACTCGCCCCTCTGTGTCCGCCGGATCGCCGCCCTTGGCGACGTAGTCGGACTCCGGCTCAGATGGGCAGCGGTAGCCGATCGTGCCGTCGTCGCGGCGGTAGAGGGTGCGCAGATAGGCCACATCGCAGACGCGCCTTCTGGCGGCGAGCACGCTTGGCTGCGCGACCGTCCCGCGCACCTGGGCGACCTTGAATGGGAAGCCCGTCGGCGAGGCAAGCGGGTCGGTGCGAACGCGCAGCTTGCCGCTTGCCGCAAGAGCCCGCGCGCGCACCTTCAGCGCCGGGTCAAACCCTGACTCCTCGCAGAGCGCAAATGCGCTGCCCACCTGCACTCCTGTCGCCCCCTCCCGCAGCGCCTCCGCAAGCCGGCCGGGGTGGCCGTAGCCGCCTGCCAGCCAGAAGGGGAGGCCGAGCGCCCGTATCCGCTCCAGGTCGGGCGCATCGCGCGGCCCGTAGATCGGCTCGCCCGCCGCGCTCAGGCGCAGGCGGCCACGCGGCGGGGCGTTGTGACCGCCCGCGCTGGGCAGCTCCACCACGAAGCCGTCCGGGCGGGCGACGGGGTCGCGCGCAAGCTGGCTTGCGAGCACATGCGAGGAGACGATCGCGAGGAAGCGTGGCCGACGCAGCGGAGCGCGCGTGCCCGGGAGCACCTGCTGCGGGTCGAAGTCGACCGCAAAGCTCTCCCCCGCGGCGGCCCCTGCAACCGCCAGCGGCAGGCTGTAGGGGCGATGCTCCGCCAGGGCATTGAGCGCCGCAGGGATGTGGTAGGGGATCCCCGCGCCCATCAGCACCCAGTCGACACGCGCAAGCATCGCCCCGTAGAGCGTCGGCAGCGTCGGGATCTGGATCTTCTCAAGCAGGTTGATGCCGATCGCGCCCCCGTGGCCCTCCTTGGCCAGATGGACCTCACAGAAGGCACCGGCGATGGTGAGCTCGAGGAAGTGCCTCCCCGCTCCGATGCGGGGCACGGGGACCGCCCGGTAGCGGCCGCCCGGCGCGCGGCCGCCCGCATTGAAGTAGCGGGCCATCAGCTCCTCTGCGCTGCGCTGATCGGGATAGGCGGCAAGCGCACGGCGCAGATGCCCGCCCGGGTCGCCGTCCTGCAGCTCGCGCGCCAGCACCGCCCCGAGCGCAACACCCGAGACGACGCCCAGCTGGCCTGCCCTGGCCACGGCGCTCGCCAGCCGCCAGCGCGAGATCGCCGCTCCCATACCGCCCTGGATCACAAGCGGCAACTCGCCGCGGGTCTCGCTGCCAAGCATCATTTAGGGTACCCTAACCCGGTGGCGATGCACTTTTCGCTCAGCTCCGCAACATCTTCACCCCGATTTCGTGTGCGAGCGCAACAGTGCCAGGCGGGCCGGCTTGTGGGCGCCGCCGCCCGGCGGTAGATGCGCGTGTCCGTGCAGCTGCAACACCCCGCGCCAGGGCGCCTCAGGCACGCGGCGGATGCCCGTCCGTCTCCGCCCAGCTGCAAGAGAGACCCCGGGCGGGCGCTCGACCCTGCGGTCGGCGCCACGCTGGCGGCGCTGCTGCGCCCACACGTGCCCGCCCTGATCGACGAGATGATCGCCGCGATCGCTGAGGAGGTTCCCGAATACGACCGCCCCCTGCAGGGAACCTTCGGCAGAAACGTCAGGCGCGGCACGGTCGCCTCGATCGAGCGCTTTCTCGCCCTCATCGCGGGCGCGTCCCCCGTCGAGGCCGAGCAGCGCCAGATCTACGTCGAGCTTGGCCGCAGCGAGCTGCGCGCGGGCCGCTCGCTGGAGAGCCTGCTTGCGGCCTATCGGGTGGGCGCGAGGCACACCTGGCGGCGCTTCGCCGCGATCGGCCACCGGGCGGGGATCGACTCCGAGCAGCTCTGCCTGCTCGCAGAGGCGCTCTTTGAATACGTCGATGCGCTCTCCGCGGAGTCGGCTGAAGGCTACGCGCAGGAGCAGTCGCTTGCTGCCGGCTACCGGGCGCGCGAGCGCGAGGCGCTCGTGCAGCTGCTGATGCGCCAACCGCCGCCCAGCGCGGGCGATCTGCGGGCCCAGGCAGCGCGCGCGGGATGGTCGCTGCCGAGCGCGATCACGCCACTGGCCTGCTGCGCGCCGCCGGCGCTTGCCGGGCGCCTGCGACGGCGGCTGCCCTCAGAGCATCTGCTGGTAGCAAGAGATCGCATGGTGATCCTGATCGGCGTCGACCTCGAGGGCCCTGGGCGCCTTGCGCAGGTTGCCGCCGCCCTGCATGACACACCCGCTGCGCTCGGCCCGAGCGCAGCCCCTGCTGCAGCGGGGGAGGCGATCGACCGCGCGATACTCGCCGCAAGGCTGCAGCAGTCGGGCGTGATCAGAGCAGAGGGGATCTTCCACGCCGACGAGCATCTGCTGAGCCTGATCCTCCACCGCGACCCCGCTCGCGCGCAGAGCTTTGCCGAGCGCACGCTCCAACCGCTTGCCGAGCTGCCTGGGGCCAGCCGTGCGCGCCTGACCGAGACGCTGCGCGTCTGGCTGCAGCACGCCTGCGAGACGACCGTCGCCGCGCGCACGCTGCACATCCACCCTCAGACCCTGCGCCACCGTCTGCGGCGGCTGGAGCAGACGATCGGTGCCGCACCTCTGCGCAGCCCCGAGCGCCGCCTGGAGCTTGCGCTCGCGCTGCGGATCGCCGAGGAGCTCGGCCGAGCGGCCGAGGTCGGCTGAGGGCGCAGCTGACTGTGACCGGCGGCGTCGATCTCTCCTCCCGGCCGGTCGCCTCGGCGGCAGCCGCCACGACGTGCTCGAAGTCCTCCGGCCTCAACTATCGGACCTCCGCAAGGATGCGGCGCCGCTCGGGCTCGCTGAGCATGCCGGCGAACGGAGAGCTCTGTCGGAGATCGTCAGCATCCGGCCCTATGGCCGTGATAGCGCGGCGGATCTCCGGGATCGGCTTCTCCAGCAGCCGCTCCCACCGCCTTGCGTAGCGCGGATCTATGCGGCCCTGCTCACGCCAGCGGATGAGAACGTGGCGCGCCTCGTTCACCATCGACTTGCGGAGCCTGCGCGCAACCGCTTCGTGGTATGCGATGCCGCGCGCTTGCGCGCGATCATGGCCCACTTGCGCACCAAACCCTCGGCGTCCAACTTTCAGACGTTCTGCGGCCTGCCGTTGACGCCTCATGGTCGGCGTCAGGATGAAGCGGCCTGGGCTGCCGACTCGAACCGATTCGTAGAGGTCGAGGAGCGCCGGAACGGGAATCTCCGGACGACCGACCGAGGAGGTAACGACGGGTATGTATCCAGCCTTGATCCAGCGTTCGAGAGACGCATGGCTGACCCCAAGCAGGCGCGCTGCCAGGCGGCGAGAGATCGTCTCGCCCAGCTCCCTTTCAAGCGCGATGCGTACCAACGCGAGATCCTCGTTGGCCGGCACGTGTCGGCCCACACGCCTGAGACGGGCGATGTTTTCGAACAGCTCTTGCTTGCGCTCAACGACTCCCATGACCGTCCAAGTCTATCATGAGCTGCCATATATGACCATAAGTGGCAGCTCCTGAGAAGCTGGACGAGCGTCGGATCGTGCACCTCGCGAAGCCCGACGGCCTGCCGCCACGAGGCTTCCAAGGAGCCATCCGGGACCCTGGCGTGCTGTACGCTCAGAGGGCGCAGCTGACCGCTTGCACGCGGCCGCAGGCGCCAGCGAGCAGGCGCTCGACGCGCGCTCAGGCCGAGCGTGCTATCTGCGCCCCACGGCGCAGCATGCCGACCGCAAGCAGCGCCCACAGCGCCACGCCCGCCCACACCCAGACGCGCGCGAAGTCGCCGAGCGCTGCCACACCGGCTGCGGCGCCCGCGATGAAGCTGCACGCCGCGTACATCCCCACCGGGAAGAGCGTCGACCAGCGCCGCACGCTGTAGCGCGGGCGCACGCTCAGCGCCTCGGTGATCAGCAGCGCCGGCAGCCAGAGCATCGTCACCGCCCACAGCGCCAGCGAAATCGCCTGCGCTGCCCCCTGCAGGCCGCCCAGAACGTGCAGGCTCTTGATCGCCAGCGCGATCCGCCCGGCAGCAAGGGTTGAGATCGCAAGCGCCCCGCCGGTGATCCAGTGGTCGCCGGAGCCGATCAGCAGCTGGCGCAGATCGAAGCGCGCGATGACGAAGAGGTAGAAGGCGAGGCCAAGCAGGAAGAAGGGCAGCGAGGCGTAGAGCAGCCAGCTTACGTGCTGCAGGTCGGCAAGCGCTGCGGCCAGCACCGCCAGCGACTGGGTCGAGACCGTCAGCAGCAGGGTGATGCCGGTGCTCGGCAGCTGCAGGTGTGCAACCACGACCGGCAGCAGCGCAAGCCAGAGCACGAGCGCGATCGCAAGCGCGGCGTAGCCTGCGCCGCCAAGCCCCGCCAGCGCAAGGCGCGTCCCAAGCACCGCCGTGCCCGCCACGCCCGTCAGCGCCGTTGGCGAGCGCGCTTCGGAGCGCACGCGGTCAAAGCGCCACAAGAGGCGCCCGCCGAGCACGGCGGCAAGCAGCGCCCAGGCGAGGCAGTCGATCGCCAGGAGCGCGAGCGATAGCGCTTCGCGCTTGTCCAGAAAGAGCGCGATCGAGACGATCCCCGTTCCCATCACCATCGCTCCCGATGCCGCCGGCAGCGCCCGCTCGAGGCGCCCGAGCCCATGCGCGAGCGCCGCCGCGCGCGCGCGCACGCTGTGCGCTCCCGCTGCGCCGCCGCCGAGCCCTCGCTCCAAGCTTGCCAACGCCACTCACCTCACCACAGGCCGCACGCCGCTGCCATCGGCGGCCGCACCCGCCATGTCACTGCTCGCAGCGAGCGCACGTGCACCCGCATAGCCCTCGGCCGCCGAGGCTGCGAACCGGCGTCGGGCGGGCCGAAAGCGTCGGCGGTAGAGGATGTAAGGGCGGCCGAGGTACTGCAGCGGGATGCTCCAGGCGTGCACCAGGCGCGAGAAGGGCCAGAGCGCGATGATCGCCCAGGCCGCAAGCACGTGCAGGCGATAGACAAGCGGCGCATGGGCCATCAGCGCCGCATGGTCTTCAAGCGCAAAGAGGCCCCGATACCAGATCGACACCGAGCTGCGGTAGTTGTACCCGTTGCCCGACGCAAGCAGGTTGTGAAAGAGCGTCTCGGCCATGCCCAGGCCGATCACAAGCGCAAGCAGCGCGTAGACGGCCAGGTCCACAGCGGAGGTACGCCTGCGAATCCGGGCGAAGACGCCCCGCCGGACGATCAGGATCAGCAGCCCGACCACCGCCGAGCCGCCTGCGATCGTTCCCGCAACGGCCGAGATCAGGTGGTAGGCGTGCTCGTCGATGCCGATCGCCGCAGTCGCGCTTGCCGGGACCAGGATCCCCAGCACATGGCCCCCGATCACCGCAAGCGCGCCATAGTGGAAGAGCAGGCTGCCCACGCGCAGCGCCCTGCCCTCCAAGAGCTGGGTCGAGCGGCTGGTCCAGCCGAGCTGGTCGCGGCGGTAGCGCCAGATGTGGCCGAGCACGAAGACCACCACCGCCAGGTAGGGCAGCACGAACCACAGAAAGGTCTGGGCAGCGTCTACGCGCACGCCCGCTGCTCCTCCCGCTTGCCGCCAAAGGGCTCCAGCCCGACAAGCTCGATCGGCGGGCCGCCCGCGGCAAGCTCAGCCACGAGCTCGCTCTCACCGGGGCTCAGCTCGCCGAGCTTCGCGCACAGCGCCCCGATCAGGTGGCGGTAGGGGCTCCTGCGCTCCCGCAGCGCTGCGCCCAGGAGCTCCAGCGCCGGGCGCAGCTGGGAGAGCAGCTCGCGCACAGCGCGCTCATCGGCCAGGTCACCCAGCTCTAGCAGCAGCGGCAGGTAGTCGGGCAGCTCGCCCTCGATCGGCTGCACGCCAAGAGCGAGGATGCGCCGGCGCAGCGTCAGCAGGTGACCGCCGCGGCGGCGCTGATCGCCATCGAGATACCACGTCAGGTGCAGCGTGCAGCGTCGATCGAAGTCGAAGGTCTCGACGTACTCCCGCTGCCAGGCCAGCAGGTCCTCGTCGCGACGCTCGGCGAGGAACGCCGCAAGCGCCTCCCGCTGGCCTGCGTCGGCAAGCGCCTGCGCGTGCGCCCTGATCACCGGCAGCGCCTGGCGCAGCTCGCTGTCGGGATAGCGCAGCAGAAGGCTAACAAGCCGCCACAGGCTCCCGGGCGCGCCGACGCGCTGCGTCTGCTCCGCCGGCGCCCTCATCGCCGCCTGCCCTCTCGCAGGGCGAGCTCGACCAGCTGAAAGTCGGCCCCGTCGAGGCTTTGCGCAGGGCTCTGCGGAGAGCATGCGCCCGGCCCGCCTGCGAAGTCAAGGCCGCAGCTGCCCTGCTGCTCGACCAGCCTGCCGGCCTCCTCGCGGTGCGAGGCGGGGATTACGAAGCGCTCCTCGTACTTGGCGATCGCCAGCAGCCGATACATCGACTCGATCTCCTCGGGGGCAAGCTGCGCGATCGTCGCGTGCGTCTCGTCGGGGGCTGTGCCGATCAGCTTGGCGCGCATGTGGGAGCGCATCGCCGCCAGGCGCCTGAGCACCTGCCGGATCACCTCCTCGTCGCCCGCCGCAAGCAGGTTTGCCAGATAGCGCACCGGTATCCGCAGCTGCTCGATCGCCGGGAAGACGTCATCGGGGTCGCCGGCTGCCGCCGGCCCCTCGACGCGCGCTGTCAGCGGCGAGAGCGGCGGCACATACCAGACCATCGGCAGCGTCCTGTACTCGGGATGCAGGGGAAGCGCGACCCGGTAGCGCAGCGCCAGCGCGTAGACCGGCGAGCGCTGCGCGGCCTCGATCCAATCCTCCGGGATGCCATCGCGGCGCGCCGCGGCGCGCACGGCGGGATCCGCAGGGTCCAGGAAGACGCGCAGCTGCGCGTCTAGCAGCTCCCGCTCCTTAGGCGTCGAGGCGGCCTCGAGCACCCGGTCGGCGTCATAGAGGATCACGCCCAGGTAGCGGATCTTGCCCACGCAGGTCTCCGAGCAGACCGTCGGCTGCCCGGCCTCGATGCGCGGGTAGCAGAGCGTGCACTTCTCCGCCTTGCCGGTGAGGTGGTTGAAGTAGACCTTCTTGTAGGGGCAGCCGGAGACGCACATCCGCCAGCCCCGGCACTTCTCCTGGTCGACCAGCACGATCCCGTCCTCCTCCCGCTTGTACATCGCCCCCGAGGGGCAGGAGGCAACACAGGAGGGGTTCAGGCAGTGCTCGCAGATGCGCGGCAGATAGAGCATGAACACCTGCTCGTACTCCGCCCGCACGCTCTCTTCAAGCCCGCGCAGGTTGGGATCCTCCGGCAGCGAGCCCGGGCCGCCGGCGAGGTCATCCTCCCAGTTGGGCCCCCACTGCAGCTCCAGCTCGCTGCCGGTGAGCGCAGAGCGCGGGCGGGCCACCGGCTGCTGATCTGAGGCGGGCGCATCGGTGAGGCGCTCGTAGTCGTAGGTCCACGGCTCGTAGTAGTCCTCGATCGTCGGCAGGTTGGGGTTGTGGAAGATGTTGGCAAGCTTGCTCAGCTGGCCGCCGGCCTTCAGGCGCAGGCGTCCCCTGCGATCGAGCTCCCAGCCGCCGCGCCAGCGCTGCTGATCGCTCCAGCGCTTGGGATAGCCGACGCCAGGCTTGGTCTCGACGTTGTTGAACCACATGTACTCGGTCCCTGGTCGGTTGGTCCAGACCTGCTTGCAGGTGACCGAGCAGGTGTGACAGCCGATGCACTTGTCGAGGTTCATCACCATCGCTATCTGGGCTCTCACACGCATCGACAGCCGCTCCTCAGTAGATGACCTTGCTGCGCCGCCTGCGCACGATCGTCACCTCGTCGCGCTGGGAGCCGGTCGGTCCGTAGTAGTTGAAGCCGTAGGCCAGCTGCGCGTAGCCGCCGATCATGTGGGTCGGCTTCATCTGAATGCGCGTGACCGAGTTGTGCGTGCCGCCGCGCGCGCCGGAGAGCTCCGAGCGCGGCACGTTCACGTGACGGTCCTGGGCGTGATACATCAGCGCGCTGCCCGCGCGGATGCGGTGCGAGACCACGGCCCGGGCGGCAACTACGCCGTTGCGGTTGTACATCTCGATCCAGTCGTTGTCGGCGACGCCGATCCGCTCTGCGTCGGCGGGCGCAAGCCACACCACCGGGCCGCCGCGGAAGAGCGTCAGCATGTGCAGGTTGTCCTGGTAGGTGGAGTGGATCGACCACTTGGAGTGCGGCGTCAGATAGCGCAGCGCAACCTCGGCGCCGTCGCCCAGCCCGTCCTCGGGCGCGATCGCCACCTCCTTCAACGGCGGTCGGAAGATCGGCAGCGCATCGCCGCACTCGCGCATCCAGGCGTGGTCCAGATAGAGCTGCTGGCGACCGGTGAGCGTGCGCCAGGGCAGCGCGCACTCGACGTTCATCGTGAAGGGGGAGTAGCGGCGCTCGCGCGACTCGATGCCCGACCACTCCGGCGAGGTGAAGGTCTTGCGCGGCTGGATCGAGATGTCACGGAAGGAGTGGTGCTCGTCCGCGTGCTCGGCCGCCAGCTGCACAAGCTCCACCCCTGAGCGCTGGGCGAGCGCAGCAAAGCCGGCCACACCGAAGCGGCCGTTGGTGGTCCCCGAGAGCGCCATGATCGCCTCGGCGACGTCGCGCGGGCGCGCGAGGCTGGGGCGCCCGGCGGCCGCTCCCGCCTGCACCAGTCCGTTGCGCTCGCCCAGCTCCGCCACCTGCTCGGCAGCCTTGATCGTGACGCCCTTCCAGGTGAGGCCCGGCTCCTCCACCAGCGGGCCGAGCGCGTCCATCTGCGCGGCAACCGCGCCGTAGTCGCGCCGGATGGCAACGAGCTTCGGGAGCGTGCGCCCGGGCACCGGGTCGCATTCGCCGCTGATCCAGTCGCGCACCTCGCCAAGCGGCTGCGCGAGCTCGTCAGGGCTGTCGTGCAGCAGCGGCGCAGCGACCACATCGGTGCGCTCGCCAAGGTGCTCGGCCGCCAGGCGCGAGAAGGCAGCCGCGATCGTCCTGAAGATGTCCCAGTCGCTGCGCGTCTCCCAGGGCGGCGCTACCGCCGCGTTGAAGGCGTGCACGAAGGGGTGCAGGTCGGTTGTCGCCAGGTCCTCCTTCTCATACCAGGTCGCCGCCGGCAGCACGATGTCCGAGTACAGGCAGGTCCCGTTCATGCGAAAGTCGAGGGTCACGAGCAGATCGAGCTTGCCGGCGGGAGCCTGCTCGCGCCAGCGCACCTGCGTCGGGCGCCGCTCAGGCCCGATCTCCGCGCCGCGCACCTGCGCATCGGGCACTCCGAGCAGGTGCTTGAGGAAGTACTCGTGGCCCTTGCCGGAGGAGCCAAGCAGGTTGGAGCGCCAGACGGTCAGGATCCGCGGGTGGCACTCGGGGGCGTCGGGGTCCTCGCAGGCGAAGCGCAGGCGCCCCTCGCGCAGCTCGCGCACGATGTAGTCGGCGGGGTCCAGCGCCTCCGCCGCGGCCGCATCGGCGAGCTCGAGCGGGTTGCGGTCGAAGGTCGGGTGCGAGGGCAGCCAGCCGAGGCGTGCAGCCTGCGCATGCAGGTCGGCAATGTGGCGCCCCGCAAGGGCTCCGCTGGCGAGCGGCGAGCTGACATCCTCGCCGCGCATCGGGTCATAGCGCCACTGGTCGGTCGCCAGATACCAGAAGGGAGTTGCCGCCTGGTGGCGCGGCGGGCGGCACCAGTCCGCCGCAAAGGCGACCGTCGAGAAGCCGGTGATCGTGCGCACCTTCTCCTGGCCGACGTAGTGCGCCCAGCCGCCGCCGTTGACGCCCTGACAGCCGCAGAGCAGCATGATCGTGAGCATCGCGCGGTAGATCTGATCGGAGTGGTACCAGTGGTTGGTCCCCGCTCCCATCATGATCATCGAGCGCCCGCGCGTGCGCTCGGCATTGCGCGCCAGCTCGCGCGCGATCCGCGTCATCTGCGCGGCCGGAACGCCCGTGATCGCCTCCTGCCAGGCGGGGGTGCATGGCTGTGAGGGGTCCTCATATCCCTGCGGCCAGCTGCCCGGAAGCTCCTCCGCCCCCTGCGGCGGTCGCTGGCGCACGCCCAGCTGCGCCGCGAGCAGGTCGAAGACCGTCGCTACCAGATGCTCGCCCACCCGGCGGACGGGAACCCCGCGCCTCAGCACCCCCTCGGCGCCATCGAAGCGCGGCAGCGCGAGCGCCACCAGCTGATCATGCGATCCGATCAGCGAGAGCGCCGGGCGCAGCTCTCCCAGCTGGAGGTTCCAACGGCCCTTGCCGGCCTCCCCCCAGCGGTCCCCGATCGTGCCGTTCGGCACCGCCGCCTGCCCACTGCGCTCGTCGAAGACCACCGTCCGCCAGTCGGCGTTCTCGCGCCCGGCCTCAGGCGAGCCGGGCACGTCGCTGGCGCGCAGGAAGCGGTCGGGCACGTAGGCATCTCCCTGCCTGCGCAATGTGACCAGAAACGGCAGGTCGGTGAAGCGACGGACGTAGTCGTCGAAGTACTCGACACGCCGCTCGACGTGGAACTCCTTGAGGATCACGTGCGCCATCGCGAGCGCCAGGGCGCCATCGCTGCCCGGAGCTGCCGCGAGCCACTCGTCCGCAAACTTTGTGTGGTCGGAGTAGTCCGGGGAGACGACAACCGTCTTGGCGCCGCGGTAGCGCGCCTCGGTCATGAAGTGCGCGTCGGGCGTGCGCGTCATCGGGATGTTCGTGCCCCACATGACCAGATACCCGGCATCCCACCAGTCCGCGGACTCCGGGACGTCGGTCTGGTCGCCCCAGATCTGCGGCGAGGCCGGCGGCAGGTCCGCGTACCAGTCGTAGAAGGAGAGCACGACGCCGCCGATCAGCGACAGAAAGCGCGCGCCCGCAGCGTATGAGACCATCGACATCGCCGGAATCGGCGAGAAGCCCGCGATCCGATCCGGTCCGTAGCGCTTGATCGTGTAGACGTGCGCTGCCGCGATCAGCTCCGCGACCTCCTCCCAGGAGGAGCGGACGAAGCCTCCCTTGCCGCGGGCGCCGCGGTACTCGCGCACGGCCTGCTCGTCCTCGACGATCCTCGCCCACGCGGCGACCGGATCGCCCGCCTGGGCGAGCGCCTCGCGCCAGCGCGCCAGCAGCACGCCGCGCACATAGGGGTAGCGGACCCGCAGCGGCGAGTACTCATACCACGAGAAGGAGGCGCCGCGTGGACAGCCGCGCGGCTCGTAGTCGGGCAGCTGCGGGCCGTTGGAGGGGTAGTCGACCTGCTGCGTCTCCCAGGTGATCAGCCCGTCCTTGACGTATACCCGCCACGAGCAGGATCCGGTGCAGTTGACGCCATGGGTGGAGCGCACAACCTTCTCGTGCGACCAGCGGCTGCGATAGAAGCGCTCCCAATCTCGATCCTTGCCGACCGACTGGCTCCAGCGCTCTGCTGAGAGCTCGCCGCGCCTCAGGTAGCGGTGGGCGGGAAGGAGCGCCGTGGCGAGCAGATCGCGGCGGGGCCTCCGCGCGTCCCTGCCATCTCCCGAGCCCTGCCCGTTGCTCACCTGCGGTCACCTCGTTTGCACAGCATGCCTGGATATTAGGGTTTCCTAAGCGTCACTGGTACAATAGCCGAATCGGGCCATAGCGATCGGGCCTGCAGCGATAGGTGCAGGTTATGGGCGCCGCCGAGATCCGGCGAGCCCTGCTGCGCCGCTTGCCGCACGACAAGCGAAGGTGTATGTTCATGGGGCTCTGGCGATGAACAGCTGGAACCTGACAGCGCTCGACCTCAAGCCGCGCCTCCCGGAGATCCTCTCCTCGAGCGACGCAGCACGTGCGGTCGTCTTCGACCTTGCTCCCGGCGAGGCCCTCGGCGACCACGAGGTCCACGAGCGCGCGTGGCTGCTTGTCATAAGCGGCAAGGTCTCGGTGCAGAGCGCGGCCGGCGAGCAGGTCGACGGCGGCGCGGGCATGCTGGTCGAGCTTGCTCCGGCCGAGCGTCACGAGGTGCACGCAGAGCAGCAGTCGCGCCTGCTGCTGCTGCTCACCCCCTGGCCCGGAAGCGGCCACCCGGGCGCGATGAGCATTCGCGAAAAGCTCTACGCCCGTCGCCACGCGGCCAAGCGCTCGGGCTGACTCACGCGCGCGGCGCTTGGGCGGCCGCGCCGGCGGCGCCCAGCGCCCGAACGCGCGGAAAGAGGATGTTGTTCTCCTCGTGGATGTGCCGGTGCAGATCCGCCTCAAAGCGCTCCAGCGCGCCGAGCAGGCTCCGATGCGTCGAGCAGAGCGCGCCCTCCCGGTTGTAGCCGCCGCCCAGAGCGCGCAGCTCACCAAGCTGCGCGCCGACCTGCTCGTGCTCGCCTGCGTGCAGCGCCAGCAGCTGCTCATCGACGCCCGCTCCCGCCGCCGCCCCCCGACAGGCCGGAAAGAGCTGCTGCTCCTCGCGGGCCATGTGGCGCTCGAGCCCGGCCGCCATCGATCTGAAGGTGTCCTGCAGCAGCGCGAGCTCCGGCTGCTTGGCGCCGTGCACCCGCACCACGGTCGCAAGCAGCTCCTCGATCCGCGGCCGCTCCCTGCGCACGCGCTCGTGATGGCACTCGACGATGTGATCGCAGAGCTCGGGAATGCCCGCACTCAGCCAATCGCGCTCCCCCTCTTGATCGGCGCCTTGCGGGATGCGGGCAAAGGCCTCGCACGCCAGGGCAACTGTCGCACCGTCCAGCCCGCGGGCGCTTGCTGCGGCAGCAAGCGTCTGCTCGCCACCACAGCAAAAGTCAAGATGCAGCTCCTCCAGCAGCCGCGCACACTGCGGATGCTCCGCAACCAGCCTCCCGAGCGTCATCTCTGGATCGATCACCATCGCTGCCTGCCTTTCTTCTCGTTTCAGACCTCTTCTCAGTTTACACAGCTTCGATGTACTAACAGTTTGCATAGCGGAGCACGTGCCCGAAGCCCGACGCGCCCCAGGGATCCAGGCTCATGCGCTCCCAGCATCCACTAGCCTCAAGGCGATGCGGGTGGCCGCAATCCAGCTGGAGCCCGAGATCGGGAATGTTGCCGAGAACCTGCGGCGTGCATGGGCGCTCGCCGAGCGTGCCGCCATGGCGGGCGCGGAATGGATCGTGCTGCCCGAGTTCTTCGCCACCGGGATGGCCTTCATGGATCAACTGGCAGACGCTGCCCTGCCGCACGACGGCGCGGCCACGCAGCTGATGCAGGAGCTTGCGCGCAGACATCACGCGTTTGTCTGCGGCTCATTCATCTGTCGCGATCGCGACGGGGAGAACCGCAACGCCTGGCTGCTGGTGGGGCCCGATGGAGCGGTGGCTGGTCGCCACGACAAGGACCTGCCGACAATGTGGGAGAACTGCTTCTACGTGGGCGGCGCCGACGATGGGGTGCTTGAAGCGGGCGGTCTGCGCGTCGGCGCGGCGCTCTGCTGGGAGCTGATGCGCACAGCTACCGTTGCCCGCCTGCGCGACCTCGTCGACCTGGTGCTCGCCGGCTCTGCGTGGTGGTCGATACCGCAGATGGCGCCGCGGCGGCTAAGCGCCCGACTCGAGGCGGCAAACGCGCACACGGCGGCCTCGGTCGCCCCGGCGCTTGCACGGGCCCTCGGAGTGCCGGTTGTGCATGCTGCCCACTGCGGGAAGGTGCGCTGCAAGCTGCCGCTTGCCCGCCCCTTCGCCTATCGCGGCCACTACGAGGGCGGGACCTGCATCGTCGATGCTCACGGCGGCGTGCTTGCCTGGCGCTCGGCCCGGGAGGGCCCTGGCGTGGTCGGCTGCGAGCTGGAGGTCGAGCGTGCACAGCCCACTCTGGAGGCGGGGCCCGGGCGGTGGCTGCACGCACGCGGCGCGATCCCCGCGGTTGCGTGGCATTGCCAACGCGCCCATGGGCGGCGCTGGTATCGGCGCCACGCGCGCGGCAGGCCGCCGCTGCGCCGCCCGCTGCAGGAGCTGCTCGAAGCCTCTGATCAGGCGCAATCGGTCGGCCTGCGCCCGAGCGACCCGGCATCTGCGTAGGGTGATATATTCACACTATGACTGTGTATATGGCAGCGGCGGAGGCCGCGGTTGATCCAGAGCGACCGCTTGCGGAGCTGGTCTTGGGTCACCCCGAGCGCAGAGCGCTGCTTGAGCGCCTGCAGCTCGACTACTGCTGCGCCGGCACGCAGACGCTTGCCGGCGCCTGCGCAGAGCGCGGCCTCGACGCGGGCACGATGAGCCAGGTGCTGCAGGCGCTCTCCTCCAGGGCAGCGGGGGGCGGCGAGCTGCACGACTGCGAGCGGCAGGGGACGAGCCTGGCTGCGCTCTGCGAGCACATCGCCGCAGTGCACCACGTGCGCGTGCGCGGGGAGCTGCCGCGAATCGGCGTGCTGCTCTCGCGCGTCGTTCACGCCCACGTCGCGCAGCGCCCGGCCTTGGGCGAGCTCCAGCATGCCTTCGACGCGCTGCGCGCGCTGCTCGAGCCGCATCTCCAGCTTGAGGAGGATCTGCTCTTTCCTCGCTGCGTGGCACTTGAGCGCAACGGCATGCCGATCGAGGAAGCGTTGATCGAGGCGCACGAGGACGAGCACCGAGCGATCGGCGAGCGCCTGACGTTCATGCGACAGCTCGCCCAGGGCTACGATCGCTCGCATGCGCTCTGCGAAACCCACCGTGCGACGCTCGAGGCCCTTGCCGCCTTCGAGCTCGATCTGCGCCAGCACATCCATGAGGAGAGCAACATCCTGCTGCCGCGGGCGCGCGAGCTTGCCGCGCAGGCACGCAATGCGATGCGTGCGGGCTGAGCCGCGAGCTGATCGAGGCTCCCGCCGCTTCACACGCGGCGGCCTTGGCCCGGGCGGCTGAGTCGCCGGGTGCGCCGGCCACTAGGGCTGGAAGACCATCAGCGCCAGGATCGCCAGCACGATCAGCGCCGAGACGTAGTTGGCGGTAAGCGCAAGCCGGTCATCGAGCAGCGCGCGCAGCTGCGTATCCCCTGCGGAGCCCGCCTGGGCCAGCGCGCGCGCATGCTTGCGCGCGCGCTTGGGCGCCTGGCCACCGAGCCCGCCGAGGATCAGCACGACCACATAGAGGATCAGCGCCGCCTGGATCCAGCCGGCGCGGTAGCCCACACCGGTGATGCTCACCAGCCACAGGCCGAAGGCGGGCACCATCAGTCCCCCGACCATCACCATCAGCGCCCCCACCCGCGCCAGCGAGAGCAGCAGCGCAACCTCCGCCGGCTGCGCCCGTCTGCGTGCCGCCTCAAAGGCGACGCCCGCCACGACGATCCCCGCGACGAAGATCAGGACGCCGAGAATGTGGAAGAAGAGGGCGATCTCGTAGCTGCTCATGGCTCAGCCTCCGGCAGGTGCGAGCTTAGGCGACTCGCGCGCCCGGCGGGACCTGCGCGCGCGGGCGCCGCGGAGCACCGCATGGGCGGTGAAGACGATGAAAAGCAGGATCGCTGCCTCGTTGCCGACGCCGCCCCACTGCCACGCCGTCACGTTGCCGGCCAGATCGCCGCCGATCAGCCGCAGCGCAAGCGAGAGATGCAGCAGCAGGAGATGCGCATAGAAGAGCGGGCTGTAGCGCAGCGGCACACGCACCACCGCCGGCACGATCACCCCGGCATGGGCAAAGACCATCGAGATCACAAAGCCCAGGAAGACCGCATGCAGGGCGGCGTCGTAGGCAAAGCCATCGCTCGTCGGCGCGTCGAGAAGCCAGATGAAGCCTGCGACAAGCAGCCACAGGTAGCCCGCGAGCAGCGCGCAGGCCATGAAGCGCGTCAGACCGGCGGAGCGAACGGTGCGTCGGGCGACATCGAAGAGGAGGAGCCACAGTGCCTGCGCCGCGACCCCTGCACCCGCGATCCGCATGCCCAGATGCTCGTGCGCGATCGATATCGCAAGGCCGAGCCCAAAGAGCGCGATTGCGCCGATCAGCGCCGAGCGCTGCCAGGCGCTGCGCTCCAGCGTGCGCGTGAGCTCCAGGCGCTCGCCCACGATTGTCGCCACCAGATAGCCCGCCAACAGCGGCGCAAAGGAGGCGACATCCGCGCCTGCCAGCCACATTGCTGCCGCCGCGCACCAGGCGAGCGCACCAGCGCCCATCACCAGGTTGTGGGCGCTCGGCTGGATGCGCCCGATCACGACATGGGCGCCGAGCAGCACCACCCCCGCAAAGAGGATCAGCGCCTGCCCGAGCGAGCCGGGCGCACGGGCCAGCGCAAGCAGGGCGCCCGCACCGGCCGCAAGCGGCGCGGCGTAGACAAATGGCCGACCGAGCGCCACCGCGCGCTCGAGGCTGATCAGCGTCCCCAGGAAGCCGAAGGTCATCAGCGGCCCGTGCACGACCGCCGCGCTCGTCAGATCGCTTGGAACGCTCAGGCCCAGGCGAAGCAGCCCACCCCAGAGGCCCGCAAAGAGCGCGACCAGCGCAAGCGCCATCAGCGGCGCGCGCGCCAGCAGACGCCTGCGGGCCACCGCTAGCCGCGCCACCCGAGCATTTCGCGCCCGGCGTCGCTCATCTTCTCCGGATCCCACGGCGGATCGAAGACGATCGTCACCCGCAGGGACCGAACCCCTGGCAGCGCTCCCACGCAGGCGTCGATCTCGTCTTCCATGTAGCCGCCCAGCGGACACCCTGGCGAGGTCAGCGTCATCGTCACCTCGACCTCGCCCTCGGCGCCCGCCTGCACGTCGTAGACGAGCCCGAGGTCGACGATGTTCACGCCAAGCTCCGGGTCGATGACCTCGTAGAGGCGATCGTAGATCGCGCCCACATCGACGCCGCCCTCGGTCGCACGAGCAAGCAGGCCGAGCACGCCACCGAGTGTGCCCGGTGCTCCCTCCTGCGCCTCGCTGCCAGCTGCCGCAGCAGGCGCGCCATCCGGGACTTCCGCCCGCTCGCCATGGGGCTCGCTCATCGCCCTCCATTATACAGAGCTGCTGTGTTTATTGAGGGTGAGCGCCGGACCGGCGCCGACCAGCGTCCCTGCTAGTCGCCCGCGTGGGCATAGCGCGCGACCGTGAAGGCGATCGAGAAGGGGACGGTGAGCGCGAACACCACCAGCATGCCGCTCAGCACGATCAGCGTGCTGCCGCGCACGCCGTCATAGACGAAGACGTACTCGATCATCCCCGCCGATACCACGTAGGCAAGCAGCCCCCAGCGAAAGACCGTGAAGAAGCGCCTGAAGGCAAAGCCCCCGGCGCGCGCCAGCAGCAGCGCGTTCAAGACCATCGTGCCGAGCGCGCAGCCGAGCAGCGCCCAGGCAGGGCCGAGCGGGACGCGGTGGGGAATGTTCGAGGCCAAGTATGCGCCGCCGGAGACGATCAGGGCAAGCGCGACCATCGCCAGCGGCGTGCAGGGCGGAACGCCGGGCTCCTCGGCGAGGCCCTCGGCAACCGGGGCCGCCTGCGGCCCGATCTCCTCTTCCGGGGCAAAGGTCGCCATTCTCAGCCTCCCTGCGCCCGCATCCTCAGATCGTCGCCAGACGGGTCATGATGATCAGCGTCGCCACCTGCATCAGCCCGGTGATTCCGGCGGTGTAGATGAAGCGGCGCATCAGGCGCTCGATCACCGCCGGATCCGGGCGCTCCTTGCGCATCTCAAAGAGCACCGCGATGTTCGCCGGCTCGAGCAGTCCCAGCGCGATCACCGCCATCACGCCCACCACCGCGTAGGAGGCGACAAGCCAGCCGTGCTTGGCGCCCCCCGCCTGCAGGTTGCCCAGATGCCGCGCAAGCTGCCATCCGGCGCCGAGCGTCATCGTCACGAGCGTGGGCATGATCAGGCTCATCTTCGGCATGAAGCGCGCCGAGAACGCCGCACGGGCGGCAGTCGGCAGCGAGCCCATGATCGGTCCGATCACGAGCCCGACAAAGAGGTCGATTGCCGTCCACAGGCCGCCGCCGACGACGTGGTAGAAGTCAAGCGCCCACAGCGTGTTGGTTGCGATCGCGGCGATCATTCCACCGATCACCGCAACCACGATCGGCAGCCCCGCAAGCGGGATGATCGTCGCCGGCACGCGCGGTCGCTCGAACGCCTGCCCCCGCGTCTGCGGCACCCCACCGACACTCTCCACAGCCTGTGCCATTTCCAGCCTACCCGTGCCTCTCGCGCTCAGATCAGCGCCGTTGCTTTTCGGCCAGCGTCCGGCGGCAACCGGCGCATGGCCACCCGCTTCGGCGCAGTGTACCTCCTAGACGCGCGCTTTGCAAGGCGGCAGTTTCACGTATCGGCAACGGCGCCGTCAGCCGACAGGGCGCCGTGCATGTGCCTGCGTAAGCCCCACACCTATGCTCGTCAAGACGCCTCAGCGCCTGCGTGCGATAGCAGACGCCGAGCTTGCGGCAGATGTGCTGGAGATGCTTCTCGACCGTTCGCGGCCTCAGCGACATCGCGCCCGCCACCTGAGCAGTCATCGCGCCATGACCAACATGCTCTAGCACCTCCGCCTCACGCGCCGTCAGCCCCCCCTCCCAGAGGCGCTCTCGGCGCAGCGATGGTCGCCGGATCCCAGCGCCCGGCGAGCCCCCCGCCTGCCTCAGGACGATCGCATCGTGCCTGCGCTCGCCGCCGGCACGCACGAAGCTCGCGGCAATCGTCCGCGCACCGGACGAGAGCCACAGCGTGCGATCGCGCTGGCGCGGATCGGCCGCCCATCGGCGCAGCGCGGCCGGCAGCGCAGGGCCCGATCCCGAGCGACTGCGGCGAGGGGCTGCACCTGATGGAAACAAGCCATTCGCGCGCGATCGCAAACGTCCTCGTCGCGCACTCCGGCGGCATCCTCCTGACCGACGAGCCCGGCCCACGGCGCACAACCTGATCGAGAAGAAGCGCGTCGAAGGCAACCTCTACGACTGCGGGATCACTGTGACCGGCCATTCGACGAAGGCCCTCTCGACTACCGGTGCAACCCGGCCGACGCTTGGGGGCATCTACGATCACGATCTTCCGCGCGGTCGTGCCGATCAAGTCGACCACGGTCAGCGCCAACACGATCAGCAACGTTCACTTCGGCATCTGGGCCAAGAACGCGCCGCCGATCAGCGCCGCCTCAAATCACTTCAAGGGCCTCGCGGTGCCAGTCGAAGCCTCCGCGGGCCCCTGAGCGATGCCGGTGCGCGCCCCCAGCCGCCCGGCGATCGCCCTGACGTCCTCCAGCTCGCCGCTTGACACCGCCATCACGAGCTCGTGGGCCTCGTCGTTGGAGAGCGCAGGCCGAATCCCGTTCATGCCGTAGGAGGCGATGCTCGCGCCGAGCGCCAGCCGCTCGTTGCCGTCCACCAGAACGTGGTTGCGCGCGAGCGAATGCAGCAGGGCGGCCGCCTTCTCATCGACCGACGGGTACGCATCCTCACCGAGCACAGAAGCCCGAGCTCGTCCGCGCGCCGAGTCGAGCAGACCGTGATCCCGCACCAAAGGGTCGGCCTCCAGCACACGCGCCGCGATGTGCAGGAGGTCCTCGAGCTCCAGATAGATCACATTCCCAGGCGGCGCAGCGCCTCAGCGTAGCGCGGAAGCTCCTCGTCGAGGACTCGATCGATGAGCTCTAGGCGGCTGGTTCGCTCGATGTAGTCACGCAGCGCCGTCCGAGCGACCTCCTGCATCGAGCGCCCCTCCAGTCGCGCGCGCGAGCGCAGCGCCTCGGTCTCCTCGTAGGTGAGCCGCAGTGTCATCGCCATGCAGCGATGGCATCAGCACAGATACTACGTCTTGCCGCTGATGGTGGTGCAGTTGGCCAATCGAGCGCTCGGGCGCGCCCGCTGGCTCGGTCAGAGGGTCGAGGCACCGCAGCTGCGGCTCTTTTCTACAGTCGTGCTGTAGTATTGCTCGCGATGGACGGTCGGCACCGAGACCGCGCGCAGCTCAGCGAGGCGCTCACAGAGGCGCTGCTGGAGTCGCTTGCGGCGCTCGGGCGCGCCGGAGCGGCGGAGCACGCCAACCGCATCGCCGCCCGGGCGTGGTGGGCACTGCGCGCCGAGCACCCGCGCGAGGCTCAGCGCATCAACGTCCTGATGCACCGTCTGATGAAACACGAAACAACAAAGGAGCAATCGATGTCAGCACCCGAGAACGAGCTCGATGTCCGCAGCATCCCTCCCGCACGCAGGCACGAGCTGATCTTCGAGACCTACGAGCGCCTTGCGCCGGGCGCGGGGTTCATCCTCGTCAACGATCACGATCCCAAGCCGCTGCGCTACCAGTTCGAGGCCGAGCACGCAGGCGAGTTCAGCTGGGACTACCTGGAGCAGGGGCCCGAGACCTGGCGCGTGCGAATCGGCCGCCCGGCCGCGGTCGCCGCCTAGGCGTGTGCGGCCGCGCGCACGCAGATAGCCTCCTTGCGCGGGTGGGCCGCCCGCCGGGCGCGGGTCGGCCCACCGCGCCCAGCCGCGAGGGCGCGCAGCGGCGATGAGCGCCCGGCAGCGAGCCTCAGCTCTGCGCGCGCAGCGCCGCCGGCACGTAGCTGCAGCTGGGATCCGACGCCAGCGGATCGCCCGTGAGCGCCCAGGCGCGCGCGCGGCTGCCGCCGCAGAGCTCCCGGAGCTCGCAGCGGCCGCACTTGCCCCGCAGCGCGTCAGGATTTCGCAGCGCGCAGAAGAGCGCCGAGCGCCGGTAGATGTCGACCGGGTCGCGCTCGCGGACATTGCCCGCGGAGAGCTGCAGAAAGCCCGAGGGCATCACCTCGCCCCGGTGCGAGATGAACATGAAGCCGCGACCGTCCGTGACGCCCTTTGGGGGACGATGCAGGCCATCTCCAAACAGATAGCCGGCGCCGCCCGGCGCCGCCCCGTGCCTGCGACCGCTGCGTTCGATCGCGATGCGGCGATACTGCGGAGCCGCGGTCGTCTTGATGTCGAAGGGCACCACTCTCGAGAGCTCATACAGCCACCCGAGCACGCGCTCATGCTCGGCGGCGGAGAGCATCGGCAGGATCGCGCCGCGTCCGGTCGGCACCAGGAAGAAGACCGACCACTGCACCACCTCCCACGCTTCCAGCAGCGGCACCAGCTCAGCGATCACCTCGACGTTGAGCGCGCAGACCGTGGTGTTCACCTGCAGCGCAAGGCCCTCGGCCCGCGCTGCCGCGATGCCCTCCATCGTGCGCAGGAAGGAGCCCGCAAAGCCGCGGAAGCGGTCGTGCACGCCGGCGGTGGGGCCGTCGACGCTGAAGGCCACGCGCCGGATACCGGCCTCGCGCGCCTCGCGCATCCGCGCCCTGGTCACCAGGGCCGTCGCGGTCGGCGTGAGCGCAACCCGCAGACCGCGCTCATCGGCATGCGCTGCCAGCCTGAAGAGGTCGCGGCGCATCAGCGGGTCGCCGCCGGTCAGCACGAGGATCGGCTGCGTGCCGAAGCCCGCAAGCTGGTCGATCAGCGCCATGCCCTCCACGGTGGAGAGCTCGCGCGGGTCGCGCCTGGGCTGCGCATCGGCCCGACAGTGCAGGCAGTTGTAGGCGCAGGCGCGGGTCACCTCCCAGGCGATCGTGAAGGGAGCGCGGTCGAAGTCCAGCGCGAGCAGGCGCCGGTCGCGCTCCGCGCGCGCGCTCTGCGCGGGCTCGCTCAGGGCTCGGCTGCCGCCCGCCGGCGACTGACCGCTCCGCAGTGTTGCCTGACCCGGGCTCATCGACCTGTCAGTTAGGATACCCTAAGAGCCATGGCATCGCCAGCGCTCGCGAGCAGCACCGCACCCTCGCCAGGCGCGCGCAGCGCAACCGGCCTCGAGCGCTCGCCCTTCCTGCGCGCCTGCTACGGGCTCCCCGTCCCGCGCACGCCAGTCTGGTTCATGCGCCAGGCCGGTCGCTCGCTGCCTGAGTACAGAGCGCTGCGGGAAGGCGCAAGCCTGCTCGAGCTCTGCCGGAGGCCCGAGCTTGCCGCCGAGGCGACGCTGCAGCCGGTGCGGCGACTGGGCGTCGACGCCGCGATCCTCTTCTCGGACATCGTCCTGCCGCTGGCCGCAAGCGGCGTGGAGCTGAAGATCGTCCCGGAGGTCGGCCCGGTGATCGATGCACCGCTGCGCAGCGCCGATGACATCGCGCGCCTGCGCACCTTTCAGGCGCAGGCCGACGCTCCCTACCTCGCGCAGGCTGTGCGCCTGGCGTGTGCGGAGCTTGGCGATGTGCCCTTGATCGGCTTCGCGGGCGGCCCCTACACGCTTGCCAGCTACCTGATCGAGGGCGGCCCCTCCAAGACGCACGCCCGCACGCGAGCGCTCATGTACGCAGAGGGGCAGCTGTGGTCCCGACTTCTGCACAAGCTTGCCGACACCGCCCTCTCCTCGCTGCGCGCCCAGGTGAGCGCAGGGGCAAGCGCAGTTCAGCTCTTTGACAGCTGGGCGGGGACGCTTGACCCCGAGAGCTTTCGCCGTCACGTCCTGCCCGCGATCAAGCGCATCTTCTCCGGCCTGGAGGACCTGGGCGTCCCCCGCATCTACTTCGCCGTCGGCGCCGGAGCGCTGCTTGGCGAGATCGCGCAGTGCGGCGCAGAGGTGATCGGCGTCGACTGGCGCACGCCGCTCGATCGCGCTCGGGAGATCGTCGGCCCACACCATGCGCTGCAGGGCAACCTCGACCCCGCCGCCTGCCTCGCGCCCTGGCCTGCGCTTGCGCCGCTGGTCGATCGCATCCTCGCCCACGGCGGGCGCAGCGGTCACATCTTCAACCTCGGTCACGGCGTGCTGCCCGAGACCGACCCACAGACCCTGCGCAGGGTCGTCGAGCGCGTCGCAGAGCGCAGCAGCGCCGGCCCCATCCCAGCAGCGGCCCCCCGCGCCCCCACCGCGCCTCCCGGCGCAAGGCCAGCCCCTCCCTACGGCGTTCTGCTGATGGCCTATGGCACGCCGGCCACCATCGACCGACTGAGCGAGTACTACACCCACATCCGCCACGGCAACCCGCCGCACCCCGCTCAGCTGCAGGCGCTGGCGGCGCGCTATGAGGCGATCGGCGGGCTCTCGCCGCTGCTTGAGATCACGCGCGAGCAGGCAAGCGGCCTGCAGCAGCTGCTGAGCGCGGAGGCCGGCGCCACCGTGCCGGTGGTGCTCGGCATGAAGCACGCGCAGCCCTTCATCGAGGACGGGGTCGCCGAGCTGCTCGGGCGCGGGGTGCGCAACGCGCTTGGCCTTGTGCTTGCGCCTCACTACTCCGCGCTCTCGATCGGTGAGTACATCGACCGCGCCCGGGCGGCCTCCGATGCGAGGCTGGAGATCGACTTCGTCCGGCAGTGGCACCGCAGCCGCGGCTACGTCGACCTGCTCGCTGAGCGACTGCGCAGCGCGCTGGCGGGGCTGACCGAGCGCGAGCGCGCGGATGTCGAGATCGTCTTCACCGCCCACAGCCTCCCCGAGCGGATCCTCGCCCACGGCGATCCCTACCCCGGCCAGCTACAGGCCACAGCACGCGCCGTGGCCGCCGCCCTGCGCCTGGAGCGCTATCAGGTCGCCTTCCAGAGCGCCGGGCGCACAGAGGAGCGGTGGCTGGGACCGGACATCCTGCAGGCGATGAGCGAGGCGGCCGCAGGCGGCCGCTCGGCGGTGCTGGTATGCCCGGCGGGCTTCGTCTCCGACCACCTGGAGATCCTCTATGACCTCGACATCGAATGTCGCGAGCACGCCCGCACGCTGGGGATCGGCTTCGCCCGCACCGAGCTGCCCAACGCCGATCCGCAGTTCCTCGAGGCGCTCGCGGAGATCATTCGCGCGCGCCGCAGCAATCTCTCGCCCCTCGCCGAGGAGCGCACGCAGCCATGCGAAGAGGCGCGTTGACTTGAGCGCTCCTGAGCTCACACGCAGCGGCCTGCCGGGAGCGCCCGCCACAACCGCCAGCCTCGATGCCCCGCACATCGTGGTGGTGGGCGGGGGGGTCAGCGGCTTGGCCGCCGCCCATCGCCTGGCGGGCGCCGGGAGAGGCGCAACGCTCACGCTGCTTGAGGCAAGCAACCGCCTGGGCGGCAAGGTGACGAGCGCTCAGCTTGGCCCCCACCGGATCGACCTGGGCGCCGAGTCGTTGATGGTGCGTGGGCCCGCGCTGGGTGAGCTGCTGGCGGAGCTCGACCTCGAGCAGAATCTCCTCGCCCCGGCCCACGCGGGCATCCACGTCTACGCCCGTGGCGCGCTGCGGGAGCTGCCACCCGGCATCCTCGGCGCTCTGCCCGATGGGCTCTTGCCGCTGCTGCGCGCGGGAATCCTCTCGCCGGCGGGGCTCGCTCGCGCGACCTTTGACCTGCTGGCGCCAAGAAGCTCGATCGACCCCGACTGCTCGGTGGCTGCGCTGATCGGGCGGCGTCTGGGCAGGCAGGCGCTCGAGCGCCTCTTCGACCCTTTGCTCGGCACGATCTACGGCGCCCCCTGCTCCGAGCTCAGCCTCCATGCCTGCGCACCTCAGATCGCTGCCCTCGCGCGTGAGCACCGCTCGCTGACACGTGGCCTGCTGGCCGCCAAGCGGCCGCCCGGCGCCGGCGCGGGATCACCCCTGCGCACGCTTGCGGGCGGCCTGGAGTCGCTGGTCAGGCACCTGCACGAGCGCATCGCCGGTGACGTCGAGGTGCGACTGGGCGCAGCGGTCACGGAGATCGCGCGCGAGCGCGACGGCCTGCGCCTGACTCTGCAGCGCGACGGCGCCAGGGCACCTGAGAGCGTGCATGCCGACCACGTTGTGATCGCGACGCCCGCGCCCGAGGCCGCGCGCCTGCTGGCCGCGATCGCTCCTGAGGCAAGCGCGGAGCTGCGCGCGATTCGCTACACCCGGGCGCTCTCCGTCGCGCTGCGCTTCGACCCGGATGCGCTTGCCAGGCAGCCGACCTCATCGGGCTTCCTCGTGCCGGAGCAGGCCGGGCGCACGCTCGGGGCATGCACCTACCTCTCAGCGAAATGGCCGCACATCGGCGCCGACGGCGAGCTGGTGATGCGCTGCTCCCTCTCGCGGCGTGCGCTGCTGCGCGCAGACGAGCAGAGCGATCGAGAGGTCGTCGAGGCCCTGCTCGGCGACCTGCGAGCGATCATCGGCCTGCGCGCGGCTCCCCGCCAGAGCCTGGTCGCCCGCTTTGCGGCGGCCACGCCGATCTATGCACCCGCCCACCACGAGCGCATCGCCCGTGTGCGCGCACAGCTTGACGCCATCCCGGAGCTTGCGCTGGCAGGCGCCGCCTACGAGGGCATTGGCGTCCCGCAGTGCATCGCCTCGGGTCGAGCAGCAGCCGAGCAGACGCTTGCGCGCCTTCACCAGCGCGGGAGATCCCTTCGGCAGGGCGCCGGCAACCCACGATGAAAGGAGACACGCAATGACACAGTCACTTGACCACCGCACTCTCTATCGGCTGCCCTGGTCGCTGCCCGACAACGCAATTGCCTGGCTTGAGCCCACGCGCAAGTGCAACCTGGCCTGCTTTGGCTGCTACCGCGAGAATGACCCCAAGGGCCACAAGAGCCTCGCAGAGGTGCGCGCCGACCTTGCCGTCTTTCGCCGCCTGCGCAATGTCGACGCGATCTCGATCGCGGGCGGCGACCCGCTCACGCACCCGCAGATCGTCGAGATCGTGCGGATGACAGCCGAGGAAGGCGTGAAGCCGATCCTGAACACCAACGGCCTGGCTCTCAACGAGCAGCTGCTGCGTGAGCTGAAGGCAGCCGGGCTTGTGGGCGTCACCTTTCACATCGACTCCAAGCAGGGACGGCCCGGATGGAAGCGCGCGGACGAGGTCCGCCTCTGCGAGCTGCGCAGCACCTACGCCGAGATGGTCGCGCGCGTCGGCGGCCTGGGCTGCGCGTTCAACCAGACCGTCTACGAGGACACCATCGAGCAGGTGCCAGACGTGCTCGCCTGGGCGGCGCGCAACATCGAGATCGTCCACACGATCGTCTTCATCACCTTCCGCGCGGGCATCGTCGGCGGCGACTTCGACTACTACGTCAACGGCAGGCCCGCGGACTTTGCCGAGGTTCCCTACGCCTCCGATGACACCTCGCTGAAGCCGATCAGCTCGCGTGACGTCGTCGAGGTGATACGCAGCCGCTACCCGGAGTTCGCCCCAGCCGCCTACCTGAACGGCACGGAGGCGCCCGAGGACTTCAAATGGCTGCTCTCCGGGCGGCTCGGCGCCAGGGGGCGGATCCACGGCTATGTCGGGCCGCGCACGATGGAGCTCGCCCAGGTCGCAAACCACCTGCTGCGCGGGCGCTACCTCGCCTACGCCGACCCGCGCACGCTCTCGCACGGGCGCTCGCTGCTGGGGCTCTCGCCGCTTGACCCGCAGCTGCGCAAGACCGCCCGCCGCTGGCTCTCAGCCTGCCGGCGCGGCTGCGCGCGCCCGACCGACCGCCTGCACTTTCAGGCGGTGATGGTCATCCAGCCGATCGACATCCTCGCGGACGGCCGCCAGAGCATGTGCGACGGCTGCCCTGACGTGACGGTCTGGAACGGTCGCCTGGTCTGGTCCTGCCGTCTGGAGGAGCCCGTCCGCTACGGCGACTTCGTCCAGACGGTGCGTCGCGATCAGCGCCCGAGGGCAAGCGCCGAGGGTGAGCGCTCAGCGCTGGCGGCCAACGGCGCCGCCGGGGGCGCCGCAAGATGAGGCGCGGCTAGGGCGACCGCCGCCACCCACAGCGCGCTGGCAAGCGCCAGGTGCAGGTCCTGGGCGTAGGCGGGGGCGCCGGTCGTTGCCACAACGCCCCCCAACGCCGCCGTGCCGGCAAGCAGCGCAAGCAGCGATAGTGCCAGGAGGCGCTCGCCACGGGCTGCGTGCGGCGCTCGCCAGCGCGAGAGCGCAAGCCACGCGACCAGCACGCTTGCCGCAACCGCGAGCCCGCGATGGACGTACTGCAGCGTCACCCTCGTCGTGGCAGCATGCGTGGAGAGGCACAGCGGCCAGGAGGGGCAGGCTCGCGCGGCGCCGGTGTGCAGCGTGACCATGCCGCTTGCCGCAAGCAGGAAGAGGGCGCCGAGCGCGCCTGCGGCCAGCAGTCCGCCGCGGCTCAGATCGCGCCGCCGCCGCAGCGGGGCAAAGACCACAAGAGCCGCAACCGTGCTGACGCCGAGCAGCAGCCACGCGCCGGCGAGATGCAGAGCGACCGTCCAGCCCGCGTTGTGGGCCAGCACCGTCAGGGCACCAAGCGCGACCTGCAGGCCGATCACTCCCGCCCCGACTGCGCACGTCAGGCGCAGCAGATGATCACGCGGGCGCAGACGGAAGGCTGCGAGCAGCGAGGCTAGAACCGCCAGCGTGACCACCGTCGCCAGATAGCGGTGCGACTGCTCCAGCAGCGCATGGAGACTGCCGCCCAGACCCAGCGACCCGTTGCACAGCGGCCAGCTCCGGCAGCCCATCCCGGACTCCGTCACACGAACCGTGTCGCCCAGCAGCAGCTGCAGGTAGCAGAGCGCAAGCGTGCCCGCAAAGAGCGCGCGCACGGCGATCGAGCGCCCAGGAGCGCGCCTTCGCCGCCCCGAGGCGAGCTGCGCTGCCGGTGCCAGTCCGTTGTCGTTGTGTGCCCTTGCGCTCACGTGGTTGAGCGCGCCAGCGCGATCAGCTCCTGGGAGGCCTGCCAGGCAGGCTCCGGGAAGAGCGTGCAGTACTGCGCATCGCGCATCAGCTTCTCGACGCCGGTCTCAACCATGTAGCCGGTGCCGCCGAAGACCTGCACCGCGTCGATCGCGGTCGCCAGGGCATCTTCACAAAGTGCGACCCTGGCGGCAAGCGCTCCCTGCGGCTCGAGCAGCGGCGCATCCCCATTGCGTGAGCCGGAGGCCACGAGCCCCTCGGGCCGTCCGTGCGCGCGCAGCCGCACCACCATCGCCGCAAGCATGTCGCCGACGGCCTCGTGCTCGATGATCGGCACGCCGCCCTGCCAGCGCTCCTGCGCATAGGAGAGGGCAAGCTCATGGGCGCGCAGGGCGATTCCACGCGCGATCGCGCCGGTGCCAAGCCGCAGCAGGGCAAGAGCCTGCGCCGGCACACCCCGGTGATCGCGCTGGGGCGCGATCAGCTCCTGGAACGCCGCGCCGTCGAGCTCGAGCGCGGCTGCCGGGGCTGCGCGCAATCCCATCTGGCTGCGATCCGCGACGATCGCAACGCCCGGCTGCTCGGCGGAGAGTAGCCACAGCGCGGTGCCCTCAGGCCGCTCGGCGAGCAGCAGCAGCTGCTCCGCGCCGAGCGCGCCAAGCGCACCCTGCAAGCGCCCGTGCAGAGCGTCCTCGCGCACGCTGACCTCGTGCTCGCCCACCCCCGGCACGATCGCCAGGCGCTCGAAGCCCTCCTCCTGCAGCGGGCAGCCGAGCTCCTGCGCAGCAAGCGCGGCGACGTTCTCGAGCAGCACGCCAAGCGCACATCCAGCCTCGCCGCGCGCGAGCTCGCCAAGCACCTCCAGCAGCTCTCCGGCGCCGATCCCGCCTCCGCCGTGCTCCTCGCTCACCAGCGCCCGCAGCAGTCCCGCCTGCTCAAGCAGCGATCGGCAGTGCTCGAGCGCCGCGGGCTCCTGAGCGTCAAGCTGCAGAGCGCGCGGGGCCAGCTCGCGCTCGGCAAGATCCCGCGCCAGCGATCGCAGCGCCTCGCGCTCAGCTCTGCTTGCCGTGCTCATGCGCGCGCTCCGTTCATCCTCGCAGGCTCAATGCTCTCGCGCGGCGGCAGGCACCGCATCTCCTCTTCATTGCTCAATGTCCTAAACACCTCCACGCGGTTGAGCTGATTCGTTCCCTCGTAGATCTGCACGAGCTTCGCGTCGCGCCAGAGCTTCTCCAGCTCAGCGCGCAGCGGGCCGGCGCGCAAGCCCGCGATCTGGAGGGCAGCGCTGGTGACGCGCACCGCGACGTCGCCGCCGCGCGCCTTGGCGAGCGAGGAGAGCCCGACCGCGCGCGAGAGGCGCCGGTCGTCGGTGGTGCGATGAAGCAGCGCAACCGTCTGCGCGCGCGCGGTCCCTGAGAGCAGCTTGCGGCGCACCCGACTGCGCCTGCGAAAGGAGGGCGGCAGGCCCGCAAGCAGCCGTGCGGCGGGATGGCGCATCGTGGGCCCGAGCGCCCACAGGTCGATCTCCATCGCAGCGTCCATGTAGGCCTGATGGGCGAGATGGATCTCCTCCTCCATCTGCGCCAGCGCAAGCTGCACGTGCTGGCGCTCGAGCAGCCTGGCGCCGACGTCGTCCTCATGCAGCCAGGCCCGCAATCGTTCGTAGGCGCCGCGCGCGATGCCCGTGCCGATCGCACCCACGGGGGGACGCGAGCAGGCAAGCACGATCAGGGTCTCGGTTGCGCCGTCGCCCTCGCGGCCGACCAGCAGCTCATCGGGCACGAACACCTCGTCGAAGCTCAGTTCAGCCGCCGGGCAGGCGCGCTGGCCCATCTTGTGCTCAGCACGGCTCACCGCAAAGCCCTCGGAGCGCGTGTCGACCAGAAAGCAGGTCTCGGTCTCCGCAGGGCGCATCGGGTCGGTGGGCATCACCACCGAGATCCAGCGCGCGACCGAGCCGTTGGAGATGAAGCGCTTGGTCCCGCTCAGGCGGTAGCCTCCCGGCACGCGCCTGGCATGCGAGGTGATCCGCCCGCGTGCAAGCAGGTCGGGGTCCTCGACATCGGTGCCCGCTTCAGGCTCGGTGATGGCAAGCGCCATCAGCAGCGGCCGCTCGCTTGCTTCGGAGGCGACCAGCTGCGCCAGCACGCCATCCCAGTGGGCTGCGCCGCCGAGCAGGAGCGGGGTGATGCCAAGGCCGTGCGCCCCGAAGATCAGCCCGATCCCTGCGCAGGCCGCGCAGAGCTCCTCCATCATGATGCACGCGTGCATCGCCAGTCCCCCGGAGCCGCCCGCGGGCGCAGGGACCAGGAAGCGCAGCATGCCCGCGCGCGCGCCCGCGCGCACGACGTCCCAGTCGAAGTAGCCCGGCTCCTCGCCCGCGCGCCGGTCAAGCTCAAGCGCCCTGGGGATCAGCTCCTGGCGCGCAAAGGATCGCGTGCGTTCGCGCAGCTCCTGAAGCTCGCTGCAGAGGTCGGCCAGCTCGGGCGCCCGCAGGCGCGGGAACTGCTCTGCGATCTCTGCGCAGCTGCTGCTGTGGCCTGTCATCGCGCAGCTCCTAAGCCTGCGTGCCGCTGAGGCGCTCTTGCTCGGCGCCCGCCCGCTTGCCGTTGCCGCCGCCGTTGGCGGCAGCAGCGCTGCGGGCAAGCCCCTTGGTGTGCTCGGCCATGCGCTCCAGCAGCGCCAGCGAGATGTGCTCGGGGCCGTAGAGGATGCCCTCGAAGCTTGCGATGTACTGGAACTGCAGCGGCGTGCGCGAGACGAGCAGCCGGGAGAGCTCGCGGGCGATCGGGTGCCTCTCGCCAAGCGTCAGCGTCGCGGCGCCGGGGAACAGGGTCATGCCGACGTCGAGCGCGTTGATCTTGAACTCCGAGCTCTGCGGCTGCCGATCCATCCAGAGGTGGCTGAAGAGCTGCAGGCGCTCGGAGCGCCCGGCGCGGATGCGGCGGCCGCTGAGCGTGAGGATGTGCTCGCCCTCCTCGGCGAGGAAGCAGGTGCGCTGGGCGTCGCTCTCGCTGAACTCGATCTGGCCGATGAACTTGGGGTAGTTGTAGAAGTCGACGCCGCCCGCGCGCGCGATCTCGGTTGTGACGGGGAGGTGATGAACCCAGGCATGCAGCTGGCGCCTGCGCATGCTCGCCAGCAGCGCCCGGCCGGGGATGTTCGGCACAAACCAGGGCTCGTTCAGCACCACCGAGATCGCCAGCTCGTTGTAGGGGCCGATGTCGGTGTCGCGATACTCAAAGCAGGTGACCGCCACGATGCCCAGGCCCGGAGCCAGGCGCGCGGGCACGAAGCGGGGGTCCGGCATCAGCGCACGGAGCGCCCCCAGCCGGGCCGGGAAGGCGGCGCTGATCGCGCTGCCGTCGTAGTAGAAGATCGGCACCTTCGCGGGCGTGCCCGCGATCATCACCTCGCTCTGAGCGACACCGTCAAAAAAGCTCGAGCCGCGCATGCTGCCTCCTTGTCGCCTAGTTAGGCATCCCTAATCCAGTGGCAGCATAGCATCAACGTGATCCGCGCGGAGGGATCGGTCCGGCTCTCAACCAGCGCAGCTGCACGCGCGAGAGCCCGGGAGAGGTCGTCGCCTACTAACTACGCAGGACTTGTGCCGCGAACTCGAATAGCGCTTTCGCCTGGCGGAGAGCGGCGCGTAGATCGCTGCCGGCGATGTCGAGCAACCCATAGTGGGCCTCGTCCTTGAGGGCGATGAGGCGGCGCAGCGCTCGTGCCGCGTCGCGCCCGCCCGGCTCAACCTGCTCGACTAGGTCTATAGCTTGACGATGATCTTGCCCGCGAGAGCGTCGTCCAAAGGCCTTGCAACAAGCCGCGTCCGACGCTGCGATTCCGGCGAGGACGGCCAAGGCGGCCGCGGCACTGCTGTACTCCAAATCGTCGCCTTCGCCGGCGACCAGCTCTGCTACCTCGAGGAACCTGCGCGCGTGCGCCAGTCGTGCATGGGCATCGGCGTCGGTGCACTCTTGGGTACGACCACGCGTTCGCGACACTACGCAGCCCCAAACAGCGCCGTAATCTCGGAGCCGCCGAGCAGGATCGCGTCGGACCGGAGGTCATCGACGATCCGCCTTTTCAGGCGGCGAATACGGGGGATCTCAGTCTCGGCCGCTTCGACGATGTTGGCTTGGTTGCCAGTCCAGCGCTGAATGCGGGTGACGAGCTCGTCCAGTTGCTCGCGCCAGCGCGCGTCGTCTTCGGAGACGCGCGTTGACCTGACGACAAAGAGGTCGATGTCGCTGTGGGTGTCTCCCTCCCCGCGTGCCGCCGAGCCGAACAGGGAGAGGTGCTTCGGCTGCACAGGCCATGCGGCGACTGTCTCGCGAATGCGGCGCAGCAGCTCCTCGCGCATGCCGACGAGAACTTCGACGGCGGGCATCGCCAGGTGGTCGCGGTTGAGATTGAAGAGCAGCGCTCGCCCAGCCTCCTGTCTTTCGACGACCCCCTGGTCGACGAGCCGGGCCAGGGCATCGAGCACTCCGGCATGTGCAGTTCTGCCGGTTAGACGGGCGATCTCGCGGCCGGTCATCGGCTTGCGAGTCCGCGCCAGCACGGCAAGGACCTGGCTGTCCAGCGTCGGGCAGATGGCCGTATATGGCTGAGATAGGTTCATCTCGTACGGCTAGTATAGTCGCCATATGGCTGCTTTAACAGCCAGGTCGCCGGAATCGCGTCCATACAATACGGCAGCGGACGAGCCTCCAACCCTGCTTTACGTGATGGGAGGGAGCCCGGATCGTTAGGCAGTTTGCAAGCTATGCATAGAGCAGGAAACCGCCCGCCCGGCACAGCGCCGGCGCCGACCACAAACGTCGCTCAGCCGAGCAACAGCGAAGCGCCCATGTACAGCGAGAAGCCGACCACCGGCATACACAGCGCCAGCGCCGCCGCCCGCCGCCAGCCGCGCCGCCGCTGATCGGCGCGCAGCGCGCGCCGCTCGAGCGCAAGCAGAAAGCCCAGCACGATCGGCAAGAGCAGGGCGTTCATCACCTCCGCGTCGACCGCCAGCGAGATCAGGTCGACGCTCGCCAGCACCAGCGTCGCGCCGACCAGGTGGGCGGCGCCGTAGGTCAGGTAGAAGCGCCAGTTCTTGGCGCACGGGCGCTCGTTGAGCGAGCACGGCCACCCGCAGACCTCCGCCAGCCCCCAGGCGGCGGCAAGGGAGGCGACAAGAGCGGCGATCAGAGCGGCGCCGAGCATCCCTGCGCCGAAGAGCACGCGCCCGCCGATCGCCCCGAGGTAGGGCGTGAGCGCGCCCGCGATGCCGCCGACAGTGGAGAGGCTCGCGTGGCCGTGCGCTCCGCCCACCGTCGCAGCAAGCGCCACGACGACAGCGATCATCACGATCTGGGTCACGAGCGCACCGAGCGCGGTGTCCAGCCGCGCGGCGCGCAGCGCTGCTCGGCCCAGGCCGCGGTCGATCACCGCGCCCTGCTGGAAGAAGATCATCCAGGGCATGATCACCGCGCCCACGTTTGCCGCCAGCAGCAGCAGGAACGAGCCGCTGCCAAGCGGCAGGTGAACGGCACCGCTCGCCAGCGCGCTTGCGCTCGGGTGGGCGAGCAGCATCGCCGGGATGAACGCCAGCTCGGCGAGGCCGATCGCGATCGCGATGCGCTCGAGCCTGCGGTAGCTGCCGCTGAAGGCCAGCGCAAGCAGAAAGACGGTCGCCGCCGGCACCGAGAGCGTCCGCGGAACCCCTGCGAGCTGACCGACGCCGGCGATGCCCGCAAGCTCCGTGACGAGCGCGCCCAGCGCCGAGAGAAAGAGCGTCGTCGCCGAGACCAGCGCGGGCAGGCGGCCGAAGTGCCGGCGGATCAGCGCGCCGTGGCCCTCCCCGGTGAAGATGCCCAGCCGCACGGTCAGCTCCTGGACGACGTAGAGGACCGGGATCAGCGCCAGCTCGGGCAGGATCATCGAGAAGCGAAAGCGCGCTCCGGACTGCGCAGCGGTGATCAGGCTGCCTGCGTCGGTGTCCGCGAGCATCACTACCAGGCCAGGCCCGAGCAGGCCGAGCAGGGCAAGCAGCGGCAGAGCAGGCCGCCTGCCGAGGCGCGGCGCACAGGCCCGCTGCGCGCTCACGCTGCCAGCTGCCAGCTCGGGGTGTCGATCGCGCTCGTCGGTGCGGTACACAGGCTAATCCTGATCGCCTCGATAGGAGATATATAGGTTAGCCTAACTGGTTGTGCAGGCGCAGCTCGGTGTTTTGCCGCGCGCGCCCTGCAGGGAAACGACGATCGCGAGCGGGCGGCCACACGCAAGGATGATCGGTGCCGATGAGCGCGCGCACGCAAGCGCCCGCACGCGTTCGCAAGCGCGACGGGCGCCTGGTCTCCTTCGATCGACGGCGCATAGCCGAGGCGGTCGCGCGTGCCGCAGCAGAGGCCGGCGAGGCGGCTCACCCCGTCTCCGAGCAGATCGCCGCCGCGGTCGCCTCCAAGCTTGCGCGTCGGCCGGCAGTCCCAACCGTCGAGCAGATCCAGGACACGGTCGAGCGGGAGCTGATGGCAGCCGGGCGGGAGGAGACAGCACGACGATACGTCCTCTACCGGCGCCGTCGCAGCGACCTGCGCTCCGCCAAGCGCATGCTCGGGGTGCGCGACGAGCTGAAGCTGTCTCTGAATGCCGCAGCGCTGCTTGCAGAGCGCTACCTGCGCCGCGACGAGCAGGATGTGATCTGCGAGTCCACGGCGGCGATGGTCACCCGCGTCGCCCAGAGCGTCGCAGCCGCCGAGGAGAAGTGGGCTCGCGGGTCAGCACGCGCCCACGCCCTGCGCTTCGCGCGCGCTATGCGCGCGCTTGAGTTTCTCCCCAGCTCGCCCACGCTGATGAACGCCGGGACGCCGATCGGGCAGCTCTCAGCCTGCTATGTGCTGCCGGTCGAGGACTCGCTCTCCTCGATCTTCTCTGCGCTTGGCGAGATGGCGCTCATCCACCAGGCCGGTGGCGGAACGGGCTTCTCCTTCTCACGCCTGCGCCCGGCCGGAGATCTGGTCAGGAGCACGCACGGCCGGGCGAGCGGGCCCGTCTCCTTCCTGCGCGTCTTTGACACCGCGACCGAGGTCGTCAAGGAGGGCGGCAGGCGCCGTGGCGCCAACATGGCTGTCCTTGCCGCATCGCACCCGGATGTCGGCAGGCTGATCGAGGCCAAGTCCTCGGGAGCAGCGCTGCAGAGCTTCAACATCTCGATCGCGGTCGAGGACTCCTTCATGCGCGCGGTCGAGGATGACCTTCCCCATCAGCTGGTCAACCCGCGCACAGGCACCATCGTCGACACGCTGCCCGCCCGCGCGCTCTTTGATCGCATCGCCGAGGCGGCGTGGCGCAGCGGCGACCCGGGGCTCCTGTTCCTGGAGCGCATCAATGCCGACAACCCACTGCCGGCGCTCGGCCGGATCGAAGCGACCAACCCCTGCGGCGAGGTGCCGCTCCTGGGGCACGAATCGTGCAATCTCGGCTCGATCAACCTCGCTCGCTTGGTGCGCGAGGGCGCGCCGGACTGGCGGCGCCTGCGCGCCCTCACGCGACTGGCTGTGCGCTTCTTGGACGATGTGATCGAGGTCAACCGCTACCCCAACCGGGCGCTCGCGGCGGCCGCCCGGCGCACGCGCAAGATCGGCCTGGGGGTGATGGGGCTGGCCGAGCTGCTCGCTCAGTGCGCGATCCCCTACGACAGCGAGCAGGCGATCGCGCTGGCCGACCGGATCGCGGCGACGATGCGCGCCGAGGCCGCCCGCGCCTCTGAGGCGCTTGCGCGCGAGCGCGGCCCGTTCCCGGCCTGGCCGCGAAGCCTCGATGCGGCCGCCGGGCGCCCGCCGCGGCGCAATGCGCAGCTGCTCTCGATCGCGCCGACCGGCTCGATCTCGATCATCGCCGGGACGACATCGGGCATCGAGCCGATGTTCGCGCTGGCCTACGTCCGCCACGTGCTCGGGCGCAGCCTCACAGAGGTCAACGCGACCTTCGAGCGCGTCGCGCGGCAGCGAGGCATCTACCGCGAGGAGCTGATGGATGAGATCGCGATGCACGGAGGCATCCGCGCGATGCGCTCGCTGCCTGAGGACCTGCGCAGCGCCTTTGTCAGCGCGCTCGAGATCGAGCCGCTGTGGCATCTGCGTATGCAGGGCGCCTTCCAGCGCCACGTCGACGGGGCGGTCGCCAAGACCGTCAACCTGCCCGCCGACGCCGATCCGGCCGCCGTCCGGGAGATCTACATGCGCGCCTGGAAGGAGGGGGTCAAGGGCATCACCGTCTATCGCTACGGCAGCAAGGCCGGGCAGGTGCTGAGCTTCCTCGGCGAGCGCGAGCGCAGGGAGGCGCCGCCGGTGACCGTCGCGGCCGACTACGCCGGCGGCTGCGCGGGCCATGCCTGTGAGCTGTAATCGCTGCGTTGATCGCAAGCACCTTCTCGTCCCACGCCGGCTCGCGACCGCTCCCCAGCGGTGCCATGCCGCTAGCGAGACGCAGCGGCGTGGTCGGCTTGCAGTCCCAGGTCGAGCAGAATCCTACGCAAGCCGGGAACATCTGCTCCGAGCGCTTTCCAAGCCCCGTGTGCCTGGCGATCGCCGCGGCATATCGCGCCAGCTCGATCATCGCCTGCGCATGTGCTGCAGGCGTTGCCGCCCGCCCTCGCTCAGCCGAGCGAGGCTAGGTAGGCGAGGTGGCGGCGGGAATGCTCCTGGCCCAGGAACTCGGCCACCCGCCGCCGTCCGTAGAGGCGCAGACCGGCCACGCCGAGGGCGTCGAAGAGATGGTCGCGCTCCTCGCGCGAGAGCGACTCGGCGAAGCGGTCCATCGCCAGCACCGCGCGCTCGCTGAGCTTGCGCCCCTGTGGCACATCAGCGCCCGCGCCGCTCACCTGCGCGCTCTCGGCCACGAGCTGCGCGCCGGCGCGCACGCGACGCCAGGGACGCGCCAACAGCGCCGGCGCTCGGCGCGCGAGGATCGCCAGCAGCGCGGGCGCCTGACGCACCAGCCCGCGCGCCGCGGGCAGCGCGATCGCTGCGGGCGAGTAGAAGGAGCGCAGCGCGGCAACCGTGCCCAGCTGCAGCTCCAGCGGCGTCATCCCCGCCGGGCGCATCACCGCGTGGTGGCCGTCGAAGAGCGACCAGTCCCGGCACAGCAGACGCTCTTCGTCGCTCACCCGCTCCCAGAGCCTGGTGCCCGGGGCCGGAGTGACCATCATCAGCTGGAAGGTGTCGATCTGCAGACGGCGCGCGAACGCCGCCATCTCCTCGGCGCTGCCGGCATGATCGCCGTCCAGCCCCGCCACAAACATCCCGTGCACCGCGATGCCATGCCTGTGGAAGGCGTGCACCGCCGCTTCTGAGCTTGCGAGAGTCGTCTTCTTGCCGATCCTGCGCAGGCCCTCGTCAGAGATCGTCTCAAACCCGACCATCGCCATCCGGCAGCCGGCGCGCGCGAGCAGCTCCAGGAAGTCCTCGTCGATGTCCTGGCGCGAGCGTGAGGCAAGCACCGTGTCCGCCCGCATCTGCGCCGAGAATTCAGGCGTCAGGCCGGCCTCGATCATCGCCTGAAGGAGCGCTCTGGTGCGACGCTTGTCAACGACGAAGTTGTCGTCGTGGAAGAAGACTTCGCGCGCTCTCAGCCCATCGAGCTCTGCCAGCACCTGGTCGGTGCGCCGATATCGCACATGGCGGGAGAACTGCGCGGTGACGGAGCAGAACTCGCAGTCATAGGGGCAGCCCCACTGGGTCATGATCGGCTTCACCCCCATCCGCTCGTGGCCTGCGATCAGCGAGAGGTCGGGGATCGGCAGCGCTTCGAACTGCTCCTGCGAGCAGCGCGCACGCGGGGGATTGTGGTGAGCGCGCCCATCAGCGGAGCGCCAGGAGAGCCCCGCAACGTCGCTTGGATCGCGCCGCGCCCCGATTGCATCGACAAGCTCGACGATCGTGTGCTCGCCTTCGCCGCGCACGACATAGGGCGCGTGGGCCAGGGCTTCATCAGGACAAAAGGTGACATGCGGGCCGCCGAGGACGACCGGGACGCCTGCTGCGGAAAGCTCGTCCGCCAGCGCGTAGGCGGCCGGCTGGGTCGCGGTCGTGGCGGAGATCCCGACAAGGTCAGCCTCTGCGCAGTCGCGCCGGTCAAGCGGCGCAAGCACCTCGCAGTAGATCCGTACGTCATGTCCCTCCCCACGCAGGATGGTGCCCATCAGGGGCAGGCCGAGGCGCGGCAGCAGGATGTGGTCGTAGACGTTGCGACCTGCCGGCCGAGGCTCGGCAAAGCGGATGCGCATTCCCATAGTTAGGTTACCCTAACAAGGTGCCGCCACGCTGCCGCCGGCTGCGGCGCTCGCTTAGGATGGGCGCGATGGAGCTGCTGCTGCGCCGGATCAACCGACTGCTGATCGCCTTCGACCTGCTGCTCGGGTGCGCAGCGCTTGCGGATCCCGACGCAACGCTGCGCGCGATCGGCCATCGTCGCCCGACGCCGGACGCCCGCGAGCTCTTTCGGCGCTGCGCGCCGATCTGGCTGACCTTCGCGGCCGCTCACGCCACCGCGGCGCGGCGCGGCGCTGCCAGGGACTGGTGGGCACTGGCATGGCTGCGAGGCACCGAGATCGCCACCGACTGGGTGTGGGCGCGCTCGCCCGCGATCGGCCTGCGCGGGCGCCTGGCGCTGCGCGCCGCCGGGCTCTTCAACCTCGCTGCGGCGGGCGGCTTCGCGGCGCTTGCGCGCTCGCGCTTCGGCGCCAACGAGCCGCGCTAGAGCCGATCGGCAACGCCCTTGCGCACGGCGCCCCGCGCCTGCGAGCAGGAGGCTGCGGCCAACTACGGTGCGCCGCGCGGGCATCGACGGATGCAGCTGACGGCGTCCCCTCCTAGGTTGAGCGCAACGAGTGGCGCGCGGGCACTCGATGTCCACACGCTGCTCCCAGAGCGAACGGAGATCAGCTATGGACACACCCCCAGAGAGCAGAGCGCCGGCGAGCAGCCCGGCGCCGGCGCCGCCGGGATCGGGCACGGGCTTTGCAGCGGTTCGCTCGATCGAGGAGCTGCGCGTCACCGATGTCCCCTACGCCGGCGGCAAGGGCGCAAACCTCGGCGAGCTGCGCGCAGCGGGCGTGCCCGTGCCGCCGGCCTTCGTCGTCGGCGCCCCGACCTTTGCGGCCTTCTGCGAGCAGACCGGGCTGCGCGGCCGCCTCGCCGAGCTGCTCGACGAGCTTGACGTGGAGGACACGGAGGCGCTCGAGCACGCCACAGCGAGAGCACAGGAGCTCGTCGGCACAACCGCGGTGCCAGAGTGGATAGCGGAGCGCATTCGCGCCGCATACAGCGCGCTGGCACCGGCGCAGGAGGCGGTCGCGGTGCGCTCTTCAGCGACCGCCGAGGACACCGCATCGGCCTCCTTCGCGGGCATGAACGAGACCTTTCTGAACGTGAGCGGAGCGGAGGCGGTGGTCGAGGCCGTCAGGGGCTGCTGGCGGTCTCTCTTTGGCGCCCGCACCGTCTACTACCGTGGCAAGCAGGGCCTCGGGCAGTCGACGATGGACATCGCGGTCGTGATCCAGCGCCAGATCGAGTCCACCCGTGCGGGGGTGATGTTCACCGTCAACCCGGCGTCAGGCAGCCGTGAGGAGCTTGTGATCGAGGGAGCGTTCGGGCTCGGCGAGGCGGTCGTCTCCGGCTCGGTCTCTCCCGATCGCTACGTAGTCGAGAAGGGCAGCCTGGCGATCAGCACCCGCGAAGTCCACCGCAAGGAGATCGCAATCGAAGCGCTCCCCGACGGGGGCACGCAGCGGCGTGCGCTCTCCGAGGAGGAGGGGATGCACGCGGTGCTGACAGACGAGGAGGTGCTTGCGCTCGCGCGCGTCGGCCGTGCGATCGAGGAGCATTACGGCGCCCCTCAGGACACCGAGTGGGCATTCGACCAGGCAGGGGCGCTCTGGATTCTCCAGAGCCGCCCGGTCACCACCCTCGCCGAGTCTGAGCCCGCCGGCACCGTGCTGCTGCGCGGCCTCGGCGCTGCTCCCGGGCGCGCCGCCGGTGCGGCGCGCATCCTGCGCTCGCTCCAGGAGGCCGAGCGGCTGCGCTCCGGAGATGTGCTGGTCACACACATGACCGCCCCCGACTGGGTCCCGCTGATGCGCCGCGCTGCTGCGATCGTGACCGACTCCGGCGGCATGACCTGCCATGCGGCGATCGTCTCGCGCGAGCTCTCGATCCCCTGCATCGTCGGCACCGGCGAAGCGACGCGCAAGCTCCACGACGGGGAGCAGGTGACCGTCGATGCGACGCACGGGATCGTCCTCGAGGGCGCGGAGGCACAGCGGGCGCAGGGCGATGGCCGCCTGAGCACATCGCCCGCCGGAGAGCTCCTCGCACCCGGCGCGGGGGCCGCCGCCACCCTGCTCGCGGCAGCCCATCAGCCGGTGACCGCGACCGCGCTGCTGGTCAACCTCTCCGAGCCCTCCCAGCTTGAGCGCGCCGCCGCACTGCCGGTCGACGGCGTCGGCCTCCTGCGCGCCGAGATGATGATCCTTGAGGCGCTCGGCGGCGAGCACCCCCGCGCCCTGCTTGCGGCAGGAGCCGGGGAGCGCTTCGTCGCTGCGATGGCCTCGGCGCTCCGCGACTTTGCCACCGCCTTCGCACCGCGTCCGGTCACCTATCGCAGCACGGACTTCCGCACCAACGAGTTCCGCTCGCTGCGCGGCGGCGAGCAGTTTGAGCCCCAGGAGGCAAACCCGATGATCGGCTACCGCGGGGCGCTGCGCTACATCCGCGAGCCCGAGGTCTTCGCGCTCGAGCTTGCGGCAATCGGCCGCGTCTGGAAAGAAGGGCACCACAACCTGCACCTGATGCTGCCTTTTGTCCGCACAAGCGCTGAGCTTGCCCGCTGCCGCGAGCTGATCGGCGCCGGCGGCCTGCTTGCCGAGCGTGACTTTCAGCTGTGGGTGATGGCCGAGGTGCCCTCCGTCCTCTTCAACCTCGCCGACTACGCCGCTATCGGGATCGCCGGCATCTCGATCGGCTCCAACGACCTGACCCAGCTGCTGCTCGGCGCCGATCGTGACAACGAGCGCCTCGCGGAGACCTTCGACGAGCGCGATCCCGCCGTCGTCGCCTACCTGGATGCGCTGATCGAGCGCGCACATGAGCTGGGCCTGCGCACCTCGATCTGCGGGCAGGCGCCATCGGTCCACCCCGACTACGCGGAGCTGCTGGTGCGCGCGGGAATCGACGCGATCTCCGTGAACATGGACGTGGTCGAGCGCACCCGCTCGCTGATCGCCGCGGCGGAGCGCCGCGTGCTCCTGCAGGCAGGCCGCGAGCAGATCAGGGCCTGCGGAGGGCGCGCCGCTCGCTGCGAGGGGCACGGGCGCCATCGGCGCCCGGAGGGGCCGTAGGTGTTCTCGGTCCGCATCCACGGACGCGGCGGGCAGGGCGTCGTCACAGCCGCAGAGCTGCTCTCGCTGGCGGCATTCGGGGGCGGCTCCTTTGCGCAGGCGTTCCCGTCCTTCGGATCCGAGCGCATGGGTGCGCCCGTGGCCGCCTTCTGCCGCATCGATCAGGAGCCGATACGCCTGCGCGAGCCCATCGAGGAGCCTGACGCGGTGATCGTGGCCGACGCAACGCTCGTGCACCAGGTGGCGCTCTTCGAGGGCCTGCGCGAGCATGGCCTCCTGCTGATCGCCTCGGCGCGCACCCCGCAGGAGCTGGGCATCGCAGAGCTCGGCGCGGGGGGCGGGCGAGTGCTGCAGTGCGTCCCCGCCCGGGAGCTCGCGCTCAGACACCTGGGACGCCCGATCCCAAACGTCGCCCTGCTCGGCGCCTTCGCCGCGCAGACCGGCGTGATCGACCTGCCTGCGCTGGAGCGGGCGATCGACGGCCGCTTCGCGGGCGCAGCCGCTGAAGGAAACAGGGCGGCCGCAGCGGCCGCATACTCCTGGCTGCTCGAGCACAGCGTCGGCGGCGCACCCCCACTTGCGAGCGCCGGCCGGGAGGGACGGTAGAGCGCGATGGCAGAGCAGATCGAGGCCTCTGTCGCGATCGCCACCGCAGTGGCGCGCTGCCGGCCGGAGGTGCTCTGCGCCTATCCGATCACGCCGCAGACGCACATCGTCGAGGCGCTCTCGCGGATGGTCCGGGCCGGCGATCTGGCCCCGTGCGAGATGGTCAACGTCGAGTCGGAGTACTCGGCCTGCTCGGTCGCGATCGGCGCGAGCGCCGCCGGAGCGCGAGCGTACACCGCGACGGCAAGCCAGGGCCTGCTGTACATGGCCGAGGCGCTGTTCAACGCCGCGGGCCTGGGCCTGCCGATCGTGATGACCGTCGCCAATCGTGCGCTGGGGGCCCCGATCAACATCTGGAACGACCACTCCGACGCGCTTGCGGTGCGCGACTGCGGCTTCATCCAGCTCTACGCAGCCGACAACCAGGAGGCCATCGACATGCACATCCTCGCCTTCCGCATCGCCGAGCAGCTCTCGCTGCCGGTCATGGTCTGCATGGACGGCTACGTCCTCACCCACGCGATCGAGCCGCTCGAGCTGCCCAGCCAGGAGCAGGTCGACTCCTTCCTGCCGCCGTTCGCACCCCGCCAGATCCTCGATCCGGACGAGCCGATGACGATCGGCGCAATGGTCGGGCCGGAAGCCTTCACCGAGGTCAGATACCTCGCCCATCTCCGCCAGCAGGAAGCGCTTGACGCGATACCGGCGCTCGCGCAGGAGCTGAGCGAGCGCACGGGCCGCGCCTGCGGCGGGCTGCTCTCCGGCTACCGGACAAGCGACGCGGCGCTCGTCGTCGTCGCGATGGGCTCGGTGCTGGGCACGCTCGAGGTGCTGATCGACGAGATGCGCGGCGAAGGCCTCAGCGTCGGGGCGCTTGCGATCAAGACCTTCCGTCCCTTCCCACGCGCCGAGGTCGCCGCGGCGCTCGGCGGAGCAGCGCGCATCCTGGTGCTCGAGCGGGCGATCGCGATCGGCGCGGGCGGGGTGCTCACGGACTCCGTGCGCTGGGCGCTCGGCGCTCGCCAGACCCCTCTGCACACGGTCATCGCCGGGCTGGGCGGGCGCCCGATCACACGCCGCTCGCTGCGCCCGGTGCTTGAGGCTGCCGCAACCGGCGGCCTTGGCGAGCTGCACTTCCTCGACCTGCGCCAGGACCTGGTCGATCGCGAGCTTGCCCGCTGCCGATCGAGCGCGCGTCCAGGGCCGCACGCAGAGGCGATCCTGCGGGAGATCGGCATCGTCGGGGCAGGTCCGGTATGAGCGCAGCAGCGGACCGATCCCCCCAGGCTGAGCGCCGCGACGAGGGGCTGCGCTTCTATCAGACCGGGACCTTCGCGGTCGGCGGACGCCTGCTTGCCGAGCATCAGCGCACCGTCCAGTCGCAGCCGCGCCGGCCCAGCTCATTGACAAAGGGCCACCGTGCCTGCCAGGGCTGCGGCGAGGCGCTGGGCGCCCGCTATGCGCTCGATGCGGCCCTTCGCGCAGCCGGCGGAAGGCTGATCGCAGCCAACGCCACCGGTTGCCTGGAGGTCTTCTCAAGCCCCTACCCGGAGAGCTCCTGGCAGCTGCCCTGGATCCACTCGCTCTTCGCCAACGCGCCCGCGGTGGCCAGCGGCATCGCAGCCGCGCTGAGGGCGAAGGGGCGCGAGGATGTGCGCGTGGTCGGTCAGGGCGGGGACGGCGGCACCGTCGACATCGGGCTGGCGTGCCTCTCGGGGATGTTCGAGCGCCACGACGACGTGCTCTACATCTGCTACGACAACCAGGCCTACATGAACACCGGCGTGCAGCGCTCCGCGGCAACCCCGCCGGGAGCGCGCACCGCCACCACGGAGCCGCTCGGCGGCCATCCGGGCAACGACTTCGGCCAGGGCAAGAGCGCGCCGCTGATCGCCCTCGCGCACGAGATCCCCTATGTCGCTACCGCGACCGTCGCCGAGCTGCACGACCTGGAGGCAAAGGTGGCGCGCGCGATGGAGATCCGCGGCCCCCGCTACCTGCACCTGCTGGTCCCCTGCCCGCTCGGCTGGGGCTCTGAGCCCTCGGAGACGATCCTGATTGCGCGCCTCGCCAAGGAGAGCGGCCTCTTCCCGGTCTTTGAGGCGATCGACGGTGCCATCCACGCGGTCGCCAAGATCCGCCGGCAGGTTCCGGTGCGCGAGTACCTGCGCCGCCAACGTCGCTATGCGCATCTCTTTGCCGACGGCGGCAGAGAGGACGTGATCGACCGCTTGCAGGCGGCAGCCGATCGCAACATCGTCCGCTTCGGCCTGCTCGAGGGCTCAGCGCCGCTCGCGGGCGACCTGCTCGGGGCGCCTGCGCCGGGCGAGCTGGACGACCTGAGCGGAGCGCAGGCGCCATGAGCGAGCGCCCGTTCGCGATCACCCTTGAGGTCGGCTCCAGTCGCGCCAACCACACCGGCTCCTGGCGCAGCGAGCGCCCCGAATACGTGCGCCGGATGCCCCCCTGCAATGCCGCCTGCCCGGCGGGCGAGGACATCCAGGGCTGGCTCTATGAGGCCGAGGCCGGCGGCGGCGGCTACCACTCCGCCTGGCGGGCGCTGGTGGCGGTCAATCCGCTCCCGGCCGTGATGGGCCATGTCTGCTTCCACCCCTGCGAGGAGGCGTGCAACCGCCTCGCGCTCGATGAGGCGGTGGGCATCAACGCCGTGGAGCGCTTTCTGGGCGAGGAGGCGATCAGGCGCGGCTGGGAGCCGCCCTCCCCGGCCCAGCCCAGCGGGCGGCGCGTGCTCGTGGTGGGCTCGGGCCCGGCGGGACTCTCCGCCGCCTGGCAGCTTGCGCTGCGCGGCCACCACGTCACGCTGCGCGAGCGCTCAAAGCAGCCTGGCGGCATGATGCGCTACGGCATCCCCGCCTACCGCCTGCCGCGCAGGACCTTGGACGCCGAGATCGAGCGCATCACCGCGCTCGGCGTCCAGATCGAGTGCGGCCAGCGGGTCGGAAGCCTCGCTTACGCCCTGCAGGAGGGCGCATTCGATGCGGCCTTCCTGGCCCTCGGCGCTGATGTCGCCCACCACATCGACATACCTGGCGCGACCGCCGCGCGGGTGATCGACGCCGTCGCCTTCCTGCACGCGACCGCAGAGGGCCAAGCGCCCGTGCTCGGCCGGCGTGTGGTCGTCTACGGCGGCGGCGACACGGCGCTCGATGCCGCGCGCACCGCAGCGCGTCTCGGCCACGGGGCGGGATCGCTGCCGGCGCCTCAGCCGCTCGCGGGCGCTCCCGGCGCTCAGGAAGACCCGGGCGGCGAGGCGCCTCCGGCGCCGCAGGAGCCCGTGGTCGTATACCGCCGCACCGCCGAGCGCATGCCGGCGCACCCGCAGGAGCTCGCGGAAGCCAGGGAGGAGGGGATCTCCTTCCGCTGGCTCTCGACGATCGCAGCCGCGCGCGGAGAGCGCCTGGTGCTCGAGCGCATGCGCCTGGACGAGCAGGGCATGCCGCAGCCGACGGGCGAGCTGGAGGAGCTGCCCGCTGACTGCGTCATCCTGGCGCTCGGCGAGGAGCCGGACCTCACGCCGCTGCAAGGGCTCGACGGCGTCATCGGTGAGGATGGCCGCGTGGCGGTGAACGAGGCGATGATGACCGCCAGGCCGGGGCTCTTCGCGGGCGGGGACCTGATCGCGCAGGAGCGCAACGTCGCGGTCGCGGTCGGGCACGGGCGCCGCGCTGCGCGCTCGATCGATGCCTACCTGCGTGGCTTTGCGATGCCGGGCGAGGAGGCGCCAGAGCCGGTCGCCTTTGCCGATCTCAACCCCTGGTACTTCACCGATGCGCCGCGCCAGGTCGCCCCCAAGCTCGCGCGCATCCGCCGCCAGAGCACCTTCGAGGAGGTCGTGCTCACCCTGGCGGAGGACTCCGCGCTCTATGAGGCCAGGCGCTGCTTCTCCTGCGGCAGCTGCTTCTCCTGCGACAACTGCTATGGCGTCTGCCCGGATGACGCCGTGCTGAAGCCCGGCCCCGACGGCTCGCCATACGCGATCGACCTCGACTACTGCAAGGGCTGCGGGATGTGCGCCGCGGAGTGCCCCTGCGGCGCGATCGCGATGGTGCCTGAGCAGACGTAGCGGCTGCGCCCGCGGTCGCCCGCCTGCGGCCGTTCGCTCAGCGGCGGTGGATCCCGAGGCGCGCAAAGAGCGGCGCCTTGATCGCGTCGACGATCAGCATGCCGAGCACCGCGGTGCCGAGCAGCGCCGCCAGCGGGGCCGGGGCGATGGGCGAAAGCAGCGCGCCGGCGAGCGCAAGCGCGCTGAAGGCGACCAGGTCCAGGAGCGTGGCCGCCAGCAGCCAGCGACCGGGCGCCGCGCTCCAGAACCGACCTGCGACGCGCACGAGGTAGACGGTCGCCTGGCTCTGGAAGAGGAGCGTCAGGAAGGCAAAGGTCTGCAGGCTGGCGCCATGAAGCGCCGGCCACAGATCGCGGGCGAGCACAACGATCGCGATCGCCGCCGCCAGCAGCGGCAGCGCCACAACGAGCGAGCCCGCCAGCAGCTCGCGGTTGCGCCACCGTTCCGGGCCGCGCGACTGCGCCGCCCGATCGGTCACGATCGCAAGGCTCACAAAGTCGTTGCCGAGCAGCAGCAGCGCCATCAGCAGCGGCGTGAACAGGAAGCTGCCCCAGGCAAAGACGCCGAACGCCAGCAGCAGCGGGACCTCGATCTTCTTCGATGCCACGTTCAGCGCATAGGTGACAGAGCGCTGATGGATCCGCCGGCCGCTCTGCACCATCGCCACCAGATCGGCGATGCCCTCGCTTGTCAGAACCACGCTTGCGGCCTGCTTGGCGACGTCGGTGGCGCTGGCCACAGCCACCCCGACCTCGGCCTGACGCAGCGCGGGCGCATCATTGACGCCATCGCCGGTCATGCCGACAACATGACCCTGCGCCTGCAGCAGCTTGACAAGCTCAAGCTTGTCTTCAGGAAGGACCTCGGCGACAACTGCAGGCGGCTCTGCGGGAGGCGGCCCGGCGTGCAGGTCCCCGACGCGCACGCTCGCGCCGCTGATCCCGACCTCCGCCGCGATCGCCTGCGCTGTGGGCAGGGTGTCCCCGGTCAGCATCACCACGCGCACGCCAAGCGCGTGCAGCTGCTCGATCAGCTCACGAGCATCTGCTCGAGGCATGTCGCGCAGCGCCAGCAGGCCGAGCAGGCTCGGCGTGCCCTCACCGACGCCCGCCGCCACCGCCAGCACGCGCGAGCCGTTTGCGGCAAGCCGCTGCACGCGCGCGGAGAGCCTGGCGTCGTAGCCGCCCGCAAGGGAGGCGATCACCTGCGGCGCGCCCTTCATCACCCTCAGCAACGCGCCATCCTCTTCAACGGTCGCTTCCGAGCGCTTGCTGGCGGGATCGAAGGGAACGAACGCGGTGCGCACGAGCCCGCCGCCGCCCTCCTGCTGCGCAGCGGCGAGCACCGCGAGGTCGAGCGGATCCTGAGTCGCCGGGTCGCTCGCTGCCGCCGCGAGCGCAAGCACGCGCTGCGGCGCGATTGCGTGGAGCGCTTCGATGCGGTCCAGGTGAAGGTGATTGGTGGTGATCGTGCCGGTCTTGTCGACACACAGCACATCCATCGCCGCAGCCTCCTGCACCGCGGACATGCGCGTCACCAGGATGCCCGCACGGGCCAGCTCGACGGCGCCCAGCGCGCTTGCCAGCGTGAAGGCCGCCGGCAGCGCCACCGGCACTGAAGCAAGCAGCAGCACAAGCGCGAAGCTCACGACGTCCCGCGCGGGCCTGCCCTGGGCGAGCGCCAGGCCGACCACCGCAAGCGCCACCAGGCCGTCGAACGCGATGAACCAGCGCACGAGGCCGATGACGACCGCTTCCAGATGGGAGGCGGTGCGCGCGGTGCGCACAAGCTCGGCAGTGCGCCCGAAGTATGTATCTGCACCGGTGGCAAGAACGGTGCCGCTCGCCTCGCCCGCTGCGACGATCGAGCCGCTGTAGAGGGTCGCGCCCGGCGCGACTTCGGCAAGCAGCGACTCACCGGTCAGCGCCGAGTTGTCGACCGAGACCTCCCCCTCGCTCAGCTTTATGTCGGCCGGAACCACATCGCCAGCGCGCACGTGCACGAAGTCGCCCGGAACCACCTCCGCGGCGGCGACCAGTCGCCAGCGTCCCTGGCGCCGCACGCGCGCCTGCACCTGCAGACGGGTTCGCAGCAGCGCCACAGCGGCGCTTGCGCGCGACTCCTGAAACAGCCCGATCGCGACGTTCACGACCAGCACCGCCGCGACGATCCCCGCTTCCAGGAGGTGGCCGAGCACCAGCTCGAGGGCCACGGTCGCCTCAAGCATCCAGGGCACCGGCGCCCATAGCCGTCCAAGCGCCTGGCGCCATCGCGATTCGCGTTCCGGGGCGACCTCGTTGCGGCCGTGCTCGACTAGGCGACTGCGGGCCTCGCTCTCGCTCAGCCCCGGGGGCTCCGCTGCGCTCTGCTGAAAGCCGGCCGCCAAGGTGGCCACATTGTGACTTCTCAGGCGCGCGCGCAGAACCCCTCGAGGGCACCGTCAGGCCTGCCTCCGGACCGCAGCAGCGGTGCGGGTTTCCCACCTTGCGCTGCCAGGCCAGGGGTTTACGCTGATGCTGAAAGGCGATCGACGCGACCGGAAGGCAGAGGATGACCACGCCCACGCAGAGCCCGCAGGAGCGCCGAGGCGATCTCGGCGAGTCGCTGCTCGGCGGTCCGCTGCCCAAGCGCTGGAGCACCGCCCTCTACGCCGACCGCCATGACGCCGGCCGGCGTCTGGGGGCCCTGCTCGCCGATCGGCGCTTTGAAGATCCGCTCGTGGTCGGGATCGCGCGCGGCGGCATGCCCGTCGCCGCAGAGGTCGCTCATGCGCTGGGGGCACCCCTCGACATCGTCATCGTGCGCAAGATCGGCGCGCCCTGGAACCGCGATCTTGCGATCGGCGCCGTTGCCGAGGGCGACCTGGTGATGGTCGACGAGCGCGCGGTCGCGGAGCTCGGTCTCTGCGCGCAGGAGGTCGATGAGGCCGTCGCGAGGGCGCTCGAGGAGCTCGCCCGCACGATCGATCGCCTGCGCGAGGGCAGGCCGCGGATCGGTGTCCGCGGACGCTCCGTGATCCTCGTCGATGACGGGCTGGCGACCGGGCGCATAGCGCAGGCTGCGATCCGCGCGCTGCGCGAGCGCGGCGCCCTGCACATCACCCTTGCCCTGCCCGTCGGCGCCCCCGAGTCAGTCCAGGCGCTCGCCGACAGCGTCGATGAGGCCCTCTGCGCGGCGACCCCCCAGCACCTGCGCGCGATCGGCGACTGGTACGCGGACTTTCGCGCCACCAGCGACGAGGAAATGCTCGCGCTGCTTGCCGGGCACAGCGGAGCCGCCGCCCGCAGCGCCCTGATCAGCTCAGAGCCGGGGATCTCGGCGCACGGCGATCTCATCGTCCCCTGGAGCGCACCCGGCCACGGGGTGATCGTGTTCGCGCCATCAGGCCCCTCACACGCCGAAGCGCAGCTGACCGCAGAGCTGGCCGGCGTGCTCGAGCGCTCAGGCTTTGGCACGCTCAGCCTCGACTGGCCGCAGATCGACTCGCCATCCCGGGGCGAGCGCAGCGAGGATGTGCAGATCACCGCGCAGCTGATGCGCGCCGCCACAGACTGGCTGCGCAGCCAGCCCGAGAGCGCGCGCCTGCCGATCGGCTACGTCGGCGGCGGCGCCGGCGCGGCGGGCGCGCTGGTGGCGGCGGCGCAGCTGCGCAGCGCCCTCGGGGCGCTTGTCGCGCTTGCCCCGCGGCTGGAGCTGACCGGCGGCGCGATCGCGCTGCTTGAGGCGCCCACGCTGCTGGTCGTCCCCGAGCAGGACCGCGAGCTGCTTGCGATCTGTCATGCAGCGCGCGAAGCGATGCAGTGCGAGAGCCGCATCGCCCTGCTTCCGGGCCGCTCGCCGCTCGCTCTCGACAGGCGTGCGCGAGAGTCGCTCGCGCCGATCGTCACCGACTGGCTCGCGCGCCACATCAGCGCGATGACCCAGCCTCCCGGCGGGGCCGCCTACGCATGCTCTGCCCCTGAGCGCGCCGCGCCGGCCCGATCTGTTATCTCTGGCGCACGGACCGATCCGCGCGACAACCCGCAGCTGCCCCTGCCGGGCTGACCCGGCGGCAGGCCTTCTCCCTGCCCGCGACCCACGGCTTCGTCCGCCTGGCCGCAGCCATCCCGCACGTGCAGCTGGCAGAGCCCGCGCGCAACGTCGAGCGCATCGGCGCGCTCGCCGCGCGCGCCGAGAGCGCAGGAGCCGATCTCGTTGCCTTTCCGGAGCTGTGCCTGACCGGCTATACCTGCGAGGACCTCTTCCATCAGCAGGGTCTGCTCGCGGCGCTCGAGCCTGCCATCGCCGATCTCTGCTCGCGCAGCGCTGAGCTTGCGCCGCTGCTGATCGTGGGCGCGCCCCTGCAGCTGCGCGAGGGCCTCTTCAACGTCGCGCTCGTGCTCGCGCAGGGCAGGATCGTGGGCGCCGCGCCGAAGAGCTATCTGCCCAACTACCGTGAGTTCTACGAGCAGCGCCACTTTCGCTCAGCGCGCCAGGCGCTCGCCGAGGAGGTCGAGATCTGCGGCCAGCGCGTGCCCTTCGGCAGCTCCCTGATATTCGTGCAGCAGCGCCAGGGAGGAGCGGCGGCGGTGCATGTGGAGATCTGCGAGGACCTCTGGGTTCCGATCCCGCCAAGCACACACGCGGCGCTGGGGGGCGCAAACATACTCGTGAACATCTCGGCCAGCAACGTCACGGTCGCCAAGGCCGACTACCGGCGCCTGCTTGCCACCTCCCACTCTGCGCGCAACATCGCCGCCCTCCTCTACGTCTCCGCGGGCCTGGGCGAGTCGACCACGGACCTGGCCTTCGACGGCCATGCGCTGATCTGCGAGAACGGGCTCCAGCTGGCGGAGTCCGAGCGCTTTGCAGCAGCCGAGCAGCTGACGATCGCCGACGTCGACATCGGCCACCTGGAAGCCGACCGCATGCGCATGACCTCCTTCGGCGAGAGCGCCGCCGATCATCGCACGCAGCTCTCGCGCCTGCGCCTGCTGCCGTGGCCGACGCGCACGGGCGGGGCGCCGGAGCGCCCGCAGAGCGAGCAGCGCGGCGCCGGCGCTCAGCCGAGCACGCTGTTGCGCGAGCTCGAGCGCTTCCCGTACGTTCCCCATCAGCGCGCCCGGCGCGAGGAGCGCTGCGAAGAGGTCTACGCGATCCAGGTGCGCGGTCTGGTGAGCAGGCTGCAGGCGACCGGGATCGAGCGGATCGTGATCGGCGTCTCGGGTGGCCTCGACTCGGCCCACGCGCTGATGGTCGCGGTGCGCGCGATCGAGGAGCTCTCGCTGCCGCGCTCAAACGTGCTCGCCTACACCATGCCCGGGCCCGCGACGAGCGCGCGAACCCTGGCGAGCGCACGCGCGCTGATGGCGGCGCTCGAGGTGAGCGCGGCGGAGATCGACATCAGCGCGCCCTCCGAGCGGATGCTCGAGGCGATCGGCCACCCTGCCGGCGAGGGCGCGCCGGCGTACGACACCACCTACGAGAACGTCCAGGCCGGCGAGCGCACCGCCCACCTCTTCCGGCTCGCCAACCACCATCACGGGCTGGTGCTCGGCACAAGCGACCTCAGCGAGCTGGCGCTGGGCTGGTGCACCTACGGTGTGGGCGACCAGATGTCCCATTACGCGATCAACGCCTCAGTGCCCAAGACGCTGATCCAGTTCCTGATCGCGTGGATCATCGAGAGCGGTCGCGCCGGCGCGGCGGCCGAGGCGCTGCAGGGCATCCTCGCGACGGAGATCTCCCCGGAGCTGGTCCCCTCAGCAGCCGGGCAGCAAGAGCCTCGGGCGGACTCAGAGCGCGTTGTCGGCCCCTACGAGCTGGTCGACTTCTTCCTCTACCACATCCTGCGCTTCGGCTTCCGCCCCAGCAAGGTCGCCTACCTCGCCTACCAGGCCTGGGGCGATCGCGACCGCGGCCACTGGCCGGACCTCGTTCCCGCCGACCGCCGCCGGCAGTTCACCCTCACGGAGATAAAGCACTGGCTGGCGGTCTTTCTGGAGCGCTTCTTCCAGGCCAGCCAGTTCAAGCGCTCCGCGATCCCCAATGCACCGAAGGTCGGCTCCGGGGGCTCGCTCTCGCCGCGGGGGGACTGGCGCGCCCCAAGCGACGCGCACGCGGCGGTATGGCTTGCCGAGCTGGCCGAGAATGTGCCTGATGGCGCCCAGGGCGAGGATCGCTGACCTACGCGAGAGCGCAACCCCACAGCCGACTCGTCCCAGCCGGCGCACGTGGCAGGCCTGCGAGCGCACAGGCGGCCATCGCTCTCGAGCGCATGCAACCACGCCCCGCCTACGGGGTATCTCCGGAAGTGCCGCGGTCCTCACAACGTCATTCTGCGCCCATGGCCGACGCTGGAGAGCCCGCGCAAGCGGCGGTGATGCGCTGATGCGCAGCGGTGGAGCCGCGGGCGTCACCTACGGCGCCCAGGGAGGTCTCGACGAGACAGTGCAGGGGACCTCGGCGTGAGCTTCACAGACAGCGACGGGCGAAGGGCTTCGCCATAGACGCGATCGAGTCAAAGACGGCTGTGCTCCATGGCCACGCGGTCACCTATGCGCAGGCGGGCAGCGGGCCGTTGCTGCTCCTGATCCACGGGATCGCAAGCACCTACGAGAGCTGGCGGGAGGTGATCGGGCCGCTCGCGCAGAGGCACACGGTGATCGCGCCCGACCTGCCCGGCCACGGCAGCTCGGAGCCGGCCGGCGGCGACTACTCCCTCGGCGCGCTCGCCGCCGGCCTGCGCGACCTGCTGATCGCGCTTGGCCACGATCGCGCAACGCTTGTAGGGCATTCTCTGGGCGGCGGAGTCGCAATGCAGCTCGCCTATCAGTTCCCGGAGATCACCGAGCGCCTGGTGCTCGTCTCAAGCGGCGGCCTCGGCTGGGAGGTCAGCCGCATCCTGCGCGCCGCCGCGCTCCCAGGCGCGAATCTCTTCATCGCCGCGACAGCCGGAGCGGGGCGCAAGGCGGGTTCCGCGGCGGCGCGTGGACTTGCCGCGATCGGGCTGCGACCGAGCGCGGACCTCAGCGAGATCGCGCGCGGATATGCCTCCCTCGCCGACCCTGCTCGCCGCGCAGCCTTCCTGGCGACGCTGCGCGCCGTCGTTGACACCGGCGGCCAGCACGTCAACGCCGGGGACCGCCTCTACCTCGCTGAAGACCTGCCGGTGCTGATCATGTGGGGGGAGCGAGATCCCATAATTCCCGCGCTCCATGGTGAGGCGGCCCACCGCGCCATTCCGGGCAGCCGCCTTGAGATCTTCGACTGCGTCGGTCATCTGCCACAGCTAGAGGCGCCGGCGCGGTTCGTCGCGGTGCTGGAGCAGTTTCTGGCCGCGACCAAGCCGGCGGAGTGGAATGCGAGCCGGTGGCGCGCCCGGCTGGCGGCCGCCAGCCACGATGCGGCCTAAAAAGAGGCGATTGCTGACCCGACCTGAGGCGCGGGGAGGCTCCCTGCGCCGCCTGGACCCACGGGCCACCGACGCTCTCCCCCGCCTCGGTGAGGGGCAGCTGCACGCAGCACCGAGCGCTAGACCAGCCCTTCGCTACCGCTCGCGCTGCGCCGGGCCGGGCGCGTGCGCAAGGCAGCCGCCGAGCGCCACCGGGTAGGGGCGGCGACGCACGCCGGGGGGCTCGATGCGGCGCAGCTCAGGAGGCAGCTCGCCGAGGCTCGAGCAGGCGCGCTCTCGCATCGCCTCGAGCTGCTCATGGCGCAGCTGCCTGCCGGCCTCTACGTAGGGGACGAGCAGCGGTCGCACCTCATCGTCGCGCTCGCCGCGAAGCTCGGCCGCGGCCGCCTCGACGTCCTCCAGCGCCACGATCAGGTCCTCCTGCATCGTGCCCTCGCGCAGGCGACGCAGCACCTGCTTGACGCCCGGCAGCGTCTCCTTGGCGACCGAGCGCTTGCGCACGCCGCGCCAGCTGCCATCCACCCGCTCGGCAACGAGCTTGTAGACGCCGCCCACGGTCGGCGCATCCCTGCTCACGCCCAGCTCCGTCCCAACCCCATAGAGGTCGATCGGCGCGCCCGCGGCGACCAGGCGCGCGATCTGCTGCTCCTCAAGGTCGCCGCTGGCGATGATGATCGCCGCCTGCATGCCCGCCTGATCGAGCATCGCTCGTGACGCGCGCGAGAGCTCGAGCAGATCGCCGGAGTCGAGCCGAATACCCCCGAGCGCGATCCCGGTCGCACGCGAGGCCGCGATCGCGCTTGCAACGCCCTGCAGCGTATCGTAGGTATCGACAAGCATGATCGCGTTGGCCGGGAAGTCGCGCATGAAGGCGACAAAGGCCTCCTCCTCGGTGGGGAAGGAGAGGACATAGGAGTGCGCCATGGTGCCGGATGGGCGCAGGCCGTAGCGAAGCGCAGCGGCGAGGTTCGAGGTGGCCGCCACGCCCGCGATCGCCGAGGCCCGCGCAGCCTTCATCGCAGCGTCCACCCCATGATCGCGGCGCGGGGAGAAGTCCATCACCCGCGCCCCGCCGCCAGGGCGACCGCCGCCCGCAGCCAGGACGATTCGCGCCGCCTTGGTGGCGATCGCGGTCTGGAAGTTGATCTGGTTGAGCAGGATCGTCTCGATCAGCTGAGCCTCGATGCGCGGAGCGATCACCCGCAGCAGCGGCTCCCCCGCAAAGACGACGGTGCCCTCCGGGACCGCGTGCACCTGGCCGCTGAAGCGAAGCGATCCCAGATAGGCAAGAAAGTCACCCTCAAAGCCCTGCTCCTGCAGGTATGCGCGCTCGGCCGGGCCGAAGCGCATGGCACGCACAAGCGCAAGCGCCGGGCCGAGGCCTGCCGCAAGCAGCCACTGGCGGCCGGCCGGCAGCGAGCGCACGAACAGCTCGAAGGCAACCGGCTCATTCATCCCCCGGCGGAAGTAGCTTGCCGCCATCGACAGCTCATAGCTGTCGATCAGCAGCGCAGTCTGGGCGGGGCTCAGCAGGCCGGGGTCGTCCGCGCCGCCGGGGCGCAAGGCGCCGGCCACGCCGAAAGCGCGAGCCCAGTCATCCTCTGCGGCTCTCGGCCGCTGACCAGTTTGGCGGTCGTTCCCTGAGGGGCAGCGCTCACGCTTCGACACATCCATCTTAGCGCTCACCGCCGCCGCGATCTGGCCGGCGCGTCGATCGCCGGCCCGCGCCGCAGCGCCTCCAGGCGCAGGTCGATCGCGCATTGCACCGCCGCCAGCTGGGCCGAGAGGGGGCGGTCAGAGCGAATCGACAGATGAGCGGCCGCGGCAATCTCGTCCATCGGCTCAAAGCTTGCAAGCTCCTGGGCGACGACCGCGGCGCCTGCGTCCGAGAGGCGCTCGGGGTCGCGCTCGCGGCGGCGTGCGCGCGCCAGCAGCACCGCGGCCGGCGCGCGACACTCGACAAAGAGCATCGGCGCGTCGCTGCCCAGCGCCTCCAGGAAGGCGGCTCGCTCAGCGGCTCGGCGGCAGGTGGCGTCGACCAGCGCTCCACCATCGGCCTCCAGCGCTCGCCGTGCCTCCTCACCAAGCTTGCTGTAGACGCTAAGGCTCCGCTGCGGGGAGTAGAGCTCGAGCGGAGCGCGAGCCTGGGGCGGGAGCCCGGCCATGCGCTTGCGCAGGAGATCGCTTGCGAGCACCGGCAGCCCCGACGCCCGCCGCAGCCGCGCAACCAGGCTCGACTTGCCGGCGGCCGGCAGGCCGCAGACCACGATCACGAGCGGCGCACGGGCACGCCAGGCAGAGCGCTCCGCGCGGGCGATCCACCGCTCCGCGACGCGGCGGCGATCGCCAGCGGCCGCCCCCGTGAGCTGAGAGGCGCGCAGCAGCGCAACCTTGGCCGAGACGAGGGCGCGAAAGCACTCATAGAATGCGATCAGCTCAGCTGGCCCCGCATCGCCGCCCGCGCGCTTGTATGCCTCAAGCAACCGGTGCGCAAGAGCGTGCGCGCCGCGCGACTTCAGATCGACCAGGAGAAACGCCAGCTCATCGGCGACATCGAGCTCGCGCAGCGATCTGTCAAACTCGATCCGGTCGACGATTCGCAGCCCGGCTGGATCGAACAGCACGTGGTCGGCACGCAGGTCGCCGTGGAGCTCGCGAATCGCCCCTGCCCGGGCGCGGGCGCCGATCAGCGCGGCGCGCGCTCGCAGGAAGGCGGCGCTGAAGCGGGCGAGCGCCGCCACGCGCGCGGCGAGCTGCGGGCGCTCGCAGAGCGCCAGCAGCTCGCCGACATTGCGAAGCACGCGCACAGCGCACTGCTCCCTCGGTGCTCTAATGCCGGAAACCCGCGCCGCGCGCTGATGGAAGTCGACAAGCGCCTCCGCCAGCGCCTGGAGCCCCTCTTCGAGAGGCGCGCCAGCCGAGAGCAGAGACGCCAGCGTGTGGCGCTCGTCGTAGCGACGCATCACCACGACGTAGTCGAGCGCTTCCGGATCCGCCTCGGCGCCGATGCGCACTCCTCGCCGCCCGCGCGCCAGGACCGACCCGACGCCGAGGTAGATGTCGCCCGCCAGCTCTCGATTGACCCGCACCTCCTCGGCGCATGCCGCGTGGCGGCGCTCGCGGGTCGAGTAATCGAGAAACGGCAGCGTGAGCGGCTTCTTGAGCTTGTAGGCGCGCTCGCCGGCGAGGAACACCCACGAGCCGTGTGTCTCGCGCACCTGCACCGATCGAGGGCGCGGAGCGTAGCTCGACGGGCGCGAGAGCGCTGCGAGCAGCCAGCCCGCCTCGCTCAGGAGGACTCCGCCTGGGGCGTGATCGTCACCTTCTGCTTCTCGGGCTCCGCGGGCAGCGGTATCTGCACCTCGATCACGCCCGCCTTCGTCTGCGCCTTGATCTGGCTTGCGTCGACGCCCGCGGGCAGCGCCATCGAGCGCACGAAGCTGCCGAAGCGCCGCTCGCGGCGCAGGTACTCGCGGCCCTTCTCTTCGCTGCTCTCCTCGCGCCTGCCCGAGATCGTGAGGATGTCATCCTCGACCTCGATCTTCACGTCCTCGGGCTTGATCCCGGGAATGTCCGCGCGCACGATCAGCTGTGAGCCCTCCCGCACCACATCGATCGCGGGGGCCCAGGTCCGCTCGCCGCCACCCCAGAGCTCGTCAACCATGCGGTCAAAGCGCGTGCGCAGCTCCCCGAGCTCCGCAAACGGCTCCCAGCGAGTGAGTGCACCAGGCATTTCTACCTCCTTTGTCGAGCTGCTGAACAGATGCTTGCAGGCTACCCGCGCCGCTCGGCAGCAAGATCGCCCTCAACCACGTAGGACGCTACGTAGTTAACACGGCGCTCAGGCCCTCGACCTGCGCGCCCCTGGACACGCCGGCGTGCTGTGCCGAGCGCCGCGGCGACCGTGCGCCCAGAGCGTCTGCGCGCGCTGTGATGTCGTGGAGAACGCTGCGGTAGACGGACTCGTAGGAGCCGGCCACCAGACGCGCGTCATAGCGCTCGGCGACACTGGCGCGCGCCCGGCGCGGATCGATCGCGCCCGCTGCGTCGATCGCAGTTGCCATCTCCGCCTCGCTCTCGACCAGATAGCCGTTGACGCCGTCGATCACGATCTCAGCAGCCGCGCCCTCCGGAAAGGCGATCACGGGCGTGCCGGTGGCAAGCGCCTCCACCATCACCATCCCAAAGGGCTCAGGCCAGCGGATCGGCATCAGGAAGGCGCGTGCGCGCGCGAAGAGGTCCGCCCGCAGCCGACCGCCGACCTCACCGACATAGCGCGTGTGGCGCTCATCGAGGTGCGGTGCCACGCACCTGGCAAAGTACTCCTCCTGACCGGGCTGGATGGGGCCGGCCAGCACCAGCGGCACGCCCGCCCTGCGCGCGGCTGCGATCGCGCGGTGCGCGCCCTTGGAGGGGTCCATGCGACCCATCCAGAGGACGTAGTCCTGCTTGCTCTCTTGCAGCGGCCAGTCCGCCACACGCATCGGGTTGGGCACCACCGCATGAACGTGCACGCCCGGCGGCGCCTGAGCGCGCTGATAGCTGCTGATCGCGATCAGGTCAACCTTGTGGCCGTGCCGCTCATAGAACGGGCGCGTCTCCGCGTTGAAGGGCGCGTGCAGCGTGTGCACCATCGGCGTCTGGAGCCTGTCCGCCATTGCGACCGCCGTGAACCCGCTGTGGTCGTGGACGATGTCAAAGGGCTCGCCATGCGCGGCCGCGCGCTCGATGATCGTGAAGACCTGCGCGATGTAGTCGGCCTCGTAGAGGGCGGTGCCGATCCGCTTGGGGTGGGCCTCCGCGAGCGGCGTGATCACCCGCGCGCGCGATCTTGACCCCGGGGCGGCAAAGAGCGTCACATCGTTTCCCGCCGCCACCAGCTCATCGGCAAGCAGCGCGACAACCGCCTCGATCCCGCCGTATGCGGGGGGCGGGACCGGGATCCAGGGTGGCGCGATCAGCGCGATCCGCAGCGAGCCACGCCGCTGCTGCGCTGCTCGCGTGCGCGCCGCCTGACGATGGGGGTCGATCCTGTGCATCGCTGCTCGTGCTCCTCTCGTGATCGTGGTTGCCTGCCCCACCCCTGAGTGCTGCCTGCACTCCAAGCTATCCACCGTACGCTCACTCCCCATCGGCGTTACGCCGCTCAAGACCCGCGCAAACTACGGAGTGGGCCACACCTCAGGCGAGCGCGAGCTCGCCTGGCGCAGGGGTGACCGGCGTCAGCGCCGCGACGTCCTCCCAGCGCATGATCATCACCGCGAGCGTTCGGCAGTCCTCTAGGCTGACCAGCCCCTCGGACTCGCCGATCGCGCCCAGGGTGTAAAAGAGGTTGACCCCATCTGTGAGGTATTGCCCGCCCCTGCCCGACGGAGGCGCCGTGGCGGCGCGCGGGGCGGTGTGGACCGGTCCGATGATGCGCTGAGCAATCGACATCGCAAATCTTCCTTTCCAGCTTGTGGCGTTCTCTGGCCTACTGCCAGCCACCCTATGCCCGCCGGCTGCCTGCGCCATCGTGGAAGTGACCCGCCCGCAGTCGGGGAAGGCATGCGGGCGCGCTCGGTAGTTCACTGCAATCTCGCTGCAGCGCCCGGCCGCAGAGCCGCAGGCTGCGCGCGCCCCAACCGCCGCCGCGCTCCTAGGCGCTGCCGGGCTCCTGCGCCCGCACGCGCACATCGACGTCGAGGCCCTGGCGCACGCTCTGGGTGACCACGCAGAAATCCTCGAAGATCTCCAGGCAGCGACCCATCCGCTCCTGCTGCTCTGCCGGCACGACCGGCGTCAGCTGCACCTGCAGCGAGGCGACGCGCAGACGTCCGGCGGCGTTGCGCTCAAGCGTCCCGCTCACGACGCCGCTCATGCCGAGCACCTCGATGTGCGCCCGACGCAGGCAGTACAGCGCGCTCGCCGCAAGGCAGTTGCCGACCGCCGCCGCAAGCAGGCGCGCAGCGTTCGGGCCCGCCCCTTGACCGAGCGGCTCGGGCTCGTCCATCACAAGCGTGTGCACATCCAGCCCAGCCGCCGAGCCGGGATCGAAGTCAAGGTCAAATCGGTAGCCCTCCTGCAGCGTGAGGGCGACCGTGAACTGCTCCGGGGCGCTCATCGCTCTCGCCGCGACTCTACCGCTGCTTTCGCAGGAGCTGGCGCTCCAGGCCTCCGCATACCTCCACCGCCCCGACGTGGCAGGTCACGGATGCCAGGCGCTGCGGGAGCCCTAGCTTGAGGCTTGCGGAACGGTTTCCCAATCACAGGAGCGCAAGGAAGATGAAGGCACTTGTCTATCACGGCGCCGGGCAGCGCAGCCTCGATGAGGTGCCCGACCCGCAGATCGCGGAGCCCACCGATGCAATCGTGCGTATCGATACGACCACGATCTGCGGCACCGACCTGCACATACTCAGGGGCGACGTCCCGGAGACGACGCCCGGAACGATCCTCGGCCACGAGGCGGTCGGCACGGTCGAGGCCGTCGGCGCCTCCGTGCGCACCGTCGCGCCCGGTGACCGCGTCCTTGTCTCCTGCGTGTGCGCGTGCGGCAGCTGCCGCTTCTGCAGGGAAGGGCGCTACGGCCAGTGCGTCGGCGGCGGCGGCTGGATCTTCGGCCACCTGATCGACGGGCTGCAGGCGCAGTACGCGCGCGTGCCGCTTGCCGACGGCACGCTCTACCGCGTGCCGCCGGACCTCAGCGATGTGCATGTGCTGTTCCTCGCCGACGTGCTGCCGACCGCCTACGAGGTCGGCGTGCTCAACGGCGGCGTGCGCCCGGGTGAGATGGTCGCGATCGTGGGCGCCGGGCCGATCGGCCTGGCCGCGATCCTCGGCGCAAGGCTCTTCACGCCGGCCAGCGTGATCGCGATCGACCTGGCTGACGCGCGGCTGGAGAGCGCCCGACGCTTCGGCGCTGACATCACGATCAACAACGGCCGAGAAGACGCGGTCGCGCGCATCATGGAGCTGACAGAGGAGCTGGGCGTCGACGTCGCCATCGAGGCTGTCGGCGCTCCTGAGACCTTCGAGCTCGCCGCAGAGCTCGTGCGGCCGGGCGGGCGCGTGGCAAACGTCGGCGTGCACGGCCACCCCGCGACCCTGCACCTCGAGCGCCTCTGGATCCGCGACGTGACGATCACCACCGGCCTCGTCGACACCTACAGCATCCCAGCGCTGCTGCGCCTTGTGGCCGGCGGCAGGATCGACCCGCTCGTCCTCGCCACGCACCACTTTCAGCTGGAGGAGATCGCCAGCGCCTATGACACCTTTGCGGACGCCTCAAGCACCCGTGCGCTGAAGGTCGTCGTGAGCGCCCACGGCAACCCCGAGCGGCAGCTGAGCTCTTCCGGCGGCGCGGCGGCCGGCGGCTAAAGGGGCTCAGGAGCCCTCCTGGGGGCGACCGGGACCAGCAGCACCGGCACCGCGCTTGCGGCAAGCACCTCTCTGACCACCGGTGCGTGACCGCCGGCAAGCACCTGTGACCAGGCCAGCACGACGAGGTCCGCGCCGACCTCGCCGGCGACCGCAGAGATGCTCTCGCCGACTTCGCCCACCCTCCGCCGCACCGCCGCGGCGCTTCCTGGCAGGTCCAGGAAGCGCGCCAGGAACTCCTGCTCCCAGGCGCTGTGGGCGTGGTGAGCTTGATCCACAAATGGCGGCGCCTGCTCGCGCCCGTGGACGTGCAGCACCTCCACGCATGCGCCATGGTGGCGCGCAAGCTCCACGATCGCACCGGCCGCCTGCGAGCCGGCGAGCGTCCCCTCCAACGGCACCAGCACGCATGCGATGCGCGCGATCGGGCGCCACCCGGGAGGTATCACAGCCAGCGGCTTGTCGACCGCCGCGATCACCGAGAGCGCTGTGCGGCCGGCCGGAAGCGGCCCGCCGCTGACCCCGCGCGCTCCGAGCGCGAGCGCCACAACCTCCTCTCTGGCGCCCTCGCGGATGATCGTCTCCACCGGCGAGCCGCTCGCCAGGCGCAGCTTCACGCCAGCCGCATCGGCCAGCTGCTGAGCGCGCTCCTCGGCGCCCTCGCGCACATGCAGGGCCACAGGGTCGGCGCCGAAGAGGTCGGCAAGCGGCCGCGCTGCAGCGAGGACCGCCTGCGCGCACGGGCTTGCGTCGATCGCGGCCAGCAGGACGCTCATCGGCCGCCTCCGGGGCCGGCCGGTCGGCGCTGAGCCGCAGGAGCCGTCGGGAGCTCCACCGCGCGCGTGCCCACAAGCACCTCTCCGCGCTCGCCAAGCAGCATCCGCCGCGGTGGATCGCAGCGCACGCTGGTGCGCTCCTGGCCCACGCGCACATGCACCCGTGCGCCGCGAAAGCGAACGCCGAGCTCGATCGCCTCAAGCTCGCCGGGCGCCACGGGGTCCAGCGAGAGCAGCGTGCCCGCGCTGCGGTCGCCCGCTGCCGAGCGGCGGGCGCCGCCGCGGCGCACCGCCTGCAGACCGGCAAAGCCGTATGAGATGGTGCGCCACACCGCGCCCATCGCCGCCAGGTGCAGCCCGCCCGCCGTCATCTGGCCGATGTCCTGAAGATCGATGTGCGCCGTCAGCCGCAGCAGCTCAAGCGCGGCCTCGCTCTCCCGCGCACGCGCAAACAGCGCCGCATGCACGCCCGGCGAGAGCGTGCTGCCGTGCGCGGTGCGCGGCTCATAGAAGGCAAGGTTTGGCTGCAGCGAGCCGGGGACCGTCTGATCGGGGACGAGGTAGTGGAGCATCAGGACGTCCGCCTGCTTGAGCACCTGAGCGCCCCGCGTGCGCTCAGCCCCCAGCATCACGTCCGCCGCGATCGGGCGGCTGGCGGCAAGCTCCGCGATCACCAGCCCCTCAAGCGCGAAAAAGCCCGCAAACTGCTCGTAGAGGCCGCTCTCGGCGTCATAGCCGTCGACGAGCGCCTCGGCGGACTCAAGCCAGCTGCGCGCCTCCTCCCGGTCGACCTCCCCGGCGGCCAGCTGCGCCCCGCGCCGCAGGTTCCAGCGCGCCATCACGTTTGTATAGGCGTTGTCGGCGACGGTCTCGTGATACTCGTCCGGGCCGATCACGCCGGAGATGTGGCCGCGCCCGTCGGCGTCGCGCTCGATGCGCGAGGCCCACCAGCGCGCGCAGGCGACGATCAGCTCCCTGCCCGCGCCGGTCGCAAAGCGCCAATCGGCGCTCCAATCGATGTAGTGCGCAGCCGCCCAGGCGACGTCCGCGACGATGTGCTCCTCCTGCGCGCCGGTGCGGATCGCCACCTCCCGGCCGTCGGCCGCGCGCGCGGAGGTCGGCGTGACGTCCTCGCCGCCGGCGGCAGACTCCCAGGGGAAGCGCGCACCGGCGCGGTGAAGCGCGCGCGCTGCGCGCAGCGCTGCGGGCAGGCGCGCCACACGGTAGCCCAGCACCGCGCGCGCGGCGCGCGGCCAGGCGGCAGCGAGAAAGGGCAATACGAAGACATCCGTGTCCCAGAAGACGTGGCCGCTGTAGGCGGCGCCGGAGAGACCCCGCGCGCCGATCGCGCTCTCGCGCTCTGCGCTCGCCACGGCAAGCAGGTGGAAGAGCGCGAAGCGCACCGCGAGCTGGAGCTCGGGATCGCCGATCACCCGCACATCAGCGTCCTCCCAGAGCGCCGCCCAGGCGCGCCGGTGGCCGTCGAGCAGGGCCTCGAAGCCGAGCGAGCGCGCCCGCGTGAGGGCTCGCCGCGCGTGCCTCGGCGTGAGCAGCTCACCCTGCCTGCCGACATACGCCGCATTGCGATCCAGCCCCCACTCGCGCTCGGAGCAGCCATACACCCGCTCCGCCGCGAGCGCGATCACCGAGCCATTGGCATCGCCGCTGCGCATCCACTCGCAATCGCGCAGGGCTCCGGCGGCGATCTGACCCTCCTGCTCGTGGTCGGCGGGCGCCTGCAGCGCCGCCGCCCCGCCCACCCGCTCAAGGCCGCGCGCGCGTACCCGCAGCAGCGTGCTGCCGGGGCGATCGCGCAGGCTCATCAGCACCGCGCGCAGCTGCCCGTGCGCGGTGCGCAGCTCCTGGGCGAGCAGGCCGCTGTGCAGATCTAGCGTTCGCACCACATCTGCGCCGTCCTCCTGCTGCGCGATCGCAAGCGTGTTCCAGAGCGGTGCCGAGAGCAGGTGCGTCTTGGGGCCCTTGCCGCGGTACACGCCCGAGCAGCGGACGCCCGGACGCTCCTGGGAGCGCGGCACGATCGTGCTGCCGCGGGTGCCCAGGCAACCGTCGGATATGCACAGCAGCGACTCCGTCACGCGCGCCAGCAGCGTGCGCGCATCTTCCAGCGTGAGCGTCCACTGCGGATCGGGATCGACCAGCGGCGGCTCACCCTGGCGGCGGAGCTCGATCTGCTCAGCAAGCAGCGCTTCAAAGCGCGCAGGCCCGCCGCCCAGGTGCAGCACGCCCGCAGGCACCCCCGCTGGCTCCGCGCCGACCGACACCGCGACCGAGCGCTCGCTTGCCAACAGCAGCGAGTCGCTCCCCGGCAGCCCGCCCAGCTTCCCCCACTCATCGCCTGCAACCAGCACCTGGCCGGGCGCAACCCCCTCCTGCCACAGCCAGCGCATCAGCGCCCGCGCGGAGTCGCTCTTGTCGGTCAGGCCGATCTCGACGTGCTTTGCGTCGCTGGTGACGCGGGCATCGCTGAGACCAGCCGCCGCAGCCGCCTCCAGCGCGATCGCCGCCGCCTCCTGCAGGCCATCGATGCCGGCGGCCGCCAGGCGGCGCTCAACCGCCTCCAGCAGCTGCGCGATACGCGCCTTCGGCGGGTCTGACCACTCGGGCAGCGGGATCAGGTCGATCTTGCGGCGATTGAGGCGCTCGGCGACGACCTGCGCGCCGAGCCCGCGCGCGCCCAGGCGCCGCACCGTCTCCTGCGCGGCGTGCGTGAGCGCGGCATCCTCCGCCGCGCTCGCCACTCGTCGCGCCACCAGCTCAGGGCCCGTGGGCGTCATCCGGAAGAGCTCAGAGCCGCGGTTTACAGCCAGCATCAGCTCTCCCGGCCCGGACGGGCGCACCTGCAGCTGCGCGGTGACGTTGGCGACGTGCGTGCCGGTGACAACCGCCAGATGAATGCCGATTGCGCTCGCCTGCGCGACCAGCTCGCACAGCGTCTTCGCATCCGCCCTGCGATCGGGGACGGCGGTGCCGTCCCAGTCGAAGATGATCGCCTCGAAGCGCCGGGCGAGCAGATCGCGCCCGGCTGCGCTTCTCGGCCTCTCATGATCGCGCGCGCCCATCGCTCATCGCATCAATCTACGGTCGGCGGGCTCTGCGCCCTTCCGTGCGGCGCCCGGCCGCCGCTGCGGAGAACTACTGCCTGTGTCCGCCCATCGGACGCATCTGCGCAGCGCTTGCTCTAAAAATGTGACGATGTCGATCGGGTCCTCCAGCGGGTCGCGCGTCTGCCGATGCCCGTGCGCGTAGGCCGGCTGGCCGGCGGGCGCAGCGTCGGTCGGTGGCGGCGATGAGGCGCATCAGCGCGCTCGTCTGCGCGCACCCCCGGCGCATCCTTGGCGGCGCCGCAGCGCTGCTCGTGCTCGCTGCGATCTTCGGGGCACCGCTGATCTCGATTCTGAGCACCGCCCTCTCGGACTTTGAAAGCTCCTCCACGCAGACATATCACGCGGCGCGGCTGATCGAACGGGCGACCGGCGCTCAGGACGACGTCGGCTTTGTCGTGCTTGTCAAGAGCGCCGAGCCGGTGCGCAAGAGCAGGCAGGCCTTTGACGTACTCGCCGAAATCACGCGACTGCTTGCCAAGCAGCCGGGCATTCGCTCCGCGCTTGACTACCCGCGCACCTTCGACCCCGAACTGCTCTCCAGGAACGGCCGCGAAGCGCTCATCCTGGCCACCTTCTCCACGCGCTCGCGCTCCTACGAAGCCGCCCAGCGCCTGCGGCGGGCGATCCGCGCGCGCGGCGGGCGGATCAGCGGCCTGGACATCGTCTTTGAAGAGCTCACGCGCCGCTCGCGCAGCGATCTCGTCCACGCGGAGCTCTACGCGGCGCCGATCCTCGTGGCGCTCTCGCTGCTGCTCTTCGGCGGCCTGGTCGCAGCGCTGCTTCCGCTCCTGGTCGGCGTGCTTGCCGTGCTCTTCACCTTCCTGTGCCTGCGCGTCGTGCAGCAGGCGCTCGGCCTCTCGGTCTTTGCGCTCGACCTCGTGATCGCGGTTGGCCTCGGGCTGGCGGTCGACTACAGCCTCTTCGTCCTCGCCCGCTTCCGTGAAGAGCTCGCATCCGCAACGGCCGACTGCGCGCGCTTGACGCAGGCGCCTGAGGGCAGCGGTGGCGCGCTCGGGCGTCCCTCCCCCGCGGTGCGCAGGATCGCGATCGAGCGCACGCTTGCGAGCGCCGGGCGCACGGTGCTCTTCAGCTGCCTCACCGTCGCCTGCGCGCTTGCCTCGCTGTGCGTCTTCCCGCTGCCCTTCCTCTACTCGATGGGGGTCGCGGGCATCTTCACCGCGCTTGTCGCCGGCACCGTCGCGCTGCTCGTGCTGCCCGCGGCGCTCTACCTGCTCGGCGACCGCGTCAACGCGCTCTCGCTGCGGCGCTCGGCGACTCGCGGCCGCGAGGCAGCGGGGGGCAGGGACCTCTGGGCGCGCCTGGCGAGCGCTGTGATGCGCCGGCCGGGCACCGTCGCGCTGCTCTCCGGAGGAGTGCTGCTTGCGGCGGGCAGCCCTGTCTTCCAGATGGGCCTCACCCCCGCCTCCGCCGCGCTGCTGCCGCCCGGCACCGAATCGCGCCAGGTCGAGGAACGCATCGAACGCAACTTCGAAACCAACCCCGCGCTGCCGATCGCGGCGGTGGTCGAGGCCAAGCCGACCGAATTCCAGTCCGTCTACGAATACGCGCAGGCGGTCGCGCGCGCCAGCGGCGATCCCAGGCACGCTCACCTGCTCAACCTGAAGGGGTCGACCTGGCTGGTCGCGATCACCCCGCGTGGAGATCCCTTCGGCGCCGCCAACGAAGCGGCTGTCGCGCGCATGCGCGCGGTGCGCTCCGCTCATCCGACGGCGGTGGGCGGGATCACCGCGTGGTTCCACGACGAGCTTGAAAGCGTCGCCGGCAACCTCCCCTACGCGATCCTGATCGTCGCCCTGACGATGTTCCTGATGGTCTTTGCGCTGACCGGCTCGCTGCTGCTGCCGCTCAAGACGCTGCTGATGAACCTGCTCACGCTCTCGGTCGCGACGGGCGCCCTCGTGCTCTGCTTTCAGAGCGGCCTGCTGGCGGCGCCCCTGCACTTCAGGGGCAACGGCGGCCTTGAGCCAGCGAACCTGATCCTCCTCTACACCGTCGCCTTCGCGCTCGCTAGCGACTACGGCGTCTTCCTGCTCGCGCGCATCCGCGAGGCGCATGACTCCGGGCTCTCAAACCGCGAGGCTGTGGCGCTCGGGATGCAGCGCACAGGCCACCTGATCACAGCCGCAGCTGCACTCTTCTGCGTCGCGGTCGCCGCGCTGTGCACCTCCTCGATCCTCTCCATCAAGGAGCTTGGCTTCGGCGCGGCCTTTGCGGTCGCGATCGATGCGACGATCGTCCGCGCGCTGCTCGTGCCCTCGCTGATGGCCCTGCTGGGGGACTGGAACTGGTGGGCGCCGGAGCCGCTGCGGCGCCTCCATGCGCGCCTGGGCCTGCGGGAGTCAGGCGCGGGGCTCCCGCGCGGGGAGGAGGCGCAGGCGCTCTCCGGGCAGCTGCCCTGAGCGAGCCCTCTCTGCCCCGCGCGGGCGCCGGCTGCTCAGGCGACCTCCACCGGCTCGGCCTGGGGGCGCACGGGATAGGCCGGCGCTGCGGCGCTGGGCGCCGCCGCAGCCTGCCCGTGGCCGAAGTGCACCGCCGGCAGCAGCCTGCGCATGAAGCTCGGCAGATACCAAGCGGAGGATCCCAGCAGGCGCAGGGCGACAGGCAGCAGCAGCAGCCGCACGAGCGCCGCGTCCAGCAGCACCGCGACGCCCAGGATGATCCCCATCTCCTTGGGCGGCAGCGGCCCGGAGAGCGCGAAGGTGAAGAAGACCGCCACCATCACCGCCGCAGCGGCAAAGATCACCCGGCCAGAGTGCGCGACGCCGCCGACCATCGCCGCGCGCGCGTCGCCCTCGGTCTCCCAGTGCTCCTTGGCGCTTGAGAGCAGGAAGACGGTGTAGTCCATCGAGATCGCAAAGATCATCGCGAAGAAGAAAACCGGCCCCCAGGCATCGAGGAAGCCCTGGGGCGTGAAGCCAAGCAGCGAGTGCAGCACGCCATCCTGGAAGACCCACTTTGCAACGCCGAAGGCGGCGCCGCTCGCAAGCAGGTTTGTCAGGACGCCGACCGCCGCCAGCGCGGGGGTCTGCAGCGCGATCAAGAGCAGGATGAAGCCGAGCGCGAGCACCACCCCGATCACGAGCGGCGTGCGCGCCGAGAGCGCGCTCTGCAGCGCGTGGTCTTCGGCGACCGCGCCGCCGATCAGCGAGCCGCGCGGCAGGCTCCTGCTCAGCTGATCGATCAGCGCTCCGACCCTCGGTGAGGAGGGGTCGGCCGCGGGTATCGCGCTGTAGAGGACATGGCCGCCCGCCAGCTGCGGCGCGGAGACCGCAGCGATGCCGGGCTGAGCCTTGAGGGTGGCTGCAACGGCGCTTGACTCCGCGCTCGGCGCGACCACCTGCAGCGGCCCGGTCGCTCCCGGGCCGAATGCGGCCTGGACCTGCTCGTAGCCGATGCGCGATCCCGCGCTGCTTGGCACGACCTTGATCGATGGCATCGCGGTGCGCAGCGTCAGGACGCCGCTCGCGAGCACGATCAGCGCCGCCAGCGCGGGCAGCCCGAAGCGCAGCGGCGTCTTCCACAGGCGCTGCCCCCAGGCTGCGAAGCGCACCGAGCGGTGCTCGCCGGAGTGAACCCAGGGCAGGGCGTAGCGATCGACGCGGTCGCCCAGTCGCGCGAGCACCGCCGGCAGCAGCGTCAGCGTCGCGGCGAGCACGAAGATCACCGCCAGCATGATCCCGAGGCTCATCGAGCGGAAGGCCGGGCTTTCGACGAGCATCACCGCGCTCAGCGAGACGAGGACGGTCAGGCCGCTGAAGAGCACCGCCTTGCCGGCGGTGTCCATCGTGATCCCCGCGGCCTCGCTTGGCGAGAGGTGGGAGCCGAAGCGGGCGCCGCGGAAGCGGTTGACGATGAACAGCGCGTAGTCGATCCCCAGCGCCAGCGCGAACATCAGCGCGAAGTTCATCGCCCAGATCGAGATCGGCGCGATCAGCGTGCCGAGGTAGAGGGAGCCTGCGGCGGCAAGGAGGCCGAGCAAGGTCAGCATCAGCGGCAGGCCGGCCGCAACCAGCGACCCGAAGGCAAGCAGCAGGATCGCGAGCGTGACCGGCCAGGAGAAGACCTCAGAGCGCAGCATCGCGGAGCGGTTGGCTTCGTTGAAGTCAGACCACATCCCCGCGGCGCCGGTCAGGTGCACTTCGACGCCCGCGCGCGCATCTGCGCTCAGCCTGCTCTTGAGTGTGCCGGCCGCCGCAACCATCGCGTTCGGGTTGCTGCCCGCCCCGGCGGTCACGATCGCAGTGTGGCCATCCGCAGATATCGTCCGGCCCGCGAGGGGCGCATAGACTCCGCGCACATCCTTGCTCGCCGCAAGCGTGTGCTCGACGCTCGCAAGCACGCGCGCGAACGCAGGCGAGGAGGCGTTCAGGCTGCGCGAGTGCACGACCACCTCGAGCGCGTAGCTGGAGCTGCCGCCGAAGTCGCGGTTGACGATCTGCCGCGCCTGCGAGGAGGCCGATCCGCTGGCTTCCCAGCCGGCTCCGGAGAGGGCTCTCTCCACGCGCGGGGCAAAGAAGCCGAGGCCGATCGCGATCAGCACCCAGACCGCCGCCACCGCACGGAAGTGGCTGGCGGTGAACAGGCCCAGGCGCCCGATCGGGCCCAGCTGCTGCGTGAGAGGCTTGCCTTCCATTGGAGTGCTCCTTTCTAGGTCACAACTCAATCGTGGTGCAGTTGGGGCACTTTAGCATGCCTCGGCAAGAAACCACTCTACGGCGGTGGGGTTGTCAAGTTGCAGCTGGCATCTAGAATGGGCCCATGGCGACGACCGAGCCGATCCCCCATCCGATACCTGAGCCCCTGCTGGAGCTGATCGCCAAGCGCTTCCGCGTGCTTGCCGAGCCGATGCGGATCCGCCTGCTCGATCGGCTGCGCGAGGGCGAGGCGACGGTAGGCGAGCTGCAGGAGGCGCTCTCGGCCTCGCAGCAGAACGTCTCCAAGCACCTCGGGATCCTGCTGGAGGCGGGCATGGTCAGCCGCAGCAAGCGCGGCAACCATGCCTACTACGCGATCGCCGACGCCAGCGTCTTTGCGCTCTGCGAGCAGGTCTGCGGTGGGGTGCGCAAGCAGCTCTCAGAGCTTGAAGCTCTGCTCGGCGGGCACGCGCTTTAGAGCGCGCCACCAGCCGCCGCTGAGCTATCCCTTTGGCGCCCGACCACCTGCGGGCGCCGCGCCTTCAACGGAGCCGGAGACTTACGTCTCCGGTGACGCTGGCGGCGTGGATCAGGGGCGGATGGGGCGGCGTGCTTCAACGGAGCCGGAGACTTACGTCTCCGGTGACGGCCGACGAACTGCTGCGCCCACAGAGTATGGAGGCGCTTCAACGGAGCCGGAGACTTACGTCTCCGGTGACCCGCTGCGGCTCGTAGGTCGCCAATTCACAGACGGGCTTCAACGGAGCCGGAGACTTACGTCTCCGGTGACGATCTGCGCAGCTCGCCTGCTCCCTCGGAGGTTCGGCTTCAACGGAGCCGGAGACTTACGTCTCCGGTGACGGACCGTCCTGCGGGCGCGCCGCCAGCGGATCTTCCGGCTTCAACGGAGCCGGAGACTTACGTCTCCGGTGACAGGCTTGGCGGCACGATTGGAACGTCATCGCTCAGGCGCTTCAACGGAGCCGGAGACTTACGTCTCCGGTGACTTAGACCGAAGGGAGCAGTTGTGAGTAGTGAGACGGCTTCAACGGAGCCGGAGACTTACGTCTCCGGTGACTGCTATACTGGGAACCCAGTCTCTCCTCCCTTCGCAGCTTCAACGGAGCCGGAGACTTACGTCTCCGGTGACTAGTGCGGGAAGTCAATGAGCTTGCGCGCCGAAACGCTTCAACGGAGCCGGAGACTTACGTCTCCGGTGACGTTTCCGGGCTGGCGGTAGCCGAGATGGTGTCGCCGTGCTTCAACGGAGCCGGAGACTTACGTCTCCGGTGACCAGGAGTTCACCGGCTGGCGGTGGGCTTTAGTCAAGCTTCAACGGAGCCGGAGACTTACGTCTCCGGTGACGAGCACGTCCCGGTCAAGCTGCACATCGACGAAATGGCTTCAACGGAGCCGGAGACTTACGTCTCCGGTGACCGGGGATCACAGGTGAATGATGGACGAGACGCCTGAGCTTCAACGGAGCCGGAGACTTACGTCTCCGGTGACCAGCTGCGGGGGTGCTGGCGAGGGCGCTTGCTGTGATGCTTCAACGGAGCCGGAGACTTACGTCTCCGGTGACACCGCAAAGCAGGTTCAGGTCATCGCGGAGGTAGCGCTTCAACGGAGCCGGAGACTTACGTCTCCGGTGACAAGGATGAAGCGGAAGTGTGCGATCGCGCAACCGTGCTTCAACGGAGCCGGAGACTTACGTCTCCGGTGACGGGTGCCCCGTACTTTCAACATGCTCGTGCGCATCGAGGCTTCAACGGAGCCGGAGACTTACGTCTCCGGTGACATCGGGTCCTAATCGTCAGCTCCACTGGTTCCGGGCTTCAACGGAGCCGGAGACTTACGTCTCCGGTGACGAGGTCGATTAGCCGCATCGAGCGCGACAGGCTCGCGCTTCAACGGAGCCGGAGACTTACGTCTCCGGTGACACCAGGCGTGGATCCTGCAGCTTTCACGTGTGGACGCTTCAACGGAGCCGGAGACTTACGTCTCCGGTGACAGGGGACCGGCGGAAAGACGGGCGAGCCATTCCTCGCTTCAACGGAGCCGGAGACTTACGTCTCCGGTGACCGGCGCCGGCGCGTGCCGCTGAACGTCGCCCACCTGGCTTCAACGGAGCCGGAGACTTACGTCTCCGGTGACCTTGGTCCGCCATGCCGGCGCCGCTCATTGACATGCTTCAACGGAGCCGGAGACTTACGTCTCCGGTGACTACGACGGCAACCGCGAGATCGTCCACATCTGGACCGCTTCAACGGAGCCGGAGACTTACGTCTCCGGTGACCGGCTCCGAACGGGTCCGTCAGCAGCCACCAGACGCTTCAACGGAGCCGGAGACTTACGTCTCCGGTGACCTCTCGCAAGAGAACAAGGACGCCTGGCGGCAGGTGGCTTCAACGGAGCCGGAGACTTACGTCTCCGGTGACCCCGAAGGCGAACGGGCACATATAGCGTGCGATTGGCGGCTTCAACGGAGCCGGAGACTTACGTCTCCGGTGACTCTGCGGGCGCACCGCTAAGCTGCGCAGCGTCGAGCGCTTCAACGGAGCCGGAGACTTACGTCTCCGGTGACAGCTTGCCTAAAACGGCTCGATTTTCCAGGGGTTTCACAGCGCAATGCGAGGGCTCCCGCCCCTGTGCCACTCTGTACGCCGCATCTCATCGCTCTATCTTAGCCGATCTTCCCGCCAGCAAAGACTTTGCGGGGCTTCGAGGGGTCAGCGGCCTCTCGACCGCACCTCAGCACTCGCACGCTCACCAGATCGCGGCGTCGCCGCTCGGCAGATCGCGCCTGACGCCGAGCAACTCAATGCAGCTCACGCCGCGCGTGGTCGCCGCTCCCAGATCGAAGATGCTGACGCTGTCCTCGGTCGCCTTGATCTCTTCAAGCAGCCTCTGTTTTAGGCCGACGAGCTCGACATCAGTGAGGTCGCACACGAATACCGAGTATTGCAGCGCCTCGCCGAAGTCGCTCGCCACGCGATGCACTCGCCGTAGGCGCCGCGGATGGCGAATGTCGTAGGCAAGCAGATAGCGCCTCCTGTCGGCCATCGTCTGTCTATCGCGTTGTCAAGGGGCGATAGGCGGGGACATCGCCAGTCAGGGCCGCGGCAAGGAGCCTCGCCTGGATCTCGAGTGCCCGCCGATAGCTTGTCTTATAGCGGAATATTGGGTGCACAAGCTCGCTTGCGATCCGACGCTCATAGCTTGCGATCGCCTTGCGCCGGCCTTTCTCGGTCAGCGACACGGCGCCCGCTCGCCCGATGAAGTCCGCTCTGGTGATCTCTCCATTGTTGATCGCCATCATCACGGTCGAGTCAGCGAGCAGCGGCCGAAACTCCTCGGCTAGATCCAGTGCCAGCGCCGGCCGTCCAAAGCCAGGACGATGGAAGACGCCGATATAGGGGTCGAGCCCTGCTGCGGTTGCGGCCGCAGTGACGTCCTTAACCAATAGAGCGTAGAAGAACGACAGCAGCGCGTTGACGGGGTCACGCGGCGGCCTGCGATTGCGCTCTTCAAAGACGAACTCTCCGACTGGGCGCTTCAGCAGGCTTCCGAATTCCGAGAAGTACAGCCGCGCCGCCGTGCCCTCGATTCCGAGTAGCGAGGCCAGCGAGCGCTCTGCCTCGGCTGCCTTGGCCAGCTTTGTCAGCTGGCTGAGCACCTTCTGCGCTTGCTTGCCGCGATGCCGCCGAAGCAGCGTCCGGCAGTTGCGGATCTTGCCCGAGACGAATGCACTGGCCAGGTGCGGGCTGCCGAGCGCAGCCGCTCTGTGTTGACGCATGCGGACGCTTACATTGCGCGATGGCATACCGATAGCCGCTCCCTTGAACCAGCCCCCTGCGGTGAGCCAGAGGACGGGAATTCCCACCTCGAAGCAGGCTCGAAGCAGCGCGCTGCTTACGTCCACGTTGCCGAATACCGCGATATGCGACACGTCGATCAGCCGTCTTGAGGCAACCTCCTTCCCGGCCTCCATGAGTGCCAGCCTTCCGCCCCGCTTGCTCAAGCGGCTTCCTGGCGTAGTTGCGTAGAGGGGCGACGACGCCGGGTCACCTGCCACAAGTCGCCGGCTTGCCGTTTTGCCTGCGCAGCGAGTCAGTGCGTTGACCTCGTCCGGCAGGCAGATGCCCACCAACGAGCAGCTCGGGCACTTGGGGCTGTCGATGAGCGGCGGTGGCGGTTGATCGCCTTCGGCATCAGCGCGCAGACTCTTGACAGCATCCAATGTTGCGGCTACAAGCTCCTCGGTTATCTCCACTCGATAGCGGCTCCTCGTCTGCGCGAAGTACGCTTCAGCATGGGGTACCTCATATCCGCAGTCGCGCAGTATCAGCACCTGTGCACAGAGCTGCACGAGCTCGGGCTGCCATAGCGGCGCCTCCGGCGACCGCGGTAGCCCCCGCTTGTACTCGACCGGGACGACGACGCCGTCCTTGCTGCGCAGCACGTCGATTTTGGCGATCAGCCCAAGTCGAGCGGAGGACACGGTGATCGCGGTGGCTTGTAGCGCCTCGCGCGGCGCGCCTTCCGCTCCTGGGTCTGCGGGCTCATCAGGCGGAGGCGGCGGCATTGCGCGCTCCCGATCGACGTTGCGATGCACGAAGCTTCCCTCCGCCGTGAAGCGATTGTCCACAAACTCGCTGTCTACCCACTCCAGGTAGGCAAGCCGGCGGCAGTAGACGTGCTCGTTGAGGATCCTCGCGGGAATCAGTTCGGGCAGAGTCATCTCCCTCTCCTGCAGGACCCGCAGCGCCCCTGACTACTCCTCCAGAGGTCGCAGCACGCCAAGCCCGTAATGGCTGAGCGCGCCAAGCGCGATTGGTCCGTAAACCGCCTCCTCAAACTCGACGCGGACGCCGCACACGCGCACCCGCTGCAGGCGTGACTGGCCGACTTTCTGGCTTCGAAAGCGGTGCCAGGAGCCCTTGACCAGCTCGATCGAGCGCGGCAACGGCAGACCACGTCGTGCAAGCTCGCTGCAGACCTGGTCGGACGGCGAGTCGATCAGCTCGCCGCGACGCATCTTCGGGTGGCGTATGAGGCCAAAAGGCGTGAGCGACTGCCAGGTGCGCGCGGGGCCAAGCACGGTGCTCAGGCGAAGATCGCCGGTGCTGCCGAGCCCGACAAGCGCAACGACCAACGGCTCGGGCGCCTCGAACATCGCAATGCGTCGCAGGCCCGCAAGAGCGGCGACCTCCAGAGCGCCGAAGCCCTCGGGCGCAAACACGACCAGGTGGTCGATGCGCGGGCCGTGATCATCGGGCAGTGAGAGGTAGTGAGCGTGAAGATGCTGATCGGCGCGCGGCAGGTCGCCCTGCCTGCCGCTGAACGTAGTGGAGGCACGGCCGTCATTGATCGCGCCGTAGCGTGCCTGCAGCGCGCTACGCAACGCCGAACCGACGGCCACTGCCTCGGTCAGCGCCGGTCGGCTCGAGCCTCGAAGACGGTAGAGCGCGATCGTGGGCCGCTCCGACGGCACGACTTCTCGAAGTGGAGGGCGGCCAACTGGTGGGCGCCGCACGGCATACCGCACGAGCTCTGCGCCGTCAGGAACGAGCCGTTTGCCCTTGCGCAACTCCGTCACCGAGACCGCGAGGCTCTCCAAGTTGGCATTGCGCCGGGGGCAGAGCAGATCCCTCAGGTCCCAGTCGCCATCGGCGCGATCCAGCTGCGTTGCCGGAGCGGCCGATACTTCCTCCGGCCCCGGTCCGGCGATAAACTCCGCTCGGCACAGCGACTCCGAGCGACCAAGATATGCAAGCGCTTCCGCCGCCGCGGCAATCGCCGCGGCGGCTTCGTCATCCAGCTCTTCGTTCCACCAGACGCTAAGTGGCGCGGCCGGGTCGACGGCAAGGAAGGCGTCGATCACCTTCGGCTTCTTGCCCTGAAGCGCCTCAGCCGCGTTTGCCGGCGGCATGTAGTGGCGCGTGTGGCCGGCTAGGACTCGCGGCAGCACGTATAGCGGCGGCGGAGCGCTCACGAGCGCCCGAAGGGCGCGCATCGTCGCGCCTTCGCTCGCTTGAAGCTTTACGTTTGTCCGCGTCGCTGCGTAGAGCGCTCGCAGCACTCGCCACGGGCTCGGCGGCCACTCAACGATGGCGTCGTTGACGTTTGACCCCCAGGGCGTGGCGTGATAACGGCCGAGCTCAAAGCGGATCGAGAATCCGACCATCTTCTACTTGAATATCGCCTTGTGCGGAATCCCCTCGTCAACGCGCAGATCGGTCCTCGCGATCTGCTCGGCGAGCGCCTCAGCACTTGGAAGATCGAAGCCCTCCGGCTGGCGCACCTGGAGCGATCGAACCTCCAGATCGCAGGCCGTCCGTAAGCGCAGTGGGCGATCGAGCAGCGATCTGATCTCCCAGAGCCCGATCGCCTCAAGCAGCGCTGTCTCCGCCGGGGGAAGGCCGTAGCCGCGGATCTGCTCGACATCCATCGTGACGATGAGCTGGATCTCCCTTGCGGTATATTCGGTGCGTCCAAACGGAACGAAGCCGAAGCCTTCCTTTGCGCCGCGGCCCTCGCCGACCGTCGGGTTCACATCGTCCCGCTTGACCCCGCCGTAGACGACGGGCCTCACATCATGCGCCTCTATCACCGCCGTGAGCGCACGACGAATCTTGGGGTTTCCATAATCCTTCCACTGGGGATCGGAGAAGAACACACCGTGAAGCAGGCACAGCGGATCGAGGCGAAAGATCGCCTCATAGATCGAGCGCCAGTCCAACGGCTTGCCCTTCTCGACGCCGAGACGCTCGATCATCCACTCGCCCGCTTTCTTTCCCTCGACGGTGGCCGTCTTGATATATGCGCCAGCCAGGCGGTGCGGCTCCAGACGAGAGCTGGTCAGAAAGCGACCATCCGTGTCGCGAACCTCAACGTAGGGCAAGCCTGAGAGCACCTCGACCGGGCGATCCTCGTTCATATCCCAGCCGATGCCCTCAAGATGGTTTGCCATGGATTGCACAGACTCGACCAGCAAGGACTGCTGAGCCGCCGTATCTCCCAGTGGACGCTCAAACTCCGCGGCACCCAGGTCCGGAAAGCCGGTGGGCTGGAACGCGGACCCTGTCACGGGCTCCAGCTCTGCCATCACAATGAGCCGTGGTTTGCCATTCAGTTCCTCGGTCATGCTGCATCCTTTCTGATCTTGTCGTTTACAACTGGCTCTGGACTTGGCGGAAGACTCAAAAGAAGCTGCCGTGCAATCGACTCCACATCGGAAGAGCGGACGGGAATGAGCAGTGCGGCACAGAGCCGCCTGCCCTCGGTGGGGCTGAGCGCAAGGGTCGCGAAGTCGCGCGCCGTCGCAATCGGTGCAAGCCCGGCCATGGTCAGGCGCAAGATGCACTCGGCGATGACCGAATGGACAGCGCCCGCCGCAAGCCGAGCCGCCCAGTCTGGACGCGGGCCGAGCATCTCGCGCGACTCCCTTGGCAGGAATTTGAGTTGATTTCCCATCCAGACGAGCGCCAGGATGTCGTAGGCCGGCAGCGCGGCTGAGCCCGCCACTTTTGCCGTCGGAGCCGGCACGGCCCCCCGGTAGTCGAGCAGCGCCAAACCGCGCAGCAGGCGAATGACCCGTCGCTCGTCAAGCGCGCCCGCCGCCATTGCGCGCGCAACCGAGATGTGGCAGGCCAGTCGATGCGCGCTGTGTGCCGCTGTTTGCCTTCCGGGTGCAGTGCCCTCCCCGGCAAAGGGCGCGCTGGCGTCGCCTTCCTCCCGCTTGATCGCTGCCGCCAGGCAGCGCAGCCGCCGAGCGTGGATGGCGGCAAGCAGCCCGGTCGGGCTTCCCGCCGAGACGAGGTGGCGTCGCTCGGCGTCAAACGCCGTTCCGCCCCCAGGTTGGGAAGCCGTGCCGTGTAGGTAGTCGCGAACAGCCGGGGCGCCACGGCGCGGCGCAGGTAATGCGGCGATCGCGCAGGCGGCTGCGAACTCCGGTGAGCGATCGTCGGCGGCAGCAATCCATGCGCCCGCGGCGGCGGCGCCAAGCGGGCGCGCTCCTGCGGCCCCGATCACCGAGGATGAGCGTGCATGCGCATGTTCCGCCTCGCCCATCGCTTCAAGCAGCGCACAGGCATCGTCCGAGCCGCCGCGCGAGGCAAGTGTGAAGCTGGCTCGCTCGAGACGGCGCGCAGCGATGCGCGCGGCCCTGCCGTGATCATCGCTCGTGCGTCGCAGGGCGTCTCGTAGCCATCGGTCTATCGTTTGGATCGCCTCTGCCGCCGCCGGACGCTCTGACACGCTCACCGTCCCGATTGGAACGGCCAGTCCCGATTCCCCGGCGCGCTCGAGCAGCGCGATGCGCTGAAAGCCGGTGATGCCGCTTGCCACGCCAAGCGATCCGGCCGCGATCGCATAGTCCAATCCGCTGCTGGCCTGCCGGCGCCGTGGACCGCGACCGACCATGGCTCTGGACTCCCGAATGAGCGTCTCCAGCTCCGCCCGCGAGGCCCAGCCCGACCAGAGCGGAAGCCAAAGCTCGTCGCGACCGCTCTCGCCATCGACGGCCGAGCCGTAGCCGGCAGCTGTGGGCCTGACGGTAAAGGGTGCCGCAAGAGCTCCGCCAGCAGCGGCTCCGAGCCTTCGCGCCGCTCCCGCCACGAGCATTAGCGACCCCTCCACCGCAAGAATCAGATCCCATGGGTTTCCCAGACTGTCAGCCATCCCGTAAGGAGAGTTGTTTGGCGAAGCGTCGCGGCTGAGATGTCCGAGACTGCGTTTCCGCTGCAGATCAACCGCTCCGCCGAAGAGCGCGGCCGAGAGCTGTGCACGTGAGCGCTCAGGCGAACTTGAGATCAGGCAGTCAACGACGCACTGTGCGTAGTTGTTTGCAAAGTCGAACCGCCCGTCATTGCCACCGGTGCCGAGAATCGGCGGGTATGCGACCCGGTCGCCGATGATCACAGTCGCCGCGTCGAGCCAGGCAAGCGCATCGTCAGGAAGCCGTCGACGCAGCTCACGGATGAGGCGCGGCTTCTCCGACTTTTCCGGCTTGTCTTTGAGGCCCAGATCCTCGAGCGCATGGCGCGCGCAGCTGATGGCTGATCGAAACGCGGCAAAGCGAGCCTCGGTCGAGTGCTCCAGCTTGAGCAGCTCTTCATCTCGATCCTTGGGATGAAATCCGCTGCCGCCGTTCCAGGGCGAGACCACTGGAGCCGGCGCGTAGTCCTCGATCAGAAACGACTCGAGTCGATCAGCATCTGCGTCGACGCGCAGCTCAAACGCTCCCTCGTGCCACCTGCCGCGCGCGTCCTCGTCGATCTGCAGCGATGCGATCCGGTGCACGCCGAGCGCCTTGAGGTAGCCAAGAAGCGTGACCGCATCGCAGCCAGAGAGAAGCAGCTCAGGCATCGCTGGCCCGCCAGTCGGCAACTCGTAGGAGAGCCTCGAGAAAGCCCAGTCTAAAGGGACCGATACCGGGATCATCGCGCAGATGCACGGCGGCCTCGCTCCAGGAGTCAGCCGCCCCGAGTTCCATCGCAGCGAGGCTCAGCGTAAGCTCTGGCGTGCAGCCCAGCGGAGTCTCAACCGCCGGCAGCGTGTCTCCCTCGACGATGCCCAGCGCGAAGCGTGCGCGGGCGGGTGCATCGCGCGGCCGGCGCTCGTCGGCGGCCGGTCGAATTGAGAGCCGGACCTTGCCGTGATGGGCGGCGACGAGATAGGCCACCAGATCGCGCACTTCCAACCCGACGAGGCCATCCAGCTGCCTTACTGCCAGCGCGCTCGCCAGCTCGTGCCGGAAGTAGGGCCTGCTGTGTCGACCGCCGCGCTTATCGCTCTTGGCCCAGAGTGTGCCATCGTCGCCCTCTGCGTCGACGCCCATCGCGGCGCGCAGCGTTGCCTGAAAGACCGGATGCGCCTTGCCGACGTCATGGAGCGCGCCTGCAATCCTGAGCGTCTCCCGCCACTCGCCAAGGTCGAGCTGCTCGGAGATCAGCTCCGCCTCCGCGGCGGTCAGTTTGAGATGCTCAGCGAGCGTCGCGCGCTGCTGCGTCCAGCTGATCGGGTCCTCCCCTGTTCCCTCCGGCGCCTGTGAGCGGTCGAGCTTGAGCGCCTCGACCCGCTTCTTGATCTTGCCGTCCCACCCATACGTCGGGTCGTAGCCCCCCTCGGCGCAGTCAAGCATCACGGTGGCGCCAGGCGGAATCTCGTACGCGCCTCGACTGACCCAACAGCCCTCGACATGATCGATCGTCCAGCAGGCGCGCTTGCCCAGGCTTGCGAGAGGCACCTGCACGAGCTCCTCGCGCTGGGGCATCGGCAGCTCGGCAATCTTCTCCTTCGCCTCTGGAAGCTCGCGAAAGAGCACGGACACGTTCCGCTCCTCGTCATCGCGTATGTAAGGCGCGATGTCGATGTCCATCCCTGAGAGATCAGGGCTTGTATCAAAGAGATCCAGTAGGTCCCGCCTTCTCAGCACGCTCGGGTCATCGTCGGACTCCTCGATACTCTCGGCCATAAGCGCCCCCGGGCTGAGCGAGCTGCCGAGGAGCGACGTCAGCCTTTCCCGTGCCCGTTCCACATCGGCCGGCAGATAAGGCGCTGCGGCAGCGGCTTCGTTTTTAGAGCCCACAACCGGCCCTCGGTCAAGCCACAGCACCGAAGCATCAGCGTGCTCGCCCTCGCGGTTGCATCTGCCGACGCGCTGGACGATCGAAGAAAAAGGCGCACTCTCGGTGAGCAATGTCTTGGAGCTGAGGTCCACGCCCGCCTCGACGACCTGCGTGGCGATCACGATTGCCCCCTCCGGCCCCGGCTCGGCCAGTGCCTCCTCGGCCTGTCTGCGCCGATCGGGCGGTCGATACCGCGAGTGCAGAAGCGTCGCGCGACAAGAGCCGTCCCTCTCGATCGACCGGTAAGCCGCCTGCGCCGCCGCAACTGTGTTCAAGATCACAACTGTCCGGGTGCCCGCGATGTGCCGTTCGAGCGCAAGTCGGGCGGCGGCCTCACCCAGTTCCGTCACATCCTTGCAGTGCGAGAGATCCTCTCGCTCGAGCGTCTTGGCGGCCTCCAATCGTTGCTTGAGCGGTCCGTGGCAATCCTTCTCCGACAGCGAGAGCACCTCGCCCAGCTGCGGCCTGTCAAAAGTGAGCAGCGCACCACGATTGATCGTCGCCGAGGCCCAGAGCGTCTCGCACGGCAGCGCGGTGCCAAGCTTCGCACGCAGGCCGTCGAGCTGTGCCGATGTGGCGCGCGCCGCTCCCATCAGCTGAACCTCGTCGAACACCCACCGGCAGTCGTTGTTGAGCAGCCCGAACGCCACCGGCCACCAGAAGCGACCTGCGGCGTAACCGCGATTGAGCGCGCGTGAAAGGAGCATGTCGATCGTCCCGATCAGAATTTGGTCGCGCTCCGGCCAGCGCTGCCAGTCGCGCAGCTCAGCAGGGTCCGACCCGCCCATCAACGTGCGAATCGATAGCTCCTCCTCATCCAGTTCGAGGTTCTGGTGCACCTCGCGCGCCACTTTCTCCGTCTGCTCGACCAGCGCGCGCATCGGTAGCGCGTAGAGAAGGCGCCTTGGACCCGAGTTGCGCACACGCCGCCCATATAGCCAAGAGACGATCAGGGCCTGAGTCTTGCCCGCGCCCGTCGGAACATCAAGCAGCGCCGGTAGCTCACTGGCTTCTCCGAGCGCGCGCTGGTAGTCGTAGGGCTCGTGGCCGGTCGCTTTGCGAAAGAAGGCGTCGTAGTCCGCGGTTGCGGGGCTCACGGCTGTCGTCGATCTTCGATCTGCGGTCGCGCTGAGGCTGAGGCCTGGAAGAGTGCTGCGTGCGCTTCGGGCTGAGCAGATGCCCCCGCGCCGCGTTGCGCGCTGTTGCCCGTCGGAAATCTCGGCGACGGAGCGTACGGTGAGCGCTCCTTCATTCTCTGACCCTTAGCGCCTGGTTTGCAACCCGCCTAGTCTTCCCGGTTGATCGGCTTGCAGCCGAGAGCGACCATGCTAGCTGATCCTTGCAAGCGATGCGATCTTCGTCACATGCATCCCCTGCCTCCACACTGCCCCTCGCTTCCCGCAAGTGGAGGTCTTAGCTGCGGTGGCACCGAGCGCTACAAGGGTGCGAGCGCCGGAGTGGACGAGCTCCGCACCAAGCCCGCGCGGCATCGCGCGCAGAACCCCTCCCGACCGCCTAGCGCGTGGGTGTCGGCCCGCCCGCGACCGTCGCGCCCTCGGCGGCGGTGAGGCCCCCTCGACCCTCAGGCGGCTTGCGCGCGCAGGCGATCCCGCCCTCGTGCTCGAGCGCCTGCACGCTGACATCCTCAAAGCCCGCCTCCACGAGCGCACGCTCCCACCACTGCGCCGGCGCAGGGTGCTCGGAGCGCCCGACCATGACGCGCGCCCCATTGCGCGCCAGGCGCCAGAGCCCGGCGGGGCCACGCCTGATCATACGCAGCGCCAGGCGAGCAAGCACCCGGCGGTCGCGCCGGGAGGCCGCTGAGAAGCTGAACATCATGTCGCCGAAGACAAAGCGCCCGCCCGGTACCAGCACCCGCGCCACCTCAGCCAGGGCGCTGCGCTTGGCAGGATCGGGAAGGTGATGGAAGCAGTAGTTGGAGAGCACCACCTCGAAGCTCTGATCGGCGACCGGCAGCTGCGCGGCATCGCCCGTGCGGACCTCCACATTCGACCTGCCGCCGGCACGAGCGCGGGCTGCCAGGCGCTCGCACATCGCGGTGGAGACGTCGATCGCGACCACGCTGCGCGCGCGCTCCGCGGCGCCCAGCGCAAGCAGCCCCGTGCCCGCGCCGATGTCAAGAACCCTGTCGCTGGGCGCAAGCTCGGCCAGCTCCAGAATGCGCTCGCGCAGCGCCGCGAACGCAGGCGTGCGGGCGAGCGCTTCCATATGGTCGACATGCGCATCCCAGTCCTTGGCGCGCGCACGCGCCAGTCCGCGGGCGCCAGGCCCCTGCTGCAACTGCCGGTTGACTGAATCCTTGAGTGAGATACTGCGATCCTCGCAAATGGCGCGCCCCGCCGCCTTAAACAGAGCGTGAGACTTCATTTAGAGCAACCCCACCGTGAGCCGGCCCGCCTCCAGGCAACCAGCGCGTGATCGGCCGCGTCAGGCGCAGGCCTCTGCGCGCTCGATCCACCGACAGCGCCTCAGGCGTCGCCGGCGCGCGCTGGCGGCGGCCATGCTCGTCGCCGTGGCCGCGCTCGCTTACGTCGCGCTCGCGCTGCTCCCGGTCGCTCACCATGCAAGCGCCGATCGCAGCGGGGCGCGGTCTGCGGGCGGGCCGCTCGGCGGGATCCAGCTGCCCAAGCCCGCAAGGCGACCCTCGCGCTATGCCGTCGGCATGCTCGTCAGACGCTATGTCGAGCCAGGGCGCACGGTGACCTATGCCAACGGCCAGAGCGAACCGCGCAGCCTGCTCACCTACATCCGCTATCCCGCGCTTGGCCCCGCAAGCGCCACTGACGTCAGCGGCGCAGTTCCCGCCGACGTCGACGGCCCCTTCCCGCTGGTCATCTTTGGGCCCGGGTTCGAGCAGAGCGTCAACTTCTACGGCCGCCTGCTCGACGCCTGGGCGCACGAAGGCTTCATCGTCGCCGCTCCCGAATTCCCGCTTGAGCGACCGAGCGCCCCGGGCGGCCCGGAGCGCTCGGACCTGATCAACGAGCCCTTCGACATGCGCTTCCTGATCTCGCGCCTGCTCGGCGAAGCCGGTGCCTCAAGCGGCCCACTGTCAGACCTCATCAACTCCTCGCAGATCGCGGTCGCCGGACAGTCCGACGGCGGCGATGTGGCGCTTGCGCTCGGCTACGACCACAACGACCGCGAACCGCTCGTCAAGGCGGTCGTGGTGCTCGCCGGCGCCGAGATCGAAGGCCTCACGGGCTATGAATTCCCGCCCGGCTCGCCACCCCTCTTCAGCGCTCAGGGGACGGCCGACAAGCTCAACCTGCCTAGCGAAACCGAAGCGTACTTCGGCGCCGCCAGCAGCCCCAAGTACCTGCTGACGCTGATCGGGGCAGAACACCTGCCGCCCTACTCAAGCCAGGAACCGCAGCTCTCGATCGTCGCGCGCACAAGCGCCGACTTCCTCCACGCCTACCTGGAAGGCAAGAGCGCGGACCTGCACAGGATGGAAGAAGTGGCCGAGCACCCCGGCATCTCCTCGCTTACCGCAGACCCGTGAGCATCCGCGAGCAGCACTCGGCGCTCGCGCAATCCCGCACGCGCCACTCGCGGCGGCACGTCGTCAGGCGCCGACGCGCGGGCGCGCTGGCAGCGCTCTGCGCGCTGGCAGCGGCGCTCTACATCGTCGTCGGAGAGGGCGCGCGCCGGGCGCCGAGGCGCCATCGCAGCGCACCCGCCCACACGCTGCCGCGCGCCGCGCCCGCAGCGGCGCACAGGAGCACCCAGCGCATGACCGACGTGCAGACGCTCAGCGCGCAGGAAGGACGGCTGCCTCAGACCAACGTCCTTCCCGGTGCCCACAGCGCAAGGCTGCAGGCGCTGGCCGCTGCGCTCTGGGAAGCCATCCGCAGCGGCGACGCCGCGCGCGCGCGCAGCGCCTTCTTTCCTCTCGCCGCCTACCAGCAGCTGAAATCGATCGAAGACCCGACAGCCGACTGGCGCGACCGGCTGCTGCGGGAGTATGAGCTTGACATCGCAGCGGCGCATGAGCTGCTCGGCAGCGGCGCGACCGGCGCAGCGCTCCTTGAAGTGCGGGTGCCGATCCGCTACGCGCACTGGGTGAAGCCGGACGTCTGCTACAACAGCATCGGCTACTACGAGGTTCCCAACAGCCGCCTTGTCTACCGCGAGCGAGGTGAAGTGCGCTCGATCGGGATCGCCTCGATGATCTCCTGGCGCGGCGTCTGGTACGTCGTCCACCTGGGGGCGGTCCTGCAGGGCGAAGAAGGCGTCGTCGATCAGCCGGCCGCCGGAGCAGGCGTCTCGGAATACTCCGCAACCTGTTGAGCGCCGGCGCCGGCGTGCTGAGCCGCCCGTGCTGATGCGGCGGCGGCGACCGGCACGGCGCTCTCGCCCTCGCGCATGCTGTAGACGCAGTTGCCGCCCGCGCGCTTGGCGGCATAGAGGGCGGCGTCGGCGAGGCCGAACAGCCGCTCATAGCTGAAGCGGTCGCCGTCGGCCACCGCGACGCCGAAGGAGACCGTCACCGCGACGCCCGCCAGCGGCGCCTGGGCGATCATCGCGCGCAGGCGCTCCGCAACAGCCTCGGCGTGCTCGTCCTCAAGGCGTTCGAGCAGGATCACGAACTCCTCGCCACCGATCCGGTAGGCGGACTCGAACGCCCGCAGGTTCTTGCGCACCCGGTAGCCGAGCTCGCGCAGGACCGCGTCGCCCACAGCATGCCCGTGGCTGTCATTGATCGCCTTGAAGCGATCCACGTCAAGGACCACCACCGCCGCGCCGCCGCTCGCCGAGCGGTGCTCGAGCTCCGCCGCACGCGCCAGCAGCGCGGAGCGGTTGAAGAGGCCGGTCAGCTGGTCGACGATGCCAAGCCCCCGGTAGGCGATCGTCGCACGCCCCACCGCGACACCGATCATCCCGATCGTCACCACGATCGCCAAGTAGAAGACCACGATCCCCGGTGCGTGAAGCAGCATCTGGCGCAGATCGACCGCCGCGACGATCGCCATGATCAGCGTCGTGAAGGACACGCCGACAACGACGCCCCGTGGCGGAAAGACGGCGGAGGAGCCGATCAGCAGCAGAAAGACAAGCGATGCGGCTACAAGCATCTGTCGGTCTGCGATCAGCGCGGAGCAGAGGAAGGCGGCCTGAAGGCCCATCCAAGCCGCCCCCAGCGCAAGCTCCGGCTGGCGCATCCGCTCCAGCCTGTGCTCGACCGCGATGTAGACGATCGCCATCAGGCCGGGCAGGATCAGGATCTGCCAGCCGTAGATCGGCGCTGAGAGCCCGCCCAGCAGAAAGCCGATCGCGAACACCGGCTTTGCCTTTTCGCGCAGGTGGCGGTTGAGCTCCAGCAGCTGGCGGCGCTGCACCTCATCCTGAACCAGCCAGTTGCCCGTGGCGGCGTGCTCGGCCGCGGTGAAGCGCTCCCAGCCGCTCTCGGCGTCCTCGCCCTGCTGCTGCGCCTGCGCATCTGCGCCATCCGAGCGCCGACGCTCGAACTGGCGGGCGAGCGCTCGCATAGTCTCCGCAGCGCGACCGCGCTCGGGCACCTGCGCCCCGCTCGCCCTCGCGCCCGCGGGCTCCTGCGGTGCCCCGGCAGCATGCGCATCGGTCGCAGCGAGCGGCCACAGCCGAACACGGTCGCCGCCGGTGCGCTTGGCCTCGTAGAGGGCGCGATCGGCCTGGCCGAAGAGGCGGCTGAAGCGGAAGGGCTCCTCCGCGCTGCTTGCGGCCACCCCGAAGGAGACGCCGATGTGAAGCCCCTCGATCGCGCGGGCGCCGATGCGCTTGCGCAGGCGCTCGGCCAGCTCCGCCGCCTGCTGGACGTCCGCGTCACCCAGCAGGATCACGAACTCCTCCCCACCCAGGCGATAGGCGCTGCCCCCCGGCGGCAGGCCGGCGCGGATGCGCGCACCGACTTCGCGCAGCACCGCATCGCCGACTGCGTGCCCGCGCAGGTCATTCACCGACTTGAAACGATCCGGGTCGCCGACGATCAACGCAACCGGTCGCCCGCTCAGGCTTGCCTGGTGCTCGAGCTCTCCGACTCGCGCGCGCAGCGCGATACGGTTGGGCAGCCCGGTCAGCGGATCGACGATCGCCGCGCCCCGCGTCGCCAGCTCCAACCCCGCGACAACCATCGCGATCCCTGAGCCGCAGACCATCACGCCGAGCGGATAGAGGAGCGCGAACAGCTGGGAGCGCACGCCGGTCAGGTCGAAGCCCAGCCCGACCACAAGCATCAGCTGCGCGCTGAGCGCGACCACCAGCACCGCGACGCGAACGGGGAAGACGACGCTCGCGAGCAGCACCGGGACGATCATCAGCGGCAGCAGGTAGATGCGCGGGCCGTGCGCCATCACAAGCGAGGCCGCCAGACCACACTGCAACAATACAACACAGGCGAAGAGCCCCCGCTCGGGCCGGCGATAGCGGGCGAGGCGCCCCTGCATCAGCCAGAAGCAGATCAGCCCCGGCAGGGTCGGCAGCAGCGCGAGGATCCCGAAGGTCGGCGCCCCGACCCCCGCTGCGGCGAGGAAGAGGATCGAGCCGTGCGCCTCCACCCTGCGCAGGCGTCTGCTCATGTCGAGCAATCGCCCGCGCTCTGCGTCATCACGGCATGAGATGAGGTCCTCCACATCGCCTCAATCGACCGTTACGGTGCGCGCCTTGAACAACCTGTGGCGCCGCTGGGCGGATTGGCGGCAGATCGCCGAGCGAGCGCTAAGTTGGAGGCCCTGCGCCGGGAGATCGAGACCTGTCGGCACGGCAACGGTCGGCGCCAACGCGCGGAAGCGTCCCAATCCGATAATCTAGTTCCAGGTGGAATCATTACACCAAGAGCAGCTGGGTGATGACCACGGCAGTGGGGGCGTGCACCGCTTCTTTGCAGCGCTCGCCCGCTTTGTCGTGCGCTTCCGCTTCGCGGTCGTGATCTTCTGGCTGGCGGCGCTCGTGGCAAGCAGCGCGGCCTTTCCCTCGCTCTCGCGCGAGGTCAACAACGAAAACAGCGCCTTCCTGCCGGCAAGCTCGCCAAGCGCAAAGGCAACCGAACTGGGCGCGCCGCTGCTGGGCGGCAAGCACGGCGCGGTGATCCTCGTGCTCGCCACGCGCAGCGGTGGCCTGACTGCCGCCGACGGCGCGGCGCTGCGCGCAGACGCACGTGCGATCGGCACGCTGAAGAGCGTCGGCGCCGTCCAGAACGCGGGGCTCTCCGCAGACGGCGAAGCGGCGCAGCTGCGCGTGCGCGTCAACACCGCGCCCAACGACATCGAAAGGCAGCGCTCGAACGTCGAAGCGATCGAAGGGGTGCTCGCACGCGGCCCGCACCCGCCCGGGCTGAGCGTCCACCTGGCAGGCCAGATCGCCACCGCTGTCGCCAACCAGGCCAGCTCCAACAGGACCGGCAAGCAGGTCCAGGGCTACTCGATCATCCTGATCATCGTGCTGCTTGCGCTCGTCTTTCGCGCGCCGCTCGCCGCGATCGTGACGATGCTGCCGAGCGCGCTTGCGCTGCTGATCTCGATGAACGTCATCGCCGAGCTCGGCGCGCACGGCCTGAAGATCTCCTCCGTCACCCAGGTGCTGCTGATCGTCCTGCTGCTCGGCGCCGGCACCGACTACGGCCTCTTCCTGGTCTTCCGCTTCCGCGAGGCGCTGCGCGAGGGTGACGACGCCCACAGCGCAGTGGTGCACGCCCTGACGCGCGTGGGGGAGTCGATCAGCGCCTCCGCGGGCACCGTGATAATCGCGCTGCTGACCCTTCTCTTTGCGAGCTTCGGCCTCTACCACGACCTCGGCGCGCCGCTCGCGATCGGGGTTGCGATCACGCTGCTGATGGGCCTCACGCTGCTGCCCGCACTGCTTGCGATCCTCGGCACAGCGACCTTCTGGCCCACGCGGATCGAGGTCGGGCGCCAGCGCGAGGGGTTCTGGGGCCACGCCGCCACGAGCCTGATCCGCCACCCGGCGCGGACGCTCGCGATCGGCGTCGTGATCTTCCTGGCGCTCGCGGCAGGCGCGCTCAACTACTCCTCGGGCGGCTTTGGCGGCGCGACGACTGCGCCCGCCGGCTCGAGCGCGGCAAGCGGAAACGCGCTGCTCAGGCGCCACTTCCCGCAGACCTCCGCCAACCCGGCCAACCTTATCTTCGCCTACCGAGCGCCCGTCTGGAGCCAGCCGGCACGCCTGCAGAGCGTCTATCTGGCACTCCAGCGCTCAGGCTCGTTCACCCAGCTTGCGGGACCGCTCATCCCCAACGGCGCAACGCTCTCGCCGACCCTCTTTGCGCAGCTGCACAGGCGCCTGGGCAATCCCCAGTCGCTGCCGCTGAGCGAGCCTGCGGGGCTCGCGCTGCCGCGCGCACAGTACAACGCCTATCGCGCCACCGCCCAGTATGTGGCGCAAAACGGCCGCGTCGTCCAGTTCGAGGCCGCCCTGCGCGCAGGCTCGCAGCAGTCAACCCAAGCGATGGACGCCACCCCGCGCATCCGCCGCGTCGTCAGCGCCGCCGCAGCGGCCTCCGGCGCCTACGCGAGCGGGGTCGCCGGGGAGGCGGCTTCGCTCTACGACATCTCCGAAACAGCCAACAACGACCTCAAGCTGATCGTCCCGATCGCGGCAGTCGCGATCACCCTGCTGCTCGCCATCGTGCTGCGCTCCGTGATCGCGCCGCTGTACCTGATCGTCAGCGTCGTGCTCTCCTACCTTGCCGCGCTCGGCCTCTCAACGCTCGTCTTCGTGACGATCGGCGGCGAAAAGGGGCTCGTCTTCATCCTGCCCTTCCTGATGTTCATCTTCCTGCTCGCCCTGGGCGAGGACTACAACATCCTCGTGATGACGCGCATCCGCGAGGAGGCCCACACCATGCCCCTGCGCGAGGCGGTGCTGCGCGCGATCTCGCGGACGGGCTCGACGGTCACATCGGCGGGCGTGATCCTCGGCGGCACCTTTGCGATGTTTGGGATCTTCGGCGGCGGCGGGTCAGGCGGCGGCCAGCTGCGCGCGATCGGCTTCGGCCTGGCGGCCGGGATCCTGATGGACACCTTCATCGTCCGCACCCTGCTTGTGCCCTCCGCCGTGATCCTGCTCGGGCGTCTGGGCTGGTGGCCCTCATCGCTTGCCGAGCACATCGAGCGCCACGACCGCGGGCGCGCGCCGAGCGCCACGCTCGCCGCCGAGCTCAACGACTGAGGTCGTGCGCCGGCGAGGGCGTCGGGAGCCTTGCCGCGCCCACCGCCTCGCCGCCTCGCGCAGGCGACCTCGGCCCTGCGCGGGCACCGAGGCTCGAAGAGCCGCTGTCCAGGCGCCCGTTTGCTTAATCATGCCCGCAGCGCTGCCGATGATCGGGCTATGGACTGCGATCACTGCGATGCCCAGAGCGGCGCTGCGCGCTACCTGCCCGCACGCGGCGAGCTGCGCCTGATCCGCGTCTGCGACCGCTGCGGCGTCGAGGTCGCAGAGCTCGGGCGCATGCCCTACGCCCCGGCCCCACGGCTGCTCACGATCCACCTCGTCGAGCTGACCGCCCGCGAGCTGCGCCTCTCCGAGCAGCGGGTCGCCGCGCTGCGCCTCGCTGCGCTGACCGGGGAACAGCCAGAGCCCGGCAGCACCGAGGCGCTCGTGATCGAGCGCTGCGCCTCCTATGTGGAACGCAGCGCCGACGGGGGAGCTGCCGCTGGGACTCTTCACGCCGGTGGGCGCCGTGCGCGCGGCAAGCGCACAGCGGCGGCGCGGAAAGAGCACATCGAGCAGGCCTTTGCGCGTGCCCTCTCCAGGCACGACACGCGCCTGGATAAAGCCGCCGCATAGGCGCCGAGGCAGCCGGCAGGCGCAGCGCCCGCGCCACCACTTGCGTTAGATTGCGAGCGTGCTTGAACGCGTCGCCAGCGGCGCGCACATGGCGGCGCGCTCCATTCAGGCGTTTCGCGCACGAATGCGCCCGACCGCCGCGGCCGCGGGGCGCCCTGCGGGCGCTCCGGCGCCGGCGCTCGCCGCGGCGGGGATCCCCGCCGGCGGGCTCCCGAAGCTGCTGGCCAGCCGTCGCGAGGCGCTGCTCGCAGCGCTGCTCGCGGTTGCCAGCGCGGAGCTGCTGCGCCTGCTGGTGCCGGTCGGCATCGATACCGCCGCCCAGCTCTACCAGACCGTTCACTACCTCCATGACGGCTTCCAGTTCTGGGACAACTACTGGTATGACGGCCGCTACACATTTGTCGACTACTCGCTGCTCTACTACCCGCTGGCCGCGCTGATCGGCGAGGTCCCGACGGTCATGGCGACCCTTGCCGCCAGCGGCTACCTGTTCGCCCGACTGGTCGCGGACCGCTTCGGCGTCGGCGGCGCATGGGCGGTGCGCGCCTTCGCTATCACCGCTGCGATCGGCGTCTGGATCTCCGGCGAGTACCCCTTTGCGCTGGGCATGGCGCTCGGCCTGCTTGCGCTCTCGCTGCGCAACCATCGCCGCCTGCCGCTTGCTGCGCTTGCGGCGCTCGGCTCGCTGCTGGCAAGCCCGCTCGCGTTCCTGCTGCTCATCGTCAGCCTGATCGGCATCGCGCTGGGCACGGGCAGCCTCAAGCGCATACGACGCCTGGACCTCGCGCTCGGCCTTGCCGCCTGCGCGGCGGTCGGGGGGGCCCTGCAGCTTGCCTTCCCGGTCGGCGGCACCTTCCACTTCAACTTCTGGGCGCTCTTTCAGGTGATCGCGATGAGCGCGGTCGCCTTCCTGGCCTCGCAGCGGCTGCGCGGCGTGGGCATCATCCGCGGCATCTTCGCAACCATGAGCCTCGCTGCGCTCGCCGCCTACTTCATCTCCTCGCCCGTCGGCGGCAACGCCACACGCCTGATCGACTACATCGGCGCACCGCTGATCTGGATCCTGCTCGCGCGCCAGCTCAAGGAGCGGCGCATCGGCCGCAGGGTGGCGGCGATCGTCGGGACGATCGTGCTCTGCGGGCAGCTTGCGCCCAACCTCGTGAGCGCCGCGCTGGCGCTGAACACCCGCGCTGCAGAGCCGTCCTTCTGGCGTGGCGCGATCGCCTACCTGCAGGCGCACGCAAACCCCAACTACCGCGTGGAGGCGGTCGACACGGCAGGCCACTGGGAGGCCTACTACCTGCCTGTCGCGGGGATCCCGATCGTCCGCGGCTGGTTCCGCCAGGACGACTTCCCGGACAACGCGCTGCTCTATCGGCCGATCGTCTCGCCCGCCGCATACAGGGCCTGGCTGCGGCGCAGCGGCGTCCGCTACGTCCTCCTTCCGCACACCGAGCTCGACTACAGCGCGCTCGCGGAGGGCCGCCTGCTTGAATCCGGCCGCTCGGGCCTGCAGATCGTCTTCCGTGACCCCTTCGTCACGATCTACGCCCTCGCGCACCCGACGCCGATGCTGGTCGGCCCGCCGGGCACAAGCGCATCCGTCGATCACTTCGGTCACGCCTCGCTGCTGTTGCGCGCCAGCGCGCCGGCGCGCTACTCGCTTGCGATCAACTACACCCCCTACTGGCAGATCACCCCGCGCGGCGCCGCGTGCGTCGCGAAGGCGCCTGAGGGCCTCAGCACGCTCGTGGTGAAGCGTCCGGGCGTCGTGCGACTGCAGTTCTCGCCCACGCTGCGGCAGATGATCGAAGGCGGCAGCGAAAGCTGCCGCTGAGCGCAGCTGCGCTCAGGCGCTCCCGGCCGTCGCGCGCTCCTGCTGCGCGCTCTCGCGAGCGGCCGACTCCCAGCCGTGGACGGTGCGCCGCAGGCCGAGATAGCCGGCGACGCCCGGCAGCGTGGGCAGCCAGAAGGAGATCAGGCGGTAGGTGAGGACGCCCAGGAGCGCATGCGCGGGCTGCACCCCGAAGGCGACGAAGACGCCGAACATCCCGCCCTCGACCCCGCCGACGCCGCCCGCCAGCGGCAGCAGCGAGCCGAACGTGCCCAGGAAGTAGCCCATCACGACCACCGCGACAGCCGGCGGCGGCACGAAGGCGCGAAAGGAGCACCACAGGACCGCGATGTCGAAGAACCAGTAGGCGAGCGCCCCAAGCATGCCCAGCGAGCGCAGGTCCGGGCTCTGCAGCGACAGCGCCGAGAGCGCCGCGCGCACCCCCGCATGGGCGGTCTGCCGCGCCACCAGCAGACGCGCCCGCAGCGTCGCGATGGGCCGCGCGGGCGTTCCGCCCTCCTCCCGAGGCGCCCCGGCAGCATCCCGGCGCTCGCTGCCGGGCAGCGGCAGCGCCGCAAAGCCGAGCACGATCGCGATCAGCGCAAGCGAGATCGCCGCCGGCAGCAGCGTGAGCGCGAAGGAGCCGCCGCCGACAAAGAGGCCCGCCCACAGGCCGAAGCCGAAGACCACGAGCGAGAGCAGGTAGAGCGAGTACTCGATCACAAGCGCGGCGATCATGCGCGTGCCGATCATGCGCGCGGTCATCCCCGCTCGGCGCAGCGCCCACGCTGTGACAGCAAATCCGCCGGCGCCGCCTGTCGCAAGCAGCCGCAGCGCGGCGATTCCCGCGAGCGGGATCTGCACGGAGGCTCGCCAGCCGATCTTTGGCACATCGCGGGCGATCACGGACCAGAAGAGCACGGCGTAGCCGCCGATCGAGGCAAGCTCGAGCGCGCCGGCGGCGAGCAGCCAGCCGAGCGAGCCGCTGCCCAGGCGCCTGGCGGTGCGCGAGAACCCTTCGAGGCTGCCCGCGATCAGGTACATCCCGACGATCGCCGAGATCGCAAGCAGGATGCTGAGGATCACCCGCTTGGAGCGCAGAGAGGGTGCGCCGACGCCGCCGGGGGCGCTGCCGCGCCCTTGCTTGCCTGCCGCCATAGCTCGCCAAGCGCAGGCTAACGGTGGCCGCGGAGGTGACGTCGACGCAGAGCGCCGCGACCCCAGGGCCCTAGGCGGCCTCCGCCACCGCGGCCTCCTCGAGCGCCGCGATCTCTGCGGCCGCGGCAGCCTCCTGCTCCGCGCTGCCCTGCTCAGCATGGATGTAGCGGGCGCCGCGCAGCCATGAGGCGACCGCCGCGACCAGGCAGCAGCCCGCCGCAAAGAGGAAGGCCTCGTGGATGCCGCTCGCGAAGGGGTGCGAGACGAGGCTCGGGAAGAAGCGGTGCCCGGTCAGATAGGCGGCCTTGCCGGCGGGGAGCGTGTGCAGGATCGGATGCAGGACGGTCGCCATCGGGTTGTAGCCGAGGAAGGCCGCAAAGAGCGTCCCCACCGGAGGCAGGTGCGAGAGGCGCGCCGCAAAGGAGCTCGGCACCCCGTTTGCCGAGAGGCCGCTGTAGAGGGCGTGGGGAAGCGTCCCGGACAGCCCGACGATGATCAGCGAGAAGAAGATGCCGATCGAGAGCACCATCGCCGAGTTCTGGAAGGTCCCGGCCATGCCGGCACCGGCGCCACGCTGGTCAGGCGGCAGGCTGTTCATGATCCCGGTCTGGTTCGGCGCCGCAAAGAGGCCCATCGCGAGGCCGTTGCAGAGGATCACGAGCGCGAAGGCCCAATAGGGGAATGCGACGGGCAGCGCGATCAGCAGCCCGAAGGTGCCCGCCGCCACGATCATCCCGCCGGTGGCGAACGGCCTGGCGCCGAAGCGGTCGGCGAGGCGCCCGGCAAAGGGCCCGGCCACAAGGAAGCCCACGGAGAGCGGCAGCAGGTAGATACCCGCCCACAGCGGCGTCTCCGAGAAGGGGTAGCCGTGCTCAGGCAGCCAGATCCCCTGCAGCCAGATGATCAGCATGAACATCAGCCCGCCGCGCGCGAGCGCTGCCAGCAGCGCCGCAAGGCTGCCGGCGCTGAAGGGGCGGATGCGGAAGAGGGAGAGCCGGAACATCGGCTCCGCGACCCGCCGCTCGAGGAGGAGGAAGAGGGCAAGCAGCGCCAGCCCGCCTGAGAGCTCGCCGATCACCTCGGGGTTCGTCCAGCCCATGTCGTGACCGCCGTAGGGGAGGATGCCGTAGGTGATCCCGACCAGCAGCAGGATCAGCCCCGCGCCGAAGGTGAGGTTGCCGAGCCAGTCGATCCGCGCCTGACGGCGGATGCCCCGCTCCTCGAGCTTCATGTATGCCCAGACCGTCCCGAAGAGCCCGACCGGGACCGAGACGAGGAAGATCAGCCGCCAGGAGACGGGCGCGAGCACGCCGCCGAGCACGAGCCCGATGAAGGAGCCCGCGATCGCCGAGACCATGTTGATCCCCAGCGCCAGGCCGCGCTGGTGCACCGGGAAGGCGTCGGTCAGGATCGCGCTCGAGTTCGCCATCAGGCAGGCCCCGCCGATGCCCTGGACGATGCGCATCGCGATCATCCAGGTGGCGCCGGCGGCGCCGCTCATCCAGGTGAGCGAGAGCAGGATCGAGCCCACCGTGAAGACCGCAAAGCCGAGGTTGTAGATGCGCACCCGGCCGTACATGTCGCCGACGCGGCCGAGCGAGACGACGAGCACAGCCATCACGACCATGAAGCCCATCAGCATCCACAGCAGATAGCTGGTGTTCGCGGGCACGAGCGGGTTGAGGTGGATGCCGCGGAAGATGTCCGGCAGCGCGATCAGCACGATCGACTGGTTGATCGTCGCCATCAGGATGCCGAGCGTGGTGTTCGAGAGCGCGATCCACTTGTAGCGCTCAGGGTGGGTGGCGGCGCCGCGGCGGCTCATCGGCCGGCGCCCCCTTCGCTGCGCGCGCCCGCGGGGGAGGTGTGGCGATCGAGGAAGTCGAGCGTGCGCGCCCAAGCCGAGCGCGCCGGTCCTGCGCGGTAGGAGGCGCGGGTGTCGTTGAAGAAGGCATGGCCGGCGCCCTCGAAGTAGATCGCCTCAAACGCCTTGCCCGCCGCCGCCATCGCACCTGCAAAGGCGGGCACGCCGGCGTTGATGCGCTCATCCTCGGCGCCGTAGATGCCCAGCAGCGGACAGGCGATCTGCGCGACCTGCTCGGCGGCCGGAGCGGCGCCGTAGAAGATAACCGCTGCCGCAAGGGCGCTCTCGCTGCAGGCAAGCTGCGCCGAGAGGCCGCCGCCCAGGCAGAAGCCGACCGAGGCAACGCGACCATCGCAGCCGGGGTGCTGCGCCAGCCACGCGTAGGCTGCGCGCAGGTCAGCGAGATAGCGCCCCATCGGGCGCGTTCCCGAGAGCAGCGCGCCAAGCGTCGCGCCGACCTGCTCTGCGCGCTCCGCCGGCAGCTTTGCCAGCTCCGCCGCGCGGGCGGCGGGGTCCATCCACGCCGTCTGCCCCACCGAGTCAAGGAAGGACTTGGCCGCCTCGATGCGCTCGGCCGCAAGCTCGGGCGGGCGCCCACCGTGCGAGTAGAGGTCGACAGCGAGCGCCAGATAGCCGGCCTCCGCCAGACGCTGCGCAACGTCGCAGATGTGCCCGTCCGGCCCCCATATCTCCTGAATCACAAGCACGCCCGGCAGCGGCTGTGCCGCTGCGGGGTGCGCTCGCGCCAGATAGGCCGCGACGGATGCGCCATCTGAGCCGTACTCGATCCATTCGCTCTGCAGTCTCATCGCGTGCCGCCTTCGCGTCTGTCGCTCTTGCTGGAGGTGCCTCAGCCGTCCGTTGCGCCGGCCGTGAGCGCCAATGATAGCGCAAACCTTACGTTTACGTAAGAACCTGCGGTCTGCTCGGGCGCCCGCAAGACATGCTCGGCTCCGCGGCGCAGGACGCCTGCGCTTACGATCCCGCCGTGGACCCGCAACGGACCGCACTGCTGGTGATGGACGTGCAGCCGGGCATCGTCGAGCGGCTGGGAAGCGAAACGCTGCTGGCGCGGCTGACGGAGGCGATCGACGCCGCCCGCCGAGCGGGCGTACAGGTGATCTTTGTCAAGGTCGGCTTCCGGCCGGGCTATCCCGAAGTCAGCGCCCGCAACCCCTCCTTCTCGCGCCTGCGCGACTTCGAGAGCTTCATCGAAGGTGTCTCAAGCGACGTCCACCCTGCGCTCGCGCCCCAGCGCGGGGACATCGTCGTGACCAAGCGCCGAGTGAGCGCCTTCTCCGGATCGGACCTGGAGCTGCTGCTGCGCGCCCGCACAATCGACTCGCTCGTGCTCTGCGGCATCGCGACCAGCGGCGTGGTGCTCTCGACCCTTCGCCAGGCCGCCGATCTTGACTTCGCGCTTGCGGTGCTCGCGGATGGCTGCGCGGACGCCGACCCCGAGCTGCACGTCGTGCTGCTCGAGCGCGTCTTCCCGCGCCAGGCCCAGGTCCTGACCGTCGCCGACTGGGTCGCCGCGCTGCAGCGCGCCTGAGCGATCGACGTGCAAGCCGGCCGAGCGGGGTAGGATCGCCGCGTGGCGACCTTCACGCTCGTCAACCTAGGCGAGGTTCCTGACCGCGCCGGCGCGGCCGGCCTCTCGGCGATTCAGGAGGCCCGATTCGCGCGCGGAGATCTCGGCTGCGAGACGATCGGCTTGGCGTTGCAGCGCATAAAGCCGGGCAGACGCCAGGGCTTCGCCCATCGCCACAAGCGCGCCGAGGAGGTCTATGTCGTCCTCTCCGGCAGCGGCCGGATGCTCGTGGACGACAAGGTCCTCACAGTCTCCCCGCTGGATGCGATCCGCGTCGAGCCGAGCGTGGTGCGCGCCTTTGAAGCCGGGCCGCAAGGGCTCGAGCTGATCGTCTTCGGACCCCATCATGAGGGCGACGCCGAATTGCTGCAAGAGCATCCCTGGCCCCATTAGCCGCGCGCGCCCGCTTGGGGCCTCTGGCGAGCGAGCACCTTCGCGCCGCCGTCGCCGCGGGCTCCAATGCTATGCCGTCACCTCGGCTGCGCCGGTGCGGCTGCAGACGCCTTCGCGGAAGAGCTCTGCGGTCGCGCGCGCGGTGCGCTGCGCCCAGCGACCGGTCGAGGCGAGCGCGGCTGCCAGGATCACGACGCCGAGCGCCGCGATCACCCACCAGGCCGGATGGGTCGCCGCCGCGAAGCCCGGGCCGATGTGCGCGCTCGTCGATCCGGCGGCGATCGCTCCCAGCACGGCGACGCCCAGCGTCTGGCCGACCTGGCGGCTGGTCGAGGCGACCGCCGCCGCGACGCCGGCCTGCGCGGGCGGCATGCCCGAGACCGCCGTGTTAGTGATCGGCGGGTTCACAAGCCCAAAGCCGACGCCGAAGGCGAAGTAGGCGCCAAGCAGGTAGGCGGTGGCGGTGTGATCGCCGATCTGCGCGAGCATCACGCCGCTTGCGATCAGCGCAAGCGCCGCTAGCACCATCGAGGGACGAGCGCCGCGGGCGCCGACGATCCGACCTGAGATCGGCGCGAGGATCACGGTCATGCCCGCCATCGGCAGCGTGTAGAGGCCGGCGTCGAGCGCCGAGAGGCCGCGCACGTCCTGCAGATAGAGGGTGTTGAGGAAGAGGAAGCCGCCCATCGCCGCAAACGCCGCCACCGCGATCGCGCTGGCGCCGCTGAAGGGCGCGCTGCGGAAGAAGCGCAGCTCGATCAGCGGCTCAAAGGTGCGCAGCTCGTGGATCACCAACGCCGCGAACGCGCACCCGGCGAGGGCGAAGAAGGCGATCACATCGCCAGCGCCGAAGCCGTGGTCGCCGCCCTCGATGATCGCGTAGGTGAGCGCCGCCAGCGCGACCACGATCAGCGCCTGACCGAGCGGGTCGATGCGCCGCGCGCGCGGCGCCCGCGACTCGGGCACGTAGAGCGCGGTCAGGACGATCGCAAGCAGCCCGATCGGCACATTCACCAGAAAGACGGCGCGCCAGCCGACCGAGTCCACAAGCGCGCCTCCAGTGATCGGGCCGAGCGCCATCGAGAGCCCGATCATCGCGCCCCAGACGCCGATCGCCTGCGCGCGCTCGCGCGGATCCTCGAAGACGTTGCGGATGATCGACATCGCGACCGGGTTCAGCATCGAGCCGCCGATCGCCTGCATCGCGCGGAAGGCGATCAGAAAGCCTGCGTTCGGCGCCAGCGCGCAGAGCAGCGAGCCGGCCGAGAAGGTGGCGAGACCGACCTGGAAGAGCCGTCGTCGCCCGATGCGATCGGCGGTCGAGCCCGAGAGCATCAGCAGGCTTGCAAGCACGAGGGTGTAGGCGTCGATCGTCCACTGCAACGCCGAGTAGCTCGAGTGCAGGGAGCGATGGATCGCGGGCAGCGCGACGTTGACGATCGTCACATCAAGGCCCACGATCAGCAGGCTCATCGAGCAGATCACAAGCACCGTCAGGCGCCGCCTGCGCGAGAGCGCCGGCGTTGTCCGCTGCGGCGTCGCTATGCGCGCAGCTCCCCCTGATCGAGGTCCGGCGGTAGGGGCAGCTCCTGCGGGGGCGCGCCGTGCTCGGCGTGAAAGCTCTCGAATGCCTCCCCGTCACGACCCTCGTGGGGATTCGCGCCACCGAGCGCGAGCACCGACAGCGGCCCCGGGCCGCGGTTTGCCAGCTGCCGGCGGCACTCGGGGGCGACGCGGATCAGCTCGCCAGCCTCGAGCTCCATCTCCTCGCCGTCGATGAGCAGGCTCAGTGTGCCGGAGAGCACCAGGTAGACCTCCTCTTGGCGCAGGTGACGATGGATGCGCCCGCGCTGCCCGGGCTCCAGCACGATCTGGTTGATCCCGAAGGTGCTGACGCCAAGCTCCCGCCGCAACGGCACAAAGCGCTCCGGCGCGCGCTCGCGCAGACGCGTCTGGGTCGTTGCGCGCTCCATCGCCTCATCTTGCCACAGCGCCGCGCGCCGCCCGCTGCGCTTACATGTATGCCTCCGCACACCCCGGGAAGGAGCTCGATGCCACAGCAGATCGATTTTGCAGCCGAGGGCCTGCTCGATGGCTTGAGCGGCGATGCGCGCGCAGAGCGCCTGCGACTGCTGCGCCGACTTGCAGCAAGCGGCGTCGGAGTCGAGGAGCTGCGCAGCGCGCAGGCCAACGACACGCTGCTGTTCGTGGGCGCGGAGCGCCTGGTGGGCGGCGGCGCCAAACACACCAGAGCGGAGGTGGCCGCCGCCTCCGGGCTCGATCCGGCATTCCTGGAGCAAGTGATGCACGCGGCCGGGCTTGCCGTGGCGGGCGCGCAGGAACGCGTCTACGGCGACGGCGACCTGGAGCTTGCGCGCGTGCTCGCCGCCTATCGCGCAGCCGGCGTGGGCGATGAGAGCCTGCTCGAGGTCGCACGCGTGCTCGCGCGCGCGCTGCCGCCGGTGGCAGAGGTGATGGGAGAGGTCGCGATCTCGCTCACGCGCGATCCGGGCGCACGCGAGGAGGAGCTTGCGGAGCGCTGGGTGCAGGTCGTCTCTGCGCTGACGCCGATGCTCGACCAGCTGCTCGGCCGCACGCTCGGCCTGCACCTGCGCAACCACTTCCGCTCCGAGGCGGTCAGCGCCGCCGAGCTATCAGCGGCCGCGCTCCCGGGAGCGCGGCCGATCGGCGTCGCCTTTGCCGACCTCGTCGGCTTCACCCGCGCCGGCGAGCGCCTGGAGCCGCACGAGCTGACCGCGATCGCGCTGCGTCTGGAGACGCTCGGGGCCGAGCTTGCGCATCCGCCTGTGCGCCTGGTCAAGACGCTCGGCGACGGCCTCATGCTCGTCAGCGCCGAGCTGCCGCCGCTGCTTGAGACCGCGCTGAGGCTGGTCGATGTCGCGGAGGCAGAGCACGCGCTGCCGCGCCTGCGTGCCGGCATCGCCTTTGGACACGCCCTCTCGCGCGCTGCGGACTGGTACGGACGGCCGGTCAACCTCGCCAGCCGGCTGACCGACATCGCCCGCCCGGGCAGCGTCCTGACCCACGAGGAGGTGCGCCGAGCGCTTCCCGAGGAGCCCTTCAGCTGGTCCTTCGCCGGCGCGCGGCGGCTGCGCGGGATCAGCGAGCCGGTCCGCCTCTACCGCGTGCGCGGACCGGCTTCAACCGCGACCGAGAGCTGACGACGGGCGCCTCGCGGCCGAGGCGCCCGTCGCGTCTGCATCACGCGATCAGCAACCTATGCGTGCGCGTACTCGCCCTCGCGCTTCTCAGCACCGGTCACCTCGAGCGAGTGCACGACGCGCTCACTGCGCAGCTCGTGCAGAGAGAGGCCGGCGACGCCAAGCGCGGTCATCGCGATCGCCGAGGCGAAGATCAGCCACATCGCCGTGGCCGGCGCAAACACGAGGCTTGCGATGATCGTCCAGGCTGCGACAACCGCAACCGTTCCGCCCATCACGCGCTGCGCGAGCGGCGGGATCAGCATGCTCGCCGCACCCAGCGCCAGCAGGGCGATCGAGAGGCCGAAGCCGATCCAGGCGACGACAGGCAGCGTAAAGGCCTGCGTCGCGACGATCAGGAAGCCGGCAATCAGGGTCAGTGCGAGGTTTGACAGGTAGCGAATGCTCATCGAGATCGCCTCCTTTGTTTTCCATCTTCGTGGTCAACCGCCCGGAGGGCTCTGATCGGAACTGCTGATGGCCAGCCGCGGGCGGACGGCCTGATTTCCAATGTTCTGATCGCCCTGCATTATAGCATCTACTTCGCTACCCTAACTATCAGCCATCCTTTTCTTTACCTTCCCTATGCTCTCCAACGACAACTCAAGCGACCATGCCGAGCCGCACGCCGCGGCGCACTTTGCGCGCGCATGGGATGAGCTCGTGCTCGCTCTGCGCCGCCGGGCGGCGCGTGGCGGCGCCCGCGCTGGCGAGCTCTCGCTCTCCCAGTACTACCTGCTGCTGCCGCTGCTCGGCGAGGATGCGCTGCCGCTCGGGCGCCTGGCGGCGGCCGCGGGCATCTCCGCGCCCACCGTCACGCGCATGATCGACTGCCTCGAGGCCGATGGGCTGGTGGCGCGCACGCGCTCGCTGCGCGATCGGCGCACGATCATGCTCAGCCTCACGAAGCGGGGCGAGGAGCGCCTGCGCGCCAGGCGCCGCTCGCTCGCACGCCGGCGCAAGAAGCTCTATGAGCGCCTTGACCCCGCCGAGCGCGCGAGCGCCTCGCGACTGCTGCGCCACCTTGCAGAGCTGCTCGAGGAGCTCTGAGAGACGGCGGGCGTCGCCGGGGTAGCATGGCCACAGATGCAGCTGAACGGCATCCATCACATCACCGCGATCACCGCCGACGCGCAGGCGAACATCGACTTCTACTGCCTGCTGCTCGGCCTGCGCCTGGTCAAGCAGACCGTCAATCAGGACGATCCGGGCGCCTACCACCTCTTCTACGCCGACGAGCGCGGCTCGCCGGGCGCAGATCTGACCTTCTTCGCCTACCCCCATGCCGCGCGCGGCAGTGCGGGCGCCGGCATGGTGCACCGCATCTGCTGGCGCCTGAAAAGCGCAGCCGCGCTGGACTTCTGGGAGCGGCGCCTGCGTGACCACGGAACGCCGTGTGCGCGCGAGCAAGAACGCCTGCGCTTCAGCGATCCGGAGGGGCTGGAGCACGAGCTTGCGCCGAGCTCAAGCGACGATGAGCCGCTTCCCGCCAAGGCGCCTGACATCCCCGCCGAGTGCGCGCTGCAGGGCTTTGACGGCGTCCGTGCCTACAGCGCAGATCCGCCCGCGAGCGCCGCGCTGCTTGCGGAAGCGCTCGGCTTCAGCGGCGGCCCGGAGCGCTATCGGCTGCGTGGACCCTCCCGCTCGGCCTTCTACGTCTACGACCCGCCTCCCGCCACGCCCGCGCGCCCGGGAGCAGGCACGGTCCACCACATTGCCTTTGCGGCACAGGGCGCCGAGCATGAGGCCTGGCGCGACCGCGTGATCGCGGCGGGCGCGAGGCCCACGCCGGTCATCGACCGCTTCTACTTCCGCTCGATCTACTTCCGCGAGCCCTCAGGTGTGCTCTTCGAGCTGGCGACGATCGGGCCGGGCTTCGCCGTTGACGAGGACCCTGAGCACCTGGGCGAGCACCTTTCGCTGCCGCCCTTCTTGGAGGCGCGCCGCGCGCAGATCGAGGCGTCGCTGCCGCCGCTGCGCAATCCGCGCGTGGCGCCAAGCCCGGCTCGATAGACAACCAGCCTCGACTCTTGCCGAGCCTCAGCGCACGTGGAAGACCGCATGCGCACTCGCCAGCACGTGTCCGGCGCCGGCACCGCCAAAGAGGTAAGCGCAGACATGATCGACCGCCCTGGTCTTGCCCGGCGGCAGTTCGCTGTGCGAGGTGATCACCTTGCTGAATGCCCCCGCCACCGCAGAGCTCGCCTCCGGCGCGCCGCGTCCAAGCTCCGCTTCTGGTCCGCGGCCGCAGGCATGGTAGTCGAGGAAGACAAGCAGCTTCGCGCTCTTCCCGGCGTGTCCAGTTACGCGCACTTTGTAATACGCGAGGCTGCTCACCCTGCGCGGCACCTTCACCTTCAGCGTATAGGCCGGGGTGCCGGCAAGCCCGGCCGCCGGGAGCGCGAGCGCGAGCGCAACGCACGCCATGCACGCCCTCGGCAGCAGCCGCTGCGCTCTCACGCCTGTGCGCGCTGAGGCGCTTCTACCTGAAGACTTCGCGGACATCCGACCTCCTCTGCTCGTTTTGGGCAGCTACACGGGGCACCGCAGCGCTTGCCTGCAGCGCTTCTGAACGGCATAGAGCCTACTACCGCAGCTCCGCCGAGCTCTTCCCCAGCAGCTGGCGGGCGATGATCAGCAGCTGGATCTGCTGTGTGCCCTCGAAGATGTCGAGGATCTTCGCATCGCGCGCCCACTTCTCAAGCAGGCTCTCCTCGCTGTAGCCGAGGCCGCCGGCAAGCTCCACGCAGCCGAGCGCCACCTCGACGCAGGTGCGCCCGGCCTTCGCCTTCGCCATCGAGGCCTGCAGCGAGTTGGGCTTTGCGTTGTCGGCCATCCAGGCGGCCTGGATCGTGAGCAGGCGCGCCGCCTCGTAGTCTGCCTCCAGCTCCAGCAGGCGCGCGGCAGCCGCGGGCTGCGCGTATGCCGGGCGGGTGGGATCGACGCGCACGCCCGCCTCCGCAAGCAGGCGCGTCGTCTCCTCGATGCACGCGCGCGCCAGCCCCACCGCCATCCCCGCGACCAGCGGGCGGGTGTTGTCAAAGGTCTGCATGACGCCCGCAAACCCCTTCGCGGTGTCGATCTCGGGGCTTCCAAGCAGGTTCTCCTTTGGTATGCGGCAGTTCTCCAGGCGGAAGTTCGCGGTGTCGGAGGCACGGATCCCGAGCTTGTGCTCGACGCGCTCCAGGATCAGCCCGGGAGTCTCGCGCGGCACCACAAAGGACTTGATCGCGGCGCGGCCCTTGCTCCGATCTAGCGTCGCCCAGACGACGATCAGGTCCGCGCGCGAGCCTGAGGTCACAAAGATCTTCTCGCCATTGAGGACGTACTCGTCGCCATCGAGCACCGCTGTCGTCTTGATCGCCGCCGAGTCCGACCCCGCCTCGGGCTCGGTGATCGCCATCGCCGCCCATTTGCCGCCGAAGCGCTGCAGCTGCTCCTCGTTCGCAACCGAGGCGATCGCCGAGTTGCCGAGGCCCTGGCGGGGCATCGTCAGCAGCAGCCCGACGTCTCCGTAGCAGAGCTCGATGATCCCCAGCACGGTCGCCATGTTCGAGCCGTTGCGCACTCCCTCTTCGCCGCCCCCCGTGCGGCGCACGCCCGCCGCGCCCGCGCCCTCCATCTCGCCCGAGGCTTCCATCCCCTCCATCAGCGCCGCGAGCATGTCCAGCTCCTTGGGGTAGGCGTGCTCTTCGCGATCGTACTTGCGCGAGATCGGTCGGAAGACCTCGCGCGCCACCTCGTTTGCCTGCTGGGCAAGCGCCCGCAGCCGTCCGGGAATCTCGAGATTGATCATCTGCCTTCCGTCCTCATCGCTAGACCAGCAACGCTCCCTCGAGCAGCCCTGCGGCGCGCAGGTCGCGGTACCAGCGCTCGACCGGGTGCTCCTTGACGTAGCCGTGCCCGCCGAGCAGCTGGACCCCTTCGGCACCGATCCTCATCCCATGGCGGGCGCAGAGCGCACGCGCAAGCGCCGCCTCGCGCGCAAACTCGCTGCCGGCGTCGGCGCGGCTCGCCGCGCGCCAGGTGGCCAGGCGCATGCCTTCAAGCTCGACCGCGATGTCCGCGACCGCAAAGGCGACTGCCTGCCGGTTTGCGATCGGCTCACCGAAGGCCACACGCTCCTTGACGTAGGGGATGACATAGTCGCGCACCGCCTGCGCGACCCCGACGCTCAGCGCGCACCAGGCGATCCGCGCACGCTGCACGCACTCGCGATAGGCCGCCGGATCGCCCTCGGCAAGCAGCGCGGATGCGGGCACGCGCACCTCCTCAAGCCGCAGGCGCGCGGTCGCCGCCGCCCGCAGCCCCATCGCCGGCTGCGCCTGAGCGCTCAGCCCGCCGCTGCCGCCCTCGATGATGAAGAGGCCCGGAGAGCCTGAGGGCGTTTGCGCACCCACCACAAAGAGCTCTCCCTCGGCCGCACGCGGGACGAGCGCCTTCTCGCCGTCAAGCAGCCAGTCTGCACCCTGTCGCCGCGCGCGTGTCGTGGGCGCCAGGGGGTCAAACAGCGGCGCGTCCTCGAGCAGCGCCAGCGCGCCTGCCGGCGGCTGCTCGCCGGCAAAGGGCTCCAGGTAGCGCGACTGCTGCTCGGCGTCGCCCCACAGCGAGAGCGCGGTGGCAACCGCCGCCGGGGCGAGGATCGCCAGCGCGATGCCCATGTCGCCGCGGCCGAGCGCTTCGTATGCGAGCGCTGCGGTCACCGCGGAGCGCTCCTCCATCACGCCGCCCAGCTCCTCCGGGATGGCCAAAGCGAAGAGGCCGAGCTCGACACCCTGAGCCAGCAGCTCCGGCGGGGTGCGCAGCTCGGCGTCTGCCTGACCTGCCGCCGGGCGCATCGCGGAGCCTGCAAAGTCGCCGATCGCCTCGACCAGCATCTCCTGCTCGGCGCTCGGCGTGAGGTCAAACATGCTCCTCTTGCCGGCCACCGGCTGGCGCGCCGGCGACCTCAGCTTGCGTGCCGCCGCAAATGTGCGCCCCGCGCCCGCCACCGCCTGAAAGCCGCCCTTGCTCGCCCGATAGATCGCCCGCTCTGCCGCCTTGCGCGCGCCCAGGCGATCGAGCGTCGGCGAGGAGGCAAGCGCTCGCATCGCGCGCAGCCCAAGCTCACGGCCTCTCGCTGCCGCGCTCACAGCGGCCTCACCGCGCCTTGGAGGTGAAGCTGGTCTCCGGCCGCGCTGCGCAGCGCAAAGGCGATCGCGCCCGCGCCTTCGGCTTCCGCAAAGCGCTGAAAGCGCACCTGCGCCGGCAGCAGGATCGGCCGCCGGAAGGAGACCTGCACGCTGTAGCGCTCAGGAAGCTGGTCGGCAAGGGCGGCGACGCAGCGGGCCTTCGACCACATGCCGTGGGCGATCGCGCGCGGGAAGCCAAAGAGGCGCGCAGCGAGCGGGTGCATGTGGATCGGGTTGCGGTCGCCTGACACCGCGCCGTAGCGCCTGCCGAGGTCAGCCGGGCAATCCCACACCTGCTCCCCCGCCGGCGCGCTGCCCTCTGCCGCTGCGTCCGCGCCGCTCAGGCCGCCGGCGGGCTTTGCGCCCGGCGCACCGGCATCCTGCGGCGCGCGCGCGCCGACCTTCAGCATCACGGAGCGCTCGCTCCAGATCAGCTCCCCCTCGACGCGCGCCTGCGCCTCGAGGTCGAAGCTTGCGCCGCGGGGGTGCGCCGCCAGCGCCCCGGTCCTGGCCGAGAGCGCGATCTCCGCTCCCGCCGGCACCCGTGCGTGCTGAGTGATCTCATTCTCGATGTGCACGAGCCCGACCGGCGAGAACGGGAAGCGCCCGTCCGCCATCAGCGCCATCTGCAGCGGGAAGGCAAGGATGTGCAGGTAGGTCGAGGGCACCTCTGTGGCCTGCGCAAAGCCGCACACCGCGTTGTAGGCGCCAAGGCGCCCGCGCTCGATCAGAACCCCCTCTGCAGAGAGCTCAAGCGCCGGCAGCGCACCGCCCCCGCCAGGAACCCACGGCAGCAGCGCCGCGCCGGGCAGCAGGCCCGCCGCCGCACGCGCGTAGAGCGGCAGCAGATGCGGAAGCTCGCGCAGGTCCCGACGTGCTGTGCCCGCCGCGGTCACCGCCTAAGCCCCCAGGAAGCTCTGGCCGCAGACGCGGATCACCGAGCCGTTGATCGCGCTCGAGCGGGGGTCGGCAAGCCAGCCCACGGTCTCCGCGACATCCTCGGGCAGGCCGCCCTGCAGGAGGCTGCTCATGCGCCTGCCCGCTTCGCGGATCGCAAAGGGCATCGCGGCGGTCATCTGCGTCTCGATGAAGCCCGGCGCGACCGCATTGATCGTCGCCCCGCCGCGCTCTGCGAGCACCGGCGCAAGCGCTTGCACGATGCCGATCACGCAGGCCTTGGAGGTCGCATAGTTGGTCTGCCCCGCATTGCCCGCGATCCCAGCGATCGAGGAGAGGCAGACGATGCGCCCGCCCGCCCGCAGCGCATCGGCCTCAAGCAGCGCGGCGTTGATCTCTTCGACGGCTACCGCGTTGATCTCGATCACCGAGCTGAAGCGCTCAGCATCCATCTTCGCAAGCGTGCGGTCGCGGGTGACGCCGGCGTTGTGCACAACCACGTCAACGCCCTCGGCAAGCGCCTCGATGATCTTCCGTGGCGCATCCTGAGCAGTTATGTCAAGCGTGATCGCGCGCCCGGAGATCAGCCCCATCGTCGCGCGGAGCGTCTGCGCCGCAGCGGGCACATCGATCCCGGTCACGGCCGCCCCCTGGCGCGCGAGCGTCTGGGCGATCGCCGCACCGATCCCGCGTGCGGCCCCGGTCACCAGCGCCCTGCGACCGGCGAGCGGCCGATCGGGGTCGACCTGCTCGGGCGTGCCGGCGGGCGGCTGCAGCGTGATCACCTGCCCGGAGACGTATGCGGAGCGCCCGGAAAGCAGAAAGGCCAGCGTCGAGTCGAGCGCCTGCTCTGCGCCCTCCTCCACGCGCAGCAGGTTGACGGTCACGCCGCGGCGCCCGAGCTCCTTGCCGAGCGCGCGCGTGAAGCCCTCAAGCGCCCGCTGCGCCGCGCGCGCCCGCAGGTCGGCGCAGCGCTCGGGTGCCAGCGCCGCAACAATCACCCGCCCGCTGGGAGCCAGGGCGCGCACCCGTGGCGAGAAGAACTCCTGCAGACAGCCGAGCGCTCCGGGCTCCGCGATCCCGCTGGCGTCGAAGATCAGAGCACCGGCGGCCTCTCCCTGCCCGCCCTCGCGCACAGGGGTGCGCGGGAGGCAGCGCTCGAGCGCCGCCGAGAGCGCCCCCTTGAGGCTCCCTTCAGGGGCGGCGCCGAGCACGATCCCCGCCTGCAGCGCGCCAAGCGGCCCCGCGCCGCGCTCAAGCTGCGGCGGGCGCGGCAGCCCCAGTCGGGCCGCCAGCGGTCGCACCGGCGGCGCATTCACAACCTTCGCGTACGTGTCTGCCATCACTGCCACCTCATCTTTCGCCTGCAATCACGATTCAAGGATCGCCACAACTCCCTGGCCGCCCGCGGCGCACACGGAGATCACGCCGCGGCCGCCGCCGCGCTCCGCCAGCGCCTTTGCCAGCCCCGCGACAAGCCTCCCGCCGGTGGCCGCAAAGGGGTGGCCTGCGGCGAGCGAGCCGCCATTGACGTTCAGCCGCTCGCGGTCGATCTCCCCGAGCGGCTGCTCGCGCCCGAGCCGCTCCCGGCAGAAGCTCTCGTCCTCCCACGCCTTCAGCGTGCACAGCACCTGCGCGGCAAAGGCCTCGTGAATCTCATAGAGGTCGAAGTCCTGCAGCGCCAGCCCCGCCCGCGCGAGCATCCGCTCCATCGCATAGGCGGGCGCCATCAGCAGCCCTTCGCGGCGTCCGACGTGATCGACCGCCGCGGTCTGCGCGTGGGTGATGCGGGCGAGAATCGGCAGGTCGCGCTCCCGCGCCCACTGCTCGCTTGCGATCAGCACCGCCGAGGCGCCATCGGAGAGCGGCGTCGAATTGCCAGCGGTCATCGTTCCCTCCGGGCCGCCGAAGACCGGCTTCAGGCGCGCAAGCTTCTCAAGCGTGGAGTCAGCGCGCAGGTTCTGGTCGCGCTCAAGCCCCGCATGGGGGGTCAGCAGATCGGCAAAGAAGCCGCGCTCATAGGCGGCGGCGAGCTTGCGGTGGCTCTCCACCGTCAGCTGGTCCTGCTCCTCGCGGCTGACCTGCCATTCGCGCGCCATGATCGCGCAGTGCTCGCCCATCGAGAGGCCGGTCCGTGGCTCCACATTTCGCGGCGGCTCCGGGATCAGGTCGGGCGGGCGGATCCGCGCGACCTGGCGCAGCTTGCCCTTCCATGTGCGCTCGGCGTTTGCCCGCACAAGCTTCGCGCGCAGGGAGTCTGAGAGCGTGATCGGAGCATCGGAGGTCGTATCCACCCCGCCTGCGATCCCCACCTCGATCTGACCGAGCGAGACCTTGTTGGCGACCAGGATCGCCGCCTCCAGACCGGTGCCGCAGGCCTGCTGAACGTCATATGCCGGCGTCTCGGGGGCAAGCCTGCTGCCAAGCACGCTCTCCCTGGTGAGGCCATGGTCGCGAGGGTGCTTGAGGACCGCTCCGCCGACAACCTCGCCGAGGCGCTCCCCGGCAAGGTCGAAGCGCTCGATCAGCCCTTCCAGCGCCGCGGTCAGCATCTTCTCGTTGGTCTCCTCGGCGTAGGCGCTGTTGGAGCGCGCAAACGGGATGCGGTTGCCGCCCACGATCACCGCCTCCCGCAGCTGCTGGCCGCTCGCGCTCATCGTGCTCCCCCCGCGCGCGCCGCGATGCGCGCGCGCATCCCCGGCGCAAGCGTCTCCGCCAGCATCTGCGCCGCCTCCGCGGCGGAGATGCTCTGCTCGCTCAGCCACCAGCGGCCGAGCGCCTCAGCGGCGCCGAGCACCGCGGCGGAGAGCGCGCGCACTTCGGTCGCCACCCGCCCGCTGACGCTGCCGCCGAGCTGAGCCCCAAGCGCCTCTTCAAGCAGCGCCGCCAGCCGCTCGCGGTACTCGGCCACGCGCAGAGCGACCTCGCCGGAGGCCGGCAGCGTCTCGTCGAAGAGCACCCTCCAGGCGCCACGTTCGCTGTCCAGGAAGGCGAAGAAGGCGCCGATGCCCACTTCAAGCGCCTCGGCGGGATCTGCGGCGGCCCGCACAGCCTTCAGGATCGCCTCCAGGAGCGCGTCGCCTGCCGGACCCATGCACGCCAGATAGAGCTGCTCCTTGTTGCCGAAGTAGTTGTAGAGCAGCGGCTTGGTGATACCCGCGGCTGTGGCGACCTCATCCATCGTCACAGCGGCGAAGCCGCGCTCGGCAAAGAGCGCACGCGCGACCGCAAGCATCTGCCCTTCGCGCTCAGGTCGCGCCATCCGCACACGGTGCGGTGCTGACGCCGGCGCGGCGTCCTGGCGACCATCTGCAAGCGTCCTCGGCGACGTTGTGGCCAGCTGGTTCGGCGGTGCCATCGCTGCCATATTACCAGAGTATAAACTTATATGCAAGTAATGAGCTTGCGGTCGGTGGCTGGCGATCGGTGCCGGCGATCGCAGCGACGCCTCTGCTCTGGCAGGCTTCGCTATCATTGTTGCAAGCGTGGATTCAACGCCTGTGAAAGCGGTCCGCACTAGCCGCCCATCCGCCCACGTGCAAACCGGCCCCTAAAGGGAATCCCGCGGGGCGACGATCGGACGAGTGTGGACATCCTGACCTGTCGCAATGACTCCGAGCGTGGACGCCTGCTCGACCTCAGCCGCCGGCTGCGACCGGCCGAGGTGCGCGGGTCGGTCCTGCTTGGCATCGCCGCGCTGATCGGCGGTCCGACCTTCGGCTGGCTGGCGGCGCTGCCGCCGCTGCCGGGGATGATCGTCTTCTTCGTGATCCAGCGGCGGCTGGAGCGCTTCCGGCGCCCGGAGCTGGCGCTGATCGGCTGCGTGGCGATCACCCAGGCGGGCCTGGCGGCCGCCATCGCGATCGCTCAGGGGCCGCGCGTGTACCTGCTCACGCTGCTGATGCTGATACTGCAACTTGCCTGCATCGTCTTCCCGGTGCGGATGGCGATCGCCACGATGGCCTACAGCGCCGCGCTGATGATCGCCGTTGCCTTCACAGCCGATCGCGCGGTCGTCCTCGCGCATCCCTTCTATCTGCTCTACCCGCTTGCCGTGATGATCTCGGCCGGCTTCGTCGCGATGGTCGTCGCCAGCCTCGACGTGAGCACACGCGGCGTGGCGACGCTCGACCAGCTGACCAGGCTGCCAAACCGCATGGCGCTGCGCGCACGCGCTGCCGAGCTCGAATACCAATCCGCGATCACCGGCCGCCCGGTCGCCCTGATCGTCGGCGACCCAGACCGCTTCAAGGCGATCAACGACACGCACGGCCACGCGGTCGGCGACGCCGTCCTGCGCGAGGTGGCGGCACGCATGAGCGCCTGCCTCCCCGGTGGCGCGGGCGCCTACCGCCTCGGTGGCGAGGAGTTCGTGGTCTTCCTCTCCGACGCGGACGAGCACCAGGCCGCAGCGGTCGCCGAGCGCATCCGCCGCGCCGTCGACGCGCAGCCGATCGCCGACATCAAGGTGGCGATCTCCCTTGGCGTCGCCGCAAGCGCTGCGCGCGCGGGCTTTGACTTCAGCTCGCTCTTCGGCCGCGCCGATGCCGCCCTCTACGAGGTCAAGCGCAACGGTGGCGACGGCGTGCGCGTGCACTCGCTCACGGGCTCCGTGCGACCGCTGAGCGCCGCGGAGGCCGATCGCGCCAGCCACCTCTCAGGCACACGCGAGGCAGCGGGGCGAGCATCCGGCGAGGACGCCAGCCTCGATCAGGGCCAGCTCACGCGATCCGAGCGCGAGCACGGCCATCGTAGTGCCCCGGAGCAAGCGCTTGCGGCCGTAAGCGTTGAGGATGAGCGCGGCGCTGAGGCCGGCGGCGAGCTGATCGACGCCTGGGCGCGCTGGAATGAGCGCGAGCACGCGAGCACGGGCAACTGGCTGATCCGCGACGATCTCGCCAGGCGCCAGCTGCTGCAGCTCAATCTTCGCCTGCGCGAACGTGCCAAGCCCGCATTCGTGCTCGGCTTCGTCGTGGGGGGCGCAAGCGCGGTGGACTACGGCTGGCAGATCCTGATCCCGCCCGCGATCGGCACGCTCGTCTACATCGCAACCGAGCATGTCCTCGAGCGTCTGCGCCGCCCTGAATTCGCGCTTGGGCTGGCATGGATGGTCTTCCAGGGCGGCTTCATGGCCTCCGGGCTGATCGCCAACCATCAGATGGTCTTTGCCGCCCCGCTGCTGCTGATGCTGCTTGTGGGCTCCTCAGCGGTCTTCCCGCCGCGCGGCGTGGCGATCGGCGTCGCATACACCGTCGCGATCATGTTCGCCGTCGGCTTCATCGAGGCGCCGGCGCTCGTTGCGCAGGCGCCCGCGATCCTCGCCTTCCTGGTCGCGACGACGATCGTCATCGGGATGCTCGGCGCCGCGATCGGGCGCTCGACGATCGAGTACCGCGACCTTGCCATCATCGACCAGCTGACCGGCCTCTTCAACCGCGCCGCGCTTGCCACCCGCGTCGCGGAGCTTGCCCACCGCTCCGTCGGCGCAAGCGCCCCGGTGGCGCTGCTTGTCGCGGACATCGACAATTTCAAGGTGATCAACGACAGCCACGGGCACGCGGTCGGCGACGCGGTCCTGCGCGAGGTGGCAGCGCGACTGCGCTCCTCCCTGCGCGCCTTCGAGTCCGCCTACCGCATCGGCGGCGAGGAGTTCGTGATCCTGCTCGACGATGTCGACTGGGAGCAGGCCGAAGGCGTCGCGGCGCGCGTCTGCGCGAGCATCGCAGAGCGCCCGATCGCGGGCGTGCCCGTCACCATCTCCGTCGGCCTCGCGGCAAGCGCGCCCGGCGAAGTCTTCGCCTACGAGGCGGTCTTCCGGCGCGCGGATGCGGCCCTCTATGAGGCAAAGCACCACGGCGGCAACTGCGCCTGCTCGGCCCGCCGGCGCGCCGGCGGGCAGGTCGCCAGAAGCACCGGCGGCCCCGAGCTGCTCGAGTCAAGCGCGCTCAAGATCGCGCCGATCGCCCCCGGCGTCGCGGTCGGCACATAGCGCCGTGAGGCCGCCTGCCTGAGCGCCCCCTTACAGCAGCGACTCCGGCGTGCGCGGCCAGCGCTCGAGCGTCAGGTGGCGCTCGCAGTAGAGGACCGTCTCGCGCACGATCGAGAGCAGCGGCAGCGCGACCAGCGCGCCGATCACCCCGCCCGCATCCAGTCCCGCCAACAGCGCGAAGATCACCAGCAGCGGGTTGAGGCGCAGCGTCCGACCGAAGATCTGCGGCGCGACCACGTGGCCCTCGAGCTCCTGCATCGCCAGGAAGAAGAGCGCCACCCAGAGCGCAGAGAGCGGTTCGGTGAAGAGCGCGACGAGCACCGGCGGGGCCGCGCCGAGGAAGGGGCCGATGTAGGGGATCAGCTCCATCAGCGCGTAGAAGACCCCGAACGCCAGCCCGAAGCGCTCGCCGTCCGGGAAGATCCCGAGCAGGCCGAGGATGTAGAGGCCGACGCCCGTGCTGGTGCCCAGCAGGAGGCTGAAGAGCAGCTGCCCGCCGACGTAGCGGGCGACGGCGCGCTGCACGAGCGTCGGGTAGTCGTCGCCTTCGACGCGCTCCCTGCGACGCGCGCTGGCGATCGCCTGGCTTCCCCCCGGAGCCACGCTGCGCACGAGCGCGCCGATCCGCTCGCCGTAGAGGAGCATATAGACGGACAGGACGAACACGACGACGACATCGAAGATCGCGCCCGCGGCTTCCTTGAGCAGTTCCGCGCCAAATTCCGCGACCACCGAGGAGCTCTTGACGGCCTTTTCGCCGAGCGTCTGCAGGGCGGTCTTGCCCTGCGTCGCGATGTGCACGTGCAGGCCGATCGTCGCGAGGTAGTGCTGAACCTTGACAAGCTCGTGGTTTGCTTCCTTGATGATGCGCGGAACCGCGTGCGCGAACCTTTCCGCCTGATGAGCTATAGGGTGGGCGAGGAGATAGCCGACCGCGGCGATCAGGATGAAGAAGCCGAGATAGACGGCAAGCACCGCAAGGCCGCGCCGGAGCCCGCCGCGAGCAAGCAACGACACCAAGGGATTGAGCACCAGAGCGATGATCGACGCGACGATGAAGAGCTCGATCGTCTTGCCTGCAGCGCGGGCGAGCACCCACAGCGCAAGGATCGCCAGCGGCAGCAGCACCAGCTGCAGCCAGCGGGGAATGGCGATCCTGCCCCCCGGACCCATCTCGCCCGCCGGCGCGGGGAGGGGCGGATCGGGCGGCGCTCCCCCCTGCGGAGGCGTGGCTTCGGGCGGCATCGTGCTCATCTTGCAGCGACCATGCGCCGAGTATGCAGCAGCGAGCGGCGTCTGATCTTCAGGGCGGGCGGGGGCCCGTGGAGGCGCGGAGCGAGCCCGCGGAGGAGCCCGTGCGCATCCTCTTCATCGGCGACATCGTCGGGCGCGCCGGGCGCCGGGCGCTGCTGGCGGCCCTGCCCGAGCTACGCAGCCGCCTGCAGCCGACCTTCGTGGTCGCAAACGGCGAGAACGCCGCAGGCGGCCTCGGTATAACGCCGCAGATCGCCGAAGAGCTGCTCGCCGCGGGGGTGAGCGCGATCACGCTCGGCAACCACGCCTACCACCGCCGCGCGATCATCCCCTACCTGGACATCGAGACGCGCATCGTGCGCCCGCTCAACTACGTTCACAGCCAGCCCGGGCGCGGCTACTGCGTGCTGGAGTCCGCGGGCGCTCGCCTGGCCGTGATAAACCTTTCCGGGAACCTCTTCATGCGCGCGGCCCACCCCGCCTTCTCGGAGGTTGCCAGGGCCCTTGGCGAGCTCGAGCACGTGGAGCATGTGCTCGTCGACTTCCACGCCGAGGCGACGAGCGAGAAGGTCGCGATGGGCTTCCACCTCGATGGGCGCGCGACGGCGGTCGTGGGCACCCACACGCACGTCCAGACCGCCGATGCGCGCGTCCTGCCGGGCGGCACCGCCTACATCACCGACGTCGGCATGACCGGCGCCCGCGAATCGGTGATCGGCGTCGAGCGCGCCCAGGCGCTCGAAGGATTCCTCACGCAGATGCCCGGGCACGTCGACGCAGCGGAGGATGACCCCTGGCTGATGGGCGCCCTGATCACCTGCGCCGGGCCTCGCAAGGCAGCCTCGATCGAGCCCATCCAGATGCCCGCTGGGCGCTAGCGCCGCCGCCGCGTCGCCCCGCCGAGGGCCGGGCAGGCTCCTTCGCTCAGACGCCGAAGTGAGCGCAGACCAGCTCAGCGACATCGCTGACTGCCCATTGCTCGCGCTCCTGCGGGCGCCTGCGCAGACCACAGGCGATCAGCGCGGTCAGCGAGTCCTCAGCGCGCAGCGAGCCATGTGAGCCCCCGCCCGGATGGGCCTGGCCGCCGATGTCAAGGAACTCGTATCCGGGCGCTGCGGAGAGCAGCACATCGCCGGCGCGCTCGCACTCAAGCGCCGCCCAGATGCGGCCGAGCGCATCGGGATGCTGCGGGCTCCTCACCCGCCCCCCCGAGAGCTCCAGCGCAAGCGCGCGCCGATCGCCCGCGATCTCCCAGCCTGCTCCGCGCGCATCGACCCAGCGCGCGCCCGGGCGGATGCGCAGCGGCCCGCTGCGCGCGCCCACAATCACCGCTTCCGGCTCATCCCCGCTGTCCCCTGCATCCAGGTGACAGGCCAGCTCAACCCCCTCGAGCGCCAGCGCCCGCGCCGCCAGCGACCGCAGCGTGCTCGCGGCGGGCGGCCCAGGCAGCGCATAGAGCATCGCCGCGCGCTGGGAGGGGCAGATCGCCAGGCGCTCGCGTCCCTCGCCGGGCCTGCCCGGTCGGCGCGGGCGATGGGAGGCGAAGGCCTTGAAGAGGTCGATGGTGCGCAGCACCTCTGTCTGGGCGTGGTCGCCCATCACGATCAGCGCATAGCGCTCGAGGAAGCGCTCGATCCCGCCGGCGGCAGCCATGACCGCCGCCAGGCGGGCATCAGCCGCCGCCAGCGAGCGAATCTGGGCCTGGGGCCCGCCCCGGTGCGAGTGCCAGTCGTTGTCGGGAAGGGAGAGCAGCAGGAAGTCGCAGAGCTCCTCCGCGAGCAGATGCTCTGCGACGCATGCCGCATGACGGTCGCGCACCCCGGGCATGCCAAGCAGCGAGCTGCACGGAAGCGGGCGGCTCGCGAAGATGTCGGCGTAGAAGAGCTCGCGCGGGCCCAGCACCGCATGGCGCATCAACGGCGCGGCAAGCTTGGTCAGGAGATCGTCGCGGCGGGGCTCGTGGCGATGGCGGCCGCGGAAGATCAGATAGGTGGTGCACGCGGTGCGGGCGCCGGCGTCGTCGAGGCGCTCGAAGATCGTCTCGATCGCCGGGGAGAGGTGCGAGCGGTTGAGGTTGTAGACGGTGTCCGTCAGCTGGCGGGTGATGCCGACGCGGCGCGCTGCGCTGAGGCTGGAGCCGTACTCGACATAGCTGTCGCGATCGCGGTCAAACCAGCACATAGCGGGAACGCCATGCTGCGCTGGGCTGTGCCCCGTTGCGATGCTCGCGGCGCAGACCGGCGTCACCGAGGGAAAGGGGGCGACACATGCGTTGGTGTGAAAGCCACGCTCAATAACCTGCGCGAGCGTCGGCGTGACGCCGAGCGCCAGCGCCTCGTTGAGCGGTCCAGGTGCGAGCGCATCGATCACGCAGAGCACCAGCCCGCGCGCGCGCGCCTTAAAGCCGGCGCCTGCGGCGGCGCGCGAGCGCCCGCGGGCGGTTGGGCGAGGAGCTGCGCTCATCTCGAGCGTGGCCGGCAGCGGCGGCGATCTGGGGCTTGCGGCCTTGGTGGACTCATCGGCGGTGCGCTACCGTGGCAGCAGGATGAAGATAGATGATGCATCGCCGACTCGCAGCGACAGAGCGGCGAGCGGGGTCTCCTCCGGTCGTGGCCCGCGCCACAGCGCACGGGAGCTGCGCCGCTACGAGGCGCTCTTTGCCGCCCGCACACGATCGATGCGCTCCTCCGCGATGCGCGACATGTTCGCGCTCACCGAACGGCCTGAGGTGATCTCGCTGGCGGGCGGCCTGCCGGACACCTCCACCTTCTCGCCCGCGCTCTACACGAAGCTGATGTCACAGATCGCAAAGAGCGACGTTGCGCGTGCCCTGCAGTACGGGCCCACCGACGGCATCGGCGTCGTCAAGGACTGCATCGCCGAGGTGATGGCCGCCGAGGGCACCGCGATCGACGTCGAGGACCTGATCGTCACCACCGGCGGCCAGCAGGTGCTCGACATGGTCGCCCGCACGCTGATCGATCCCGGGGACGTGATCATCGCGGAGGCTCCCACCTACCCCGGCGCGATCCCGGCATTCGCGGCCTATCAGGCGGACATCCGCCAGGTCGAGATGGATGCGCAGGGAATGCGCATCGACGCCCTCGCCGATCTGCTTGCCGAGCTTGACCGCGCGTCGAAGCGACCGAAGCTGATCTACACGGTCCCCAATTTCCAGAATCCCGCAGGCGTGACGCTCGCCCGTGAGCGCCGCGAGGCGCTGATCGAGCTGGCACGCGAGCGCGAGCTGCTGATCCTCGAGGACAACCCTTACGGGCTGCTGCGCTACGAGGGCGAGCCGCTGCCGAGCCTCTACTCGCTTGACGCATCGACCTCCGGGCGCGGCGGGGCATCCGACTTCGTCATCTACCTGGGCACCTTCTCCAAGATCCTCTCGCCGGGCCTGCGGCTGGGGTGGGCGGTGGCTCCGCGACCGGTACTGGAAAAGCTCAACCTCGGCAAGCAGGGAGCCGACCTCTGCTCATCCTCGCTCTCGCAGCTGTTCGTGAGCGCCTACTTCGCCGAGCGCGACGGCGGTCGGCCGGCATGGCTCGCCTACATCGAGCGCCTGCGCAACCTCTACCGCTCCCGGCGCGACGTGATGACCGCCGCGCTCAAGGAGCACCTTGGCGAGGTCGCCGACTGGAACGCGCCCGAAGGCGGTCTCTTCATCTGGGCGACCCTCGCGGAGGGTCTTGACACCAACGACCTGCTCGCGCGCAGCGAAGACGTCGCCTTCGTCCCGGGCCGAGCGGCCTTCTTCGACGGTCGCCGCGGCGCGCGCTCCATGCGCCTGAACTTCGCCGGGTCGCCCGCTGAGGAGATCGTCGAGGGCATCCGTCGCATCGGCGCGACGATCGAGCGCGAGCGCGGCCTGCTTGGCGCGCTGACCAGGCGGCGCAGCGGGGGCGGGGACAAGGAGGCGCTGGCGGAGGTGCTCGAGCTCTCGCCGCGCCGCTCGCGCGGCGCCGGCGCCGGACGCGACCAGCGCCGATGAGGGTGGCGGTGCTCAAAGGCGGCCGCTCGCTCGAGCGCCCGGTCTCGCTGCGCTCAGGCGCCCAGGTCGAGGACGCGCTCGAGCGCCTCGGCCACGAGGCCCTGCCGGTGGACGTCCGGGCGGACCTCGTTGAGCGGCTGGAGGCCGAGCGCGCGGAGGTCGCGTTCATCGCCCTGCACGGGCGCGACGGCGAGGACGGAGCGCTCCAGGAGCTGCTTGAGGCGATCGAGCTGCCCTATACCGGCTCCGGGCCAGGTGCCTGCGCGCGCTGCATCGACAAGGCCCTCGCCAAGCACGAGCTGCGCGCGGCGGGCATGCCCACCCCCGACTTCTTCGCCTTCAAGGAGGCGGCGATCGAGGAGCTCGGCGTCGCCGCGGCGCTGCCTCGGATCGAGCGCGCGCTGGGCTTCCCGCTGGTCGTGAAGCCCGCCAGCCAGGGATCGGCGCTGGGGATCAAGTTTGCGCACTCCGACGCGGAGCTGCCCGCGGCGATCGTCGGCGCACTCGCCTACGATCGCAAGGTCCTGCTTGAACGCCACATCAAGGGTCGCGACCTCGCCGTTGCCGTCCTTGCCCCATCCTCGCGCTCGCTCGACGCGCGCCAGGCCCCGCCGATCGCGCTGCCGATCGTCGAGGCGATCCCGCGCGGCGAGGAGTTCTACAGCTACGACTCACGCTATGAGATCGGCGCGGCGCAGCTGGTCTGCCCGGCGGAGCTGCCTGTGCCGGTGACAGCGCGGGCGCAGGAGCTGGCGCTGCGCTGCTTTGACCTCTTCGGCTGCCACGGCTACGCCCGCGTGGACATGATGCTGCAGGACGGCAGCGACGCACTTGAGATTCTCGAGGTCAACGTCGTTCCCGGCCTCACCGAGACAAGCCTGCTGCCGCTCGCCGCCGACGCCGCCGGGATCAGCTTCGACGAGCTGATCGAGCGCATCCTCGCCAGCGCATTCAGCCGCAGGTCGGCTGGTGCCCTGCGCGCGGCGCCGCTCACGCCCGCAGGCTGAGCGCGAGGCCTACAGCGCCCAGGGGCGCAGCCCGCGGAGGGCTGAGCGCAGACGCCTCGCCTCAGGATTCGCCCGAGGCGAAGTCCTCCGGCGAGACCTGGTCGAGGAACTCCTTGAACTTTTCAACCACATCCTCGCTCTCTTCGGCCTCCTGCTCGAATTCGATGGCCGACTCTGCGATCACCTCGTCGGCTGCGAAGATCGGCACCCCCCAGCGCACCGCCAGGGCGATCGCATCGCTCGGGCGCGAGTCGATCTCCAGCTCGCGCCCGTTGGCGCGCAGCGTGATCGACGCGAAGAAGGTGTTGTCGCGCAGCTCGGTGACCGCCACGCGCGTGCACTTGACCTGCAGCTCGCCGAGCATGTCGCAGAGCAGATCGTGGGTCATAGGGCGCGGCGTGGAGGCTCCCTGCAGCTTCATCAGGATCGAGGCCGCCTCCGGGTGGCCGATCCAGATCGGTAGAAATTTGTTGCCATCGACTGTCTTCAGCAGGACGATCGGCTGCTTGCCCACCATGTCAAAGCTGACGCCGTATATGACCATCTCCTGCACGAGTCATTCCTCCGCCGCCGAGGCAGAGTCTGAGTATAGGTCCGTGCGGAAGCTCCATAGCTTGTTGCCAAGGAAGTTGAGGGGCGTGGATATCGCAAGCGCCGGTATCTGCGCGGGCACAGCGGCGAGGTGGCCATCATCGACGAGCAGCGTGAGGGCAAGCTCGTTGACGCCCAGCGCCAGCAGGCTGACGATCAGAAAGCGCGCGGCCTGAACGTGGACCTGCCCCTCGCGGGCCTTGAAGGTCCAGTGGCGGTTGAGGACGAAGTTGCTGACGCCCGCGACGATCCAGGCCAGCGCGGCGCCGACGTGGTAGTCGATCGCTGCGACATGAACGCAGAGCGCGAGCACGCCGAGGTTGACCGCATAGCCGCTTGCGCCCACAATCGAGAAGCGAGCCAGCTGCAGCCAGTTCTGCGGGTGGCGCAGCCCACGCAGAAAGCGCCGGTGCAGCGGACGCGTCGGGGTGCGCCCCGCCGTGCCGAGATCGATGTCCGCTCTGCGCGCAGCTCGCGAGCTCGCGAGCGGGACAGCTGCGCCCGCCTCGATCGTGCGCGTGCTCACCTCTTCGTGCATCCTCTGCAGATTAGCCGCGATCGGCGTCCCCAGCGCTGCGGGCAACTACGATGAAGCCGGTGCGCAAGATCACAGCGAGCGGTGAGCGCAGCGGCGAGGCGGCCTCGTCGGTGCTGGAGCGACCTCCGCTCGGCCGCGCGCTGCAAGGACGGCTGACCACGCCGGCCCTGCTCCTGCCGGTGCCGCTCGCCCTGGTCGCCGGAGTGGCGGTGCTCCTGCTCGGTCATACCGGGCACCACCCGCAGAGGAAGGCGATCGAGGCGGGCCGCTCCCCCGCGTTGGAGGCGAGCACCGCGGCGCCGGCACGCAGCGCAAGCGCGGCCACGGGCGCCCAAGCGCCAGGCGCCGCTCGCGCCGACACGGCTGCCGAGCAGCGCGACCCCGAAGAAGCAAGCTCCTTCCCGGTCTCCCCTGCCTCGATTGCGCAACGCCCCGCGGCATCCTCGCCGCGTCGCGCCGCAGAAGCATTTGTCGCTCCCGGTGCGCTCTCGACCGCGCGCGTCAGGCAGGCGCTCGCACGCCTCGGCGCGCTCGAGCACAGCGCCGGCGCGGGAGTCAGCACGGTCCCAGGGGGCAACTCGGTCGGCGGCAACGGGACGATCCCGATCCCGCCCGCAATCCCGCTCATCGTCCAGCGCGTGATCGCCGGCGCCAACGCGATCGCCGACTACCCCTACGTCTACGGCGGCGGGCACCTCTCCTTCCAGGACAACGCCTACGACTGCTCCGGCTCGATCAGCTACGCGCTGGCCGCCGGCGGGCTGCTCGCGCGCCCTGAGACCTCAGGGGAGCTGGAGAGCTGGGGGGCGCCCGGGCCCGGACGCTGGATCACGATCTACGCAAATGCCGGCCACGTCTACATGTACGTGAACGTCGGCGACGGTGTCTGGATGCGCTTTGACACGGTTGGGCGCTCGGGCCCGTATGCCTCGCGCTGGCAGCCCGACGCGCGCTCCAACGAAGGCTTCGTCGCGCGCCACTGGCCAGGGCTCTGAGGGGGCTCTGCGGCGGCCGCCGGCGCGGGGCACCACCGCGCGACTATAGTGGCCGGGGATGCGCGTAAGATCGTCGCTTCGCGCGCTGGCGTCGCTGGCCGCGGCAGGGGCGCTGGCGGCACCGGCCGGCGCAACGGGCGCGCGCGCGGGCGCCTATCGACTCCAGTACTGCGCGCAGATCCCGGTCATCGAAGGCACGCCGCCCTGGGGCTTTCACACCGGGCAGCCGATCTCAGGCGCGCATGGAAGCTACGCGCGCGGCCATGGCAACATCAACCTTGCCGCCGACACCGTCTCGGGCATCCTCTGTCAGGTCGATCGATCGCCTGATCAGCCGGATCGGCTGATCATCATGACCGTCGAGCACCACCTCCTCTACCACTCCCACCACGCGCTGATGTGGGGCGTGCCGGGGAACATCATGAGGATCAGGGTCCGCGTGGTCAGCAGCAGCGATCCCCGCTGCAAGGTCGGGACGCTCGGCGAGGTGACGCTCTTTGCCAGCTACAACGGCGTGCGCTCCGACAGCGTACGCTTCCGCTTTCCGGCGGCGTGCGCCGACCACGACCACCTCTACCACGGGCCGCAGGTCAACAACCAGGTGCCGCCACGCTGATCCGCACGGCGCACGGCGCGGCTGGCGCTTGTCAGCTCTTGCGGCGGCTGCTGCCGGCGGCCGTGCCGCTCTTGAGCACAACCACGCCCGTCACAGCCGCCGTCTTCGGATGCGCCCGTTCTGCGTCTCTGACCACCATGTGCAACATCAGCCGCACGCGCTGCAGGCGCCTGAGCGCGCGAATGACCGTGCGGTTGAAGCGAACCCGCACGCGCCCGCTGCCACCCTTGCGCGTGACCACCAGAGCGCGCCCGATCACGATCTCGCTCGGCTGTCCCTTCGGCAGCCCCAGCGCACGGCGCCCGCGAATGTGCAGCCGGTGGGCAAGCTTGGCGTTCATCAGCACCTGGACTTCGCCGGCGACCTGCTCGCTGACTTCATAGCGGATCTCAAGGCCGTGACGGAGCGCCGCGCGCAGCGAGCCTGACACCGCTGCCGCGTGTGCGCTCGGGGCCGGCAGCGTCGACGATGAGCCGCTGCCGGCACCCGCCTTGCTGGTCGTGGTCGTCGTGGTCGTAGTGGTCGACCCCGTGCCGCCACCGGTCGACGTCGTGCTCGGTGGGCCCTCGATCTTGATTTCTTCCGTAATCGAGGATTCGTTGCCCCCGCGGTCCTTGATCGTCAGCGTGACGAAGTAGACGCCCGCTGCGGTGAAGGTGTGGAAGACCGAGTCCGCGCAGTGCGGCTGCAGCGGCACTTCGCATTCGGGCGAGGGCGGTCCGAAGCCCTTCACCACGGGGCTGCCGTCGCCGAAGCTCCAGCTGAATTCAGGGAACGATCCGACTTCGCCCAGGCTGTACCCGGACCAGTCGAGGCTCATCAGCGAGGAGTCGCCGTCGAAGGCTACCGCTTCGCCCACGTTGGCGACCGCGGGGGCGACAAAGCTTGCGGCCGTGCTCACGCTGGTGAGGCAGGGCACCCCCGGGTAGGGAACCTTCAGCGCGGCCAGGTCAAAGCCGTCGTTGAGCGCATAGCGGCGCGCTCCGAGCGCCTGGTTTGCGACCGTACCCGCTTCGGTCTGCTGGTTGGAGGCCGCGTACTGGCCCGCGGCGCCCGCAAAGAAGTTGCGGCACTGGTCGGTCAGTTCGCCTCCCGCGCTGCCCTGCCACGCATTCAGGAGCGGGTTGGTGATCGTGTTCTGCAGCTCGCTGCCGATCTGGGTGACGATGATGTCCGCCAGCCCGTGGTCGTAGGCGCCGTCAGGGCTAAGCCCTTCCTGATTTGGCTCCTGGTCGGCGCCGCTCTTTTCGGCGGCCTCGACCTTTTCGGTGTTGGCGGGGTTGAAGTTGCCCATCTGGCAGTCGTAGGCCTGCATCTGGTCGCGTTCGGGCAGGTGGTAGTCGCCGGTGCCGCCCGCGGTCCAGGGGACGACCGCATAGAGCACCGGGCTGCCGCCCGCTTCAAGGTAGGAGTGGTAGCTGCAGAAGCTGTTGCGGTAGCTGTGAAGGCGTTCGCTTTCGGTTTCCTTGCCTTCGCCGACCAGCTTTTCTTCTTCTTCGATCTTTGGCACCAGGTTCTGCTTGCCGCCGGTCTGTGCCTTGACTTCGGCTTCGCTGCCGCGGTAGTAGTCGGAGCAGCGTCCGCTTGCGCCGCCGGCATCGAGACAGACCGTCACGCCCGGTGGCGTCAGCAGGACGTAGATGTGTTCGAGCCCCGTCGGCAGCGCGTGTTCCTTGACAAAGGCGCCAAGCTGGGCGCGCAGCTGGGCGTCGCTGAAGCACTTTTCAGGACCCAGCCCGGGCACAAACAGTTCACCGGCGAGCGCCAGCGGCGCGGGGTCGACGCATTCGGAGGCCGGGTAGGGGTTTGAGTCGACATAAGCCCCGCCATAGACGATCGATCGCGCCGCGGGCCTGCCGCTCGCGTCGCTGTAGAGGGCGTCGACGCCGAGCACGGTCGCCGTCGGCTGGGCGCTGCTGGTGGTGGCGAGGTTCTTCAGGAAGGAGTTGATCAGCGCCTGCCAGTCGCCGTGGTAGAAGCCCTCGGGGTCCCAGTAGATCGCGTAGACCGTCGCGCTGTGGACGACCGGGTTCTTGGACTTGTTGGAGAAGGTAATCGCTTCCAGCGTGTTGCCGTCGCGCAGCACATTGGCCGTCCGCGGCTGCAGGCCGACGGCCGGCAGCACACCTTCGTGCACTACTTCCGCGGAGGCGGGTGCGGCGGCACACAGGCCAAGGGTCGCCGCGAGCATGCAGATAGCGCTGGCGCGAGCGACTTTCAGCCGCGGCACGCTGCCGCCGCGCAAGGTCGAGGACAGGCCCCTGAAACCGCCGGAAGGTTGGTTCACGAGGGGCTCATCGGCACCTTCCTGCGAGAACCTTTAGCGCCGCTGGACACCGTGCGCGATGGTGCGGGGCGCCCCCGCTGCGCGCGACTTCAGCGCGCCGGCGCCGCCTGCGCTCAGACGCAGCGCGTAGGCTGTGCATCAGCGGCAAGCGTGCCGTCCGCGCCGAGCAGCAGCGACCGATGTCCGCAAGCGCCAGCCAGACCACCGCAACCGAGCGCAAGCGCCATGCGCTGGCGCTGTTTGCGCCCCTGGCGCCCGGCTACGACAGCATGGGCGCCCTGCTCTCCTTCGGCCAGGACCCGCGCTGGCGACGCGCCCTTGTTGCCGCGATCAGGGCAGGCCCCGGGGATCACATCCTCGACGTGGCAACCGGCACGGGGATGGTCGCAGCGGCGCTCGTGCGTCGCTATCGCTGCCGTGTCACAGCACTTGATCAGAGCGCGGAGATGCTCTCTGCAGCGCGCGCACGTCGCGCGGGCGACCCCTTGCTGCAAGAGCGCTTGCAGCTGGTCGAGGGGCAGGCGGAGCAGCTGCCCTTCGCCGACGGCCAGTTCGACCACCTCACCTTCACCTACCTGCTGCGCTACGTCGATGACCCCGCCAAGACGCTCGCGGAGCTCGCCCGCGTCGTCCGCCCGGGTGGGCGCGTCGCCGCGCTCGAGTTCGGCGTGCCCACACACGCCGGCCTGCGCTTGCTCTGGCGCCTGCACACGCGCATAGGCCTGCCCGCGCTAGGGGCGATCGCCTCGCCCGAGTGGGCGCAGACGGGGCGCTTCCTGGCGCGCTCGATCCCGGACTTCTATGCTCGCCTGCCGCTCCCCGAGCAGCTCGCGCTCTGGGAGCGGAGCGGCATCGGCATCACCCAGCTGCGGCGGATGAGCTTCGGCGCGGGGGTGCTGATCGTCGGTGTGCGCAGCTTGCACCGGGCAGAGGGCGGATGAGGCGCGGTGGGCACCCGTCCGCGCCCTGCCTTCTATGCCCTCCCGGGCGGCGGATGGCGCGATCTGCTCACGCTGCTTCACCCTCCCTACACCGCCTGGCATCTGAGCTATGTCGCGATCGGGGCGGCGCTGGCGCCGCACTTCCACGGCGCTCGCCTGCTCGCTACCCTGGCCGGCTTCTTTCTGGGCGTCGGCATCTGCGCACATGCGCTCGATGAGCTCAAGGGGCGGCCGCTGCAGACGCAGCTCTCGAGCCCTCTGCTCGCAGCGCTTGCCACGGTGTCGCTGCTCGGGGCGATCGCGATCGGCGCCTACGGCGCGGCCGTCGTCTCGGCAACGCTGATCGCGTTCATCGTGATCGGCTCGTTTCTGTTGCTCGCCTACAACCTCGAGCTCTTCGGCGGCCGCTTTCACAGCGATCTGGTCTTCGCCCTCTCCTGGGGCGCCTTCCCCGTGCTGACCGCCTTCTGGGCCGCCGCGCTGACAATCACACCGGCTGCGCTCGCCGCGGCTGGAGGCTGCTTTGCGCTCAGCCTCGCCCAGCGCCGCCTCTCGACGCCGGCCAGGGAGCTGCGGCGGCGCACCGCTTCGGTCGGCGGCGAGCAGCGCTTGCTTGACGGCAGCGTGCGCCCGCTATCGGCGCTGTCGATCGCGGCGCCCCTGGAGGGTGCCCTGCGCGCCTGCTCAGCCGCGGTCCTGCTGCTTGCCGTGGGGCTGGTCGCCGCGCGCCTGTAGCATCCGGCAGGAGTACAGCCGATCACTGCCGCGGCCGCGGCAGCCGAGAAGGAGCAGCCCCTGCCACGACCGATTGACGCCGGCGCGGTGATTCGCAGCGTCTTCCAGATCTACGTCGAGCAGTCAGCGGTGCTGATGCCTGCGGCGGCGGTCGTCTTTCTCATCACCGGGCTGCTTGCGACCGCCCTGCTCAGCGCCTCGCCAGGGCTGGCGCTGCTCGCGCTCGTGTTCTCCGTCCTCGGGACATCGATCTTCACGGGGATGATCGTGGAGCTGGTGGCCGAAGTGCGCAAGGGCGGCGCTGAGGTCAAGCTCGGCGCGCTGCTGCGCTCGATCCGATCCTGCATCGGCCGCCTGATCGGCGTCTCGATCTTCGCGACGATCTGCGAGGGATTCGGGCTCTTGCTGTTCATCGTGCCCGGCCTGATCCTGCTGAGCATCTGGTCGGTCTATGCGCCCGTGATAGTGCTCGAGGACGTGCCGGGGCTGGGGTCGCTCGGGCGCAGCCGCGAGCTGGTGCGCGGCAACGGCTGGCGCGTCTTCACGGTGATCCTGATGCTGGTGCTGATGGTCGCCCTGGCCGGCTCCGCGATCACGCTCGCTGCCGAATCGGCCGGCGCGGCGGTGGGGCTTGTGGTGCGGGTCGTGATCGGGGTGCTCATCGCCCCGCTCTCGTCGCTTGCCGCCGCCGTCCTCTACTTCGAGCTGCGAGATGCGCATGGAGAATGACGCTACGCCACACGTCATACCACGCGCTAAAGAGTCATGCACAGCGACAAAAGGGCAATGCGCGCGCGAGCATAGGACGCTGTCAGACAGAAAGCGTCTGCGCACGGCACACAACGGCAAGGAGAGCGGCCGCCTTTCATCGCGGGCAGGCTCGATGGGCGATCCTGGACTCGAACCAGGGACCTCTTCCTTATCAGAGAAGCGCTCTAACCGACTGAGCTAATCGCCCGCGCGCGTCGATTCTAGCGGCTGCCGTGCGCTCGAATGACCCTGCGTCAGGGCTCCCAGTCGCCGCAGCAGATCGCTTGCCGCGGCAGCATCGCGAAGGCGCAGCTCAACCCTAAAGCCGCCACGAGCCTGGGCGCTGACCTTCGCTCGTGTGCCGAGCGCCTGCTCGAAGCCTGAGGCGATCGTCTCGGCAAGCTCGACGCTCCCGCGCCGCTCTGCGCTGGTGGTGGGGCGTCGGCCCTCCTTTCCGCCTGCGGCGGCCCGCGCCCGCTCCTCGGTCGTGCGCACCGACCAGCCCTCCCTGACCGCCCGGCGCGCGAGGATGCGACGCAGCTCATGGTCGTCAGCCATCAGCAGCGCGCGTCCGTGCCCCTCGCTCAGGGCTCCGGCCTCCAGCGCAGCCAGCGCCTCGTCGGGAAGCTCGAGCAGGCGCAACAGGTTGGTGATGGCGACGCGGCTCTTGCCCACGCGACTACCGATCTCCTCGTGGGTCATACCCATGTCCTCCGCGAGCAGCGCGCAGGCGCGCGCCGCCTCGACGGGGTTCAGATCCTCGCGCGCCATGTTCTCGATCAGCGCAAGCTCGACGGTCTGGGCATCGTCGGTGGGGCGGATCAACGCCGGGATCCGCTCCAGGCCGGCGCGGCGCGCCGCTCGCCACCGCCGCTCACCTGCGATCAGCTCGTAGCGACCGCTCCGGGGACGCACGAGGACCGGCTGCAGCACCCCGCGCTCGCTCAGCGACTCCGCGAGCGCCGCGAGAGCCTCCTCGTCAAAGCTCTGTCGCGGCTGGTGCGGGTTGGGGTCGATCAGGTCGACCGGCAGGTCCTTCACCCCCTCCGTGGCCCCGTTTCCCTCCGAGACGGCCAGGATCGCCGCAAGGCCTCGCCCGATGCCGGTTCTCGTCTTCGACTGGCTCATCAATTCGCTCCTTCAGTCTCCGCGCGCCACGATGCGACTGGATCGCTCCACCCTACCCGCCCGCACAGACGTCAGGTGCCGCCTAGCGGCCAACCAGCTCACGGGCTAGCTCCCTGTATGCCTCCGCGCCGGCGCAGGTAGGGTCGTGGTCGATCACCGGCACCCCGAAGCTCGGCGCCTCCCCGAGGCGGACGTTGCGCGGGATCACCGTCGAGAAGACCATCTCCGGGAAGTGCTGCCGCACCTCGCTCTCGACATCGCGGGCAAGATGGGTGCGCGGATCGTGCATCGTCAGCACCATCCCCGCGATCGTCAGGCGTGGGTTGAGCTCGCGCTGCACCAGCCCAAGCGTCTCAAGCAGGCTTGCAAGGCCCTCGAGCGCGAAGTACTCGCTCTGCACGGGCACGATCACGCGATCGGCGGCAACCAGCGCGTTGACCGTCAGTGGGCCCAGCGAAGGCGGGCAGTCGAGCATGATGTAGTCGTAGGTCGCAGCGCCTGCGGCAAGCACTTCCCGCAGTCGCCACTCATAGCCTGCCTGGCGCGGGAGCTCGACGTTTGCGCCCGCCAGGCCGGGTCCGGGGGGCACGAGGGCGAGCCCCTCCACTGAGGTTGCCAGCGTGGCGTCGCGCAGCGCGACTTCGCCGTTCATCGCCTCATAGAGCCCGGGCGCGGAGCGCTTGTCCTCGCCAAGCGCGACCGTCGCGTTTGCCTGTGGGTCGACGTCCACGAGCAGCGTGCGGCAGCCGCTGCGCGCTACGCAGGCGCAGAGATTCACAGCGGTCGTCGTCTTGCCGACGCCGCCCTTCTGGTTTGCAACCGCGTAGACCAAGGCCACGCAGGCTACGCTAGCGCGCAGCGCCGCCATCCGCCTTCGCGTCGGCTCCGAGCGGGCGCTTGCGCGCGAGGCCCGGGCGGCGAGGAAAGCGCGCCGGCGTTGGGGCGACCTTCTCGAAAACATCGAGATAGCGGTTCAGCCCGGCGCTGTCGGTGCGGTAGTGCACACGCTCGCGCCGCGCCAGTCCGAGCAGCGCGGCTGCCTTCGCGCTGGGAGCCGCCGCGATCGCGCCGGGCCCACGCCAGTCGATCAGCACTCCCCCGAGCGCAAGCAGCGGCGCGGCATACTCGAGCACGACGGGCTGCGGCGCCAGCGCTCGCGCGAGCACCACATCGCAGCAACCTATCCCCTCCTTCCAGCTCTCCGCGCGCACGCAGAGCGCACTGGCGTTATCGACCTGCGCCAGGCGCACCAACCGCTCCAGAAAGCGACAGCGCACAGCGCGACTCTCCAACAGCATTACACGCGAGCGCGGCAGCGCGACGGCGATCGGAATGCCGGGAAAGCCGGCGCCGGAGCCAAGGTCGGCGATCAGTCCGGCGCCGTGCAGATCGGCTACCTCGAGCGCCGCGAGCGAGTCCTGGACGTGGCGCAGCGAGATCTCACGCCTGCCCTCAATAGCGCTGGGTGCGTAGCCGCCGGCCAGGGCGGCGATGATGGCCTCCACCTGCGCCATCTGACCCCCGTCCAGGGAGGATGTCGACGGGAGCGCCCAAGCAGCTGGCGCCGGTCGCTCAGGGAGCGACTCTGCGGCTTCCTGCACCGGCCTTGCCGGCATCAGCGTGCAGAGTGTAAAACGTGAAACATCTACCCGGCATGGCTGTGGTCGGCCTGCCGGCCGCCGCGCGCCGGGTACACGACCAGCACCCGTTCGGGCTCCTCGCCCTCCGATTCAGTTTCCACGCCGGGCTTGTCGCGCAGATGCTCGTGAACCGCGCGCCGCTCGATCGCCGGCAGCGAGCCGAGCTCGGCCGGTCGGCCGCTGCGCGCAACCTTGCGCGCAACCTTGTCGGCCTCTGCCAGCAGCGTCTCCAGTCGCCGTTCGCGGTAGCCGTCGATGTCGACGCTGACGCGCATCGTCGCGTCGAGATCGTTCAGCGCGATGCGGGGCGCGAGGTACTGCAGTGCGTTGATCGTCTGGCCGCCGCGCCCGATCAGCATCCCCAGGTCCTCGCCGCGCAGCACGCCGCGCACCTCGTCCTCTTTTGACTCGACCACCACCTCGGCCTCCACGCCGGCGGCGCGCACGACCGCGCGCAGGATACGCTCGAGCCGAGCGGCGGCTATCGCATGCGCTGGGCGCTCCTCCATTGCAGGGTCAACTCTAGCGCCGGCGGCCCGAGCGGCGCTTCTTGCGCCGCAGCGGCGGCGGCGGGGCGCTCTCCTGCGTGCCGCCGTCGCCGTTGATGGCAGCCGGCGCCGCGGCCTCACCGCGCGGGAGCCGACCGGCGCCGCGGCCGTTCTTTGCCGCCTCTGCCGACGGGCGCGCGACGGTCAGCGCCGGCATCTGGCGTCGGATCACAATCCCTTGGCCGACCGTCCAAATGTTGGTGCCGATCCAGTAGAGCAACAGCCCCGTCGGGAAACCGATCACGATGAAGGTGAAGATCAGCGGCAGCGCAAGCGCCATCAGTCGTTGATTGCGATCTGCCGTGGCGCTCGAGAGCAGGCTCGAGCCGACCATCGTCACGGCATAGAGCACAAGCAACACGACAAGCACGACGCCCGTCGCCTTGTTGGTCAGGTCTGGAATGAACAGGAAGCCGGAGGACTGCGGGGCAACCTGATGACACGAGGTGTGTTCGACGTACTTGGTCGGCAGGTGCGCGACGCTTGCGATCGCCGTGTGGTGGATGTGGTTGTAGCGCGCGATCAGCTGTGGCCCGCAGATGCGCTTCTTGAGGTCGGTGCGCAGCATGTAGAAGAGCGAGATCAGCACCGGCAGCTGCAGCAGCAGTGGTAGACAGGAGGCGAAAGGGTTGATGTTGTTCTCGCGGTAGAACTTCATCAGCTCCTCGCTCTGGCGCTGCCGATCGTCCTTGTAGCGCTGCTGGATCGCCTTCATCTCGGGCATATGTCGCTGCAACGAGACGATCGACTTCATCTGGCGCACGAACAGCGGGAAGAGGACGATGCGCACGGCGACGGTCAGCCCGATGATCGCCCAGCCCCAGCTCCCTCCGACGATGTTGCTGTGGATGAAGACGAGGACCTGTTCAAATGCTGTGATCAGCGGACCGAAGGCGCTCTCGATCACGTTTGCGAGCAGCAGCATCGCGCGTCCTCAGGCCCCGGCCGGCCGGCCCGTTCGGTGAAAGAGCCCTTGGGCGGAGACGGGGTCGTACCCGCCGCGGCTGAACGGATTGCAGCGCAGGAGCCGCCAGGCGCTCAACACCAGGCCGCGCATGACCCCTTCGGCTTCGACCGCTTCCACCGCGTAACGCGAGCAGCTTGGCTCATAGCGACAGCGCTGTCCCAGCAGCGGCGAGATCAGCAGCTGGTAGCACTTGATGGGCATCACCACCGCGCGCCGTAGCGCGCGCTGTCGCTGGCCGGTCACGGTTCCACCTCACCACGAGCGCCGCCCTCTCGATCAGCGTCTGGAGCGACGCCGGCCTTGCGCAGAAGGTCGGCGAGCGCCGCCTCGACGCCCTGCAGGCCCTCACGCTCAGCTAGCTCCGCCACCCCAGCGCGTGCGACCACGACGATGTCGCCGGCCAGCTGCCGCCCGGAGAGCTGGCTTCGAAACGCCTCCCGAATCAAGCGCTTGACCTTGTTGCGGGTGACCGCTCCACCGACGCGACGGGGGACGGAGAGGCCCAGACGCAGAGTGTCTCTCTGCTCGGCACTGAAGAGGTACAGCACCAGGTGCCTGTTGGCCACCGAGCGCCCGCGACGGTAGACACGCTCGAACTCAGCGGCCTTCGACAGCCTTCCTCGCCGCGGTGCTCCTCCATTCATCAAAGCCGTCGCGCCAACATCAGCTCTGGCTTCGACGGCATCAGACGGCAAGCCGTTTGCGCCCTTTGGCACGACGCCGCCTGAGCACCAGTCGGCCTGCGCGCGTTCTCATGCGCGCACGGAAGCCGTGCGTTCTGGCTCGCTTGCGCTTCTTCGGTTGGTAGGTTCGCTTCATCTCACGCTCCTTGTGATCCCGCCATCTTAGGCCATCTTCAGAGCAAGTGCTTGAGGACCATCTTCGCGCGCGATCCTGTTTTGATCGTCAAATGCGGCCTTGATCCACACAGACCCTCCGCTCCCCTCGCAACCCTCCTCCTCCCTGACCTATAGTCCACACTCAGCCTCGCGAGCAAGAGAAGTGCTCGTTGCTTGTATCCGGCGCTCACAATATGTCTATAGCAGTTGAAACAGCAGCATTCGACGACCATCTCCACCGCCTTCTCCGTAAGCGCGTTGACGCAGCCACGTACAACCTCTGGCTTGCCGATGTGACCGTCAACGAGTGCCCGGACGGCGCTTTGGAGCTGGTGACTCCGACCCACGCGCGGCCGTGGGTACAGGCTCGTTTCGGTGCGACCCTCCTGGACTGCGTGAGAGAGCTGTTCGGACGGCCAGCAAGACTCCGCTCGCCAGAGAGCGCGCAGCCGGTCGGGCAGGCAGCTCCCGGCGCCAGCGCTCTCGCCGCCGCGCATCTTGGCGCCCAGCGGCGCGCCGGCATCGCCTCCTCGTCGGCAGTCGGCGCCGCCAGCGGCCCGTCTCATTCAGATGAAGGTGGGGAGGTGCTCGCCTCACAGCAGCCCAACCCGACCTTGACATTCGGGCGCTTTGTGATCGGCGAGAGCAACCGCCTCGCCCACAGCGCGGCGCTGACCGCCTCGGAGGTGCCCGGAGGAGCGTACAACCCGCTCTTAATTTATGGCCCATCAGGTTGTGGTAAAACGCACTTGCTTCACGCGATCGCCGCCGTCACGACCTTCAGCTGCAGCGCCTCAAAGCTGCTTCTGACATCGGGCGAGGCCTTCACGGCCGCCTTCTTAGGCGCACTTCAGAGCCGCTCGACAGTTCAGTTCAAGACCGCTGTGCGCGGTGTTGACGCGCTGTTGATCGACGACGTAGCGTTCATCGCCGGCAAGCGGCGCACCGAGGATGAGCTCCTTCACGCCTTCAACTCGATCACCGAGCGTGGCGGTCAGGTGATCTTCACCTTCGACCGCCCGCCGGAGAGCATCGTTTGGGCCTCCACCTGCCTTCGTGAGCGCCTGCGCTCCGGTCTCGCGGTCGAGATCGAGCAGCCCGACATCCGACTACGCGAGATGGTTGTGCGCAGAACGCTGCTCGAGCACGGCTTAGAGCTTCGCGACAACACCCTTGTTGACCGACTGGCGCTCGCCGTCACCGACAGCGTCCGCTCGCTTCAAAGCGCCCTGATGCGCTCTTTGGCCTACGCCTCCTTGCGCGGTGAGGAGCTCAGCAGCACTGCGGTCGACTCGGTTCTTAGGGCTTTTTACAGCGCCTCCAAGCCTTTGGGCGACCCAGCTTTGAGCGGAGCTTGCCTGCCGCCACCAGCGCGGCGCCCCACCACGATTGCAGAGGTGCAGGCGCTGACGGCATCGCACTTCAACGTTGATGTCGACGAGCTGATCTCTCGCCGGCGCTCGCGGGCGCTCACCTGGCCGCGTCAGGTGGCGATGTACCTCGCGCGCGTGCAGCTGGGTGCGCCGCTACAGAGCATCGGCCGCGCGTTCGACGGCAGGGACCACGCCACCGTCGTTCACGCCTGCAAGCGTGTGCGTGATCGCATCAATGCCGACCATGCGATGCGCCAACAGGTAGAGTCGATACTCGCAACCACAGACTCCGTCGTCAATCCACACTCGATCAACATCAATGATCGCCCTTAAGCCTGCAAACGCAGCTTTTTTAAGAAGATGTCAACGTTCAACATAACCAACAGCAACAGCCGTTCACAAACAAGTGTCAGATCTCGGTTCCGGGGTTGTTGAGCATGAAGCTGGCGGCAAATCGCGAGGACCTGCTCAACTCGCTACAGCTCGCGGCGCACGCGACCTCGACTCGCTCGACGGTGGGGGCCTTGAGCGGGGTGCTGTTGAGGTGCGAGGGTGAGCGCATCTCTGCAACGGCGACCGACCTCGACGTCGCGCTCCGGGTGCCCGTGGTCGGCCGGGCGTTGGTGGCGGGAAGCGCGCTTGTTCCGGCACGCCTCCTGGTGGACGTCGTGCGCGCTGCTCCGGAGGGTGAGCTGAGCTGCGAGCTTGACTCGGGCGGCGGCCTGTTCATGGTTCGCTGGCAGAGCGGCGAGGCGGGGCTGCGGGTTCTGCACGAGGAGGAGTATCCAACGCTAGCGTTCGACACCAAAGATGACCTGCTCACGCTCCCGGGCGACGCACTGCGTGTGGCGATCGGCCAGGTCGCCAGGGCAGCCTCGCGCGATGAAACAAGGCCGCTGCTCACCGGAGTCCTGCTACGAACCGACGACTCAGGCTTTGAGCTCGTTGCCACAGATTCCTATCGGCTGGCGGTAAAGCGGATCGAGCTAGACGGCGGCTTCACGTCAAACCTTGAGGCGACAGTTCCCGCGCACACGATGGCGCAGCTCTCAAGGATCCTGCAACAAGGCACAGCTGAGAGGGTCCAGTTCGGGATAGTTGATCGCAAGGCGCTCTTTAAAGTGGGTGAGATCGTCATCTCATCACGTCTTCTGGAGGGTCATTTCCCGGACTACCGGCAGCTGCTGCCTAGTGATTCGACCGCGGAGCTCGAGCTTGGCGCTGAGTCGACAGCGGCCGTAGTGCGGAGAATCGGGCTGGTGGCGCAACGCAATGCCCCACTCGCCGTGAGGCTGGTAGAGGGGGAGCTCGTCATCTCGACTAAAACTCCCGATATCGGTGAGGCCAGCGAGCGCATCCCCGTTCCCTACAGCGGCGAGGAGCTGACCATCGGTTTCAACCCCACGTACCTGCGCGAGGGCCTGGATGCGCTGACGGGAGACACATTCACGCTTCGCCTCACTAACACGGTACGGCCTGGCATCATCGAGTCAAATGAGGGCGGCGGGTGTCGTCTGACATACCTGGTGATGCCTGTGCGTCTGGAGGAGTAGGAGCTGGCGCATCGGCGCAGGAGCGCAATGCAGGCAGATAGCTCCTTCGGACATCGACGTGCGCCACGAAAAATCGATGATGTGCTCTCAACCTATACGCGCATGCTGCAACCGACGTCCTCGATCGGCCGACTGCAGGGTGCATGGGCACACATCGAGCTTGCGCTCCCGCTCCTTGCCGGATGTGAGCCCATCGAGCTGAGCGAGGAACGGCTGCTCATCGAGTGTGATGACGGCGTCGTCGGCGAAGAGCTGCGCATGATGGGCGATGATGTCCTGGCGATCATCGACGCCCTGGCACCGGACCTTAGTGTTGGAGGGCTAAGACTCGACGTCCGCCTGCGCCGCGGGTGATGTCATCTCAGCGGCAAGGCGCTCGTTCAACAGCGGCCTGAGTGCGTCGGCGGTGTCCGCTAGTGCCTGCGAGATCACACGGGCGCCGGCGAGCACCGGCATGAAGTTGGTGTCACCAGTCCACCGCGGCACAACGTGAATGTGGAGATGGTCGGCGACTCCGGCGCCGGCGACGGTGCCGAGGTTGACGCCAATATTGAAGCCGGCCGGGGCCATCAGCTGGCGCTCTGCCTCCAGGGTGGAGCGCAAAAGCGTCATAGCCTGCTCTGTCTCACTGCGGCTCACCTCCAGGATGTCGGCTACGTGACGTCTCGGCGAGATCAGGACGTGGCCGGGGGAGTATGGAAAAGCGTTCAACATCGCCAGCGCCTCCGGCAGCAGCGCGAGCAGCAATGGTGAATGCTCCTGATCACGGGCGGCAGCGGCGCAGAGAAAGCAGCTGCGATCACGGGCTCCGCCGACATAGGTCGATCGCCAAGGAGCCCAGAGTGGCCGCTCAGTCACGAAGCCCAGTCTAAAGCAGTCAGCTGGTGCTCGCCGACTGCGTTGCGACCTCCTGCTGGTGGTGGACGCGCGCGAGCAGCGCCGCGTCCTCCTCGCTGATCACACAGTTGCGGCCGCTTGCCTTGGCGCAGTAGAGCGCCTCATCGGTACGCCTTAGCAGATCGCGGTAGTCGAAGCGATCGCCGCGGGCTGAGCCGACGCCGAAGGACATGGTGAGGGTGGTGGGGAAGGAGGGAATCGCGGCGACCGCGCTGCGCAGGCGCTCAGCCACGAACAGCGCGCCCTTGCGGTCCGTGCCGGGCAGGACGATCAGAAACTCCTCGCCGCCCAGTCGGTATGCGAGATCATAAGCTCGCAGGTGGGCGCGCAGCGTCGCGCCGACGCTTTCCAGAGCGCGGTCTCCCAACTCATGGCCGTAGGTGTCGTTGATCTGCTTGAAGTGATCGACGTCGCCGACGACAAAGGAGATCGGCGTGGAGTTGAAGCGGGCCTGCTGGGCCAGCTCGGTGAGTCGCAGCTGCAGCGCATGGCGGTTGAGCATCCCTGTCAGAGGGTCGACCAGCGCGCGGTCGCGGTTCTGCAGGTCGACGTAGAGCAGCGTCATCGTGTACCCGACCGTTGAGATGACCAGCGTGATGTCTGCGGCAAGCCAGGCGCTGGTGGGCAGATGGACGGGCCTGGCGACGGGAGTCGAGATCGTCATTGTCGCGAGCACCGCAGCGGTGAGAGCAATGCCTGTGATCACCCCACGCAGCCGGAACCGCACCGCGAGCGCAACCGCCGGGATCGCAAACCACGGCGTCAGCGGGCTCCGCAGCCCTTCGGTCTGAAGGGAGGCGTAGCCGATCGCGGCGACCGAGAGCAGCCACACGATCAGGACCCTGTACTCCGGCTGTCGGTAGCTGGCCAGGTGCCGGTCGGTCATAAACACGCAGAAGACGACACCGGCAAGGATCGGCAACGGCCACCACCCAAGCCACGGCATCGAGATCAGCAGGGCGAGGCAGACCGATCCGAACGTGATCGCGCGCACAGGCGGCAGGCGGCGCTCCATGTCCAGGAGATGCCGCCGGTCGTCGACCGTCGGACAGAGCCACGTTCCGTCGTGCGCTTGAGCCGCCACCTGGCTGCCGGATCGAACGTCGAGCAAGAGGGCAAAAGCCTCCCGCGCTCTGCTTGGACGAGGGTTGGACGCAGCGCGCGCAGGCGCTAAACGGATGATCCAGTGCCTGGCGCCCCGCCGGCGAGCTCGGCGAGCAGATCGTAGATCGCAACCATGTCCTCGTCGCTGTGGCCATGGGCGCGCGCGGCGCTGAAGAGCTCGTGTGCCAGGGCGCTGAGCGGCATCGACAGGTCGTGCTCGCGCGCTTGCGCCAGCGCCAGCGCCAGATCCTTGTGCATCAGGCGCAGCGCAAACCACGGCTGCGGCTGGCGCTCGATCGTCAGCGGCCCGCGTGAGCGCAGCATCGGTGAGGCGATCGCGCTGTTGCAGAGCAGGTCGACAGCCTGCTTCTGAGGGATCCCGTGCGCGCAGGCCAGCAGCAGCCCTTCAGAGAAGGCGATCATCTGCGCAGCGACGCTGAGGTTGATAGCAAGCTTCATCATCAGCGCCCGGCCGCGCTCGCCGAGGTATGCGACGTTGCTGCCCATCGCGCCCAGCACTGCCTTGCTGCGCTCGAAGGCGCCCCGGTCGCCCGCGACCATGATCGTCAGGGAGCCGGACTGTGCCTGGGGCACGCTGCCTGAGACTGGAGCCTCGAGGAACGACGCTCCTCGCCCTGCGACCGCCTCCGCGACCTCCGCGCTGCACTGCGGGCTGACCGTGCTCATGTCGATGTAGGTGGCTCCGGCGCGCAGCCCCGCGAGCAGCCCGCCGTCCGCAAGCGCGACCGAGCGCAGCGCCTGATCGTCGCTGAGCATCGTGATCACGATGTCGGCGCTCTCGGCGACCTCGCGCGGCGTCGAGCACCAGCGCAGGCCCTGTGCGCGCAGTCGCTCACCGCGCGCCTGGTTGCGATTGGTGCCGCACACGTCAAAGCCGGCAGCAAGCAGACGCCCCGCCATCGGCTCTCCCATCGCACCAAGGCCGATGAAGCCGAGCTGCGCCGGCGGCTCGGCTGTGGGTGAGCCGCTCACGCTCGCCCGCGTGCTTGCCTGGGCTTGACGAGCGCACCGGCTGCGGAGAGCGCGTACCAGCGCCCGCCAAACGATTGCAGTCCCTCGCCATTTGCTTCGCGCGGTGAGGAGTCGCCGCTGAAGGTATAGAGCGGCCGACCGTGATATGTGATCTGGGTTGAGCCGTCACGCCGGTGGGTCACACCAAGCAGGCCTCCGCTGATGCCGCGCCCTGCGATCAGCCGTCCCGAGCCCTTCAGCAGCGGCGGCCAGACCTTCGCGCAGGCGCCATAGCAGGCGCTGCGCCCACCGCGATCGCGCAGGAACACATAGAGCGTGTGACCGGCCCCGTCGACCAGCACCAGGCCGAGCTTGGTGCGCGCGAGCGTCACCGAGGCGCTGGCGCGCGCCGGAGACCTCAGAGCAAGCGAGCGCGCCCTCCTGCTGCGATCCTGTCTCTGCGCCGGCCTGCCATCGACGATCGCCGGCGCGATCGCCAGGCTGAGGCCCGTGGCTGACAGCAGGGCGAGGAGAGCGAGCCGGCGCATGCGCAACGCGGAGTGCATGACGCCGAATTTCTAGCACGCGAGCGGTGATCGCCGCTAGCATTCGCAGCTCATGGGCGCCGCCGTGAGCGGCACCTGTCCAAAGCGCGACCACCGCCGAGGAGGAACGCCATGCGCTACCGCAGGTTGGGAAGCTCGGAGCTCGAGGTCTCGGAGATCTCGCTCGGCTCCTGGTTGACGTACGCCGGGGGCGTCGGCAAGGAAGCGGCCGTTGCCTGCACCGAGGCGGCGTTCGCTGCGGGCATCAACTTCTTCGACACCGCAAACGTCTACGGGCGTGGCGCCGCAGAGGAGGCGTGGGGCGAGATCCTCTCGCGCCACCCGCGCGACTCCTACATCCTGGCCACCAAGGTGTGGGGGCAGATGTCTGACGAGAGCTCCGATCGCGGGCTCTCCGCGGCCCAGATCGCCAAGCAGATCGATGGGTCGCTGCGCCGCCTACAGACCGACTACGTCGACCTCTACCAGGCGCACCGCTTCGACCCGGATGTTCCGATCGAGGAGACGATCGAGGGCTTCCAGCGCGTCGTGCAGGAAGGAAAGGCGCGCTACCTCGGATTCTCGGAGTGGACCCCGGAGCAGATCGAGGCCGCGATCGCGATCGGCGGCGAGGAGCTCTTCGTCTCCTCACAGCCGCAGTACTCGATGCTCTGGCGGGCCCCCGAGGCTGAGGTCTTCCCGCTCTGCTCAGCGCACGGGATCAGCCAGATCGTCTGGTCGCCGCTCGCGCAGGGAGTCCTCACCGGCAAGTACCGCCCCGGCCAGCCGCCACCCGCTGACTCGCGCGCCTCCAGCGACGCGATGGGCTTCGCGATGGGAGATCTGCTTGGCGAGCGCACGCTGGCAGCGGTGGCTGCGCTTGAGCCGATCGCTTCAGGGGTTGGCCTGAGCATGGCCGAGATGGCGCTGGCGTGGGTGCTTCGGCGCAGCGAGGTGGCCTCGGCGATCGTTGGCGCCTCCCGCCCCGAGCAGGTACATGCGAATGCGGCGGCCTCAGGGGTCGAGCTTGACGCGCAGACGCTTGCGGCGATCGACGCTGCGCTGGCGGAGGTGATGGTGACCGGGCAGCGCCTGGCGCCGCTCGCGCGCGCCGGCGTCAAGCACCGTTAGCGGCACCGTACTCCGCATCGCTCACCTGTCGACCCCACGCCACTGCGTTGCCCTCAGCGTCGCATTGGTGCATGGCGAGGTGGGTCATCAGGCGATCAGCGGTCGCGCCGTGCCAGTGGCTCTCTCCAGGCTCGAAGAAGACCCTGTCGCCGGGACGGATGACCTCGACGTGACCGCCCTCGCGCTGACAGAGCCCGACCCCCTCGGTAACGAAGATCGTCTGGCCATGGGGATGGGTGTGCCAGGCGGTGCGAGCTCCCGGCGCGAAGTGGACGAGCGCCGCCGCCAGGCGCGAGCCGTCGGAAGGTGCTGCTACCGGGTCGATGTAGACCGTCCCGGTGAACCAGTCCGAGGGTCCGATCTGCGTCTCGCTGCCGCTGCGGGTGATCTGCATGGCTGCACCGCGCGGTGCTCAGGAGTCCGAGAGCGCCACCGAGATGATGCGCTGCTCTTGCAGCGGTCGATCGCGATCATCCGTCGCGGTGGAGCCGATCTCCTCCACCACCTCCATCCCCTCCTTGACCTGGCCGAAGACCGTGTGCTTGCCGTCAAGCCACGGGCACGCGGCGGCGGTGACGATGAAGAACTGAGAGCCGTTGGTGTTGGGGCCGGCATTGGCCATCGCGAGCGATCCGCGCACTATCTTGTGCGAGTTGATCTCGTCAGCGAAGGTGTAGCCGGGACCACCGGTGCCCGTGCCCTCGGGACAGCCGCCCTGGATCATGAAGTCCCTGATGACGCGGTGAAATGTGAGCCCGTCGTAGAAGCCCTCGTCGGCGAGCTTGCGGAAGTTCGCAACGGTGTTCGGAGCCTCCTCGTCGAAGAGCTCGACGACGACATCGCCGGAGCTGGTCTGAATGGTCGCGATTGACATGATCTTGCCCTCTCAGCGAACCAGCATAATCGATCGGTCGATCGGCGTCCCGCAGCGGCGCCGAGGAGCGTCGCGCCGGAGGCGCGCCGAGCCAGGCGACAGGTGGTTTTGCCAGGAGCGCATCCGCGCAAGCCCCGGATGGGGTGCGGCGGGCACTGCGCCACCATGGTCACTGAGGGTCCGGCAGACGGGCCCCAAGGAGGTCACAATGTCACTGGTTCGCTTCATGGTCAGCCCCGTCGGCCGTTCGGTGCGCATCGTTGCCGGGGTAGTGCTCGTCGTGGTCGGACTTGTCGTGCAGGGTGCGGCGGGGATCGCGATCTCGGTCATTGGCGTGGTGCCGATCGTCGCGGGCGCGCTCAACGTGTGCCTGCTCGGGCCGCTGCTCGGTGCGGACATCTGGGGCAGGCCGCGCGCAGCCAGTGGTGCCGATCGCTGAGCGGACCGGCTGGGACAGCAGCGTTCATCGCGTGGGAGCTCACCGCATCGCCCATCCTCAGCGCCGGCGATGTCGACTCCGTTTTGCGCGGTGCCGGTGACCTCTGTGTCGCTGGACCCTGTGGGCGGGCGGCTTTGCGCTCGGCTGCGCGCCGACCACGACCGTCGCGCTCCTGCCCGCCCGCTGCAGCGCGTCGATGCCGCTCACCGACACCGTGATCGTGCCGCTGGCAGGCACGTCCGCGACCGTCGCGCGGTTGCTCTCGCTCTTGAGCGAGAGCACCGCGTGGTTGGGGAAGACGAGCTCGATGCGGTAGCGCGCCGCGCGCGCGGCGCGTCTCCACGTGATACTCAGCGAGCTGCCTGAGCGGGTTGCCCGCAGGCCTCCTGGTTGCGCGGGCGGCGGCAGGATCGGCCCGCTGTAGGCCGCGATGTGCACCACGCGCGCAAGCACGCCATGCTCGTAGATCTCGGCGAGCAGCGAGCGTTTGCCCGCCAGCCCGCTGAGGGGACGGATGCGACGCGCGCCGCTGCTGGCGGAGGTGCTCAGCAGCGCGTGGACGCCCACGCCACCGATTTCAACGAACCTGATGATCTGCCCGGAGCGCCTGCTGGCATGCCAGCGCAGCAGGCGCCGCGTGCCGCGACCGCGCAGGCGGGCGCGCAGTCGCGGCTCGGGCAGAGCCCGCGCCGCGGCCACCGAGCGCACCTTCGCCGACCCGGGCAGCAGCGTCAGGCGGTAGGCGCCCGCCGCAGGACGGGTGAGCTCGATGTAGGTCGTCTGGTTTGCCTTGTCAGGGATGACAAGGTAGCTGGCGCGCCTGGCGGCGACCTGGCCGTCGGCAAGCGAGCGGGCGCTGAAGCCGTGTGGTCCGCTGATTGCGACAAGCGGCGGCGCGCCCGCGCCCCTGACCTTGATCACCTCATAGGGCAGGCCCGGCGGGAGGATCAGGGGACGCCCGGCGGTCGCTCGCGAGCGCCGGGCCGCCGCGGTCGACGCGATGTCTTCCTTGGGCAAGCCGAGCACCTGGACGTATTCTTCAAGACCGCAGCCGGAGCCATAGAGCTGGAAGTCTTCGGTCAGCTGTTCGATGTTGCTAGGCAGACCGCGCCAGTGGAAGCCGACACCGACGCTGTTTTCCAGGAAGCTGCCGCAGAAGACAGCACCGCGGTTTGAGATCGCAATCTGCGCGCCGGCGACTTTGAGCTTCGCCCCGCAGAGCGCCACCGCGAGGCGGCCTTCGCCGATCAGGTTGAATTCGCTGCCGTAGCCGTCGCCGAGCAGCCGCAGCGTCGGGAAGACCCCCAGTTCGCCGCCACCGCAGTGCACAGCCAGCGGTTCGGAGAGCGATGCGAAGATGGTTATGAAGGGGCTCGGCAGCTCGTAGTAGGCGACCTGCGCTTCCGCGAGCTTGATGAAGCCGAGCAGGTTCAGCGACCCGTGCAGCTTCAGCGTCAGCGGCACTTCATGGAGCACCGTGCCGTCTTCCACACCTGGCACGTTGGTGAGCGTCTGGTTGGCGCGGAAGCCGATATAGAAGGAGAGGTTGCCGCCGAAGAGCGTCGCGTTGCCCACCTCCGGCCCCCAGCCCAGGCCCATCGAGCCTTCCAGCTGCAGCGGGTTGAATACCGAGTTGAAGCCGATGCTGGTGATCTCGATGCCGCCTGGCAGGGTGAGTCCGGGGCCGCTGTAGCTGCCGCCGAGCCCGTTGAGCTGGCCGTTCTTGATCCTCACTGTCACGGTCATGCCGAACTTCGCCATCGGGAAGTTGAGGTTGGCGGTGCCCACCCATTCGTTGTTCGCGCCTTCGTAGCTCAGTTCGATCGCGGGCAGTTCGAGCGGCCCGAATTCCGCTTCGCCGATCTTCACTTGCAGCGACTGGAGCGCGCCGCTCTCGCTTACCCACGCTTCGCCCTTTGCCGTTGCCCTGCCGAAGATCGCGGGCGTCCCGAGCACCTCAGCCACAACCCGGCTGCGGCCATCCGCGTGGGCAGCGATTGCAATTTCGCCGGCCATCGCGAAGCCGAAGAAGCTTGTCGTCGGGTCGGCCGCGACTTCGATCGTCGAGATCGTTTCGCCGCCGCTGGTGCTGTCGCTGTAGTGCCAGGTGGCTGCGAGCGCGAGCAGCAGAGTGCCCAGCTGCAGGTGGCCCGCCGCCGCGCCCAGCGTGTGTTCGTGGGTATTGATGACAAGCGAGCTCGTCGCGTTGCCGGCGAATTCAAGCCCGTTGATCTGCACGGTCCCGTAGCCGGTGAAAGTTGGTTCCGAGGCCGGGCCCGACTGCGAGAAGCAGCCGGAGACGACGAAGCCTGTGCCCGCGATCGCGTGGTCGCGATAGCTTTCATGGGCGCAGGGGCTGGAGGTGGAGAAGGAGATGACTTCGCCATGGACGGCGCCTTCGCTGGTCACAAGCTGGGCGTAGTAGGTGGTTCCGGCGGACAGGCCGCTGATCTGGGCACTGACGCGCTGCTGGACGCCAGGTGCGAGCGTGCCGCCCGCGACGACGCGTTCCGGGACGAGGATGCCGGCATTGGTCTGCCCGGTGGCGTTGATCACCCAGGAGTAGGTGAGCTGATTGTCGCCGACCGCGACTTCGCCGTTGAGCGTCGCCGAGTTTTCAAGCGTGTCGGTGGCCGGCAGCGTGAGGGCGTAGCCGCCGGTCTTTAAGGAGAGCGGAGCGCCGCGCTGGGGGGTGTTGACGTTCAGCTCTGGAGCAAGGACGACAATTCGGTAGTAGTAGGTCGTGGCGGGGACGAGGCCTTCGATGTGCGCGCTCACCGTCGGTTCCGATTCGGCCTCGTTTTCGGGCAGGCGCTGCGCGGGTGTGCGCGTCGCCGAGGAGAGCGACGAGTCGGTCGAGTATTCGAAGTAGTATTCGACGTCGCCCGACTCGGGTTTGTGCGCGAGATCTTCGATCTGCAGCTTCGCGCTCAGCGTCGCGCTGGTCCCCAGCACCGCGCTCGCCGGCTGCGTCTCACCGCGCGGCAGGTTGGTGGTGAAGGTCGGACAGGGGTAGGTGCCTTTTTCCCAGTTGGGCGTGCATTCGGAGATGCGGCTGTAGCCGTATGGGTAAGCGTAGTCGGGGCGGCAGACCTTCTCGCTGCCTTCTTCCACCATTTCGTAGCAGCGGACGACCGTGTATGTGTAGCGCCAGCCGGGTTCGAGGGTGCCGACTTTGACTTCGATCGGGTGCTGGGAGTTGCCGTTGCAGGGCTGGACAGGTCCCCACTGCGGCGAGGAGGGGTACCATTCTTCGCTGCGTTTTCCGGTGATCGGTTCTTCGCCACGGTAGATAAACTCGCAGTATTCCCCTTCCTGCCACCCTTCGCCCCTGGCGCGCAGCGTCGCCGAGGAGATGCCGACATTGGTCGGCGCGATCGCTTCAAAGCTTCCTTCCGCAAGCGCCGGCGTGGCGCCGACCGTCGCCTGCAGGGTCGCGAGCGCGGCGAGGAGGGTGAGAGTGGCGGAGACGCGCGCCGGCAGCGCTCGGCGCAGCAGGGAGCGAGAGCTCATCGCGTTGCGACGTCCTTTCGTCGTGAGTTGTCCTCAGTTGTGTCTGCCCGGAGCCTGCCGAGAGGCCGCGGGCGCACCGCTCGGCCCAGGCTCGGCCAAGGTAGGACCCGCGCGAGCGCTTTTAAACCGTGACCGCCACCGACATTTTTCACTGAGAGTGGACGCGGAAGTCATGTATCATTGAGCGCGATGAAGTGCAGTGGGAGGCCTAGTGGCTGCGGCGCGCGCTGATGGTCGCGCTCGCCCCGCCCTGATCTCCCGCGGCGCCGAGCTTGCGGCGATCGCCGCAGCGATCGAAGCTGCGCGTGCCGGCAAGGGATCGGTGCTCGTGATCGAGGGACCAGCGGGGATCGGCAAGAGCGCGCTGCTGCACGCAGCCTGCGAGCGCGCTCGGGCGGCAGGCCTCGGCGTCAGCTTTGCGCAGGGGCTGGAGCTTGAGCGCCTGCACCCCTTCGGTGTCGCGCGGCGGCTGCTGAGGGCCGGCGTCATCGAGCGGGAGCTGGCGCTTGCCGCCAGGCGCCAGGGAGCGCAGCGCGATGGCGAGGCGCGCGTGATCTCGCCCGGGGGTGCTCAGTTTGCGCTGCTCGAGCGCCTCTATGTGCGCCTGCGCGCCTGCTCCGGGCCGCTGCTTGCGCTGGACGACGCACACTGGGCTGACACGGAGAGCCTTCAGCTGCTCGCTTACGCGGCAGCGCGCGCTGCCGAGGGCGGGCTGCTGCTGATCCTCTGCTTGCGGGCGCAAGAGCCCGGCGCTCCGCAGGAGCTTCTCGATGCGATCGCGCGTGCCGCGGGCGCGGAGGTGCTGAGACCCCTGCCGCTGGGCGAGCGCGAGTGTGGAGAGCTGCTGATCGGCTCAGGCGTCGGGGAGGCGCGTCCAGAGCTGGTTGCCGCCGCCCACCGGGCCAGCGGCGGCAACCCGTTCCTGCTAGGCGAGCTTGCGCGCGCACTCGCCGCGCGCGGGGAGGGTGGCGAGCAGGCACGCGCAGCGCTGCTGGCAGGCACGCTTGCCCCGGAAGGCCTCGGTCGCCTGTTGCTGGCGCGGCTGCGCACGCTCTCTCCGAAGGCGGAGGCGCTTGCCGCTGCGCTCGCGGTCGCAGGCGGCAGCGCCGAGCTGCCGCTGCTGGCGGCGGTGCTGAAGGAGCCCGTGACCGAGCTCGATGCCGCGGCGGAGCTGCTTGCGGGTGCGCAGATCACGCGCCCCGGCCGCCCGTTAGAGCTGCAACACCCGCTCGTGCGCGCCGCCCTCTATGCCGAGCTGCCGCGGGCCGCACGCGAAGCGACCCATCGGCATCTGGCGCTCCTGCTGCTGAAGGACCCCCGCGGCTCGCTCGACGCGGTTGCGGCCCACCTTCTGCAGGCCGAAGCGCGGGGCGAGCCGTGGGCTGCAGGCGCGCTCGAGCGCGCTGCCGAGCGGGCACTGCGGCGCGCTGCCCCACAGACAGCAGCACGTTATCTGGAGCGCGCGATCGCGGAGCTTCCGGCCGCCGAGCACAACACGGAGCTGGCGATACGGCTGGCGGAGGCGCATCTGCGCTCCGGGGCGCCCGAGCGCGCGATCGACGTGCTCGAGCGCCTGCGTGCGGGCGGGTGCGACGAGCGCACCCGCGCGCGCGTTGCGGCACGGCTGCAGCAGGCGCTGACCCACACCGGCGCGGGCGACATCGGCGCGGCGCAGCTGGCGGAGGCGATCACGCAGCTGCCGCGCTCCGAGCGTGAGCTGGGCCTGGAGCTGGAGGCGCAGCTGCAGCTGGCGGCGCTCGTGCAGCTTGCTGCGGCACGGGCGCTCGCAGGGCGCCGCCGGCGCTTTCGCAGCGCTGCACGGACGCCGCGCACCAGGGCGGAGCGCCTCGCCCTTGCGGCTCAGGCGAGCGAGGAATGCGCACGCGGCAGCGCAGCTCAGGCGGCGCGCCTGGCGGATCTTGCGCTGGCGGACGGCAGGCTGCTTGCCGAGGAGGGTCCAGAGTCGACGCTCTTTCACCTTGCTGCCTACTCGCTGATACACGCTGATCGGCTCAAGCTCGCGCAGCGCATGCTGAGCGAGGCGATCGCCCGCGCGCGCGAGCTGGGCTCGCTGCCGGGCGAGGCGGTGGCGCGAGGACTGCGTGCTGAGGCGAGGTACCGCGCCGGCCAGCTGGCGGGCGTGCAGCCAGATGCGCTTGTCGCGCTAGCGGCGCTGCGGATGGGGATCGGCTTCGGGCCGCGCCCCGCGGCGGGCGCGCTCGTGCTTGCGCTGATCGATCAAGGGCGCCCGCTCGCGGCAGCGCGTGTGCTCGCCGAGCATGACCTTGACGGAACGCTGCCTGAGACCGCGACTGCGGTGTGGCTAGCGCACGCCCGCGGCCGCCTTCACGCCGCGGCGGGTGAGCACGCCCGTGCTCTGCGCGAGTACGCGCTCTGCGAGCGTCTGGAGCGCGCATTCGGAATCGCCACGCCCGTGCTGGCGCCCTGGCGCTCGTCGCTTGCCCGCTCGCTTGTCGCGCTCGGGCGCGAGCGCGAGGCTGCTGCGCTGCTCGGCGTGGAACTTGAGCGCGCTCGCGCCTTCGGCGCGCCGCGGGCGCTTGGCATCGCTCTGTGCGCCGCGGGCGAGCTTGAAGGCAGCGAGGCGCTACTGCGCGAGGCGCTTTCGGTGCTCGAGCGCTCATCGGCGCGCTTGGAGCAGGCACGCGCGCTGCTTGCGCTCGGCTCGCTGCTGCGCCGCTCGCGTCGCGCGCTGGAGGCACGTCCGCAGCTGCGCCAGGCACTGGCGCTCGCCCGCGCGGCGGGCGCTCGTGCGCTCGCGCAGATGGCGCACTCCGAGCTGATGGCGGCGGGTGGGCGTGAGCGCAAGTTCCTGGGCGGCGGCGTCGAGGCGCTGAGCGTCAGCGAGCGGCGGGTGGCGGAGCTTGCGGCCGACGGGCGCTCCAACCGCCAGATCGCCGCAGAGCTTTATCTCAGCGTGCGCACAGTCGAGAGTCATCTGGCCGCCGCCTACCGCAAGCTCGACGTCAGCGGCAGGCGCGAGCTTGCGCCGCTGCTGCTTGCGGCGGAGCGGGGTGCGAGCGAGTGACACGGCTGTCCGGAAGCAGAGGCCGGCTGAGCGCCTGAAATGTGCCAGGACCCGGCTTCTACGCACGATCGCCGGCGCTCTCCAGCGGCGGCGGATGCTGTCCTCCTACGTCTGTCCCGCGTTCGCCTCAGCCCTTCGCCTGCCCATCGGCGGCTCTGAGCAGCGCTTAGGCCGGCGACATCAAGCTGCTCGTGCTTGGCCACAAGCGCGCGCGCCTGCGGCGCGGTCGAGCGCGACCACACAGCGCCAGCCGCGGATGGCACGTTCGACGTGCTAGCGCGCGAACCGGCGCATTCGGTAGGACCCTTCGTCGATTAGCGCGTGCGCCCTCTGGGCGGAGGCGCACCCGGCGTCGGCCAGTGCGCAGGCCAAGCTGTCGGCAATCGCGCTGGCGCGCCGGCGCTGCGGACCTGAGAGCAGCACGCCAGCTCGCTCGGGCGGCAAGTCGGTGACGCGATAGACCAGCGGACCGCGCAGCAGGAACACGTCGGCCTGGGCGAAGTTGTCGGGGTTTAGCCACGTCAGGTTGCGCGCGTGCGGCGGCGCTGCTGGGGATACGACGCCGCCGCGGTGGCAGCGATCGCTCGCCGCCGCTGCGAAGAAGCCTCGCGCGGCGCGTGCGTCGGCGAACCGGTAGACGTCGGCGGTCACCTCGTATCCCGCAGGCGCCCACTCGCGAATCTCGTAGCTTGCGAGCCAGCGTCCGTTGCGCTCTCCGGATACCGCGAGTGGCTGCGGCGGGTCGTCCGACCATGCGCTCTGCGCGGAGACCGTGCCCCATCTGTAGCGCTTGCCGCCCGCTGCTTCGACCACCGGCAGCAGGCTCGCCCGCAGCTGCACGATCCCGGCGAGGCCAACGCTGGCGAGCGCTGGCGGCTCGGCGGATGGGCATGCCGACGCTGAAGAGCCGAAGCTCGCAGTCGCAAGCAGGGACAGGCGCACGGTATTGGCCACGAGCGCCAGCAGTGCGACAACCAGGCACGCCAGCAGCAGCGGGAGCCGAGGGTGCCGCTGTCTCCAGCCCGAGTGGCCCTTGTCGATGCGGTCCTGAAGGTGGTGGTCGTCACGGCACCGCGATGGGCGGATACGCAGCGGCATGAGTCTCTACTCGGCCGCTGCCGTCTGATCCTCAAGCCCCTTCGAGCGCGACCGCTGGCGTGCGCTGCGGTGTCGTCTCGTCGCAGCGCGCGCTGTCGGCAAGCGCGGAAGCATCCCTGTCGCGCCCGAGCGAGAGACGTACGCGGTCCGCAGCCGAGACCCGGAGCGCATAGAGCGGCGGGAAACTGATCCTGGAGGCGCGTAGGCGGCACCGTCCATCAGGTCGAATCAGCGCCTGCTCGCGCTCCACAGTTGAAGCAAGATGCGCGCGGGCGTACCCTGAGCTCTGCGCATCCTCTCAATCGGTTGGGCACCTGGGATTCTCGGGGGATCGTCACGCTGTGCTGAGGGCAGCAGCGAGCGAGCTCTGCAGGATTCCGATTCCGCATCAGACAGAGAGCAACACCGTGCAGGATCCCGCTAAGAGCTCTGGGTCGGCTGCGAAGCTCGCAGATGCGCGGCTGCCCGGCGTCGCTGGAGTCGGGATTGTGATGGGCGCGTGCGGCGCCGAGGTGGCGCCGCAGACGGCCGATCTGGCGCTCGGCGGCGATCGCTTCGAGGTTGTTGGCGCTGGGAGCGTCCTACGCAATCCATCAACAGCGATGCCGCGGTTCGGGCAAGACACCTCGAGTGGAGCCAGGCGGGCTCGAACCGCCGACCTCCTGCTTGCAAAGCAGGCGCTCTGCCAGCTGAGCTATGGCCCCGCAGGCAGGAGTCTAGCTGCGCCAGGGTCGACGGTGGCGCTTCTCGGTCCGACCGCGGATTCCCCGCTCAAAGCTTTTGAGGCGCTCCTCGCGCGCTGCCAAGCGCTCGTCAAGCAAGTCATCTTCGCTCTCGGGAATCACCTCGCGGTCTCTAAGGTGCCCTGCAGGCTGATTCATTCCCTCCGGCGCGTCAAGCGACTCCGGGCTCACCAGCGATGCGTCATCGCGCTCGGCAAGCAGCGCGCTCATGTCGACCTCCGCGGTCTCAAAGTCCGCAGTTGAGCCCAGATGCTGGACAGGAGATTGGCTTGGCGCCGCCTCGGCCTCTGGCTCCGTCGATCCTTGCTGCTGCTCCGCTACCGCTTGACCGTCGCCCGTCGAGAGCGCCGCGTCTACCTGGTCTTGGGGCTCGTCTCGCGGTGGTGCCGAATCGGCTGAACCCGACTCTCCAGTCGCTCCGCGGTGAGCCTCATCATGCACAGGCTCCTCATGAGTCGAGATCTCCTGACCGACCCCGAGAGGCGCTTCGATCCTTGTCTGTTCCTGCTCAGCGTTCGGCTCCTTGCCCGCAGCAAGCACTCGAACCGAACCCGAGCGGTCGTCGTAATCGCTCTGCCCCGCGCCGCCGAGCACTTCGCGCTCCTGTCTGAGGACCTCACTCGGATCGGCACCGCGGAGGCGCTTGAGCTCGAGGTGTTCGCGAATGGCCTCGTCTAGCAGTCCCATGCTGCAACTTTACCGGCGCCAGGCGAATGGATACGGCCTCAAGCATCGCTCCGGCAACGCTGCGAGGGCCAGGCGAGCCCGCAGACCTGCTGCGACTACACTTCGTCGGAGTCGGCGCTGCGCGCCGCACTCGGGGCTATAGCTCAGCTGGAAGAGCGCCTGGATCGCACCCAGGAGGTCGCCGGTTCGAGTCCGGCTAGCTCCACTCGCTCGTCGTGTTCGAACCCTCGCCATTGTGCATGATGGTTCGAGCGGGACGCTTGCCGCCTGAGTTTGCTTGTTGGTCCAGCTCAAGGCTAGTCGCTGGGTGTCGGTATCGAGCATCAGCCCGAAGGTTCGGGTGGGCTCTGTGAGCTGCCTCGGGTCCCTTGGAGGCTATTTCGTCTGCGTGGCTACCTCTGCTCGGCTCGGAGGTTTGGTGGCGAAGCGAGGCCAGGACGCACGTGTCAACGGGGCGGAGCCACTCAACCATCTGGTTGGCATCGCAAATAGAGACACATGGAGCGGCTGCAGCGTGAGGTCTCACGGCTGCTGGACATGACGCCTAAAGGTGCGTGCGCCGTAAAGATTGCCCGCGCCGCGCCGATTACATTCAGGATGAGCACTGCCGAGGCGAGGCTGGTGCAGGAAGGAGAGCGCGGGCGGATCGTAGATCTCGCTCAGCGGCTGCGGCCGGCCTCAAGGCGGGTCAGCGTGATCGCGATCGCCGCCGGCGTCGTCGCGCTTCCCAGCTTCGGCCCGGGCCCGCTGCTCGCGCTCGCCGGCGTCGTCGCGCTGTTTGAGCTCTCCTGCACGCTGCTGCAGCGCGGGTCAAGACCGGCGGCGGTCATCTGGCTCAACTGGCTTGGCTGCATCGCGCTGATGTCAGCCGGGCTTGCCGCCGCAAGCGGGCCACGGCTCTATCTCTTTGCGATCTTCGCTTACGCCGTCGTCTTCCTCGGCATCCTCCTGCCGGGCCGGGACGCTGCGCTCGCGACGCTCCTCACCGTGCTTGCGCTCCTCGGGCTCGCGCTCCTGCTTGACGGTCACGCGGTCGAGCGCTTCCCGCCGTACGTGCTCTACCCGATCTCCACGGTCCTCATCACTGCGCTGACCGCGGGGCTCGCTCGCCGCAAGGACCTCTCGGCTCGCCGCTGCGCCCATCTCGACGATCTCACCAACGCGCTCAACCGCACCGCGCTGATGGCGCGCGTCGAGGAGCTGCGCCATCAGGCCAGCACGAGCGGCGAGCGTCGCGAGCCGGTCGGCGTGCTGCTCCTCGACATCGACCACTTCAAGGACATCAACGACGGATATGGGCACTCCCGCGGCGATGCCGTGCTGGCCGCCATCGCCACGCGCATGACCGCGGCTCTCGCAGCGCGGGCGCAGCTCTACCGCCTCGGCGGCGAGGAGTTCGTGGCTCTCTGCCCAGGAGCGGACAGGGAGGAGACACGCACCCTGGCCGAGAAGCTCTGGCAGGCGCTGCGCGGCTCTCCCGTCGACGGGATCGAGGTCACAGCCTCGATCGGCGTCGCCGTCTCGCAGGCAAGCGGCTTTGACTTCGACGCAACGCTCGCCGCCGCCGACCGCGCCCTCTATGCGGCCAAGAACGCAGGGCGCGACCGCGTCGTCTTAGAGCAGCAGCTGCACCCGGTCGGCGCGCTCCCGCAAGGCGAGCGCCGCGCCGCCACATCCTCGGCTTTCGCCTCCGCAGGCGGGACGACTGCAGCGCCGCGCAGCGCCGGCGCCCAAGCGCGTAGCTGCGAGGACGGAGGCTGGATCCTCAGCAGCCCTGAGGAGCGCCGCCAGCTTGTCAGCTATGCCCAGCGCGGCCAGCTGCTCGGGCTGATCATGATCTATCCCTGCGTGTTCGGGGCGCTTGTCGTCGCCGCGCGCATCTACGGCTGGCGGATGCTGCTGACCCCAACGATCGGCGCCGTGACCCTCTTCTCGGTCATCGCGATCCTTCCGCGCGTACGTCGCCCGGAGCGCTGGCTTGCGGCGGCGTGGCTGTTCTGCGAGCTTGCCGCAGCGGGCGGCTGGGTGCTCGCCCGCCCTCACGCCGGCGACCCGATGATCGTCGCGCTGCCCGCGCTTACGATCCTCGTCGGCGCCTTCAGCCCCGCCTTCCCGCCCCGTATCGTCGCCGCCGGCGCCGCCATTGCGGGCGTGCTGATGATCGTTGTCGCGACCCTCTACAGCCCGCACGAGACCGCGAGCGCGCCCGGAATCCTCGCGCTTGACGTCGCGATCATGATCATGGTCGCAGCGATCGGCTGCACCGCCGGTCGCTCCACGCTCAGCTATCTCGAGGTGAGCGTCGTCGATCGCCTGACCGGGATGCTCACGCGCTCGGCGCTCGCCGCGCGGGTAGGGGAGCTTGAGCATGCGGGGAGCCGAGCGGGTGCGATCGGCGTGATCGTCTGTGACCTTGACCAGCTCAAGGAGGTCAACGACAGGCACGGACACGCTGCCGGCGACGCCGTGCTGCGGGGGGCGGCGGAGCGCATCCGCGAGCAGCTGCGCACCTTTGACACCGTCTGCCGGGTCGGCGGCGACGAGTTTGTCGCCCTCATCCCCGCGATCGAGGAGAACGCAGCGCTTCTCGCCGAGCGCCTGCGCAGCGCGGTCGCCGCAGCGCCGATCTGCGATGCCAGGGTGACGCTCTCAATCGGCGTGGCGGTGTGCCGGCCCGGCGAGGCCTTCGACTACTCGCGCCTTTTTGCCGCAGCCGACGCTGCGCTCTACGCCGCCAAGGGCGCCGGGCGCAACTGCGTGCGCGTGGCGCAGAGCACGCCGGAATCACCGGCGTCGCTGGCGGCCTGAGCGTCACGCTGCTCCGTCAAGCGGCCAGGCGATGCGGGTCGCCAGCGGACGGCCGCGCAGCAGCACCTCCTCGCCGATTTGCCAATGCGTCGCCTCATCGGCGCCTGCTCCTGCGACCGCCGCGCTGGAGGCGAGCAGACGCTCCGCGCGCTGCTTGGCCAGATCGGTGAGACGGGATGCCTCGTTCACGGGATCGCCGATCACGGTGTACTCGAAGCGATGCTCGCTGCCCACATGACCGGCGACCGCCTCCCCGGCCGCAACCCCGATTCCGGCGTCGAGATCAGGCACGCGCTCGCGCAGGCGCTCCCTCAGCTCGCGCGCGGCCCGCAGCGCGTGCTCTGCCGGGCGCTGCAGCGCGAGCGGTGCGCCAAAGACAGCCATCGCCGCATCGCCCGGAAACTTGTCGATCCAGCCTGAATGCAGGCTCACGACATCGACGACCTCGGCAAAGAAGCGGTTCAGCGTCGCGACCACCACCTCCGGAGGCTGCGAGGCGGCAAGCTCGGTCGAGCCGGCGACATCGACAAAGAGGATCGCCAGCTCGCGCCGCTCGCCCCCCAGCTGCACCCCTTCGGCGAGCGCCTGACGGGCGACCTCCTCGCCGACCTGCCGCCCAAACAGGTCACGCAGCCGCTCACGTTCGCGAAGCCCTGCCACCATTTCGTTGAACCCCGCCTGCAGCAGGCCGATCTCGGTTGCGTCCCAGACGGCGATCTCCGCATCCAACTCGCCGCGGTGGACGCGTGCGAGCGCGCGCCGCAGCGCGCCGATCGGATGGACCGTCAGGTATGCGGCCAACAGCATCACCAGCGCCCCGAACACCAGCGCGATTGCGCAGAGCGCGAGCACCGTCACGATCAGCGTCTGCTTTGAGATCGGCACCGGGCTGGTCGCGACGATCGCGACCAGCAGCAGGCCGACGATCGGCACTGCTGTACCGAGCGTCCAGGCCAGCAGCCAGCGGGCTGCCACGCCCGGCGCCGCCCGGCGCTCAGGCACGTGGGAGGCAAGCGCTCGTGAGACGACAGGGCGCAAGGACATCTCGCTGAGCAGATACGCGGCTGCCGAGGTCGTGAGCCCGCCGAGCGCGATCGTCATCCCCACTCCGAGCGCCAGCAGCCACGAGAAGCGCGCGTCGAGCGCCACGAACAGGGCCACAGCCAATCCCCACAGCGCTGACTGCGCCTCCATCACCACCAGGGGGCCGCGCAGGGCGAGCCTACGCTCCTGCGCATCAGGCGCTCGCTCGGCCACGAGCCAACTGCGTCCGCCGTGGCGCCCGAGCGCCAGCCGCCTGCTTCCCCACAGCGTGCCGAGCGCGAGGGCGAGCGGCAGATAGACGGCTGCGAGCGCGACGTTCTCGAGGGTCACCGTGAGGTTGATGACGCGCGCGGGCTTTGGCAGCGCCCAGACGGCGAAGACGAGCACGACCAGCGCCCCCACCGCATTTGCCGCGATCACGGCCAGGAGAGTCGTGATCCGAGCGCGCCGGAACACCTCGCCTCCCGGTGTCTGGCTGTCGCCGACAAGCCACGGATGCGTTATGAGCGCCTCCCAGCCGCTGCGCAGGGCGCCGCGCGCCCCCCTCAGGCGTCTATGCAACCGGCAGGCTTCCCTGTCCGCGCGCACGATCAGGCTCAGATCTCTCGATCAGCGCTGCGAGCCCGCCTTCACGCGGCAGGTCGATCCCGCCAAGCGCGCGCTCGATTGCGCGGAAGAGGTCGGCATCGGGTGCGAGCGCGGCCGCGAAGCTCGAGAGGTACAGGAGGTTCTTGAAGAAGAGCACCAGCTCCTTGGGCATTCTGAAGCCATTGCGCGCGAGCACCGAGAGCTGCGCGGAGACGCTCTCGCCAAGACGCTCGAAGGTGATGTCGCCGCCGCTGCGCTGCTCGATGCGCTCCAGCTCGCCGCTCAGCTCATCGAGCAGGCGCCGGCTCGGGCTCTGGATCGCGCCGAAGCTCTGGAGCGCTCCGACCTGCGCGAGCGCGTCGCGCTGTGCGAACCCGAGCAGGTACCCGGCCATCGCGCTGCGCTGCTGCGGCGTGAAGCGACCGCAGATGCCGAAGTCCACCAGACCGAAGGTGCCATCGCTGCGGACCAGCACGTTCCCGGCGTGCAGATCACCATGAAAGAGGCCGTGGAGCAGCGCGGAGCGCAGCACGCCGCCGATGGCAAGCGAGAGCAGCCGCTCGCCGATCGCCGGGTCGGCGAGCTGCTCTGCGGCACGGTCGTAGGGGACCCCGTCGATGTAGTCGGTCACAAGCACCCGCTCGCTGACGAGCTCCTGATGAGGCTCCGGGACCTTGACGTAATCCAACCCGCAGGCGTCAAAGGCGCTTGCGCAGTCGCGCAGGTTCAGCGCCTCCAGGCGCAGATCGCTCTCCTCCAGCGCGAGCTGGGCGAAGAGCTCCACAAACCCCGGCAGGTTCGCGGCGGCAAGGCCGCTGTGAAATCGCTCCGCCGCCGCCGCAGCTAGCGCCAGCGCGCCGATCTCCGACCGCAGCCTCCCCGCCACGCCCGGGCGGCGAACCTTCACGGCGACCGTCCGACCGTCCTGCAGCACCGCGCGGTGCACCTGCGCGATCGATCCGGCCGCCAGCGGCACTGTGTCGATCTCCGCAAAGGCCGCGAGGCCGACCTCGCGCCGGAGTATCGAGCGGATGCGGCTGAAGGGGATGCGCGGCGCGTCATCGCGGCACCAAGCGAAGGCTCTGACCCAGTCGCCAGGGAGCATCCCATCGGCGCTGGCGATGAACTGCCCGAGCTTGATGTATGCAGGGCCGCCGCGCCGCACCAGCCGCTCAGCCGCCCTCAGCGCGCCGTCGTCAAGGTCGCTCGGGCCAAGGCGGACCCCGCTTGCACCGTTGGCGGCCCGCAGCAGCAGCAGCGGGGCGTCGGGAGCGACCGAGCGCACCCCCAGCCATGCGGACTTTGCAATCGCGCCGATCGTGTCGCTCCAGATGCGCGGGCGCGCGAGCCGCTCGGCCTCGCGTGCGAGATCGGCGCGCACCCGTTCGAGCTCGCCGCGCTCGTCGATCATCGCGCGCGCCTCCCGGGTGCAAAGATCGCCTTGGTGCTCAGCCCTCCGGCGCTCGCGCCCTGGTGAGCGCGGGTGCGAGCCCGCCGCAGCGCCGGAGTGCACGCTCGCGCTCACGCTCACTCCCCGTCCTTGCGCGCGCGCGCTGCGCGGCGATCACGACCACGAGTGCCTGCGGCGCGCCCGCGCCCACGCCGGGCGCCTCGCCCTCCCGCCACACGCTCCAGCTCGCGACCGAATGCCCTGTCGATCTCGCGCGCCATCACCAGCTCGTAGATCGCAAGCACGGCCCGCGAGGATTGCGGGCGCAGCCGCTCGATCGCCTGCGCGATGCCCTCCGCCTCCGCCTCCGGGTAGCCGCGGGCGGCGAACGGCCCCCAGACGTCGCGCAGGAACAGCTCGACAAAGACCCGCCCGGTGGCCCGAGAGTGGTCGACGACCTTGCCGACGACCGCAAGCACATCCTCGATCGGCACCCCGGCCGCCACCACCTGCTCGGCGATGTCGAGCAGGGACGGGGTCGGCGCCTCGAAGTGCTCGTCGTCGACCTCGTGCAGCAGGCCAAGCGAGAGAGCCTGCGCGAGCACGCGGCGCGGCTGCTCGGTGGGGAAGCGCCGCTGCAGCTCCTCACGGCTGAACAGCTGCGGCCGCTCCTCGCCTGCGGGGGCATCGAGCGCCTGCTTGATGTTGAGCAGCTCCGAGGAGACCAGGCGCTGGCGCTCGATCAGTCGCTTGATGCCGCGCAGGTTGAAGCCCTCGTCCTGCAGCTCGCGTATCAGCTGCAGCCGGGCGACGTGCTCAGGGCCGTAGTAGCCGACGCGCTCCCTCACGATCGGAGCGGGCAGCAGGCCAGCGGTGCGGTGCGAGCGAATGTTGCGCACAGTCATACCGGTGCGAGCCGCAAGGCCCTCGATCGTCAGCAGCTGGTCCTGCGCGTCATGCGCGCGCGCCATGTGCGCGTCGGCCGGCCCCCGTGCTGCCGCCTGCGCCTGAGCGCGCGCTATGTGCGCACCGCGCCGTGATCGAGATGGTCGGCCGGATGCTGTTCGCGTCTCGCTCACAGCGATGCCACCGCGCGGAGGTAGTGGTGCGAAGCGGCTTTGCTCATTGTCGTCGCCCGTTTGCGCTGCTTGATCGCTCGGCAGGTCCTCGCAGGTGTCTGCCGAGATCTATTCACGATTCTACGTAACAGAAGTCGATGTTACATCATATGCCGGCACGGTGCTTGAGAGCTCTCGCGCACGCGCAACGCCGCCGCGAGCACGCGCCGGCGTGGAGTGCGAAGATTGGCGCCAATCGCCGATGCCTGACGGAGGGTGCAATGTCTGATCAAGTCAAGTATGTGCTGCCGGAGTCCGAGCTTCCCACCCACTGGGTCAACCTGCTGCCTGAGCTTCCCGGGGACAGCCACCCGCCGCTGCATCCGGCCACCGGGCAGCCCATAGGCCCGGAGGACCTCTCCGCCCTGTTCCCGATGGAGCTGATCATGCAGGAGGTCTCAGGCGAGCCGGAGATCGAGATTCCCGAGCAGGTCCGCGAGGTCTACCGGCTTTGGCGGCCCTCGCCGCTGTACCGCGCGCGCCGCCTGGAGCGCGCGCTCGATACGCCCGCGCACATCTACTACAAGTACGAGGGCGTCTCGCCCGCGGGCTCGCACAAGCCCAACAGCGCTGTCGCGCAGGCCTACTACAACCGCAGAGCGGGCGTCCGCAGGCTCGTGACCGAGACCGGGGCCGGGCAGTGGGGCTCCGCGCTGTCGCTCGCCTGTCAGCTGTTCGGGCTGCAATGCGAGGTGTTCATGGTCGGCGTCAGCTTCGACCAGAAGCCCTATCGGCGCGCGATGATCGAAGCGTGGGGCGGGAGCGTCCACCGCAGCCCCACCGGCCTCACCGCGGCGGGGCGCGCGCATGCCGCCCACGCGGACGGCAGCCTCGGGATCGCCATCTCCGAGGCGGTTGAGATCGCGGCAGGCGCCGAGGACACCAACTACGCGCTGGGCTCGGTGCTCAACCACGTCTGCCTGCACCAGACGGTGATCGGACAGGAGGCGATCAAGCAGCTGGAGATGGCGGGCGAGATGCCGGACGTCGTGGTCGGCTGCGTCGGGGGCGGCTCCAACTTTGCAGGGCTCGCCTACCCCTTCATCCGCCGCGACATGCGCGCCGGGAGCAGCACCCGCTACATCGCCGCAGAGCCCTCAGCCTGCCCGACGCTGACCCGCGGCGAGTACCGCTATGACTTCGGCGACTCGGCGGGGATGACGCCGCTGATGCCGATGTATACGCTCGGGCACGACTTCATCCCGCCGCCGCTGCACGCAGGCGGGCTGCGCTATCACGGCGACGCGCCAAGCCTCTGCCAGCTCGTGCACGAGGGCATCGTCGAGGCGAGCGCGATCCGCCAATCCGATGCGTTTGCGGCGGCGATCGCCTTTGCACGCGCCGAGGGCATCATCCCAGCCCCGGAGGCCGCGCACGCGCTGCGCGCGGCATTCGACCTTGCAGAGGCCGCAAAGGAGGCGGGGGAGGCACCGGTGATCCTGATCGGCCTCTCCGGTCACGGGCACTTCGACATGTCCGCCTATCAGGCCTATCGCGCCGGCGAGCTCGCGGACCTCGAGCTCTCCGAGTCGCAGCTGCGCGAGGCGCTCTCCCACCTCCCCGAGGCGCCGGCGATCGCGGGATAGGCGGCGATAACGCCTCAGCAGCCCGCCGCGCGCGCTCAGATGCGTCGCAACAGCTCAGCCTTCTTGGCGGCGAACTCCTCCTCGGTAAGCAGCCCACGCTCCCTCAGCTCGCCGAGGCGATGCAGCTGCTCGAGCGCGTCAGGAGCGACCGCGGGCTGCTGGTGAGCTTCGGCGAGCGCGGGCGCCGCTGCGGCGCCGAGCGGGCGAGCGCGGGCGGCAGATTGATTCGCGAGCGCGGGCGGCAGGGCGATCTGGTCGACCGCACGCCTGACTTCCTCGAGCCGAAACTCGTCCACCACGCCGGACTTGGCGCTTGCCACATAGAGGATGCGCCCATCCGCGACGATTGCGGTGCGGCCGTTCGCGCTTGACTGGCGCACCTGGGGCTGCGCGCGCAGGCCCATCTCCGCCTGCCGGGCGAGGGCGTCGCTGGCAAAGAGGTTGGCGTAGATCGTCATCCGCTGGTCGGAGAGGCCGATGTCGCCTTCCACCGGCGCTCCCCCGAGCTGCGCGCCGGTATTGCGCGCGACCTCGCTCAGGTCAAGCTCCGCAAGCGCGACCGCCACCTCGTTCAGCCACGGATCCTGCGGTCCGCTCGCTGCGATCCCACGCCGCTTGGAGCCTCGCGAGCGCACCAGCAGCCCGCTGAGTGCGGCGGTGCCAAGCAGCGCCAGCGAGACGTACCAGTAGTGGACGGCGAAGGCGACGACGAGGATCGCGAGGAGCGCCTTGCCGACCCCGCTGCGGCGGCGCCGGCGCTCCACGATCACGCGAACTGTCTGCTCCTCGCCCACCGCTCAGCTCCCGCCCGCGCGGCTCCCTCTCCCGACACCCAACCGCCGGGCCGCTCTGCCTGCAGCGCTGATGCAAGGGCGCATAGGCCGCTTGATGGCCATGAAGCGAGCATAGCCCCGAACGATCGCTCCGGGGTTCCGGACACGGGTGGAGAGCGCCGCGAGGCCGGCGGCGATGCGAGGCGGGCGGCCCCCGCTCAGGGGATCGGCAGGTCGCGCAGCGCCTGGGCACGGCGGCGCGCCCGCCGGGAGAGCGAGCGTGGATCGACCTTGCGCACGCGCTCAAAGCGACGGTGTATCGGGCAGTACTGGATGCGCGTGCGACCGAGCCGGATCGCCTTCAGCGACCCGAACGGCAGCCAGATCGTCGAGTAGCGCCCGCCGCGCGTGCATTCCACGATCACTCTGCGCACGGCAGCGATCCTAGCTGAGCAGCATCGATGGCACCCGAGCAGAGCAGGGGCCCTCGGCGTGGTCCGCCACTTAGGATCTGATGCCATGACCCTCGCCCTCAGCGCGAGCGCTTGGTCGACGATCGCCTCGCTTGCGACTGCGCTCGGGACCCTCGTCCTGGCGATCGCCACCTTTGCAAGCGTGCGCTCGGCAAACCGCAGCGCACGGATCGCCGAGCAGGCATTGCGCGACCAGCGCCGCGCGCTGCTCATGCACTCGCGCACGCAGGACGCTGCGCAGCGCATCATGTTCGGCGACGGCCAATGGGTCTCCGTGCCGGGCGGAGCAGGCGTCGCCCTGCACAGGGACGGCGTCGTATACCTTGCGCTCAGCCTGCGCAACATCGGCTCGGGGATCGCGGTGCTGACCGGCTGGCATGCATGCGCGGCCGGGGCCGGCGGTGAGCGCGAGCACGCGCCGCTCGAGCAGCTGCGCGCCCAGCGGCGCGACCTCTACATCCCGCCCGGCGACGTCGGGCTCTGGCAGGGCGCGCTGCGCGATGCAGAGGAGGAGCGCCACGGTGAGGTTGCACGCGCGATCTCCTCCCAAGAGCCGATTCGCATCGAGCTGCACTACACCGACCAGGCGGGCGCCCAACGGACGGTCAGCCGCTTTGCGCTGACCCCGATCCAGGCCGCCGATGCGAGCGACCGGGCGCGGATGAAGGCAGGCGAGCGCGACGCCGCGGTCGTCCGCCACTGGCAGCTTGAGCCCCGATGAGCGCCGCTTCGCTCACAGCAGGCTCGAGGGCAGCCGCAGCTTGTCGGGGTTGCGGATGATGTCGATCGCAATGATCCGGTCGGCGTCGATCGTCAGCGAGATGACGCTCAGCACGCCGTCCTCACCGCGCGTCAGCAGGCCAAGCGCGCCGTTGACCTCCGCCAGCCGGGCAGCGCTGGCGTTGCCGCGCGCAGCCAGCGCGATCATTGCGCGCGCCACCCGCTGCGCGCCACGGTGGACCTTGCGCGCTGCGCCCACGACCCCGCCGCCGTCAGTCCGCCATACGACCTCCGGATCGAGCAGCGCCATCAGCCGCTCGAGGTCGCCCTCGTTGCATGCCGTAGCGAAGGCCAGGGCAAGCTCGCGCTGCTGGGGCGCGGAGGCGGGCTTGCGCGGGCGGCCCGTCTCCACGTGGCGACGCGCGCGCTGCGCGAGCTTGCGCGCGGCAGGAGCGCTGCGACCGCTCACCTCCGCAACCTGCTCAAAGGTCAGCCCGAAGATGTCATGGAGCACGAAGGCCACACGCTCGGCCGGGGTCAGGCGCTCGAGCACGATCAGAAGCGCCATCGAGATCGACTCGTCGAGGGTGACCCGATCGGCCGGGTCCTGCGCGAGCGCGCCCCCAGAGCCGGCCGCCACCGGCTCCGCACGGCCGATGAGCGGCTCAGGCAGCCAGGGGCCGACGTATTGCTCGCGTCTTCTGCGCGCGCTGCCAAGCACGTCGAGCGCAAGGCGCGCGACCGTCCGTGTCAGCCACGCGCGCAGGTCGCCGATCGCAGCAGCATCGCGCACGCGCTCGAGGCGCAGCCATGCCTCCTGGACGACGTCCTCCGCCTCGCTCAGCGAGCCGAGCAGCGCATAGGCGACCCGCTGCAGGTGTGCGCGCTCGCGCTCGAAGCGCGCTGCAAGCGCCGCTCGGTCGCTCACAGAGCCGCCTCGCGCCCGAGCAGCTGATCGGCGATTTCGGCGAACTGCGCCGCACGATCCTCTGCTCTGTCGCACACGATCGCTCTTACGCGCCCGCTGCGCAGCGCAAGCCCACTCAGCCGGGCGGCGCTGCGCCGCCCGCGCGCGCGTCTGCCGAGGGCGAGGATCGCAGCCGCTTGCGCATCCGCCGGCGGGTAGATCAGGGAGCGGTTGATGTAGCGCTTGAAGTGCTTTGCCTCTGCGCCGTGGGCGAGCACCCGGTTGCGCTCAAAGCCGCATGTCAACAGGGCGCCCGCAGGGCCGAGATCGAGGCAGGTGAGGTAAAGAGGCTGCCGGTAGCGCTGCGGGCGCCGCCCGAGCGCGAGGGAGACGGCGTTTGCGCCCGCGACGGCGCCCTGAGCGAGCGCATGCTGGCAGGACATCAGCGCGGTGTGCTGACGGTCGGCGCGTGCGCAGGCGCTGTCACCGGCTGCCCATACCCCCTCTGATTGGCTGGCCAGATCGCAATCGACGATCAGGCGACCGAGCGGATCGCGCGCCCCTGCAACCTGCTCCGTGAGCTCCGATGCGCGCGGCCCGCTCGCCCACACGACGAGCTCGCCATCGACCGACGCCCGATCGGCAAGGACGACGCCGTCCTCACGCACCTCGCGCACCGCCGCGCCTGTCCTCAGCTCGACGCCGAGCGAGCGCAGCGCGCGCTCGATCAGCGCGCGTGCATGCGGGCCGAACTCAGGCGCGACGCTCGGCGCGCGCTCGATCAGCGTGATCGGGCCGCGCTGGCGGCCGGGCGCGACCTGCTCGAGCATCCCGCTCAGCTCCGCGGCGACCTCGATGCCCGTGAAGCCGCCCCCAACGACCACCGCGCTCATCTGCGCACCCGGCCTTGCTGCAAGCTCGGCTATGCGCTCGTGAAGCGCGAGCGCCTCAGAGTAGGTGTCAACCGTGTGCACCAGCTCCTGCCACGGATGTTGAAGGCGGCTGCCCGCGCTCAGCACAAGCTGGTTGTAGTGGATCGGCTCAGCGCGCTCCGCGAGTCGGACGGTGCGCGCTCTCGCGTCGATCTCCGCGACGTGTCCGCGCCGCAGCCTGACGCCAATCGACGCCAGCAGGGGATCCAGCGGCACCCGGACGCCGGCAAGGTCAGCCTCATAGAGGCGCGGGCGCACGACCATCCAGGGCGAAGGGCTGATCAGCTCGATGGTGAGCTCCATCTGCCCGCCAGCGCTGCGCAGGCTTCTAGCCGCTCCGATCGCCGCCCGCACGCCCGCCATCCCGCCGCCCACGATGAGTATCCGTTTGCTGATCATGTCCCAAGGACGACGTAGCAGGGGAAAGTGTGACCACCTCCGGCGGCGCTCAAGCGTCGGAGGCAGCAGGACGTCCGTAGGCGCATCGGCACTTGCCGCGCGCCGCAGCTGGCCCTATCCGGCGCGGCAGATCCGCCCGTGGCGCAGCCGCCGCACACCGGCGCGCTTGCGCTTTGAGCGCAGCAGGAGCTTGCGCGCGGGGCCGGCTTCCAGGTTGCGCCGCACACCGCCGACGCTCGCGGTAACCATCTCCTTGCGGGCGATGCCCCGCAGCAGCAGCGCACCGCAGCGCGCGGGCGGGTTGAAGCCGAGCTTCTTGCGGCTGGAGGTGCGCACCGAGATCGTGTAGCGCGCAGCGCCCGCCAGATGCGACCAGGCAAGCAGCACGCCCTTGCGCGTGCGCAGCAGCTGCAGGCGCGGGCGCGAGAGCGCCCGTGGCGCTGGCACGTGGAAGCGCGCGATCGTGATCGTGCGCTGCGGGATCCCCCCGCGGCTGACCACGGCGACGATCGAGCGCTCGCCGCCCGGTCCGAAGGTGGGCGAGAAGGCGACGCGCAGGCAGCGTGCACCGGCTGGCGCCCTGTGGCCGCGGCGGCCGCGCTTGCTGCTCGAGCACGCGGCCCCTGCGACGTGCGCGCGCAGGGTGCGCGCCACTTCGCTGCCGCGTTCGTAGAGGGCCATCGTCTCGCCCGGCTGCAGGTGGTATGTGGCGCGTAGCAGCCGGCGGCCGTGGGGCGCCTTTCGCACGTGCCCGCTGGCGCTCGGCGGCCCGTAGTAGCGGGCGATGGCAAGGCTCGTGACCGAGGAGCCGAGCGCCGGTTGGATCTGCCAGCTGCCGGCGGCAGGATCGGCAAGCAGGATGTCGGTCGCCGCTTCGCTGCGGTTCTCGATCACCATGTAGTCTGGGCCGCGCAGCGCCTTGCTCGCGCCCGCTGGGATCACGATCGTCTGCCCGCCAGGGCCGCGCAAGGTTATCCCGGGCGGGCCGCCGAGGCCGCCCACGCGCAGCGCGATCGCCTTGGTGTGCGGCGCGATCGCAAGCGTCCGGGTGAGATTGGGGGCGAAGTCCGCCAGCGATGCCTTTGTAGCTTCGTATTCGCCGAAGGAGCAGCCGTCAAAGGTGCTCACATGGCCGCTGCCCCAGCGATAGCCGAAGCCCGCTTCGAGGCCCAGGATCTTGCCGCAGCCGGCGATGCCCGTCGAGGAGACCTCCCCGTCTGCGCCGATGCACGCGCCCAGCAGGCACGCTTCGATGCCGCCGTTGATGTTGAAGAGCTTTTCGGTGGGCTCGATCCAGCCGTCCACATGGCCGTTTATCGACACGACGCTGTAGAGCTCAAGCTCGGCATGCAGGGCGAATTCAAGTTCGCCGGTTGAGTTCACGACGACGTCACCGCCGCCGATTTCCTTTTCATACACCGCCACCGAGCCGCCGAGTTCAACCGACCAGGGATGTTCGTGGCCTTCGGAGTCGGTGTAGGAGTTGGTGTACTGGAAGTAGCCGTCGACCTTCAGCGTCGGCTTGCTTCCGACCGGCATCGCATCGACTCCCACTTCGCCCTTGAGTTTGAAGGGCGGCGGGTTGATGCAGACGCCGATCCCCACGCGGTCGAGAAAGACGTCATCGACGATCGGCAGCCCCGGGTTTGTTTCGACAAATCCACCCAGGTAGGCGATCTGACTGCCTACGAGGCCGCCAAAGAGGCCGATTTCGGTCTTTGACGTCGTCGGCAGCACGACGACCGCGGTTCCCGACCAGCGATCGGCGGTGGTGCTCGTGTTCTGGCATTCGATGAATTCCTTGCCGCCGACGCTGGGCTTGGCGCATTCGGAGATCGCTTCGCTGCCACCGGGTATGAAGGCCAGGCAGAGATCCTTGATCTGCAGCTTGCCGAGCCACGCTTCGTTGAGTTCGACGCGCAGCCCCTTGAAGTGCACCGCGGCGAGCCCGCTCGCGCTCACGCCCACGGACAGCGCCGCTTCGCTTGTCAGACCGCCCGCTTCCTTGTTCGGGCCGCTCTTGAAGATCTTCGGCAGTTCGATCGTCAGCGGGAAGGTCGCGAAGTGTTCGCCATCGGTGCCGTAGCCGAGCTTGACGCCGATGGAGCCGCCGACCGAGAGCCCCAGCAGCTTGAGGCCCGCGGGCACCGACAGCGTCACAAGCGACTTTTCTTCGCCCTTTTCGCCCTTCGGCAGCTCCCACTTGAGCGGCTTTTCGTGCAGCAGCGCGAAGTCAAGCTCGGTGCCGACGATCGTGAGGTTGACGTTGCCCACTTCAAGCAGGCCTCCCGGGTGCGCGCTGCTCGGCGCTTCCAGGACCAAGGGATGTCCGGCGATCGGCTGCAGCGGGATGCCGTTGAGCAGCACTTCCGTTTCTGTTGACCAGCGCTTCACGCCCTCAGCGCCGGTGCTCTGCTGCAGGCAGCCTGTCTTCGAGGCGAGCTGGATCAGGCCGAATTCGACCGTCGGTATGCACGGCTGCGCCAGGATGCGCTTTTCGATCGTCGTGATGTGGCCGTCGGAGTCGTTCGCGGAGAGCACCAGGCCGTAGGCGCCAGAGGATTCGAAATGACTGTTGAAGGTGTGGGAGAAGGTTGCGCCGGCGCCCGCAGCCGTCGTGTATTCGGGGTACCCGATCGGGAAAAGACGCCAGCGCTCTTCATAAGGCGGGGTGCCCCCCGCAACGTGCGCTTCAAAGCTCAGCGGGCGGTTCTCGTCGTAGGCTTCGCCGGCGGGCGTGATCGAGGCGACAAGCGGCTGATCCACGCTCACGCTCGCGGTGAGGCTCTCGCTGCGCTTCGGCCTGCTCGAGTCGCTGACGCCAAGCGTGACCGTGTGCGTGCCAGTGGTCGTGAACTTGGCCTGCTCGCTTGCGCGCGTGCCCTCCGGCGCGGTGGCTGTGCCTGCGCCCGGGAAGGGGCCGCCGTCGAGCAGCCAGCCCGAGTAGGTGTAGGGCGGCTCGCCTCCTTCGGCAAGCGCCGAGAAGGTGACCGTTTCGCCGACATAGGGGTTGGGCGGGCTGACCGTCACCGCCCCGCCGAGATGCGGCACGACATCGACCGTCGTGGCCGCTTCAGTTTCAAGTCGCTTGGCTTCGGTGCTTGCTTCCGCGCTCGCCTTCACCGCGACCGTCTGGGCGCCGGTGCTCGTGAAGGTTTGTTCGTAGGTCCCCGGGGCAGGCGCGCCTTCGTCGATCGTGACTTCCTGCACCGGGTTGCCGTTCAGCAGGAAGTGGTAGGAGAGCGGCGGCTTGTAGTCGTTTAGTTCCTGCTTGGCCGTGAAGGTGACCGGTTCGCCGACGTATGGGAAGTATTGGCTGGCCGCCAGCGAGGTGAGCAGCGCCGCGCCGGTTTCAATCGTTATCCGCTCGGTGGATTCTCCTCCATATGGGACCTTGACAAGCACTTCGGCGGTGTAGCTCTTGCCGGGGGTCGAGAATTCGTGCGTGGTTTCTGCGTAGTAGGTTTCGTTCGGGTTGGCGTTCACCGTCACATGCTCGAGTGCCGGTTCACTGCCGTCGCCGAAGTGCCATTCGACCGTCGCTTCAGATGTGCAGGGAGGGCACGGTTCGGGGTTCTCAAGCACGTCCGTGAATTCGATCTTGAAGGGGACCTTTTCATGCGCCGGCACCGTCGCTTTGCCTTCAGCCCCTTCGCCGGGCAGCGGTTCGCCGCTCGGCGACTTGCCCGGCTTGACGATCTCGACCGCAAGCTGGCTCGCCAGCGCAGCCGGGGCGCCCAGCCCGAGCAGCAGCCCAGTGCTTGTCGCAAGCGCCGCCAGCAGCCGGCGTCCCTGTGCCCTGCGGCTTGTTCCTCCCCCTGTGTGCAGCTGCTCCATCATCGCTTCACGTGCGGTGTGGCGCTACACCCGTGAGGCACATCACTGCGCCAGTGACCGTTTCTATCAGTTCGCGCCGACGCTTATAGAGCTTCCACGCTGTTGCACCTAGACCTGCGCGAGCGGCCGCTCGCCGCGGTCGGACTCCGCCACCTTGGCCATCAGCCCGGCCAGGAAGGTCTCGACCAGCTCGACGTAGAGCCGATCCTCGAGCTCGCGGTCGAGCGTGCGCTGAAGCAGGAAGCCCTCGGCCATCCAATAGCTCATCGCCGCGATCTCGGCGGGCGGCAGCGGCGGCTCGATGCCGCGGCGAGCGCTCCAGCGCGCGAAGATCTCCGCCATCGCCCCGCGCAGCCGTCGCTGGCGGGCGACCAGCTCCTTGCGAAACGCCGGGTTGCGGGCGGCGTGCGTTGCGAACTCCTGGTAGAGGCGCGGCCAGCTCGGATCGGAGCTCACCTGCTCCAGAAATCCCTCGGTTGCGGCACGAACCTCCGTAGCGGGGTCGCCCGCGCCCTGCAGGGCGCGCTCCAGACGCGCGATCTGCGCTGCAAAGCGCTCATCGAGGATCGCCAGGAAGAGCTCCTCCTTGCTGCTGAAGCTGGCGTAGAAGGCGCCCTTGGTGTAGCCCGCGGCCTTGGCGATCAGCTCGACCGATGCGCCGTCGAAGCCGCGCTCGCAGATCGCTTCCCCGGCGGCGGCAAGCAGCGCCGCGCGTGTTGCGGCCTTGCGCTCCTGGCGGGTCGGTGCGAGCTTGCGCTCGCGCCTGCGTCCCCTCACCGGGCGACCCTCATGCGCTCTGCGCTGCCGATCAGAACCTCCGCATCGCGGGAGGGGGTCTCCGTGAAGGCACGGCGCAGGACGCGCTCGCTCTGCGCGCGGGCAGGCGCAAGGCTGCGTCTGGCGATCAGCTCGCGCAGCACCACCTCCATCTCAAACTGCGCGAAGGCCGCCCCCAGGCAGCGGCGGACGCCACCGCCGAACGGGATCCATGTGTAGGTCCCCGGGGGCTGCTCCAAGAAGCGCTCCGGGCGAAAGCGCTCGGGCTCCGGGTAGATGTCCGCGCGTCGGTGCATCAGGTAGATGGAGGGCACGATCCCGACACCTGCGGGCAGCTCCCACGCGCCGATCCGGAACGGAGCCTTCAGGCGTCGAGCCACCACTGAGATGACCGGTCGCAGGCGCAGGATCTCCTGCACCACCGCCTGCAGATAGGCGCTCTCGCCGGCGTCGACCTCCTCCTGCAGGCGCGCTGTGGCATCTGGGTGGCGCGCGAGGCGCTCGACCGCCCAGGCAAGCGCGTTGGCGGTCGTCTCATGTCCTGCGAGCAGCAGCGTCAAGAGCTCGTCGCGCACCTCCTTGTCGCTCATCGGCGCGCCATCCTCGTCACGAGCCTGGAGCAGCAGCGACATGATGTCCTCGCGCTCGGCGATCTCCGCGAGCGCGCGCCGCTCGGCGATCTCCGCGAACAGCAGCTCGTCCACCGTGCGCAGGCGCTCGCGGAAACCGCGGATGCGCTCGCCGCGAGCGGGCCCGACAACCGCCAGCATGATGCCCGCCCGTGGGTTGGTCGCATAGGCGACCAGGCGCCGCAGCGCGCGCCGCAGCTCCTCCAGGCGCTGCCCCTCGGCGACGCCGAACACCGCGCGCAGGATCACCTCGAGCGTGAGCGCCTGCATGCGGGGGCGCAGCTGGCGCACCTCGCCCGGGCGCCAGCGCTCGATCTCCGCCGCGGCGATCTCTTGCATCAGCGCCTCATAGCGCTTCATGCGCGCGCCGTGGAAGGGCGGCAGCAGCAGCTTGCGCTGGCGCATGTGCTCCTCCTCGTCGAGCAGCAGCACGGAGTTGGGCCCGAGCACCGGCAGCAGCACGCTGTTGCCCTCGCCCGCATGCAGGATCCGCGGGTCGCCGGTGAAGACGCTCTTGACTGCCTCCAGGTTGCAGGTGACGACCCAGGTGCCCTCATGGGCGATGCGCAGTGTGAAGGTGTCGCCATAGCGCCGGCGCGACCACGCGAGCAAGCCCTGGGCGCGACGCATCCAGATCGCGGTCTGCAGCGCCCGCGGCAGCTGCGGCCCGGGGGGCAGAGCGGCATGCGCCCTCTGGTCGGCAACTGGCATACCGGGCAGTATACTACTCGCATACCGGTCAGAATCTGAATCTGCGGAAAGGAACAGCATTGAGCGCAGCTGCAGCCTCCACACGTGCCCGTGAGGACTTCGACGTGCTGATCATCGGCGCCGGGCTCTCAGGGATCGGCGCCGCGTGTCGTCTTGCCCGCGAGCGGCCGCGCGAAAGCTTTGCGATTCTGGAGGCGCGCGCTGCGATCGGCGGGACCTGGGATCTCTTTCGCTACCCGGGGATCCGCTCAGACTCGGACATGTACACCCTCGGCTATCCCTTCCGGCCCTGGGATGACGACCTCTCGATCGCCCCGGGCGAGCGCATCCGCTCCTACATCAAGGAGACGGCGCGCGAGCACGGCGTCGACGCCAAGGTGCGCTTCGGCAGGCGCGTGCGCTCCGCGCGCTGGTCCTCGCGCGAGGCCCGCTGGGAGCTCGAGGTCGCCGGGCAGGGGGAGGGCGTGCTCGAGCGCTACAGCGCCCGCTTCCTGCTCTTCTGCACGGGCTACTACCGCTATGAGGAAGGCTTCACCCCGGAGCTCCCGGGCCTCTCCTCCTACGGCGGCACGGTGATCCACCCCCAGCACTGGCCCGAGGATCTCGACTGTACGGGCAAGCGCGTGATCGTGGTGGGCTCCGGAGCGACCGCGGTGACGCTCGTTCCCGCGCTCGCGCAGCGCGGCGCGCAGGTGACGATGCTCCAGCGCACCCCCACCTACATCCTCTCGCTGCCCGAGCGCGACCCGATCGCGCGCCGCCTGCGCGCCCGCCTTCCGCGCGGGCTCGCATATCGCCTTGTGCGCGCCAAGAACATCCTGCTCACGATCGGATCCTTCCAGCTTGCGCGCCGCCGCCCCGCGCTCGCGAAGGCGCTGATCCGCAAGGGGCTCGAGCGCCAGCTGCCCGCGGGCTTCCCGATCGACGAGCATTTTCGCCCCCCTTATCAGCCGTGGGATCAGCGTCTGTGCCTGGTGCCCGACGGCGACCTCTTCAGGGCGCTTGCAGACGGATCGGCACAGGTCGTCACCGACCGCATCGAGCGCTTCACCGATAAGGGAATCCTGCTGCGCTCCGGGCGCCACTTGGAGGCTGAGCTGGTCGTGCTTGCGACCGGGCTCAACCTGCTTGCGCTGGGCGGCGTCGAGCTCTACCGCGACGGCGAGCGCCTTGAGCTCTCAAAGCAGCTCGCCTACCGCGGCATGATGTTCGCAGACGTACCCAACGCCGCCTTCATCGTCGGCTACACCAACGCCTCCTGGACGCTCAAGAGCGATCTGGTGGCGAGCTTCGTCTGTCGCCTGCTTGCGCGCATGGAGCGCGGGCGCGACGCGATCTGCTACCCGCACAATGAGGATCCGGCGCTCGCGCGCGAGCCGCTGATCGATCTTGCCGCCGGCTACGTGCAGCGCGCGATCGACCGCTTTCCCAAGCAGGGCGCCAGGCCGCCCTGGCGGCTGCGTCAGAACTACCTCCGCGACCTCATCGACTTTCGGCGCTTTGACTTCGCTGACGGCGTGCTGCGCCTACAGAAGTCAGGGTCGCCGCTGCCATGGGCGCTGCCGGCCGATGGCGCCCCGGAGCCGGCCGCTTTCGAGCAGCCGGAGAGCCCGCCGGCCGCGCGTGTCGAGCAGCCGCTCGGCTCAGCCGCGCTGCGCTCGCACGCTGCCTAACAGATTCGCAACATAAGCTAACGCTCACACCGCATTTGCAGGCGCTGACAAACGCTGAATGCGATTAGCCTTTTGCCCGCCACAGGAAATGCTCTGCGAACACAATCCGAGCACGGCTCGGACCCTGCAATCGTAAAGCGGGCCAGAGCATCGAACGGCGAAAATGAGTGTTGGAAACGGCGCCATGGGCAAACCCCTCTCTTCATCCTCGACAAAGCTCACTGCGCGGGCGCTGCACTCCACGCAGGCCTCGCCGATACCCGCCGGCGGGGCGAGCGCTCCGCGACCGCGCACGCTGCTTGACATCTTCGGAGCGAGCGCCGTGCGCTGCAGCGAGGCACCCGCGCTCCAGGCGCCCGACCAGACGCTCACCTATCGGGAGCTTGCGGAGGCCGCCGCCACGCTCGGGCGCCGCCTGGCGGATCAGGGCGTCGGCCCCGGCGATCGCGTAGCTGTTCAGCTTGCCAGCGGCGGCGCAGAGCTCTACATCGCCGTGCTCGGCACGCTCTGGTCGGGCGCCGCATATGTTCCGATCGACGCCGAGGAGCCGCCTGCGCGCGCCAAGGAGATAATCGCCACCGCTGAGGTCTGCGCGGTGGTGCGCGATGGCCTTGCGATCGAGTGGACGGGCGAGCCGCACGGGGAGGCGCGCGAGCCGACGCCCGATGATGACGCCTGGGTCATCTTCACCTCCGGCTCCACCGGCGCGCCCAAGGGCGTCGCTGTCAGCCATCGCGCCGCCGCCGCCTTCGTCGACGCCGAGGCGCAGCTCTTCTCGCTGTCGGTCGGAGATCGCGTGCTCGCGGGCCTCTCGATCGCCTTCGACGCAAGCTGTGAGGAGATTTGGCTGGCGTGGCGCCACGGTGCGACGCTCGTCCCGGCGCCGCGCGCGCTCGTGCGGGCGGGAGCGGAGCTCGGGCCGTTTTTGCGCGAGCAGCAGATCACGGTGCTCTCGACCGTGCCCAGCCTTGCCGCGCTGCTCGCTGAGGAGGACCTGCAGACGGTGCGGCTGCTGATCCTGGGTGGGGAGGCCTGCCCGGAGCAGCTGGCCTGGCGGCTTGCCGAGCGCCGCGAGGTATGGAACACCTACGGCCCGACCGAGGCGACCGTCGTCAGCACGGCGGCGCGCTGCGAGCCTGCGCGGGCGGTCACGATCGGCTGGCCGCTGCCCGGCTGGGAGACCGCGATCGTCGACGAGCAGGGGCGCCCGGTTGCGATCGGCGAGGCCGGCGAGCTGGTGATCGCAGGCGTCGGCCTCGCGCGCTACCTCGACCGGGACCTTGACGCCGAGCGCTTTGCTCCGCTGCCCGCGGTCGGCTTCCAGCGCGCCTACCGCTCTGGGGACATCGTTCGCGAGACGATCGACGGGCTGCAGTTCGTCGGGCGCCGCGACGACCAGGTGAAGATCGGCGGGCGGCGCATCGAGCTGGGCGAGGTCGATGCCTGCTTCGCAGCGGCGCCGGGCGTGAAGGCCGCAGCCTGCGCGGTGCGCGAGAGCGCAGCCGGCAACAGGGTCCTTGTCGCCTACCTGCTCGGCGACTTCGACGCCGGCGCGGTGCGCCGCTTCGCGCAAGAGCGCCTCCCCGCCGGGATCGTCCCGCAGATCGTGCGCCTGCAGGAGCTCCCCCGCTCGACCTCAGGCAAGGTCGACCGCAGGGCGCTGCCCTGGCCGCCGCCCGCAGCGACGGACGCTCACGGGCGCGATCGCGCCGCGCACGGCGGCGGCGGAGCGGTTGAGCAGGTCGACGGCAGGCAGCCGCCTGCCGAGGATGGCCTCACGCCTGCGCAGGCGTGGCTGGCGGAGCGCTTTCGCGAGCAGCTCGGGCCGATCCCGCTCTCTGCGCAGAGCGACTTCTTCGAGCTCGGCGGCGGCTCGCTGGCGGCGGCGAAGCTCGCATCGGCGCTGCGCTCACGCTACCCCGCAGCCGCGGTTGCCGACATCTACAACCATCGCACGATCGCAGCGCTCGCACAGCGGCTGGAGGAGATCGGCTCCGATCGGCACGCCCGATCGCATGGGGCGGGCCTCGCACGCAGGCGTGGGTTCGCCGCCGCCCATCTGAGCGCGCTCTTTGCTCTCATTGTCTTCACCACGCCGCCGTGGATTCTGGGCGCGCTGATCCTCGACCGCATCTACCCCGGCGCGCTCGGCCCGCAGATCAGCTGGCCGCTGCTGGTCGGCGGCTGGCTGCTGCTTGCCTCCCGCCCCGGCCGCGCGCTGATCCTCGCCATCGCGCGACGGCTGCTGCTGGCGAATCTGAAGCCCGGCCGCTACCCGCGCCACTCCTTCCTGACGCTTCGCGTCTGGACGTTAGAGCGCCTCGCGGAGGGCTTTGCGCTCGAGGGCCTTGCAGGCACCCCCTGGGCGGCGCGCTACGCCCGGCTGCTCGGGCACAGCATCGGCGCGGGCGCACGCCTGGGAACGATTCCCCCGCCGACGAGCCTCGTGAGGATCGGGCCCGGCGCCACGCTCGAGGACGACTGCGACGTGCACGGCTGGTGGATCGAGGGATCGGAGCTGGTGATCGGCGAGATCGAGATCGGGGCTCACGCGCGCATCGGCACGCGCGCGCTGCTGATGCCCGGAGCACGGGTCGGCGCCGGCGCGGAGGTGGAGCCCGGTGCGCTGATCAGCGGCGAGGTGCCTGCAGGCGAGCGCTGGGCGGGCTGCCCGGCGCGCAGGGTCGGCGCGGCAGGCGAGGGCTGGCCGGAGGGCGATCCGCCGGCCGGGCGCCACCGCGGCTTCTGGAAGGCGATGTTCGCGGTCGCGATGCTCGGCGAGAGCCTGATCGTGCTCGCGGCGGCGATCCCGGGGCTTGCGCTGCTGCTGCTGCTGCGCCCTGCGGAAACGACGCCCACCAACGTCGTGGTGCTTGCGCTCGAGCTGGTGCCGGCGATGACCGTGCTCTTCATCCTCACCTATGCGCTGCTTGTCGCGCTGATCTTCCGGGCGCTCTCCCCGCTGATCAGGCCAGGCACACACGCGGCGGATGGCGCCGCTGCGTGGGCCTCGTGGCTTGCGGAGTCGCTGATGGCAGGCGCTCGCGACATCCTCTTCCCGCTCTACTCCTCGATCTACACCCCCTACTGGCTGCGCCTCGCGGGCGTGAAGGTCGGCCGGCGCGCGGAGATCTCGACAGCGGTTGGGCTGACCCGCCAGACGACCTTTGCGGAGAAGAGCTTTGCGGCCGACGACGTCGTCTTCGCAGGCGCGCGCGCTCGCTCCGGCTGGCTTCAGATCGCCCCGATCGCGATCGGGGCACAGAGCTTCCTCGGCAACGGCGCGATACTTTCCGGCGGCACGCGGATCGGACCGGGCAGCCTCGTCGGCGTTCAGTCGACGCCGCCCAGGCGCCCGCCCGAGGGCACGGCCTGGTTCGGGGCGCCCGCGCTCGAGATCCCGCGCGCGCCCGTGCAGAGCGACCGCGCACGCACCACCGATCCGCCCAGGCGGCTGGTGATCGCGCGCGGCGCGATCGAGCTCGTGCGCATCTTCGGGCCCGCGATGCTTGCAACGGCGATCGGATCGCTTGAGTTCTGGGCGCTTGACAGCACGGGCGTGCACCTCGGTCTGGCGGCGATGTTTGCGGTCGGCCCGGCGCTGATCCTTGCGGGGGGCATCGTCGCCTGCGCGCTGACGATCGCCGCCAAATGGCTTCTGATCGGCCGCTATCAGGCCGGCGAGCATCCGCTGTGGTCGAGCTTTGTCTGGCGCGATGAGATCGTCAACTCCTGCCAGGAGCAGCTAGCCGGCGCCTGGCTGCTCAATCTGGCTCTCGGCAGCCCGCTGATGACGGCCTACCTGCGCCTGATGGGCACGCGGGTCGGCAGCGATGTCTGGTGCGAAACGCTGACGATCACGGAGTTCGAGCAGGCGACGCTCGGCGAGGGCTGCGCGATCAACCGCCACGCGGTCGTTGAGACGCACCTTTTCCATGATCGCGTGATGCAGATCGGGCCGACGCGGATCGGCGCCGGGGCGACGCTCGGGCCAAGCGCGGCAGCGCTGCCGCAGACAGAGATCGGGGAGCGCGCGAGCGTCGCTGGGCGCTCGGTCGTGATGCGCGGCGAGCGCCTTCCCGCAGGAACCCGCTGGCACGGTGCGCCTGTTGTCGCAGCCTGAGGCGCTGTTGGAGGCCACCGAGCTGCCGCTCGGTGCTCAGGAGCCGCTGGTGACGCTGCTGCGCGCCGGGCGTGAGCTTGCCGCCGATGGCCTGCGCGAGATCACGCGTAGACGCTGCGAGCACGCCGCTGGTGCCCTTCGATCCCGCTCCTACAGCTACCCGTATGCCCTGATCGCAAGCCACAGCAGCGCTGTGGGCATCGACATCGAGGAGATCGCGCCCGTTCCGGAGGGCTTCGCGGACTCGATCTGCACGCCCCAGGAGAGCGCCGATGCGCTGCAGCTGGGCCTGCGCGGCAGCGAGAGCGCGCGCGCCGCGACGCGCCTGTGGTCGGCCAAGGAGGCGCTCGCCAAGGCGCTTGGCGACGCGCTTGCGTATGACCCCCGCCGGCTGGAATCGCCGCTGCGCTGGCCCTGCAGCGAGCAGGACCCCGCGCTGCGCCTAGCCGGCGTTTGGGCCGCGCGCGAGCTTGAGCTCCCGGAGCCCTACGTCGGCTGGGTGTGCTGGCGGCGCTCCGCCGACTGATCCTCACGCGAGCGCTCGCGTGCCCGCTCGGCCAGCCGCCGCTCGCGCCGCTCCTGTGCCGCGCGCTCGCGCTGGGCCTCCTCCTCGCCCTCGGCCACCAGCGGCGGCACGGTTGCGGGGTTCCCGTGCTCATCGACCGCGACCATCGTCAGGTAGGCGGAGGAGGTGTGGCGAACCTCGCCTGTGAGCGGGTTTTCGGACTCCACGCGCACGCCGACCTCCATCGAGGTCTCCCACGCCGCGTTGACCGATGCGCGCAGCGTTAGCACCTCGCCGATGAAGACCGGATGCAGGAAGGTCAGGCGGTCGACAGCAGCGGTGACCGCAGGCCGCCGGGCATGCCGAATCGCCGCGAGCCCCGCGGCTTCGTCGCAGAGCTTCATCACGGTGCCGCCGTGGATGCGCCCGGCGTTGTTGGCGTCCAGCACCGACATCCACTTGACGAGCGTTGCGCTTGCGGCTGCCATCAGGCGATCCTACGCCGTCTGGGGCGCGCAGCGCGCGGCGAGCACGCCTTCGCGCCGGCGCTGCGCCAGCTGGCGCGCAAGCAGCCGACGCATCTTGGCGGCGGTGTCGCTCTGCGGGTGGGGGGTGTAGAGGACGAGCCGCTGCTCAGGCGCCTCCAGCGGGCTGAAGACGGCGCGGTCAAAGCGCAGGGCACCCAGCTTGGGGTGGCGAAGCTCGGAGACGCCCTCGCCGCGCCAGGCGACCTCGTGGCGGCTCCAGTAGCGGCAGAACTCCGGGCTGGCGCTGCGCAGCGCGCCGATCAGCTCCTCGAACTGCGGGTCGCCCACCAGCTGGGAGGTGTCCGCTCGCAGCTTCGCGACCATGTGGCGTGCGTAGCGCTCCCAATCGGCGATCAGCTCGCGCCTTGCCGGGTCGGTGAAGTTCAGCCAGATGTGGTTGCGCCGCTCGCGCGGGATCCGATCAAGATCACCGAAGAGGGCGCACGCGGCGCGGTTCCAGTCAAGGTAGTCCCAGCGGCGACCGAGGATGAAGGCGGGGGAGGGCTCGAGGCTGCGAAGCATCCGCCGCAGCACCGGCGAAGGGCGCTCGCAGCCGGCCGGCTGCGGTGGCGGCGGCTCGCCGCGGCCGAGAACGATCAGGTGCGTGCGCTCCGCCGGGGTCAGGCGCAGCGCGCGCGCGATCGCCTCGAGCACATCCAGTGAGGCGCGGACGTCGCGCCCCTGCTCAAGCCAGGTGTACCAGGTGACGCCCACGCCCGCCAGCTGGGCGACCTCCTCGCGGCGCAGCCCCGGCGTGCGCCGTCGCCCGAGCGCGGGCAGCCCGAGCTCCTCTGGACGCAGCGCTTCGCGCCGGCGGCGCAGGAAGTCCGCAAGCTCGTCGCGCCGCCGCGCGTGCTTGCGCGCGCGGGCGCTGTGCGCGCTCGCCTGAGGGGGTGATCCTGACACAGCGACTACCAGGATAACAAAACATCTTCTACCCGGATAGAAAAGAGGCCATACTGCCTCGCATGAATGCACGGGCAGAGCAACATCATTTGACAGAGGGCGTCGGCGCGAAGCGCCCGGGGACGAGCACGACGCTCCTGATCGCGCTTGTCTGCGTCGCCCAGTTCATGGTCATCCTCGACGTCTCGATCGTCAACATCGCGCTGCCCTCGATCGGGCGAGGGCTGCGCTTCTCGCCGGGCGCCCTGCAGTGGGTCGTCAACGCCTACACGATCGGCTTCGCGGGCTTTCTGATGCTTGGCGGGCGCGCCGCGGACCTCTTTGGGCGACGCCGCCTGCTGCTCGGAGGCGTCGCGATGTTCGTGCTCTGCTCGATCGTCTGCGCGCTCTCTGACTCTCAGGCCACGCTGGTCTCCGCCCGCGCGCTGCAGGGGCTCGCGGGCGCGCTGCTCTCGCCGGCAAGCCTCTCGATCATCACCAGCTCGCTCCCGGAGGGTCCGGAGCGCAACCGCGGCGTCGCCCTGTGGGGCGCGGTCGGCGGCCTGGGCGGCTCAAGCGGCGCGCTGCTCGGCGGCATCCTCACGCAGGCGCTCGGCTGGCGCGCGATCTTTGCGGTCAACGTCCCGATCGGCGCCGCGGTGCTGATCGCCGGGCTGATCGTGATCGAGCGCGACCGCCCAAGCGAGCGCAGGGGCGGGTTTGACCTCGCAGGTGCGGTGCTGATCACGGCAAGCCTGGCGCTTGCCACCTACGGCGCCACGCGCGCGGCGACGCTCGGTTTCGGGGCAGCAGCGGTGCTGATCCCGCTGGCGCTATCGCTCGGCACGCTCCTGGCCTTCCTCTTTGTGGAGGCTCGTATCGCAAGCGCGCCGCTCGTGCCGCTGCACGCGCTCACCCACGGCCGCCTGCGCGGCGCCAATGCCGTGATGTTCCTCCTCTACGCCGCATCCTTCCCGCTGTGGTACTTCCTGACGCTCTTCCTGCAGGACGTCAGCGGCTTCGACCCCCTGCTGACCGGGCTGGCGTGCCTGCCGATGACGCTCGCGATCTTCACCGCCTCAGCGCTTGCCCCGCGCCTGCTGCGCTCGCTGCCCGCGCGTGCGCCGATCGTCGCCGGGCTGGCGCTCACCGCGCTCGGGATGCTGTTGCTGCGCGATCTCGCCCCCCACGCCGACTACCTGCTCGCGGTGCTCCCCGGCTCGATGCTGGCGGCGATCGGGATGGGGCTTGCGCTCGTGCCGACGACGCTCCTGGCAACGGCTGGGCTGCCCGCCTCCCTGGCGGGGCTCGGCTCGGGGCTGCTGAACACCGCACGGCTGATGGGCGGCGCGGTCGGGCTAGCTGTCTTAGCGAGCGTAGCGGCGCCCGCCGCGAGCGCTCCTGGAGGCGCCGGCGCCGCGCTCAGCGCGGGCTTCGACCGCGCCTTCCTGCTTGCAGCAGCGCTCTCCCTCGCCGGCGCGCTGATCGCAGCGCGCTTCCTGCGCCACCCCGCAGCGCCGAGCGCCGGCGCGCCCCGTGCTGCCACGCAGGAGCCGCTAGTAGAGTTGGCGCCGGCAGTTCCCGACCTGAGCGACCGTGAAAGCGCAGGCAAGCACGCTGAGCTTCTCCGCAGCAGCCACCGAATCAGCCGCCACGAGCGCAGCGTGGGATGCGCTCGCCCGCCACTGGCTGAGGCTGCGCGCGAAGACGCTCGCTGAGCTCTTCGCCGAGCAGCCGGAGCGCGGCAGACGGCTGACGGCGGAGGGAGCGGGCATCTACCTCGACTACTCCAAGCAGCGCATCGACGCTGAGGCGATCGACTCCCTCTGCGCGCTGGCGCGCGCAAGCGGCCTGCCGGAGCGCATCGAGGCGATGTTCGCCGCGCAGCGGATCAACGTCTCCGAGGATCGCCCGGCGCTGCACATCGCGCTGCGCGCGCCCGCGAGCGAGCCGATCCTCGTCGATGGCAGCGATGTCGTGGCCGAGGTGCACGCCGTGCGCGCCCGCTGCGAGGAGCTCGTGCGCGCGCTGCACACCGGCAGCTGGCGCGGACACACCGGCGAGCGCATCACGAGCGTCGTGAACATCGGCATCGGCGGCTCGCATCTGGGCCCGGCGATGGCCTGCGAAGCGCTTGCTGACTTCGCAGTCGCTGAGATCGCGGTGCGCTTCGTCTCCAACGTCGATGGCGCGGACCTGCGGCGCGCGCTCCTCGGCCTCGATCCGGCGCGGACGCTCTTTGTCGTCTGCTCCAAGAGCTGGCACACGCAGGAGACGCTTGTCAACGCGACCGCTGCGCGTCGCTGGCTGCTTGAGGGCCTCGGCGCGGGCGAGGAGGCGGTAGCTGCGCACTTTGTCGCGGTCTCCACCAACGCGCAGGGCGTCCGGGAGTTCGGGATCGAGGAGCGCAACATGCTCCCGATCTGGGAGTGGGTCGGCGGGCGCTACTCCTACGACTCGGCGATCGGCCTCTCGCTGATGGCCCTCATCGGCCCCGAGCGCTTCGCGGAGATGCTCGCGGGCTTCCGCGACGTGGACGAGCATTTCCGCAGCACGACGCTGGAGCGCAACATTCCTGCGCTGATGGGGCTGCTTGCCGTCTGGAACGCCGACATCGTGGGTGCCGAAAGCAGAGCGATCCTCCCCTATGCGGCACGCCTGGAGCGCTTTCCGGCCTATCTGCAGCAGCTGGAGATGGAGAGCAACGGCAAGCACGTGACGCTCGCTGGCGACCCGGTCGCTCACGGCACCGGCGCGATCGTCTGGGGACAGCCGGGCACGAACGGACAGCACGCCTTCTACCAGCTCCTGCATCAGGGCACGCGGATCGTGCCCTGCGACCTGATCGGCTTCGCTGAGCCGCTCTCAGAGCACGCCGATCAGCACGACCTGCTGATCGCAAACCTCTTCGCCCAGGGGGAGGCGCTTGCCTTCGGGCGCTCCGCGCAACAGCTGCGCGAGGAAGGCGCCCCCGAGCAGCAGATCCCACACCGCGTCTGCGCGGGCAATCGCCCGACCAGCACGCTGCTGCTGGAGCGCCTCGACCCGCGCAACCTCGGGCGGCTGGTTGCCCTCTACGAGCACTCCGTATTCACCCAGGGGGTGCTCTGGGGCATCGACTCCTTTGATCAGTGGGGCGTGGAGCTGGGCAAGATCCTTGCCCGGCGCATCGCGGCAGAGCTCAGCGCCGCCGAGGGCTCAGACCAGCGCCACGACTCCTCCACGAGCGAGCTGATCCGCCGCTATCGGCGAGCACGCGGACGGCAGTGATGGCGGGAGCGCCCCACTACAAGTGGATTGCGCTCTCCAACACGACGATCGGGATGCTATTGGCGACGATCAACTCCTCGATCATCCTGATTGCGCTGCCCGACATCTTCCGGGGCATCCACATCGACCCGCTTGCGCCCGGCAACACCAACTACCTGCTGTGGATGATCCTTGGCTTTCTGATCGTCACCGCCGTGCTTGTCGTCGCGCTCGGCCGCCTCGGCGACATGTATGGGCGGGTGCGCATCTACAACCTCGGCTTTGCGGTCTTCACGCTCTTCTCGATTCTCCTTGCCGCGACGCCGATGCGCGGATCGGGCGGTGCGCTGTGGCTGATCGGGATGCGTGTGGGCCAGGGGGTGGGCGGCGCGATGCTCTTCGCCAACTCCGCAGCGATCCTCACCGATGCCTTCCCGGTGCACCAGCGCGGGCTCGCGCTCGGCATCAACGGGGTCGCGGCGATCGCGGGCTCGTTCCTGGGGCTGATCATCGGCGGCGTGCTGGCGCCCGTGGACTGGCGGTTGGTCTTCCTGGTCTCCGTCCCGGTCGGGCTGTTCGGGACGGCTTGGGCCTACCTGAAGCTGCGCGACCTGCGTCCACGCTCGCATGTGCGCATCGACTGGGCGGGTAACTTGACCTTTGCGGCCGGCCTGATCTCGCTGATGGTGGGCATCACCTACGGCATCCAGCCCTATGGCCGCCAGAGCATGAGCTGGAGCTCGCCGAGCGTGCTCGGTGAGATCATCGGCGGCGTGGCGGTGCTGGCGCTCTTCGGCATGATCGAGCTCAAGGTGGCAGAGCCGATGTTCCACCTGCGTCTCTTTCGCATCCGCGCCTTCGCCGCCGGCAACCTGGCGACGCTGCTCTCCGCGATCGCCCGCGGCGGCATGCAGTTCGTGCTGATCATCTGGCTGCAGGGGATCTGGCTGCCCCTGCACGGGTACTCCTTCGCGGAAACGCCGCTGTGGGCGGGCATCTACATGCTGCCGCTGACGGTCGGCTTCCTGTTCGCGGGGCCGCTCTCGGGCTATCTCTCCGACCGTTTCGGCGCGCGGCCATTTGCCACCGGTGGCATGCTCCTCGCGGCGCTCTCCTTCGCCCTGCTGACGCTGCTGCCCGTGAGCTTCTACTACCCCGACTTCGCGGCGCTGCTGGTGGTGAACGGGATCGGCATGGGGCTCTTCGCCTCTCCGAACCGCGCCGGGGTGATGAACAGCCTGCCGCCCTCCGACCGCGGCGCGGGCGCGGGGATGAACGCAACCTTTCAGAATGCCGCGATGGTGCTCTCGATCGGCATCTTCTTCTCGATCCTGATCGCCGCGCTCTCATCGAGCCTGCCGGGTGCGCTGCGCAGCGGCCTGCAGGCACATGGCGTGCCCGCGACGCAGGCGGCGGCGCTCGCCCACCTGCCGCCCGTCGCAAGCCTCTTTGCGGCCTTTCTGGGCTACAACCCGGTCAAGATCCTGCTTGGGGGCTCGCTTGCGCACTCGCTGCCCGCCGGCCAGCTCGCGACGCTGACCGGGCGCGCGTTCTTTCCCCACCTGCTGACCGGCCCCTTCGCAAGCGCGCTGGGCGCGGTCTTCGCCTTTGCCGCGGCAGGCTGCCTGATCGCCGCCGGCGCCTTCTGGCTGCGCGGCGGCCGCTACCACTACGGGCCGGATGCAGAGCGCAAAAGGGGCATGCAGATCCCCGCGGACGCGGCGATCGCCGCCGGTCCGGGCGGCTCGCAGCCTGAGCGCAGCGCGCGCGCGAGAGCCCCCGCGAGGAGGGGAAGATGACGGTGGTCGCGATCTCAGCGAGCTATGGCGCCGGCGGCAGCCGCATCGCCCCGGCGCTCGCCAGGCGCCTGGGCGTGCCCTTCCTTGATCGCGCGATCCCAGCCTCGGTCGCCGCTCAGCTGCAGGTTCCGCTCGATGAGGCCGAGCGCTGCGATGAGCGCGCCGAGGCGGGTCTGCTGGCGCGCCTGCTTGCCTCCTTTCGCGCGGCGGACGCCTATGTGCCGGCCGCCCTGCCCGCGGAGGGGCCGCTCGCCGAGGACTTCCAGCAGGCCACCGAGGAGGTCGTGCGACGCCAGGCGGCGAGCGGCCAGGGAGTGATCCTCGGTCGCGCCGCCGCCTTCATCCTGCGCGAGGAGCCCGGCGTGCTGCGCGTGCGGCTGGACGGGCCGCGCGAGCGGCGGGTGGCTCAGGCGATGGCGCTCGAGGGGCTCGACCGCGCAGACGCCGAGCGTCGGCTGCGCGAGAGCGACCGCGCGCACGGCGCATACGCCCAGCGCTTCTACGGCGCAGACATGCGCGACCCATCCCTCTACCAGCTGATGATCGACTCCACGGCGCTTGCGCTGGAGCGCTGCGTCGAGCTGATCGCGATCGCTGCCGGCGCGCTGCAGCAGGGCGCCGCAGGGGAGGGCGCAGGCGTTGTGTCACCATGAGCAGCGTCAGCAGTCGAAACGATCCCGGGGAGCCCGCCTGAGGGCTGAGAGGGCGCAAGGCCGCGCCGACCCGTGGAACCTGATCTGGATCATGCCAGCGAAGGGAGCGAATCATGAGCAACGAGCACCGAACGCAGTTTGATGGCAGCGAGCGCTGCGTCACGCAGATGCACCTGGCGCGTGCGGGCACGGTGAGCGCCGAGATGCGCCGCGTCGCCGAGCGCGAGGGCACCGACGCCGAGCGCATCCGCGCCGAGGTCGCACGCGGGCGGATGATCATCCCCGCGAACATCCACCACCGCGCCCTTGACCCGATGGCGATCGGCTTGAAGGCGCGCGTGAAGATCAACGCCAACATCGGCAACTCGCCGACCTCCTCCTCGCTCGATGAGGAGGTGGCGAAGCTGCAGGTGGCAGAACGCTACGGCGCAGACACCGTCATGGACCTCTCGACCGGCAAGCGGATCGATGCCACGCGCGAGGCGATCATCGCAGCGGCAAGCGTCCCGATCGGGACGGTGCCGATATATCAGGCGCTTGAGCGCGTCAAGCACATCGAGGATCTGACCGCCGACATCCTGCTTGAGACGATCGAGCACCAGGCACGCCAGGGCGTCGACTACATGACGATCCACGCCGGCGCGCTGCTCGAGCACCTGCCGCTCTGCCGCCACCGCGTCACCGGGATCGTCTCCCGCGGCGGCGGCATCCTCGCCCGCTGGATGGTCCACCACATGCGCGAGAACCCGCTCTATGAGGCATTCGATGAGATCCTTGCGATCTGCGCCGCCCACGATGTCTCGATCTCGCTCGGCGACGGCCTGCGCCCGGGGTCGATCGCAGATGCCTCCGATGCGGCCCAGTTCGCGGAGCTGGCAACGCTCGGGGAGCTGACGCAGCGTGCCTGGGAGCGCGACGTGCAGGTGATGATCGAGGGCCCCGGTCACATCCCGCTGCACCAGCTGGAGATGAACGTCCGCCGCCAGCAGGAGCTCTGCCACGAAGCCCCCTTCTACACCCTCGGTCCGCTCGTGACCGACATCGCCCCCGGCTACGACCACATCACCTCGGCGATCGGCGCGGCGATCGTCGGCTGGCACGGCACCTCGATGCTCTGCTACGTCACTCCCAAGGAGCACCTCGGGCTGCCCGACGCCGACGACGTCAAGCAGGGGATGATCGCCTACCGGATCGCCGCCCACGCGGCCGATCTGGCGCGCGGCGACAGGCGCGCCGCCCGCTGGGACCGCGAGCTCTCCGAGGCGCGCTTTGCCTTCGACTGGCGCCGGCAGTTCGAGCTGGCGCTCGACCCGGACACCGCGCGCTCGATGCACGACGAGTCCCTCGCGGACGACTACTTCAAGAGCGCCGAGTTCTGCTCTATGTGCGGCCCCAAGTACTGCCCGATGCACAACTTCCGCGATCTGGACTGGGAGGCGCTGCGCGAGGCTGTTGAGGCACGCAAGGAGCAGCGCGAGCCCGTCGCAGGCTGAGCGCCGGGGCCCTCAGGCGTCCATCGTGCGCGTGCGCCAGGCGCCCAGGGCGGTGAATACGACAAGCCAGAGAGCGAGCACCGCCAGGGCCGTGCCCTCTGACATCGCCACCGACCCGCCATGAGCGCCGCCGACCGCGATCGGGCTGAAGTTGGCGATCGCCTCGCTGAGCAGTGGCTTGCGCGCGCTGCCAAGCGAGCTGACGGCGGCGAGGATCGGGCTGGCGACCAACTGCCAGCCGATCAGCACCGTCAGTGCCGCCGGCCGTGAGGCGCTGAGCGCGCCGAAGCCGACAGCGACCGTCGCGACGACCAGCGTCGCAAGCACCGAGAAGCCGTAGCCGTTGAGCATCAGCGTCGCATCAGGGGTCGCGGAGCCGGAGGCCAGCGCATAGGTGCAGATCGCAAGCAGCGCGTAGGAGATCGTCGTGATGAGCAGCGCGATCAGCAACGCGGCGGGGACGCGCGAGGCAAAGAGCGCCAGGCGCGAGCGCCCGGTGGCGACAAGGTCGCGAAAGACCCCGGCGGCAACGTCGCCGGCGCCCGCCTCGACGCCGATCAGGATCGCGGCAAGCGGACCGAAGAAGAGCGCCAGCAGACGGATGCTGTCATGAAAGCCGCTCATGCCGCCTGCAGGCGGGTACTTGGCTGCGTTTGAGGCGTGCTGTGCGGCCCTGACGATGAAGAAGATCACAAGCGGGCCGAGCGCAAGCACCGACGACCAGATCATTATGCCCAGCTTCTTGCGCAGCTTGAGCACGTCGGCGCCGACCATCTGTGCCGCCACGGCCACATAGGAGGGGCGTCCAGGCGCCCCGCCCCGCCCTGCCGAGCGCCTCGCTTGCTGGTCTGTAGCCTGCACGGCGGAGGGCTCCGTGCTCATCGCCCTGCCCCTCCGTCCTCACAGCGCTGCAGCCCCTCAGCTGCCCGGACCTCATGCGCGCCGCCTTGCTCCGGGGCGCGCAGTCCAGAGACCACCTCCAGAAAGCGCTGCTCGAGGCTCTGGCGCACCGGCTCCAAGCGCATCACGCCGACGCCCGCTCTCACCAGCTCGGCATTGAGCGCCGCAGCGCAGGAGGGATCGCCGCTGAGCGCCACGCGCAGGGCGCCTTCCTCGGAACGCACATCGGCGACCAGCGCGCTTGCCTGCAGCGCGCGCAGCGCAAGCGCCTGGTCATCGACGCCGATGATCAGCTCCTGGCGGCTTGCGCCTGCCGCCAGCTCGGCGATCGGCCCCTGAGCGACGACCCGGCCGCGGTCGACGATCGCCGCGGCGTCGCAGATCTTTTCAACCTCATCGAGCAGGTGCGAGGAGAGGAAGACGGTGCGGCCCTCCTCCTCGACCATCGCTCGGATCATCTGCCGGAACTCCTGGATGCCGCCGGGGTCAAGGCCGTTGGTCGGCTCATCGAGGATCAGCAGCTTGGGGTCTGCGAGCAGGCAGCGCGCGACGCCCAGGCGCTGGCGCATGCCCAGCGAGTAGCGCTTGACCTTCTCATCGCCGCGGGCGGCGAGCCCGACGCGCTCAAGGGCCCCGCCGATGCGTGCGCGCACCTGCGCGCCGCGCGCAGCGGCGATGATGCGCAGGTTCTCCTCGCCGGAGAGCTGGGGGTGAAAGCGCGGCTCCTCGACGATCGCCCCGACCTGGGCGAGCGCCGCTGCGCGCTGGGCGGGGAGGGGCCGTCCGAGCAGCGCCATCGTGCCGGAGTCAGCCTGTGTGAGGCCGAGCAGCATCCGGATCATCGTCGTCTTGCCCGCGCCGTTGGGCCCGAGGAAGCCAAACGCGCTGCCGGCAGGGACGCGCAGGTCGACGCCGTTGATCGCCGTCCGCTCACCGAAGCGCTTGGTCAGGGCGCGGGTCTCGATCGCGAGCGCCCGCGGCGCGCCTGCGGCGCCCTGCTCGATAGGTGGTTGTTGGCTCATCGGCGTCATTGTGCCCGCGCTCCCCATCCAGGCCAACTGGGAATGTCCCCTAAGGGCGCTGAGCGTGCGCGCTTGGAGGAGACCAGCCTCAGTCCCAGCTCACCAGCCTGCGCTGGTGCGCCCAGCGGCTGAGCTCATGACGACTTGAGAGCTGCAGCTTGCGCAGGACCGCGGAGACGTGCGCCTCCACCGTCTTGACGGAGATCCCCAGCTGCTGCGCAACCTCTTTGTACATGTACCCGCGCGCGATATGACGCAGTATCTCCCGCTCGCGCGGCGTCAGCCGCCGCAGCTCCTCGCCTGTCTGCGCGATCGCGCCCTCCTGCGCGAAGGCGTCGAGGACGAAGCCGGCAAGGCGCGGCGAAAAGACCGCATCGCCCTCGGCTACGCGGACGATCGCTTCGGATAGCTCCTGCGCGGAGATCGACTTGGTGACATATCCCCGCGCGCCCGCGCGGATCAGCGCGATCACATCCTCGGCGGCGTCGGAGACCGAGAGCGCCAGAAAGCGCACCTGCGGGTTCTCGGCAAGTGTCGCAGCGATCACCTCAGCCCCGCCGCCGCCGGGCATGTGGACATCGAGCAAGACGACATCCGGGCGCTGCGCCGCGATCTCGGCGATCGCCTCCTCGACGCTGCGCGCCTCCGCGACGACGTCGACGCGATCCTTTATCTCGGCGCGGACGCCCGCGCGAAAGAGGTCGTGATCGTCAACGATCACGACCCGCACGCACGCGCTCATCGGACGGCCGACCTCGCACCTGCGGGCGCGGCCGGGATTCTCAGCTCGACCTCCGTCCCGGCTCCGGGTGCGCTGCGGATCAAAGCCTCGCCCTCGTTGCGCTGCATGCGGGCGAGGATCGACTCGCGCACGCCGCGGCGATCGGGCGCGATCAGGGAGGGATCGAAGCCGGGACCGCGATCGCGCACGAACACCTCCATGCCCTCGGGCGAGAGCTCGGCAAAGAGGTCGATCCGTGCGCCGGCGGAGAACTTTGCCGCGTTGGTCATCGCCTCGCGCGCGGCTGCCACCAGCACCTCAGCCTTCGCGTCCAACGGCCTCTGGCCCACGATCACGACCTCGATCGGGACGCGATGGCGCTGCTCCACCTCCTCGGCCGCTGCGCGGAGCGCATCCTCGGCCGAGCCGCCGGCAGCGCTCGGTGGGCCGCCGTAGAGCCAGTGACGCAGCTCGCGCTCCTGGCGACGTGCGAGCGCTGCGACCTCGCGGGCGTCGGGAGCCCGCCGCTGGATCAGCGCGAGCGTCTGGAGCACCGAGTCGTGCAGGTGCGCTGCCAGCTCGGCTCGCTCCTGCTCGCGGATCCTTACCGCGCGTTCGGCGGCAAGGCTGCGCCCGAGCGCGATCACGCGCGGCGCGACCACGAGCGCAAGCACCGAGCCGATGATCAGCGCACTGTCAAGCGCACGGCCAAGGTTGCGCTGCACGCCGAAGCCGTGCAGCAGCGATACCGCGATCGCTCCGGCGAGGAGCAGCGCGATCAGCGCCCGCAGTCGCTCGAGCAGGCGTGCACGCGCGCCGGCGCTGCCTTGCGCGGCTGTGCGCTCCATGCCTGCCGGCCGATAGAGGCCGAGCTCGCGCCGCCAGATCGTTGCCATCGCGATCAGCCCGATTGGGATCGACCACATGAACCAGTCGCCGATCGGCAGGGCGCCGACGCCGATGAACACCATCATCGCGATCAGCGCCGTGATCAGCGCAGCTGCTGCAGCCAAATCGCGGCCCGAAGCGTGCGCCTCACCCTCGCTCTCGGCGCTCGGCATCAGCGCCCAGGCGAGAGCGTAGCCGGCCACGCCGACGCCGCTCGCGGCAAGCGTGACCATCACCAGAAAGCGAGCGGCAAGCGGGCTTAAGTCGAAGCGCTCGGCGATCCCCGCGCAGACGCCGCCAAGGACCGCGCGGTCAGGGACGCGGCGCAGGGGCCTCGCGCCGCGCCGGGCAGCTGGCGACGTCATGTCCCAATGATGACAGCGCCGGCGGTCCGGGCGACCCTGCGCGGGTGCTCTGAAGAGGCGAGCCCGCGCAGGGTCAGCGTTGCGCCTCGACCCGCGTTGGGCTCAGTCGTCGCCGCCCGCCCCGACCGCGCTCCCGCCTGCGGGCTCGCCGACGCCCGCGGGCGGCCTGAAGTGGCTTGCCAGGAATTCCGCCCCCTGCGGGTCTTCGAGCACGGTCAGGCGCACCCAGGGAGCGTCGAATGGAGGCGCGATGACCCTCCCGCCGAGGGACTGCGCGCGCTCTGCCGCCGCGTCGGCGTCGTCGACTGCGAAGGTCACGCTCCAGCCGGCCGGCGCCGCGACCTGCTCCTCGGGGATCAGGCGAACCTGCGCGACGACATCCTCGAATCCGGGCACGCCGTACTCGGCTGTCATCTTGCGCAGCCCGGGATTGTCCCGCTCGAGCTCATCGCCATAGCCGGGTAGCGTCCACATCTCCGCGCCCGGCCCAAAGCTCTTGAGCTCCCAGCCGAAAATGGCGCCGTAGAAGGCGGCAGCGCGCTCGACGTCGCGCGTCGCAAGGGTGTTGAAGTTCACCGCACCGTGCTCGTTGACGATCTGCGCGCCCCGTTGGGCTCGTGGCTCCCAGACCGCAAACGCCGCCCCCTCGGGATCGGCGAGGATCGCGCTGCGACCGGCGTCGAAGACGTCCTTCGCTGCGACGAGGACGGCGCCGCCCGCCGCGTGCGCCCGCTCGGCCGCCTCATCGGCGCTCTCCACGCGGATGTATGTGCACCAGGTGCCCGCCGGCAGCCCGTCCGGTGCCGGCGTGCCGATCCCGGCGACGGTGCCGCCGCGCAGGCGTGCGATCAGGTACTTGGCGGGGATCTCCGGCGGTATCACGTTCTGCGTCTCCCAGCCGAAGAGCCCTTCGTAGAAGGCTGCGGCCGCATCGGCGTCGGCGTGGGCCAAGTCCGCCCAGCAGGGCACCCCGGGCATGTATTCATCTCGTTCTGGCACTGCTGCTCCTTTCGCTCATCGTTGACTTCGTCGCGCAGCAGGCTAAGGAGCAATTAGGTCAATATCTGGCCGCAATGCTCAGATCATGGAGCTCCGGTGAGTGAGGTCGCAGGCAGGCTGCTCGAGCTGCTCTCGCTCCTGCAGGGACGTCGTGAGTGGCGCGGCGAGGAGCTCGCGCGTCGCCTCGGCGTATCCAGGCGAACGCTGCGGCGCGACATCGAGCGTCTGCGCGGCCTCGGCTACCCGGTGCGCTCCGACGCCGGCATCGCCGGCGGCTACCGCCTGCGCGCCGGCAGCGCGCTGCCGCCGCTGCTGCTCGACGACGAGGAGGCGACCGCGATCGCGCTCGGGCTGCGGATCGCCGCCGGCAGCGCGCTGGCGGGCATCGAGGAGACCGCGGTGCGCGCGCTCGTCAAGCTCGAGCAGGTTCTGCCGTCACACCTGCGCCGACGCGTGAGCGCGCTCGACCGCGCGATCTCGACCCTGCCGGTCGGGGGCGCTGACGTCCAGCCGCGCGACCTCGTACAGATCGCCGCCGCATGTCGCGATCGCGAGCGCCTGCGCTTTGACTACATCCGCCGCGACGGCGCGCAGAGCACGCGCGACGTCGAGCCGCACGCGCTCGTCAACCACGGGCGCCGCTGGTACCTGGTCGCTTGGGACCTCGCGCGCGGTGACTGGCGGACCTTCAGGGTCGATCGCGCCACGAGCCCGAAGCCCGCAGGAGCGCGCTTCGAGCGCCGCGCGCTGCCCGCAAGCGACGCCGCGACGTTCGTGGCGCGCTCGCTGGCCGGTATGCAGGCTCGCCTCGCTGCGGTACTGACTCTGCACGCGCCAGCGGCGGAGATCAAGGGACGGCTCTGGGGTGCCTCTGCCGCGACGCTCGAGGAGATCGACGAGACGCGCTGCCGGCTGCGCATCGTCGATGATGACATCCGCTGGCTTGCGCTGCGCCTGCTGATGCTCGGCATCCCCTTTGAAGCCCATGAGCCCCCGGAGCTGATCGAGCATCTGCGCGTGCTCGGCGCCCGGCTGCAGCGCGCCACGAGGCCGACCCCTGCGCCGACCGGCACCGCCAGGAGGCGCCCCTGAGATGCGGCGGGCGCCCTGATAGCCTCCGCGCATGGAGCTCGTGCGCGTCGACCCCGAGCGCCTGGAAGGGCTGCCCGGCTACGACCTCACGAGGCGCAGCCTCGAGATCGGCGGCCTGCGCCAGCTCTTCGTCGATGAGGGCGACGGGGAGCCGGTGCTGCTCGTGCACGGGGAGCCGACCTGGTCCTACCTCTGGCGCAAGGTGATCCCTCCCCTGCGGGCGGCCGGATACCGCTGCATCGCGCCGGACCTGATCGGCTTCGGCGGCTCCGACAAGCCCACCGACATCTCCTTCTACACCTACGATCGCCTCTGCGCGAGCCTCGGCGCGCTTGTCGAGGCGCTGGAGTTGCAGGGCGCGACGATCGTCGTCCACGACTGGGGCGGTCCGATCGGGTTGCGCGTCGCCGTCGAGCACGCCGAGCGCTTCGCGCGCATCGTGATCATGGACACCGGCCTCTTCACCGGCCGCCAGCGGATGTCAGAGGCGTGGCTTGCCTTTCGCGACTTCGTCGCGCGCACCGAGGACCTGCCGATCGGGCTGCTGGTCGCGCGCGGCTGCGCAAGCGAGCCGCCGGCCGAGGTGGTCGCCGCCTACGAGGCGCCCTTTCCCAGCCCCGCCGCGAAGGCCGGCGCGCGCGCCCTGCCGCTGCTCATCCCCCTCAGCGAGGATGCGCCAGGCGCAGCTGCGGGGCGGGCTGTGCTCGATGCGCTGCGCGTGGACTCCCGCCCGAAGCTGATGCTCTGGGCCGACGCGGACCCGGTGCTGCCGGCGAGGACCGGCGCGGCGTTCGCGCAGGCGCTCGGCCTGGAGCCGCCACTGCCGATCGCAGGCGCCGGGCACTTCCTGCAGGAGGACCGCGGCGAGGAGATCGGCGCGCGGATCGCCGAGTGGCTCTCTGACCGGCGCGGGCGCTGACTCGGCGCGGGATCGTGAGGCGCAAGGAGTGCGGCGCCGACGGCGAGCGGCGTCGTCACCGGCGCTCACAAGCACGCTGTGGCGCCATGCCCCAAGCGCATGCCGGCGGGAGCTGCGCCCCGCCAAGCGGACACGACCGCGACCCTCGCCGCGGCCCCACGACTGACGCTCGCAACAAGGCGCGGGAGAAGACGGCCCTCTCGCCAGCGGCTGCGGGACTCGCACAGGTCGCCCACGGCCGTCCGTGTGGCTGATCCGAGCGATCCAGGGGATGCGGTGGACAGCACGCTCGATGACCCCGTCGTGGTGAAGGCTGAGACGGCGGTCGAAGTGGTGGCGGAGGTCGACATGGCGGCGGTGGGGGAGCTGGAGGTGATGGTCGATGAGCTCGCGGTCGTGGTTGGGGATGAGGTCGTCGAAGCTATCGATGTGGCGCTTTCGGATTCGATGGTCACGCGTGCGCCCTTGGTTGTCGCAGCTATGGCGAGCGTGCCCTGCGCGACATAGCTCGAGCTACCGCCAGCGCTGGCGACCACGAGCAGCGCGGCCGACTTGAATCCCGCTTCGGACACGAGCCACGAGGCGCCCCCGCCGCCGATGCCACCACCGATCCCCAAGCGCTTTCACGGACGGCGCCATTGCCTCCCACGTCGCCCTTGCAGGGTGCTTTGCCATTGAGCTGCTCTTGCGCTCGGCGGCGGTCTGCGACTCACGGCGCCTCGTCCATCTGGCCGCGCGGCGAGCTCATCTGGGCGCGGCACTCGCCGTGGCTGTATGAATTCGCTCTCGTGGACGCCTCGCCCACCCGCCACGACAGAAGGTTGCAGGCCTCTGCGCTTGCCGCGGCGCTGCTGCTGCTGCTGCAGGCGGCGCTCGGGATGGTGGTCAACCTCTTCGTCACGATCCCCGCGCATCACCCCGGGGCGCGGGCCTCCGACTACGTCGGCGGGTCGATCGAAAGCGTCGGCTGGGCGATCGGCCACGGCGCCGGCGCGCTTGTCGCGCACGTGCTGCTCGGGCTGCTGATCGGGCTCTTCTCGCTGCACGTGGTGGCCGTCTGCGCGCGCAGCGGGCAGCGCGCCACGGTCGCCTGGTCGGCTCTTGCCGCCCTGCTTGTGGTCGCCGCGGGCTTCAACGGCGCGAGCTTCCTCGACTACGGCCACAACGTCAACTCGCTGATCATGGCGCTGTTGGCGCTGGGCGCGGTCGGCTGCTATGCGACCGTCCTCTACCTGACCGGCAGAAGCGCCGCGGCAGCTCAGCTTGCGCCGCCGCGGCGCTAAGAGCCGGTGCGCTCGCTGATGCGCGGCTGAGCGGGCGGCGCCTCCAGCCCCGGCTCTGAGCGGGCGGCACGCAGCTCGTACTCGGCGCGCGCCCCGCGGTCGATCTGGGAGAGCACCGCGTCTGCCTTGGTCAGGCGTGCAAAGACGTCCTGGGCTTCGATCGGCAGCAGGCTATTGAGGCGCTCGCTCACCTTGAGCGCCTTTGGCACGTGCACATCGAAGGTCGGCTCGCGCAGCGCCTGGACGATCGCCTCGGCGACCTGCCGCGGCTCGATCTTGCGGAACTGGCGCTGGCGCGGTTCGGAGAGGCCGAGGCCGAGCTCGGTGTTGACCGCAACCGGGCTGATCACGGTCAGCTCGATGCCCTGGCCGCGCACTTCCTTGCGCACAGCACGACTCAGGTTGATCACCGCTGCCTTGCTCGCGCAGTAGGTGGCGCCGCCCGGCAGCCCGTACTTGCCCGCCTGGGAGGCGACGTTGACGATGTGCCCGGAGCGGCGCGCGATCATCCCCGGCAGCGCCGCCTTCATGCCGTTGATGACCCCGTGGACGTTGATGTCGAGGATCCTCCTGGCGGTCGCCTCATCCTCGTCCAGAAACGGCCCGAGCGGCATGATCCCGGCGTTGTTGACCAGCGCGTAGAGCGACCCCAGGCGCTCGTCGACGCTGTCGAGGAAGGCGCGGAAGGAGGCGGGCTTGGTGACGTCCAGCTCGAGCGCGAGCGTACCGCCGCCCAGTTCCTGCGCGGTGCGCTCAGCGGCCTGCGGGTCGACGTCGCCGATGGCAACCTTCATGCCCGCCTGGACGCAGGCTGCCGCGGTCTCGCGCCCGATGCCGCGTGCGCCGCCTGAGATCGCGATCACCTTGCCCGCCAGGTTGCGTGGATGCTTTGCCATCAATGCTCCTTCCGGTCGTCGATTCCTGAACGCTAGCGTGTTCGGCTGCGCGCTGCGCTCCGGCGCCGCCGCTAGCATCAGGGCGCGATGGGAGCCTTCGAGTACCACGGATGGGAGATCGCCTACCGCGACTTCGGAGGCGGCCCCGCAGCGCTGACGCCGTCGGGAAAGCGCGGGCGTACCGCGGCCAGCTCGCCGGCGCTGGCGCGTCCGCTGGTGATGGCCCACGGCGTTCTGCTCTCCCAGAAGATGGACTGGCCGCTTGCCGAATACCTCGCTGCGCACGGCAACCGCGTGATCACGATCGACTTCCTCGGCCACGGCGACTCCAGTCGCGCGCGCGACCTCTCCCTATGCACGATCGGCTCCTGCAGCCGTCAGCTGGAGGCGCTGCTCGACCATCTCGAGATCCCCGAGGCGGCGATCATGGGCACCTCGATGGGCGCAAACGCCGCGCTCGAGCTCGCCTACCGCTCCCCCGAGCGCATACGCGGTCTGGTGATCGAGATGCCCGTGCTCGAGAACGCCCTGCTTGGCGCGGCGATCGCCTTCACCCCGCTGGTCGTCGCCTACCGCTTTGCGGCGCCTGCGGTGAGCGCGCTCGCGCGCGCGCGCCGGCTGCTGCCGCGCCGGCTGCTGCCCCACTACGGCAATCTGCTGCTGGACTCGATCCCCGAGGACCCCGCCTGCGCGGCGGCGGTTCTGCAGGGCCTCTTCTACGGCCGCCTCGGCCCCGATCGCGATGTGCGCCGCCGGCTTGAGACGCCCGCGCTGATCTTGGGCCACCGCCGCGACCCGATTCACGCCTTCTCCGATGCCGGCATGCTTGCCTCCGAGATGCCCAACGGGCGGCTGATCGAGGCCTCCTCGGTGCTCGAGCTGCGACTGCGACCGGAGCGCCTGAGCGAGGAGATCTCCGCCTTCTTGGATGAGATCTGGCGAGCCCCCCGCAGCAGCGAGCGCCCGCGCGCCGACCGCTCGCTCGGCGCCTGAGCGTTCAGGCGGCCGGGAAGACCGCCACTTCTTCGAGCTTCAGATGCCCCGGCTCAGCTGTGCTGCCGGCAAGCGCGGCGGGAACGCTCTTGACCCACAGCAGCAGGTAGCGAAGCTGCCGCTGCTGGTGGATGTGGAAGGTCTCGGTCGCCTTGATCGCCTTTGTGCCGCCGAGCCTCAGCCAGCGATTGCTCGTGCGCTTGCTCGGCAGCGGCGGCTGCGTGGCCCCGAGCACTTCGATCGCGAAGCCGGGCGTCTGCGTGCGCACTTCCACCGCACCGATGCTGATCGCCTGCTTGAGGTCAACCAACAGCCCGACGCCGACCTTGCGCGAGCCGCCCGGCTCGACCGTCACCTGCCAGAGCACGCTTTCGGCTTCTTCGTAGGCCTTCCTGGGGTTGTTGAGGGCGCTTGCGGGGTAGCTGCCGCGGGGGTCGTAGTTGGAGAGCTCAGAGCCCTGCAGTTCGATCGCTTCGGAGCCCGCAGTCGCGCCGGTCGAGCCGCTCGCTTCGCTCGCTTCGCTCGTGGTGGTGCTCGTCTGGCTGCTTGCGGCGCTTTCGGCGCGGGAGCTCGATTCAGCGCTGCTCGTCTGGGTGCTGGTCAGCGGCACCCCCGTGCCCGCCCGACGCGGCAGCTTGAGCGTTTCGGGCTTGCCCGGGTTGACCGGCTTGGAGGTGGCCGGGGGCGTGCTCGGCGGCGGAGCGACGGGCGTGCTCGTCGGGCGCTGGAGGGCAAGCTCGCTGTGCGGCCCTTCCTTGGCGGAGCCCTGCGTGAGCGCCGCCACGCCCGCCGCTGCAGCGCCGCTTGCCAGCAGTGCGCTCAGCCCTGTGAGCGCCCCTGCGGAGTACCAGGAGGCGCGCACGCGCATGCTTCGCGAGGGGTTCGTGCCGCACTGCACGCACCAGTCCTGGTCTGCGGCCATCGGCGCCTTGCAGGTCGGGCATGCCCTTGCGGGCGCCTGCGCGGGGGCGCCCGCCTGCTCGGCGGAGGCCCCGGCGCCTCGATCGCCCTTGCGCTGCGGGAAGATCCTCATCGCCGATCCATTCTTGCAGCGTTTGCCTGCGGAGACGGCGGGCCCCCGGGCACCAGCTCGCGGCCGGTCGGGCGCAGCCGCTCGTCGAGCTCGAGCTGCCAGTAGTAGCGGCTGAAGGTCAGCGGCGCGCGGAAGCGCCCCGGGTGGGGTGCTATGCGCTCGCCCGCGGCCATCCGCACGATCAGCTCCGGATAGCTGCGCCCGGGCAGCGCCGCATATGCGGGGCCCGGAAAGGCCCCGCCGAAGCGCGTGTTGAAGTCGGTGATCGCAAGCCCGAGCTCGGGGTCGCGAAAGACCTGGATCGTGGCTGGGCCGCGCACGCGCAGCGCCTCCATCGCGCGCACCCCCAGCTCGATCAGCTCGCGATCGGCGATCACGGTGCCCTTGATCGACTCTCCGCCGCGGGACTCGAGCATCTTGCGCGGGATCGCATTGATGCAGCGACCCTCCTGGTCGCCGAGGCAGTCGATCGAGAGCTCTTCGCCGAAGAGCGCGCTCTGCACCATCACCGGCTCGCCCACCGGCGCGCGCACGTCCGCGTTCAGCACGCCCGCGGGCGTGCTGATCGGCTCCTGACCGTGGGCGCGCCCTTCGAGGTAGTCGACGAAGAAGCGCGCCTCCTCGCAGTTGCGGGCCAGGTGGATCGAGCGTGCCCCCGATCCGCGGCGCGGCTTGACGACCGCCGGATAGCGCAGGCGATCGAGCTCATCGCCGGGAAGCATCGTCGGCGGGGAGGGCAGCTGCAGCCGGCCGAGCAGCAGGTGCGCCTCGTACTTGTCGAAGGTCGCGCGCGCGACCTCAGCGGAGGGCACGAGCGCGGGCAGCTGACCGCGCTCGTGCGCGATCGCGAGCACCTCGATGTCGAGGTCGGTCAGCGGCAGCACCGCGCCCGCCTGATGCTCTGCGCAGAGCTCCTGCAGCACGGGAACGTAGCCGGGGTCTGAGATCGGCGGCGGCGCGAAGTGCCGGTGGGCGGCATAGCGCGCCGGCGCGAGCGGGTTGGGGTCGGCCGCGATCGTCTCCGTCAGCTGCGCGAAGCAGGCGACGATGTCGTAGCGCTTTCCGACCCCCGTCAGTATCACCGCCGGGGGGCGGCGGGCGCGCGGGTCGCTCACAGGCTGCCCTCCCATCCGCCGCGCTTGCCCTTGTAGAGGCCCGAGCCACCGAGCACGAGGAAGATCGTGCGCCAGATGATCCTCAGGTCGAGCGCCAGGCTGCGGTGCTCGATGTAGTAGATGTCAAGCTCGATCCGCTCCGCCCAGGGCAGGGAGGCGCGGCCGTTGACCTGCGCCCAGCCGGTGATGCCAGGGCGGATCTCCAGGCGCCTGCGCTGGCGGGGGCTGTAGCGGGCGACCTGCTCCGGGATCGTCGGGCGGGGGCCGATGATCGACATCTCGCCACGCAGAACGTTGAGGAGGTTGGGCAGCTCATCAAGCGAGGTGCGCCGCAGGATCGCGCCGACGCGGGTGATGCGCGGATCCCCCGCATCGACCTTGAGGCCGGCCCCCAGGCGCTCGGCCCCGACCACCATCGTGCGCAGCTTCAACAGCTGGAAGGGGCGACCGCCGCGCCCCACGCGCCGCTGGCGATAGATCACCGGGCCGCGGCTCTCCAGGCGGATCGCGATCGCCGCCGCGGCCAGCAGCGGGCTTGAGAGCACCAGCAGGGTCAGGGCGACCACGATATCGATCGCGCGGCGGATCATCGCGTCCCCTCCGCCGGCGTCCAGCCCGGCGCGGTGCCGTGCGCCAGCCAGTCGTAGAGGCCGAGCGCGATCGCGGCGGTCGAGAGCACATAGTGGCGGGCCAGGCGCAGAGGGCGCCACCCCAGCCTGCCGCCGAGCGCTGCGCCGAGCAGGATCGCGCCCTGCAGGCAGAGCGTCGCGATCAGCGGCGCTCCGGAGCCGAGCGCGACCGCGGCGATGTTCGCCCCGAGCGCGATCAGGTGCAGGAAGGGCGTCGCGTAGCGGAGCAGGCGATGGGAGATGATCATCAGGTAGTAGCCGAGGGGATAGCCGCGCGGGGAGAGCAGCCCGCCGCGCACGACGATCGGCCAGGTGTGCGCCATCATCCGCCGCTTGCGCGCGAGCTCGCCCTCGATCGTCGGCACCATCTTCTCGACCGCGACCGCGGCGGGGAGGTAGCGGGCGCGCAGCCCGCGCTTCACCATCCGGTAGGGGAGGGCGAGGTCGTGCCCCATGATCGGGTCGACGACGATATAGGCGGAGCGGGGCAGCGCATAGATCGCGCCGTTGCCGGCCGTGATCGAGCCAAGCCGCGACTCCAGCGCGCGCAGGGCAAGCTCATAGCGCCAGTAGACGCCCTCCTGGCTCGTTGCGTCCGGCTCGCCTGTGCTGTAGCGGACCTGGCCGCAGACATAGCCTGTGCGCTCCTGCGCAAGCGCCCCGACCAGCAGCGCCAGCGCGTCCGGCTCCCACCTGGAGTTGGCATCCGAGAAGGCGAGGATCTCCCCGCGCGCTCGCGCCACCGCCTGGTCCTGCGCGCGCACCTTGCCGCAGCGCTCGAGCTCAAGGACAAGATCGGCGCCCGCCGCGCGCGCACGGGCGGCGGTCTGATCCTCGCAGCCGTCGCAGGCGACGATCAGCTCCAGGCGCTCGCGCGGCCAGCGCAGCGCGCGCAGGTTCGCGACGCGCTGCTCGATCACCGCCTGCTCGTTGTGCGCAGCGACGATCAGCGAGACCAGCGGCAGCTGCCGATCGGCGCCCTCCGGTGCTGCGAGCGCTCCCCCTGGCTCAGGCGCGCGCGCCAGCGCGGCGATCGCCGCCAGCAGCAGGAAGTAGCCGAGCTGGGTGTAGAGGATCAGCCCGGCAGAGACCCAGAAGAGCAGCTCGAGCGCGCCCCTCATCGCTGCTTGCCCTCACGCCCGTGTCGATCGCCCTCCTCGAGCAGCGAGCGGTAGAGGGCGAGCGTCGCTTCGCCGATGCGCTGCCAGGAGAAGCGCCCCGCCGCCGCCGCGCGCGCGCCGGCCGCCAGGCGCTCCCTTGCGCCCTCATCGCCGAGCAGCTGCGCAAGCGCCTCCGCGAGGGGCTCAGGCGCCTCGATCCCCACGCAGCGCGCGGCGCCCGCCTGCTCCAGCTCCGGGAAGGCGCCGCGGTCGCTGCACAGCATCGGCCTGCCCAGGCCGAGCGCGAGCATCGCAAGGCCCGATGACTCAAGCTCGCGGTAGGGGAGGACGACGAGGTCGGCAGCCTGCAGCAGGCCCGCCAGCTCTGCGTCGGTTAGAAAGCGCGCGAGCAGCCGCGTGCGCTGCGGCAGCGAGCGGGAGAGCGCTCGCAGCTCCATCCGCGGCATGCCCGCGATCCAGAGCTCGCCGGGTGGCGCCTGCGGGCGCTCCTGGATCATCCGCCAGGCGTCAAGCAGCACGTCCAAGCCCTTGTAGGGGCGCAGCAGGCCGGCAAAGAGCACCAGCGGCACCGCCGGCCTGCTGCCGAGCTCGCGTGGCAGGCGCACCTGCTCGCCGGCGGGCAGGCGCACCTGCAGCGCGCCGTGGGGGATCACGTGCACGCGATCGGCTGCGTCGGGCAGCTCTGCGAGCAGGCGCCTGCGACCCTGCTCGCTGTGGACGACGATCGCCTCAAAGCAGGCATAGAGCGCACGCTGCGCCGCCCGCTGCCCTGGCAGCGCCTCGCGCGGGAGGATGTCGTGGGCGCTCAGCACCAGCGGTGGCAGGCGCCGCTTGCCTCTACGCGCCAACAGCCGCCAGGAGCGCAGCGCGATCAGGTCGAGCGGCTGGGCGGGGAGCCACTGGAAGTGGGCGACATCCACGTGCGGCAGCTCCGCGCCGTAGCGGAGCATCTCCGGCAGGTGCCAGGCCAGCTTGGCCGCGCGCGAGCGCGCGTGGCGGTAGAAGCGCTCGTTGCGGACATACCCCTCAGGGGGCGGCAGGGGGGCGTAGGCGAAGCGTCCGGTCTGCAGCTCCACCTGCGCGCCAAGCGCCGCCAGCGCCCGGCAGAGGGCATCGTCGTAGGGTGGCGTGTAGGAGGCCGGGTCGATCACATGAACGCGCATCTTCCGGACAAAATATGGGGGTGAGCAGAGAGACCGGCTCCTCGCCGCCGATCGAGGTCAGCTTCTGCGTCGTCAACACGCAGCAGCGCGACCTGCTCGCGCGCGGCCTTGACGCGATCGCGCGCGAGCGTGCGGAACTGCCTGTGCGCTGCGAGGCGCTTGTCATCGACAACGCCTCGACCGACGGCTCCGCCGCGCTGGCGCGCGCCCACCCCGCGGTGGAGCGCGTGATCGCGCTGGCAGAGCGGCGCGGCAAGGCGCACTGCGACTCGCTGCTCCTACGCAGCGCGCGCGGGCGCTTCGCCCTGCTGCTGAACGAGGACTCCGAGCTCCTGCCCGGCGCGACGCGGGCGCTGCTGGAGGCGCTGAGCGCCGATCAGTGGGCGGGCGCGGCAGGTGCGGCGCTGCTGCGCCCCGACGGCAGCGCCCAGGCCTGCGCATGGCGCTTTCCGACGCCCTGGACGAGCCTGCTGGCGGCGCTCGGGCTGGCCCGGGCGCTGGTGGTGCAGAGCCGCGGCGAGCAGACGCGGCGCGTCGACTGGTGCCAGTCCTCGGCGCTGCTGGTGCGCCGAGATGCGGCCGCAGCGGTGGGGTACCTCGACGAGCAGTTCTTCGTCTACTCCGACGAGGTCGACTTCCAGAAGCGCCTGAGCGTTGCCGGCTACCACACCCTCTACGTGCCCGCCGCGCGCGCGATCCACCACGAGCAGCTCTCAAGCGCGCAGGACTCCGCCCCGCGGATCGTCGAACTGGCGCGCAACCGCGACCGCTACATGCGCAAGCACCACTCGCGCGCGGGGGCGTTCGCGGTCCGCGTGCTGAGCGCGCTGGGCTACCTGCTGCGAGCGCTCCCGGCGGCGCTCACGCCCGGACGCTCGCCCACGCGCGCGCTGCGCCACGCGCGCGCATCGCTCATGCCCGGCCGCGGGAGCGGCCTGCGCGAGCGGGCTGAGGCCCATAACCGCGCGCTTGCCAAGAGCGCCAGAGCGCCCGCGCACGAGCAAGCTCGCCCGCGCTGAAGAAGCGCGTCAGCGCCAGCCCGAGCGGGATCAGCGCAAGCCACAGTAGGCGCAGAAGCAATCCCAACAGCGAGGTGGCGGGCAGCAGCAGCGCGCCGGAGACCGCGACGCCGGAGAGCAGCGCGATCAGCATCGACAGTCGCGCCCACTCGAAGCGCACGGGCATCAGCGAGCGCGTTAGCGCCACCATCGCCACCAGCATCGCGATGTAGGCGCCGCAGAGCGCGATTCCCGCCCCCGCGATGCCAAGGTGCGCGCCAGAGCTCGGCACGAGCGCGAAGAGCAGCCCCACGTTCAGCGCCAGCCCGAGCAGGGCCGCAGGCAGGTTGCGCGCGGTGCTGCGCGCCCTCGCGGTGATCGTGATCATCACCAGGTAGAGGCCATAGAGGCTCCAGGCGAGTGCCAGCCAGGGCAGCGCGCGATAGGCGCCGCCGTATTCAGGCGCGGCGAGCAGGCGCACGAGGTAGCGCCCGAGCAGCGCCACGGCGCTGACCACAACTCCCGTCAGCAGCGTGAAGTACGTTGTCACGAGCGCATACAGCCGCGCGGCCTCGCGCTCGTCGCGGACCGAGTAGGCAAGCGGTGGCCACGCGTACTGAAAGCCGCGCACGATCACAAATACCGCGGCTGCAAGCTGCAGCGCGACCGAGTACTCCCCGGCGGCGGCGGGGCTGTAGTCGCGGTAGAGGAAGAGCCGGTCGGCGACCTGCAGCGCGTACACGCTCGCGTCGGCGGGCACGGTCGGCAGCCCGAATGCGAGCATCGGCCGCAGGTCGGCGATGCGCATGCGCAGCGAGAAGCGATCGCGCAGCACCCACCAGAGGGCGAGCACGACCAGCGCAGAGGCGCCGAAGTTCCCGAGCAGCAGGCCGCGCGCGCCCTGCCCCGCAAAGACGACAAGGCCGACCGTGAGCGCGACCGTGAGCGCGACGTTCGCGCCCGAGGCCTTCAGGTAGGTCAGCGCGCGCTCGTCGACGCGCAGCTGGGCATAGGCCATCTCCAGGTTCGTGAACGCCCACAGGCCGAGCACCGCGGCGTCGAAGAGCGTCGGGCGCGATGCGCCCAGCAGCAGCCGTGAGAGATCGCCCGCGAAGATCGCGCACAGCAGCGCGGCAAGCGTGGTGCTCCAGGCGACAGCGGCAGTCGCACTGCGCGCGACGCGCTCTCGACGGGCGCGATCCCGATCGTTGAAGTAGAAGCGCACGAACGCCTCGCCGATGCCTGCGCGCAGCAGGATGCTCGCGAGGATCACAGCGGTGAACAGCGCCTGGTAGGCGCCGTAGCCGGCGCGATCGACATGACGCGTGTAGATCGGCAGCGTGATCAGCGCGATCGCCTTGGCGATCAGTTCGGCCGCCTGGTAGGCCGCTCCAGCTCGCAGCAGGCGCTTGAGGTACTCGACCACGGCCGCCGATCAGCTCTGCGGCGCAAGCTGAGGGCCGAGCCCCTGTGCGCTCTGCCGCTGCTCCCCGTCCACGCCGGCAAGGCCCTGCGGGCGGGTGGCGAGCGCGCGCTGCGCCAGCGCCCGGCGCGCAAGCGAGAGCCCGATCGCCAGCAGCGCCCAGGTCGTGGGATCTTCGAGGAAGTCCGCATATGCCCATGTGTGCAGCACCAGCGCCGCAAAGCACGCTGCGATCGCCAGCCGCGGCGGCGAGCGCCCGGCGCCCTGGAAGAGCACGATCAGCGCGATCACGATCAGGGCGAGGTAGGCGAGCAGCCCGATGGTCCCCTGCTCGGCGGCGACCGTCACAGGGATCGTGTGGGAGGCGGAGACGGCGCTTGCTTCGTCGCCCTTGCGGTGGCGCTTGTATGCAACCTCGAAGGAACCGGACCCATAGCCGTAGAGAGGGCGCTGCGCAAAGAGGTCGATCCCGCCCGTGATCAGGCTCACGCGTCCGCTCGTGGCATTGTTTGCCGAGCCGCCTTCGCCCGAGAGCCCAAAGTGCGCCGATGCCGGCGCGAGCAGCACGACTGCAAGCGCCAGGATCCCGCTCGCGATCGTCACGAGCGCCGTTGTGAGCGCATCCCAGCGCCAGGCAGCGAGTATCGCCAGCCCGAGCAGCAGCGCGGCCATGCTCGTCTCCGAGAAGCTCGTCAGCAGGCCGCCCCAGAGGATCGCCAGCAGCACAGCGAACCCGAGCAGCAGGCGCCTGCTGCGGGTGGCAAAGAGCGCCGCCATCAGCGCGATCATCACCAGCGCCAGGAAGCGCCCGTAGATGTTCGGGTCAAAGAAGACCGAGTTGACGCGGAAGAACGCCTCGTACTGGTCTGCGGCGATCAGCTTCGGGTTCAGGAACAGGCGCCCGCGAGCGTACTCGACAAAGCCGACCAGCGCGAAGATCGTCCCCAGCGCCCCGAGCGCGCCCAGGCAGCCCCGCAGCAACGCGCTCGTCCAGCGCACCTCGCGCAGCAGCACGAAGAGCAGCGCAAAGGGGGCGTAGAAGAAGGTCACGTTCTCAAGCGCCTTGGCGAAGTCCGCGGAGTAGGCCGCCTGCAGGCCGTAGAGCGCCAGCACCGCAGCGAGCGCATGCTCGAGCGCCCGCGGGGTCAGCGCCCACCGCAAGCCCCCCGCCCCGGAGTGCTCGCCCGGCTGCGGCTGGGCATGAGCCTCGGAGCGCTCCGCCGCCGCCCGGCGGCGGGGGGAGAGCATCCTTGCCGCCGCTGCCAGCGTGCCCGCGCCGATCACGACATAGAGAGGCACGAGCAGGTTGGCTGTGGAGCCGCCCGCGGCGATCGGGACGCGAAAGGGCAGGGCGATGAAGGCAAGCAGCGCCAGCAGCTGTGGCCGTGCGCGCATCAGCGACGCGAGCGCAACGACAACGATCGCTGCTGCCGCGAGCGCTGCTGCCGCGAGCGCCGGGTGACGGCGCAGATGGGCAAGCTGCGAGCTGTGCCAGATGTCGATCACCAGCAGCACCGGCGCCAGCAGGAGCACCGCCGCCATCAGCCCGGCGCGCAGGCGCGGCGAGGCGCTCGGGCGCGCAAGCAGCAGAGCGGCGCAGAGCGCGACCAGCGCGATCACGCCGACCTTCTCTCCGGCCGCCGCAGAGCCGGTTATCGCCGCAGGTATGATCGCCATCAGCCCTTCGCGCTCCCGGCGCGGCGCACTGTGAAGGCGACCGGGGAGATGATCGTCCGCCCTTCGTGGCGCAGGTCCACTCGCACGCGGTATTCGCCCGCTTCGGCAAGCCGCCCCCGAGGCTGCGCCGCCACGGGCGCTTCCTGGCAGAGCGCGAGCGGGTGCATGACCAGCGCCCCATCCCTATAGATGGCATGGCCGATGCCCCGACGGCCGTTCCACTGCAGGCACAGGCGCAGGTACGGGGTCACAGGGATTTCGTGAACGAGCTGCGCAACCACTTCGCCCTGGCTGTTGACGATCTCGACCGAGACGCGTTCGCGCTGCGTGACCTGAAAGGAGAGCTGCTCAGCGGCGCCTGGCGCGCTCTCGGAGAGCGTCAGCGCGCTGGGGCTCAGGATGAAGCGCTGCGCCGGCGTCGGCACGTGCTTGGCGCGCTGGGCGATGAAGAGCGCTGCGATCGTGAGCAGGACAAGCGCTGCAAAGACGACCGTCTTCAGGGCGCTCAGCGCACGCGGCGAGGCGCTCCCGGCGCCGTCGGTTGCTGCCGCGGTGATCCGCTGCCGGGCGTCGGGCGCGCTCACGCCGAGCCGGCTCCCGGGGCGAAGTGGGGGAGCGTCTCCGAGCGCAGTCCCAGGCGCAGGGTCTCGAGCGCGACGACGTCGGAGGGCGCGATGTTGCCGAGATTGCATTCCGGGCCCAGCTGCGTCAGGAACCAGACCTGCTGATCCTTGCGCGGCGCCTCGAAGATCAGGTGCTGCGGGTCGACCGCGTGCACGATCTCATCGACCAGGCCGCTCCTGACCTCGCCGTTTTCGCGGAAGATTCCCGCCGTTCCCGACTCGCGCGCCTCTGTGATCACGCGCGCGGCGCCCGCCTCAAGCTCCGCCTGGATCTGCGCCACCCAGCGGTAGGGGGCCATGATCGTGCGCGCGTCCTTGGAGCCGACCTCCGAGAGGACCGTCAGCTCCTGCGCAAGCTGCGCGATGATCTCGCACTTGCGCTCCTGCTCGAGCGCGAGCGTGCCGTCAGAGACCTCGATGTGGCGCAGCCCCAGCGTGTGCAGCCACTCGACATAGGGAGCGAGGCGTCCCTGACGGATCGCAAGCTCGGTCAGTGTCCCCCCCAGCATGACCGGTATCGAGCGCTCTGCATAGAGGCGCAGCTTCGCCGTCAGGTTGGCGCTCACCAGCGCTGTCCCCCAGCCAAGCTTGACGAAGTCGATGTGCGGGGCGGCGACTTCGAGCATGCCCTCGACCTCCGCCAGCGACATGCCCCGGTCGATCACGTGCGTGAGGCCGTTCTTGCGCGGCTTTGCCGGGCGGCTGCGCAGCTCGATCGCGGGGTGCCCAGCGCTGCCGGCGGAGCCCGACTGCTCGCTAGCCACCGGTGGTGCTTTCGCCTTCACGCGGCGCACCGGCGGAGCCTTCGGTCGGCGTGCCTTCAGCGCTGCCCGTCGCTTCCTGACCGGTTTCTGCGCCCGGCGCCGGGGTTGCGCTCGACGCGCCTTCGGCGCTGCCTTCGGAGCCGCTCTGCGTGGCTTCCCCGGCTGTGCTGGAGCTGGCGGCGATCACGACAACATCTGCGCCGGGCGCAAGACCGCCGGTTTCGCCTTCAAAGGGCTTCACCGCGCCGCCTTCGATCGCAAGCTCACGCGCCACCCGTTCGGCCGCAGTGCGGTAGCCGGGGGCATACTCGACGGCGCTCGTGGAGAAGCTGCCCGCCGGTCGCGAGCTCAGCGCCTCGGCGTGGGCGTACCCTTCGCCCTGCAGGCGCGAGGCGAGGCGGTGCGCGAGGCCGTTGATTTCAGTGGCGTTGAGCACCGCGACGCGCACGCTCGCGGGCGACTGGGAGGGTGCTGAGCTGGAGGAGGCTTGGCCCTTGGAGGCGCCCGCTGTCGGGTGCCGCTGGCCGGTTGCGCCCGATGGCGCGCTGCTGTTGGCTCCGATCAGCGCCGCCGCGATCGCCACCGCAGCGATGATCACGCCCACCGTGAGCGCGATCAGAAGCCCCCTGCGCCGTGGCGGTGGCTCATCGCGGAGGAAGCGGAATTCGGAGGGGTCGGGCAGCTCGCGACGCCGCTGGCGAGCACGTGCGGACGGTGCCCCGAAGGCACCGCGCTGCGCCCTGGCCGCACTGCCGGAGCGCTCGGGCGCAGGCGGGAAGCGCGGGCGTTCGGGCGGCCTGTCGGCGACCTGCGAGCCCCCGGTCTGTGCCGGGGCGGCAAGCGCGGCGACCCCCACAGCGACGGGCGCTGCGATCCCATCGGCAAGCGCACCCGCTGACTCGCCCGCCGAGGGCGCTGCCGTGGCGGGCGTCTCCTGGCTGCGCGCCGAAGCGGCGGCCGTCAGCGGCGCCGGGGCCTGCTGATCGGCCGGCTGTGAGCTCTCAGGGGCGGACTCCTCTGCGGCCTTGCCGGCCTCATCGGCAGCTGCGGGCGCCTCCGCCTGCTCGCCGTCTGTTGAGGGCTGGAGCGCTCCGTTCTCCGCGGGCGAGCCCTCCTGCGCTCCCCCGACCTCGGCCGCCGCGGGAGCTGCCGCAGCGGAGGCCACGGCCACGGCGGGCGCGGAGGCCGCTGCCGCTACCGGCTTGACGACCACGCGTGGAGGCTGCGATGCGGGCGCCTGCAGGCGCTGCGCAGCGTCGGCGGGCGCCATCTGCTGCGCGCCGGCGGGCGCGACCTGCGCGGAGCGCTCAGCGGCGCGCTCAGGGGCGCGTCCAGCCCACTCGCGCAGACGCCGGATCTCCCGGCCCTGAACGGTGAAGATCAGGACCAGCAGCGCGATTGCCGCAAGGCCGGCGAGCGCAACGAGCGCACCAAGCTCGCTGAGCGAATGGGTTAGAGAGAGGGCGATCGTTGCGGTCCTCATCTGGGAAGCGCCTCCGTGCGGTGCTCGATCGGGGCCTCCAGCGAGTCTAGGTGGATTGCGCCGGCAAGCTCGTCGCATTCGCGCACCAGCTCAAAGAGGCGGTTGCAGAGCGCAGCCTGGTCCCCTGCCCCCGCGAGCGCCTCGATCTCAGCCAGCCAGGCCTCAACCCGTGCGGCCGGGAAGGGACGGCGGCGGGCGAGCAGGAGGCGCTCCGCGGGTGTGGGCTGGGCGTGCTCATAGCTGTTGAAGAGCTGCTCGTCAAGCTTCTCGCCGGGCCTGCGCCCGACGACCTCGATCTCGATGTCCTTTTCGGGCTCGAGCCCGGAGAGCTCGATCATCGTCCGCGCCAGCTCGATGATGCGGACCGGCTCGCCCATGTCGAGCACCAGCACCTGTGCCGCACGGCCGAGCGCGGGCGCCGCCTCCTCTCCCGGCGTCGGGTCGAGCGACCCCGCGCGGATGATCAGCTGCACGGCCTCCGGTATCGTCATGAAGTATCGCCGCATGCGCAGGTCGGTGACGGTCACCGGGCCGCCGCGGGCGATCTGGCGCGAGAAGATCGGCACGACGCTGCCTGAGGAGCCGAGCACGTTGCCGAAGCGCACAGCCTTGTAGGTGGTGCGCGGATGGCGCGCGGAGGCGAGGTCCAGCGCCAGCTCCGCAAGCATCTTCGAGGCCCCCATCACCGTCGCCGGCGCGACCGCCTTGTCCGTCGAGACCAGCACGAAGCAGCGTGCCCCGAAGCGGCCGGCGCATTCGGCGATGAAGCCGGTGGCAAGGGCGTTGTTTGCGATCGCCTGGTCCGGGTTGCCCTCCATCAGCCCCACATGCTTGTAGGCGGCGGCATGGAAGACCACGCCGGGGCGGTGCTCGGCAAATAGCTCCTCCATGCGCGCGCGATCGCGGCAGTCGGCGAGCGCGACAGCGAGCGCGTCCGGGTGAATGTGACGCTCCTCGACCAGCTCACGCTCGATCGCAAAGAGGTTGCCCTCGGCGTGGTCGACGAGCACGAGCCGTCGCGGCGCCACTCGCGCGATCTGCCGAGAAAGCTCTGAGCCGATCGACCCGCCCGCGCCGGTTACGAGCACGCAGTCGCCCGCCAGGTAGGCGCCGACGCGTTCGAGCTCCATGTGCACCGGCTCGCGCCCGAGCAGGTCCTCGACGCGCACCTCGCGCATCTGTCGGGCCAGCGGCGAGGCGCCGCGCGTCTGCAGCAGCTCGAAGACCGTCGGCAGGGTGCGGACCGGGATCGAGCGCTTGCGGCACTCCCTGACCACCCGCGCGCGCGTCGCGCCGGGCGCCGAGGGGATTGCGATCAGGACTTCGTCCGGCTCGGACTCCTCGAGGATGCGCGGCAGGTCGGACTCGGTGTTGCCGCGCACGCGCACATCGTCGATGCGCAGGCCGCGCTTGCGCGGGTCATCGTCCAGGAAGCCGAGCGGCACCAGGCCCAGCTCGCGGTTGCGCAGGATCTCGCGCAGCACGAGGCGACCGCCGTCGCCGGCGCCGACGATCAGCACGGTGCGGCTGCCCTGCGGCCCGCCGCGCACGCCCGAGAGCAGGCGGCGCTCATGCAGCGTGCGCACGAGCACGCGCCAGCCGACCAGGAACAACAGCGCGAGCAGGAAGAAGAGCGCCGTCACGGAGTCCGGCAGCGAGACCGCGACGAGGCGGTGGCCTTCTTCAGGTTGCACCGGGCGCACGACCGCGATCAGCCCGACCAGCAGGATCGTCGTCAGGAGGATTCCGCGCGCGATCGCCATGTAGTCGCGATGGGAGGAGAAGCGCGGCGCGCGCTGGTAGGCGCGCAGCAGGATCAGGATCAAGAGCCCCGCCAGGGTCGCCCACCAGATCGTGCGATCGCGCAGCACCGCGTAGCGGAAGGGCAGGCCGTTCTCGAAGCGCAACGCAAAGGCGGCAAAGTAGGCGAGCGCGAGCGCCACCGCGTCGGCGGCCAGCTGGGGCAGTGAGTGCCGGTGCAGAGGCAGGGCCGCTGCGTTGATTGCTCGGCGCATCACGAGGATTCTAAGGGCGAGCGGGGCGAGAGGAGCCCGGGCGCCTGCGCCCGGGCTCCGCCGGCGCCCTCCTCGCTCAGGGCTTCTTCGTGATTATTTCGCCCGACGGTGCGATCACGTACCAGATGCCGCCGTTGAGCGGCAGCGCCTGGCCGCTTGCCATGCCCGCCGCGGAGTCTGCGACGTAGGTGTAGAGCGGCCAGCCCTTGTAGGTGACCACGCTCCCGCCTTCAGGGTCGGGGTCGCTGCCGAGCAGCGACTGCTTGACCACGCCGGTGGCCACCGGCTTTGCGCCGGCTTCAAGCTTGAGCGGGGGCCAGACCGCTGCGCATGAGGAGGTGCAGGTCACCTTGCTCGCGTTGTCGGGGCTGAAGGTGTAGAGGGTGCGCCCGCTGCTGTCGACAAGCACCTTGCCAAGCCCGGAGACCGAGGCGGTGGCGATCCGCACCCCCGCCGGCGCCGCAGTCGTCTTGCTCGCCGCCGCGGCGGCCTTGGTCATGCTGCTTGCGCTCGTGGTCGTGGCGTAGGTCGGCGCGTATGCACCAGTCGTCGCCTTGGCGTAGGCGCTCGAGCTGGTGCTCGTGCTTGCGGCGGCCTTCTTTTCGCTTGAGCCGCAGCCGGCGATCAGCGCTGCGGCCGCAGCCACCGCCAGCAGCCAACAGCTCTTGTGCGCGGTCATCTCTCTGCTTCTCCTTTGCTCTTTGAACATCAAGGTCTGGACGTCGGTAGGGGGTGCAGCCACCCTGGGTCAGGGCGCTCGCCGACAACTTCCCGGCGGCTGCACGCGCCTGCCAGGTCGCTTCATCCTACGCCTGCGCGCCAGCGCCGGTCGCAGCCTGCAGCGGCGCCAGCAGCAGCTCAAGCAGCCGGTGCGGGTCGCGTCTGACCCTGGGCGCTGCGGCGCCGCGCTCCTCGAGCGCAGGCAGCCCTTCAAGCAGCCCGCGCAGCTCGCCAGGCGCGCGCACCAGGCGCATGCGCCCTTCGCGGACAAGCGCCTCATCGACCGCTCCCAGGGCTCCGCCGAAGGTGCTCACCACGGGCGTGCCAAGCGCCACAGCCTCGCGATTCATCGTTCCGCCCGCGGAGATCACAAGGCTCGCGTAGGCGATCAGGGACTGGGCGTCGATTGCGCGCTGCGGAACGATCAGGCCGGGCGCCCGCGCAAGCTGCGCGCGCTGCTCTGCGGTGCGCGGCAGCACCACGCTCTGCACGCCCTCGGCCTGCTGAGCGCGGGCGAGCTCGTCGATCAGCGCGCTGAAGAGCTCGTTCTCAAAGCGGTGGTAGAGCGCGGCCGCGGGCGGCGTGCGCACCACCACCAGCGGTCGGCTCGCCTCGATTGCAAGCTCGCCCAGGACCGCTGCATCGGGCTCGAAGTCGGCCAGGTAGTACTCCTCTTTGAGCCCCTCGTAGGGATGGATCTTGCCGGCCGCCCCATAGCGACGCAGTCGCTGCTGTGGGATCGCGGCCGGCACGACCACCGCCTGCGCCAGGCGGCAGTTGATGTGATGCTGAAGCGCCGCCGCCTCGTAGTCGAAGGCGGTCGAGGAGGGAATGCGCAGCAGCGCGGCTGCGATCGTGACGTCATTCGAGCCGTGCCCAAGGGCGATCGCGAAGGGGCCGTGCGCGCGCGCGAAGCGCACGAGCGCGAGCGAGCGCTGCAGCAGGCCCGCCGCCTTCGCGCTCGCGCGGGCGCCGCGGTGGGCGCCGATCACCGTGTGCTCGATGCCGAAGCGCTCGAGCAGCTCCACCGTCTGCGCATAGCGGCGCGCGGTCACCGTCACCCTATGACCCTCTCCTTCCAGGGCTGCGATCAGTGGCCGCATCACGAGCACGTGGGGGGAGTTTGTGAGGTCGATCCAGACGTTCACAGCCTGCACGCTACCTGCCCGCCGGATACCTGCGAGCGGCTATCGTGAAGTGCCTATGGCAGCCGCTCTGATCAGCGCCTCGATCACCGAAGGGATCGTCAACGGCATCTCGGACTTCGTCCGCGAAGGCGGGTGGCCGGCGATCTTCGTGCTGATGGCCGCAAGCGCCGCCTGCATCCCGATCCCCTCCGAGGTCGTGATGCTCTTCGGCGGCTTTGCGGTCGCCGATCCGGGGCGCGCGGGGGCACATGCGCAGCTGACGATGGCCGCAGCGATTGCAGCAGGCACGCTCGGCGCGCTGGTGGGATCGTGGGTCGCGTATGCGATCGGCTACGGCGGGCGCATCGAGCTGATTGAAAGGCACGGGCGGCTGCTGCACATCTCGCCCGCGCAGATCGCCCGAGCCGAGCAGTGGTTTGGGCGCTTCGGCAAGGCGACGGTCTTCTTCGGACGCTTTGTGCCCTTCGTTCGTGCCTTTGTCTCGCTGCCGGCGGGAGTTGCGCGGATGGGGATCATCAGCTTCAGCGTGCTCACAGCGCTTGCATCGGCGATCTGGGCTGCCGCGCTCGCCTATGCGGGCAACGCCCTGGGCAGCGAATGGCAGTCGGTGCGGCGCGGCTTCGAGTACGTCGACTATGTGGTCGTTGCGGCGATCGTGCTGGCGCTCGTCTATGCGGTGGTGCGCCGACGCAGGAGCGTGCGCGCGACGCGCGCAGCTGCGCTCGATGCCACCGAGTGAGACGCTGAGCCGATCGCGGGCGCTCGCGCTGGGGCTGCTGCAGGGACCGGCCGAGCTGCTGCCGGTCTCCTCCTCCTCGCACACCGCGCTGCTGCCCGCGCTGCTGCGCTGGCCCGCCGGCGCCCTGCCGCTCACAGACCGCCGCACGTTCGAGGTGGCGCTGCACGGAGCGAGCGCGCTCGGTCTGCTCACGCAGTCACGCGCGCTTGCCGCCCGCACGCCGCCGCGCGCGCTCCTGCCTGCGTTGCTGCTCCCCGCCGCGGCCGGCTATGCGCTGGAGGACCGTATCGACCGGGCGCACGGCGGCGAGCTGCCGATCGCATGGGGGCTGCTTGCGGGGGCCGCCGCGATGGTCGCGGTGCAGTTGCGGGCGCCCTCCAGCGCGCGCAGGCAGCGGCGCATCAGCGAAGCGGGTGTTCGCGACGGGCTGGCGCTCGGGGTGGCGCAGGCGCTCGCGCTGGCGCCGGGAGTCTCGCGTCACGGCGCCGTACTCAGCGTCGCGGCAGCGCGCGGGTTTGCCCCGATCGAGGCCGGCGCCCTCTCATGGACGGTCGGGCTCCCGGTGATCGCCGGCGCCACCCTGCTCAAGGCGCGCCGCCTGCTCAAGGCGCGCGCGACGCCGATCGCCGCGCCGGCGCTCGCAGCCGGGGCGATTGGCGCGTTCGGCTCCGCAGCACTCTGTGCGCGTGCTCGGATCGGCCGAGGTGCGGCTGGGAACCTGATCCCTTACGCGGTCTATCGCGGGCTGCTTGGAGCGGGCGTGCTGCTGCGATCCTCTCGCGCGAGCGCCAGCGCGCAGAGGCGCTCGAGCAGCCCTGCGTAGCGCAGCCCCTCGTGCTCGAGCAGCCGCGGGTAGACGCTCGTGGGCGTGAAGCCGGGCATCGTGTTGAGCTCATTAACAAGCACCTCCTCGCCGCAGACGAAGAAGTCAACCCGCGCCAGGTGGGCGGCACCGACCTGCTCGAACACCGCCAGCGCCTGCCGGCGCACAGATGCCAGCAGCGCCTCAGGCAGCGGCGCCGGGACGCTCAGCTCCATGCCCCCCGCCGAGTACTTGGCGCCAAAGTCATACCAGTCTCCCTGCGGGTGCACTGCGCCGGGCGTCGAGACCAGCGGGGGCCCTCCGGCCGGGTCCTCCAGCAGCGCGCACTCGACCTCGACCCCGCTCGCCGCCTGCTCGATGATCACGCGGCGATCGTGGCGCAGTGCGCCCGCGATCGCGCCGGGCAGCTCGCGCTCATGATCGACGCGTGCGATGCCCAACGACGAGCCCATCCGCGCAGGCTTGACGAACAGCGGCAGCCCGAGATCGGCGATCGAGGCGCGCAGCGCGCTGAGGCGCTCGGCAGCCTCGGCGGGATCCGAGGCGCCCTTGGGCGGCGCCGCGCCGGCCAGGGCCTGCGCCCAGGCGCCCTCGATGCCGACGTAGCGAACCTGCGGCACGCCGTAGGCGCGCATCAGGTCCTTGAAGCGGATCTTGTCGATGCAGATCGCCGAGGCGGGCAGGTCCGAGCCGACGTAGGCGATGCGCAGCGTCTCGAGCACCCCCTGCACGGTCCCGTCCTCGCCGTAGGGCCCGTGCAGCGCGGGGAAGGCGAGGTCGGCGTCAAGCAGCCCCTCGCCCGGGTGAAGCGCCAGGCGCTCGCCGCGGTGAAGCCAGCTGCCCTCCTCAGTGATGGTGATCGGCATCACGCGGTGGCCGGCCCCCTCAAGTCCTTCGCGGATGCAGCGAGCGGAGGCGAGCGAGATCTCCCGCTCGGCGGAGGTCCCCCCTTGAAGCAGGGCGACGCGCAGGCCTCCTGCGCGCAGGCCGGAGGGCTCGCTCTCTGCTGCGCCTGGGGCTCTCACAAATCGCCTGCTCAAGCGCTCAGTGTTCGTGCGCCGCAGGCGCTTCGCCGGCGGTGCCAGTGGTGGTTGTGCTCTGGGTGCTGCTGAGCGTGCCGATCACGATCGTCACGGTCGATCCCCGCGCGGCGCGGCGTCCAGCGGGTGGGATCTCTTCGATCACGATGCCCGCTTCACCGGGGCTGCTCACCGCTTCGCTGCGCGCGACCGGCGAGAAGCCCGCCGCGCCCAGAGCGGCTGCGGCCGCGGTCTCGCTCTTGCCGATCACGTTGGGCACGGTCGGCTGGCGGGGCGCCGCCGCGATCACAAGCGCCACAGCCGTCCCGCCCGCGACCGCGCTGCCTGCCGCCGGTCGCTGGGCGACCACCGTTCCCGCGGCCTTGCCCGGCGCTTCACGGCTGCTGATCGCTCCGGTCGCAAGGCCCGCTGCGCTGAGCGCTTCTTCGGCGCTGCCTTCGCTCATCCCGATCAGGTCCGGGACATGGACCAGCGCCGGCGCTTCCGAGGAGGAGGGTCCGCTTGAGACATACAAAGTGACAAGAGCGCCACGCTGCGCCTCGACGTCTTCGGGCGGGCTGGTGCTGATTACCGTTCCCACGCGCCGGCTCGGGCTGCTCTGGCGCGCGACCGTAGTCTTGAAGCCGGCGGCGGAGACCAGGGCGAGCGCACGTCTTTCGGCGAGCCCTGCGACCTTCGGGATCAGCGCCGTGCCGGCGCCGGTGGAGATCGTCAGGTATACGCGGCTGCCCACCGACAGCGTCGTGCCGGGCGCCGGGCGCTGGCTCACGACCGTGCCCGGCGGCGCGGTTGAAGCCGCCGGTTCGGCGATCGCCACCAGGTGCAGCGCGCGCAGCGTCTGCACGGCGACCGCCTGGGACTGGCCGGCGAGCGCCGGGACGCTGACCGATTCCGCGGGCGCGGAGAGCAGCAGCGCGGCCGCGATCGCGCCGCCCGCCAGCAGAGCGAGGACAAGCGCGATCGCGGTGCGCCGCCTTCGCCAGGAGGATCCCCCTGTGGCCTGCGCTCTCTCCGCGGGCGTGGAGCGGCCGTTGGCGGCCGCTGCCTCAGCGCTCGCCATCCCGCTTGCATATGCCTGCTTGGGAATCTCCGGCGGCAGCAGCAGCGCAGCGGTCGGAGGCTCCGCGGCGGCGGCGCCCGCCGGCGCGCCCGAGCGCGCCTGCGCCAGCGCGGCGATCAGCTCCTCGGCGCTCGCGTAGCGGTCTCCGGGAGACTTCGCAAGAGCGCGCATCACGACCGCTTCAAGCTGTGGGCTGACAGCGGGGTTGCGCTCGGCGATGCGCGCTGGAGCGCTCGAGAGGTGCTGCAGGGCGATCGCGACCGCGCTCTCCCCCTCGAAGGGGACGACGCCCGTGAGCAGCTCGTAGAGCAGGACGCCGACGGCGTAGATGTCCGCTGCGGCCGTCACCTCAGCGCCCTGCGCCTGCTCGGGGGAGAGATATTGGGCGGTCCCCATGATCGAGCCCGTGTGGGTCATCTCGGAGTTGCCCGCGCGCGCAATCCCGAAGTCGGTGACGGTCACCCGACCCTCCTCGCCGAGGATCACGTTGTGCGGCTTGATGTCGCGATGGATCACGCCGTGGCGATGGGCAAAGCTTGCGGCGCGTAGCACCTGGATTGCGATCTCGATCGCCTCCTCGGCCGGCAGCGGCCCGCGCTCTCTGATCAGCTGCTTGAGTGTCCGGCCGGGCACGTACTCCATCGCTATGTAGTAGGTGCCGTTCCAACTGCCGCGATCGAAGATCGCGACGATGTTCGGGTGCGAGAGCTGTGCGGCCGCCGAGGCCTCGCGCCGAAAGCGCTCGACAAACTCCTCATCGCTGGCGAAGCGCTCGTGGAGGATCTTCACCGCAACCTCGCGTCCGAGCAGCTCGTCATGGGCGAGGTAGACGTCGGCCATGCCGCCCGCGCCGATGCGGTCGATCACCCGGTAGCGCCCGTCGATCATCGTTTCCGGCGCGATCACGCTCATGTCGACCTCATCCGATCAGGCTTTCCAGCACGCGCTTGGCCACAGGCGCAGCGTAGGTCGCGCCGTAGCCCGGGACCCGTTCGACCGTCACCGCGACCGCAGCGCGGGGCGCGCGTGCCGGTGCGAACGCTATGAACCAGGCGTTGTTGGTCGCCGAGCCGAACTGCGTTTCGGCGGTGCCGGTCTTCCCCGCGACCTGGACGCCCGGTATCTGGGCCGGCACTCCCGTCCCTTCCCTCACGACAGCTTCCATCATTTCCGTTATCTGCTCTGCCGTGCTCGCGCTCATCACATGCGACTGCACTTCCGGCCGGATGCGTTCGATCGTCGCGCCTTCCGAGCTTAGGACGCGTTCTGTCAGGCGTGGCACCATCAGCGTGCCATGGTTGGCTACCGCCGCCGCGACCTCCGCCATCTGCAGCGGCGTGACCTTCAGCTTGTCCTGCCCGATGCCCATGCGCCCGACGTCGACGAGCGGGCTTGTGACGGGAAGCAGGTGTTCTTCGTAGTACTCCCCGCTGGCTGAGAGCTCTTCTGCGGGCAGTTCGATGTGCGGCTTGGCGTCGAAGCCATAGCGGGCCATGTACTTGGCCATCAGCGCCTTGCCCACGCGCACCGCGACCTGCGCCCAGACGGTGTCGATCGAGAGCGCGAGCGCCTTGGTGAGCGTCACTTCACCGAAGCTTTCATTGTTGTCGTTGTGCATCGGAACGCCGGAGATCGGGATTCCATTGCGCCCCGAGAGCATCGAGGAGGGTGTGAAGAGACCGGAGCTGAACGCGGCTGTGGCGGTGACGACCTTGAATGTCGAGCCGGGCGCATAGCCGAACTGGACCGCGCGGTCGACCAGCGGCGAGCCGCTTTCGGCGGCGATGCGGGAGTAGCCTTCGCTGCTGCGCAGCGCATTGGGATCGAAGCTCGGCGAGGAGGCCATCACGCGCACTGCGCCGGTCTGCGGTTCGATCGCCACCACCGCGCCGCGGTAGCCGCGCAGCGCTTCGGCGGCGACCTGCTGCGCGTGGACGTCGAGAGTCGTGACGACCGTGTCGCCTTCCGGTTCCTTGCCCTGAAGCGCGTTCAGGAAGCTCTGAATGGTTGTCCCCGTCTGCCCATTGAGCTGGCCGTTGCGGTAGCGCTCGATGCCAGTCTCGCCGAGGTCGGTGAAGGCGTAGCCGACCGGGGTGGCAAAGAGCGACCCGAAGGGGTAGGAGCGTTCGTAGAAGCCTTCCCGGTTGCGGACAGAGCGCGCCAGCACGGCGCCGTCGGCGGCGAGTATCGAGCCGCGTGCGATCCGTTCCTGGAGGATCAGCGGACGGCGGTCGAGCGGGTTGCTGCGCAGCGCGCTTGCTTCAAAGACCGTCCAGCGCGAGGCAAAGGCGATCAGCAGGGCGAAGAGCGCCACGATCAAGGCGAAGACCCGCGCGATCGGGCGGTTCACCGCACGCCCCCGACTTCAAGTTCGACTTCGCGCACGAGCGCGCTGACGTCTTCCTGGGACCGCCAGGAGTTGTCGAGCAGGCGCGCTCGCCGCGATGGCGGGATGGCGCTCGCGGGCACTCCCGAGACGTAGTACTTGGAGTAGAGATCGAGGCCGCCGGGGAGGCTGTAGGGAACGCCGGAGTAGATCGTCAGCAGCCCACGGCCGTTGGTGCCCAGGAAGTAGACCGACTGGCTGGCCAGGTAGCCGCCCGCGACAAGGATGCCGATGAGCGCCAGGAGCACGATCGCGGCGGGAACAAGCCGCCGCGCCGCACGGCCGCGACGCGCCCCGCCGTGTGCCCCTGCGCTCTGCATCGGCGCTCGCGGATGCAGCCGACCAGGGCGCCCGGCGGCGCCGTTGGCGCCCGCGGGCGCGAGCGCCGCCAGCCTGCCGGCGCTCGCAGCGGCGTCCGAGCCCGCCTCCTCCAGCCGCAGCAGGATCACCGTGATGTTGTCGCGCCCACCCGCCTCGTTGGCCGCCTCCAGCAGCGCCTCGCCCGCCGCCCGCAGGCTGGCATGCGCGGTCAAGATCCGCTCGAGCTCCCTGTCCTCGAGCATCGTCGTGAGGCCGTCTGAGCAGAGCATGTAGATGTCGCCCGCGCGCGCCTGCAGCACGCGCACATCCGCGCGCACCTCCGGCTCGGGGCCAAGCGCGCGGGTGATAACCGAGCGCTGGGGATGCTCCTGGGCTTCCTCCGGCGTGATCCGCCCCTGGCGGATCAGCTCGTCGACAAGCGAATGATCCTCCGTCAGCCGGCTCAGCCGGCCCTCACGCAGAAGATAGGCGCGACTGTCGCCGACGTGCGCGAGCGTGACCTCCTCGGGCCCGACGAACAGCGCGGTCAGCGTCGTGCCCATGCCGGCCTGGTCGGCGTTGCGCCGAGAGAGCTCATGGATGCGAGCGTTAGCCTGCTCGATCCACCGGCGCAGCGTCTCACCGGGGTCGCGCTCGGCGTCCGTCTCGGCGCCCTTGCGGAAGCTCTCGACGGCGATGCGCGAGGCGACCTCGCCGGCGCGCGCGCCCCCCATGCCGTCCGCGACCACGAACAGCGGCGGACGCGCAAGCAAGGCGTCCTCGTTGGCCCGCCGCTGGCGGCCCGTGTCGGTGCCTGCGTACTGCTCGCTGACGCGCACCATCAGTCGGTCTCGAAGGCGAACTCGCTTTCCCCTATGCGCAAGCGATCGCCAGGGTGCAGCGGCCGGGGCGTCTCGAGCAGCTCCTCGTTGAGGTATGTCCCATTTGTCGAGCCAAGGTCTTCGATTGCAAGTATGCCTCCCTGCACGAAGATGCGCGCGTGGCTTGCCGAGGCGTAGGGATCCTCGAGCCGGATCTGGGCGCGCGGTCCCCGCCCGAGCAGCAGCTCGGAGCCGTCGAGGTCGTAGATCATCCCCGGCTCGTGCCCTGGCGCCCGCTCGACGACCAGGCGCGGCGCATGGCGGCCGATGTCGTAGCGGTGCAGCGCCGCCGCCGGATACATGCCGGTTGCGTCCGCGGCCGGGGCGCCGCCAGCGCCCCCACCGGCGCCGCGCGCGCGCCGTGAGCCGTAGATGTCGCGCAGCGCGGAGCGTGCGACCCAGAGCAGGAACAGGTAGAGGATCGCAAGGAAGCCGTACTTCAGAGCGACCGCGAGCGGCTCAAGCGTGTTCACGACCCCTCGAAGACGAGCTCCGTTGCACCGAGCTCGATGCGATCGCCGGGCGCCAGCAGCGTGCTGCCGGCGATCGGGGCGCGGTTGACGTAGACGCCGTTTGTGGAGCCCAGGTCGTGGATCTCAAAGCCTCCCGCCGCGGGCCTGATTTCCGCGTGGCGGCGGGAGATGCCCGGGTCGTCGATGGCGATGTCGCAGCCGCTCGAGCGTCCGATCAGCACCGCGGTCGGGCCGATCTCGATCCTCCTGCCCGCAACGAGCAGCACCGCGCGCGTGGGCGCCTGTCGCTGCGCGAGGGGAGCGGCCAGCCGCTCTGCGGAGCTGTAGATCATCGTCCCGCCGGACGGGGGCGCCTCGACTGGCGCAGGTGACCGATCGATGCGGGCCCCTGCTGCGGGCGGCTCGGGCTCGCCGTCGTCGCTCAGCTTCACCAGCCGCGCCTGGATGCCGAATTCGCCGAGGCGCAGATCCGCGTCGGTGTTGAAGCTAACAGTGGGCCGCGAGGCAAGCGTCAGGGACTCGCGGCGGGCGTGCTCGAGCAGGTAGGCGCAGAGCTCATCGATCAGGTCCTCCTCGACCGCCGCCCAGCGGGCGCGATCCTCGGGCGAGAGCCAGACCAGGAACTCGTTCGGCGCATAGACCCGCGAGACCGAGGTCGTGCGGTGCTCGTCCATCTCGCGAGCGAGCTTGTGGGCGATTTCCATCGGCCGCACCTCGGAGCGGAATAGGCGCCCGAAGGTGCCTTCCAGGAGGCCGCCAAGCGTGGACTCGATCGACTGCAGGATGCTCATGCGCTTCCATCATGCTACGTCACACATTGCACGCTTCGCGCACCCGGGGACGCAGCGCTCGCCCGGCAATCGCAATCAGCGCGGCCGCTGCTGCGCCGAGCAGAGCGCCGCGGGGCATCGTTCCGCCTGCGATCGCCCCGGTCCCGCCCACCACCAGCGCCGACCACACGATCGCCGCAGCGAGGTCGTGCAGCGGCCTGCGTCCTCGCACGACCCAGGGCAGCAGGACCGCGGCCAGCACCCACACGGCCAGCACCTCCGCGGTCACCGGGCTGGCCAACGCTGCCAGCGAGTGCAGCGCAGCGCTCCCGCCGGAGCTTGCGTGCAGACGCGGTGGATGGTCGGGGCGGGGCGGCCAGACCCACAGCAGCCTTGGTGCCAGAGGCTGAAGCGCGAGCGTCCACCAGGCTCCTAGCAGCGCGATCGCCGCGCGGCTGACCCACCGGCGCGCTTGGCCTGCCAGCGCCGGAAAGGCGCCGGCCAGGCCGACGACGCCAAGAGCAGGCGCAAGCAGCGCAAGCGCGGGCGCCGGCGTGGTGCGTCGCGGCAGCGCTACGAGCGGCAACGCTCCGGCCAGGCAGAGGAGGGCAAGCGCGCTCTCGCCTGCGAGCGCCGTGAGGATCACTGCGCTCAGGGCGGCTACCCACCACAAGCGCCGGTGGATCCTGGGCCCGCTGCGCAGAGCGTTCTGCGTGTGCTCCCGCGCGAGCACGGGCGCAGACGCGGGTGCAGGCGCGGCGGCGGTCGCCGGCGCTGCGATCGGCCTGTGGCGACCTGCGCGCTTCACGGCCTCGCGCGGGACCACTCGCGTCAGCGGCACCGCCTCGCTTGCAGCCGCCGATGGCGCGCGCCGCTGCGCAGCGCGCTCAGCCGATCTCCCCAGGGCGATCGGGTTGCCGGCGGCCTCAAGCTGATCCGCAGCGCGATGCAGCGCTGCGCGCAGCTCGCCGATGCCGCCCCGCAGCTGCGGATCGCCAGCGAGCGCTCGCTCGAGCGCTGCGGCGAGGGGCTCGGGAAGGTCGCTGCGCCGGCGCGCCAGCGGGGGAAGGTACCCGCAGACGCCGGAGCCCGCCCGGCGCTCGTGCAAGCGCAGCGGGTTCTCTCCCGCGAGCGCCACGTAGATCACGAGCGCGGCGGCAAAGAGGTCTGTGGCGGGCCCACAGGGCCTGCCGCCGCGCTGCTCCGGCGCCATGTACGCGAGCGTCCCGACCACCGCCGAGGGCTCCCGCAGCGTCGCTGCCGGAGTCGGCGGGGGGCCGCTGCGCCACTCGATCAGGGCGCTCCCGAAGTCCGTCAGCTTCGCAGCCGGCCGAGCGCCGCGCTCGGCGCGGCCAAGCAGCGCCGCGGGCGTCACGAGCACGTTTGCAGGGGTCACATCGCAGTGGACCACGCCGCGCTCATGGGCGTGCTCGAGCGCCTCGCAGAGCGCAATCCCCACCGCGATGATCGCGCGCTCGTCAAGTGAGCGATCACGGATGTGCTCCTGCAGCGAGGCGCCCTCGACAAGCTCAGAGATCAGGAACAGGGCGGCGCCCTCGACGCGTGCCTCATAGAGTGCAGCGATCGCCGGGTGAGAGAGGCGCGCGGCGGCAAGCGCCTCCTGGCGCGCCCGCGCGAGCGCGAGCGCGCCGCCGGCGTGCGCGGTCAACCGCGGCAGCTCGATCTGCTTGACAGCGACCTCGCGGCCGAGCTCTTCGTCGTAGGCGCGGTAGACGACGCCGAAGCCGCCCGCGCCAAGCGTCTCAAGCAGGCGGTAGCGCCCGTCGAGGATACGCCGCTCCTGATCGGGCGCGGGCGCTCTGCGCGCGCTTTGCGCGCCCGCCGCATTGCCGCCCGGCGCCTCCCGCGCTGAGAGGGTCCTCGTGGTCTGCATCGCATCGGCCTTCGCCTGCCGCGCTCCGTTCCCTGCCCGTTCGCGCTGGCAGCGAGCTTGCAGCTTGATCGCGCCAGGCGCCGCAGGATAGTCATACTGAGCCTTTGCAGAGCGTACAAGGAGCTTGACTTTGTCGTTTTTCGATGAGGAGGCCGATCAGCCGCGGGAGCAGCGCACCCGCCCGCATCGGGTACACGTGGGGGCACGCACGCCGCCCAGGGCGCCCACGCGAGCGCGGGCGCACCCGGCGCGCCCCGATCCCCATGCGCTGATGGTTCGCCGGCGCATCCTTGCCGGCGCGGGCGCCCTCATCCTCATCCTGATCATCCTCGCGCTGGCAGGGGCGCTGAGCGGCGGCGAAGGGGAAGCGGTGGCCGCGTACACGCGCGAAGTCAGCCGCATCGGCAGGGAATCGGCCGAAGGCGTCGGCACGCCTCTCTTTGCCGCCCTGGCGGGGACGCGCTCCGAACAGGGCGGCGGCGGCAGCGTCGAACAGAAGCTCAACGAACTGGCCCAGGAATCTGAACAGGAGGCCGCGCGTGCGCAGCGACTGAGCGTCCCGGGCTCTGTCGAAGGGGCGCAGCGGGCACTGCTGATGGCGCTTGACATGCGCTCGGAAGGGATCCGCAAGATCGCCGCGCGCATCGGCACGGCGCTCTCCGGACAGGGCGAAGCGCTGACCGCCTACAAGCAGATCGCCGGCGCGATGGAGATCTTCCTCGCCTCGGACGTGATCTACTCCCAGCGCGTCGTGCCGCTGATCGACGAAGCGCTCGCCCAGGCGGGGGCCTCCGGCCAGAGCGTCGGCCCATCGCGCTTCCTGCCCAACCTCGGCTGGCTCGAAACCGCGACCGTCGTCGAACGCACCGGCAGCCACCTCTCCGCGGGGCGCCAGTCGAGCGCCGCTACCGGCAGCGAGGCGGCAACGATCGAAAGCGTCGCTGTGGGGTCAAACGTGCTGGCGGCGCCGCCGGAACTCAACCACGTCCACTCCGGCCCCAACCCGATCTTCACGGTCAAGGTCACAAACCCGACATCGGTGCAGGACACCAACGTGACCGTCGAAGCGGCGGTCGAAGCGGCGGGCAAGCGCTACAGCTCCTTCAACGTGATCGGCAAGGTCTCGCCCGAAGGCAACGCGACCGTAGAAGTGCCGATCGAAGGGGTGCCGCTCAACGCCGGCGCAAAGGTGACGGTGCAGGTGCAGCCGCCGCCCGGCGGCGCGACGCCGGAAGGCGCTAAGGCAACCTACGAAGCGGTCTTCAGCTGAGGTGGTGGAGCGCGACGCCGCCCAAGGCGGCAGAATTGCTCGTCGATGAGCGCGACGATCACCGACACCCAGGGGGTCATCGCGATCGCTGCCGCGGCGGTCGCGGTGATCGCGCTGCTCGGAGCCGCCTACCTTGCATTCAGGCTGCGCGCGCTGCTTGAGGCGCAGCGTGCGCTGCTTGGCGCATCGGGCAAACGCGACTTGGCCGAGCACGCGCTTGCCCTGCAGCGCTCCTTCGCGGATTTGCGCGAGTACGTCGAGGAGGCTTCCGCGAACGTCGATCAGCGCGTGCTGTCCGTCGAGCGCGCGCTTGCCGGGGCGATCGCAAACCGCGCGCTGGTGCGCTACGACGCCTACAACGAGCAGTCCGGCCGCCAGTCGCTCTCGCTCGCCCTGCTTGACGCGGAGCACTCGGGCATCGTGCTGACCTGCATCCACCATCGCGAGCAGGCGCGTGTCTATGCAAAGCAGGTGGTCAACGGGCGCGGCGAGCTCGAGCTCTCTCCGGAGGAGGCGGAGGCTGTGCGCCTCGCAGCCGTGCCGGAGCGCCACTCGCCTCCGGGAGCGCCCCGCTGAGGCGACCAGGGCACCGTGGCTGAGCGCATAGCGGTGGGCTATCTGGGCCCGCGCGGGACATTCAGCGAGCAGGCGCTGCTCTCGGCGCTGATCGCAGAGCGCGTGGCGCCGGTTGCCTGCGAGACGGTCTACGACGCCGTGATGGAGGTTGACGCCGGCGCTCTGCCCTACGCCCTGGTGCCGATCGAGAACTCGATCGAGGGGCCGATCACGGTGACGCTTGACACACTCGCGACGGAGGCGCAGTCGGTGCGGATCGTCGGCGAGCTGGTGTTTGCCGTCCACCACTGCCTGATCGCCCGCGAGGAGCTGCCGCTGGGCGACTACCAGACGATCCTCACGCACCCGCAGCCCGCAGGCCAGTGCCTGCGCTTCCTGCGCAGCGAGCTGCCGGCTGCGCGCATCCGCCACTGCACCTCGACCGCCGAGGCGGTCCGGATCGTAGCGCAGTCCCCCGGCGAGCGGATCGCTGCGATCGGCACCGCGCTTGCGGCTGAGATCTACGGGGCGCGCGTGATTCGCGCCAACATCGAGGATCGCGCCGACAACCAGACGCGCTTCACCTGGCTGGCGCGCGGGGAGGCCGACCTCACGGGCCTGCCGCTGCGCGAGCCGCCCGGCCCGGAGCGGCCGTGGAAGACCTCGCTGGTCTTCTGGGGCCAGGGCGCCCAGCGCCCGGGCTGGCTGGTGGCGTGCCTGCAGGAGCTCGCCGAGCGGCGCATCAACCTGACCAAGATCGAGTCGCGGCCGCGCCGCGAGCGCCTGGGCCACTACATGTTCTTCGTCGACCTGGAGGGATCGACGGCCGAGGCGCACGTGCAGGAGGCGCTGGCGGCGCTCGGCCGCCACTGCCAGGAGGTTCGCGTGCTGGGCACCTATCCGGCGGCCTGAGGCCCGGCGGTGGGCGCCCGCTACACTCCCGGTCAAGAGCATGGAAGACGCCCCCGTACCAGCGCCAGCGGGGTCCGTGTCGCAACTCGAGCGCCCGCGGCACGGACCGGCCAATGCTCCGCCGACTGCGGCGGGGGCAGAGGGCGCTCTGCGGTCGGCAGGCGCCGCGGCCCAGCAGCAGCCTGAGGAGCGGGTCATGTTCGGGCGGGTGCTGGTGCTGAATGCAACGTATGAGCCGATCAACGTCTGCTCGACACGTCGTGCGGTGGTGCTCCTGATCAAGGAAAAGGCCGAGGTCGTCGAGCGCGGCAGGAGGGAGCTTCACGCCGAGCACCTGACGATCGCGCGACCGGCGGTGATCCGCCTGCTCGCCTACATCCGCGTGCCCCGCGAGGCGCACCGGCGCAAGATCACGCGGCGCGCCGTCTTCGCGCGCGACGGCTGGAGCTGCCAGTACTGCGGCTCGCGCTCCAATCTGACCGTCGATCACGTGATCCCGCGCTCCAAGGGCGGGGAGTCAAGCTGGGAGAACATCGTCGCCTCCTGCGGCCCCTGCAACCGCCGCAAGGGCGACCGCTCACCCGCGCAGGCGGGGATGGCGCTGCTGCGGGCGCCGCGGAGACCGCACCCGGAGATCTTCATCCACGTCGCCGCGCCCTCGATCCCGCGCGCCTGGCGACCGTATCTGCCGCTGGCCGCCTGAGCGCCGCCGACGCGCGTGCCGAGGTCTTAGGCCCCGGCAGGAATCGTGCTCGCGCGCACGAATCTCACCGGCAAGCAGCACGGCATGTTTGCGGCAGGCTCCTCGCAGTGGCCCGTGCGGTCAGCGGTGAGCCTCGCGATGTGCGTGACGATCGATATCGCGAAAGGAGAAGCACCACTGTGATAATGAGAGCTCGCGTGCAGGCGGGTTTGGCCCTGGCGATGACGCTGACCGTCACTGCCTCAACGCTGATCCTCGCTCCCGCCGCCTCGGGGCGAACGATCCTCGCCTGCTACAACACCCGCTCGGGCAAGTACCGGACATACGGCGCGCTGCGCATCCGCCGTCCGGGTGAGCGCTGCTCCAGCGGCGAACTTGCCGTCACCTGGAACACCGTCGGGCCACCTGGCAAGCGCGGCCCCGCAGGCGTCACGGGGGCGACCGGACCGGCTGGCGCAAACGGCGCCGCCGGATCGGCGGGCGGAGCCGGCGCTACCGGCCCGGCAGGCTCGACGGGGCCCACCGGGGCGACCGGCGCCGCCGGGGCCAGCGGAGTAACTGGTGCCACAGGCGCCGCCGGGGCGACCGGGGCGACCGGGGCGACCGGGGCGACCGGCGCCGGCTCCACCGGCGCGACCGGTGCAACGGGGCCAACGGGTCCGACAGGTTCAACAGGGGCCACAGGGCCGACGGGGGCTACGGGCACCACCGGGGTGACCGGCTCGACCGGCTCGACCGGGGCGACCGGGCCCGCGGAAGTGACGGTCGAACACGCCAGCTCGGGCACGATCAGCGGCGCAACCGCAGATGAACTCACGCCCGCGGCGGAAGCCGAATGCGGTTCAGGAAAGACGCTGATCGGTGGGGGCGCCAAGCCCTTGGTCACCGGGACCTCCGGGCCGACCCCCGGCATCGTCGAATCCTACCCCAGCAGCAACAAGTGGGTGGCAAAGGCGGTGGTCATCAAAGGCGGGGAAACCGGAAGTACGCTGGCCGTCGAAGCCTACGCGATCTGCGCACCCTGACGCACGAGCGTCGTTGGCCGCGCGCGAAGCTGTCGCACCTTGCAGAGACGCCCCCCGGCAACCGGGGGGCGTCTTGCCTGAAAATGCAGCTGGACTTGCCGAGGCGACCCTGCTGCTACCGGAGGGACTGGGCCCGGCGGCCGCCTTGGGGTGTCGCGGTTGGATTCCGCTACGCGCTCCAGCCTGCCGCTGCTAGCGGCCGGACACCTCCAGGGTCCCGCAATGACTATCTACCAAGGTCTGGACCACCTCCTTTCTCTGGTACTCGCAGGGTAGCGCAGCGAACGGACGGCGGCAAAGGCGGGGCAGAGCACCCACAGCGGCCCGCACGGCGCCCGGCTCCGCGCTGGCCTCGGCCTCACGCAGCGAGCGCAGCGGCCAGAAGGCAAGCGCGATCAGGATCAGCAACGGCCCGGTGTTGGGATCGGTGCCCTGGCCGGAGAGGATCTGGCCGAAGCTCTCGCCCAGCACCCAGATCGCCGCAGCGGCTGCGATCGAGAGGGCGAGCAGCACGCGTGCTGCGCCCGCGGGCAGGAAGATCGCGATCGCCGCCAGCGCGAAGACGACCGCGAAGGCAAGCGCGATCGCCGAGGCGTCGGTTGCGCTGGTACTCGCCCAGAAGCGCGCGATCGCCGCCACGAAGCGCGGCTCGCCCGTTCCGCGCGCCTGCGCATAGGCGACTGCCCCGGCCCAGTGCGCAAGCGCCGGCGCTCGCGCCGCTTCGCGAGCGCTTTCAAAGACGCCGCTCTGCGCGATGCCGAGCGACCCGAAGCCGCCCTGCAGCGCAAGCCAGCTGGCCGATCCCCAGAGCGCAAGCCAAGCTGCGCCGGCCCAGTCGCCGAGCAGGCCGGTGGTGGCGGCTGAGCGCGTGGGCAGCCAGGCACCGGGCCCGCCCGAGCGCCTCGCTCCCGCTCCCGTCGGCTGGCGCTTGAGCGGCCAGGCGAGCAGCGCCAGCAGCGCGTAGAGGACCGCCGCTCCGGGCGCCCCGGTGAAGGGACTTGCGGCGGGGCTCAACACGCCGCCCAGCCCCTCGCCCAGGAGCCAGACCACCAGCGCCCAGAGGATCGTTGCGATCAGCGCTGCTCGCACGGTGCGACGCAGCAGCAGCCCCGCGCCGATCGCAAGCTGGATGGCGCCGAAGGGGACGTCAAAGAGGACCGGGTGGGCCCCGACGAGGTGCGCGAAGTAGAGAACCGGGCCTGAGACCCAGCCGGGGCTTTCAGCTGCGGCGGGCTCGAGGATGTGGTCAGCGAAGGCACGGGAGAGCATGTATGGCTGCAGCTGGAGCGCCCCGTCGAGGATCCAGAGGGCGCCTAGCGCCAGCTGCAGCAGCCGCCTGGCGCGCTCTGGGGCGGCGTGGCTCTCGCGATCGATCCTGCGCGTTGCTCCCATCATCGTGAGCTCCTTGCGGTCTTCGCCCGCTCCCGTGAGGCCCGCAGGGTGCGCCGCGCGGCGGTGCTACGGTGTCTGCCTGCCGCGCGGCGCCCTTGCGGTTATCGGGCACGGGGTGTTGGAGAGGTCTTTTTTCTAGGCCGGCGTGGCCGTGATGAACCCGCGCATGTACCCGACGTGTTCCATCGACCATGGATCACACGGGAAGATGCAGTGCCATTCGAACTTGCCCGGCTTGTCCACGACCAGCTTGTATTCGTGGGTTCCCGGCTCGACGATGATGTTGACGCCGGCTTCCGGCGCGGTGATCGAGTGCGGCACTTCGTCGGTGTTGTCGATCTTCAGCGTCACCGGCTTGCCGACGATCACGTGGAATTCGGTCACGGTGAAGTCGTCGTGGAGCTTGCCTTCCGGCCCCTTCTTGCCTTCGGCGATCACCTTCAGACTGACCGTTTCGCTGACGCTCGCCTTGGCTGCCGCCGCGCCGCCACCGCTCGAGCCGCCAGGGGCCGGCGAGCCGGCGGAGCTTCCCGCCGCCGCGCCGGCGGCACCGCTGCCAGCGCCGCCGGCAGCTGCCGGTGCCGCCGCCGCGCGCAGCACTTCGGTGCGTGTTTCTGAGCGGTTGGTGACCGCGATGATCGACATCAGCAATGCTGCAAAGATGCCAAGACCCGCCATGGTCTGCAGGAGGGTCTTGCCCTTGCGAGCGACTTCGGCGTCAAAACGCTGTTGGTCTGATCTTATGGCTGACATTTGAAACCACCTTTCGTAGCCCGATGCTGATAGATGCAGAATCACCTTGCCATCTCTGGGTGCGGATGAGGCGTTCAGGGCTTCAAAAGCCATAGCTAGTTAGGGCTACCAGATAAGCTAGCGTTATGAGTGATCGGGATCAGAAGCGGGCTTGGCGGCCAACCAGGAGCCCCCAGCTGGAGGAGCTCAAGCTCTTCTGCACAGCCGCCGAGCTGGGCTCGGTGGGGCGCGCTGCCAGGCGGCTTCACATCACCCAGCCGGGTGCCTCCAAGCGCCTGCACGCGCTTGAGGACCTCGTCGGCACGCCGCTCTTTGAGCGATCCGCCCGCGGCGTCACCCTGACCGCCGCCGGCGAGCGCCTCTACGCCCACGCCAGGCGCGTCGCGGCCGATGTCGAGGAGCTGCAGGATGTGATCGCCGACATCCACGGCCAGCGCCAGGCCGTGCGACTTGCGATCAGCCACACCGCGGCCGAGTACCTGATGCCGCGCGCGCTCGTTCTCATGCACCACCGCACCACCGCGCCGGTCGAGGTGCTCTCGGCCAACTCGCGGATCGTCAAGCGGATGCTGCGCGAAGGGCTCTCCGACGTCGGCGTCGCGGCATGCATGATCGACGAGCTCTCCGGCGAGCTGGAGAGCATCCCGCTGCTGGAGGATGAGATCGTGGTCGCCGTGCCGCTCGGCCATCCCTGGGCGCGCAGGCGCGCGATCAGCACTCAGGAGCTGCTCTCGACGCCGATCGTGCAGCGCGACCCTGCCGCCCACACGCGGCAGGTCGTGGAGGAGGCGCTCGAGCGCCAGGGGCTCCCCGCGGTGCAGGCGGCGCTCGAGGTCGGCTCGACGCAGGCCGCCAAGGAGGAGGCACACGAGCTCTGCCTGCCGACGCTGCTCTCGCGCCTCGCCTTCTCGGTCGCCGATCGACTGGAGATCGTCCCCGTCGAGGGGCTGTCGCTGAAGCGGTGCTTCTGCGTGCTGCACCCGCCCGGCGTGCTGCCTGCCGCGGCGCTCAGCCTGATCGAAGCCTTCAAGGAGAGCGCTGAAGCGCTCGAAGGGGGCGCGCACCCGGACTGATCGGCCGCGGCGCCTCCTCGCTGCTACGAGGGCTGCTCTGGCGCATCGGCGGCGGAGGCGCCGTCGGCGCCCGGCGCCTGCGGCGCCTGGGCAGAGGCGACCTGCTCCTCCTCATCGCCCTCGTCCACCACCAGGGCGATCGCCGAGACGACGTCATCGCCCTTCAGGTTCATGACGCGCACGCCCTGCGAGGCGCGCCCGTAGCGGTTGATCCCGCGCACCGAGGTGCGCTGCACCATGCCGCCCGCCGAGACGAACACCAGCTCCTCGTGCTCGCGCACCACCAGCGCGCCTGCCAGGGCGCCCTTGGACTCGGTCAGGGTGATCGTCTTGACGCCCATCGCCCCGCGACCCTTGCGCGGGTACTCGGAGACCGGAGTGCGCTTGCCGTAGCCGTTCTCGGTCACCACCAAAAGCTCCTGCTCGTCGCGCGCCACGTCCATCGCGATCACGCAGTTCTCGCCCCGTGAGACGTTCATCCCGCGCACGCCGCTGGTGTCGCGGCCCATCGGGCGAGCCTCGGACTCGTGGAAGCGCGCGGCCTGTCCCGAGCGCGAGACCATCAGGATGTCGTCATCGCCTGATGTCCGCCGCACCGCGACAAGCTCGTCGTCGGGGCGGATCTTGATCGCGATGATCCCATCGGCGTTGATCGGGGTGTTGTAGGCGCCGAACTCGGTCTTCTTGACAACCCCCTTGCGGGTGGCAAAGACGAGGTAGCGTCCCTCGCTGTAGTCGCGCGTGGAGAGCACCGACTGCACGCGCTCGCCCTCGCGCAGCGGCAGCACGTTGACAAGCGCGCGCCCCTTTGCCGTGCGCGAGGCCTCCGGCAGCTCGTAGACCTTCGAGCGGTAGACCTTGCCGCGATTGGTGAAGAAGAGCAGGTAGTCATGGGTCGAGCAGATGAACAGGTGCTCGATGAAGTCGCCCTCCTTGAGGTCCATGCCGCTGATCCCGCGCCCGCCGCGGCGCTGCTGGCGGTAGGTGGCAAGCGGCAGCGACTTGATGTAGCCGGAGTGCGTGATCGCGATCACCATCTGCTGATCGGCGATCAGGTCCTCGATGTCGATCTCGCCCTCGGCGTGGGTTATCTCCGTGCGGCGCTCCTGCGCGAAGCGCTCGGCGATCTCCGAGAGCTCCTCCTTGATCACGCCCAGCACACGGCGTTCGTCGCCCAGAATCGAGCGCAGCTCGCCGATGCGCTCGCGCACGTCTTGGTGCTCCGAGCGGATCTCCTCGGCCTCCAGCGCGGTCAGCTGCGAGAGGCGCAGGTCGAGGATCGCTGAGGCCTGCGTCTCGGAGAGCTCGAAGCGCTCGACGAGGCCGTTGCGGGCGCTCTCGCGGTCGGCGGAGGAGCGGATCAGCTCGATCACGTCGTCTAAGTTCGCAAGCGCGATCAGCAGCCCCTCGAGCACGTGGGCGCGGGCCTCCTTCTCCGCAAGCTCGTGCTTGGCGCGGCGGATCACCACCTCGCGCTGATGGGCGACGTAGTACTGGATCGCCTCGCGCAGGTTCAGCGTCCGCGGCACGCCATCGACGAGCGCCACCATGTTGACGCCGAAGGTGCTCTGCATCGGGGTGTGCTTGTAGAGCTTGTTCAGCACGACCTTCGGGATCACGTCGCGCTTGAGCTCGATCACCAGGCGCATACCGCGCTTGTCGGACTCATCGCGCAGATCCGAGATCTCAGCGATGCGACCGTCCTTGACCAGCTCGGCGATCTTCTGGATCAGCCCGCCGTCGCCGCCCTTTTTGACCATGAACGGCAGCTCGGTCACGATGATCGCCTCCTTGCCCTGGCGCAGCGGCTCCACGTGTGCCCGCGCCTGCACGCGCACGCGGCCACGCCCGGTCTCGTATGCGTCTCTGATGCCGTCATGGCCGAGGATGATCCCGCCCGTGGGGAAGTCCGGGCCCCTGACATGGCGCATCAGATCGGCCACCGAGACGGACGGGTTGTCGATGTAGGCGATCGTCGCCGCGACCACCTCGCTCAGGTTGTGCGGCGGGATGTTCGTCGCCATCCCCACCGCGATCCCCGAGGAGCCGTTGACGAGCAGGTTGGGGAAGCGCGCGGGCAGCACGACCGGTTCGGTGCGGGTGCTGTCGTAGTTGGGGACGAAGTCGACCGTGTCCATGTCGATGTCCCGCAGCATCTCCATCGCAATCCGCGCCAGGCGCGCCTCGGTGTAGCGCATCGCCGCCGGCGGGTCATCGTCCACCGAGCCGAAGTTGCCCTGCCCGTCTACGAGCGGCGCGCGCATCGAGAAGTCCTGGGCCATCCGCACGAGCGTGTCGTAGATCGCCGCATCGCCGTGTGGGTGGTACTTGCCCATCACCTCGCCGACGATCAGCGCCGACTTCGAGCGCGCCCGCGTCGGGCCCAGGTTGAGCTCGTTCATGGCGTGCAGGACGCGACGATGCACGGGCTTTAAGCCGTCACGCACGTCAGGCAGCGCGCGGCCGACGATCACTGACATCGCGTAGTCGAGGTACGCGGTGCGCATCTCCTCCTCGAGCGCGCGCGGCTCGATGTTGCCGCCGGAGATGATGTCTGTCGAGGCCATCGCCTAGACGTCCAAGTTGGCCACGGCGCGCGCGTTTTCCTCGATGAAGCCGCGTCGCGGCTCCACCTGGTCGCCCATCAGCATCGAGAAGATGCGATCCGCAGCGGCTGCGTCCTCGAGCGTGACCTGCGCGAGCGTCCTGCTTGAGGGGTCCATCGTCGTCTCTGCCAGCTGCTCGGCGTCCATCTCGCCGAGCCCCTTGAAGCGCTGCAGCTTGACGCCGCGCTGGGCCAGCTCGAGCACCGCGTCGCGCAGCGCCTCGAAGGAGCCCGCGCTGCGGCTGGCGCCGTCCAGCGCCACCGTGAAGGTCGGGCGGCCGGCCATCTCCGCCAGCCCCGCGTGGACCTCCACCAGCTTTTGATAGTCGGGGTCGGCGAAGAGCGCATCAGGAAGCTCGAGGATCCGCGTCAGCCCGCTCGCGCGCTCGCAGATCCGCACCGTCATCGATCCCGCGCGGGCCTCGACCAGCTCGGTCTCGTGCAGAGCGCCCTCGGCGCTCTTCGCGCCGAGCGCCTTCTGCGCGGCCTTGGCGCTCAGCACGCCCTCGGCGAGCAGCGACGACTCCTCCAGGAAGGACACCAGGTCGTGGCCGTGCTTGGCGCGCAGCGATGACGCCCAGCCTTCGTACTGCTTGAGCCTGCGCGTGAAGCTCTGCCAGCGATTCGCGGTCAGCTTGAAGGCGCGGCCGCCCTGGTCGACCACGGAGAGCTTCTCCCACTTGTCCTGCAGCAGGATCTCTTCCAGTTCGGACTGCTTCTCGATGTAGCGCTCTCTGGCGCCCTGCTTGAGCTTGTAGAGCGGCGGCTTGGCGATGTAGACGTAGCCCGCCTCGATCAGCTCCTGCATCTCGCGGAACAGCAGCGTGAGCGCGAGCGTGCGGATGTGCGCGCCATCGACATCCGCATCGGTCATCAGGATGACCTTGTGGTAGCGGGCGTTGGCGATGTTGAACTCATCGCGCACGCCCGTTCCGATTGCGGTGATCAGCGCCTGGATCTCGGCGTTGGCAAGCACCTTGTCGATGCGGCTCTTCTCGACGTTCAAGATCTTCCCGCGCAGCGGCAGCACCGCCTGCGTGTTGCGATCGCGGCCCTGCTTGGCCGAGCCGCCCGCGGAGTCACCCTCGACGATGAACAGCTCCGCCAGCTCCGGGTCCTTCACCGCGCAGTCGGCGAGCTTGCCCGGCAGCGTTGAGTTCTCAAGCGCGGACTTGCGCCTTGTGAGGTCGCGCGCCTTGCGCGCAGCCTCGCGCGCACGCTGCGCCTGAACGGCCTTCGTGATCACAGCCCGCGCCTCGGAGGGGTTCTCCTCGAGGAACTCCGCAAGCCCTGCGTTGACGATCGACTCGACGAAGCCCGCCATGCCCGGGTTGCCGAGCTTGGTCTTCGTCTGTCCCTCGAACTGGGGGTCGTGCAGCTTGACCGAGACGACCGCGGTCAGTCCCTCGCGCACATCCTCGCCGGAGAGGTTGTCTTCCTTCTCCTTGAGCAGCCCGTGGTCGCGCGCGTACTTGTTGATCGTGCGGGTGAGCGCGGAGCGGAAGCCCGCCAGGTGCGTCCCGCCCTCGCGGGTGTTGATGTTGTTCGCGAAGGTGTGGACCGATTCCTGGTAGGAGGAGTTCCACTGCATCGCGACCTCGACCGCGCCCTCATCGCTCTCCCCGGAGAAGGCGATCACCTTGCGGTGGATCGTCTCCTTGTTTTCGTTCAGATAGGAGACGAAGTCCTCGATGCCGCCCTCGTAGTGGAAGCGCGCAGAGTGACCCTCGCCGCGCTCGTCGCTGATCGCGATCGTCAGGCCGCGCGTGAGGAAGGCGGTCTCGCGCATCCGCTCCTCGAGCGTGCGGTAGTCGAAGTCGAGCGACTCGAAGATGTCGGCATCGGGCAGGAAGGTGATCGTCGTGCCGGTGCGCGCGCCCTTGGGCAGCTTTGCGCCGCGCTCGAGCTCGCCGAGCGGCTTGCCGCGCGAGTACTCCTGCGCGAAGACGTAGCCGTCGCGGCGCACCTCGACGCGCAGGCGCTCAGAGAGCGCGTTCACCACCGAGACGCCCACCCCGTGCAGGCCGCCTGAGACCTTGTAGCCGCCGCCCTGGCCGAACTTGCCGCCCGCGTGCAGAACCGTGAGCACGACCTCGACCGCGGGGCGGCCCTCCTGCTCGTGCAGCGCTACCGGGATGCCGCGCCCATTGTCCACCACCGTGACCGAGTTGTCCGGCAGGATCCTCACGGAGACCTCGTCGCAGAAGCCCGCCAGCGCCTCGTCCACCGAGTTGTCGACGATCTCGTAGACCAGGTGGTGCAGGCCCATCGGCCCGGTTGAGCCGACGTACATACCCGGGCGCAGCCGGACGGCCTCAAGCCCCTCGAGGACCGTGATGTCCTTGGCGTCATAGCTGGCGTCGGCGGGCCCGAGGGCGCCGTTGCGTGATCTCTTTGTCTCTGTGGCCATTGCTCTCCGATAACGTGCGAAAGCCCCGGTTGACCGGGGCATCGACCGCGGCTGCCTGGGTAAGGAGTACTGTTGGAGATGATAGCAGATGAGGCCCTCGGCAAGCGCCTGGAGACGATAGGAAATGCCTGCAAATACAGGAGAAATTGAGACCACCGACAGCGCTCGTGAAAAGGCCGGCTCGGAGCGCCCCGGCACGGGCGTCGAGCGCCTGTCGATCGACACGATCAGGGCGCTTGCGATGGATGCGGTGCAGGCGGCCAACGCCGGTCATCCGGGCACCGCGATGGCGCTCGCGCCGCTCGGCTACACGCTCTTCACCCGTTTCTTGGCGCTCGATCCGGGCGATCCCGACTGGCCTGACCGCGACCGCTTCGTGCTCTCCGCCGGGCACGCCTGCGTCCTGCTCTACTCGCTGCTTCACCTCTGCGGCTTCGATCTGAGCCTCGATGACCTGCGCGGCTTCCGCCAGTGGGGGTCGCGCACGCCCGGCCATCCCGAGCGCGGGGCGGCGCCGGGCATCGAGGTCACGACCGGGCCGCTCGGCCAGGGCATCGCGAACGCGGTCGGGATGGCGATCGCCGAGCGCGTGCTCGCCGAGCGCTTCAACCGCCCGGGCGAGGAGGCGATCGTCGACCACCGCACCTGGGCGATCTGCTCCGACGGCGACCTGATGGAGGGGATCTCGCAGGAGGCGGCGTCGATCGCGGGCAACTTCGCCCTCGGCAAGCTGATCGTCTGCTACGACGACAACCGCATCACGATCGACGGAACCACCGCGCTCTCCTTCGACGGCGAGAATCACGTCGAGCGCTTTGCCGCCTGCGGCTGGCACGTGCAACGGGTAGCCGACTCGGAGGATGTCGAGGCGATCAGCGCAGCGCTCGCTTCCGCGGTCGCCGAGGTCGAGCGACCCTCCTTCATCGCGATCCGCTCGCACATCGCCTATCCGGCTCCGCACGCCACCGACACCGCCAAGGCGCATGGAGCGCCGCTCGGCGAGGCGGAGGTCCGGGCGACCAAGGAGGTGATGGGATTCGATCCCGATCAGAGCTTCGTCGTCGACCCCTCCGTCCGTGCCCACATGGATCTGCGCGAGCGCGGCGGCCGCCTGCGCTCGGCGTGGGAGCAGCGCCTGGCGCGCTGGCGCTCGGCGCATCCGCAGCTTGCCGAGCAGTGGGAGCTTGCGCTCTCAGGGCGGCTGCAGCCGGGCTGGCAGCAGCACCTGCCGAGCTTCGCCCCCGGCGAGCAGCTTGCCACGCGTGCGGCCGGCGAGCGCGTGATGGCGGCGCTCAGCGAGCACGCGACCACGATGGTCGGCGGCGCGGCGGATCTGGTGGAGTCGACCAAGACCCACTTCGAGGGCGCAGGGCAGTTCTCGCGCGTGCACTCCGGGCGCAACATCCCGTTTGGCATCCGCGAGCACGCGATGGGCGCGATCGTCAACGGCGCAGCAGCCCACGGCGGCATCGTCAAGCCATATGGCTCGACCTTCCTGGTCTTCTCCGACTACATGCGCCCGGCAGTCCGCCTCTCAGCGCTGATGCGCCTGCCGGTGGTCTGGGTCTACACCCACGACTCGATCGGGCTCGGCGAGGACGGGCCGACGCACCAGCCGATCGAGCACTTCGCGGCGCTGCGGGCGATCCCCTTCCTGTGGGTGATCCGCCCCTCGGACGCAAACGAGACCGCGGTTGCCTGGAGGGTTGCGCTCGAGCGCGAGGAGGGCCCGGTCGCGCTGCTGCTCTCCCGCCAGGCGCTGCCGGTGCTTGAGCGCGAGGCCGCCGAGGCCGCCGCGGACTCGCTGCAGCGCGGCGCCTACATCCTCTGGCAGAGCGGCGGCGAGGAGCCCGAGCTGGTGATGATCGCCACCGGATCCGAGGTCGCGCCGACGCTTGCGGCGGCGCGCACGCTTGCCGCCGAGGGCAGCTCGGTGCGCGTGGTCGCGATGCCCTGCATGGAGCTCTTCGAAGCGCAGGAGGAGGCCTATCGCTCCGCGACGCTCGGCCCTCCCGGGACCGCTCGCCTGGCTGTGGAGCCCGGCGTCGCCTCCTGCTGGTGGCGCTGGGTGGGCGAGCGTGGCGATGTCCACGGTCTGGAGCGCTTCGGCGCCTCGGCGCCGGGCGCAGTGGCGCTCGAGCGCTTCGGCTTCGATGCGGCGGGGATCGCCGCCCGTGCGCGGGCGCTGCTGCGCGGTAGCGACTAGGATCGCTCTGTGAGCGCAGACGGCAGGCACAGCCCCCTCCAGCGCCTCTCCGCGCTGGGACAGTCGGTGTGGATCGACTACCTCTCGCGCGAGATCGTCAGGAGCGGCCATCTGGCGCAGCTGATCGAGCAGGACGCGGTCGTCGGGGTGACATCGAACCCGACGATCTTCGAGCACGCGATGGCCGCGGGCGAGAGCTACGACGAGGCACTGAGCGCGCTTGCGCGCGCGGGCGCCGGCACGGAGGAGATCTTCTGGAGCATGGCCCGCGAGGATGTCGCCGATGCCTGCGACATCCTGCGGCCGGTGCATCAGCGCAGCAGCGGGCGCGACGGCTATGTCTCGATCGAGGTCGACCCCGGTCTCGCCTACGAGACGCTTGCGACCTACCGCGCTGCGCTGACGCTGCACGAGCAGATCGATCGCGAGAACCTGCTCGTCAAGATCCCGGCGACCAAGCCGGGGCTGGCGGCGATCGAGGATGTGATCGCCAAGGGCAGGTCGATCAACGTCACGCTGATCTTCTCGCTGCAGCGCTACGCGGAGGTTGCCGAGTCCTACATCCGCGGCCTCGAGCGCCTGGTCGCGGCCGGCGGCGACCCGGCGCGCGTCCACTCGGTCGCCTCCTTCTTCGTCTCGCGCATCGACACCGAGACCGACCGGCGCCTGGATGAGGTCGGCGGCCATGACGAGCTCAAGGGGCGTCTCGCAATCGCCAACGCGAAGCTTGCCTACCAGCACTTCAAGGAGGTCTTCGCCGGCGAGCGCTGGGAGTACCTCGCCGGCAAGGGAGCAACGCCGCAGCGCGTGCTCTGGGCCTCGACCTCGACCAAGAGCCCGGCCTACTCCGACATCCTCTACGTCGAGGAGCTGATCGGGCCGGAGACCGTCAACACGATGCCTGAGGAGACGCTGCTCGCCTATCAGGATCACGGCGAGCCGCAGCTGCGCCTGGAGTCTGGCCTGGAGGAGGCGCGCGCGCTCTTTGAAGAGCTTGCTGCGGTCGGCGTCGACTACGACGACGTCACCGCGACGCTCGAGCGCGAGGGGGTGGCGAAGTTCGCCGACTCCTTCGCCAAGCTGCTGAAGACGCTTGAGGAAAAGGCCACGGCGCTCTCCGCGGCGTAGCGGTCGGCTCCGTGTGGCACCGGGCGCTGCCCGCGCGCGACGCCCCGAACGTACTATTGTGCAGGGTGGCCATGAGCGATAGCGCCGCAGACAACGCCGATCGTGAGCATGCCAAGCACCCCGCGCCCGGGCTGCTGACCTTCTTCTTTGCGATGGGCGCCGGTGTGGTGCTTGCCGCGGGTCTGGTGTGGGCCTCCGCGGTGCTCGGCGACTGGGCGCTTGCGATCTCGCTTGCGGTCGCCTACGGCGTCGCGATCTTCCTGATTCGCGAGATCTTCCTGATGCTCTCCGAGCAGGAGTAGCCGCCGCCAGCGCTGTGCGCGCTGCGCCGATCGGCGGCGAAGCTCGGGAGGCTGCGATCTTTTACTAACGCAGAGTTGGTAAAATCCCGCAGAGAGGCGATCGCTGCAGCTCAAACCCCGAGCTTCACCAGGAGGCACGATGACATACGTGATAAACGAGCCCTGCATCGGCGTCAAGGACGCAAGCTGCACCGAGGTCTGCCCGGTGGACTGCATCCACCCGACGCCCACCGATCCAGACTGGGAGGAGCAGGAGCAGCTCTACATCGACCCCGAGGAGTGCATCGACTGCGACGCGTGCGTGGAGGCCTGCCCTGTGGACGCGATCACCGCCGAGGACGCCGTTCCGCCCGAGTGGCACTCATACATCGAGAAGAACGCCGCCTACTACCGCAGCAGGGTGCCGTGAGCCGGGGCGCTCAGCGGGCCGCAAGCGCGAAGACCTCGCCGGCCACGCGGCCGGTGGCCTGCTCGGTGCCGCCCAAGAGCAGCCGCGAGAGCTGGGCGCGGCGGAAGTAGAGCGGCGCATCGTGCTCCCAGGTCGCGCCGATGCCGCCGTGGATCGAGATCATCGCCCGCGCTGCATAGTCGAGCGCGCCGCCCGCGACACAGCGCGCCGCCGCTGCCGCGAGCGGGAACTCGGCGGGCGCGCCGCGATAGGCGAAGCCTGCGTAGTAGAGCAGCGAGCGCCCATTCTCCATGCGCCGCAGGACCTCTGTCAGCTGGTGCTTGACAGCCTGGTAGGAGCCGATCGCCCGCCCGAAGGTATAGCGATCCTTGGCGTATTGAACGGTCACCTCAAGCGCGCTTGCAACCGCTCCGATCGACTCGGCGGCAAGCAGCGCCTGCGCCAGATGCCAGGCTGAGGCGAGCGCGTCGATCGGGCAATCGAGTATCACCGCTTGCGCCCCCGCGAAGGTCACATGTGCGAGCGAGCGGGTGGCGTCGTAGCGCGTGACCGGCTCGATCTGGACCCCCGGCTGCTCGCTTGAAGCCGCAAAGGCGACGATCTCACCGTCGCGCTCGCCCGCTCCCACGAGCACCGCTGCGCCCGGCGCGTCCGGAACGAAGGCGCAGGCACCCTCGACCGCCGCGTGCCCGTCGCCGTCGGTCGGGCCGACTGCAGGCACAGGCTCGCGCCCAAGCCCAGAGCGGCGCTCCGTGCTCCAGGCGCCATCGTTGTCGGCGGGCGGACGGGCGGGCAGGTAGGCCGCTCGCCGCTCGCCGCTCGCGTTCGCGGGCAGGAACGACGTCGCGTTGGCGGCGGCGCTCAGGATCGCTGTGGCGGCAAGATGCCCGAGCAGCGGCACCCCCGCAAGCACGCGTCCGCACTCCTCAGCCACAAGCATCGCGTCGAAGGCGTCAAGCCCGGCCCCGCCATGCTGCTCGTCGATCAGCAGCCCCGGCCAGCCCGCCTCGCAGGCCGTCGGCCAGAGGTCGGGCAGGCTCTGCTTGCCGTCGAGCGCCGCGCGCGCGGCCTCAAGCGTCTTGACGCGCGAGAGCGCCTCGCGCGCGGCCTCGCGCAGCATTACCTGCTCGTCGGAGAGCGCCAGGTTCATTGCGCTGCGGTCTCCTTCGCGCGCAGCTCCGAGAAGGGGACCCCCTTGTCCAGGCGCGGTTCGGCGGGCAGGCCGAGCACACGCTCGCCGATCGTGTTGCGCAGGATCTCCTCGGTGCCGCCGGCGGACTTCAGCCCTGGCAGAAAGGAGATCATGTAGGCCCACTCGCTCTCTGAGGCAAGGGCGTCTGGGCCGAGCACCTCCGCAATCAGGTCGCCGGCGGCGATCGCCGAGTTGACCGTGGTCACCTTTGCGAGGCCCGCCTCGGGGCCGGGGATCTGCCCCTGCTGGAGCGCGGTCAGGACGCGGTAGCCGGTGAAGCGCACGGCCGTGAGCTCCGCGGCGATCTCGCCCAGGCGCTTGCGCACGAGCGGGTCGCGCTGCGCACCGGCGGCAAGCAGCGCGCGCGCAAAGCGCAGCGGGTCATAGCCCAAGCCCTCGCCGCCCAGGCCGATCGTGACGCGCTCGAACATCAGCGTGGTCAGCGCCGTGCGCCAGCCATTGCCCACGCCGCCGACGTCCGCGTCCGCAGGCAGATGCACCTCGTCGAAGAAGACCTCGTTGAACTCCGCCTCGCCGGAGATCTGCCGCAGCCCGCGCACGGTCACCCCGGGCGCATCCATCGGCACGACGAACATCGTCAGCCCGTTGTGCTTGGGCACGTCCGGATCGGTGCGCGCAAGCAGCAGCCCAAAGGAGGCAAACTGCGCGTTTGTCGTCCACACCTTCTGACCTGAGAGCACCCAAGAGCCATCCTCCGCGCGGCGCGCGCGGGTCTGGATCGCGGCGAGGTCCGAGCCCGCTGCAGGCTCCGAGAAGAGCTGGCACCAGACCTCCTCGCCGTGCAGCATCGGCCCCAGGTAGCGGGCCTTCTGCTCCTCGCTGCCGTGCGCGATGATCGTCGGGCCGAGCATGCCCACGCCGATCGCATCGAGGATGCCCGGGACGCCCGCGCGCGAGATCTCCTGGCCGGCTATCACCTGCTCGACCGGGCCAAGGCCCTGGCCGCCGTAATCCTCAGGCCAGGTCACGCCCGCAAGGCCGCCTTCGGCCAGCCGGCCCTGCCACTTGCGCCGGGCGGCGATGATCTCGGCCTCCTCGGTGAGCGCGCCCGGGCCGCTCAGTACCGGCGCCTGCGCCCTGTTCTCCTGCAGCCAGGCGCGCGCCCGCGCCCGGTAGGCCGCCTGCTCTGGCGTGTCGTTCAGATCCACAGCAGGGCTAAAGCTAGCGCAGGGCGCCGCCGCGCGCGGAGCGCCTCGCGCTCAGGCTCCGCCCGGGATGATCGCTTCGCGCCTGTGGCGCTGGTGGTAGACCTGCTCGAAGCCGTCGTCGAGCAGGCGCTGGGCCTGGGTTCCCGGCGCGGGGGAGTGCAGCAGCACCACGCCCAGCCGCACGCCATCCCTTTCGGCGCTGCCGACCAGGCAGGTGCCGGCGGCTTCGGTGTAGCCGGTCTTGACGCCGTCCGCTCCTTGATACCCGTACATCAACAGCGGGTTGTTGTTGTAGAGGTAGAGCTTTCCGCCCTTGATCGGGAAGGGCAGGATCGCGCTTGCGCTGGCCATGATGCGGGCGAGCCGGGGCTGGGCGAGGTCGTCGTAGGCAAGGACCGCAAGGTCTGCTGCGCAGGAGAAGTTGCCCTGGTCGTAGTAGCCGGAGGGGTTGGAGTAGCGCGTGCAGCCCAGGCCCAGGCGCGCCGCTTCGGCGTTCATCAGCGTCACGAAGCCGGAGAGGCTGCCGCCGACGTGCTGGGCAAGCGCCACCGCGGCGTCATTGCCGGAGGGCAGCAGCAGGCCATAGAGGAGCGGTTCGACGTCGACCCACTTGCCGAGCGGCAGCACGCCGACCCGCGAGCCGGGCATTTCGACCGCCTGGCGGGTGATCAGCACGCGCGTGGCAGGCGAGCTGTCCTCGACAGTCAGCAGAGCGGTCATCATCTTCGTCAGGCTTGCGATCGGCGCGCGCAGGTAGGGGTGTTCCTGCCAGAGGACCGCTCCGGTGCGCAGGTTGAAGAGCAGGCCCGCGCGCGGCGGCTCCGCAAAGCGCTGGCGCACAGCGTCGGCTCGCTGATCGCCGACCCCGGCAAGCTTCAGCGCGGGCGTTCCAAGCTGCAGGCCAGCGGGCGAGAGCGCCGCCGGCTTGGCGAGGTTGATCGAGCCTCTGATCGCAAGGAGCGCTCCGCCGGGCCGACCCGATCCGCTTGCGCTGCCCTCGAGCAGCAGCGCGGCGAGGATCGCGACCGGCACGATCAACGCAAGCAGCGCTGCGGTGGGCAGGCGCAGGCGCCAGCGCGCCTGCGCGCTGCGGCGGTGGTCGATGCGCAGGCTCCAGACTGCCGATCCGCTCGCTGCGAGCGTCGCTGATGGCGCCCGTTTGCGCGCGCGGCGCGCCAGCCTCCGGCGGCGGGCGGGCCCCTCAGGCGCGAGGAAGGGCGAGCGCTCAGCGCCCATCGGGCGGGCGCCTCCCCAGCGCCCCGCCGATTCCAACGCCAAGGACGATCAGCACGAAGATCGAGGGCACGACCAGCACCAGACTACCGATCGTGATCCCTTCAGAGAGCACCGCCAGGACGATCAGCACCGCAAGCGCCGTCACAAAAAGCCACGTCAAGGCAAGGATCAGCGCTCTCATGGGCGGGGCAAGGCCGGGCTTGGCGGGCGCAGACGGCTGCGGGCGGGGAGGAAGGCGCGAATCAGCGCCAGACCGAAGAGAAAGCCGCCGATGTGGGCGAAGTTGGCAACGCCGCCGCCGCTGCCCGTCCCGCTGACCTCCGCTTCGAGCACCTGCAGCGCCAGCCAGAGCGCGAGCAGCAGCGCGGCGGGCAGCTCGATGATCGTGAAGAAGAAGAAGATGAAGACGAGCGTCAGCACCCGCGCGCGGGGAAAGAGCAGGAAGTAGGCGCCGAGCACAGCGGCGATCGCCCCGGAGGCGCCGAGCACCGGCGCGGTCGAGGATGTCCCGGCGCCAACCTGCGCCGCCAGCGCGATGACGCCGCCGATCAGGTAGAAGGCGAGGAAGCGGGGTGCGCCCAGCCTGTCCTCCACCGCCGGCCCGAAGATCGCCAGAAAGAGCATGTTGCCCCCGATGTGCAGGAGGCTTGCGTGCAGGAACATCGAGGTGAAGATCGTCTCCCAGGTGGGCAGCGCGCGGGTTTCTGAGAGCACCGGCGCGGGCAGCTGCCTGGCGAGCGCTCCGGCATGGGTGGAGCAGGCGATCACCGATTCGAGCCCCGCGAGCCCTTCTGCGGTCAGCAGCGCGCAGTGGCTCGCCGGATGGGTGAGGGCGTAGGGGATCGCGCTGTAGCGGGCTGTCACGGCCAGCGACGGGCCGCTGAGGATGGAGCCGCCATGCTCGATCGCAAGCAGGTAGACGACCACGTTCGCGAGGACCAGCGCCAGCGTGATGAGCGGGAAGCGCTCACGGCGGATGTTGTCCTTGAGCGGGAAGATCCTGCAGAGGCTACAGCTGGCGCGGGCGCTCCCGAAGGTGCGTCTCGGCGTAGTAGGAGGAGCGCACGAGCGGCCCGGCCGCGACGTGTCTGAAGCCCAGCGCGTAGGCGTCGCGCTGCAGCGCCGCAAACTCGTCCGGATGCCAGTAGCGAACGACCGGCAGGTGGCGCTCTGAGGGTCGCAGATACTGGCCGATCGTGAGCACCTCGACGTGCGCCTGACGCAGCAGCGCAAGCGCGTCCACGACCTCCTCATGGCTCTCGCCGAGGCCCACCATCAGCCCGGACTTGGTCACCACCTCGCTGCCGCCAAGCTCCTTCGCGAGCGCGAGCACCCGACAGGAGCGCTCAAAGCGCGAGCCGCGGCGGGCGAGCGGGTAGAGCCGCGGGACGACCTCGACATTGTGGTTGAAGACGTCCGGGCGCGCCGCGATCACCTTTGCGAGCGGCATCTCCTGGCCCTGGAAGTCCGGCGTCAGCACCTCCACCTGACACGCCGGCGCCTGCCTGCGGAGCTGCTCGATCACCGCAGCGAACGCGCCCGCGCCCTTGTCGGGGAGGTCGTCGCGGTCCACCGATGTGATCACGGCGTGGCGCAGCCCCATCTGCGCGACGGCGCGCGCGACGCGCACCGGCTCGAGCGGGTCCTTCCAGGTCGGCTTGCCGGTCTTGACGTTGCAGAAGCCGCAGCGACGGGTGCAGGTGTCGCCGAGGATCATGAAGGTCGCGGTGCCGCGCTCCCAGCACTCGCCGATGTTCGGGCACGCCGCCTCCTGGCAGACCGTGTGCAGGCTCTCGCCGGCGATCAGCCTGTGCAGGCGGCGGTATTCCTGGCCGCCCGCTGCGGGCACCCTGAACCAGGGCGGCTTGCGCTCGCGCAGCGGGCGCACGCTTGGGCCGAGCAGCGCGGCCGGATCGCGCCCGCCCGGCCGCGCGCGCGAGCGTGTCGGGGCGCCCGCAGCCTGGCTCATGCCGCGCTCCCACGCAGCGCACGCTCCTGCAGCGCGCCGGAGAGCGTGCGGTGGATGGCGCCGCGAAGTCGCGCGCCGAGATCGCCGGCGTCGGCGCCAAGCTGAAGCTCGGCCGCGACTGAGGTCATCTGTACGCCCGGCAGGCCGCAGGGGACGACCCAGCTGAAGGGCGCAAGGTCGTTGTCGACGTTGAGGGCGAAGCCGTGCGTGGTCACGCCGCCGGCGACATGCACGCCGATCGAGGCGATCTTGCGCTCCTGCACCCAGACGCCGGTGAAGTCCGGCCCCTCCGCAACGCGCGATCGCCCCTGCACGCCGATCTCATAGAGCGCCTCGATCAGCGCACGCTCGAGCATCCGCACGTGCGCGACCACGTCCTCGACGCGCGCGATCACGTAGCCGATGAGCTGACCGGGACCGTGGTAGGTCACGCGCCCACCGCGGTCGGTCTCGCAGACCTCGATCCCAAGCGAGCGGTAGTGCGCGGCGCCGGCGGGCAGCTCCTCAGGCCGCGAGCGCCGCCCGCGGGTGTAGGTGGGCGGATGCTCGAGGAAGAGCAGCGTGTCTGCGATCAGGCCGGCGCGCCTGGCGCGCTGCAGCATGCGCTGGAGGGCGAGCGCGTCAGCGTAGGGGGTGATCGGGAGATCGCAGCGCAGCAGCGTGGCGTAGGAGCGCTTGTCAGCGGTCGCGATCACTCACAGCCAAGACTAGCCGCAGGGGTGGGGATCGACGCGGCGACGGCGCATCGACCGTCGCCCAGCGCCAATCTGGGACGGGCTCGGCCGCGGAGAAAAGTGGAGGCTCGACAGGCATGGCGCAGCCCAGACGACTCCGGTCAGCCCCATGAGTGTGCGTGCAAACTTGCCACTATCGGCCGCCGCGGATATCACTACCATCGCCCCTCGTGCCGATCGCCAGAGAGATAAGACCGCCCGGCGTCTCGGCCGTGTTGCCGCTGCGTGCGAGCACTGCCGGCCAGTCTGGGAGCTTTCTTGTAGCTGCAGATGATCAGCAGCGATATTGGTGTAAAAGCCTCAACAATTTCCAGTGTGCTCGCATCGCGATAACGGAGCAGATCGTTGGTCGCTTGGGTGCTCTAATCGGCGCGCCAGTCTGCCGCGTGGAGCTCGTCTGCCTCGATGCGATCGCCGGCTGGGAATTCCGCCGTGGCTCGGGGCGCGTGCTCGAGGCCGGCTGGGCACACGGCTCCGCAGCGGTTGATCCGGCCCTGGAGACCCGCTTGTTGGATCATCGCAGCGAAGATGACAACCGTCGTCGCCACTGTGGAATCTATGCGCTGTGCGACTGGCTGGCGGGCGCTGACCTCCAGTGGCTGCGCGCGGTCGGCGAAAGCGACGCCTATTTCAGCCACGACCACGGCTTCTATCTGACCGGTCCGCAATGGAGCATCTCAACGCTTGAGGCCGGCCGAGACCAGCCGTACGGGTTGTCGGTGCCACCCGATCGACTTGATCCAATGGAGCTCGAGCGCTGCGCGAGAGCTCTCGAAAGCGTCACCCGCGACCAGATTGAAGAAGTGCTCTCGAAGCTGCCCGCAGCTTGGCCGGTGGATAACGACGAGCTTGAGGCTGTTGCGACATTCGCGGATCTCCGGCGCCTGCCGGTCGCCACGCGCCTCCGCGCACTTGTCTCCTAACATCCTCCCAAGTGGACTTCCAGTTCTCGGTTATCCGCTTCGTGCCGGACCCGGCGCGAGGCGAGTTCGTCAACATTGGCGCGATCGCGGGCAGTGACCAGGCGCGCGACTGGAAGCTCCGGCTTGTCTCAAGCCTCTCGCGCGCAAAGGCGATCGACGATCGCGCCGCGCTGCCGGCGGCGATGGCGTGCGCGGCCGAGCTTGAGGACCACATAGCGGCCCTCGAACAGCTGCCCGGGACGGGCGGTCCAGAGGCAGTCTCGGTGTGCATGCTGCGTGCCCGCGCCGCCGAGATGCAGAACATAGTCCAGCTCTCGGCGCCGGCTCCGGTGGCCGCTGACAGCGCCGAAGACGCCCTTGACCTGATCTTCGACCAGCTTGTGCTTGACGCGGAACGCCGAAGCTACGACTTCGAGCGCAAGAATCGGGCACAGGCGGCGGTGCGCAATGCCTACAGGTCTCACGCGGTGCCCGCCAACGCAGTACGAGAGCGCACGAGCGTCCAGTGCGGCCCCTTCGAGGGCATATTTGACTTCGCCGTCCACAATGGACGCGCTGTTCAGCTCGTTCAGTGCTGGTCGTTCCAGCTGCCCAACCAGAGCGATTTGGCCGAGCAGGTCAAGGCATGGTCGTGGCTGGTCCACGAGATTCGCAACAAAGGCGGCAAATTGGCAGCGGACGGCGACGGAGTCGAAGTGCCGAGAGATCTCGACATCTACGCGATCGCCGTGGAGCCGAAGCCCGGCCAGCCCTCGCCTGCATACAACGAGGCCAAGGCGGCATTTCGCGAGAACGGCGTCGAAGAGGTCGGCCTGGGCGGTGCTGAAGTGATCGGTGAGCGAGCGATCGCAGCGCTTCAGCCGAGGCGGTGACCATCGCGCATCTGATTGCAAAGCGGTAGCGCGCGTCTCGTGGGTGAAGACCGCATCCAGCGCGAATGGCGGCAAGTGGCCGTCCCGCGCGCACGCGGGGGTGAGCCGGGCGCCACTATCCCGCCGGGTCTTGTTTTATTCAGAGCGCAAGCGCATCCGGCGCTTCGAGCAGCTCGCGGATGCGGGCCAGGAAGATCGCGGCGTCGGCTCCATAGAGCGCGCGGTGGTCGCAGGCGAGAGTGGCTGTGAGCAGCGCGTGCGTCTGGATCTCATCCCCGCGCACGACCGCTGCGCGCTGCACCGCCCCGGCGGCCAGGATCGCCACCTGAGGCGGGTTGATGATCGCTTCAAAGGCGCTCACCCCATACATCCCCAGGTTCGAGATCGTGAACGTCGCGCCAGAGAGCTCAGGCGGTGTGATGCTGCCCGCGCGCACCCGCGCGGCCGCCTCGCGCGCGCTGCGCGCGATCTCTCCCAGCGAGAGCCTGTCGGCATCGAAGATCGTGGGCACGACAAGGGAGCTTGAGAGCTCATCCTCGGACCCGCTCGCCACCGCGATGCCGACATTCACCCGCTCATGGATCTCAAGCGCCCCGTCGCGGTAGGTCGCGTTCACGCGCGGATGCTCGCGCAGGGCGATCGCCGCGGCCTTGACGAGCATGTCGTTGTAGGTCGGGACCACCTCTCCGCGCGCGTGCTCCTTGATCTGCGCGCGCAGCGCGACGCAGGCCTCCATGTCGATCTGCGCCTGCAGGCTGAACGCGGGGATCGTGGCGCGCGACTCGGCCATCCGCCGCGCGATCAGCTGCTGGGTGCGGCTGAGCTGGCGCACGCGGCTTGCGCCCTTGGCGCCCGTGACCTCGGCCGGCGAGGGTGGCCCGGTCGGCGCCTTAGGGGCTGCCTGCTCAGCTGGCGCCTCATCAGCAGCAGCCCGCACCTCAGCGCTGCCGCCGGCAGCCTCGACGTCAGCCTTCACGATGCGGCCAGACGGTCCGCTGCCCGTGAGCGCGGCAAGGTCCATGCCGCGCTCCGCCGCCAGGCGTCGTGCAAGCGGCGAGGCCTTGATCCGATCGCCGCGCGCGGGCGCGGCGCGACGCTCCACGGCGGGCGGTTGTGCCGCTGAGAGGGGTTGCGCGGCTGGGGCCGACTTGCCGGCTGCTGTGAGCGGCTCGGTTGCGGTCCCCTCCACAGACTGCTCGCGGTCGTCCCTCGTCGCGCCGGAGGCAACGCGCGCGATCGGCGCCCCCACCGGCAGCGTCTCCCCCTCGCGCGCGATGATCTCGAGTGTTCCCTCCAGATCGGCCGCGTATGGCATCGAGGCCTTGTCGGTCTCGATCTCGACGATCTCCTCGCCACGCGCGATCTGCTCCCCGCTGCGCTTCAGCCAGCGCAGGATCGTGCCCTCCTCCATCGTGTCGGAGAGTCGTGGCATGACGATCTCGGCGCTCATCGCCTAGGCTCCATCGCGTGCCGGCTGGCGCCCTAGCGTGCCCAGCGCCGCGCGCATCACCTGAGGCTCGTGCGGGTAGGCGATGTCCTCGAGGACCTTCGAGTAGGGCATCGGCAGGTCAGCACCGCTCACGCGCGCGATTGGCGCGTCCAGGTAGTCGAAGGCCTGCTCTGCGATCAGCGCAGCGAGGTTTGCGCCAACGCCTCCGTGCGGCCAGCCCTCCTCGACGATCACGCAGCGATTGGTCTTTCGTACCGAGGCCAGGATCGTCTCCAGATCGAGCGGCCGCAGCGTGCGCGGGTCGATCACCTCAGCGCTCACGCCCTCGCTGTCGGCCAGCGCCTGCGCCGCGCGCGTCGCTGTCCGCGCCATCCGCGACACGCCGACGATCGTCACGTCCGAGCCCTCTCGACGTATCGCCGCGCTGCCGAAGTTGACGAGTGCATCCGGGTCCTCCGGAACCTCGCCGCGCTCGCTGTAGAGCGACTCGTGCTCGATGAAGACGACCGGGTTCTCGTCACGGATCGCCGCCTTCAGCAGCCCCTTCGCGTCGGCCGGCGTCGATGGCACGGCGACCAGCAGGCCGGGCACGTGCGCGAACAGCGCCTCGAAGCAGTGCGAGTGCGTGGGTCCCAGCTGGTGTCCGGCGCCCTGCGGCATGCGGATCACCAGCGGCACCCGTGTCTGGCCGCCGAACATGTAATGGATGTGGGCGGCGTGGTTGACGATCTGATCGAACGCCAGCAGGGCAAAGTTGATCGTCATCAGCTCGACCACGGGGCGCAGGCCCGCCATCGCCGCACCGATCCCAAAGCCCACGATCGAGTTCTCCGAGATCGGCGTGTCGCGCACCCGCTGCTCGCCGAACTCCTCCAGCAGCCCCTCTGTGACCTTGAAGGCGCCGCCGAAGACGCCGATGTCCTCGCCCATCAGGAACACTCGCTGGTCGCGGCGCATCTCCTCGCGCAGCGCCTCGCGCAGCGCCTCGCGGTAGCGAAGCTCAGCCATTCAGGAGCCCGCCTCCTGCTCCGCGCCGCCCACCGGCGCCTCCGGGAGCTCGAGCGCGCTGGCGCGCGCTTCCTGCCCGGTTGCAAGCGCGGCCGTGATCTGCCGCGCGATCTCGCCGTCGCCGGCAAGCTCGCTGCGCTCGCTCGGCCCGCCCTCGTGCGGCTCTGTGGTACGCAGCGAGTAGGAGCCCCGTACCTGGTCGCCAAGCACGTATATGTCGTCATAGAGGGCGTCCGGCGCGGGGAAGGGCGAGCGCTCGGCGAAGTCGACCGCCTGATCGACAGCCTGCCGGGCGCGCGACTGAAGCTCGGCGAGAGCGCCTTGATCGAGCTTGCCCTCGGCGATCAGTCTTGCGGGGAAGGTCTCGATCGGGTCGCGAGCGCGCCACTCCTGCACCTGCTCGCGCGTGCGGTAGCGCTCGGGGTCTGCCATCGAGTGCCCGCGGAAGCGATACGTGATCGCCTCGACCAGCATCGGGCGCCGTTCGCTGCGGGCGCGCGCGATCGCCGCGCAGACCTTTTGGTAGGTGTCGATCACATCCATGCCGTCGCAGCGGACGCCCGGGACCCCGAAGCCCTCGCCGCGGGCGCGCAGCTCCGTGACGGCGGAGTGGCGCTCAAGCGCGGTCCCCATGCCGAAGAGGTTGTTCGTGACCAGGAAGACGATCGGCAGCCGCCAGAGCGCGCAGAGGTTCATCGTCTCCCCGAACGTGCCCTGGTTGCAGGCGCCGTCGCCGAGCGTGCAGAGCGTCACCTCGTCCTTGCTCGTGTAGGCGCTGGACAGCGCCAGCCCGCCCGCGATCGGGAGGTTCCCGCCGACGATGCCGTAGCCGCCCATGAAGCGCCGCTTGCCGTCGAACATGTGCATCGAGCCGCCTCTTCCTTTCGAGCAGCCGTCGGCCTTGCCGAACAGCTCCGCCATGACCGCCTCAGGCGGGGTGCCGCGCACGAGCGCGTGTCCGTGGGAGCGATAGGTCGAGACCAGGTAGTCCGTCGGACGCAGCGCGCGCGCCGAGCCGACGATTGCCGCCTCCTCGCCGATCGCCAGGTGCAGGAAGCCGCCGATCTTCGCGCGCGCGTACATCTCACCCGCGCGCTCCTCGAAGCGGCGGATCAGGAGCATCGTCGCCAGCCACTCGCGGAGCGCCTCCGCTGGAGGCAGATCGACCGCCTCAGCTCCACTCATCGAGATCCCCCGGCTCGGTGCAGTCCTCGCGCGCGCCCTGCTCCTCGCCCCAGTCCTGCTCGTGCTCGCCCTCCAGCCAGCGCGCTCGAAACTGCTCCTCCTCGAGCGCTGCGAGGTCCGAGCGCAGCGCGCGCAGCAGGCGCCTTGCGCCCAGCGGGGAGAGGTCCCAGCAGAGCACCGCCTGGCCGCTCGCGCTCTCGATCAGCTCGACATGGTCGACGCGAGCAGGGTCCGCGAGCGCCGCCGGCAAGAGGCCGCCGCGGTGGTGGATCAGCCGGTAGAGTCGCTTTGCCTTCACAGCGACCCTCCAGCGAGCGCGGGTTGCGTTTGGGCGCCATCATCACGGAGCTTCGTGCAAAGAGCGCTTACCTCCTGCCAGCCGCAGTGGCGCTCTCCGCCGGCGAGCACCGCCGGCAGGCTGCGCACACCGGCTGCGATCGCCGCCCGCGTGCTTGCCTCGAGCAGCGCCTCCGTGCGCCGCGAGGAGCTGGCCTTGAGCAGCGCTGTGGGGTGCAGCTCGCAGGCTGCGCCTGCAATCAGCAGCCGATCTGCGTCGCTCAGGTCCTGGCCGCCCGCGAAGGCCTGACGAAAGGCTGCGCGCGCGAAAGCGATCCCGCGTCCGACCTCACGCGCATAGGTTGCGGCAAGCAGCGCCTCGCGCAGCTCGCCTGCGGGCTCTGGCGGCCAGCGCAGCGGCAGCAGCCCCAGCCGGTGGCCGTCGCGCTCGACCTGTCGGCGTGGCCATGTGTGCCGGCCGTCATGAAGGCGGCGCTCCGACACCGCCCGCCAGTCACGCAGCTGCGGCAGGGCGACCGAGATCAGCTCCGCGGCTAGGTAGCAGAGCGGGCTTGCGAGGTCGAAGTAGAAGATCCCCGCTCCCTGCTGCACTGCTCTCGCGGCTGGGGGTGCGTCCACGTCTAGAGCCTAGCCAGCGCGCCGCGCTGGTCGCCAGCGCGCGGGCGGCAGCCCGTAGTGTGGCGTGAGCCCGGCGAATAGCCGCTAAGGTTTGGTCTATCCAGTTCTAATCCTGTGGGCGCGGTTTGCCGATAGGAATCTCGATGGCAGCGACACTTCGCGAGGACACCCAGCTCACGTGGCAGCCTGAGCATCAGACGACCGTGGTCGCGAGCGTTGAGGAGGCAGAGCTCACTGCGGCCCAGAAAGATTCGCGGGTGCAGATCTTCCTCGCCGAGGCCGACGAATACCTCGCCGATCTCGATCGTCGCGGCCGGAATCGCTAGGCAAGCTCTCGACAGAGAGAGGCAGCCACAGTCGACGCGGACCGGCCTGCCCTGCCGATGGTCTGAATCCGAAGCGATCGCGCCACATCTGAGCCGTATCATCGTCATACGGATCAACCACTAGGACCGACGTTGCCTGCAACGCGTCGACGCGCCTTGCGGTCGCGACAGCATGCATCAGCAGATGCTTGCCCTCGACATCCGCCCTGCAATCCTTTGCGATCCATGTGACAAGCGCAGCTGGAACCATCGGGACTCCGTCGCCGGCGGCGAATTGCCGACGATGGCTCTGACGCAGCTCCACCTGTGCGGATGCCAGCGAGTAGTAGCCCATGATTTTTCCCTCAGCGACGAGCAGGCGAGTGCGGGAGATGGGGTGCGCGCGCAGCGCCTGATCCCTGAGCCACGCCGATGCTGCCTGCCCAGCTGGCCGCGTTCCTGCGTCGAACGATCCAAGCGCCGTGCGCAACGTATCGGGGATTTCCGCGCTGGCGGGCGGGAGGGTGATCCATGAGGGCGCGGGGTCGCGCAAAGCCGTCGAGAGTGCCTCAGCCCTGCCGAGCGCCTCGATCGTGGGCACCATCACCACGGCACCTCGGCCAAATCGCTCAGCTCGCTCGTGGTGCGGGCGAACGGCGCCTTAAGTCTGTAGTGCCTCTCCATCGTGAAACCGAAGCGCGCTCGCGGCGCCTTCTTTGAGCGCATCCAGGCCTTGAGCAGGTCTTCGCTTTGCAGCTCATCGATACCGCGCTGCAATGTGTCCGCAGAGATCCCGTACCACCGGGAGGCGTGCTCCTTGGGGAGTGTGAAGGTTGGAGCTTGTGCCAGGGAGACCAGGAGAGCGACCTTGGCAGCAAGAGTCAGCTTGCGATGCCAACCCTGCGTGAAGTACTCATAGGGCAGCTTGAAGAATCCTCGACCCTCTCCGCTGGAGCGAGCGTAGGGCCTCCCCGATCCATCCTCCATGAGAAGGTACACCTTGCGAATGCGCCGATCGCGTTCGGTGCGCACAAGTCCTTGTTTTTCAAGCCAGCTCCAATTACGCGATATCGTCGCCTCTGTCGCCGCGGTCTCGGGCATGGCGAGCATGCGCCCCCAGCTCATTGCAGGCTGCCTCACGTCCCAAGGCTCTGCGGCAGCGCCCGCGTGCAGCAACAGCCAGAGGTCGAGCGCCACGGCTCGCCGACCGCGCACAAACGCAGCCAGCGGCCCGGGTCGCTTGGGCGACCCTTCGAGCTGGAGGAAGCAGCGTCGGATGGGCACGCTGAGCCGGCGGGACCGGTTCAACAGGTCCATCAGGGTCTCTTCAGGTGTTGCAGCGCACTTGCTCTGCATGAGCCCGATACTAACGCGACCGCCAGCAGAGAAGGGGCGAATGAATTGCCTCTCACTTGAGTCCCCAGCGGTACCACTATTAATACCGAGTAGGGCCCAGGGCGAAGTCACATAGGAATCCCACGCCAAATCCAAGAGGCCGTTTGGCACGGCGCTCGCTTCTGCCCCCTGCGTCCGTCAGGGACCTATTCACGTTGGAGCCGAGACTCGTTGCAGATCTCAACCCCCGCGCACGGCGACGTCGTAGCCGAGCCATAGCCGACCAGCTTCGTGCCATGGAGGCAGGACGAGGAAGGGTTGCGCGGCCGCCGGAGTGGGCTCAGCCGTGGATCAGCCAGCCCTCGGCGGCGCGCCCTGCTTCCATGATCGCCTCCGAGAGCGTCGGGTGACCATGGATGATGCGGGCAAGCTCCGGATAGCCACCCTCCAGCGCACGCAGGTTCACGAGCTCCTGAATCAGCTCCGTGGCGCGTGTGCCGATGATGTGACCGCCGAGCAGCTCGCCGTAGCGGCGCTCGCCCACCACCTTCACCAGGCCGCTGCGGTCGCCATAGACGGTGCCGGCGCCGACCGCGCCGTAGGGGACCTTGCCGACGACGACGTCGTGCCCGGCCGCGCGCGCCTGGGCCTCGGTGAGCCCGAAGGAGGCGACGTTCGGCGAGCAGAAGGTGGCGCGCGGGATGTCCGCATGTGCGATCGCGTGCGTGCTGCGGCCGGCTGCCGCCTCAACCGCGATCACCCCCTCCTCGGAGGCCTTGTGGGCAAGCGCCGGCCCGGGCACCAGATCGCCGATCGCATAGACGCCCGGCAGCGATGTGCGCAGCGCTTGATCGACGCGGATCTGCCGGCGCTCATCGAGCGCCACGCCCGCCTCCGCCACCCCCAGCGCGCCGATGTCCGGGGCGCGTCCGGCGGCGATCACGAGATAGTCGACGCGCTCAGCGCTGCCGCCATGGGTGAAGCTCACGCCGCTCTCCTCGCTGATGACGCCTTCGACCGCGGTCGCCGTGTGGACCGCGATCCCCTGCGCCCTGAAGGCACGCTCCGCCAGGCGGGAGATGTCCTCGTCCTCCGTCGGCAGCACGCGATCGAGCATCTCGAACAGCAGCACCTCGCTGCCCAGGCGCGCAAAGGCGGAGGCGATCTCCGCCCCGGAGGCCCCTGCGCCGACCACGGCCAAGCGGCCCGGGCGCTCCGGCAGCGCCCACGCCTGCTCGGTGCCGATCACCCTGCCGCCGAAATGCACGCCTGGGATCGGCAGCCCGACCGAGCCGGTTGCAAGGATGATCGATCGCGCGGCCAGCTCGCTCTCGCCCACGCGCACGCGGCCGGGCGCACCCGCGACCAGCGACGCCTCGCCGCTGATCACCTCGATTCCGTTCTTGCGCATCAGCCCGGCCACGCCGGAGGTGAGGGTGCCGACGACGCGCTCGCGGCGCGCCTGCACGGCCGCGTAGTCGACCGCCGCCGACTCCACCCTCACGCCGTACTCCGCAGCCGAGCGCACCTCGCTCAGGATGTCCGCAGAGCGCAGCACAGCCTTCGCGGGAATGCACGCGTAGTTGAGGCAGCGCCCGCCGACCTTGTCGCGCTCGATCAGAGCCGTGCGCATGCCCAGCTGAGCGGCGCGGATCGCTGCGACATAGCCGCCCGGGCCCGCGCCGATCACCACGCAGTCGAAGCTCTGCTCGCTCATTCACCAGGCACCCTATCGCAGCCTCGCCGGTGCCTGAGGTTGGGCGCTCAGAGTGCTCCGGACCCCTCGTCGCCGCCGCTGTCGATCATCGCTGGGGCCTGCAGCCGCGCCATCACGCGCACGAGCTTCCAGAACAGCGTGCCGCCGACGATCATCGCAAGAGTCGAGTATGCAGCCGCAGCGAGCGTGTTGGAGAGCACCAGCGATATTGTCGCCACCAGCAGCTGGAAGACAAGCAGCGCCTCGAACGCGACAACGGCCCAATAGCGACGCGCGGCCATGCCGCCTGCGATCGCCAGCAGGAAGGCGGCAAGGAAGATCCCTCCGGGCAGCGAGCCGCCGTAGCGGTGAAGCCCGTGGATCGTCGCCGTCCCGACCGCCACCGCGACGCCCAGCGCGCCCGCCAGGACGGTTGCGAGAGTCAACGCCAGCGGGCGCTCGCCGGCGCCAAGCGGGGTGAGCTGCGCGCGAATCTCCTCAGCGCTGCGCCGCCGCGAGGCCGCTCTTGGCGGGACGCTAGCTCGCTCCAAGGACTGCCTCCGCGAGCGCCGCGGACGAGCCGGCGGGCCCGCCGTCAAGCGCTCTTCTCAGCGCCTGCGCGGCGCCAGAGTGGTCGGCCTGATCGGTGATCGCGCGCACCACAGCGACCCGGGTTGCGCCCGCAGCGAGAACGGGGGCGATCGTGGCCGGCGCGATGCCGCCGATCGCAAAGAAGGGCATGCCGGCGTGCGCGGCTGCGTGGGCGACCAGCGCCGTGCCGACCGCCGCGCGACCGGGCTTGGTCGGCGTTGCGAAGACCGGGCCGACGCCGATGTAGTCGACCGGCAGCCTGCCGGCGGCCTCGATCTGCTCGGCGGAGTGGGTCGAGAGCCCGATCAGCGGCTCGGGGCCGAGCAGGGCGCGTGCCTCCGCCACGCCCATGTCCTCCTGGCCCAGATGCACCCCATCCGCATCGATCGCCAGCGCCAGCGCCGGCAGGTCATCGATGATGAAGAGGGCCTCATGGCGAGCGCAGAGCGCCCGAGCGCACTCTGCGGCGCGCAGCAGCTCGCCTCCACGCAGCTGCTTCTCGCGCAGCTGGACGATGTCCACGCCACCCTCAAGAGCGGCGGTCAGCAGCTCCGCCAGGTCGCCGCTGTCGCTGCGCGCATCCGTCACCAGGTAGAGGCGTGCGCTGCTCAGGCGCTCCCGCCTGCGCTTCGCTGACGCACTCGGGCTCATGCGGTCAGTTTCGCACACCGTCAGACCGGCAGCTGCGCACCGCTGACGCAGCTTGCCTGATCGGAGCAGAGGAAGGCGATCACGGCGGCGATCTGCTCAGGCGTGCTCCAGCCGCTGCGGTCGGCGTGCGGATCGGCGGCGCGATTGGCGGGCGTGTCGATGACGCCCGGCAGCAGCGCGTTGACGCGGATGCCCTCACGCTCGTACTCGCTGACCAGCGCCTCGACGAACGCAAGCAGAGCGGCCTTTGCGGTGATGTAGCCCGCCGCGCCCGCAAAGGGGCGCCTGGCGGCGCGTGAGGAGACGCACACGATCACGCCCTCGCGGCGCTTGCGCATGCGCGCGAGCGCTGCTGAGCAGAGCAGGTAGGTCGGACGCAGGTTCAGCCGCAGCTGCGCCTCGAAGCTCTCGATTGGCGCCTCATGGACGCGCCCGGGCGCGGCGAAGCCCCCGATCAGGTTGATCGCTGCATGCAGCGGGGCGGTCGCATCATCGGCCTGAGCGACGGCCTCCGCCGCCTGCGGGGGGTCGCTCAGGTCCGCGCGCAGCAGGATCAGTCGCTGCCCGTCGTCGCCCAGCTGCGCGCGCAGCGCCTGCGCTGCGCCCTCGTCGCGGTAGGGGACCACGCAGCGGTAGCCCTCCGCGAGCAGGCGCGCGGTCACCGCTCCTCCGAGCCCGCCCGTGCCGCCCGCGATCACGACGCTCAGCATCGCCTCGATCCTACCCCTCCGGTGCGCTTGCGTCCGGGGGCGGCAATACCTTGTGACGGTGCCTCTCAGCGATCTGAAGCCCGGCAGCGAGGTCGATCAAGTGCTTGCCGTCAAGCGTGTGGAGCGCTCTACCGCGCGCAACGGCCGGCCCTTCCTGCGGGTGCTGCTCGGCGATCGCAGTGGCGCCGTGCGGGCGATGGTCTGGGAGGAAGTCGAGGCGATCGAGGAGCTGCTCAGCTCCGGGCGTCCCGTGCGCGTGCGTGGACAGTACGCAGTGCACCCCGACTACGGCCCCGAGATCCGGCTCAGCGAGATCTCACCCGCTGCGCCCGGCTCCTACAGCGAGGAGGAGCTCGGTGGAGCCCCCGGACGATCCGTGGCGGAGCTCGAGCGGGAGCTGCGTGAGCTGCTGGCATCCCTCCGCGACGAGCACCTGCGCGCGTTGCTCGCGCTTGCCTTCGATCCGCAAGGAGAGCTCTGGCAGCGCTTCCGCGAGGCACCCGCAGCCAAGCGCCTCCATGAGGCCTACCGCCACGGGCTGCTCGAGCACACACTGACCGTCGCACGCGCGGTTGCCGCGATCGCGCCCACCCTGCCTGGGTGCGACCGCGATCTGGCGCTCGCGGGCGCGCTGCTGCACGACATCGGCAAGCTTGACGCCTACGCGCTCGCCGCCGGATCGATCGAGATGACCGACGAGGGGCGTCTGCTCGGCGAGATCGCGCTCGGCTATCGCCGCGTCGGCGTCCTGCTGGCCAGAGTCGACGGCTTCCCCGCCGATCGCGCCCGCGCGCTCCTGCACATCATCCTCTCCCACCACGGCAGCCTCGAGCACGGCAGCCCGGTGCTGCCCGCCACGCGCGAGGCAACGCTCGTGCACATGATCGACAACCTGGCTGGAAGGCTCGGCAGCTTCGAGCGCCTGGCGCGCGAGCTTGCGCCAGGGCATGCCTGGTCGCAGTTTGACCGCGCGCTCGGCACCGCCGCCTACTTCGGGCTCGCCGCCTGACCCCGCCGGCGGGATCGACCCGGAGGGCGCGAGCAAAGATCCGCATTTTGCGAGCGCCTGCGACTGCGCCGCAGTCGGGGCCGCCGCTGCGCTCTATCGTTTCACTGGCGATGGCAAAGGACACCGAGAAGCTGATCCGGCAGCTTTCGCTGATCTCCTACCTGATGGCCGCCCGCCGCCCGGTCACCGCCCAGGAGATCAGACGCGACGTCGAGGGGTACGCGGCGATGAACGAGGATGCCTTCGCGCGCCGCTTCTACGCCGACCGCACGGAGCTCGATGCGCTTGGCATCGCGCTCACCATTCGCCGCCCGCTCGACGGAGCCGCCGAACAGGAGACCTACGCGCTGCGCTCGGAGAGCTTTCATCTGGAGCCGATCGCCTTCAGCGATCGTGAGCTCGCCGCGCTTCACACCGCGCTGAAGCTCTTAGACGGCGAGTTCGCCTACGCCGAGCCGCTGCGCCTCGCCCTTCAGCAGATCACCTGGGGTCGGCCAAGCCCGTTGGCGGGCGAGCTGCCGGAGACGATCACCCTCGGCATCACCGCCTCCGCGGGAGGGCCGGAGCTTGCCGCCAGGCTGGCGAAGATCGAGGCGGCGATCTTTCGCTCCAAGACGATCACCTTCGAGTACTTCACGATGGAGCGCGACGAGGTAGCTGCGCGCCGTGTCGATCCGTATTATCTGCTTTTCCGCAGCGGCGAGTACTACCTGCTCGGCTTCTCCCACGAGCGCTCCGCCGTGCGCGTCTTTCGCCTCTCGCGGATTCGCGGCAAGGTCGCATACGCGACGAAGTCCGAGCACGACTTCCGGCGCCCTTCAGACTTCGACCCGCGCGAGTACGCGAACCGCGCCGAGTGGCAGTTCGGCGAGATCGAGGGGGTGGCTGAGATAGAGCTCTCAGGGCGCATCGCCTGGTATGTGGAGCGCCACTTCGGTCGCTTCGGCGAGGTGGAGCCGGCGTCCGGCGCGCAGGAGGGGGATGGGGGCGAGGCAAAGCGCGCAGCGGGCGCGGGCAGGCGTCGCGCACGCACGACGCCCGAGACCGAAGCGCGCATCTTCAGGACGCCGTACGCAAGCTCGCGGGCGATTCTCTCATGGCTGCTGGGGCTGCGCGGCCATGCCAGGCTGCTCGGACCGCCGGAGCTCGTGGCCGAGAGCGAGCGGCGGCTGGATCTGCTCGAGCGCCGCCATCGCGGCGGGGTGCCGAGGGGCGCGAGGGTCCGCAGGATGACCACAGGCAAGGCGTCGGCCGCGGGGGCGCAAGCGTCCGAAGCGCCACCGCGCGAGAGCAGGCGCCCGCGGGCGATCAACGAGTCTGAGACCACGATCAAGCCCGAGCGCTTCGCTCGCCTCGTCACCCTTGCGGGCATCCTGATCGAAGCCGGCCGCAGAGGGCAGCGCCTTGCGCTTGAGCAGCTCTGCGCCGAGCTCAAGCTGACCGGCGAGGAGCTGCGTGAGGACATCTCGGTCTTGAACGTGATCAACTTCGGTGGCGGCTCCTACGTCCTCTACGCGGAGGTCGACGAGCAGCGCGGCGAGGTGGAGGTCGACCCCGAGCCCTACGCCGACAACTTCGACCGTCCCGCCCGCCTGCTACCGGTCGAGGCCAAGGCGCTGATCGCGGCGATCGACCTGATCGGCGCCCACATCGGCGAAGGCGCGCTCGCGAGCGCACGCGAGAAGATCGTCGCGGCGCTCGGGTCTGACCCGCAGTCTCAGGGCCTTGTGATCTCGCGCCCGACCGCCGACGACGAGCAGCTTGCGGAGCTGCTCTCCGGCGCGATCGCGCGCCGCAAGCAGCTGGAGCTCGAGTACTACAAGCCCGATGAGGACGAGCTCTCCACGCGCATCGTGGAGCCCTATGCCCTTGCCAACGGCCGTGAGGGATGGTACCTGGCGGCGTTTGACACCGGGCGCTCGGCGCTGCGTCACTTCCGCTTAGACCGCATCAAGCGCGCGCGCGCGACCGGCAAGCGCTTTGCCGAGCGCGCTGAGCTAGATCTTGGGCCTGAGGAGGCAAGCTGGCTGCGGACCGGGGAGGTGAGCGCCGCGCGCGAAGCGCGCCTGTGGGTCGCGCCCGAGCGTGCACGCTGGGCGCGCGAGCGCTACACCGTCCACGAGGAGCACGCCGACGGCGCGGTGGTGGTGGGCGTGCGCTACGCCTCGCTGGAGTGGCTGGTCGGCGCGCTGCTGCGCGAAGCGGGCGATGCCGTGGTGCTCGAGCCAGCCTCCGCCCGCGATGCGGTGCTGAGAGCGATCGAGCTGCTGCGCGCGGTCCCGGTCGCGGCCTGAGACGCCAGCCACCTGGCAGGGGAGCGCCTGCGGCTGGCGCCGGCGCGGGCATTGTCGTCTGTAGGCTTGCCTGGCGATGAGCGAGCTCAAGGGGCTGATCCTTGCCGGCGGGGAAGGCACGCGTCTGCGGCCGATCACCCACACCTCCGCAAAGCAGCTGGTGCCGGTGGCAAACAAGCCCGTTCTCTTCTACGGCATCGAGGCGCTCGTGGCGGCCGGGATCACGCAGATCGGCGTGATCGTCGCCCCGCAGACAGCGGCGGAGATCGAAGCTGCGGCGGGATCGGGCGAGCGCTTCGGCGCGCAGATCACCTACATCCCCCAACAGGCGCCGCTCGGCCTGGCCCACGCGGTGCTCACCGCCGAGCCCTTTCTCGGGGAGAGCTCATTTGTGATGTACCTTGGCGACAACCTCCTGCAGGGCGGGATCCAGGATCTCGTCGCCGCCTTCAGGGCAAGCGCGCCGGATGCCCTCATCCTGCTCACCCCTGTAGATGACCCGGAGAGCTACGGCGTCGCCGAGCTTGCGAGCGCGCCAGGGGGCGCGATGCGCGTTGTGCGGCTGATCGAGAAGCCCAAGCAGCCGCCGAGCGACCTCGCGCTCGTGGGCGTGTACATGTTCACGGCACGCATCCATGCAGCCGCGCGCTCGATCTCGCCGTCAGCGCGCGGCGAGCTTGAGATCACCGATGCGATCCAGTCGATCATCGACGGCGGCGGCCGCGTCGAGCCGCACATCGTCGAGGGCTGGTGGAAGGACACCGGCCGGCTCGAAGACATGCTCGAGGCCAACCGCCTGATCCTCGATGCGATCGGGGCATCGCTGGAGGGCGAGCTGGTCGAGACGACGGTGGAGGGGCGCGTGCAGGTCGCAGCGGGAGCGCGCCTGCTGCGCACGCGCGTGCGCGGGCCGGCGATCATCGGCGCGGGCGCCCAGATCTCAGACTGCTACATCGGCCCCTATACGGCGATCGGCGATGGCTGCACGCTTGAGCGCGCGGAGGTCGAGCACTCGATCCTGCTGGCGGGCTGCTCGATCAGCGACATCGACGGGCGGATCGAGTCCTCGCTGCTTGGTCGCAACGTGCGCATCGGCCGCGATCGCGGTGCGCCGCGCGCCTACCGCTTCATGGTCGGCGACAACTCCGAAGTCGCGATCCCATAGCAGCGGCGCTGAGAATCCACGACGCTCGCGCTGCAAGCTCGCGTGCAGCAAGCCCAAAAAGGGCTCAAGCTGTCGGCCCGAGCGACCGATGAGTGATCTATAGCCACAAACCGCGCACGGGTTGCCCCGGCGGTTGTCTCTTGCCACTGAGGGGCCGCTGCGACCCGCGAGCGCAATCGACCGGACGGCTCGCAGCGCCCTGCCGCCGGCCCTGCGCCCGAGTGCGCAAGGAATGAGGAAAGCGAGGTCAGGCAATGACCATGGATGGTTTGCGATCTCTTTTTCAGGCGCGCTGGCAGATTGCGCTGGCGCTGGTTGCAGCAGCGGCCGGCATGCTCAGCGTCGCCGGCCAGGCTAGCGCCACGGGCGTGAGCGTCGCGGCAAGCGAGGAACTCACCGAAGGCGGCTTTGAATTCATCGAATCGACGCCCGCTGCTGTGGCCTTTCCGGCCACCAGGATCACGGGCAAGAACATCGTCATCACCAAGGGCCAGCCTTTCGACGTCAGCGACGCCCGCGGCACCGGGGCGGGGTGGAACATCACCGCGACATCGACCGTCTTCAAGAACGGCACCCATGCCCTGCTGAGCACGGCGACGACGATCGGCTCGGCGCCGAGCGACGCATGCGACGCAGGAGCCACGTGCACGCTTGCGTCAAACGCGATCAGCTACCCCTACACGCTGCCGGCCGGGGAAACGATGCCCACCGCTACAAAGATGTACGACGCCGCCGAAAACAGCGGCATGGGCAATCAGACGGTCACACCAACCTGGTCGCTGACGGTGCCCGGGAACGCATACAAGGGCACCTACACCGCTACCTGGGAATTCTCGCTTGTGAGCGGCCCATAGGCGGGCGATGAGCGGGCTCCGGCCACCCGCTGGCATGATCGGCTCTGCGCCAGCGCGCCCGCTGGCGCGAGGCCGCGCTCTGGCGAGCCGGTGCGGCATCATCCTGGCGCTCGCAGCCGCTGCGGCGCCGAGCGCGCTCGCAGGCGAAGGCGCGCCGCAGCTTGGCGGGATCTCCGCCGTCCCGGCGACCTTCAGCGCCGGCGAACCGATCACGCGCTCATACTTTCGTCCGCACATCGCTGCCGGCGGCACAGCTCACGAGGAAGCGCTTCTGCGCAACTCCTCATCGCACACCGTCAGCATCCTCGTCTACCCCGTCGAAGGGCTGACCGGCGTGACGTCGGGGGCCGTCTACTCAAGCCGCGGCAGCGCGATGCACGGCCCCGGTCGCTGGGTGACGCCAGCGCTTGCCAGAGTGACCCTGGCGCCCGGGGGCGCGCGCCGCCTCGCCTTCACGGTGCGCGTGCCGCGCGGCACCCAGCCGGGCGATCACCTTGCCGGCATCGCCTTTCAGAATGCCACCCCCAGCCGCTCGGGAGGGCGCTTCTCGATCACCCAGATCCTGCGCATCGTGATCGGCGTCGAGGTGATCGTGCCGGGGCCCGCAGCTGCGCAGATCCAGGTCGAGGGCGCCTCGCTCGGCCCGCTTGGCGGCACGCAGCGAGCGGCGGTGATCGTCGCGCTGCGCAATGGCGGCCGCCTGCTCTGCAAGCCCGCGCTTACGGTCACCCTGCATGGCGCGCAGGGGGCGACGCGGACAGTCTCCCGCCGCCTTGAAGCGATCCTGCCCGGAGATACGATCCCCTACCCGCTGCCCTGGCCTCAACCGCTTGCGCCCGGCGCCTACACCATCGCCGCCCAGGCCAGCGACTGCGGGCAGGCTGTCACGATCAGCGCCGCTGCGAGCTTGGGTCAGCCGCTGGCCGGCAGCAGCTCCGCTGCTCCCACAGCGCGCCGTCGGACCCCACTCCCCTGGGCGCTCCTGGCAGGCGCCTGCGCCGCCGCCGCGCTGGTCTCGCTGCTGCTGTTGTTGTTTGTGCGCCGTCGCGAGCGCAGGCGCTCCGAGCCGGTCGCCTACGGCCATGGCCAGCGCCTCTGACCGTGAGCGCGCACACGCGCGGGGAGCGCAGGCGAGCGGCCTGAGGCGCATCCGCGCGGGCATCGGCGCAGCGCGAGCGCCAGCCGCGCTCCTAATCCTGGTGTGCGCGCTTGCGGTGAGCGGCTGCGAGTGGGAGCCGCAGACAGTGGGCGGCAGCATCACCGCGACGATCAATTCCGTCTCGTGCCCGACAAGCGCGTGGTGTGTGGCGGTCGGGGCCGAAGGCACGATCGAGCAGACCGCAAGCAGCGGCGAACCGGAATGGAGCAAGCGCACCTCGCCCAGCTCAGCCGAACTGCGCTCGGTCTCCTGTGCGAGCACGACCCTCTGCCTGGCGGTCGGCGCCGGTGGAGCGATCCTGCGCTCGACCGACGGCGGCGAAGCTTGGAGCGCGGTCAGCTCTCCGACCACGAGCAGCCTCGCCGCGGTCTCCTGCCCGACCACCAGCGACTGCGTCGCGGTGGGCGCCGCCGGAACGGTGCTGCGCTCTGTGAATGGCGGTGAAAGCTTCAGCGTCGTGAGCGTGTCCACTGCGCAGGAACTGCGCGCGCTCTCCTGCCTGCCCACCGGCATCTGCGTGGCGGTCGGCGCCGGCGGGGTGAGCCTCACCAGCGACAACTTCGGCGAAGGCTGGATGGCGCGCGAAACAGGGAGCACCGCGCAGCTCAACGGCGTCGACTGCCCAAGCGGGTCGATCTGCTATGCGGTCGGCGCCGGCGGGGTGATCCTCAAGAGCAGCTCCGGCGGCGCCTCCTGGAGCGCGAGCGCCTCCACCGTCTCCTACGAACTCAATGCGATCGCCTGCACCAGCACGATCCGCTGCATCGCCGTCGGAGACAAGGGCCAGGAACTGGCAACGATGCTCTACAGCGAGAACGGCGGCACAACCTGGCTGCACGGCTCAGCGGACACGACCGACAATCTCTACGGCATCTCCTGCCCCACGCGGCTGGTCTGCGTGACGGTCGGCGCGGTCGCCGAGATCCTGCGCAACTCCGATGGCGGCGGCATGGGTTGGGTGCAGCCGCCCTCACCCACCACCGCCAACCTCGCTGCGGTCTCCTGCGGGGGCATCGTTGCCTGCGTTGCTGTCGGCGCCGCCGGCACCGTCATCACCACGAGCAACGGCTCGGAATGGGCCCTGCACAGCACCCCGACGACGGAGGCGCTCGACGGCGTCTCGTGCGCCTCGGCGCTCGACTGCGTGGCAGTCGGCGCCGCCGGAACCGTGCTTACGAGCGCCGACGGCGGCGAAGCATGGACGGCGCGCTCGCCCCTTGGCGGCGGCACGCTGGAGGCGGTCTCCTGCACGAGCGCCGGCGCCTGCGTGGCGGTGGGCGAAGGCGGAGGCGTCTACACCAGCGCCGACGGCGGCGAAGCGTGGAGCAGCCGCGGGCCGCTGGGATCAGAAACGCTCTACTCGGTCAGCTGCAGCGGCAGCTTCTGCCTTGCCGCCGGCGCCGGCGGCGCCATCTACACGAGCGCCAACGGCGGCGAAGGCTGGAGCGCACGCACCTCGCCGCGCACGATGACCTTCTACGCGGCGGACTGCGCAAGCGCCTCCGAATGCTGGATCGGCGGCGCTGAAGGCTACGCCTACAAGACGACAAACGGCGGTGAAAGCTGGAGCGAACTGGAACTGCGACGAACGGAGACCTGGTACGCGGGCAGCTGCCCGGCCGCAGGTATCTGCTTCGGCGTCGGCGAAGGCGGCACGATCGAGAGCACCCCCTACAACGAAGTCTCCGCGAAGTACGGCGGCACGATCTATGACCCGGCGCCAAAGACCCTACATGGAGTCTCCTTCGCGAATGCGCTGCGCGGCTTTGCGGTCGGCGAAGGCGGCGAGATCATCTCCTTCGAGAGCTCCTGCGCAAGCGGCGAAGCGACGATTGCCGGGCCGCCCACCCTTGCGCTGCCCGCGCTGCGCCTGAACGGCAAGAACGAGGTTGCAGAAAGCGCGCTCCTGCTGACGGTCGACGATGAATCGCCTACGCTGCCCGGCTGGTCGATCGAAGCGACCTCGACCCCGTTCAAGGATGTTGCCGGCGCCACGCTTCCCTCCGGCGCGCTCACGATCACGCGCAACGAATCTGCCCTCGGGGAAGGCGGCTGCGCCCCGCCGGTCAATGCGGTCTCCACCCCGCTCACCCTCCCCGCCGGTGAACCGGCGCCGGCGCCGGTGAAGATCTTCGACGCGCAGCCCGGCAGCGGCGTCGGCCCGGCGCGCGTGGTCAGCTACCTCAAGCTGGCCGTGCCCGCCGATGCCCACAAGGGCAGCTACAGCTCCACCTGGACGCTGACGCTTGCAAGCGGGCCGTAGGGCAGCTTCGCGGCTGCGCGCCACCTGGGCGCCGCTCGGGGGAGATCGACTAGCTTCCAGCCATGCGCATTCTGATCACAGGCGCCGGTGGCATGCTTGCCGCCGACCTGATCCGCGCCGCCGACCGCGCCGGGCACCGCGTGCTTGCGCTGCCCCACGCACAGCTTGACATCTGCGACGAGCGCCAAGTGACCGCGGCGCTCGAGCGCTTGGCGGATGGCGAGCCGGCAGAAGCAAGCGGCGCGGCGTCTGAGGATCCCTCCCCGGCGATCGTCAACTGCGCGGCGTTCACGGACGTGGACGGTGCCGAGCAGCGCCGCGAGGAGGCCTTTGCCGTCAATGCCGAGGGCCCTGGGCTGCTTGCGCAAGCAGCGGCTGCGCGCTCGATACCGCTGCTGCACATCTCAAGCGACTATGTCTTCGGTGGGGTGCGCCCCGGCGCAGCGGGCGCCCACGCGCCCGGAGACCCCTATCGCGAGTCAGATCCCCCCGCGCCCTGCGGCGCATACGGGATGAGCAAGCGCGCCGGCGAGGAGGCGGTGGCAGCGGCCGGCGGTCAGCACACGATCGTGCGCAGCTCCTGGCTCTTTGGGCTGGGTGGCCGCAACTTCGTCGCGACGATGCTGCGGCTGGCAGGGGAGCGCGGAGCGGTCTCAGTCGTCGATGACCAGGTCGGGACACCGACCTGGACCGGCCATCTGGCGCCCGCCCTGATCGGGTTGCTCGAGCGCTCCGTGCGCGGGATCGTTCACCTTGCAGGGGGCGGCGAGGTCTCCTGGTGTGGCTTTGCGCGTGAGATCTTCCGCCAGGCGGAGCTGGACTGCCGCGTCCAGGCAATCGGCAGCGCCGAGAGCGGCCGCGCCGCGCCCCGCCCGGCCTACTCCGCCCTGGCGAGCGAGCGGTCGGATGTGATCGCGCTCCCGCCCTGGCAGCAGGGGCTTGAAGGCTATCTTGCGGCGCGAGCTGGAATCATGCGCGCATGAGGATCATCGTCTGCGGCGGGGCGGGCTTCATCGGCTCGAACTTCGTGCGCGTCCGCGTGCGCGAGCACGAAGATCAGATCCTGGTGCTCGACAAGCTCACCTACGCCGGGCGGCGCGAGAGCTTGGCCGACATCGAGCAGGAGCCCGGCTTCACCTTCCTTCAGGGCGCGATCGAGAGCGAGCAGGACGTCGAGCGCGCCCTCGGCGCGCTGCCCGGCGTCGAGGCGATCGTCAACTTTGCCGCCGAGACCCACGTCGACCGCTCGATCGAAGCGCCCGATGCCTTTGTGCGCACGAACGTGCTCGGCACCTTCACCCTGCTCGAGGCCGCTCGTCGCCACTCGCTGCGGTTGATCCAGATCTCGACCGACGAGGTCTACGGCTCGATCGAGCAGGGCTCCTTCAACGAGACCTCGCCGCTGCTTCCCTCCTCGCCCTACTCGGCAAGCAAGGCCGGCGCCGACCTGCTCGTGCAGAGCTACCACCGCACCCATGGGCTTCAGGCATGCATCTGCCGTGGGTCGAACAACTACGGCCCCTATCAGTATCCCGAGAAGCTGATCCCGCTGATGGTGCTGAATGCGCTGGAAGGCGAGCACCTGCCGATCTACGGCGATGGCCTGCAGGTGCGCAACTGGCTCTTTGTGACCGACTTTGCCGCTGCGATCGGCCGCGTGCTCGAAGCAGGCGCCGCGGGCGAGGTCTACAACGTCGGCGGCCCCGACGAGTGCGCCAACATCGATATCGTCAGGCAGATCGTCGCGCTCACGGGCGCTGCGGAGACCCAGATCGAGCACATCCGCGACCGCCCTGGCCACGACCGCCGCTACTCGCTCTCCTCGGAGCGGGTGGAAGCGCTCGGCTGGTCGCCGGCGGTCGGGCTTGCAGAGGGGCTTGCGCGGACGGTGGAGTGGTATCGGCGCAATCGCGCCTGGTGGGAGCCGATCCGCTCCGGGGATTACCGCGCCTACTACGAGCGCCACTATGGGCGCGCGCTCACCGGCAGCTAGGAGTGGCGCGCCGGGGCCTGGCAGGGGCGGGTGAGTCTACCTGCAGCTGCTGCGCTGCCCCGAGATCCGCCAGGCGCTGCCTTCCTTGGCGAGCAGCAGGGTCGAGGCGCAGGGCTTGCCCGAGTAGGTGCTGCTCACCTGCGCGCTTGCGCTCTTGCCCTGTACCGAGATCGACTTGACTTCAAGCGTGATGTCCTCCACCGCCTTGAGCTGTTCCTTGAGCGCTTCTTCGCAGCCCTTGCCGGACTTTGCGATCTGCTCGCGCAGCTTGGCCGAGAGGTCTTCATTGCAGACCTTCTTCTGGCTTGCTTCGGTTGCATCGCGCTGGAACGCTGAGATGCGTTCCGCCACCGCGTGGCTTTCGCCGCTGTAGGAGCCCGTCGAGACGGTGCCCCCGCAGCCCGCAAGGGCTGCTGCCGAGGCGATCGCACAGGCCAGGCACAGCGGCTGCTTGGATGTGAGCTGCATGTCTGCGCAAGCGTATTCGAGCGGCGCCCCCGACGGCGCCTGCAGCAGCGGGAGAGCGCTCGCGCTCGCACAGCTGGGCGAGCGGGTGATCGGCTGCCGGCGCTGCGAGCGGCTGGTGGCCTGGCGCGAGCAGGTTGCGCGCGAGCGCCGCGCGGCCTTCCGCGATCAGGAGTACTGGGGCCGCCCGCTGCCGGGCTTCGGCGATCCGCAGGCGCGCATCATGCTGCTCGGCCTGGCACCCGCCGCCCACGGCGCAAACCGCACCGGGCGCATGTTCACGGGCGACCGCTCCGGCGACTTCCTCTTTGCCGCCCTGCACCGCGCCGGGCTGGCAAGCGCGCCGAGCTCGCGCCATCGCGCCGACTCGCTGCGCCTACGCGACGTCTACATCACCGCGGCGGTGCGCTGCGCGCCACCCGCCAACCGTCCCTCCACCTCCGAGCGCGACGCCTGCCTGCCCTATGTGCGCGCAGAGCTTGAGATCCTCGGCGGGCTACGCGTGATCGTCTGCCTCGGCGCCTTCGCGTGGGCTGCCGCGCTGCGGCTGCTCGAGCAGGAGGCGCGCGCTGTGCGCCCGCGACCGCGCTTTGCCCACGGCGCCGAGGTCGCGCTTGGGCGCCACCGGCTGCTGGGCTGCTTTCATCCCAGCCAGCAGAACACCTTCACCGGCCGCCTCACCGAGGCGATGATCGATGCGGTGCTGGAGCGCGCGCGTGCGCTTGCCGGCGCCGGTGAGCAGGAGCCCCGCTAGCCTCGCTGTGATGGCCAGGCAGTCAGAGCACAGGGAGCGCGCAAGCGGCGGGGAGCCGAGCGCCAGCGCCCGCCCCCAGCCGCTGCGCGTGGGTCACAAGGGCGCTGCGCACATCGCCCCCGGCAACACCCTTGCAAGCTTTCAGGCTGCGCTGCTGGCAGGGGTGGAGATGATCGAGCTCGACGTGCTGCCCGAGCGGACGGACGGCAGCGGCGAGCTCTTCATAGCCCACGACTACAGCGACCTCTACAGCCGCGAGCCGCTGCCGCTGGCCACCGCGCTTTCACACCTCGCGGGCGACCCCTACCGCGAGCTTGCCTTCGACGTCGATCTCAAGCTCCCGGGTTACGGCCTGCGGGTTGTCGACGACCTGGAGCGCAGCGGGCTTGCGGAGCGATCGCTGCTCAGCTGCACCTACCTCAAAGAGCTCATCTCGATCCGCAAGCGCGCTCCCCAGGTGCGCCTGGGCTGGTCGGTGCCGCGCGCCAGGCGCGACTACACCGCCAGCGCGCTCACCGCTGCTCCTGCCCTGCTCGCGCTGTGGCTGGGACGGCGGATCCTGCCCGCGCGGGCGCGCGCGGTGATCGAAGCCGGCCACGTCGATGCGCTGATGGCCCACTGGCGGCTGATCAGCCCCGCGCTCGCTGCCGCCGTCGCGGCCGCCGGCGGGGAGCTCTATGCATGGACCGTCGATGACCCGGCGATCATCGGCTCGCTGAGCGTGCTCGGGGTCGACGGCATCATCACCAACGACCCGCGCCTGTTTGACTCCGTCGCGCAGTACGCCTGAGCCGACTGGCAGCGGCTGGGGCCCAGCTCAAGGAGGCTGCCGCCGGAGACTGCATAGCGTCTGCTATTCACTCAGGGATGGTGCCAGCACGCTCGAGCGCCAGCCCGACCTTCGAGGAGACCGTCAGGCTGCTTGCGCACGTCCCGGTCTTCGCGGAGCTTGCGCCCGAGGATCTCGAGCGCATCGCCCAGGTCGCCGTTCCGCGTCGCTTCTCCGCCGGCGAGATCGTCTTTCGCGAGGGCGACGCCAGTGACACCTGCTACATAGTTCGATCCGGCCACTGCCGCGCCGTGCGCGAGCACGCCGGCGGACGTGCAATCACGCTTGCAACCTTCGGCCCTGGCGAGATCTTCGGAGAGCTTGCGATGTTCGAGGAGGAGCGGCGCTCGGCGACGGTCGAGGCGACCGAGGACCTCCAGGTGATCGGCGTGCTCGGCCGCGACATGCGCCAGCTGATGCGCCAGCATCCGGAGATCTCAGCGCGTCTGGTGATCGCGCTCGGCCGCAGGCTGCGCGAGACCAATGAGCGCCTGGCTCGGCAGTCCTTCCAGACCGTGCAGAGCCGCGTTGCCGCGGTTCTCCACCAGCTGGTCGAGCGCACGCTTGCAGAGCGCTCCGAGCAGCACGGCGGCGCTGCGGGGACGCAGGGAGCCCGCGATGTGCTGGTGATGGCGACGCAGGCCGACCTCGCCAAGCTCGCCGGCTCATCGCGCGAGTCCGCCAGCCGCTTCCTGGCGGTGCTGGAGCGCGCCGGGGTCATCTCCCAGGGACGCGGGCGCCTGGTGGTTCACGATCCCGCCGCGCTGCGGGCCTACATCTTCTGAGCGGCGCCGCGGCGGGCTTCGCAAAAGGGGCGAAGACCGATAGCCTGCCTGGTTGCATGCAAGTTCTCAACTTCTACTCGACGATCTTCGCGGACGAGCTCAAGCGCGGGCGCAAGACGGCCACCATCAGGCTTGGAGACAAGTCGCATAAGTACCGCAAGAACCAGCTTGTTCTGGTGACGATCGGCTATCAGTACTCGCCACGCGAACGGATCTTCGAGGCGGTGATCGACCAGGTCGAGGTCATGCGCCTCGCCGACCTCTCGCCGCGTGACATCAAGCACGACAACCCCGAGTTTCGCCGTCACGAGGAGCTGATCGCCTTCCTCGAGCAGATCTACGGCCGCAAGGTCTCGATGGAGGACACGGTCACCGTTGTGCGCTTCTCGCAGGTCGTCGACAACCCGCCGCACATGACCCAGGCGATGAAGGGCTTCGGCGGGGCGCAGAACTAGCGCCGCCGCGCAGCCCGGCGCGCGCCGGTGGCCCGCAGAGCGAGGCCGCGACCGCCTACCCCCGGCTCCAGCCGGCAGGCTTGTGAGCATCTCGTGGGCAGGGTGCCTGCTTGCCTGAATCTCTGCTATACCTCTGCCAGATCTGGCACTCTCGAGGGGAGAGTGCCAACCATGATGCAAAGCACACATTAGTTCAACACAGGTTCTATTTGGAGGTCCGTTGAAGATGAAGCTCAAGCCTCTGGGCGACCGTCTGATCGTCAGGGCGGTGGAGGAGGAGGAGACGACCGCGAGCGGCATCGTCCTCCCCGACACGGCCAAGGAAAAGCCGCAGAAGGGCAAGGTCCTCGCCGTCGGCGAGGGCAAGGTCGGCGACGACGGCAAGCGGATCCCGCTCGATGTCAAGGAGGGCGAAGAGGTCCTCTACAGCAAGTACGGCGGGACGGAGATCAAGGTTGAGGGCGAGGAGCTGCTCGTCCTGCGCGAGTCCGACGTTCTGGCTCGCGTGGAGTCCTAAGGAGAAGCAGAGGAAATGGCACACAAGCAGATCAAGTACGACGCGGATGCCCGCAAGGCGCTCGAGGCGGGTGTCGACGCAGTAGCGAACGCGGTCAAGGTGACCCTCGGCCCGAAGGGCCGCTACGTGGTTCTCGACAAGAAGTTCGGCGCGCCCACGATCACAAACGACGGTGTCACGATCGCGCGCGAGATCGAGGTCGAGGACGTCTTCGAGAACCAGGGCGCGCAGCTTGTCCGCGAGGTTGCGACGGCGACCAACGACGTCGCAGGAGACGGGACGACCACTGCGACCGTCCTCGCTCAGGCGATCGTCCGCCAGGGCCTGAAGAACGTCGCCGCCGGCGCCAACCCGCTCGCTGTCAAGCGCGGCATCGAGAAGGCCGTGGAGCAGGTCGTCGACAACATCGCCTCGCAGTCCAAGGAGGTCTCCGGCAAGGAGCAGATCGCCCGCGTGGCGACGATCTCCGCCGGCGATGAGACGATCGGCGACGTGATCGCCGACGCGATCGAGAAGGTCGGCAAGGACGGCGTCGTGAACGTCGAGGAGGGCCAGACCTTTGGCATGGACCTCGAGTTCACCGAGGGGATGCAGTTCGACAAGGGCTACATCTCCCCCTACATGGTCACCGACCAGGATCGGATGGAGGCGGTGCTCGAGGACCCCTACATCCTGATCGCCAATCAGAAGATCGGCGCGGTGCGCGACCTGCTGCCGGTGCTCGAGCAGGTGATCCAGTCCGGCAAGCCGCTGCTGATCATCGCTGAGGACGTCGAGGGCGAGTCGCTTGCGACGCTGGTCGTCAACAAGCTCCGCGGCACCTTCACCGGCGTCGCGGTCAAGGCGCCCGGCTTCGGCGACCGTCGCAAGCGGATGCTCGAGGACATCGCGATCCTGACCAAGGGCGAGGTGATCACCGAGGAGATGGGGCTGAAGCTGGAGAACACCCAGCTCTCCCAGCTCGGTCGCGCCCGCCGGGTGGTCATCGCCAAGGACACCACGACGATCGTCGATGGCGCCGGCGACGCGGAGGCGATCAAGGGGCGGATCAACCAGATCAAGGCCGAAATCGAGAACACCGACTCGGACTTCGACCGCGAAAAGCTCCAGGAACGGCTGGCGAAGCTCTCCGGCGGCGTTGCGGTCGTGAAGGTCGGCGCCGCGACCGAGACCGAGATGAAGGAGAAGAAGCACCGCGTCGAGGACGCCCTGCAGGCGACGCGTGCCGCGCTTGAGGAGGGCATCGTCCCGGGCGGCGGCGTGGCGCTGCTGCGTGCGGCCGAGGCCGTCTCCCTCAACGGCGGGCTTGAAGAGGACGAGCTCACCGGCGCTCGGATCGTGCTGCGCGCGCTCGAGGAGCCGCTGCGCCAGATCGCCGAGAACGCGGGCCTCGAGGGCTCGGTTGTCGTTGCTGATGTCCGCAAGGCAAAGAACGGCCAGGGCCTGAACGCCGCGACCAACGAAGTCGTCGATCTGGTTGCGGCGGGCATCATCGACCCGGCCATGGTCACGCGCTCGGCGCTTCAGAACGCGGCCTCGATCGCCAAGAACATCCTCACCACCGAGGCGATCGTTGCGGAGATCCCCGAGAAGGAAGCCGCCGGTGGCGGTGGTGGCGGCATGCCCGACATGAGCGGGATGATGTAGTCGTCCAGATGATGAAGTTCGGCGCCCGCGCTCATCGCGGGCGCCGATGCTGCCGATCTGATCAGGGTCGGCCGATGCAGCGACGAGGGCCCGGCAACGCTCCGGGCCTTCGCGCTCCCGGCAGACGCTCTCCACCGTTGGGACGGATCTTTACGAGACCCGCGGCTGGAGGCATGGTGGATGCGGTGGCGGTGGCATGCCGGAGAGCCACCGCCACCCACGCCTTGCAGCAGGGGTGGCAGCGGGCTCCGGCGGCCTTTACGCGAGCAGAGCCGAAAGCGGTCTCGGTCCCTCGCCCACATAGAGCGCCGTGGGACGGATCAGGCGCCCTTCGCGCTTCTGCTCGAGGATGTGCGCCGACCAGCCCGCCACGCGCGCGCAGGTAAACATCGGCGTGAAGAGCTCCGGCGGCACCTCGGCGAGGTCAAGGACCACCGCTGACCAGAACTCGACGTTTGTCGCCAGCACACGATCGGGCTTGCGCGCGTGCAGCTCTGCGAGCGCCGCGCGCTCGAGCGCCTCGGCGACCTCGAAGCGCGGCGAGCCAAGCTCCCGGCAGGTGCGCCGCAGCACCTTCGCGCGCGGGTCTTCGGCGCGGTAGATGCGGTGGCCGAAGCCCATCAGGCGCTCGCCGCGGTCGAGCGCCGCGCGTACCCAGCCCTCCGCATCACCGGAGGCTTCGACTTCGTCGAGCATCTTCAGCACGCGCGAGGGGGCGCCGCCGTGCAGCGGCCCGGAGAGCGCTCCGACCGCCGCCGAGAGCGCTGCCGCGGCATCCGCGCCGGTCGAGGCGACCACGCGCGCGGTGAAGGTCGAGGCGTTCATGCCGTGCTCTGCGGCCGAGATCCAGTAGGCGTCGATCGCCTTGACGTGGTCGGGGTTGGCCTCGCCCCGCCAGCGGATCAGAAAGCGCTCGGGAATCGAGTGCGCCTTGTCGATCTCGCTTTGGGGAACCGGCGTCTGGCCCGCCCCGCGCGCGGACTGGGCGACGAAGGAGAGCGCCATCACCGAGGCGCGGGCGAGGTTGTCGCGCACCTCCTCATCGGAGACGTCCATCAGCGGACGAAAGCCCCACTCGGGCGCGAGCATCGCCAGCGCCGCCTGGACGTCGACGCGCGGGTCACCCGAGCGCACCAGCAGCGGATGGGGCTCGGCCGGGGGCAGACCGGGGTCCAGATGACCGTCGACAAGCAGCCCCCATACCTGCTCATAGCGGACACTGCCGACCAGCTCCTCGATGTCGACGCCGCGGTAGCGCAGCGACCCGCCCTCGCGGTTTGGCTCGGCGATCTGCGTGGCAAAGGCAACCACGCCCTCGAGGCCGGACTTGACTTCCTTGCTGGGGTCGCCGTTGGCGCTCGCCACGGAGCCCGTGCTTTGAACCTGACTCATCACCTGCTCGCTTTCTGGCCGGCTTTCTGGCCGGCCTTGACATTGCTCGCGCACCGTCGGGTTGCGGCGGCAGCGCCTGATGCGGGCCTTCTGAGCCCACCGCGATATGTTTGCACCGCGGCGGGCGGCATGCTTCGTCCGTGCGAGCTCGCTGCCTCGACCTGGCGGCGCCACAGCGGCCCTCAGGCCGGTAGGGTGGCGGGTCGTGGCTCATTCGAGCGCCGACAAGGATCTGCTGCTCTGCCCGGCGCTTGAGCTGGCGGCGAAGGTGCGCGCCGGCGAGCTCTCAGCACGTGAGCTTGTCGAGCTCTCGCTGGCTCGGATCGAGGAGGTCAACGGGCAGCTGAACGCCTTCGTCGAGATCGACGCCGAGCGCGCGCTCGCTGCCGCCGATGCGGTTGCGCCGGGAGATGAGCGCCCCTTTGCAGGGGTGCCGACGGCGGTGAAGAACAACCGCGCCGTCGCCGGGCTGCGCCTGACCCACGGCGCGCCGCTGCTCGAGCGCCATCGCGCCCCTTACGACTGCGCGCTCACGCGGCGGCTGCGCGCTGCGGGCTTCATCGTGATCGGCACCACCACCGTCCCCGAGTACGCGATCCTGCCCGTCTGCGAGGCGCACATCTTCGGCCCCACCCGCAACCCCTGGGATCTGCAGCGCACGCCGGGCGGCTCCTCAGGCGGCTCTGCGGCAGCCGTCGCAGCAGGGATGCTGCCGGTCGCCCACGGCAATGACGGCGGCGGCTCGATCCGCATCCCCGCCGCCTGCTGCGGCCTGGTGGGGCTCAAGCCCCAGCGCGGTCGCGTCTCGCTCGCGCCGGAGCTTGCCCACTCGCTGCTGGTGATCGACGGCATGCTCACCCGCACGATCGCCGACTCCGCCGCGCTGCTCGACGTGCTCTGCGGCCCGGAGAAAGGCGACGCCTACTGGGCGCCCGCGCCATCTGCACCCTTCGCCGAGCTTGCAGCAAAGTCGCCGCGGGCATTGCGGATCGGCTTCACGACGCGCTCGCCGATCGCGGAGGCGCCGGTCGATGCGCAGTGCGCGGCGGCCGCTGAGCGCGCCGCTGCGCTGCTGGGCGATCTTGGCCACAGCGTCGAGGAGGTCACGCCCCCCTGGCCGGATCAGCGCCTCGGCACGCTCTTCGGGACGCTCTTTGCGATCAACATCGCGCTTGCGATCGCCTACTCCGGTCGCATCGCCGGGCGCGAGCCTGCCGCAGCGGACATGGAGCCGATGAGCTACGCGATCTACGAGCTTGCCAAGGGGCGCTCGGCGATCGAGGGGCTTGCGATCGAGACCGAGCTGCTCTCCGCGCTGCGCCCGGTCGCCGAGCTGCTCGCCGGCTACGACGCGCTCCTGACCCCCGCGCTGGCGCAGCGCCCGCTGCCGATCGGCGCCCTCGACACCTACGCCCCCGAGCCGCTTGAGACCTTCACGCGCTCAGGCCACTTCACGCCCTTTACCGCGCTCTTCAACGCCTCCGGTCACCCGGCGATCGCGCTGCCGTTGTTCGAAGGCTCCGACGGCCTGCCGCTGGCGGTCCAGCTCGTCGGCCGCCCTGCGGACGAGGGCACGCTGCTGGCGCTCGGCGCCCAGCTGGAAGGCGCATGCGCATGGGCGCAGCGACGGCCGCCGGTCGCAGCCGGCTGAGCGCAGCTAGAATCGGCGCGGCCGCGACAAGCCTGAGCGCGGACGGATCAAGAGACAGCGAGCCACCGAACGAGGAGAAAGGTTGAATCGATGGCCTACGTGATCGCCGAGCCATGCATCGGCACCAAGGACAACTCATGCGTCGAGGTCTGCCCGGTCGACTGCATCCACCCCACGCCAGAGGAGTCGGGCTACGAGACAGCGGAGATGCTCTACATCGACCCGGACGAGTGCATCGACTGCGACGCCTGCGTCGAGGCCTGCCCCGTGGACGCGTGCTTCGCCGAGGACCAGCTCCCCGAGGAGTGGCGCAAGTACGCGCAGATCAACGCCGAATACTTCGCCAACAGCCGCTGAGCGCTCAGGCCATCGGCAGCGAGGCGCCGATGGGCGCGGGCGCTGCCGCCGCCGGAGAGGCCCCGCCCGCCGCCGGCGCGGCCATCGGCAGCGAGGCGCCCACGGGCGGGGGGGCGAGCGCGATCAGCCCCCGCGCCGCGTGGCGGATCGCCTGCGCGGCAGGGTCGTCCGGGTCCTCGACGACCAGCGGCGTGCCGCTGTCGGAGTGCTCGCGCAGGGCGATCGTCAAGGGCACCTTTGCCAGCAGCGGCACATCCAGCTCCGCCGCAAGCTCCTCGCCGCCGCCTGAGCCGAAGATGGCGTAGCGCTCGCCTGCGGGCGTCGTGAAGCCGGACATGTTCTCGATCACGCCCGTGATCGCAAGCTGCAGGCGGCCTGCCATCTCTCCCGCCCGTCTGGCCACCTTCTGCGCGGTCGGCTGCGGCGTTGTGACGATCAGGAAGCTTGCGCCGGGGACCAGCTGCGCGAGGGTCATCGAGACATCGCCCGTGCCGGGCGGCAGGTCGATCAGCAGGTCGTCAAGCTCGCCCCAGTCCACGTCCTTGAGGAACTGGGCCAGCGCCTTGTGCAGCATCGGGCCGCGCCAGACCACCGCCGCGTCCTGCTCGAGGAAGAAGCCGATCGACATCACCTTCACGCCATGAGCCTCGTTGGGGATGATCTTGCGCTCCGCCGAGACTGCCGGGCGCGTGGCGCCGAGGCCGTACATCCGCGGAATCGAGTAGCCCCAGACATCGGCATCGAGCACGCCGACGCGGCGCCCTTCGGCGGCGAGCGCCGCCGCAAGGTTGGCAGTCAGCGACGACTTGCCCACGCCGCCCTTGCCAGAGCCGACGCACAGGACATTGGCGATCTGCGCGAGCGCGCCGTCGGGCAGGGTGCCGCCGATCCCCAGGCGCTGCTTGAGGGCAGCCTTCTGCTCGTCGCTCAGCACGTCGAAGAAGACATTGACGTGGCTGACGCCTTCAAGCGCGCCGACCGCGGAGCGCACCGCCTGCTGAAAGTGGCCGCGGATCGGGCATCCGGCGGTGGTCAGCGAGACGGTCACGTCGACCACGCCGCCCGCTCCGACCTTGACCTCGCGCACCATGTCGAGCTCGACGATCGAGCGGCGCAGCTCGGGGTCGATCACGCTCTTCAGCGCGTCTGTGATCGTCTCGACAGAGGGTGTCTGCACGCACCCATTCTGCCAGATCGCGGCGCGATGGCGGCGCCTGTCGTCGCGCTGCGCGGGGCGCCGCGGCGCCGATCCAGGTCTACGGCCACTATGCGCCGATTGCAGATGCACAACGCCCCGGCGCTGTGCGCCGGGGCGTTGGCGAGGGGGAGAGGGATGATGTGGGTGAAGCTTGCCGGCGGGGCAGCTGTGCCGCCCCGCCGGAGGGAGGGAGGAGAGGGTCCTGCTTCCACCGGCTGAAGGAGTTAGCCGGCAGACCTTCCGTCGTCGTCCTCCGCACGACGACGGGGAAGCCTGTTCGTCAGTCGCGACTCAATACGCGCTCCTGAATGCGTTCCATCGTCTGGCTCGGAGAGCCGACGCGATCTTTCAGCACGTCGCTGAGACGGCTCTGCGTGCGCTCGATCTGGCGCTGCGCCTGCTCGACCTGGGCGGAGAGGTCACGGCCAAGGCGCGTGCGCCGCTTTGTCAGCTCCCGCCGACGCATGCGCACGCCGCGCTCCAGGCGCGTGCGAGTGCGACGCACCTCGCGCTCCAGGCGCGTGCGGGCGCTTGCGCCGCGTCGTTCGAAGCGCCGCAGCTGGTTGCCGATCTCCTTTGCGCTGGTGTAGGTGGAGAAGACATCGTTGACGCTGGAGACCAAGCGCTCCCTGGCGATCAGCGCGGCGCCGATCGGGATCAGCATCGCCCGTTCGCCCGGGATGCGAGCGCCGCTGCGTGCTCTTGCTCCGTGCTGGGCACGTGTGCCCATGCTGCGCGTCGAGCCTCTGCGCTGCGCGCTGCGAGTGCTCTTCGCGCTGCTTTTCACCGCTCGGCTGCGCTGCGCACTACGGCCGCTCCCAACGTTTGACCTGGCGCTTGCTGTGCTGGCTGGCATCGCCTCGTTAAGCCTCCTGTCGACTCTGCTTTACCTGTTCGCCCTGGACCTTTTAGATCCTGCCTGTGGACAAGCTCCGTAAAGCTCAGCTCCTGTGCATCAGTCTACCACGAACAGATGTTTGTTCAAGGCGCTCGAATTGTCAAGGCCCGATTCGACGGATAGGCCGCAAACTCCGAAGATAAAAGGCCTCAGCGGGAGCCATTCGGGTCACGAACATATGTTCGATAATCTCCGAAGCCTGCGATGAGCGCCTCGCCGCCGCTCAGGCGATGCGCGCAAGCCAGCGCGCGGGCTCGGCCAGCTCGGCCGCAGTGGGCAGCGCCTCAGGCGCGGCGAACGCAAGCGCAAGCGCCTTAGAGCCACGCGCGGCGACGACCTCGTCGCAGAAGCGCCTGCCAACCTCGTACTGGCGCATCTTCATCTCCAGCCCGAGCAGGCGCTCTAGCACGCGCCAGGGCAGCGGGCGCGACTGGCGCCGGCGCTGGTCGAGCGCGCTGCGCAGGCGCGGCAGCGAGGGCAGCAGGTCGGCTCCGACCGCGTCCATCACGTGCTCCGCGTGACCCTCGATCAGGGACATCGCCGACTGCATGCGCTCGACCAGCGACCAGCGGCTCTCGCCGAGGGTCACGCGCAGCACTTCACCGCGGGCGAGCCGCTCGATCATCGTCGCGACTCCGCCCGGGCGCATCGCACGCAGAACGTCAGCGGGAGCGACGCTCACCTGCATGCGCTCGATCAGCTCGCGTATCAGCCCGCCGAGGTAGTCGCGCAGCCAGCTCGCTGAGGTGAACTGCACGGCGTGAGTCAGCTCGTGGATCGCGACCCAGCGCGTGAGCTCCTCGCGGTCGAGCTTCAGCGTGCGGGCGGTTTGCATCAGGTTCGGGGCAACCAGCAGCAGCCGCGGCGGGGCGCTCTCGTCGAGCAGTGCGACGTCGTATTGGCCGAGGACTCGCTGCGAGAGCATGCCGAGGATCGCTCCCACCTGGGCGCCGAGGAGCAGCGCTGAGGCGCCGCGCGCCGCACGCATAAGGGGGGCTGCTTTGCGCGGGGTGCGCCCAAGCCGCCTGGCCGCAAACGGCTCAAGGAGCGGACGCATCGCGGCGAGGTTCGCCGCTATCCAGACTGAGCGATCGACCGCCTCCAGCGGCGGCAGCTGCGCCGGGGGGGCGAGCCCCGAGTAATCGCTCACGCTGCGCGCAAAGCCGCTGGCGAGCTCGCGCATGTCGGGGAGCGCGCCGAGCGTGGGCGCCGCTGTGCCGGCGAGCCGCTCACCGATCCATTGCGCGATGTCCCAGTCGATCGCGTCCACCCGCATATCCTAGGTGGGTGCAGGAGCCAAGGCCCGCAGCTGTCAGCGAGCGCCCGGCCGTCGAGGCGACGGGGCGCCATTCTGCCCCGGCGTCGCGGACACCTGCCTGCGACGCGGCGCCGGCGCATGGCCTCGAGATCCTGACGGGCGGGTCGGCGCAGCGCGCTGCCCTGCTTGCGCAGCGCGCCCAGGCGCTGATCGCGCAGCGCAGCGCCCCGGAGTCGATCCTGCTCGTGGGGGTCGACGGCGGGGCGGTGGGGGCGCTGCGCGCCGCTCTGCGCGCAGCTGGCGGCCCCAAGCCCCGTGTGGTCTCGGCGCTCGGCCTCGCGCTTGAGCTGGTAGCAGCGGGCGCCGGCGCGGCGCAGGGCGCGGCAGAGCCCCGCGCAGCCTCGCGCCAGGCGCGGCTGGCGCTCGCCGCAGAGGCGGCGCTGGAGCGCGAGGCCAGACACCAGGGCTCGGCGCGGCGCAGGGCGCTGCGGATGCTGGCGCAGGAGCTCGAGCGCATCGATGTGGAAAGCGCGGCTGCGCCGGGGGGCGCTCGGCGCACCGAGGCGCTCTCAGCGCCTGAGACGCTGTGGGCAGCTGCTGAGGCGCTGCAGCGCCGCGGGCGCTTGCTGGACGCGCTTGCGGCACGCTACAGCCATCTGCTGGTCGCGGGCACGCCGGATCTGAGCGGCGCAGGCGCAGCGCTGATCGCGGCCCTCGCTGCGCTGCCGGCGCAGATCACAATCGCGCTTCCCGCGCGCGCAGCGCAGCGGCTGCGAGAGCTGCTGGCGAAGGCGTATGGCGACGCTGAGGTGCCTGTGCGCGAGCTGCCCGCCGACGTTGAGCCCTCCGAGCGCAGCGGCGGGCGCTCAGGCGTGGAGCTCCTGCTCTGTGCCGATCGCCACGCGCGGGCGCGCTGGTTGGCAGCCGAGGTCGAAGCGCAGCTTGGCCGCGATGGCCGCTCCCGGGTCGCTGTCGTCCTACCGTCGCTGGCGCGCGATGGTCGCGAGCTTGCGGGGGCGCTCCGGGCGCGCCACCTGCCCTTCTTTGCGCCCTTCGCGCCGGAGATGTTTGCCCCGCCGCCGGTCCGCGACCTGCTGGCCTGGCTGCGCCTGCTGCTTGACCCGCACGCTACCGAGGCGATGCGCCTGCTGCTGCGCCCGCCGGCGCTGCCGCCCGCGGAGGCGGCGCACGTCAGCAGGCTGCTCCAGGGACGCCGGCTCGATCTGGCAAGCGCCGCCGCTGCGGTTGCGCAGGCGCCGCAGTGCTCGCCGGCGGCGCGCGAGCGCATCCACTCCTTCCTCGAGCTCCACAGCGCGCTCAGGCAGGAGCTGGCCGAGGCGCAGCCCTGGACGCTGCTCCCGGCGCTGATCTGGCGCGCGGGCCTCCACGAGCTGAGCGAGCCTGATACGGATCGCCCTGCGCGCTGCGCGGCCGGAGCACTCGCGGCGCTGCAGGCGCTCGGGCAGGAGCTTGCCGAGCTGCGACCGGATGCAGATGCAGCGGCGATCGCAAGAGACATCCTGGCGATCGCCGACGCCGGCCTGCCGCTGGTTGCCGGCGAGGCCGAGGATCCCTGGGGCGAGGAGGGCTCCTGGCCCGAGGATTGCACGGGGGTGCCGCTGCTGCTCTCAGCAGCGGACTCCTGGGCGCATCCGCTCGACGTGGTGATCGTCGCGCCCGGCGCATCGCTGCCCTCAAGCGCGGAGCAGCCGCAGCGCAGCCGCGGCGAGCGCTCCGAGCGTGAGCGCTCCGAGCGTGAGCTTGGGGTCCTGGAACGTTGGCTGGAGCTTGGGCGCGAGCGCGCGCTCGTGGTCGCCGCCGAGCCCTTCGGCACAGCTGCCGCCGGCGCCCTCGGCGGCGCAGCGCAGCTGCTCTCGAGGCGCCTTGACCGCAGCTGGGAGCGCATCGACGGCGATCGCCTTGCAGGGCCCAAGCTCTCCAGCTCGCTGATGCGCGGGGCGCGCAAGGCCCTGATCGATGAGCTCGAGGCCGTCGGCTCACATCTCGGTGAGCTGCGCCTGGACAGCGAGCAGGAGATCGCAGCGGGTGTCAGCGCAGCGCTCGCCTACATGAAGCTTGCAGCGCTGCGAGCGCTGCCCGCCGAGGCTGACCCCCGTGCGCACAGCGAGGATCTCGACGCGCGGCTGCTGCGCAGCGCAAGCCCCCAGCAGCGCGAGCTCTTTCACGGCTCGCCCGTGGCGCAGCTGGCAGCGCAGCGGCTCCCGGAGCTGCTTGCGGGCGCCGAGCAGTCCGGCGCGGGCGCTGCGCCGGCGATCGCCGGCGCGGAGCGCTCGCTGGCGGCGCTGCTGCCACGCCGCGGCCAGGGGCTCGTGCTCTCCGCCTCGGATCTGGACAGCTTTCGCTCCTGCCCGCTGCGCTTCAAGTTTGCGCGGCTCTTGCATCTGCCGCGCTACCAGACACCCGAGCAGCGCTTCGGGATCGCTGTGCACCGCGCGCTCGAGCGCTTCCACGCCCGCTTTGCGGGCGATCAGGATGGGGCGCGGGGAGACGCCGGCGCCAGGGTGATCGAGAGCTGCCTTGGCGCTGCCTGGCAGAGGGTCGGGCTGGGCCGCGGCGGAGCGGAGCTCTATGCGCTCGCGCGCGATGCGCTGCTTGACTATCAGCGCTCGCTTGCCCTCCGGCCCGCGGACCCGGTCTGGCTGGAGCGCAGCTTTGCGATCAGAGTCGGGCCGCACACGCTGCGCGGCAGGGTCGACCGCGTCGATCGCATCGACGATCGCCATTACGAGATCATCGACTACAAGACGAGCCGCGCGCGTCCTCTCGAGCAGCTTGAAGAGCAGCTTCAGCTCGAGGTCTACGGCCTCGCCGCGCAGGAAGAGTGGGGCTGCGAGCAGGTCACGCTCACCTACAGCTTCATCATCGACGGCGTTCAGGTGCGCCTGCCGCAGCGCAGCGCGGAGGAGCGAAGGGCGCGCGTTGCGCAGGCGCTTGAGCAGGTAGCCGGGGAGATCCTCGCGCTGCGCTTCACGCCCCGCCCCTCCTATGCCGCGTGCGCGGCCTGCGACTTCCTGGCGGTCTGCCCGGCTGTGGAGAGCTGAGCCGCTGAGCGATCGGCGCAGTGCGCGGCGGCGCGTGCGCTAGGAGCCGTCCGTGCCGCGTTGGCGCAGAAAGCGCTGGAACTCGCGGGCGATCAGCTCTCCGGAGGGAAGCTCGCTCCAGAGCAGCGCCTCGTCCTCCTCGCTGCCGTTCTGCTCCAGGCGCTCGACGAACGCCTGCACGTCGGAGTCGGCGGCGACGGCCAGCCCGACCTGGCGCTCATAGTCGGCCGCAGCGCGCTCGAGCGCCGAGGCGTCGACGGTCACGCCGATCAGGGCTTCTGTGCGTCGCACGAGCGCCAGCGCCGCCTTCGGGTTCGGGGCGGCTGCAACGTAATGCGGCACGCTCGCCCACAGCGAGACCGCGGGCACGCCACCGCGCGCGAAGGTCGAATGCAGCACCCCGACGATGCCGGTCGGGCCCTCATAGCTGGAGCTGCGCAGCCCGAAGCGCTCGATCAGCGCCGGATCGGAGGCAAGCGCGGTCAAGGGAACCGGCCGCGTGTGGGCGACCTCGGCCAGCAGCGCCCCCACGCTCACCACCAGCTGGACGCCGAGCGCCTCGGCGACCTCGAAGAGCTGGTCGGCCAGCGAGCGCCAGCGCAGGGACGGCTCAGGCCCCTGCAGCAGCAGCACATCGCGCGGCGCCCGCGGCACCTTTGCCGCCAGCAGCTCCAGCTGTGGCCACTCGACGCTCCTGGCGCCGCTCTTGCGCAGGCGCACCGTCGGCCGGGTCGCCTGATAGTCGAAGAGCTCCTCTGAGTCCGCCCACGCGAAGCGCTCCGCGCCAAGCGCAGTCGCCAGGAAGCGCAGCGCCGCAGAGGCGGCCTCACCGGCGTCGTTCCAGCCGCTGAAGGCGCAGATCAGCGCCGGCGCGCGCAGCTTTGAGGGGCGGTGGTCCCAGTGAAGGAGTTGCACCTGATCCACGGTACCGGATCGGCTCCGGTTCCCCCGCCTGCCCAGACGCGCTCAGCCGGGCACGGGCAGCAGCAGGCCGACGCCGTAGAGGACGCCGCCGACGAGGACGCCCGCGAGCGTCATTTCCAACCCCGCCGCCCACCAGGAGCGCAGCGTCACCAGCGACTTGGCCGCGCCGACGAGAAAGTGGGCAACAAGCGAGATCGCGGCGGCGACGATGAACGCTGCGGTGCCGGTGATGAAGATGAACGGCACCACCGGCACGATCGCGCCTGCCGCCGTTGAGAGCCCGCCGGCGAGCGCTGCCTGCACCGCGTGGCCGTCGGTCTTCAGGCTCCCGAACTCTTCGCCCGCCAGGACCCGCAGCATCGCCTCCGGGTACTCCGCCAGCTTGGCCGCGATCGACTCGGCGGCGCCGCGCTCGATGCCCTTCAGCTGCAGAAAGAGCGCAAGCTCTTCGCGCTCCTCCTCGGGGTGCTGGGCGATCTCCTGGCGCTCCTGCTCGAGGTTCGCGACGCCCACCTCGACCTCTGAGCGCTCGGCCAGGAAGGCGCCGGTCGCCATCGAGAGCGCTGAGGCGATCGCCCCGGCCAGCCCGGCGGTCAGGACGAGCCTGCCGCCGTTGGTGGCGCCCGAGACGCCTGCGACGATGCCGAAGACCGCCGCCAGGCCGTCGTTGGCGCCATAGATGGCGCCTGCGATCCAGCCGCCGCCGGTGCTGTGCCAGCGCTCGCGCGAGAGAATCCGCTCCAGGCGCCCGCGCGCTCGCTCGCGCTCGGCCTGCTCGCCCGCGCTCGCCGGCGCCGCCTCGCCGGCTCCGGCATGATTGCCCGGCTGCGAGCCGTGCTCCCCGGCGATCAGCCCGCGCACGCTGAGCGAGTGCGCTCGCTCCTCCGCTGCGATCTCGCTCAGCAGGCGGTCTGTCTCAGGGTCTCCGGTCGCCGCCCCGTAGACGCCGCCTGCCTCCACCTCGCTGACCTCTGCGGCCTCGCGCGCTGCCAGCAGCCGCGGCAGCGGCGCGATGCGCGACTGCAGGCGCAGGATCCAGGGGATGCGAACGCTCTCGCGAGGGGGCACCTCGATGCCGAGCGCACGCATGCGTGCCTCCAGGCGTTCGCGGTGAGCGACCTCGCCGGCCGCCAGCTCACGCAGCAGCCGCGCGCGTCCGCCGTCGCGCTCGCGCTCGGCGAGGCGTGCGTACACGTACTGGGCCTGCACCTCGCCACGCCAGGCCCGCTCAAGCCGGGCACGAATCTGCGCAGGACTGACCGCGTCCGGCTTGCCGGTGCTGCTCACGATCGCGCGGCGCCTGCTGCCGCCTAGGCTCTCTGCCTCTGAAGATCCTCAGCGCTTGCCCCGGCGCTCTGCACAGGCTCCTGCGCAGGCGCCGGCGAAGCGCCGGCATCTGCGCGTGCCGTGGCGCTCGCGGGCGGCGCTGGAGGCAGTGCCTCGCCGCTCACAGAGTGCCGAAACTCGCGGATGCCGCTTCCCAGCGAGCGGCCGATTTCAGGCAGCCGCCTTGCGCCGAAGACCAGCAGGACGACCAGCAGCAGCAACAGAATATGGGTAGGGCTGTCTAGTCCGCCACCAAACATGATCCGCTCATGGTATCGGGCGCCGCAGTGCGCTGCGCGCCAGCTCGAAGGCGACGAAGATCATGAGCAGGGCGAAGGCATCGCGCAGCAGCGCTCCGGAGAGCGCGTTTGCGAGCACCACACCGAGCGCCGCTCCTGCCAGCGCGACGGCGCCGACCATCGCGCCGTCGCGCGCTCGCACGTTGCCGTGGCGGGCGTGGCTGATCGCGCCCACGAGCGCGACCGGCACGATCGCCAGCAGCGACGTCGCCTCTGCCTGCTGCTGCCCGAGGTGCAGCAGCAGCACCAGCCCGGGCACGAAGATGACGCCGCCGCCCAGCCCCAGCAGCCCCGCGATCACGCCGCCCACAAGGCCGATCAGGAGCGCGCCGATCATTCCAGGATCAGCTCCACGGAGGCAGCAAGCAGGACGGCGGAGAAGACCAGCGCGAGCGTGCGGTGGGGAACCACGCGCGCGACGCGCGCGCCGATCAGCACCCCGACGATCGCCGGGACGCCGATCAGCACGCCGTCCAGCACGTGGACGTTGCCGTAGCCCGCCTGCAGGGCGGCAGCAAAGGCGGCGATCATCGTGATCGCCAGCAGCGAGGTGCCGGCGGCCTCGCGCTGGTTGTAGCCGAGGGAGAGCACCAGCGCCGGAACGATCACCGAGCCGCCGCCCACCCCGAAGATGCCTGAGAAGAGTCCCGCCGCGCTGCCGATCAGGGCCAGCTTCAGCGTCCGGCGCTCAGCCATGGCGTGCGCGCCCGCGCGCAATCTCGAGGTGTCGTGCCGGGTGGGGACGTGCGCGCAATACTAGTGGCCGTGTCGTCCGCCGCCTCGATCGCGCACGCGCTCGCTCCACTGCGGTCAAGCCCGGAGTCCGCGGCAATCCTCCTGGACGTCGACGGCACGCTCGCACCGATCGTCGAGCGCGCCGAGGAGGCGCGCGTCAGCGAGGCGATGCGCTCGCTGCTGATCGAGCTGACCCATCGCTACGCGCTGATCGCCTGCGTGAGCGGGCGCCGCGCCCAGGAGGCGCGCCAGATGGTCGGGATCGGCAGCATCGCCTACGTCGGCAACCACGGCGCGGAGCTGCTTGCGCCGGCCTCCACGCAGGTGCGGATCCTCGACCCCGCGCTCGCGGCTGCCCGCTCCCAGGTTGATCGGTTTGCAAGCTCGCTGCCGGCGGCGGCGCTGCGCCGGGCGCGCGTGCGCGTCGAGGAGAAGGGGCCAGTGCTGGCGCTGCACTGGCGCGGCGCGCGCGACGAGGCGGCCGCCGTAGCCCTGGTCGAGGAGCTTGCCAAGCGCGCCGGCGCGGCGGGCCTCTTCATCCATCGCGGGCGCAAGGTGCTCGAGGTCCGACCGCCGGTCGCCTTCGACAAGGGGCGTGGAGTGCGCGAGCTGCTCGCCGGCGCGCTCCCGGGCGGCGAGGAGGGCGAGCGCATTGCGGTTGCGATGTATGTCGGCGACGATCGCACCGATCTTGATGCCTTCGGCGCGCTGCGCGAGCTCGTGCGCGAGGGCCGGCTCGAAGCGGCCTGTTGCGTGGCGGTCGCCTCCGAGGAGGCCCCTGAGGAGCTGATCGAGCATGCTGACCTTGTGATCACTTCGGTTGAGGAGGTGCGCGCGCTGCTTGCCGGGCTCCTCTGAGCACGCTCGCAATCGACGCACCACCACCAGGCTCCGCGTTGCGCTTCGTAGAGTTCCTCAGAGCAACGGTCGTCCTCACCGCCGCGGCCGCCAGCGCGCTCGGCGTGCTGGCGGTGCTGGTCGCCGCTCCGACGGGTCGCTCCACGCTTCTGCTGGCCACGCTCGGGTGGTGGGTGCTCGCGGTGGCGCTCGGGCTGTGGCTCGGACGCCGGCAGCAGGCCAGCCCCGCGATCGCGCGCCTGCTGGCGCGCGCGAAGGCGAGCCCGGCGCTGCCCTCGGAGCAGCCGGGGACGATCCTGCTCAACCGCCTCTGGCCGCTGCTGGCGGTGACGATCCTCGCCGGTGCGCTGGCGCTGGTCGCGCCCCAGGTGCCGGGCATCGGCGCGGGCTTTGCGATCGCAGGCGCGCTGGCCTGGCGCCGGCAGCACGCCGCGGTCGCCGCGATCGAGAAGCGCGACGGGGTCTGCTTCTACGTCCTTCGCACCTCGCCGCTGCAGCCGATCGCCCTGCAGCGAACGCCCGGCTTCAAGTCGCCGGCGCCGGATGCGCGCGGGCGCGCGCTGCCCTGATGCGCGGCGTGAGCGCCCCCGACGTGCTGCTCGTCTCGCTGGCCTCCACAGCGGGCTGGCGGACCGCAGACGAGGAGCTGCTGCGCGCGCTGCAGCGCGTGGGCGCCGACGCGGAGATGATCCGCGCGCCCGCACCCCCCGCGGTGCGCACATTCATGGCGACGGACCTGTGCTGGGCGCGCAGCGCGCGCGCGGCGGCTGCCGCGGGGATCGCAAAGCGCCGCCCGCGCGCGGTGATCTACTGCTCGATCACCGCCGCGCTGCTGTGGCCCCGGCGCGGCGCGATCCGCTTTGACACGCTTGCGTGTGAGAATCGCCCGGGTCGCCACGGCATCTGGCAACGCGCCGCGGAGCGCCGCCGCATCGCCGCCGCGCCGCTGCTGCTGCCGATGAGCGAGCGCTCGCTGCGCGGGCCCGCGCGGCGGCGCGATCGGGATGCGGTGATCCTGCCGGTTCCAGTGGAGCCTCCCGGCGGCGCGACGCCCGAGCGCGACATCGCCGCTGTCACCTACGCCGCCAACCCGCGCAAGAAGGGCGCAGCGCGCGTCGTGCAGGCCTTCCTTGAAGCGCGCAGAGAGGGGGAGCAGCTGCTGGTGGCGGGCGCCGAGCGGGATGAGCTTGCGGCCGCGGGGGTGCAGCTGCCCGCGGATGGCTCGGTGCAGGCTCTCGGGCGGCTCCCGCGCGAGCGCTATCGCGAGCTGCTCGCGCGTGCGCAGGCCTTCGTCTGCGCGCCGCTGCGGGAGGACTACGGGATCGTCCAGCTGGAGGCGCTTGCGGCCGGATGCAGGCTTGTCACGACGCCCGCATCCGGCCCTTACGTCGCGCTGCCGATCGCACGTGCGCTCGATCCCCGCCTGGTGAGCGAGGAGCTCAGCCGAGCGCTGCGCATCGCGCTCGATCAGCCCGCGCCCGACTACGCCGAGCGCGCCAGGGAGCTGCTCGCTCCCTACTCGCGCGCTGCTGTCGATCGCATCCTCGCCGAGCAGGTGCTGCCAAGGCTGCTCGGCGGTGGCAAGGCGGGATAGCAGGCCGCGAGCGCCGGCGCTTCTGCGCCCTCAGCTCGCCGGTGGCATCCGGCGCCCGCGCTTGCCCATGCGCTGCAGCTCCTCCCAGCTGCGCGTGTTCGCCACATCGGCGGCGCGCAGCCAGCCGCGCCGCGCCGTCGCGATGCCGTAGCGCAGCAGCGCGAGCATCTCCGTCGAGTGGGCGTCGGAGTTGACCACCAGCAGCACGCCCGCCTGCGCGGCCGCACGGGCATCCTGCTCGGAGAGGTCGCGGCGCAGTGGGTTGGCGTTAATCTCCAGGAAGGTTCCGGTTTGCGCGGCCACCTCGAAGAGCGTCTCGCGGTCGAGCGCATAGGAGGGGCGCTGCTCGATCAGCCGCCCCGTCGGGTGGGCGATCGCATCGACTGCAGGGTGGCGCATCGCGCTTACCAGGCGCTCGGTCATCCGCTGCTCTGAGAGCCGGAAGGAGGTGTGGATGCTCGCGATCACCCAATCGAGCTCGCCAAGCAGGTCATCGTCGTAGTCGAGGGAGCCGTCGGGAAGGATGTTGACCTCGCTGCCGGCAAGCAGCCGAATGCCGAGGCCGCTTGAGTTGAGGCGGTGGATGCGCTCGATCTGATCACGCAGCTGAGCGGGAGAGACCGCCTTGCCGAAGCCGTGCGAGGCGGAGTGATCGGTGATCGCGAGGTATTCATAGCCGCGCGCAGCGGCTGCAAGCGCCATCTCCTCGATCTGGGCGCGCCCGTCTGAGGCGACCGTGTGGCAGTGCAGGTCGCCGCGGACGTCGCGCTCGCGCACCAGCTCCGGCAGACCTGGCCCATGCTCGCGCGCGGCCTGCAGCTCGCCGCGATTCTCGCGCAGCTCCGGCGGGATCGGGCGGTAGCCGAGGAGGCTGTAGACGCCCTGCTCCTCCGCAAAGGTGTGCAGCCGGCCGCTTGCCTCCTCGCTGACGCCGTGCTCGGAGACGTGGTAGCCGCGCGCGCGCGCGTCGGCTCGCAGCGCCTCGTTGTGCTGGGCCGATCCGGTGAAGTGCTGCAGCAGATTGCCATGCTCGGCAGGGCGCGCCAGCCGCAGGTCGACATCCAGGCCCATGTGCGTCCGGGCGCGCACGGCGGCCGGCCCGGACTGCAGCACGACCTCGATCTGGGGCAGCGCGGCAAAGGCATCTGCCAGCGCCGCGGGGTCATCGGCGGTTGCGACCAGGTCGAGATCCCCGACCGCCTCGACCATCCGCCGCGCCGAACCGGCGATCTGAGCGTTTGCGGCAGGAGGCCCGCTGTCAAGCAGCCCCGCAACAAGCTCCTCGCCCAGCTCGAGCGCGCGCGGCAGCAGCACGCGGGAGGGGCCGCCCGTGAGCTCCTGCGCCGTTGCGGCCAGGACATTGGCCTCGAACTTCGGACCGAAGCCGCGCTCTGTGCGCAGCCTCCCGGCGGCCGCTGCGGCGCGCAGCGCCGCCGGCGAGTCGATGCCGAGATCGGTGAAGAGCGCCCGGGCGCGCTTGGGGCCGATGCCGGGCAGGCGCGTGAGCGCGATCACGCCCGCGGGGTAGCGCTGCTTGAGCGCGACTGCGGCGGGTATCTCGCCGTACGCGAGCAGGTCGCCGATCTTTGCTTCAAGCGTCTGCCCGATGCCGGGCAGCTCGCGCGCGCGGCCCTCTCCGACCAGCGCCGCCACCGAGGCAGAGCTCTCGCGGATCGCTCGTGCCGCGCGCCGGTAGGCGAGGACGCGATGGCGATCGGCGCCGTCGAGCTCGTAGAGGTCGCCAAGCTCCTCGAGCGAGTCGGCGATCTGGGCGTTGGTCAGGGGGTGGGCCATCTCAGTCGAGCCGCAAGCCGGCTGCTGCCGCAGCGCCGGGCACCATGTAAGGTAGGGACGCTATGGACGGAGAGGCTTGGCTTGTACTGCCAACCTACAACGAGGCGGAGAACATCGAGCGGATCGTAGGCGCGGCGGGAGCCGTGCTGAGCGATTGCCCGCTCTCCGGCTACCGCGTGCTGATCGTCGACGACGACTCGCCGGACGGCACCGGCGAGATCGCAGAGCGGCTGGCCGCGCAGCGGGACTGGGTGCATGTTCTTCACCGCAAGAGCAAGGAAGGCATCGGCCCGGCCTACCTAGCGGGGTTCGCGCACGCCCTCGAGCACGGCGCCTCCTACGTCATGGAGATGGACTCCGACTTCTCGCACGATCCGGCCGACCTCGCGCGCCTGCTGGGCGCGATCGAAGACGGCGCCGATCTGGCACTGGGCTCCCGCTATGTGCCGGGCGGCGGCGTCACGGACTGGACGCTGCTGCGCCGCGCCATCAGCCGCGGAGGCTCGCTCTATGCGCAGGTGATCCTCTCGCTTCACATCCGCGACCTGACCGGAGGCTTCAAGTGCTTTCGGCGCGAGGTGCTCGAGGCGATCGACTTTCAGAGCGTTCGCTCGCACGGCTATGCCTTCCAGATCGAGCTCACCTATCGCGCCGTGCAGAGCGGCTTTCGCGTCGTGGAGGTGCCGATCGTCTTCCGCGATCGCACGGAGGGCAAGAGCAAGATGTCCTGGCGCATCACCGCCGAGGCGTTCTGGCTGGTGCCTGCCCTGCGCCTCGCCAGGCGACCGCCGCCGGGCGCGCCGGCGGCGCACGTCGCCGCCGAGCGCGCCTCGAGCTGAGCGTCGGCACACGCTACACTTTGTATAGTGACTTTGAAGGCGGAGGCAGGAGCGCATGGACCCCCGAACGAAAGGCAGGAGCAATGGCAGGCAACATCAATGAAGTGAGCGACAGCAACTTTCAAGCGGAGGTGCTCGAGTCCGAGAAGCCGGTGCTTGTGGACTTCTGGGCGCCCTGGTGCGGCCCCTGCCGGATGGTTGCGCCGGTGCTCGAGGAGATCGCGGGCGAACGGGCGGATCTGAAGATCGTCAAGCTGAACGTGGACGAGAACCAGCAGACCGCTGCCAGCTTCCAGATCCTCTCGATCCCGACGATGATCCTCTTCAAGGCCGGCAAGCCGGTCAAGAGCATCATCGGCGCCTACCCCAAGCAGCGGCTGCAGGCCGAGCTCGAGCCGGTGCTCGCGGGCGCATAGGGGCGCCGACTCAAGGAGCGGGCCCCGCCGCGCAGCTCAGGAGCGTGCGGCCTCGGCGCGGCGCAGCGCGATCGAGAGCTCCAGGCCCTCGATGCGCACCTGCTCCTGGTGCTCGAAGCGCTCCACAGCGTCACCGTCGAGCTGCAGCGCAAGCGCGAGCGTCTCGCCGCTGAGGTACTCGGAGCAGGCGTCAGCGGCCGCAAGCAGCTCGCTTGCGCCCGCGAGCCGCAGCTCTATGCGCTCCTCGACCGCCAGGCCGGCGTTGCGACGTGCGTTCTGCACGGCGCGGACGATCTCGCGGCAGCGGCCCTCGGCACGCAGCGTCTCGTCGATATGCAGGTCGAGCGCAACGGCGCGGGCGCCCTCGCGCTCGACGGCAAAGCCCTCCGGCGCCTGCAGCGTGAGCAGGATGTCCTCGGCGCCGAGCTCGTGAGCCTCGCCCGCGACGCTGATCGCAAGTCGCTCGCCCGCCCGCAGCGCCGCGGCAACCTGCTCTGGGTCAAGCTTCGCAAGCGCCTGCGCGACCGCGGGCATCGAGCGGCCAAAGCGCGGCCCGAGCGTGCGGTAGTTTGGCTTGACGACGTAGCCGCCAAGCTCCTGCGCGCCCGTGAGAAAGCGCAGGCGCTTGACGTTGAGCTCCTCACACAAGAGCTCGCCGTGCGGCTCGATCGCACCACGCTCCTGCGGGTCGGCGACGATCAGCGCCTCGGCCAGCGGCTGGCGGATCTTGACCTTCGCGCCAGCACGCGCCGCAAGGCCCAGACGCACCGCGCTGCGCACCAGCTCCATCGCCCGCTCGAGCTCACGATCGCGCTCGGGCAGCGCATCGCCGGCGGGGAAGTCGCAGAGGTGAACGGACTCCAGCTCGCCGCCCAGGCGCTCGTAGAGCTCATCGGCGATGAACGGACAGAAGGGCGCCAGGCACTGCGCGAAGATCACAAGCACGCTGCGCAGGGTGGCGAAGGCCGCGGGCTCGCCGTCCCAGAAGCGCCGCCGCGAGCGACGGATGTACCAGTTGGAGATGTCGTCGAGCAGCTGTGCGAGCGCGCGCCCGGCGCTCGTCGCATCGTAGGACTCAAGGCGCGCGCAGACCTCCTCGGCGACCGCGGCGCTGCGCGAGAGGATCCAGCGGTCCAGGTCGCTGCGCTCGCCGATCGCGCTTGCGCTCGAGAGCCGCGCCGCATTCGCGCGCGCGTAGAGGGCGTAGAAGGAGAGCGTGTTCCAGAGCGGGCGCAGGAACAGCCGCACCTGCTCGCCGATCGCCTCGATCGAGAAGCGATACCCCTCCCAGGGCGCCTTGGCGGTGAAGAGGTACCAGCGGAAGGCGTCGGCGCCGTAGCGCTCGATCACCTCCCAGGGCTCGACCGTGTTGCCGCGCGACTTGGACATCTTCTGGCCCTCCTGGTCGAGGATCAGCCCCAGGCAGAGCACGTTGCGGTAGGGCGCGCGCTCGAACAGCAGCGTCGAGATCGCAAGCAGCGAGTAGAACCAGCCGCGCGTCTGATCGAGCGCCTCGCAGATGAAGTCGGCGGGGAAGCGCTCAGCAAAGGCGGGGTCCTTGGCCGAGCGCGCGTGGTGCTGGGCGAAGGGCATCGCGCCGGAGTCAAACCAGACGTCGATCACGTCGGGGACGCGGCGCATCGTCGCGCCGCAGGGGACCGGGCAGCCCACCTCCGCACCGGGGGCGAGCGCCAGCGGCGCGCGCCCTGACTCATCGTCGCAGGGGAAGGTGACCTCGTCGACGTAGGGGCGGTGGTGGTCCTCGAGCGCTGTGCCGCTGAGCGCCTCCAGCTCGGCAAAGGAGCCGATCACCTTCACGTGGCCGCGCTCGCAGCGCCAGATCGGCAGCGGCGTGCCCCAGTAGCGCTCGCGCGAGAGCGCCCAGTCGACGTTGCCGCGCAGCCATTCGCCGAAGCGCCCCTCCTTGACGTGCTCCGGGTGCCAGGCGACCGTCTCGTTGGCGGCCAGCAGCTCCTGGCGCTTGGCGCTGGTGCGGACGTACCAGCTGACCTTTGCAAGGTAGATGAGCGGCGTGTCGCAGCGCCAGCAGTGGGGGTAGGAGTGGGCGTAGGGGAGCTCGTAGAGCAGGCGATCGTGGGCGGCAAGGTCATCGATGAGCGCCTGCGTCGTGGCTTCGTCCCTGACCTTCATGCCCTCGTAGCGGCGGCTGCCGTCGATGCTTGACACGCGCTTATCGAAGGTGCCATCGAGGCGCACCGGACAGAGCACGTCGTGCCGCCCGGAGGCGCCTGAGCCAGGCAGGTCCGCAGCCCTCGCCGCCTCGAAGTCCTCGGCGCCGAAGGCCGGGGCGATGTGCACCAGGCCGGTGCCGTCGGCGGTGGAGACAAAGTCGCCGGCGATCACCGGCGCTCCGCCCGCGCGCGTGCCGTTGGGAAAGATCGGGCCGCGGTAGAAGACGCCGCCGCCCCGCACGCCACCTTCGCCGGCTGAGATCAGCACGCTGCCGGGGAAGCTTGCGCCGAGCACCTCCGCCCCCTCGCCGAGCACCGCCGCCACGCGCTCGGCGGCGAGGATCACGACCCTGCCGGCCGCTGAGCCCAAGCGCGGCTTGTCGGGCACGCGCGCGCGCACGTACTCGATCTGCGGGCCGACCGCCACCGCGAGGTTGCCCGGCAGCGTCCAGGGCGTCGTCGTCCAGATCAGCAGCTCATCGCCTTCCTCGAAGGTCACCTCCACCTTGCTGCCGTCGGGGCGGGTGCCGCTGAGCGTCCGCTCGCCCTTCAGGTTCAGCGGCAGGCGCACGTAGATCGAGCGGTCGGTGATCTCGCGGTAGCCGAGCGCGACCTCGTGCGAGGAGAGCGCGGTCTGGCAGCGGTAGCAGTAGGGGACGACCTTGTGGTCCTCGAAGAGCAGGCCCTTCCTGTAGAGCTCTGAGAGCGCCCACCAGACCGACTCGATGTAGCCCTCGTCCATCGTGCGGTAGGCGTGATCGAGGTCGATCCAGAAGCCGATCCGCTCGGTCAGGCGGTTCCACTCCTCCACGTAGGCGAAGACCGACTCGCGACACTCGCGGTTGAAGCGCTCGATCCCCACCTCGCTCTCGATCTGGCCCTTGCTCGTGATCCCGAGCTTCTGTTCGACGGAGATCTCGACCGGCAGCCCGTGGCAGTCCCAGCCGCCCTTGCGCTCGACGTAGTGGCCGCGCATCGTCTGGAAGCGCGGGTAGATGTCCTTGAAGACGCGCGAGAGCACGTGGTGGGCGCCCGGCGGCCCGTTAGCCGTCGGCGGCCCCTCGTAGAAGACCCAGCGCGGGGCTCCCTCGCGGCGCTTGAGCGACTTGGCGAACACATCACGCTGCCGCCAGCGCGCCAGCACCTCGCGCTCGAGCTCGGGCAGCGCGCGGTCGGGCGCGAGCTGCTGCTCGGGGATCAGCGGATGCGAAGGGTCGGCCATTGCGCGGGAATTCTATTTGCAGCACGCCCCGGCGAGGCTGCGCGGGGCTGAGCGCCGCTGACCGCAGCGCCCCTTGCCGCCGTCAGCGCGCGATGCGAGCGCGCTCGCGCCCGCGGCGCGCAGAGAGCGCCATCGCATTCGGCGCGCCCGCCGCAGGCTCTGCCGGCGCCTGCGAGCGCACGAAGCGCCTCCTGCGCTCGGCGGGAAGCTGCGTCGGCGGGTCGGCGAGCTGCGCGCAGATCGCCCCGGCTGCGGCGCCCGGCGTCGAGGGCAGCCGCCCGACGGTGCTCGCACCGGTGTCCGGCAGCGCTCCCTGGAAGTCGAGCACGAGCGCATCGCCTGCGACCCGGCGTGCCGCATGCACCAGGCGCGCGATCTCGTCAAGGTCCGCCCCCGCTCCGGCAAGCACGATCGCACGTGGCTGAAGCGCTCGCAGGGCACTGCCAAGGCGCTCGGGCGCGATCGCTGTCGGCAGGGCGAGGACGCGCAGCCCCGCACGGCGCAGGAACAGCTCGAGCGCCTGATTGCGCAGGGCAGCGCGCTCCAGCGGCTGTGCGGCGTCGAAGATCAGCACGCCCTCGCTGCGGGTCGCAGGCGCCGTGATGCGCTGGATCGCGCAGAGCCAGGATGTCGCATAGCGCCATGCGAAGCAGTACTCCGAGGAGAGCTCCCCGTCGGGTACGATCGTCTCGAGCGCACCCAGCAGCACCATCTCCACCGTGCGCTCGAGCGTTCGCATCGCAAGGCTCTGCTCGAGGATCAGGTCCGCGCGCTGGGCGTCGTACTCAAGCAGCGCCGCGCGCAGCCGTTGCTCGGTCGGTGGTCCCAGTCCGCGCCCGCGCGCGAGCGCGATCGCCGCGGAGATCTCACCCGTCTCCTGCAGCGCCGCCCGCAGCAGCTCGATCTCCTCAAGCTCGTAGAGGCGGTGGCCGCCCTCGCTGCGCGTGGGGCTCGGGAAGGAAAAGCGCCGCTCCCAGCCGCGCAGGGTGCTTGGGCTCACCCCCAGCATCAGCGCAGCGGCATTGGTTCGGATTGCTCCCATACGCACCCACTCTGGCGCTCTTGCACGATCTCGCCAGGCTTCGCAAGCGGCTCTGCAAACCGCCACATTTCATGCAAATCACGATCATTGCAGGGCATTGCGCAGACCCGGCGACGGGCGCGGCGGAGATCCTCGCGCCGCACGCGGCGCTGAGCCGCAGCGGACAGGCGATAGATAGAGTCGGGTACCACCGCAGAACCGACGCAAAGGAGCGATGAGGATGGCCGCCAAGACCCTCTACGGCGCAGAGACCGCAAAGGCAATCGAGAACTTTCCGATCTCCGGCGAGCGGATGCCGCTCGCGGTGATCCACTGGCTTGCCCGCATCAAGGGCGCGGCAGCCGCTGTCAACTGCGAGCTCGGCCTCCTCGACAAGCGGCGTGCGCGGGCGATCGAAGCGGCCGCGCAGGCGGTTGCCGCAGGCAAGCACGACGACCAGTTCCCGATCGACGTCTTCCAGACCGGCTCAGGCACCTCCACGAACATGAACGTCAACGAGGTCATCGCGACGCTCGCAGGGAGCGACGTGCACCCCAACGATCACGTCAACATGGGCCAGTCATCCAACGACACCTTCCCCTCCGCCGTTCACCTGGCGGCGCTTGAGTCCGCCCAGCGCCAGCTGCTGCCGGCGCTGCGCGCGCTCGAGCGCTCACTGGCGCGCAAGGCGCGCGCCTTCGCAGCGATCGTCAAGGCCGGGCGCACGCACCTGATGGATGCGGTCCCGGTCACGCTCGGCCAGGAGCTCTCCGGATACGCCGCCCAGATCGCGCTCGCTCAGGAGCGCATTCGCGCGACGCTCCCCCACGTCGGCGAACTGCCGCTCGGCGGCACGGCGACGGGCACGGGCCTGAACACGCACCCGCGCTTCGCTGCGCTCGTGCGCGCAAGGCTCGCCCGCGAGCACTCGCTGCGCGGTCTTGCTGCGCCGCGCGATCGCTTCGAGGCACAGGCCAACCGCGATGCGCTGGTCGAGCTCTCCGGGGCGCTCAAGGTGCTTGCGGTCTCGCTGACGAAGATCGCCAACGACATCGCGCTGATGGGCTCTGGGCCGCGCGCGGGCATCGGCGAGCTGATCCTGCCGGAGCTGCAGAAGGGCTCCTCGATCATGCCCGGGAAGGTCAACCCCGTGATCCCCGAGGTCGTCCTGCAGGTATCAGCGCAGGTGATCGGCAATGACGCGGCGATCACGATCGGCGGCATGCAGGGGCAGTTCGAGCTCAACGTCCGCATCCCGCTGATCGCGCGCAACCTGCTGGGCTCGCTGCACCTGCTCGCCTCCGCGGCAGAGGTCTTCGCCCACAAGTGCATCGACGGGCTGAAGGCAAACCGGGCGGCGTGCGCGGCCTCAGCCGGCTCCACGCTTGCGGTCGCCACCGCGCTGAACGCCGCGATCGGCTACGACAAGGCGACCGTGATCGTGAAGAAGGCGACGGAGTCGGGCAGGCCGCTGCGCGAGGTGGCCCTCGCTGAGGGCGTCGACGCCGCGCTCTATGACCGCACGATCGATCTTGCGCGGATCGCGCTCGGCAACCAGGCCAAGTGAGCCCTCCGCCATGGGCGGCGGCAAAGAGAAGCGCGTCACGCGCCGCACGCTGATCAAGCGCGGCCTGATCGCGGGCGGTGCGATCGCCGCCGGCGGCGGCATTGCCGGCGGCCTGCTCGCCGGCGAGAGCGAGCGCGTCAAGCGGAGCGCGCCAAAGAGGATCTCGATACCGCCGCCGCCGCAGCGGCCGCCGAACATCCTCGTCGTGATCGTCGATCAGCTGCGCGCGCCGCAGTGGTTCCAGAACGAGGCCGCCGCAGCCGGCCTGATGCCGAATCTCGCGCGGCTGCGCCGCGGGGGCGTCTACTTCTCCAGCCATTACACCGCCGCCAACGACTGCACCCCCGCGCGCTCGGTGCTGCTCACCGGGCTATACAGCCAGCAGACCGGCTGCCTGATCACCAGCGGCAGCACGCTCTCCCCGCGCTTCCAGACCTGGGGCTCGATGCTCCGCGATCAGGGCTATGAGACCTGGTATTACGGCAAATGGCATCTCACCCAGGGCGACAACCTCTGGACTGAGGCCGACCGCGGGGCGCTTGAGCCCTACGGCTTCTCCGGCGGCACCTACCCCTCGCCGGACGGCAGCCCCGGCCAGGGCTGGCGGGTGGACCCCCAGATCGCTGAGCAGTTCCGCCGCTGGTACGCCAGAGCCCCCCAGCGGCGCCCCTGGTGCACGACGGTCTCCTTCGTCAACCCCCACGACATCGAGTGGTGGTATCGCTGGAGCGACCAGGTCCCTGCGGAGCGCAGCGCGCCGCGGATCGTCAGCGCGCTGCCGCCGAACTTCGAGACGCCGGCGTCGCTCGAAGCGCAGCGCAAGCCGCGCCTGCAGCTCTCCTTCCAGGGAACCTCGCAGGTCTCATTCGGGCGCGTCCCCTACTCCGGCCCGCGCATGGCCCGCGCCTGGCTCCCGTTCATGGACCTCTACCTGAAGCTGTGCCGCCGCGTCGACCAGCAGATCGGAGCGGTGCTTGACACGCTGCTCTCCCGGCCGCAGATCGCGGCCAACACGGTGATCGTCTTCACCTCCGACCACGGCGAGTACGGCGCCTCGCACGGCATGCGCGGCAAGGGCGCCGCCGCCTACGACGAGGCGCTGCGCGTGCCGCTTATCGTCAAGGACATGCGCGGCCTCCTCGCCGCTGCGCCCGCGCAGCCGCGCACCGGGCTCACCTCAAGCGCCGACTTTGCGCCGATGCTGCTGAGCATCGCCACGGGCTCTGGCGCCTGGCGGCAGGAGCCGCGCTACGCGCACATCGCCTCTCGCCACGACCTGGCGGCGATGCTCGGCGACCCGACAGCTCCCGGGCGTCCCTACATCCTCCACAGCACCGACGAGATCGTGACGGAGTTTGCGATCGAGCTCTACGCCGCAGAGGCGCCGCTGCACGTCACCGCGATCCGCACGCCGCATGCCAAGTACGCGCTCTATTCCAACTGGGCGCCGCACACCGACCGCATCGAGGCCTCCGGCCAGGAAAGCGAGCTCTACGACTACCGCACGCTGGGCGGCCGGCTGGAGATCGAGAATGTTGCCGGCGCCAGCGACCTGGAGCCGATGCTGCGTGAGCAGCTTGAAGCGGCGATTCGCAATGAGCTGCGCGAGTCCCTGCCCTCCTACCTGCAGAGCGCCCAGCAGGCCGGCTACGCCAACTACTACGACAAAGCACGGCAGGCCGCCGTTGAAGCGACCGTGCTGCGGCGCAAGATCGAGCGGCGCGAGGGCCGACCGAGGGTGGCGGACAAGCTCGGCGCGCAGTGAGCGTGCCGGGCGGTGGCGCTCAGCTCGATCCAGTGCCGGTCAGCTCAAGCGCGCGCAGCAGCGCGAGCGCGCCGCGCTTGGAGAGCGCTTCGTTGAGGTTCCCGCACTGCGGCGACTGCACGCAGGAGGGGCAGCCGTCGGCGCACGAGCAGCCCTCAAGCAGCTGTGCTGTGCGCTCGCAGAGCTCCTCGAAGCGCTCGAAGGCGGCCTTCGTCAGCCCCACGCCACCGGGGTGGCCGTCGTAGAGGAAGATCGTCGCACCGCCGGTCTGCGGGTGGGCGTTGGTGGAGAGCCCGCCGATGTCGCGACGGTCGCAGAGCGCAAGCAGCGGCATGATCGCGATCTGTGCGTGCTCGAGCGCGTGCAGCGCCGCCAGCACGTCCCCCTCCGGCGCGATCACCGCTGTGGGGTGGGCAGCGTCGAGCGTGAAGATCTCACCCATCACGGTGAGCCACAGGCCCTGCGTGCGGTAGGAGATCGCCGGCAGCTCGAGCGCGCTGAAGCCCAGGTGAGCGTGGTCGCGCGTCCGTCGGCGGCGATAGCCGACGACCCGTTCGCGCACCTCGAGCTCGCCGAAGCAGAGGCGCAGCCCGGGCAGCTGCCGCTGCGCCAGCGTGCGCTCGATCGCGGTCTCGATCTCGCGCCGCGGCTGGGAGTACCAGTCGCCGGAGAACGGCTCGACATAGGCGCGGGCGCCGTCTAAGTCCAGCTCGCGGACGACGTAGGGCTCGCCCATGTGCAGGTAGGCGGCGCCGTCGTGCAGCGTCGCCAGCGCGCGCTCCTTCTCGCTGGTGCCAAGCAGCTCGCCTGTGCGCAGGTCGACGATCTGCACCGACGAGGCGCTTGCGGAGCGCAACGAGAGCCTTTGCGCGGGCCGCTCATGGGGACGCCGCAGCACGTAGCTGATGCTGCCGGGCGAGTGCGCGCGCAGCTGTGGGCGCCTGACCAGCAGCCCCTCGGCGACCAGCCGCTCGGCCTGCTCGTGCAGCGCGGGTCCGAAGAAGGCACTGTCGCCCTGGCTCAGGGGGAGCTCTGCCGCCGCGCAGAGCAGATGCTCTGAGCGGATGCGAACGTTCGCCGGGTCGAGGATCGCAGCCTCGACGGGGCGACCGAGCAGCGACTCCGGATGGCTGCAGAAGTACTGGTCGAGCGCATCTTCGCCGGCCACAAGCAGCGCCAGGCCGACACCGCTGCGTCCAGCCCGCCCCCACATCTGGCGCAGCGAGGCCACCGAGCCCGGAAAGGTCACGACAATGGCCGCATCGAGCGCTCCGATGTCGATGCCAAGCTCGAGCGCGTTGGTCGTTGTGACAGCGCGCAGCTCGCCTGCGCGCAGGCGCTGCTCGAGCGCTCGGCGCTGGGCGGGGGTGTAGCCGGCGCGGTAGGCGGCGACCGTTGCCGCAAGCTCGCCCGCGCCGGCGCGCTGCAGCGCTGAGCGGATCATTCCCGTCAGCAGCTCCGCGCGCCGTCGCGACCCCAGGAAGCAGATCAGACGCGCCCCGCCGCGCAGGAGCTCGGCGGCAAGCTCAGCGGACTCCGAGAGCACGGCGCGGCGGTTCTCTGCGCCGTCCTCGCCAAGCGCCGCTCCACCGGCCCACTGCTCGTCGGGAAGCTCTCTGACGGCGGGATTCCAGAGCGCGATCTCGCGTCCGCCCCTGGGCGCCCCGTCGCCGTCGATCACAGCCACCTCCTCGCTGCCCAGCAGCGTCGTTGCAAGCTCGCTGGGGTTTGCGATCGTCGCGGAGGCAAGCAGCATTCGTGGCGTGGTGCCGTATGCCCAGGCGATCCGCCGCAGGCGGCGCAGCACGTTGCCGACGTGCGATCCGAAGACGCCGCGGTAGACGTGCGCCTCGTCGATCACGACGCACGCCAGGTTTGCAAAGAGCTCGCGCCAGAGATTGTGGTTGGGGAGAATGCCAACGTGCAGCATGTCCGGCGTCGTCAGGATCAGGTTGGCATTGCGGCGAATCTCCGCCCGCGCCTCCCGCGGGGTGTCGCTGTTGTAGATCGCAGGTCGCAGGCGGCGGCCTAAGTCCAGGCGTCGCAGACCCTCCAGCTGGTCCTGCGCCAGCGCCTTCGTCGGATAGATGTAGAGCGCGCGCGCGCTCAGGTCGGCGCAGAGCATCTGCAGCGTCGGCAGGTTGAAGGCAAGCGACTTGCCTGAGGCTGTGCCCGTGGTGATGATCACATCCTGATCAAGCGCCGCCAGCAGGGCGTCGCGTTGGTGGCTGTAGAGGCGCTCGATCCCGGCCTCGGCCAGCGCGGTGGCCAGCAGCGCGTGCAGCCCATCCGGGAGCGCCACCGTGCGAGAGCGCCGCGCGCGCTCGCGCCGACGAGCCCGTATCCGCCCCGTCTCCTCCCCGCGGCGCAGAAGCGCCGCAAAGCGATCGGGCGTGCGCTGCCGCCGGGAGCTGCGCAGGCGCTCGCTCATCCCCTGCGAAGCAGCGCCTGCCAGATGCGCGCCAGCAGCGCGCCCAGCCCACCGGAGGCGCGCCGGCGGCGGGCGCGGCGTGCGCCGAAGCGCGCCGGCGGCGGCACCGTGGCGCGCACCAGCGCGACCCACTCCTGCAGCGGCAGCTCGCCGCCGATCAGCCGGCCCAGCGCGCTCAGCACCGGCGCCTGGACGCCCGCGGACTCGATCGCGCTCGCCAGCAGGCCGACCGACTCCAGCGCCTCCACCGCCTGCCCGATGCGCCCCGGTATTTCGCCGGCCGAGACCCCTTGCGCAAGCAGCTCGCCCGCACGGCGATTGCGGCTCTGCGCCGCAAGCGCGGTCGCGACCAGATCGCCGGTGCCGGCCAGGCCGATGAAGGACTCCGGGCGGGCGCCGAGGCGCGCGGCGTAGCGGTAGACCTCGCCGAAGATGTGCCCTGCGGCCGCGCCTGCGGCATTCGGCCCCTGCGACTGCGTCGCCCCTGCGGCAAGCGCGGCCGCGTTCTTGGCGGCGCCCGCAAGCTCCACGCCGAGCGGGTCGTCTGAGATCTCGCAGACCAGCCCTGCGCGCCCCAAGAGCTGCGCGATCGAGCCCGCCAGCTGCTCTCTGCGCGCTGCAGCGACAAGCGCTGCGCCGGCACGCACCATCTCCTGCGCATGCGCGGGGCCACCGATGCAGGCGACCCGATCAGCGCCGAAGCGATCCGCGAGGAGCGTCGTCGGCGGCGCGCCGGCTGCGCTCGTGAGGCCTTTGGTCAGCGAGATCAGCGCCGCATCGGGGCGCAGGTCAGTCGCGGCCAGGCTCTCGACAAGCCCCTGAAAGGCACGCGCCGGCACCGCCAGGAAGATGAGCTCCGATCGCCCCAGCGAGTCGCCGAGCGCCTCGATGCGCAGCGCTCCGGGCAGGTCGATCCCGGGGAGGTAGCGCCGGTTCTCGCCAGCGCTGCGCAGCTCGTGCGCCTGCTCGGCCGTGTGCGCCTGCAGGCTGGCGCGGATCCCCGCCCGCGCAAAGACGACCGCCAGCGCGGTGCCGAAGGAGCCTGCGCCGATGATCGTGACGCGCCTGGATCCGAGCATCGGGCGCCCCAGCGCGCGGTGGGCGCCGGGAGGCTGTGGGTCGGAATCGCTCATGGGGTCGCGAGCGTAGCTCACCCCGCACGCCTAGCGGAACTGCTCGATCAGGATCCTCCCCAATCTCCGACCGGCGCGTGTGAGCGCCGGTCGGGTTGCGGCAGGGATGATCAACTGCAGATCGAGCATGCGCGCGTAGAAGCGGTCCGGCTCGCGCAGCGCGCTGACGCCATAGGCAGGTATGCCCCCCTGGCGGGCGGTGCTCGCCAGCAGAAAGGCCGGCTCGGTGGGCTGCGGCCGGCCGCCCAGCCCGGGCGCCGCCAGCACGAGGGCGCGGATGGCCGCCGGCTCGCACAGGATCGCGCCTGGCTCCTCGCCCGGCTCCTCCAGCGCGTGCGGCTGCACGTCAAGCTCCGGGGCAGCCGCTGCGATGCCGGCTGCCAACGCACGCGCGCAGGCGCTCGCGGCAAGCGTCTCGCTGAAGCTTGCCGCAGCGCAGATCACGACCCTTGGGGCCATCGGCCGATTCTGCCAGCCTGCGCAGGCTGCGGCTCTCAGCCGCGCGCACGCGCTGTGCGGTCTCCTCTAGCATCAGTGCAGAATGCCAGCCGATCACTTCACGCTCGCCGAGGAGGAGTACCTGCAGATCCTCTTCTGGCTGAAGGAGGCGGGGCTCGCGATGACCGCCGCAAACGTCGCGCGCGCGATGCAGCTCTCCGCGCCGACCGTCCATGAAATGGTCGGCCGGCTGGAACGCGACGGCTACATCACGCGCGGACAGGACAAGCTGATCTCCTTCACGCGCGCCGGCGCCAAGCAGGCGGAGACGATCGTCTCCCGCCATCGCCTGATCGAGCGCTTCCTCACCGATGTGCTCGAGGTGCCCTGGGACGAGGTCCACGAGCAGGCCGAGAGCCTCGAGCACGGCATGTCCCCGATGCTTGAAGAGCGCATCCGGGCGAAGGTCGGCGAGGCCAAGAACTGCCCGCACGGGCATCCGATCCGCCTGGGCGAGCGCGAGCCGGGCGTGCCGCTGGCCGACGTGGAGGTGGGCGCGGAGGTGCGCATCCTGCGCTTTGAGAACGAGGCGCAGGACCTGCTGCGCTACCTCAAGGCCGCGGGCCTCTACCCCGGCCTCTCCGGGGTGCTGCGCTCCAAGGACGACCACGAGGTCGTGATCGAGACAAGCAAGGGCAAGCTCTGCACGGTCACCACGAGCGTCGCCGAAACGGTCTCCGTCGTCGCCGATCCCTCGCCGCCGCCGCGCACCGCCCTGCCGGAGTACCTGATGCTCGGCGAGCGCCGCTACGGGCGCTGAGGCCTGCGAGCGCGCAGCGAACCGAGCGCGCTAGCGCAGCGAGCGCCAGGCCTCGGCCAGACGTCCGACGCCCGCGCGGATCTGCTCGATGCCGACGCCCGAGTAGGCGAGGCGCAGGTGGCGCTCGCCGCCCTCGAGCATGAAGTCGGTGCCCTTCACGAAGATGACCCCGCGCTCGATCGCCGCGCGGTGCAGATCCTCGACGTCGAGGCCCTCCGGCAGCCGCGCCCACAGGAAGTAGCCCCCCTCCGGGCGGTTGAAGTCAAGCTCCGGCAGCGCCTCGCAGAGCGCCTCTGAGAGCGCTTTGGCACGCTCGGCGAGCGCGGCGCGAACCCGCTCGATCGAGCGCTCGAGCGCCCCGCCGGCGCAGAAGCGGTAGACGATTGCCTGCGCGAGCATGTTGGGCGAGATGTAGGTGCCCGTCGCAAGGCGCGTGATCTCGCCGATCAGCTCCTCGCTGCCCACCAGGTAGCCGACGCGCACGCCCGGGCAGACGGTCTTGGAGAAGGAGGAGGCATAGGTGACGCGCTCCGGCGCCATCGAGAGCATCGTCGGGGGCACCTCGCCGCTGAAGCTGAGCGCCGCGTAGGGGTCGTCCTCGAAGACCATGAAGTCGTGGCGCTCGGCAAGCGCAAGCAGGGCTTCGCGCTTCTCGCGCGAGAGCGTGCACCCGGCCGGGTTCTGGAAGTTTGGGATCACATGTGCCAGCGCCGGGCGCGCGCCGCCCGCGAGCAGCTGCTCCAGGGCTCCGATCTCCAGCCCGTCCGCTGCGAGGTCGATCGCTTGCAGGCGCGCGCCGCGCTGGCTGAGCGCAAGCAGCGTGCGGTCGTAGGTCGGGCGCTCCACGATCACCTCGGACGCCTCGCCCACCAGCCGCTCGAAGAGCAGGGCGTCAGCCTGCATCGATCCATTGGTCACGATCACCTGCTCAGGTGCGACGTTGTGGCGCTCGGCGATCCAGCTTCGAAGCGGCAGGTATCCGACGGCGGTGCCGTAGGCGGTCGCGCCGCCCGGGTCCTCGGCGAGCGCCTGCGCCGCGGCCCGCTGCAGCCCCTCGACGTCGATGATGTCAAGCGAGGGAGCGCCGCGTGCGAAGGAGATCTCGCCGCTCATCTGAGCCTCAGCTGCTGGTGCGCTGCGCGAGCGCCTCGACGGCGAGCGTCGCCACCTGCGAGGGGGTGCGGGCGACGGGCACGCCGTGGGCCTCGAGCGCCTGCGCCTTCGCCTGCGCGGTGCCTGCGGAGCCGGAGACGATCGCGCCGGCGTGGCCCATCGTCTTGCCTTCCGGAGCCGTGAAGCCGGCGATGTAGGCGATCACGGGCTTGCTGACCGTCTCGGCGATGTACTCCGCGGCCTCCTCCTCCGCCGAGCCTCCGATCTCGCCCGCCAGCACGATCAGCTCCGTCTCGGGGTCGCCCGCGAACAGCTCGATGATCTCAACGAAGGATGAGCCGGGGACCGGGTCGCCGCCGATGCCGACGATCGTCGAGCAGCCCAGGCCGGCCTGCGCGATCTCCTTGCCGATCTGGTAGGTGAGCGTGCCCGATCGCGACACGACACCGACTGAGCCCTGCGCGAAGACCGCGGCGGGGATGATCCCCACATTTGCCTGCTCGGGCGAGAGGATGCCCGGGCAGTTTGGCCCGATCAGCCGCGTCTGCGGGTGGTCGCGACGCAGGGTGTTGTAGACGCGCAGCTCGTCATGGGCAGGGATGCCCTCCGTGATCGCGACGATCAGCTCGATGCCCGCGGCGGCCGCCTCGAGGATCGAGTCGGCGGCGAAGCGCGGCGGCACGAAGATCATCGCCGTGTTCGGCTGCGTCTGCGCGACCGCATCGGCGAAGCGATCGAAGACCGGGATGCCCTCCATGCTCTGCCCGCCCTTGCCGGGGGTTACGCCGGAGACGACGTTGGTCCCATAGTCGCGGTTTGCGCGCGTGTGGAAGGAGCCCTCGCGCCCGGTGATGCCCGCTACGCACAGGCGCGTGGAGCGCTCAACGAGGATCGCCATCAGCGCGCGCTCCCGACATTCTCGGCGCTCCTCGCCAGCTCAACCACGAGCGCTGCGGCCTCATCCATCGTCTGCGCGCTGTGCACGCCGGGCAGCTGCGCCTCAGCGAGCAGCTCGCGACCCTGCTCAGCGTTGGTGCCGTCCAGCCGCACCACAAAGGGCAGCGTCGGCTTGAGGCTTTCGAAGGCGGCGATCAGCCCCTTGGCCACCTCGTCGCAGCGGGTGATGCCACCGAAGATGTTGAACAGGACCGCCTTGACGGCAGGGTTCGAGAGGATCAGGCTCGCGGCCTGCTCGATCTTTGCCGCATCGGCGCCGCCGCCCGCATCGAGGAAGTTGGCCGGGCGGCCGCCCGCCTGCGCGACGACGTCGAGCGTCGACATCACCAGCCCCGCGCCGTTGCCGAGGATGCCGATGTCGCCATCGAGGCCGACGTACTGAACCCCCTCCTCGCGCGCGCGGCGCTCGAGCGGGTCGAGGCTCTCGAGGTCCGAGTAGCCCTGGTTCTCGGGATGGCGGAAGAGCGCGTTGTCATCGAGCGTCACCTTTGCATCAAGGGCGCGAACCTCGCGCTCTGGCGTGATGATCAGCGGGTTGATCTCGGTGAGCGTCGCCTCCTCCTGGCAGAAGACCTCGTAGAGGCAGCAGAGCGCATCGGCGATCGCCTCGCGCAGATCCTCCGGCGCGCCGCCCGCCGCGGCGATCTCCAGCGCCTGCTCTCGCTGCAGGCCGCCGAGGTAGTCGACGTGCTCGCGCGCCAGCTTGTCGGGGTGCTCGCGCGCGACCTGCTCGATCTCGATGCCCCCTTCGCTTGAGAACATCACAAGCGGCGCCTTCGCGGAGCGGTCGAGCAGCACCGAGGCGTAGAGCTCGCTTGCGATCTCAGAGGCGCGCTCGATCCACAGGGTGTGCACGACATGGCCGCGAATCGACATGCCGAGGATCGCGCCGGCGTGCTCGCGCAGCTCCTCCTCGCTGCCCGCGAGCTTCACGCCGCCCGCCTTGCCGCGTCCGCCGATCAGCACCTGGGCCTTCACGACCACCGGAAAGCCAAGGCCGGCCGCCGCCGCGACCGCATCCTCGACGCTGCGCGCGGTCATCCCGCGACTGACCGCAAGCCCGTGGCGTGCGAAAAGCTCCTTGCCTTGATACTCCAAGAGATCCATCCGCGCCGCGAGACTCTATTGCAAAGCCTGGTTGCGCGCGGCGACCCGCGCGGGTAATAATGCCGCGGATGCCGCTTCCCAAGAACATCACCTGGGTCACCTTCGACGTCTACGGGACGATCATCGACTGGGAGACCGGCATCTACGAGGCATTTGCGCGCGAGGCGGCCAAGGACGGCGTGGAGATCGAGCGCGAGCAGCTGATCGAGCTCTTCCACGAGGTCTCGCGCGAGATCGAAGCGGGCTCATACGAGCTCTACGCCGAGGTCCTGCGGCGCACCGCGATCGCGATCGCCAAGCGGATCGGATGGGACATGGAACCGGCCCGCTCGCGCTTCCTGCCGGAGTCGATCCCGCGCTGGCTGCCCTACCGCGAAGCCAACGCCCAGCTCGTGCGCTTTGCAAAGAAGTACCGGCTCGGCCTGATCGCGAACATCGACGACAAGCTGCTCGGGCAGACCAGACGCCACCTCAAGACCGACTTCGACCTTGTCGTGACAGCGCAGCAGGTCCGCGCCTACAAGCCCGACACGGCGCACTTCACGGAGTTTGCGCGGCGCATCGGCGGCAAGCGCGGCTGGGTGCACATCGCCGCCAGCCACCACCACGACGTGGCGCCCTGTGCGAAGCAGCGCGTCCCGGTGATCTGGGTCAACCGCCGCAAGGTCAAGCTGGCATCGGGCCAGGCGAAGCCGACCGCGGAGGTGCCGAACCTGCGCGAGGCTGCGCGCCTGCTGGGCGCGCTGTAGGAGGGCAGGAGGAGCTTCGAGCGGGCCTAGCCGCCGTCGGCGCCCTCGGCCGCCGTGATCGTCGCGATCGGGTCCCCGGCAGCGATCGGAGCGCCCTCGCTGATCGGCAGCTGCGCGATCACTCCGGACTTGTGCGCGGTGATCTCGTTCTCCATCTTCATCGCCTCGATGATGCAGAGCAGCTGACCCTCCTGGACGGCGTCTCCCTGCTTGACAAGCACCTTCCACATGTTGCCCTGTAGCGGCGAGGTGATCGTGTCAGGCCCGCCTGCGCCGCCGCCGTTGCTCTGCGCGCGCTGCGCCCGTCGCGGCCGTGGCGTGCGCGCCAGCGCCGGGCCCGTCGCTGCGGCCAGCGGCTGCTCTGAGGCCTCGCCCAGCACGCGCACGTCATAGCGCCGCCCGGAGACCTCGACCGTGTAGCTGCGCTCGATCAGCTCTCGGCCCGGGTCGCTCTGCGCCCCCGCTGCAGGTGCCTGCTCGGGGGCGGTCGAGCGCAGCCAGTCGCGGTCTTCAAGCAGGTCGCGGCAGGTTTCACCCTTTGCCCACTGCTCGGTTGCCAGCAGCGCGCGGTGGAAGGGGACGAGCGTGGTCAGGCCGCCGATCTCATATTCGCGCAGGGCACGCAGCATGCGTGCGGTCGCCTGTGCGCGGTCGGCGTCCCAGACGATCAGCTTCGCGACCATCGGGTCGTAGTTGGGCGATATCTCGTCGCCCGCGCCGACCCCCGAGTCCACCCGCACGCCCGGACCGGTCGGCTCGCGGTAGCTTGAGATCCGACCCGGCGCGGGCGTGAAGCCCTTGGCGGCGTCCTCGGCGTTGATGCGGCACTCGATCGCATGGCCGCGCAGCACGACGTCCTCCTGGCTGTAGGAGAGCGGCTCGCCTGCAGCGGCGCGGATCCCCTCCTTGACGATGTCGATGCCGGTCGTCATCTCGGTCACGCAGTGCTCCACCTGCACCCTCGTGTTCATCTCAAGGAAGAAGTACTCCTCGCCCTGCAGCAGCCCCTCGACCGTGCCCGCGCCCACATAGTCGACCGCACGCGCAGCCTCGACCCCGATCGCGCCGATGCGCTCGCGCAGCTGCGGCGTGACGATCCACTCCGGGGCGGGGGACTCCTCGATCAGCTTCTGATGGCGACGCTGGATCGAGCAGTCGCGCTCGCCCAGGTGGATGACGTTGCCGTGGCGATCCGCAAGCACCTGAATCTCGACGTGGCGCGGGTCGGGCAGGTAGCGCTCGAGGTAGACGGTCGGGTCGGAGAAGAACTTCTCGCCCTCGCGCGAGGCGCCCGCGAAGGCGTCGGGCAGCTCCTGCTCGCTGAGCGCGACACGGAAGCCCTTGCCGCCGCCGCCGCCTGCGGCCTTCACGGCGATCGGGAAGCCCAGCTGCTCGCTTGCGATCGCCAGCGCCTCCTCAGGGGTGGCGACCGGCTCGGTCGTCCCGGGCACGATCGGCACGCCCGCCGCCTTCATCAGCTCGCGTGCGCGCGTCTTGGAGCCCATCGCCTCGATCGCCGCCGGGGGCGGGCCGATGAAGACGATGCCCGCCTCCTCGCAGGCCGCGGAGAAGGCTGCGTTCTCGGCGAGGAAGCCATAGCCGGGGTGGATCGCCTCGGCGCCTGAGCGCTTTGCCACCGCGATGATCTTCTCGATGTTCAGGTAGTTGTCGGCGGGCGGGCCGCCGCCGAGGTTGTAGGCCTCATCTGCGCGGCGCACGAAGATCGCGTCGCGATCGACCTCGGCGTAGACTGCGACAGTCGCGCAGGAGAGCTCTTCGGCGGCGCGGATGACGCGCAGCGCGATCTCTCCGCGGTTGGCGATCAGGATCTTCTTGAACATCGGGTCAGCGGAAGCTTAAGCGGTTGTGCACGCTGGCGCGCTCATGTCGCTGGCAGCTCGCGCACCATGCCCGCCCCGACCGTGCCGTTTGTGGCCTCATCGATGAGGATGAAGCAGCCCGTGCGCCGATCGGCGCGGTAGGAGTCAAGCGCCAGCGGGGCGCTCGTGCGCAGCCTGAGGCGACCGATGTCGTTGAGCTGGAGCGCGTCGGGGCCCGGCTCGCGCGCTAGCGTGTGGACGTCCACGCGATCGACGATCTCGTCGATGATCGCGCTCACCTGGCGGCTGGTGTGCTTGAGCAGATAGCGCGAGCCGCCTCGCAGAGGCGCCTCGCTCATCCAGCAGATGTCCGCCGCAAGCTCGCGGCAGATCACCGGCGCCTGCGCCGGTCGGCAGATCAGATCGCCGCGCGAGACATCGAGGTCGTCGGCGAGGCGCAGGGCGATCGACATCGGCGCCAGCGCCTCCTTGAGCGGAGCGTCAAAAGTATCTATTGCCGCGATGCGCGAGCGCGTGCCTGCCGGCAGCACGAGCACCTCCTCGCCGAGACGCAGCGCGCCGCTGGCCAGCTGGCCGGCGTAGGCGCGGTAGTCGGGGTCGGCGAGGTGCGCAGGGATGGGGGGGTGCGAGCCGTTGGAGTGCGTGCGCTGGGGGCCCTGCGCAGGGCGGATCACCCACTGCACGGGGAAGCGAGCAGGTGTCTCGTAGGGGTGGTCGTAGTCGACCTCCACCGTCTCCAGCAGCTCGAGCAGAGGCTCGCCCTCATACCACGCCATGCGGGCGGAGCGCTCGACCACATTGTCGCCGTGCAGCGCGGAGATCGGGATGTAATGGATCTCCGGGGAGCCCTCAAGCCCGGCGGCGAACTCCGCGAACTGCGCCCTGATCTCCGCAAAGCGCTCGTTGCTGTGGTCGACCAGGTCCATCTTGTTCACCGCCACCACGAGCTGGGGTATGCGCAGCAGCGAGGCTATGAACGCATGGCGGCGGGACTGCTCGACGACGCCGGCGCGGGCGTCGATCAGGATCACCGCCAGGTCGGCCGTGCTTGCGCCGGTGACCATGTTGCGCGTGTACTGCACGTGCCCGGGCGTGTCGGCGATGATGAAGCGCCGCCTGGCGGTCGCGAAGTAGCGGTAGGCGACATCGATCGTGATGCCCTGCTCGCGCTCGGCGCGCAGCCCGTCCGTCAGCAGGGCGAGGTCGAACGCCCCCTCGCCGCCGCGGCGTGCGCTCGCCTGGCGGACGTGCTCGAGCTGGTCCTCGAAGACCTGCTTTGAGTCGTAAAGCAGACGGCCGATCAGGGTGCTCTTGCCGTCGTCGACCGAGCCGGCGGTCGAGAAGCGCAGGAGGTCGAGGGTCATCTAGAAGTACCCGACCTTCTTGCGATCCTCCATCGCCGCCTCCGAGACGCGGTCATCGGCGCGCGTCTCGCCGCGCTCGGTCACGCGGGTGGTGGCGATCTCGCGCACGACCTCGGCGATCGTGCGAGCGTGCGAGCGCACGCCCCCGGTGCAGGTCATGTCGCCGACCGTGCGGTAGCGGACCGACTCGCGGGTCACCCGCTCGCCCTCGAGCAGCTGCGCACCCTCCCAGAAGGCATAGAGCATCCCGTCGCGCTCGAAGACCTCGCGCTCGTGCGCGAAGTAGATCGAGGGCAGCTCGAGCGCCTCGCGCTCGATGTACTCCCAGACGTCGAGCTCGGTCCAGTTGGAGAGCGGGAAGACGCGCACGTGCTCGCCGCGGGCGATGCGGCCGTTGTAGAGGCTCCAGAGCTCCGGGCGCTGGCTCTTGGGGTCCCAGTGACCGAAGTCGTCGCGAAAGGAGAAGACGCGCTCCTTGGCTCGCGCGCGCTCCTCGTCGCGCCGCGCGCCGCCGAGCACCGCGTCGAAGCGGTGCTCGTTGATCGCATCAAGCAGGGTCGTCGTCTGTAGGCGATTGCGTGATGCGCGCGGCCCGGTCTCCTCGACGACGCGCCCGCGGTCGATCGACTCCTGGACGCTGGCGACGATCAGGCGCTCGCCGAGCTCCGCGACGCGCCGGTCGCGCAGCTCGATCACCTCGGGGAAGTTGTGGCCGGTGTCGACGTGCATCAGCGGGAAGGGGAAGGGCGCGGGCCGGAAGGCCTTCTCAGCAAGGCGCAGCAGCACCAGCGAGTCCTTGCCGCCGGAGAAGAGCACCACCGGCCGCTCGAACTCGGCCGCCACCTCGCGCATGACGTGTATCGCCTCGGACTCGAGCGCCGCCAGGTGGCTGAGCGTCGGGCGCCGACCGGCGGCGATGCTCATCTGCGCTCCCCCTGGCGCTCGCGCTCGGCCGCAGCGAGGCCCCCGAGCGGCACGCCTGCAGCGATTGCCGCGGTGCTCGCGCCGCCAGCGGCCACCGCCTCAGGGAGCTTGGTCCGACGCAGCAGCCCGAGCAGGCCGATCGCAAGCGGGGCGCCGAAGATCACCGCGGCCGGCATCCGGCCACCGGCGCTGTTGACGAGCGCAAGCGCCGAGCCCAGCAGCACCGCCGCGAGCACCACGCGCAGCGCCCGCTCCGGAACGCGGTCGACGAAGTGCGCGCCGAGCAGCACGCCCGGCACCGAGCCGATCAGGATGTTTGCCATCAGCACCCAGTTGACGTTGCCCGAGGCGATGTGGGCGATAGCGCCGACCGCAAGCAGCAGCGCGGCGAGGAAGATGCTCGAGCCCGCTACCCGCCGCGGGGTCAGCCGGAAGACAAGCATCATCGCGACGCCGATCAGCGCGCCCGAGCCGACCGAGGTCAATCCCAGGATCACCCCCATCGCAAGCCCCAGGATGACCGCCAGGGCGCGCGAGCGCGGCGTGAAGTCAAAGCTGTGGCTCTCGCGGAGGGCTAGCTTGGGCACGATGAAGGTGCGCACGATCACCGCGCCTGCGACCAGCAGCAGCGCTCCCGCCAGGCAGCCCATGAGCACGTGGTCGAAGGAGTGCCCGTAGCTTGAGTGCAGCCGATCGAGCAGGGCGACGCCGATCCCCACGCCCGGGACGCCGCCGTAGGCAAGCCACTTGGCGACGCCCAGATCGACGGTCCCCTTGCGCAGATGGCGATACCCGCCGACCGACTTCGTGATCGCTCCGTATGTCAGGTCCGTGCCGACCGCGACGATCGGTGCCACTCCGAGCACGGTCACCAGCAGCGGCGTCATCAGCGACCCGCCGCCGATGCCGGTCAGCCCGATCAGGACGCCCACACCCACACCAAAGAGGATGACCTCGGCGGAGATCCCGCTCATGGCCTGCGATCCTCCCTGGTGCCCGCGCGCCTGCCGCTCGCCTGCTCAGCGACGCCCTGTGTGCGCTGCTCGACCGGAATCCATCTACGGTTGTGCATTGGTATCACCCTAACAAAGCCTTAACGCTCGGCTGCGCCTCCGGAGCCCTCTGCCGGGCGCCGCGTGCGCGCCCGCAGCTGCTCCTCGCCGGCAGGCGCGCCGCGCGCGGGCAGGTGCAGACCGCACTCGGTCTTCTCCAGTCCCGCCCAGCGACCCTCCCGGCCGCTGCCGGGACGCGTGCAGGGCGCGCAGCCGATCGAGGCGTAGCCGCGGTCGTGGAGCGGGTGGTAGGGGAGCCTGTGCTCGTGGATCCGACGCCAGACGTCGCGCTCGGACCAGTGGGCGAGCGGGTTGTACTTGAAGATCTGCCGTGCGCTGTCGCGTTCGATCGGGATTACGTCGGCGCGGGTCGGGCTCTGCTCGCGCCGCAGGCCTGTGATCCAGCCCTGCGCGCCCGCAAGCGCGCGATCGAGCGCTGCGACCTTTGCCACCGAGCAGCAGTTCTCAGGCCCGCTCCAGGCGCCTTCCAGGCCGATCGAGGGTGCGCTTGCGTCCTCCACGTCGATGCGCACCCGGAAGTGCTCTTCAAAGCGCCGCCACGTTGACAGCGTCTCCTCGAACAGGACACCAGTATCGATTGTGACGATTCGGCAGAGCGCCTCGATCGGCTGACCGGGAAAGCGCTCGCCGCCGACCCGGATCAGCTCGTCGAGCAGCACCGACTCCTCCTTCTGGAAGGAGCAGAGCATGACCAGAGCGCCGCGGTGGTGCTCGAGCGCCTCTGCAAGCGTCTCGCGCAGGCTGCGGGCATGGTCATGCGCGAGCGTGTCGGCGTGAGCCGCCGCGGCCGCTGAACGTGCCGCGCCGCCGCCGCTCTCGGCGCTCGGCTTGGCTATACCGCGCACTCGCCTTCGCCTCTGATCACCTGGAAGGGGGCGGAGCGACTCCAGTCGATGAATTCGCTCATGGTCTCAATCCCGAAATCGACCGGCATCGCCAGCTCCTTGATCTGCGCTTCGATCGCCTCCGTGCCGACGCGCTCGACATAGGGGCCGAAGTGCTCGCCCTCGCGGTGCTCCTGCTCGTAGTGACGGATGATGCGCTCGAGCGCGTCCGGGACGCGCTTGGCCGGCAGACGCAGCTTCAGCCGCTGGCCGAATGACACCGGCGCGCCTTCAAAGGTCCCGCCGACGTGGGGGATGTAGGCGGGGATGGTGTGCTCGCCGACCTTGATCGAGGCGCCGTAGAAGCCGATCGTCCCGAGGTGGTGCTGACCGCAGCCGTTCGGGCAGCCGGAGATCTTGACGTTGACGGCGCGCGCAAGCGGATCCTCGATCGCCATCGCCGCAAGGCGCTGGCGCAGCGCCGCGTTCAGGCCCATCGAGCTGGTGATGCCGAGCTTGCAGGAGTCGGTGCCCGGGCAGGAGACGACATCCTCGATCTGGCGCGCGCCCGGCGCGCCGAGCTCGATCGCGCACAGCTCGCGCCAGAGGTCATAGAGGCTCTCGCGTCGCACGTAGCGCAGCAGCAGGTTCTGCTGGACGGTGGTCCGGGCCAGCGGGCTGCAGTGGCGACGGAGGATCGCCGCCAGGCCGCGGAGCTGCTCAGGTGTCAGGTCGCCGCGCGGAACATGGACCTCGACGGCGACGTAGCCGTCCTGGCGCTGCTCGGTGACGCTCGTCGAGCAGAAGCGCTCGAACTCGGAGAGGTCGCCGTTGGGCGTCCCGTAGCGCTCGGGTGGCGCCGGCGCGTCGGCCTGCTCGTCGTAGTGGGAGATCAGCCGATCGAGGCTGAAGTCGCGCTCGGCCACCCAGTCGCCCTGCAGCTCCTCCTCCACCTGCCGGCGCAGCTCGTCGATCCCGTACTTGTCGACGAAAACCTTGATCCGCGCGCGCGCGCGGTTGGGTCGCAGCCAGTCCTGGCGGTCGAAGATGCGCAGAACCGCCTCGGCGACCTTGAGGTACTCGCCGTTGTCGAGCTCTACGAAGTCGTAGAGGACGGCCGCCTTGCGCGGCATGATCGAGGTGCCACCGCCCACCAGCATCTGGGCGCCGCGCAGCGTGTGGCCGCCATCTTCGCGCACTCGCGCGCAGAAGGCAATGTCGTGGATCTCGGCGATCGCGCGCCCGGCCGCGGAGCCGTCGAAGGCGGTCTTCACCTTGCGCGGCATCGCCTGCGTGGTCGGATGACGTACGAAATAGCGCACGTAGGCGGTCGCATAGGGGGTCATGTCGAAGAGCTCGTCCTTGGCGATGCCCGCAAAGGGGTCGCCGGTGACGTTGCGGATCGTGTTGCCGCAGCCCTCGCGCGAGGAGAGCCCGGCGTCTCCCAGCTCGCGGATCGCTCGCTCGGCGTCGAGCAGCGGCACGTGGTGAATCTGGATGTTCTGCCGCGTCGTGATGTGTCCCTTGCGCAGCGGCGCATACTTCTCGATCACGCTCGCGAAGGCCTCGAGCTGCTCGGCTGTGATCGCGCCGAAGGGAAGCTTGGTGCGCACCATCTGGACGTCCGACTGGCGCTGACCGTAGACGCCCTGCTTGAGGCGGAATTTGATGAACTCCTCTTCGTCGATCTCGCCGGCAAGGAAGCGCGTGGCCTCGGTCTTGAAGTCATCGAACTCGCGCTGCAGGATCGGGATCACGTGGCCGGGCACGTCCCGCAGCACCTCAGGGTCCGCGAGCGTCCCGCGACCGTCCGCCGCCCGCTCGGCGATCGCTGCTGTGTCGCTCTTCATCAGGGGTCAACCTCCTATCTGCGCTTGAGTCCTCAGCGGCCGTCATCGGCCGACGCTCGGCGCGAGTATAACACCAAAAATCCGAGTGCTTTTTAGATATTTAGCCAGGGCTCCCGCAGCAGCGCGGTGGGCGACCGCCCTACGCCGGCCAGCAGCGCCTCCTCCAGCCAGCGGTCGGGATTCGCTGCAGGCGCGGGCAGGGTTGCCGCAGCTCTCTCGCTCCGAAAGCGCTCCAGCGCGGCTGCGATCGCGGCCGCCTCCGCCGGGCCCGGTGCGGGCCGGGTGCCGGTCAGCATCCGCGGGCTGCTTCTGTCGGTGCTCATTGGCTTATCGTTGCAGCTCTCAGCCGAGCGCGGGCTGCCGGTTGGCTCCTGGTCCGCCGATCCTGCTCGCGCGGGTGGCGGAGAGCAGCGCCGCCAGCGCCATCAGGCCCATCGAGGCGTAGAAGGCTGCATGCAGGCCGCTGGTGAAGGCGGTCGCGAGGCGTCCATGCAGCGATGCCGAGCCGACGAAGATCGCAAAGGCAAGATGGCGGGAGATCGCCGCTGAGGCGATCAGGATCGCAAGCGCGTAGGAGAAGACCATCCCCACGTTTGAGAAGGTGCGCAGCATCCCTGATGCGACGCCGAAGAGCGCCGGCGGCGAGGCCTTCATCACCGCGGAGGAGTTGGCGGGAAAGAAGCACGAGGCGCCGACGCCGTTGACCATCGAGGCGGCTACCACCAGCCAGAGACCGCTGCGGAGCCCGAGCTGCGCGTAGAGCGCCAGCGCGATCACCTGCACGGCAAGGCCGAGCGTCGCCGGGATGAAGGGGGCGGTGCGGTCGGCGAGGCGCCCGGCGAAGGGGCCGATGAGGCCGCCGAGGAGATAGCCGGGGACCAGCAGCAGCGAGGCGTGGATCGGCGAGAGCGCCCGCGCTCCCTGCAGGTACATGATGACGAGGAAGAGCACGGCGAAGTTCGCCAGCCCCTGGAAGAGCGCGGCCAGCAGCGATGGGGTCATCATCGGCACGCGGAAGATCGACAGCTTCACCATCGGCTCCTGGCTGCGGCGCTCGATCACGGCGAAGAGGGCGACCATCGCGACGCCGCCGACCAAGTGGCCGACGATCGCGCCGTCGAGGCTGCTGGTCGCAAGGCGGGTGATCGCCCAGAGGATCCCGAACAGGCCCAGGCCGAGCGTCAGCATGCCCGCGGGGTCCAGGACGTGGCTGCGGCGGGCGGCTCGCTCGTGCAGGATGCGCAGGGCGAGCACGAGCGCGCCCAGCCCGATCGGCACATTGATCCAGAAGATCCAGCGCCATGAGATGTAGGTGACGATCGCGCCGCCCAGGACGATCCCAAGCACCGCGCCCAGCGACCAGCCGACGCTGTTGAAGCCATACGCCCTGCCACGCTCCTGCGCCGGGAAGAGCTCAGCGATGATCGCCCCCGAGTTCGCCGTCAGGAAGGCGCCGCCGATCCCCTGGATGACGCGGAAGGCGATGATCGAGGCCTCGTCGAAGGCAAGCGCGCAGAGCGCTGAGCCGACGATGAAGAGCAGGAAACCCGCCTCATACATCCGCACACGCCCGAACATGTCGCCGAGGCGACCGACCTGGGTGGCCAGGAGGGTGATAACGAGCAGGTAGCCGATGATCACCCAGACGACCGAGGCGAGAGCGATGTGCAGGTCGCGCTCGATCGAAGGCAGCGCCAGCACGACGATCGTGGTGTCCACCGCCGCGATCAGCACGCCGGTCATCACGACGGCCATCGCCAGCCCCTGATGCTCAGAGATGGGCTCTGCGACGCCATCCCGGCGCGCCGCTGCCTGCGCGTGGCGCGCCTGGCTGCACTTGCGCGCGGGCTGCGCGGCGGCCTGTGGAGTTGCTCGCAGACGCACGCCCATAGGCCTCGATTATGGCCGCAGCGACAGCCGCCTCGGGCGGCCTGCTCCCCGGCGGGCCGGTGCACGCGGGCGATCTCCACGCGCGGCGATCGCGCCATCGGGAAGTCACGCGGGCTTCCTGTCGCGAGAGTCGCCCCGAGCAAGCGTGCGGCAGCGGCGATCCGGCAGTCCGCCTGGGCGAGGGTGTGGCCGCGCGCGGCCTGTTCGCGTCGCCGGCGTCCCGCCGTCCGCCCCTCGGCCTTGCCAAAGGGGGCGGCCCGCAGACCGGCGAGGAGCGACTCTGCCGCCGCCTGCTCGTCGGCGTGCAGGCAGCGCCAGAGCTCCTCGACGCTGATCGCGCAGACCTAGAGCCGCTCACCCGCGCCGTGCAGGCGCGCCGGTCGCGCAGCGGTGCGCGTGCGCCCGCGCAGGTAGTCGACCAGGTCCGTCGTGTCAAGCAGCGCGGGCAACGCACGCGGCTGCTCAGCCGAGGCGCCTCGCGATCGGCGCGGCGGGTGCGGTGCACCCAAGCCGCCGGGCTCTCGTCCAACTTGAGGCCTGCATCGCCGATGCGTCCTCGCGACTTCTCGATCAGCTCCCAGCGCCTAGGCTCCTCGAGCGCCTCGCGAAGCGCCTGCGCGAGGAAGCCGCTGCGCCCACGCGGGCCGACGCGTCGGTCCAGCTCAGAGACAAGCGAGTCCTCGAGCGTGATGTGCAGACGCATGGCCGCAGGACAGCCCACAGTGAGGCTGGGCCGGCGGTGCGCTCAGAGCGGGATGTTGCCGTGTTTGCGGGCGGGGCCGGGCTCGCGCTTGGTGAGCAGCGTCTGCAGCGCTGCGACCAGCCGCGGGCGCGTTTCGTGCGGGACGATCACATCGTCGATGTAGCCGCGCTCGGCGGCGGCGTAGGGGTTGGCGAAGTGTGCCTTGTAGTCGGCGATCAGCCGCGCCCGTCGCTCCTCGGGGGTCGGGCTCTTGGCGATGTCGCGCCGGTAGATGATATTGACCGCTCCCTCCGGCCCCATCACCGCGACCTCCGCGGTTGGCCAGGCGAAGTTGAAGTCCGCGCCGAGGTGCTTGGAGGCCATGACGTCGTAGGCGCCGCCATAGGCCTTGCGTGTGATGACCGTCAGCTTCGGCACCGAGGCCTCGGCGTAGGCGTAGAGGAGCTTTGCGCCATGGCGGATGATGCCGCCCCACTCCTGCGCCGTGCCGGGAAGAAAGCCGGGGACGTCGCAGAAGGTGAGCAGGGGGATGTTGAAGGCGTCGCAGGTGCGCACGAAGCGCGCGGCCTTTGCCGAGGCGTCGATGTCGAGCACGCCCGCGAGCTGGTTTGGCTGGTTGCCGACGATCCCGACCGCATGCCCGTCCAGGCGCGCGAAGCCGCAGACGATGTTGCGTGCGTAGGCGGCGTGGACCTCGAAGAACTCGCCCTCATCGACAATCAGACGCACGACCTCGCGCATGTCGTATGGCTTGTTGGGATTGTCGGGGACGACGTGGTCGAGCTCCGGCGCTTCGCGATCGGGCGTGTCGTCGACTGCGATGCGCGGCGGCAGCGAGAGGTTGTTCTGGGGCAGAAAGGAGAGCAGATAGCGACAGTCCTGCAGGCAGGCCTCCTCGCTCTCGCAGGCGAACTGGGCGACGCCCGACCTGCTGTTGTGGGCGTCGGCCCCGCCGAGCTCCTCAAAGCCAACCTCCTCGCCGGTGACGGTCTTGATCACGTCCGGCCCGGTTATGAACATGTGCGAGGTCTCGCGCACCATGAAGATGAAGTCTGTGATCGCCGGCGAGTAGACGGCGCCGCCGGCGCAGGGCCCCATGATCAGGCTGATCTGCGGGATCACGCCCGAGCAGCGGACGTTGCGCAGGAAGACGTCGCCGTAGGCGCCGAGCGAGACCACGCCCTCCTGGATGCGCGCCCCGCCGGAGTCGTTGATGCCGATCACCGGGCAGCCGATCTTCGCGGCGAGGTCCATGACCTTGCACATCTTCTCCCCCATCACCTCTCCGAGGGAGCCTCCGAAGACCGTGAAGTCCTGGGAGAAGACGCAGACCGGCCGCCCTTCGATCGTCCCGTGGCCGGTCACGACCGCATCGGCGAGAGGGCGGTTCTTGTCCATCCCGAATGCGCTGGTGCGATGACGCACAAAGGCGTCGAGCTCGCGGAAGGAGCCCTCGTCGAGCAGCAGGTCGATGCGCTCGCGCGCCGTGAGCTTGCCGCGCTCGTGCTGCTTGTCCACCGCGGGCCCCTCGGGATGGCGCGCTTCGCCGCGCAGCTCTTCAAGCTGGTCGAGCTTCTCCTCGTATGTCTCGGGCGCCTTCTCGCGCATGCGGGGAGCGATCTTATCCGGCGGCGAGCCTCGGGTTGACGCCGGCCTGTCCCGGCCCGTCGTTTTCATGCTCCTTGCTTGCTGGAGGCTGCCATTGTGAGGTAGCGCTGCAACCGTGAGATGGAGAGTGCCGGCATCCTGATTGCCGACCGTCGCTCCGAGTTGCGCGGTTGCGCTCGCGAGCTGTCGGGCGGCCGTCTGAGGCCGGCGCGATCAGCGCGCGTGAGCGGAGCCGCGCACCCAGGATGCGCAGCCGAGCGCCAGCGGCTGGCGGGGAGAGTAGGGGTGCTTGACGCGGCTGTGGTGGCCGCCGATGCTTTCCCGATCGGGCTGCACGACATCGACGAGGTAGTCGACCTCGGCGCGCTTGCCGCCATGCAGGAAATGGCCATAGATCGAGACGTAGACGCGGCCGTAGACGTGGCCGTTGGCGGCGCGGTCAGGGACATTGAAGTCGTAGCGGAAGGTGCCCTGTCTGGAGATGGTGATGTAGCGCGCCTTGACATAGGAGGAGCCACCGCCGCAGTAGTAGGTGTAGGTGCCGTAGAAGTCGATGATCCGGCGCCGGTCTGGCGAGATTCCGAAGCTGATCGCCGCGCCTTGCGCGCGTACCCAGTGTGGAGAATTGTTGTAATAGATGCTGCCGCTGCCGGCGAAGGCGGCGTGGCCGGGCGGCAGCGCGGCTTGGGCCGAGCCGCCGGCGGTCGCAAGCAGTGCTGTGACCAGCCCCGCTGCGAGCGTGCACCGCCGCGCCGGCCCTGCTCCTCTCAAGCCGCTGCTCCCACGAGCGGTGACATTAGCAGCAGGCCCGCCTCAGGCTCGGGAGAACGGGCGGTGGTGCGCTTCGCCCAAGCGGTCAAGGAGTGCGCTCAGCAGCTCCTGGGCGCTGCGGAGAGGCTCATCCTGCGCATCGCCGATCCCTGCTGATGTGGGCCGGCCGCTGCTCACCCCGGCCTTGACGCGACCATCGGGCGCGACGGCGGCGGGCTCCTCAGGCGCTTGCGGCGAGGCGCCATGCGGCCGAGCGGGGGCAAGCACCGCCGCGCTGAGGCGCTCAAACTCCGCTTCGAGCCCGTCAGCTCCAGGCACATCGTGACCGCCGCCAGGCGGCAGCTCCTCTCCAGGCGCCTCGCTGCCAGGTCGCTCGCTCTGTTGGCTGCGCCGGCGGCGGCGCTCGGGCGAGGCGATCCGCAGCAGCGCGCCGATGCGCGCGCGTAGCGATCTTCGCCGCAGGGCGGGCCACGGCGGCTCGCTGCCCGCAAGCGTCTCCGGCGCAGAGCTCGCGCCGGGGCCAGGAGGGGCGGGGTCGGTCGCGGTCCGCCCAGGAGGTTCGACCGCCGCGCTCGACGTCGATCGCCCGGCCGCCGGCCCTTCCCGCATCGGCTCCGGCTGTCGCTCCGCAAGTGCCTCCGCCGGTGAGGGGGGCGTCCCCGTGGGAGAGCTCTGTGTGCTTCCGTGATCGTCTTGCTCGAGCGAGAGCATGACCTTGGTGCCCCATCCGGAGGGCTGGATCTCGATGCTGCCGCGGGCGCCGCTTGCCTGCCACTCGATGCGTCGCTCCTCCACGCGGCTGGTGATCCTGACGTCGCTCAGGTCGGCGAGGTGAGCGCGCAGGGTCTGCTCGTCGCTCAGCTCGCTCCAGAGCTCGGGAGGCGACTTCACGAGCGTGCGCTGCGCGTTGGCTCGAACCATCGCCCCGAGGTTCGCCGCAGCGGCGCGCATTCCTGCCCGCCGCCGTGCGGAGCCACGCTCGCTGCGGTGCCGGCGCCCAACGGCAGCGCTGCGCGGCTCACAGCAGGAAGGGAACGAGCAGCTTTGTGCGCTCGCAGTAGCGCTCATACTGAGCGGGAAAGGCTGAGCGCATCAGCTCTTCCTCAACCCGCGCACAGTGGAGCAAGTAGCCGCCCATCAGCGCCACTGCAATCAGAGCCAGCGGGTTGGTGGCAAGCGCGGTGCCGAGCATGCCGCCCAGCAGACCTGCGTAGATCGGGTGTCGCACCAAGCGGTAGGGCCCGGTCATGACAAGCTCGGGCTCGCGCTTTGCGGTCATCGGCATCCCCCAGTTGCGGCCAAGGTAGACCCGCGCCCAGACCGCAAAGGCGAGGCTCGCGACGAGGATCGCCAGACCGAGGGCGCAGAGCGCCGGGGAGCGCACGCTCAGGGCGGAGGCGCCAAGCGCGCGCAGCAGCAGCAGCGCGAGCGCGATGATCGCCGCGCTTGCCGGACGAGCACGTCTGGCGCGCGACCCTCGCTTGACGTCGCGCGCGGCGATCAGCCAGTAGAGCCAGAAGGCGATCCACAGCGCAATGACCGCAGTGTGCAGCGCGGACATGTGACGATGATGTCAGAGCGAGCTGCGAACGCTATCCGGCGGCGGCGAGCGGGCGTCCGCCTTGGATCAGCCCGCGCTCGTGCGCCAGCTCTGCGATCTGCACTGCGTTCGTCGCGGCGCCCTTGCGCAGGTTGTCGGCGACGATCCACATGTCAAGCGCGCGCTCGTGGCTGGGGTCGCGGCGCAGACGACCTACGAGCACCTCATCGCGCCCGGCCGCTGCGCTCGCGAGCGGGTATTCGGCGCGCCCCGGGTCATCCAGGACGCGCACGCCCGGCGCCGCTGCGAGCAGCTCGCGGGCGTCCTGCGGCGAGATCGCCTCGCGCGTCTGGACGTTGACCGCCTCCGAGTGGCCGATGAAGACCGGCACGCGCGCGCAGGTGGCGGAGACGCGGATCGACTCGTCGCCCAGGATCTTGCGCGTCTCGCCCATCAGCTTGCGCTCCTCGTCGGTGTGGTCGTCGCCCTCCGGGAAGGAGCCTGCCTGCGGCAGCACATTGAAGGCGATCTGGTGCGGGTAGACCTCTGGGGCGATCTGCGCCTGGCGCCCGGCGCTGCGAGCCTCAAGGACCGCCCGCGCCTGAGCCTCAAGCTCGGCGACTGCGCGCTTGCCGGTGCCGGAGACCGCCTGGTAGGTGGCGATCACGAGGCGCTCGATCCCGGCGGCGGCGTGGATCGGGGCGAGCGCCACGACCATCTGCATCGTCGAGCAGTTCGGGTTGGCGATGATCGCACCGCCCGCCGGCGAGCGGCGCAGGGTCGCGAGCGCAGCGGCATTGACCTCGGCGACGATCAGGGGGATCGCCGGGTCCATGCGCCAGCGCGAGGAGTTGTCGATCACGATCGCGCCTGCATCCGCAAAGCGCGGCGCCCACTGACCGGAGACCGAGCCGCCAGCCGAGAAGAGCGCGACGTCAAAGCCCTCGAGCGCCTGCTCGCTGAGCGCCTGCACGCGGCCAAAGCCCGCAAGCTCGCTGCCGGCGGAGCGCTCGGAGGCAAAGGGGACGATCTCGCGCGCCGGGAAGGAGCGCTCGCGCAGCAGCGTCAGCATCAGCCGTCCGACCTGGCCGGTTGCGCCGATGACCGCAACCCGGTAGCCCTCCGTCGTCCGCCGATCGCTCATTGCATGCTCAGCGTACCGTGGACGAGCAGCGGCCGAGACTTGCCCCGCTGCGCAATCTCAAGCTGACCCGGCTTGGTCTGCCGCTGTCAACGGATGGTGCATGACCTGCGCTGCAGGCGGCAGAGCCGGGGAAAGGGCGCCGTTGCGTATCATCCAGCACAATATTTCATGTTTGCATCGCTTGGCCCCCACGGCTATAGTGCTCGTGGAGCAGGCGTCGACACGTACGGTCCATGGCCTGCTCCAAAGCTTGATGGGCGCAGCGGCGGACACCGCTTCCGGCGGAGCAGTAGCCGTCGACATATTAGGTCCGTCTTCTGCGCCGCTCTCAGCCGTGATAGCCCGCGACGTTGATGCGGTCGTCACGGTGCCCGTGGAAGGTTGCGACGCCCGCCTGTCCTTGAAATATGCGCGCGGTTTGACCTTGGGCTTGTAGGTTCCCAACTTGGCGATGTTGAGGGCCATTTTGCGCTCATAGACCACGGCGCCCAGCGGCAGGTCTATGAGCTGCAGCAGGTCGACGCCTTGAGCGCGCATACTCGGTGCGGTCGCTTGCACTGGCCCCAGCACGGACGCCTGAAGTGGCCCCACTTCTCGTCGGCTGATTGGTCTGTGGTGATGATGGCATAGAGGCGCCGGTCGCGTCCGCAGCGGAGCCCGTAGGGC